>Ga0207712_10000008_pt1 | contig 527957 bp, 475 predicted proteins | sample KBSS44metaG_FD_184402 | JGI IMG/M metagenome (GOLD analysis project Ga0207712, IMG submission 184402) | Switchgrass rhizosphere microbial communities from Kellogg Biological Station, Michigan, USA - KBS S4-4 metaG (SPAdes) (version 2) | ecosystem: Host-associated > Plants > Roots >... | reverse complement strand
GGAGGGGTTGGGGTGGGGGCGAGCGAAGCGAGCATTTCCGCCATTTTTTCGCGCGTTTCGATCGACAACGAGTGGCTCTCCCGACTGCCCCACCCCAACCCCTCCCCTGAAGGGGAGGGGCTTAAGTGGCTGACATCTCATCGAAAATGAAGATGTGTGCATCGCTTAGCGCAAGCGGTAGAGGGCAGGAGCGAACTGTTTGCCCTGTCGTGCGCACTGCCGTTTCCTGCGCAATCCCGCTAGGCTGCCGCGCATGACCGACCTCGACTCACCGGCTGATGGCCGCCGCTTCGCCCGCATCGCGCTCGCCGTCGCGCTGGCCCTGCTGGGCTTCTGGATTTCGGCGAGCTTCCTGGCGGCTTTGGTCTGGGCACTGATCCTCGCGATCGCGATCGATCCGCTCTATCTCCGCCTGCGCAACGCCCGGCCGGGGAGCGGGCGGGTGCTGCTGCCGCTGGCGGTCGTGCTCGTCTTCGCGCTGGCGGTGCTGGTGCCGCTGGCGTTCGGCATCAGCCAGGCCGCGCGCGAGGCGCAGGACCTCGCCGGCTGGATCGCCGCGGCGCAGGCCAATGGCGTGCCGGTGCCGGCCTGGATCGCGCGCCTGCCCTATGGCAGCGCGCAGGCGGCGACGTGGTGGCAGGCGCACCTCGCCACGCCCGGCGGCGCAGGCGATCAGCTGCAACTGCTCGGCCGCAGCGCCTGGCTGACCCATTCGCGGCTGATCGGCAGCAGCCTCGTGCATCGTGCGGTGATCTTCGCCTTCACCTTGCTGACCCTGTTCTTCCTGCTGCGCGACCGCGATGCGATCGTCGCGCAACTCCGGCTGGCGGGCGACCGGCTGTTCGGTCCGGCCGGCGAGCGGATCGGCGTGCAGGCGATCCGATCGGTGCGCGGCACGATCGACGGGCTGGTGCTGGTCGGCATCGGCGAGGGCGCGGTGATGGCCGTCGTCTATCTGCTGCTGGGGGTACCGCATCCGCTGCTGCTCGGCGCGGTGACCGCGGTCGCGGCGATGATCCCGTTCGGCGCGGTGATCCTGTTCGCGATCGCCGCCGCCTTGTTGCTGGTGCAGGGATCGGTCGGCGGCGCGATCGCGGTGATGGTGATCGGCCTCGGCGTGGTCGGCATCGCCGATCATTTCCTCCGCCCGGCCTTGATCGGCGGCGCGACCCGGCTGCCCTTCATCTGGGTGCTGATCGGCATCCTCGGCGGCGTCGAGACCTTCGGCCTGCTCGGCCTGTTCATCGGCCCCGCGGTGATGGCGATCCTGGTGATGATGTGGCGCGAATTCCTGGAGCCGGCTGTCAATTTGGGGACACAGGACTAAATTCTTCAGACTGAAACTTTCCGGCGCTACCGATCATCTCGCGCTTTCGCGATGATGGCGTCCAATCGGCGCATGACCTCTTCGTGCGGGATGCGCGGCGCGGTCGATGCCATCGCCTTGCGAACTTTTGCGCGGACCCAGGCGTCATGCGCCTCGGCCATTTCCGATGTCTCGAACTCGGACTCGATCGGAGAATATTTCACCATCATTGCCTCCTCTTTGTCCCGCCCGATCAATGCACGATCGTCCGCACGAACCGCACGATCGCCTCGCCGCGATTGGCATAGAGCCGCGGGCTGTCGAGGCTGGCGGCATGATAATCGCCGGCGGCGATGCGGCGCTCGCCGTCGGCGAAGGCGATGACCAGTTCGCCCTCGGTCACATAGATGATCTCGTGCCAGCCCGCGGCATTGCCTTCCGACCGATATTGCTCGCCCGGCGCCAGCGACCAGCGCCAGACCTCGGCCTCGACCGCGGCGGGCGCGGTCGCGAGCAATGTGCCGCTGCTGTCGCTGCTCGCGCCGGCCCACGCCACCGCATCGATCCGCGCGCGATCGCACGACGAATCCGGGCTGACGAGGTCGGCGAAGCGGGCGTCGAGCGCTTCGGCCAGCCGGTCGAGCGTCTGCAGGCTGACATTGGCGTCGCCGGCCTCGAGATTGACGATCATCCGCCGGCTGACGCCCGATGCCTCGGCCAGCGCATCCTGGCTCAGCCCGCGCAGTCGCCGATAGCGGCGGAGATTGTCGCCGACATGTTCGAGGACGCGCGGACGCTCGCGCTCTTGACTGTGCACTATATTGCTCATATCTGGCTGGGCACTATGTTGCACAAATCTGGACGATGCAAGCGATGACGACGATCACGGCCGGCAGGATCACCCGGAGCGTCGCGTTCCCGGTGGGGATCGCGATCCTGGCGATGATCTCGATCCAGATCGGCGCGAGCATCGCCAAGTCGATGATCCCGATCACCGGTGCGCCCGGCGCGACCGCGTTGCGGCTGATGTTCGCGGCGGCGATCCTGCTGGCGGTCGTGCGGCCGTGGCGCCGCGGTATCGGCTGGGCCGACTGGCGGCGGACTCTGCCCTATGGCCTCGTGCTCGGCAGCATGAACCTGCTGTTCTACATGTCGCTGCAGACGCTGCCGATCGGCATCGCGGTGGCGATCGAATTCACCGGGCCGCTCGCGGTCGCGGTGTTCGGGTCGCGGCGCGCGCTCGATTTCCTGTGGGTGGCGCTGGCCGCGCTGGGGCTGGTCGCGCTGCTGCCGCTGGGCGGCGTGACCGCCGGCGTCGATCCGGTCGGTGCCGGCTTCGCGCTGGCGGCCGGCGTGTGCTGGGCGCTCTACATCGTCTTCGGGCAGAAGGCGGGGCGCGAGGACGGGGTGCTGACGGTGACGTTGGGCACGGTGATCGCGGCAGCCCTGGTCGCGCCGATCGGCATCGTCGCGGGCGGCGCCACCCTGCTGACGCCGGCGGTGATCCCGATGGCGCTCGGCGTCGCGATCCTGTCGACCGCTCTGCCCTATATCCTCGAGATGAAGGCGATGACGCGGCTGCCGGCGCGGGTGTTCGGCACGCTGATGAGCGTCGAGCCGGCGATCGGCGCGCTGGCCGGCCTGTTGCTGCTCGGCGAGACGCTGAGCATCGTCCAATGGGCGGCGATCGCGGCGATCATCGCGGCGTCGCTCGGGTCGACCCTGAGCATCGGGCGGGCGGGCGCGGATCTGGCGGCGAAGCCGGTCTGCGACTGAGGCGGCTCAGCGCGCGCGTCGCCTGAACAGCCGGCCGTCGATCGCCAGCAGTCCGGCGAGGATCAACGCCATGCCGAGCAGATGCTTGACCTCCAGCGCCTCGCCGAGGATCGCGAGTCCGAGCAGGATCGTCACCAGCGGAATCGCGAAGGTGATGGCCAGCGCATTGGTCGCACCGGCGCTCGCGATCAGCCGGAAATAGAGGATATAGGCCAGAGTGGTCGAGACCAGCGCCAGCGCGACCAGCGCCGCGACGGCGAGCAGCGAAGGCGGCGGCGCCAGCCATGGCCGGTCGATCAGCAGCGCGAACGGCACCAGCATCAACGCGGCGGTGATCAGCTGGCCTGCGCTGATTTCGAGCGCGCCAACCCCCCAGCCGGCGAAGCGGCGGCCATAGACGCCGGCCAGCGCATAGCACAAAGTCGCCAGCAGGCAGGCGAGCTGCGCGAGCAGATCGTCACCGATCCCGGCGAGCGCGTCGCCGCCGATCATCACGCCGACTCCGGATATGCCCAGCACCGCGCCGGCGATCTTCAGCGGCTTCGCTTTCTCGTCCGCGGTCATCAGATGCGCGACGAACACGCCCCACAGCGGCGTCGTCGCGTTGAGGATCGAAGCCAGTCCCGCGCTGATGTGCGTCTGCGACCATGTCACGAGCACGAACGGCAGCGCCAGGTTGAGCAGGCCGAGCCATGCGAACGCGCCCCACAATCGTGGGTCGCGCGGCAGCGGCCGGCGCGCGACGGCCAGCACGACGATCATCACCAGCGCGGCGAGCGCGATCCGCAGGAACACCAATGTGATCGGCGCGAAACCGTCGAGCGCGAGTTCGATGAACAGGAAGGCGCAGCCCCACATCAGCGCCAGCGTGGCGAAAATGCTCCAGTCGGCGCGGCTCATCGCAAGGGGGGCGGGGGGCATCAATGTTCGTTACGGTGCCGCTCGATTGGCTGCAAGGCAGCGCATCGGGCGCTGAATGCTTGACGCTCGACGCCCCGACTATCTATGCGGCGGCAAGGGGGACGCATGGCAAGCATCGCGAAATCGCCGGCACCGGCTTCGAACCGTCGCATCCTGCTCGCGAGCCTGGTCGGCACGTCGGTCGAATTCTACGATTTCTACATCTATGCGACCGCCGCGGCGCTCGTGTTCGGACCCTTGTTCTTCCCCTCCGCCGATCCCGGTCTCGAACTGCTGCTGTCCTATGCCAGCCTTGGCACCGCCTTCGTCGCGCGGCCGCTGGGAGCGTGGGTGTTCGGCCATTATGGCGATCGCATCGGCCGCAAGTCGACGCTCGTCGCCTCGCTGATGCTGATGGGCGGATCGACCCTGGCGATCGCCTTCCTGCCCACCTTCGCGTCGGTCGGCTGGTGGGCGCCGATCCTGCTCAACGTCCTGCGCTTCGGCCAGGGTTTCGGGCTGGGCGGCGAATGGGGCGGCGCGGCCCTGCTGGCGGTCGAGAATGCGCCGCCGGGCATGCGCGGGCGTTATGGCATGGTGCCGCAGCTCGGCGCGCCGGTCGGCTTCATCGCCGCCAACGGGATGTTCCTGCTGCTCGGGCTTTTGCTGACGCCCGAGCAGTTCATGGCCTGGGGCTGGCGGCTGCCCTTCCTGTTCAGCATCGTCCTGGTCGGCGTCGGCCTGTGGGTGCGGCTCAAGATCTCCGAAACGCCGGCCTTCGAGAAAGTGCTTGAGGAAGGACCGCCGCCGGCCGTGCCGATCGGCGAACTGATGCGCGGCAATTGGCGCGAGACATTGGGCGGCACGCTGGGCGCGATCGCCTGTTTCGGCGTCTATTACATCGCGACCGCCTTCGCGCTCGGCTATGCCACGACGACGCTGGGAATCGGCCGGCAGACCTTCCTCGGCATGCAGCTGGGGGCAATCCTGTTCATGGCCGCCGGTATCGTCCTCGCCGGCCAGTTCTCCGATCGGATCGGCAGCGGACGCGTGCTGATGTACGGCAGCGTCGCCGCGGTCGCCGCCGCGCTGCTGCTCGCGCCGATGCTCAACTCGGGCTCGCTCGCGATCATCTTCGTGTGGCTCGCGCTGGCTTTGTTCGTGATGGGTTTCGTCTATGGCCCGCTCGGCGCGTGGCTGCCCGGCCTGTTCCCCGCGCGCGTCCGCTATACCGGCGTGTCGATCGCCTTCAACGTCGCCGGCATTCTCGGCGGCGGGCTGACGCCGGTCGCGGCGCAGGCGCTGTCGAAGAATGGCGGGCTGATGCTGGTCGGCGTCTATCTGGCGGTAATGGCGACGATCAGCCTCGTGGCGCTGCTGGTGCTGCGCCGCCACGATTGACGGTGGATCAGATCTCGCGGCGCAGGATCGTGAGCTTGGCCTTGCCGTGAATGCGCTCGGCGTCGGTCGCCCAGCCGCCGGCCGACACCGTCTCGTCGCGCGCGGTCTCGACGCTCGCCCACGCCGCTGGCGCCGCCCATCCGAGCCGGGTCAGCCGCTCGATCAGCGCGCCCGCGCCGCCGGTGCCATAAGGCGGGTCGAACAGCAGCAGGTCATAAGGCTCGACGACCGCCCCAAGCGCGGTCACCGATTGCGCGCGGATGTCGGGTTTGACGCCCAGCTTGGTGGCATTGGCGCGCAACGCGTCGAGCGCGGTCTTGTCCTGCTCGACGAAGGTGCAGGCGCCCGCACCGCGCGACAGCGCCTCGAAGCCGAGCGCGCCGGTGCCGGCGAACAGATCGGCGACGCGCAGCCCCTCGAAACTGCCGAGCCGGCTGGCGAGCATCGAGAACAGGGCCTCGCGCGTGCGGTCGGCGGTCGGCCGCGTCGCTTCGCCCTTCGGCGCCGCCAGCGGCCGCCCGCGCCACGCGCCGGCGATGATCCTCACGCCTTCAGCCCCTTCCGGAACGCGACCAGATCATGCTGCCGCACCTCGTCGACGGCGCCGGCCGGCATGTCGCCGAGCAGGAACGGCCCATAAGCCGTCCGGATCAGCCGGCTGACCTTCAGCCCGAGATATTCGAGCACGCGCCGCACCTCGCGATTCTTGCCCTCGGTCAGTTTCATCTCCACCCACACATTGGCGCCGGTGCGGCGTTCGAGATTGGCGTCGATCGAGCCATAGCGCACGCCTTCGATCTCGACGCCCTCGATCAGATCCTCGAGCTGCTTCTGGCTGACCTGGCCATAAGCGCGCGCGCGATAGGTGCGCGTGACGCCGGTCTTCGGCAGCTCGAGCTGGCGCTTGAGCTCGCCGTCGGTGGTCAGCAGCAGCAGCCCTTCGGTGTTGAGATCGAGCCGGCCGACCGGAATCACCCGCGGCAGGTCCCTGGGCAGCCGGTCATAGATCGTCGGGCGGCCCTTGGGGTCGCGCTCGGTGGTCAGCAGGCCCGAGGGTTTGTGATAGCGGAAGATCCGCGCCGGCGCCGGCGCTTCGACCGGCTGGCCATCGACGGTGATGCCCTGCAGCGAGGTGATGATCGTCGCCGGCGTCTCCAGCACCTTGCCGTTCAGCGCGATCCGCCCTTCGGCGATCATCCGCTCGATCTCGCGCCGCGAGGCGATGCCGGCGCGGGCCAGCAGCTTGGCGATCCGCTGCGGCTCGCGGCCCGTGCGGGCGGGCGCTTTCGCGGGAGGGTTACGCTTTTCGGACAGGGTGGATTCCTTTAAAACCGGGACAAGCTGGACTTGCCGGCCGGCGCGGCAATGTTTGAGGCGATCGGGGCGGTTGCGCGTTATCCGGTCAGGAGCGCGCGCCAGCGTGCGCGTCTCATAAGAGCAAAGGGAACAGGGCGGCAATGCTGTTCGGCAGGAAGATGCGGGTGCTGCGGCGAATCCTGATCGTCGAGGACGAGCCGCTGGTGGCGTTCGACACCGAACATTTCCTGCGCGACAACGGGTTCGAGATCGCCGGAACGGTCGATCGGGTGGATCGCGCGATCGACCATGTCAAGCAGTCGGCGCTTGATCTGATCCTCGCCGACATCAACCTGACCGACGGCAGCGGCGTCGATGTCGCACGCGTGGCGTTCGATCGCGGCGTGCCGGTGCTGTTCGTCAGCGGCGCCTGTCCGATCGAGGCGCGGCAGCTGGCGGTCGGCTGCCTCGCCAAACCCTATGCGCAGCGCGACCTGCTGCAGGCGATCGACGCGATCGAGTCGCTTCAGGCCGGCCGGCCGCTGCGCCGCCTGCCGGCGGGCCTCAGCCTTTACGATCCGGTGTGATCGGCCGATGAAACCAAATGGCCGGCTGCAACGAACAGTCAGTGTGGCACGGGACGGAGAGCCGGCATGAAGACGATCTTGTTCGGCGCGGCGGGCATGGCAGCAGCGATCGGCGGTTACGCCGCGGTGCAACGACAGGTCGCGCCGGCGCAGGTCGCGCCCGCAACCGGTCAGGCCAAGGTTGCCCCCGGCGCGCTGGTGGAGGCGCAGGGCAAGAAAATCGTGGTCGAACTGTTCACCAGCCAGGGCTGCTCGTCCTGCCCGCCCGCCGACGCCGTGCTCGAGGCGCTGGCCAGGGAGCCGGGCGTGATCGCGATCAGCCGCCCGGTGACCTATTGGGACCGGCTCGGCTGGAAGGACACGCTGGCGCGCGAGGAAAACACCTCGCTGCAGCGCGCTTACGCCACCCACGGTGGCTCCGGTGCCGGCGTCTATACGCCGCAGGCGGTGGTGCAGGGCGCCGGCGCGCTGGTCGGGTCGCGCGGCACGCAGTTGCGGCAGATGGTTGCCGAAGCCCGCGCCCGGCCGCAGCCGTCGCTGGTCGCCGGCCGCGGCGCGGTGGCGATCGACGGCAAGACCTCCGGCACGGCGACGGTGTCGCTGATCGCGCTGCGCGGACATGTCGACGTCGCGATCGGCCATGGCGAGAATGGCGGACGCTCGGTCCGCTACACCAACGTCTTCCGCGGTGAGCGGACTTTGGGCCAGTGGAAGGGCGGCAAGGCGAGCTTCGCGATTCCGGCGGCGGCGCTGAAGGTCGAGGGCGCGGACCGGTTTGCGGTGATCGTGCGGCAGGGCGCTGCGGGGCCGATCCTGGCGGGGACCTATTATTAACCCTTAAATCCTCCTCGAGCTTTGCTCGGGGAGGGGGACCACCAGCCACTTGGCTGGTGGTGGAGGGGCAGGGGACCCGCTCTCAAGCATCCAGCGCTGCACCTGCCCCTCCACCGCCTTCGGCGGTCCCCCTCCCCGTTCCGGGGAGGATTTAAACCGCGGGCGGCCGCACCGCGTCGAGGATCTTCGCGCCGGCCATGAACACCGCGCCGGTGCAGGCCGCCGCCAGCAGCCAGCCGCCGAAGCCGGGATAGTGGAGCATATAGAGCTTGCCGCGTTCGACCGCGCCCAGCGAAAGCGCGTAGATGATCATGAACGCCTCCAACCGGGTCTTGATCACGAACAGTCGGGCGATTCGTCTCCACATGCGGAAAGGTTAAGCAAGCAACGCGCCAAGCGCAAGATTCCGCGAGTCGCACGTTAAAATATCTGGTTAGGTGTAAATTAACGCGACAGTTCAGCGCGGTATCGTGACGACGGCATCGCCCTCGACGACGCCCAGCGCCGCCGCGCCCGCGGGATCGAGCGCGACGCCGCCATTCTCCGCCACGACCTGCGCATAAGCGACGACGAAATCCTTCAGCCGCCCGCGCGCGACGAGCAGTTTCTCGCCCTCTTCCACCGCGCCGACGCGCATCACCCGCGCGTCGCGTGCTTCGGCGACGCTGCGGATGCGATCGGTGAACGCGGTCATCGTCGGCCCGCCATCGAACAGGTCGATATAATGATCGTGGTGGAAGCCCTCGGCCTCCAGCATCCGCATCGCCGCGCGGCCGCTGGGGTGGGGCAGGCCGATCACCGCGCGCGCGCTCTCGGGCAGCATCGCCGTATAGACCGGATGTTTGGGCATCAGATTGGCGAGCACGCCGGTGCCGTTGGTGGCATTGAAGGCGTCGGCATCCTGAAAGTTCATGCCGAAGAACTTGCCGGCGATCCCGTCCCAGAACGGCGATCCGCCGGCATCGTCGATCACGCCGCGCAGTTCGGCGAGCACGCGGTTGGCGAAGCGCGCGCGGTGCTGGCGGATGAACAGGTAACGGCTGCGCGCGATCAGCATGCCGAGCCCGCCGGCGCGTTCGTGCGGATGGAGGAACAGCCCGCCGACCTCGCTCGATCCTTCCAGATCGGTGACGATGCTGAGCATGTCGGCGCGGAAGGTGCGGCCGAGCTCGGGCGAATGCTGCGTCAGCGCACCGATCCGGTAGCTGTAGAACGGCGCGTTCTGGCCGACCTTGCCGAACAATTGGCAGGTGCCGCGGACCTGGCCGGTCTCGGTATTTTCCAGCACCAGCACGAACAGATCGTCGGACAGGACATCGTCGTCGCGCTCGAACGCGGCCGACGAGCGCGCGAGCTTGGCGGCGAGCGCGGGCTTGTCGGCCGGCAGGTTGGTGAAGCCGCCGCCGGTCAGCTTGGCCATCTCGTAGAGCGGCTGGAGATCGCGGGCGGTCGCGGCGCGGATGATGAAGGTCATGCGCCGCCCTGGCCCGCGAGCCGCAGCATCGTCAAGGCGGAGAGCATCGCGCGCTCCGGCAGTGAATCGACCAGCAAAAACTCCTCGCCGGAATGGATCGCGCCGCCGCGCGCGCCCATCGTGTCGACCACCGGCACGCCGCAGGCGGCGATGTTGTTGCCGTCGCAGACGCCGCCGGTCGCGCGCCACGCGATGTCGAGGCCGAGATCGGCGCCGCAACGCCTGACGAGGCCGAACAGCCGCTCGGCGGGGGGATCGATCGGCTTGGGCGGCCGTCCGAAGCCACCATGCGCGTGGATCGTGACGCCGTGGAGGCCGGCGACCGCCGCCACCGTTTCGTCGATCAGCGCGCGCGCGCGAATCTCGTCGTCGGGCGTCGCCGGGCGGAAATTGACGCGCAGCACGGCATGATCGGGCACGACATTGTTCGGGCCGCCGCCATCGACCCTGGCCGGATTGACCGACAGCGTCGATGACCGCGCGGCGGCGAGCCTCAGCGCGAGATCGGCCGCCGCCAGCACCGCGTTGCGGCCGTCGTCGGGGTTGCGGCCGGCATGCGCGCTCAGACCCGTGACGATGAAGGAATAATTGCCGCTGCCCGATCGCGCGCCCGCCAGCGTCCCGTCCGGCAGCGCCGGCTCATAGGTGAGCGCGGCGACCTTGCCCTGCGCCATGCGCGCAAGCAGCGCGGCAGAGCCGGGCGAGCCGACCTCCTCGTCGCTGTTGATGACCACGTCATAGCCGAAGCCGGCTGCCGCCGGCGCGGTCTCGATCGCCTTCAGCGCCGCCAGCATCACCGCGATGCCGCCCTTCATGTCGGCGACGCCGGGGCCGTTCAACACATTGTCCTCGCGCCAGGCCAGGCCCTGGAACGGATGATCGACCGCGAACACCGTATCCATATGGCCGGTCAGCAGGATCCGCACGGGCGCCTGCGGCCGCACGCTGACCGTCAGATTGTCGCCATGGACGATCGCGCGGATTCCGCCATCGGGGTCGACCACCTCGACCGGCGTCGCCGGTTCCAGCGCCACCGCGCCCGGCAGCGCCGAAAAGGCGTCGGCCAGCGTCGCTGCCATTGTCGCCAGCCCGGCCAGGTTGCGCGAACCGCTGTTGATCGGCGCCCACGCCTCGACCTGCGCCAGCATCGGCTGGGCCGCCGCGGTCTCGACGACCGCGCGTTCGATATTGGAAAGGGGGTTCATGCCGCCTCTTCTAGCCGATGGATTGCATCGATCCAATCGCTGGGGCATAGGCCCCGCCTCACCCGACCACCCTCACTTCTCCCTCCCCAGGACAGTGCAGGAGCTGAATGACATGACCGACCTCGTCGAGCGCCACGGCGTCAAGATCGACCGCCGCCTGTTGGATTTCGTGACGGAAAAGGCATTGCCGGGCACCGGCATCGACGCCGAGGCCTTCTGGGCCGGCTTCGCGGCCCTGCTCGGCGATTTCGCGCCCGAGAACCGCGCGCTGCTGGCGAAACGCGATGCGCTGCAGGCGCAGATCGACGCCTGGCACGACGCACGGCGCGGCCAGCCGATCGACCAGTCCGACTATCAGGCCTTCCTGCGCGAGATCTTCTATCTGGTCGATGAGCCGGCACCGTTCGCGGTGACGACGCAGAACGTCGACGCCGAGATCGCGACGATGGCCGGGCCGCAGCTGGTCGTGCCCAGTCTCAACGGCCGTTTCGTGCTCAACGCCGCCAATGCGCGCTGGGGCAGCCTGTACGATGCCTTTTACGGCACCGACGCACTCCCGGGAAAAGCGAAGCCCGGCGGCTATGACGAAGAACGCGGCGCGCAGGTGATCGCCGCGGCGCGCGCCTTCCTCGATGAGGCGATCCCGGGCTGGGAACGGCGCGACCATCTCGTCGGCTATCGCGGCGATGCCGCCGATCCCTCTGCCATGCTGTTCCGGCACAACGGCCTGCACATCGAGATCGTCATCGATCGCGACCATCCGATCGGCCGGACCGACCCGCTCGGCATCGCCGACGTCATCCTCGAATCGGCGCTGACGACGATCGTCGATCTCGAGGATTCGGTCGCCGCGGTCGACGCCGAAGACAAGGTCGCGGCCTATGCGAACTGGCTCGGCCTGATGCGCGGCGACCTGACCGCCAGCTTCGACAAGGGCGGCAAGACCGTCACGCGCGCTTTGGAAGGCGACCGCGAATGGACCGCGCCCGACGGATCGAGCTTCACGCTGCCAGGCCGCAGCCTGTTGTTCGTCCGCAACGTCGGCCATCTGATGACCAACCCGGCGGTGCTGCTGGCCGATGGCGGCGAGGCGCCCGAAGGTGTGCTCGACGCGGTGTTCACGTCGCTGATCGGCATCCACGACCTGAAACGCCTCGGCAGCAGCGTCAACAGCCGCACCGGATCGATCTACATCGTCAAGCCCAAGATGCACGGTCCCGAGGAAGCGGCGTTCACCAACCGGCTGTTCGACGCGGTCGAGGATCTGCTCGGTCTCGCGCGGCACACGATCAAGGTCGGGGTGATGGACGAGGAACGCCGGACCAGCGCCAATCTCGCCGCCTGCATCCACGCGGTGAAGGACCGCATCGTCTTCATCAACACCGGCTTCCTCGATCGCACCGGCGACGAGATGCACACGTCGATGCGCGCGGGCGCGATGATCCGCAAGGCCGACATGAAGGCGAGCAGCTGGATCGCCGCCTATGAGAGCCGCAACGTCCAGATCGGCCTCGCCTGCGGCCTTTCCGGCAAGGCGCAGATCGGCAAGGGCATGTGGGCCGCGCCCGACATGATGGCCGACATGATGGTCCAGAAGATCGGCCACCCGAAGTCCGGCGCCAACACCGCCTGGGTGCCGAGCCCGACCGCGGCGACCCTGCATGCGATGCATTATCACAAGGTCGACGTGTTCGCGCGGCAGCAGGAACTCGCCGCCGAACCGACGCCGGGCCTCGACCCGCTGCTGACGATCCCGGTCGCGCACGGCCAGAACTGGTCGCAGGAGGATGTCACGCGCGAGCTCGATAACAACGCGCAGGGCATTCTCGGCTATGTCGTGCGCTGGGTCGACCAGGGCGTCGGCTGCTCGAAAGTGCCCGATATCAACGATGTCGGGCTGATGGAGGACCGCGCCACCTTGCGGATCTCGTCGCAGCACATGGCCAACTGGCTGCTCCACGGCATCTGCACCGCCGAGCAGGCGGACGCGGCGCTGCTTCGGATGGCGGCGAAGGTCGATGCCCAGAACGAAGGCGACCCGCTCTACAACCCGATGGCGACCGATCCCGCCGCGAGCCTGGCCTTCCAGGCGGCGCGGGCGCTGGTGTTCGAGGGTGTGGAACAGCCCAACGGGTATACCGAGCCGCTGCTGCACAGGTTCCGCCAACGGGTGAAGACGGTGGATTGATTTTCAGCCTGCTATTGCCGTGATTTCTCCCTTTTCCGTCATCCCGAACATGTTTCGAGATGACGGCAGGGAGGAAGGATTTCGGTGCTTCCCGATCCGAAAGCTGGTTTCGTCGTTCGCCGCGTGACGGTGCGACGGTCTTGGCAGGCAGCCGCTCGCCGCAGCGTGTGCGGGTGATCGTCACGCCTCAGATTTCGAACCGCAGATGTTCGAGCGCCAGTGCACGCCGGGCGAAGTCCAGCCAGCGCGCGGCCAGCGCTTCATGGTGACGGCGCTGCGGCGGTGCCGTCGCGGCGTCGGCGAGCAACTGGCTGTCGCGCGCGCGATCGAGATAGACCGCGCTCGGCTCCAGCCCATAAGGCGAGATTCGCTTTCCTTCGTCAAACGGCGGCATCGGCCACTCCAGCTCAAAACGTGCGATGGCTTGCTGATAGCCACGTCATGCAGGGATATCTGTGCCGCAACGCACAGCTGCGATCATCGCGGTCGGCGGCATTTGCTTCCGACGGCATATAAGCGGGAATGGCTTGGAGAATGACCGTCCCGGAATCCGTCCGGTCCGCCCGGATTGCCGACGTTGAATTGGTCGAGGACGGTCCCCGAAACCTCAGCCGGCGCCGCGCTCAGTCATATTCGGGGGCGACGCCGTCGACGTCGATCAGCCCTTCGGCCACGACCACGCCGGTGATCCGCACCCGTTTCTCGACATGGTCAACGGGCACGCGGTGCAGGTCGAGCATCCACCGACCGCCGAGATCGCGCCGCAGCGCGAATCCGCCGGCTTCGCGCAACAACATGCCGGTTTCTTCGATGCGCGTGCCGATCATCATGGCGACTTCTTACGGGCTGCTTGGTCGTTTCGCCAGTGTTTATGGTCGCCAATCGGCTGCCCGCTGTGCAGGATTGGACCACGCCTGCCGCTTATCCACTGAAAAACATGACCGAATCGAAGAGCGATGATTGAGGCTGGCGGACAAAACCGCGAGGATCGCAGGCGCCTGCGGCGGCGTGGGCAGCGCGACGCCGGTGCCGTTCGCGCGCAGCGCGCGCGCGTCGTGATCGCCGCGCGGCGGGCCGCACCGTTCGATTCGATGACGGAGGCATCGTTGCGCAGGGCGCGGGTTCTTCGTTCGCGCCATCGTCCCGGCGGCCGGCCATCATTCGGACGTGAAGATCGCCTGGAAGTGCCGGCTGGCGATCGATGGCGAATCGTGGACCACCATCCACAACCGGCTGATCGCCTCGGGCGCGATCAGCGGCCGGTAGGTCAGGCTGTCGAGGCGGATCGCGCTGAGCGAGCGGGCGATGATGGTGACGCCGAAGCCGGCGGAGACGAGCCCCAGCAGCGTCGCCAGCCCGCTGGTTTCCTGGACGACCCTGGGGGTGAAGCCCGACGCCCGGCAGAGCTGCGCCAGCTGCTCGTTGAAGCCGGCGCCGAGCGTGCGGTCGTAGAGGACGAAGGGCTGGTCGGCGAGGTCGGCGATCGCCAGCGTCGGCCGCGCGGCCAGGGGGTGATCGCGCCGCAGCGCCACCACCATGTCTTCCTCCAGCAGCATCCGCGCCGACAGGTCGGGCGGCAGCAATGGCGTGTCGAGCGCGCGGATGAAGCCGACGTCGAGTGCGCGATCGGCCAGTGCGGCGACCTGCGCGTCGAGCGCCAGTTCGCGCAAAGCGAGGCGGATGTGCGGATGCGCCTGGCGGAAGCGCCGGAACGAGGATGCGATCGCCTCGATCAGCGGCGCCGACGTCACGAACCCGATCGCGAGCTGGCCGATATCGCCGCTGGCGGCGCGCCGCGCGACATTGGTGGCCTGATCGACCTGCGCCAGCACCTTGTGCGCTTCGGGCAGGAACAGCCGGCCGGCGTCGGTCAGCAGCACGCGGCGGCTGGTCCGTTCGAACAGCCTGAAGCCGAGTTCGGTCTCCAGCGCGCGGATCTGCTGGCTCAAAGGCGGCTGCGACATGCCCAGCCGCGCGGCTGCCTTGCCGAAATGCATCTCCTCGGCGACGGCGATGAAATAGCGAAGATGGCGCAGGTCCATCGGTCGGCCTCGATGATCAGGTCGCTACACATATCGATCGAGCCATTTTATATATTAGACGCATAAAGACCAGGCGTGCATGGCGAATGACGCTTTCGGGCGGGCCCCGCCTGTGCTGCGACGCGTCGGCCGCGCGGCCGGCCGGGGTTCGAAGGCGAAAACAGGATCGGGAGGGGGAATTCATGCGATCCGCGCGGCGCGGTTGGCCAGAGGGTCGACGCGATCGGGCGGCATCCCGGGAGACTATGATGATCGGTGTCGTCAGGATTGCGCTCGATCGGCCGCTGACGTTTATCGTCATGTCGATCCTGATCGCGATCGTCGGCATTCTCGCCGCGTTCCGCACGCCGGTCGACATGTTCCCGTCGATCCGCATTCCCGTGATCGCGGTCGCGTGGTCCTATTCGGGCCTGCCGCCGGAGGACATGAACGGCCGCATCATCACGCCTTATGAGCGTGTGCTGACGACGACCGTCAACGACATCGAGCATATCGAGAGCCAGTCGCTGCCCGGTGTCGGCATCGTCAAGATCTTCTTCCAGCCCGGGACCGACATCCGCACCGCGACCGCGCAGGTGACGTCGATCTCGCAGACCGTAGTGCGGCAGATGCCGCCGGGCACGACGCCGCCGCTGATTCTCAACTACAACGCCTCGACGGTGCCGATCCTCCAGCTCGCGCTGCTGGGCCAGGGCCTGTCCGAGCAGCAATTGTTCGACATCGGCCAGAACCAGATCCGGCCGCAGCTCTCGACGATTCCCGGGCTGGCGATGCCGTTCCCGTCGGGCGGCCGGCAACGCCAGGTGCAGATCGACATCAACCCGCTCGCGCTCCAGTCCAAGGGCCTGTCGGCGCAGGATGTCGGCACCGCGATCGCCGCGCAGAACCAGATCAATCCGGCCGGCTTCGTCAAGATCGGCGCGACCCAGTACAGCGTCCGCCTCAACAATGCGCCGGGATCGATCGAAGCGCTGAACGACCTGCCGGTCAAGGTGGTCAATGGCGCGACGATCTACATGCGCGACGTGGCCTGGGTCCGCGACGGCAGCGCGCCGCAGCAGAATGTCGTCCATGTCGAGGGCCGGCGATCGGCGCTGCTGACCGTGCTCAAGAACGGCACCGCATCGACGCTGGCGATCGTCGGCAATGTGAAGGATCTGCTGCCGAAAATCGCCGCCGGCCTGCCGGCCAATCTGAAGATCCTGACGATCGGCGATCAGTCGCTGTTCGTGAAGGCGGCGGTCAGCGGCGTGATCCAGGAGGGCGCGATCGCGGCCGCCCTGACCTCGCTGATGATCCTGCTGTTCCTCGGATCGTGGCGCTCGACATTGATCATCGCGCTGTCGATCCCGCTCGCGATCCTGGCGGCGATCGCCGCGCTCGCGGCCTTCGGGCAGACGCTCAACGTGATGACCCTGGGCGGTCTCGCGCTCGCGGTCGGCATCCTCGTCGACGATGCGACGGTGACGATCGAGAACATCAACTGGCACCTCGAACAGGGCAAAAGCGTGGTCGAATCGATCCTCGACGGCGCGGCGCAGATCGTGACGCCCGCCTTCGTGTCCTTGTTGTGCATCTGTATCGTATTCGTGCCGATGTTCTTCCTGCCCGGCGTCGCCGGCTATCTGTTCGTGCCGATGGCGATGTCGGTGGTGTTCGCGATGGTCGCGTCGTTCGTCCTGTCGCGCACGCTCGTGCCGACGATGGCGATGTATCTGCTGCTGCGGCACGCGACGGAAAGCGAAGACGAGCATCTCGCCGGCGCGCCCGGCTCGCGCAATCCGCTGGTCCGCTTCCAGCGCGGCTTCGAGCAGCGTTTCGAGCGCTTCCGGCAGACCTATCTCGCGCTGCTGCAACGCGCCTTGTCGGCGCGCAAGCCGTTCATGCTCGGCTTCATGGCCGTCATATTGCTTTCGTTCGGGCTGCTGCCCTTTCTCGGGAGCAATTTCTTCCCCGATGTCGATGCCGGCCAGATCGCGATCCACGCGCGCGTGCCGGTCGGCGCGCGGCTGGAGGACAGCGCGGCGCGCTTCGACCGGATCGGGCAGGCGATCCGGGAGCTCGTGCCCGCCGACGAACTCGGGTCGGTCACCGACAATATCGGCCTGCCGATCAGCGCGATCAACTCGGTCTACAACAATTCCGGGACGATCGGGCCGCAGGACGGCGACATATTGATCGCGCTGAAGGAAGGACATCGCCCGACCGCCGCGCATGTCGCGCAACTGCGCCGCGAGCTGCCGCGGCGCTTTCCGGGAGTCGCCTTCGCCTTCCTGCCCGCCGACATCACCAGCCAGATCCTCAACTTCGGCGCGCCGGCGCCGATCGACATCCAGGTTTCCGGCCGCGACGGTGCCGCCAACCGCGCCTATGCCGAGACCCTGCTCGCGCGCGTCGCGACGATCGCCGGCCTCGCCGATGCGCGGATCCAGCAGCCCGGCCGCGCGCCGCAGCTCGACGTCGATGTCGACCGGTCGCGCGCCGGCCAATATGGGCTGACCGAACGCGACGTAACGACCAGCCTGTCGAGTTCGCTCGCGGGCACCGCCCAGTCGGCGCCGGTCTTCTTCATCAACCCGGAGAATGGCGTGTCCTATCCGGTCGTCGCGCAGGCGCCCGAATATCTGATCGACTCGGTCAGCGCGCTCGAAAATGTCCCGGTTTCGGGAGCGGGCTCCACCCAGTCGCAACTGCTCGGCGGTGTCGCCAGCGTCAAGCGGTCGAACACCGTGCCGGTCGTCTCGCACTACAACATCCAGCCCGTGATCGATATCTACGCCTCCACCCAGGGCCGCGATCTCGGCGCCGTGGCGGGCGACATCAAGGCCGCGATCAAGGCGCTCGACAAGGACAAGCCGGCGGGCGTCACCGTCACTTTGCGTGGCCAGTACGAAACGATGAACACCGCTTTTTCGGGCCTCGGTTTCGGTTTGCTCGGCGCGATCATCCTGATCTATCTGCTGATCGTCGTGAACTTCCAGAGCTGGATCGATCCGTTCGTGATCATCACCGCCTTGCCGGCGGCACTCGCCGGCATCGTCTGGATGCTGTTCACCTCCGCCACGCCGCTGTCGGTGCCGGCGCTGACCGGCGCGATCATGTGCATGGGCGTCGCCACCGCCAATTCGATCCTGGTCGTCAGCTTCGCGCGCGATCGGCTTGCCGTGCTCGGCGATGCGACCAGGGCCGCGCTCGAGGCCGGCGCGGTGCGCTTCCGCCCGGTGCTGATGACCGCGCTGGCGATGATCATCGGCATGGCGCCGATGGCGCTCGGGTTGGGCGAGGGCGGCGAACAGAACGCGCCGCTCGGCCGTGCGGTCGTCGGCGGCCTGATCGCGGCGACGATCGCGACCCTGTTCTTCGTGCCCACCGTCTTCAGCTTCGCCCACCGCAAACGTGCGGCGAACAATATGCCCATGGACCATCAACCCGCTTATGCATGACACCCAGTCACATCCAGCATTGTCCTACGAACCTGCCGGCCCCAGTGCCCGGACGCTGAAGCGCGCCGGCATCGGCGCAGCGATCGCCGCGGTCGCGATCGTCGTGTTCGGCATCGTCTCGCGCACCGGCGATGCGAAGCAGCTCGCCGCCACCGCGGCGGACGGCGCGCTGCCGACGGTCGTCGTTGTCGCGCCGGCGTCGGGCGAGGCCGGCAATGCGCTCGTCCTGCCGGGCAATGTCCAGGCGTATAACAGCGCCGCGATCTTCGCGCGGACCAATGGCTATGTCAGCCGCTGGCTCGCCGACATCGGCGATCATGTCCACACCGGCCAGGCGCTCGCCGTGCTCGACGCGCCGGAGGTCGACCAGCAGCTCGCGCAGGCGCAGGCCGATTATCAGACCGCACTCGCCAACCAGCGGCTGGCCGGCACGACGTCGCGCCGCTGGAGCGCGATGCTGGCGCAGGACGCGGTCTCGCAGCAGGAGGCCGACGAGAAGGCCGGCGATCTTGCCGCCAAGTCGGCGCTCGCCAATGCCTCGCTCGCCAACGTCAAACGGCTGAAGGCGTTGCAGGGCTTCACCCGGCTGTCGGCGCCGTTCGACGGCGTCGTCACCAGCCGCTCGGCGCAGATCGGCGCGCTGGTGGTTTCGGGCAATGCCGCCGCGCAGCCCCTGTTCACCGTCTCCGACATCCACCGCATGCGCATCTATGTGAAGGTGCCGCAGGGCTATTCGGCGCAGGTCCACCCCGGCATGCAGGCCAGTCTCACTCTCCCCGAATTCCCCGGCCGCAGTTTCGGCGCGACCTTGACGCGCAGCGCCGGCGCGGTCGACGCGCAGTCGGGCGCGGTGCTGGTCGAATTGCAGGCCGACAATGGCGATGGCGCGCTGAAGCCCGGCGCCTTCGCGCAGGTGAGCTTCAGCATCACCACGCTCGGCGGCTTGCGACTGCCGGGCGGCGCCATCCTCTATGGCGACAAGGGACCGACCGTGGCGGTCGTCGACCGCGCCGGTCACGTGATCGTGAAGCCGGTGACGATCGCGCGCGACGAGGGCAATGTCGTCGAGGTGTCGGCGGGCGTCACCCCGGCCGATCGCGTGATCGATACGCCGCCGGACGCGATCCGCAGCGGCGATGTCGTGCGGGTGCAGGCCGCGGCCAGGGGTCATTAGGATGGGCGTTGTGAAGTCGCTCCCCTCCCTGGCAAAGCAAACATGTGCGCACATCGTTCGGCATGGTTTGAGAGCGTTAAGCCCCTCCCCTTCAGGGGAGGGGTTGGGGTGGGGGCGAGCGAAGCGAGCGTCTTGGGCTGATGATCAGATGCTTGCTTCGGCACCGCGCTTGGCGGGAGACTGCCCCACCCCAACCCCTCCCCTGAAGGGGAGGGGCTTTAGCTTTGCCGCTCGGAAGCGTCTGGACGGCTACTTGCGCTCTTTTCCGCTTCTTGCCCTCTCCCTTCTCGCCGCCTGCTCGATGGCGCCCGACTACCGGCCGCCGGAAACCGCCACGCCAGCCGCGTTCAAGGAGCAGGTCGCCGGCTGGACCGCGGCGACGCCGCTCGATGCGGCCGCGCGCGGCAATTGGTGGACATCGTTCGGCGATCCCGTGCTCGACGATCTCGAGGCGCGCGCCGAAAAGGCCAGTCCGACCCTGGCGGCGGCGCTCGCCCGCTACGACCAGGCCCGCGCGATCGCGCGCGGCGCGCGATCGGGCCTGCTGCCGCAGATCGGCGTCGGCGCCGATGCGGCGCGCGCGCGCGTGTCGGGCAATCGTCCGCTCGCCGACGGCACCCCGCGGACCTATGATGATGTCAGCGTCGGCGCGACGCTCGACTATGAGCTCGATCTCTGGGGCCGCATCCGCAACGGCGTGAGGGCGGCCGACGCCGGTGCCGATGCCGGCGCGGCCGATCTCGCCTCGGCGCGGCTCAGCCTGCAGGCCGCGGTCGCCGACGCCTATGTCCGCCTGCGCGGTCTCGACGCCGAGGCCGATCTGCTGCGCCAGACGGTCGAGGCGTTCGACCGCGCTTTTGACCTGACCTCGCGCCGGCACAATGGCGGCATCGCCTCGGGCATCGACGTCAATCGCGCGAAAACGGTGCTCTCCAACGCGCGCGCGCAGATCTCCGCAGTCGCCAACGATCGCGCCGCGACCGAGCATGAGATCGCCGCGCTGGTGGGCGAGGTGGCCTCGGACTTCGCGATTCCGGCTGCGCTGCGCGCGCTGGAGCCGCCGGCCTTGCCCGGCGGCACTCCGTCCGAGCTGTTGCAGCGCCGTCCCGACGTCGCCGCCGCCGAGCGCCGGATGTTCGCCGCCAATGCCCGCATCGGCGTTGCCCGCGCGGCCTTCTTCCCCAGCCTGACGCTCGGCCTCGGCGGTGGCTTCCAGGCCAGCCGCGGCGCATTGTTCGCGACGCCGAGCAGCTTCTGGGGGCTCGGCCCGCTCTCGGCCGCGCTGTCGATCTTCGACGGTGGCCGGCGCAAGGCGCAGGTCGCGCTGTCGCGCGCCGATTATGACGAGCAGGCGGCCGGCTATCGCGAAACCGTGCTGACCGCGTTCCGGCAGGTCGAGGATTCGCTTGCCGCCAATCATCATCTCGCGGCCCAGACCACCGACCAGCGCGAAGCCGCGACCGCGGCGGACCGCACCAGCCAGCTTGCGCTCACCCGCTATCGCGACGGCGCGTCCGACTATCTCGAGGTGGTGACGGCGCAGACCGACGCGCTCGACGCCGAACGCGCGGTGCTGGCGCTGCAGACCCAGCGCATGCGCGCGACCATCACATTGGTGAAGGCGCTCGGCGGCGACTATGGGGCGGCACGATAAGCATGCTGATAGTCACCCTTGCAGCCTTGCGCATATGGTGTGAATGGGGATGAGGCGGCCATGGCGTCCCGTCATTCGATGCGCCGCCGGGGAGACTTGCCTATGACCGCCATCACGGCGCGGACCTTCACCACGCGCGACGGGATCGTGCTCGCGGCCGACGCCGGCGGCCGCGACGATGCGCCGACGGTGATCCTGCTCCACGGTGGCGGGCAGACGCGGCACAGCTGGGCGGGCGAACTCGATCGCCTGGTGGCGCGCGGCTATCGCGGCATCAGCTATGATGCGCGCGGCCATGGCGAGAGCGGCTGGTCGCCCGACGGCGATTATTCGATCGGCGCGCTGGCCGCGGATCTCGAAACCGTGCTCGCCGAATGCCGCCGCCCGCTCGCGCTGGTCGGTGCGTCGATGGGCGGCATCACCTCGCTCTACGCGATCGGCAACGCGTCGCGCGACCTCGCCGATGCGCTGATCCTCGTCGACATCGTGCCGCGCCCGGCGCGCGCCGGCGCCGATCGCATCCTGAAGTTCATGACCGGCAATCCGCAGGGCTTCGCCACGCTCGACGAGGCGATCGATGCCGTCGCCGCCTATAATCCCGAGCGTCCGCGCCCCAGGAACCCCGAAGGTCTGATGCGCAACCTGCGCCTGCGCGACGACGGCCGCCTCTACTGGCACTGGGACCCGCGGCTGCTGGGCATGCGCGAGACCGCCGAGCCGCCGATGATCAACGATGCGATGCGCGTCGCCGGCAATATCCGCGTGCCGACCCTGCTGGTCCGCGGCGGCCGCAGCGACGTCGTCGACGATGCCGGGGTGGCCGAGATGAAGACGATCATCCCGCAGACGGAGGTGTTCGACGTGCCGGCCGCCGGCCACATGGTGGCGGGCGACGACAACAGCGCGTTCCACAGCGGGATCACCGGGTTCCTGGAACGGCATCTGCCGCTGGGGTTATGATTTCTGCCTTGGAATAAATCGATCCAATACTGGGACCGCGCGGGCGTATTGTCCACGTCTGTCTCTGAAATCGAAGATCATTATCGATTGACGTTTTGAGCATCGTTTGTGAAGGATATCGGGCCCCGTCATGCCGCGACTCCGTTGTTCGTCTGGTTTTTGCGGGACGTATCAGCATCATTCTTCACCGGGGCATCCTGCTCATGAAGCGGCGGGAGCAGGGCAGTCGTGGTGACGAGTTGCAGCTGATGCACGCCCCGAATGCCGCGCAAAGCATCGCACAGCGCCTTCAATCGCCTGGCAGGTCCCTGCACCAGCAGCACTTCAAGCGACTGGTCGTCTTCGAGAAAGACATGCTGGGAAGAGATGACTTCCTTCAGATACTCGGCCTGGGTGTGGGCGAGCTGCCGCCGCACGCGGCCCCGGTCTCCCCGATAGACGAGCGTGATCGTCCCTGCGAGCATGGCGTCGGGACGGGTCAGTGCCTCATGTTGCGCGAGTGCATGGCGGATCAGCTCCGCGATCAGCTGCGACCGGGAAGGCAGGCCGCGTTCGTCGACCATGAAATCCAGTTGATGAAACAGCTCTGCGGGAAGGCTCATGCTGAGCCGGGCAAAATTCGTGGGTTCGGCACTCATGCTGCAGGCTTCTCAATTATTACCCAGATCGTCAAGTGTAATACTTCTGTCCGTGCCGGCGGGGCTGGGACCGGTTTCGCACAGCGTCTTGTCGTCCGGAAAACCATCAGCATGATTCGGCCCCTTTTGCACGGCGGCATTGCCGCAAAACCGGCCCGTTGCCCATGCATGATTATTACTGTTGCGCCATTCGGTAATATCGATACTATGGCCCTATCGCAGGCTGAACGGTGTTCGATTCACCAGGCGCCGCGTCGGAAGGGGATGCATCAAAGGTAATCCCGTCAAAGCCGCTCGCCCGGCCGATTCTGGGAGATTTGGGCCTCGTTGTCTTATGAAGCCGACAAGTATAGCGTCGGCCTGTTTGCCAACAACATCTTCGACAAATATGCGGTGGTGTCGGTCGACCAGGACCGGTCGCGTATCGGCGTCAACGACGGCATCGCCGTACGCTACTACAAGCAGGCTTTGCTGAACCCGCGTACGGTCGGTATCGAGGCGCGGATCAAATATTGATATGATGAAACGGACGAGGCGCTATCCCGAGACCGATAGCGCCTCGATCCCGCAGGGATCCGGGTCGCTGGCGATGATAGGCGCTATCCGACCTCGACGCCCTGCGCCTCCAGCCAGGCCCGCGCCGGCTCCAGCGCTTCTTCGTGGGATCGCCATTTGCCGACGGCATCGGCATTGATCGGCCGCCGCACCTGCGCCGCGCTGGGTGTGGCCACGGCGGCGCCATTCTCATGGAACGACAGGCAGGATTCATCCCACGCAAGGCCGCAATGGTCCAGCAACCGCCGGGTCTGCCCTTCCTGATCGGCGACCAGCGCTTCATAGGAAAGCTGGAGCACATGCCCCGGCCAGAGGCTGTCCCACAACGCCATCAGCCGGTCGAAGCGGGCATAATAGCGCGCCGTGTCCATGAGGTCGTACGAATAGGCATAATAGGCCGACTGGCTTGCGAACAGATTCTTGTAGTTGCTCCAGACCGTGTCCATCGGGTTCCGCCGCAGGCAGACGATCCGCGCATTGGGCAATGCACGGACGATGTGGCCGACATAGAGGAAGTTGGCCGGCAGCTTGTCCGTGAACCGCGCCACGCCCCTGGGCCGGTGATGGCCCGCCCGCGCCAGATAGGCGTCACCGATCGCAACGGGATCGATGCCGCCGCTCGCCGCAACCGTGGCGGGATCGATGACGACGCGGGATGACGTGCCCGCCAGCTGCTTGACTGCCAGCGGCATGGCTTGAAGCTCTCCCGCCGATCCCACGTCGCGGTGCGAGGACAGGATGCGATCGACCAGAGTGGTGCCCGTGCGGGGCATGCCCACCACGAATATGGGCGCGGATTCGGCGTTGCCCGTCCCCGGGACGAGGGATTTTGCACCGCTGCCGAACAGCGCCTCGACGGCGTCGAATATCGCGGCATCCTGAGCGAAATCATAGCGGATCGCTTGCTTGTGCGCGGTATTGGCCTTGGACAGGTGCAGAAATGCATCGGCGGCATTCCCGACGTCCTCCAGTTCCTTTGCCAGCGCATAACGAATGCGTAGCGCATCTTCAGGCCTGCGTGCTTCAGCCAGCGCCGCTTTCAGCCTGGGCACATGATTGGCCTGCGCCGACTGCCGCGAGAGGATGGCGAGCGCGTAATGGGCACGAGCATCGCCGGGGTCTCCGGCCAGGATCATCTCATAGTGCGCGCGTGCTTCGTCGACCTGGCCGGTGAAGCCGCTGGCCGCCGCCAGATTGTAGCGATAATTCAGATTGCCCGGCTCGGCCGCCACCGCCGCCGCGAACGGCGTGATCGACGCTTGATGGTCTCCCAGCCGGGCCAGCACGCACCCTATTGTGTCGAGCGTCAGCGCATCGCCCGGCGCCAGCGCCATGGCCTCGCGTGCGGCATCTGCGGCTTCGCCATCCCGCCGCAACAGGATCAGCAGCCTTGCAAGCTGGGCCAGATGTTCCGCATGCGGCCCGCGCTCCACCGCGGCTTCGATCAGCGGAATCGCCCTGGCGATCTGACCCGCTTCAGCCGTCGCCATACCCAGCAGGAAGAACCCCGCCGATTGCTCGGGGCTGGCGAGGGCGAGTGCCTTGGCCGCGGCGATGGCGGCAGGCAAGTCGCCGCGCTTGAGCGCTGCCCTCGCCTGTGCCTCCAGCGTCACGCGGTCCCTCTGGTGAAGCCGATCACGCCCCCGCCAGACCGCCCGTCCGGAGCAACATGACATGCGGGCGGGCCGATCCGGAAATCATGCGCGACGCGTGGCTCCGGCATGAGCGCGACGGCAATCGGCAACGGCATTTTTCGCATCGTCGAGGCCCTTCCACTACCGACGTTCCGGTCAAAGCCTATATCTCAAATTCAGTCCAACGCCCAAGTGCCTCCCGACGCGGCTTTTTCGCGAGGCGAGGCGGTGACGTAAGGGGGAGCGCACCGACGAGTCGGGATGGGGGTGGTGCGCGGACCCGGCCGGTCGGCGCGTGCCACAGCGGAATCACGGGGTTTCAGGAACGGCTTCTGACATTGGGGTGAAGGACGGAATGGCGACGCGACAAACGCCTCTCGTCATGGCAACGACGCGTCGAGATCCTTGACGAGTGCCAGTGTTGGTGGACTCCCAGTATGGCGGAGTGTCTGGCCATCAGTGGTCATCGTCTTCGTCGTCATCGCTCAGATGGACGAACAGATCCTCGAACGCCGATCCTGCGGTCAATCCCGACGGTTCTCGCCCGGCCGGCGGCTGCTCGGTGCTCGAACCTTGCAAGCGGATCGTGGCCGCCTGGGCGGGCGTTGCCAGCACGATGGCCAGATCCAGCGCGTCGCAAATTTCGGCGAGCAAGGTCAATCGATCCCGTCCCGATCGGCTGTTCAGCAGGTCGCGCTCAAGCTCCGAAATCCGTGCCGGATCGCGGCCGACCCGCAGCGCGAGTTGCGGCTGCGTGAGATGGCGTGCGACGCGCGCGCCCCTGAGCTGTTAGCCCAAATCAGCGAAGATGTCAGGCCTCATGCGGAATTTCGCTTTTCGTTGCCATAAAATGCGGAATTCCGCATAGGCTGGCGCGCAGATTGCAACAAGCGGAATTCCGCAATTTGAGCTGCAATTATGCGGAATTCCGCTATGTCGACTGATTGCGCCCTCCGGCGTCGCCATCGATTCCGGCGCAGATGTCGGCCCCGAAAGCTGTGACGGACGGGGTGTCATGATCGAAGAAGGTCGCGGCGCGCGCGGACTCCGTAGGTTGGACGGTCGGCGCGCTGCCACGTTGTGTCGGTACGTCTAACGATGACGAGCCTGAAAAAGCCGGATAATGTCGGCAAACCACTCGAAAGGAACGACGTGTGCCGCCATCTCAAGAGCGCTTTGCGGTCGTCCTGGTGGCTTTTGCAGGCGGAGTGGTCGCGGCCGTCCTATTGGCGTTGATCAATCTCGCGTCCGGTGAAGACCCGTTTGCCTTCCGCGTTTTCGGCCTGCTCCCGTTCGGTGCGACGTTTTGCGGCTTGGCGGTCGGCATCGTCTGGTTCCAGCGTGCTCGGCGTCTCGACATCTACCCGACGAAGTCGATGCTCGTGCAATTGATGATCGCTGCGATGCTGTGCGAGCCGGTTATTTGGGTTTTAGCTTATGGGACCCGGCTGTTGAGCAAGAGCGGCATTCTGCCTCCATCGGACTTTTCGCAGGTGGCCGTGCGGTTGGCTACGTTGGCCGTATGTGCCGTGATTGTCGGATTCCGCCTCATGTCGCATCCCGCCTGCGGCCATTGCGGACGCTATTTGCACGATGTGGCGTCGAAAACCGACTGCTTTCCCGATCGCGAAAGTTTCGATGACCATTATGAAGGTGCGTTCGGACTCGCTCCCTCCGCAACAGTCTTTGTCCCCGGGCATTCTGGTCGTCGCCGGGCGAGCGCCATGAAGCTCGAAACCCGGCTGCTGCGATGTCGTGGATGCGGCGTTCATCGCGTGTCGCAGGAGGTTTGGCGCTGGGAGGAAGGCGAGGACTCCAGCGGCTGGCGCCGCGCGGCCGCACTGGCGCGAGACGTCGAGATCCTCGCCGGGGACGACATCGGATGGGCCTATGGACACAGTGCCGACCTGAGGTCGGCGTGAGTGAACCGCTTCATCAGTCGCGCGATCTGGAGACCGATGCGCGCGGCTACACGATCGCCTTCGCCTGCAGCATGCGGGACGTGCCTGGTCCGGGCGCATCATGAACCTGACCGATCCGATCGAACAATTGCTCGGCCAACCCGTTCGCGACATGGCACCTCTGTCGGGCGATCTTTCGACGGTGCTGCGCGTGACCTTGGCCGACGGGCGTATCGCGATCGTCAAGCAAGGCGCGACCGCGCGCGCCGAGGCGGACATGCTGCGCGCGATCGCGGCGACCGGCGCGCCGGCTCCTGTCGTGCTCGCAGTGGATGACGACCTGCTGGCGATGACATCATGCGCCGATCGCGGTGGATTGTCGGGCAGTAGCTGGGACTCGCTCGCCGGCGTTCTGGCCAGGCTGCATGGTGCGATTGGCGATACCTATGGCTGGCCGGTCGACCATGCGTTCGGGCCGGTCGCGATCCCGAACGGCCGGCGTGACGACTGGCCGAGCTTCTGGGCGGACAATCGCCTGCGCTGCCACCTGCCGCATGTCGATGCCGGTCTCGGCCGCCGGATCGAACGCCTCGCCGATCGCCTTTGGGACCTGCTCCCTGCCCATCCGCCGGCAGCATTGCTCCATGGCGACCTGTGGGGCGGCAATGTGCTGGTCGCCGATGGTGCGGTCAGCGCGCTGATCGATCCGGCCTGCTATCATGGCGATCGCGAAGTCGATGTCGCGATGCTGACATTGTTCGATCGCCCGCCGGCGCATTTCTTCGAGGCGCTGAAGCTGGAAACCGGGTGGCGGAAACGCGCGCCGATCTACCGGCTATGGCCGTTGCTGGTGCATCTGCGGTTGTTCGGCGATGGCTATAGAGGGTCGGTGGAAGAAACTTTGTTCGCTCATGGTCATTGATCGTGAGATCTTCGTTTAATCGGAACGCAATCATCAGAACGTTATCGAGAAATTGCCCTGCTGCGAAGGATGCGACTGATGAACAGGACGTTGAGCATCGTACGGTGGCTGACCGTCGTCGCCGGATTGTGTGTCGGATCTGCATCCGGCGGCTCCATACCACGGGAGCACGAACCCTATTTCGACGCCAATATAAGCAGTGTATCTGACGCGTGCGGCCTCGAAATCGCTTGGCGAGAACCGAACGCTGCCCACGTGCACCTGGTGGCGCGGACGGATGGCACGGCAATGCTCGAAGCGAATGGCATCGCCTGGCGTATCGAGGCGGGTAAGCCGCTGTCGTTGCTGATCGGTGACTGGCCCAGAAGGCAAGCACTGCACCTGCCCGCCGACGCGACCGGCAACTCGCTGACGGCATCGTTCGATGACCGCGCGCTCGATGCGCTTGCACTTTCCGGTCAGATCAGCGTCGAGCAGGAGGGTCGGGAGGTCGCGAAACTGCCGCTCGATTATATTGCGCTCTGGGTGGCTCGGCTGAGAGCCTGCGTCGCTAGCTTGAAGTCGCTACAGCAAGATGCTCGGGAGCCGGCAATGCCCGCCGAACCACGGATCGCAGTTGCGGGCGTTCACAGCGCAATCCCGCGCGGGAATCCGGGTTCCTGGTTGACGGACGATGATTATCCGCCGCGCGCTCATCGCGAGGGGCGCGTCGGAACAACACGTGTTTCCGCAGCGATCAATGACACGGGACGTCTGTTCAATTGCGTCGTTAGGCAATCGAGCGGTTCGCCGGATCTTGACGACGCCGTCTGCCGCAACGTGCTCCGCCGCGCACGGTTTAAGCCGGCGACCGATGAAGCCGGCCGCCCGATTTCCGACCCGACGGGATTGGCAATGCTCGTTCATTGGACCATGCCTGACGCGTTCCCCGGTCCGGAGACGATCAAATGGCCAGTTACAGCCGGCTGGATAATCTCCTATGAGCCCGACAACTTAAGGCCGTTCCGCTCTGCTGCATGCACGATGGAGCGCTTGCCACGACGCGCGAGCACGACGCGGATGCGAGTGATTGTCCCGCTCTATGGCAGATCGACGCTCGAATTCACCAACAGCAGATTTCGACGCGGCGGAGGCGCCCGCTACACGGCGTCGTTGGGCCACGACAGAATGCCGTTTTTCTCCAACGATGGATTTTTTAATCGCGGCGAGGATCGCATCGACCTTTCTTCCCCCGGCGGTACTTACCCGATTGAGGAACTGGCGCGAGCCTCGCGCATCCGCATCGAACGTAACGGTCGCACGCTGCTCAGCCTGCCGCTTGACGGCTTCGCGCAGGCGCTACCGTTTTTCGGCAGGTGCATCGCGCATGGCGCCGCAGCCCAACAGCGCGCTGCACTACGTTGGAAACACATCGAAAGAGGCAAGGTGATCGTCGAGCGCGTTGCGCCATGATGCGGCGACGAAATTACGGTGCCACGTCCAATGACCCCCAAACTCGCACCGCCGAAGCGAGCCGCAACGGCGCCAATGGACTGTAGCAGCAAATCCTCGGCTGCGACGAGAGCGGGCGGCTGACATGCCCGACGCGGCTCCGCACAGAACGCCCGATGATCCGCGCCGCCGCGCGATCGCCTGACACTGACGCGCTCGGCGGCCGTTTTCCCGATGACCTGTTATGCAGGGAATCCGACCTGTTACGACATCAGAACCGACCTGTTATGCAAAAATCCTGCCCCTGTTCTGCACGATAACAGGTGGGGCCTCCATTTGAAGGCCAAGCCTTTGTAATGGAAATATTTTTCCGAGAGGCGTCGCACACGAGGCGCCGTCTTTCCCCTGTTTGACGGGCAAAATCGCGAAATCGGCCTGTTATCGACCACGCGCAAGGCAATCGGGTCGATATCTGGAGCGCCACCAGCGACCGCCGAACCGTCCCGATCGCTATCCGCACCGATCCGCCCCCGCATCAAGGCATATCGACATCTGGACGGCGACGCCGCTGCACGAGAGGCGCAACCATCCGCATCGACCGGCGCCTCCTGTGCATTTCGATGATTTTTACCGGTCGCTGATAGGACCTCCACATCAAGCTGAGCATCGAAGAGCCACCCGTCATGTCCGCCACCGCCGAAGCCATCGCCGTTCTCGCGCTCCGCTCACCCGACCAGCGCCATGCGATCGCCCGCCTGCTCGATCTGGACGACGCCCTGGACGTGTTGCGGTGGATCGCGGCGCAGCCCGATTGCGATCGCGCGACCGCGGCGATGATCTTCTGGCGCGCGTGGCTGCCGGCCGTCGACGGCCACGGCGCCGAGGCGGCGGCTGTTCGCGGCGCGTGCGCACGGAGCGCCCTGATCGAAGACATCCTCGCCCGTTGGTCCGGGGCTGCCTGGCCGATGTCGGACCTCGGCTGGGACGGCCGCGAGGCATGGGACGGCACCGAACTGGTCGTCCTGCCGCCGCCCGGCACCGCGGAGCGCGCATATTGGGACAGCCTGAAGATTCCGCCGGACCTTCGGGGGCCGTTCGCGGGCCGCACGCCCGCGACCGCGCGGCGCGCCTTCTTCGACTTCGATCCGGTCGACGACGACATCTTCGACTCGCTGTGGCGCCATCATCCGCAATGGGTCGCCGTGACCGACTGGCTGGACGGCAAACCGTCCGACGCCTGGCTCGCCGTGGTCGATGCGCTGACGGGGTCGCATCCCGACGACATCTACGGCTGGATGATCGAGCAGCCGGCCTGCACCCGCGCGGTCGCCGCCAGGATCTTTTGGTGGTGCGAGCCCGGCTGGTACGCGAAACGCCAGTTCGATGGCGAACAGGCATTCGCTGGCGACGTCGATCGGTTGATCGATCGCATCCTCGCGCGCTGGCGCGCCGATGGCTTCGCCGACGATGGCATCGGTTTCGACGGGAATGGCGCCTATCGCGCATTGCTCGCCCTCTATCCCGGCCGCGACGATCCGTTCGCGATCCCGGCCGATTTGCTCGATGGCCATGCGGGCCGCGCGCCGGAGCCGGTATCGCCGGCAACCGACATCGATTTCTGGTATTTCGTCTGCGATTTCGGCGGCGGCGTGCCGCGCGGGGCGGGCGAGGCCGAATGGCAGGCGTGGCGCGCCGAACATGCGAAGCAGGAGGCGCGACGGCTGGCGGCCGAGCGCTACGTCCGCGAGATCGCCGCGCGGCCGGCGACGATGCTGGAACGACTCTTCTACGGCGGCAAATATACCGGCGCGAAGGCGCAGATCGACCGTTGCTGGAAACAATATAATCTCGTGATGATCCTGCTCGCGCTCGGCCTGCTCGTCATCATCCGCATGCGATTGCCGCTGCCGCTGGGCTTCACTTACTTCCTCGTCGCAGTCGCGATCCTCGCCGTCTACCAGACCGAGGGGCGGATGGGCGGCGCGCGGCGGCTGGTTCCGTGGTATGCGGCTTCGATCGCACTGGTCATGGCAACGGCGATGCTGCTCAGGTGGATGGACTTCGGCAAGATCTGATCGCGCGCCGTGCGCGACGAGGGGCGAGTCCGGGCAGGCTGCACAGCGATCGATCTTTTCGCTATGATGTCCGGTCCGTGCTTCCGCGCACGGACGACAAAAAAAGGACGCATCGTGGCGGAAGAAATTGAACTCAAGCTCGAGCTGACACCCGAAGCCGCCGATTGTCTCGAAGCCTCTCCGCTGCTGCAAGGCGCCGCGACGAAGGTCGATCAGCGCGCGATCTATTTCGACACGCCCGATCGGACGCTGTTCGCCAATGGCCTGTCGCTGCGCATCCGCCGGTCGGGCCGGAAGCGCGTGCAGACCGTCAAGGCCGACGATCCGAAAGCCGCGGGACTGTTCGCACGGCCGGAATGGGAAATGCCGGTCAAGTCCGATACGCCAGTGCTCGACGACCGCACGCCGGTCAGGGCGCTGCTCGGCGAGGATTGTGAAACCGTCGCCCCGGCGTTCGCGGTGCATGTCCAGCGCCGGACCTGGATGATCGCGGACGGCGATGCCGAGATCGAACTGGTGGTCGATCGCGGCGCCGTCGTCGTCGGCGAGCGGCAGGCGCCGATCTGCGAGGTCGAACTGGAGCTGAAGGCCGGTGCGCCGACCGCGCTGTTCGCACTCGCGCGCCGGATCGACGCGATCGCGCCGGTGCGGATCGGCGTCCTCACCAAGTCGGAGCGCGGCTATCGCCTGCTCGGTCCCGCGCCCGCTCTGTTCAAGGCCGAGCAGGTCGTGCTCGAGCCCGGCCAGCCGGCGCACCAGGCGTTCCGGCGGATCGCGCGGAACTGCCTGCGCCATTACCGGCTGAACGAAGCGATCCTGCTCGAGCGGCCGGTGCCCGAAGCGCTGCATCAGGCGCGCGTGGCGCTGCGCCGGCTGCGATCCGCCTTCGGCATCTTCAAACCGATGCTGGCCGATGCCCGGACCGCCCATTTTCGCGACGAACTGCGCTGGCTGTCGTCGACGCTCGGCGACGCGCGCAACCTCGACGTCCTGGTCGGCAAGGCTGTGCCGGGTCCGCTGCACGACCGGCTCGAAGCGGCGCGCGATGCCGCTTATGCCGATGTCGAGACGGCGCTGGCGTCGGCGCGCGCGCGCAGCCTGATGATCGACCTCGTCGAATGGCTGGCGGATGGCGACTGGCTCCGCGCGCTGAACGCGGCCGATGCGCGCTATATGCCGGCCGCCCCGTTCGCGGCCGCGGCGCTCAGGCGGCTGCGCAGGAAGGTGAGGACGGGCGGGCGCTACATCGCCGCCATCGACGACGAGGAACGGCACGAAGTGCGCAAGGACGCCAAGAAATTGCGCTACGCCTCCGAGTTCTTCGCGACCTTGTTTGCCGAGAAACGCCAGCGGCGGCGCTTCAAGGCGTTCGTCGGTGCGCTCGGCGAACTGCAGGACATCCTCGGCGCGCTCAACGACCGGGCGACGGCGCCCGCCGTCCTCGCGCAGCTCGGGCTGGCCGACGAGAAGGGCGCCAGGGCATTGCTCGACGGTCGCAAGACGTCGAAGCTGCTCGCCGCCGCGCCCGACGCGCAGGCGGAACTGGTCGATGCCAAGCGCTTCTGGGTGTGACCGTCAGCGGGCAGCGGTCGCCGGAGCCGCGCTGCGGCGATCGCCTATCGCAGCGCCTCGAGCCACCGGATCACTGCGCTCTGCAACCCCACCCGCCGGTCCGACCAGCCATGGTCAGTGTCGGCATGCACGGCCGTGACGCGGCCATTGCCCGCCGCCCGGGTCAGCGCGATCAGCTTGTCCGTACCCGGCGCCAGGCCATCGTCCGAACTCAGCACCAGCAACGGTGTGCGGGCGAGGCCCTTTGCCGTATCCGCGAGGCGGAAGGCGGCAGCGTTGCCCGCGATCTCGTCGGTCATCGTTTCGGGCGTGACGCCCTGCAGCGATTCCATATTGTCGGCCATCATCGCGATCGCCTCCGGTCGCTTCATGTCGGCAATCGCCGCCATGTCGGCCGCCGAGATCAGGATCGCGCCGGCCAGGTCCATGCGGTGCGCGGCGGTTCGCGCGGTCACCCAGCCGCCGAGGCTGTGGCCGCCGATGACGATCCGCGCCGGATCGATGCCCAGCTTCGCGATCACCTCCGGCCGATGGACGAAGTCGAGCACCGCATCGGCATCCTCGCCGGTATGGACGAAGCTGTAGAGCCCGGGGCTGCCCCACGATCCGCGATAATTGAAGGTGATCACGGTCCAGCCGGCGCGCCGCACCGCCTGCGCGAGATCCAGATTCTTCTCATTGCCCGGCAGGCCGTGGAGCAGCACCAGCGTGGGGTGGGGACCCTTGCCGGCGGCGACATAGGCGACGCCGTTGATCGCGACGCCGCCGCTGGGGATGTGGAGCACCTCCATCCGCGCCGGGAAGGCGGTGTCGTGCGGCGGATCGGTGTAGATCGCGGCCGGCAGGTCGGCCGGCGGCGCGGCGATTGCGCCGCTGGTGCCGAGCATCGCGACCAGCAACATCGCCGGGATCAGAATTTTGCGCATGAATGTCTCCGGATGAAGATGGACATTGCTCAGCCGCGCCGCTGCGCGACGAAGGCGTCCGCTGCTTCCTTGACCAGCAGCCAGCGCTGATACTCACCCTCGGCATCCGCCAGCGCGCGGTGGCGCGGTTCGCCCCGGCAGCAGCGCAAATCGGCGAGCGTCAGCAAATCCTCGACGGTGTCGTCGAGCGCATCGGGTTCGACGACCGGACCGATGATCGCCACCATCGTCTCGCGGCGCGCATCCTCGGTGTTGCGCAGGCGCAGGCTATGGCGCGGCAGGCCGGCCGCGCGCAGCAATGCGCTCAGCCATTTGCCGTCCCATGACGGCGCGCTGGCGAACAAGTCGTGACCGCTCAGTGCTTCGACCATCCGCCGCGCGACGACGTCGTGGGCGGTCCCGTCTCGCTCCAGCGTCGCGCGGTCGATGTGATGGATCGCTTCGGCATCGTCCGCCCAATCGGTCCAGCCGGGCGCGGCGCTGATCAGATGCGATTCGGAGCGGCCGTCGGCGAACACCCAGGCGACCTCGATCGGATAGCCGGTCTTGCCGAGCGAAGAGGCTTCGAAATCGAGGAAGACGAACATCAGCGCGTCATGCCGCCGCCGCCAGTTCCTCGTCGGGGAAGGTCTCGGTATCGATCTGCGCCTGCATCGCCGCGCTGTAGCGCGGGCCTCGGATCGCGCCGGGCGCGAAGATCGCCTCGACCTGCGCCGCCACGTCGGGCGCGAGCACGATATCGGTAGCAGCCACATCCTCCTCGAGATGGGCGATGCTGGCGGTGCCGGGGATCGGCACCACGTCGTCGCCGCGCGACAGCACCCACGCCAGCGCGAGCTGCGCCGGGGTCATGCCGGCGTCCGCGGCCAGCGCGTCGAACGCGGCCACCAGCTTCAGATTGTGCGCCAGATTGGCGCCGGTGAAGCGCGGCATCATCCGGCGGATGTCGTTCGGCACATAATGATCGTCGCGCACCCCGCCGGCGAGCAGCCCGCGCGCGACCGGTGAGAAGGCGACGAAGGCGATGCCATGGTCGCGGCAGGCGTCGAGCACGGCGATCTCGGGGTTGCGGACGACCGGCGAATATTCGGTCTGCACGGCGGCGATCGGGTGCACGGCCTGCGCGCGGCGGATCGTCGCCGCCGACATCTCCGACAGGCCGATCGCGCCGATCTTGCCGGCCTCGCGCGCCCGCGCCAGCGCGCCGACCGACTCCTCGATCGGCACCTTGCGATCGAGCCGGTGGAGATAATAGAGATCGATATGATCGGTGCCGAGCCGCTGCAGCGATCCCTCCAGCGTCCGCGCGATCGCCGCCGGCGATCCGTCGAGCGCGCGCTTCTCGCCATCGGCGAACAGCACGCATTTGCTGGCGATCGTGACATCCTGCCGGCGCTGCATGATCGCCTTGTTCAACAACCGCTCATTGTTGCCGAGGCCATAAAGCGCGGCGGTGTCGAAGAATGTCACGCCGAGATCGAGCGCGCGGTGGAGCAAGGCGGTCGCGCTCGCTTCGTCGGGCGGCGTGCCATAGGCATGGCTGAGGTTCATGCAGCCCAGGCCGATCGCGGAAACGGAAAAATCGCCGATCTTGCGGGTGGGAAGCGTCATCGCGGGGTCCTCGACACGGATACTCGTTTCGGTTTCTAACGCATCGCGGGCGGCGAAAGCCATGGGTTTTCTATTACCCTCTCCCGCTTGCGGGAGAGGGAGAGCCGCCGCAGGCGGCGAGGGTGAGGGCCTGAAGGGCGAGACCCGCTCGGGCCCTCACCCTGGCTCGCTGCGCGAGCCGTCCCTCTCCCGCAAGCGGTAGAGGGGAGCGAATCGATCACCGGATCGCTTCGGATCGGACGCGCTCACCGCGCCGCCCGCCAGCGATTCGCGCAGCATGTCGATGAAGATGCGGACCTTGGGCGGGAGATGCTGGCGATCGGGATAGACCGCCCAGATCGGCTCCTCTGGCACGGCATGATCGGGCAGCAGCGGCACCAGCGCGCCGCCGGCGATATGCGCGCTGACGTAGAAATCGGGCAATTGGCACAGGCCCAGCGCGGCAACGGCGGCGTCGGCCACCGCGAACCCGCTGTTGCAGCGCCAGCGTCCCTTCGGCCGGATGTCGACCGGCTTGCCCTTGTCGACGAAGCGCCAGACATCGGCGGTGCCCAGCAGGCAGGCATGGCCGGCGAGATCGGCGAGCGCGGCCGGCGCGGGCTGCCGGTCGAGATAGGCGGGCGCCGCGCACAGATGCAGGCGGCGGCTGGCGATGCGCGTGCCGATCAGGCGCGAATCGCTCATGGGACCGGTGCGGATCGCGATGTCGTACTGGTTGGAGACCAGATCGAGCACGCGATTGTCGAGGTCGAGCACCGCGCTGATCTGCGGCCAGGCCTCGACGAAGCGGCGCATCACCGGCGCGACATGGCGTTCGCCGAACGCGATCGCGCAGGTGATGCGCAGACTCCCCTGCGGCGATCCGGCGGCGGCGATCGCATGGAAGCTGTCGTCGCGTTCCGCGACCATCCGCCGGCACCGCTCGGCGAAGGCATGAGCGGTGTCGGTCGGCGTCACCAGCCGGGTCGTCCGCACGAACAGGCGCGCCTGCAGCTTTTCCTCCAGCCGCACGATCGCACGGCTGACATGCGAGGGCGACACCCCCATCAGGTCGGCCGCGAGCGAGAACCCTCCGCGATCATAGACCGCGAGGAATTCCTCGATTCCCTCCCATCCCGACCGCATCGATTATGCCTGCACTGCAACAATGAATTGCAGAATTAGCGGCTGGGTTGCCCCGCTGGCAATGTGTATCATGGCTCGGGGACATTGGAGCTGATGATGAAGACACGTGCCGCCGTTGCATTCGAAGCGAAGAAACCGCTCGAGATCGTCGAGGTCGACCTGGAAGGCCCGAAGGCGGGCGAAGTGCTGGTCGAGATCATGGCGACCGGCATCTGCCACACCGACGCCTACACGCTCGACGGCTTCGACAGCGAAGGCATCTTCCCCTCGATCCTGGGCCATGAAGGCGCGGGCATCGTCCGCGAAGTCGGGCCGGGCGTCACCAGCGTGAAGCCCGGCGACCATGTCATCCCGCTCTACACGCCCGAATGCCGGCAGTGCAAAAGCTGCCTCAGCGGCAAGACCAATCTCTGCACCGCGATCCGCGCGACGCAGGGGCAGGGGCTGATGCCCGACGGCACCAGCCGCTTCAGCTACAAGGGCCAGCCGATCTTCCATTATATGGGCTGCTCGACCTTCTCGAACTTCACCGTGCTGCCCGAGATCGCGGTCGCGAAGATCCGCGACGACGCGCCGTTCGACAAGAGCTGCTACATCGGCTGCGGCGTGACCACCGGCGTCGGCGCGGTCGTCAACACCGCGAAGGTGACCCCGGGCAGCAACGTGATCGTGTTCGGCCTGGGCGGCATCGGCCTCAACGTGCTGCAGGGCGCCAAGATGGTCGGCGCCGACAAGATCGTCGGCGTCGACATCAACCCGGCCCGCGAAGAATGGGGCCGGCGCTTCGGCATGACGCATTTCGTCAACCCGAAGGAGATCGACGGCGACATTGTCCAGCATCTCGTCGCGCTGACCGACGGCGGCGCCGACTATACGTTCGACTGCACCGGCAACACCACGGTGATGCGCCAGGCGCTCGAGGCCTGCCATCGCGGCTGGGGCGTCTCGACCGTGATCGGCGTGGCCGAGGCGGGCAAGGAGATCAGCACGCGGCCGTTCCAGCTGGTCACCGGCCGCGTCTGGAAGGGCAGCGCCTTCGGCGGCGCCCGCGGCCGCACCGACGTGCCGAAGATCGTCGACTGGTACATGAACGGCAAGATCGAGATCGACCCGATGATCACCCACGTGCTGACCCTGGAGGAGATCAACAAGGGCTTCGACCTGATGCACGCCGGCGAGAGCATCCGTTCTGTGGTGGTGTTCTGACTTTAACCCTCTCCCGCTTGCGGGAGAGGGACAGGCACGCGCAGCGTGCCAGGGTGAGGGCCTGAAGGGCGGGACCCGCTCGGGCCCTCACCCTCGCCGCCTTCGGCGTCTTTCCCTCTCCCGCAAGCGGGAGAGGGGTAGCCACCTGCAATCGAGTGGAGACTCACATGGAAACCCTGTCCACCAACAAGGCGCACGGCGGCACGCAGGGCGTCTATCGCCACGACTCCACGACCACCGGCACGCCGATGATTTTCTCGGCCTTCATTCCGGACCACCCCGAGGGCACGCAACTCCCGGTGCTGTGGTATCTGTCGGGCCTCACCTGCACCCACGCCAACGTCACCGACAAGGGCGAGTATCGCGCCGCCTGCGCCGAGCATAAAATGATCTTCATCGCGCCCGACACTTCGCCGCGCGGCGACGCGGTGCCCGACGACGCGGCCTATGATTTCGGCAAGGGCGCCGGCTTCTACGTCGATGCGACCGAGGCCCCCTGGGCACAGAATTTCCGGATGAAATCCTATGTCGAGGACGAACTGCCGGCGCTGATCGCAACGCACTTCCCCGCCGCCGATCTCACGCGCCAGGCGATCACCGGCCATTCGATGGGCGGCCACGGGGCGCTGACGATCGCATTGCGCAACCCCGACCGCTTCCGCTCGGTCTCCGCCTTCGCGCCGATCGTATCGCCGCTGAACTGCCCGTGGGGCGAAAAGGCCCTCACCGGTTATATCGGCGCCGACAAGGAAGCCTGGCGCCGCTACGACGCCTGCGCGCTGATCGCCGATGGCGCGCGCCTGCACGAACTGCTGGTCGACCAGGGCGATGCCGACCAGTTCCTCGTCGAGCAGCTCAAGCCTGAATTGCTGGCCGATGCGTGTCGGGGCGCCGGGATCGACCTCACGCTACGGATGCAGCCGGGCTATGATCACAGCTATTACTTCATCTCGACCTTCATGCCGGAGCATGTGGCCTGGCATGCGGCGCGGCTGAAAGGGTGACGGGTGGCGCAATGCTGTCACTCATCCTCCCCATCGCCGCGCGATAGGGAGGATTGGTGGTGCCGAAAGCTATGACGAATAACCCCCGCACCCTCGGCGTCGTCCTCGCCGGTGGCCTGTCGACCCGCTTCGGCACCGACAAGGCGCTGGCGTTGTACGAAGGCCGCGCGCTGATCGACCATGCGCTGGCTGCACTTGCCGCGCAGACCGATGCCGTCGCCGTCGCCGGCCGCGACCACCCCGGCGCCGATTGCTTCCCCGACCGGCCGCAACCCGGCCTCGGCCCGCTCGGCGGCCTGTGCGGCGCGCTCCACTACGCGAACGATCGGGGCTATGACCGGGTCCTGAGCTGCAGCGTCGACTGCGTCACGCTGCCCGCCGGTCTCCTCACTTTATTGGTCCGCGCGCCGGCCTGTCTCGAGACCCAGCCGGTGATCGGCCTCTGGTCCGCCAGCGCGGCCGCCGCGCTCGACGCCTTCATCGCCACCGATCCGCGCCGCTCGGTCCGCGGCTTTGCCGCAGCGATCGGCGCGCTGTCGATCCGCGCCGATTTCACGCCGCCCAACGTCAACACGCCGGACGACCTCGCCCGCCTCAGCCGCGGCTGACGGTCACGCGAAGCGTTCGAAGCTGGCCGCCGCCTCGCGGGTCCTGCTCATCTCGATGAACAGCAGGTTCGCGCGCCGGTCCTCGTCCTCGCCGGTGCCGTCCTGCGCGAAGAAGGTCTTGACCGCCGCCACCTGACGCGCCGGCAGGTCGGCGAGGCTGGCGGCGATCGTCATCGCCTCGGCCAGCGGCGTCTCCGAGACGATGTCGGCCAGGCCGATCCGGCGGGCCTCGGTGCCGTCATGCGTGTCGATCCCCCACGACAGCCGCCGGGCCGCCGGCACGCCGATCCGCGCGGCCACCGAGAACAGGCCCCACGCCGGGAACAGCCCGATCGGCACCTCAGGCAGGCTCCAGCGCGCGGAGGGCGCAGTCACGACGATGTCGCAGGCGGTGGCCAGGGTCAGCCCGCCGCCGATCGCGAACCCCTCGACCGCCGCGATCACCGGCACGCGCGCCGCGGTGATCATCCGCGCGAGCAGGCCCGACCGCGCCTCGAACCGCTCGCGCCCGGCTTCGTCCATCCCGGCAAGTCCGGCGAGATCGCTGCCGGCGCAGAAGCCGGTGCCGGCGCCGACGACAATGATCACGCGGATCTCGGGTCGCTCCGGCAGTTCGGCGAGGAAGGCGATGAAGGCCTCGACGAGATCGGCCGACATCGCGTTGCGGCGCCTGGGCCGGTCCAGCGTCACCGTCGCAATGCCGTTCTCGATGTTCGTCGCGATCATCCCATGTCTTTCTTCGGCTGCGTTCACCTGTCCAGGATGCGTCCGAAGCGGGGCAAAAGTCCATGATCAGCCTTTGCGTCGTGCGGCAGGCGATCACGCCGCCATCGGCGCATTGCCCTCGAACGACCGCAACTGGTCGGCCAGCGCCTTCGTGAACCCGGGCCGAGCGAGGCAGCGGTCGCGATACGCCGCCAGCGCAGGCAAGCGCTCGACGATGTCGGTATGGCCGAGGTCGCGCAGCACCGTCGCCATCAGCAGATCGCCCGCGCTGAACCCGTCTTCCAGCCAGTCGCGGTCGCCGAGCCAAGTCTGCAGCAGGCCGAGCTTTTTCTCGACGGCCGCGACCGCGGCGGGCCGTCGCGCGACCGCCCAGGCCTCGCCGGCGGCGAAGATGTCGATCTCGGCAAGAGCGCCGACCACCGGCTCGATCGAATTGAGCGCGGCGAACATCCACGCTTCGGTGCGCGCGCGACCGGCCGGATCGGCAGGCATCAACGCATCGGACCGGCGCGCGATCTCCAGCACGATCGCGCCCGATTCGAACAGTTTCGCGCCATCCTCTTCGATCGCCGGCACCTGCCCGAACGGCTGGAGCGTCAGATAATCGGCCGACATCTTCTCCTGATGGTCGATCAGCCGTTCCTGGTAGGGCAGGCCGGCCTCCTCGAGCGCCCAGCGCACGCGCAGGTCGCGGACATGGCCCTGCGCGAAATCGGGCACCCAGTTATAGGCATAGAGCGTGATCATCGTTGGTCCTTTTCCGTGGTTCATCAGTACCGCCGGTTCAGGCGGCCGCAGCACAACATGCCCGCGCTCCGCCTGCCGCCGGCAACGACCGGGTGCGGCCATCGTCCTCATAGCTGTCGTGCCGCCGCACCCAGTCGCCGAGATTGCCGCCCTCGCTCTCGCCGCGGCCGGCCGGCACGATATCGAGCCAGCTATAGACCGGCAGGAACATCTCGCCGCCGCGCCCATAACTCGAGTAAGTGTGGAAGATCGCGCCGTCCGCATTCATCCGGAACACGCTGGCGCCCGGCAGTTCGTCGATCTCGGGATCGGGCTGCGCTTCGAAATTATAGACGATGCCGTCCTGCCGCTTCTCCTTCGGAAAGGAGACGTTGAAGTCGAAATTGAAGTCGGTGCCGGCCGACGACACCCAGCGGAAGGTCCAGCCCATCCGCCGGCGATAGGCATTGAGCTTGTCGATCGGCCCGCGCGACACCGCGACCCAGCTCACATCGCGATGCTCGAAATGAAGGCGGGCGCCGTCGACCTGGTCGGCGAGCAGCGAGCAGCCCGGGCAACCCTCGTCCCAGTCGGGACCGAACATGAAATGATAGACGATCAGCTGGCTGCGCCCGTCGAACAATTGCGCCAGCGTGACGGGACCGTCGATGCTTTCGAAGACATAATCCTTGTCCACCGCGACCCACGGCAGCGCGCGGCGCTGTTCGGCGAGCCGGTCGCGCGCGCGCGTCCAGGCCTTTTCCTCGGCCAGCAGCGCGCGCGATGCGTCGAGCCATTCGGCCTGCGATACGATCTGGTGGGTCATCTATCGTCTCCTTCCGGTTTTGCGAATTGGCGGACCAGCTTGTCCAGCGCGCCGGTCCAGCCGGACTCGTGGCTGGCGCGCGATGCCTCGGTCCTGAGGCGCGCGTGGGTGAAAGTCAGTTCGGTGCCGATATCGATCGGCCGCAAATCGATCTCCACGCGCGACTCCGCGCCCGCCTCGTCCGGCTCGCCGCGCTCGGTCCAGCGCCAGCTCATCACCAGCCGGGCGGGCGGGTCCACTTCGAGATATTCGCCCTGGCTTTCATGCTCGGTGCCGTCGAGCATCCGGAAGCGCACGCGGAAGCGGCCGCCGACGCGGACGTCGGTCTCGGCGAGCACGACCGGACCGTCGTCCGGACCCCACCAGCAGGCGATGCCCTCGGGCGTGGTCAGCGCATCGAACAGGATCGCCGGACGTGCCGCGATCCGGCGCACGAGTGTGAGGCTGGTCATTCGCCTTTCTCCTGCTCGGCCGCGACGCGCTTCGCCTCCTGCGCCTCGGCATAAGCAGCCAGCCGGTCGAGCCGCGGCGTCCAGAAGCGCTCATAAGCGCGCAGCCAGTTCATCGCGTCCTCCATCGGTCCGGGTGAGAGCCGCACGGCGACGGTGCGGCCCACCTTCGATCGCGTGATGAGCCCGGCATCGCCGAGCACGTCGAGATGCTTCATGACCGCCGGCAGCTTGATCGCGAACGGCCGCGCCAGCTCGGAGATCGAGACGCTGTCCGCCTGCTCCAGCCGCGCGAGGATCGCGCGGCGGGTCGGGTCGGTCAGCGCCGCGAAAGTGCGGTCGAGGGTCGAATTGCTATAGTTCACCATTTGGTGAAGTGTTGTGCTTTGCGGTGCCGGTGTCAAGCGGAAATTTGCGTTTGCTCGCGTGACCCGCCCGGCGCCGCCGGTCACCTCCCGTCGCTATTCTCGATGCATCGGAAACGTTCAACGCGTACCAAGCGATCCGGCGAGCACCATAAACTTATGACAACCGCAGAAATTTTCGAAACAAACTCGGCACGACCGCAAGTCAATTCGGCTTCCGGCCGATGCGCTCCAGTCCGGCTTTTTGCCGTTGCAAGTTTTGCATCCGTAGATGCCATATGTCATTTGAGGTTTGATTGCTGCTCGTTCATCGAATCATGGAGGATCGACCCCGGTCATGATAGATTGATGGTGGCGTGTTCTTGGGGGGAACCGGGATGGGTCCGGACAGGTTGTCGAAACTCATCGGCGCGATTTATGAGTGTGCGCTCAATCCCGGGCTGTGGCCGGATGTGCTGACCGACTTGCGCACGGCGTTGCATTTTCACAACGCTACGCTCGCGCTCCAGTCGTTGCCGGCCGAGACCCCGTTGCTCAGCGCGAGCAGCGGCATCGAGTCCGAGTGGCTGGGGCGCATCCCCGACTATAGCGCGGACTTCGTCGAACGATGGGGGGGCGCTCAAAGGCTGGAAAGCCTGCCTTTCCACGAACCCGCGGTGCTCTCCTGGGTGAGTCCGCGCGCGCGCTGGGAGGCCACGCGCTACTATCGCGAATGGGCAAGACCGCAGGGCATCATCGACATCATGGCGATCGGCGTCTCGCGTGACGAACGGTCGATCGGCTCGATCATCCTGGGGCGCCACGAATCGGCGCGGGCGATCACACCGGAGGACGTGGAGTGGGCGCGACTGCTCGTGCCGCACCTTCAGCGCGCGGTTGCGATCAGCCGGATCCTCGAGTTGCGCCGGATATTGGCTGACGGCATGACCGCCACGCTCGACACGCTCACCGCCTCGATCCTGCTGGTCGACCCCCGGCTGGCGATCGTTCACGCCAACCATGCGGCGCGGGCCGCGCTGGGTAAGGGCGGTGTCCTGTTCGAGCGCGCATCGCGCCTGCGCCTGGCCTCTCCGGGAGCGACCGCGGCGCTCGCGAATGCGGTGCGGCGCGTCGTCGATCGGCAGCCCGATGGCGGTGCACGAGCGCTCACCGTGCCGGTCGACCATGCCGATGGCAAGTCGCGGCTGCTCTACGTGCTTCCCCTGCCGATGGCGCATCACGCCGGCGGTGCCACGTCCGTCGCGGCCGTCATGATGGCCGCCGAGATCGATCGCGCACCGCGCCATGCCGCCGATGTCGCCCGGCTGTTCGATCTCACCGCGGCCGAGCAGGCGGTGCTCGAGTCGATTCTGTCCGGACGGACGCTGGCCGAGACCGCGCACATCCTCCAGATCGCGCTTGCGACCGTGAAGACCCATTTGCAGCATTTGTTCGACAAGACCGGCGTCCGCCGCCAGGCCACGCTCGTCGCGCTGGTCTCGTCGCTCGGACTCCCCGTCCAGATCGGCGACGCCACGCTTGATGGCGGCCGGCCGGACGGCGTGCCCGTCCGGGAACGGCTTCGCTGAGACCCGGCAGAGCGTCCCGGTTGCCGGCCCGTTTCAGCTCGGCCTGGCGGCTCGATCAAAAAACTGCGGACGTCGTCCATCGTTCGGTGGATGCCGGCACGCCGATCCTTCGCCATCAGGAACCGGCACCGCGGTGCTGGTTCGGCAAATTCGTTCCCGCCGCAAGATCCAGCGACTGCTGCACGTCCGGGGTCGTCGCCGACGCGGGCTATCGGACGGTCGCGTAACCAGAGTCCGACCAGGGAGACATCGACATGCCTACGATCAACGGCACGGCTGGACCCGACACCATCATCGGCGATCAGGGCGGCACGCCGGTTGCGGACACGATCAACGGGCTCGGCGGCGACGACACGATCGACGGCGCCTTCGGCACCAATATCCTCAACGGCGGCGACGGCAACGACACGATCTCCAGCACCGGCATCGACGACTCGGTCAATGGCGGCAATGGCGACGATTTCGTGCGTGTGGACAGCGCCGCGATCATCGGCGGATCGTTCCAGGGTGGCGCCGGCACGGGCGACACCATCATTTTCGCGGGCGCGGAGATCGACGCGAGTTCGGGCGCGGCGAGCTTCGCCGGTTTCGAGCAGGTCGGCGGCGAGATTTTCGGCGGGGCGACCAACGACATCATCACCTTGAGCGGCCTGACCGGTCTGGCGCTTTCCGCCTCCGGGCTTCAGGTCAATGCCGGCGATGGTGCCGACACGCTGACCGGCGGCGCCGAGCGGGATTTCTTCTTTGGCGAAGCGGGCAACGACAGGCTCAACGGCGGCGACGGCGACGACCAGCTCTTCGGCGGTGCTGGCGCCGACATCGTCCGGGGCGGCGCCGGCGATGACGCGATCATGGTCACGGCCGTCGCTGACCTCGTCGCGGGCGATCAGGTCGACGGCGGCACCGGCGGCGACACGCTCGGCCTGAAGTTCGAGGCAAACAGCGACATCTCGGCAGTGAACCTGGCCGGGATCGAGATCCTGCGGCAGGATTTCTTCTTTTTCGACACCGCGTTGACGGCGGCACAACTGAACGGGCTGGACGTGATCGACGGCCGATCCTTCACGCTGACGACTTCGGGGATCGTCGATCTCGGCGGCAAGCAGCTGTTCACGAATGCGATCAACCTGAGTGCCGGGGGCAACACGCTCATCCTGAATGACAATATTGGCTTTGCCCTGGTGATCAACGGCGGCGCCGGCACCGATACCGTGACCGGCAGCGACTTGCCCGACACGATTTCCGGCGGTGGCGGCGACGACATGATCGATGGCGGGGTCGGGTTCGACACGCTCGACGGCGGCGACGGCAACGACATCCTTCGTGGCGGTACGGAAGACGACTTCATCCGCGGCGGCGGCGGCAACGATATGATCGACGGCGGCGACGGCGGCTCCGGCACCGGCCGCGATACGGCAAGCTATGCCGGCGCGGTCTCCGCGGTCGCGGTGAGTCTGACGACCGGCCTCGCGAGCGGCGGCGCGGGCAACGACACGCTGTCGGGGATCGAATCGCTGCTCGGCTCCAGCTTCGATGACACGCTGACGGGCGACGCCCACGACAATGTCATCGACGGCGGCGCTGGCAACGATGTGCTGGACGGCGGCGGCGGTGCCGACGTGGCGACCTATCAGGGTGCCGCCGCCGGGGTGACGGTGAGTCTGGCGCAGGCGGGAGCGCAGGCTACGGGCGGCGCCGGCACCGATGCGCTCGCCGGCTTCGAGGCCCTGATCGGTTCCGCTTTCGGCGACAGGCTCGGCGGCGACGGGAGTGCCAATGTCCTCCTCGGCGGCGACGGCAACGATCTGCTCGACGGCGGCGGGAGCGGCGACACGCTGACCGGCGGGTTCGGCAACGACATGCTGACCGGCGGTCTCGGCGACGACTTTCTCGAAGGCGGCGCCGGCAACGACGTGATCGACGGCGGCTCGGGCATCGACACGGCCTATTATGGCCCGGCCGGCGGGGCGATCACGCTGACCCTGCTCAGCCAGTCGGCGCAGAACACCGGCGGCGGCGGCATCGATACGCTGAAGCTGGTCGAGAATGTCATCGGTTCGAACTTCAACGATTCGCTGATCGGCAATGGCGGCGCGAACGTGCTGAGCGGCGGCGACGGCAATGACAGTCTCGACGGCGGCCTCGGCAACGACACGCTCGCCGGCGGCGCGGGGACGGACACTGCCAATTATTTCCGCGCAACCGCGGGGGTCAAGGTCAGTCTCGCGATCACGACGGCGCAGTTCACGTTGGGTTCCGGCGGCGACACGCTGTCGGGGATCGAGAATCTCACCGGCACCGGCTTCGACGACCAGTTCACCGGCGATGCGGGGGACAACAACCTCGCCGGCAATGGCGGCAATGATTTGCTCAACGGCGGACTCGGCAACGATCTTCTGAGCGGCGGGGCGGGCGTCGGCGATACGGCGAGCTATGCCGGCGGGGTGGCGGTAGCGGTCAGCCTGCTGCTGACGACGCAGCAGGACACGCTTGGTGCCGGACTCGATACGCTGACGTCGATCGAGCATCTGACCGGCTCGTCGTTCGGCGACACGCTCGCCGGCAATGCCCAGGCGAATCGCCTTTCGGGCGGCGCGGGCGGCGATCTGCTCGATGGCGGCAGCGCGGGCGACACGCTCGACGGCGGCAGCGGCAACGACACGCTCCGGGGCGGGACGGGCGACGACCTGCTGTTCGGCGGTGCCGGCAACGACGGCATCGACGGCGGCGGTAATGTCGACACGGTCAGCTATGCGAATGGCGGCGCCGTCATCGTCAACCTCGGCCTCGCCACGGCGCAGGCAGTGGGCGGCGGTCAGGGCACCGACACGATCGTCAATGTCGAGAACATCGTCGGCTCCGCCAATGCCGATACGCTGAGCGGCAATGCGCTGGCCAACGTCATTGCCGGCGGCGGCGGCAGGGACGCGCTGACGGGGGGCGCCGGCAACGACAGGTTCGTTTACGCCGCAACCGGCGACAGCGGGATCGGCGCCGTTGCCGACCGCATCACCGACTTTGCGAGCGGCGACATCCTCGACCTGTCGGCGATCGATGCGGACGCGAGCAGCGCCGGGACGAACGAGGCGTTCCACGCGGTGGCGAGCTTCACGTCCCATGCCGGCGAGTTCACGCTCGCGTTCGACGGCGGCGCGAACACCACCATCTTCCTCGCCGACGTCACCGGAGACGGCATGGCCGACATGGCGATCCTGTTCACCGGCGACGTCACCGGGCTGACCGCGAGCTGGGTCCTGTAGAAACCGGGAGTAAAAAGGGATACTATACTAATTAACATGTTAATTAGTATAGTATCCCTGTAATATCCCGATCAATTCGATGATGAGGAAGCCAATATGAGGTATAAACTTGCTGCATCGATTATTTCGCTGGGCTTCATTGCGACGATGGCCTGCGCACAGGGCGGATTCCAGGATGATGTGCGACTTTGCGCTGCTGATCAGCCATGTTTCGACCAGGCCATTGTCGATAATGGCGAGATATACGTGCATTGGACGTCCGATCAGATTTACGGCCACTACAACGTCCGGGTCACCCGGCCAGGTTGGGCCTCGCCGCAAATCGAACGAAAGGGCGGTGACGCGGGCGATTATCGATTCAAGATCCAGAAAGGCCCAACCTATACCGTCTCGGTTCAAGGCTGCCACCGCATAGCGGTCGTCGGATCTTCGCGTTGCTCGCCATGGTCTGCCGAGGAGGTGCCGACCTTGGTGGCGCCTCGTGTCGAGCGTGTTTATGGCCTCATCCTTCAAAAGTGGAATGAACTGGGCGCAGCGACCGGCTTCCTCGGCATCGCGCTGACCGCGGAGACGGGCACGCCGGACGGGATCGGACGCTTCAACCATTTTCGGAACGGCTCGATCTACTGGACACCCAATACGGGAGCGCATGAAGTTCATGGGTTCATCCGTGACAAATGGAAGGATCTTGGGTGGGAGAGGAGCTTCCTTGGCTACCCGCTGACCGATGAGAGCCGCACGCCGGATGGGATCGGACGCTACAATCACTTCCAGGGCGGCTCGATCTACTGGACACCCAATACGGGAGCTCATGAGGTTCATGGGTTCATCCGTGACAAGTGGAAGGCGCTGGGATGGGAGAGAAGCTTCCTTGGCTATCCGTTGACTGACGAAACCCGCACGCCGGACGGGGTCGGGCGCTACAACCATTTCCAGAATGGATCGATCTACTGGACGCCCAGCATAGGTGCCCATGAAGTCCATGGGGCTATCCGCGACAAGTGGAGTGAATTGGGCTGGGAGAGAAGTTGCCTGCTTTATCCGACTTCGGATGAATTCCAGGCTGGAAACGCGCGCCGCAGCAATTTTCAAAATGGCACCATCAGTTGGACACCGGAAACCGGGGCCATCGTAAATTGCTACGGCACGCCGATCCCGTTTCCGCACAAATTGCTGCCGGCACCGGGCGGCTCATGAAGCGGGTGCGGCCGTGAACCGCGCGCGGCGCCCGGCCTCAACCATATGGTTGATGCGAATCGTCCGTCGCCAATGAGAGAAGAACCCGACGGTCGGCTCGGAACCTTTGGGGGGTGAAAATGGCTGCGCTCGGCAACCAGTTCATGTCGGTGTTCCACCGGATCGGCGCAAACATTGCCGCCCGGACCGCGCTCGGGCCAGACCGCGCCAAGGGATGCGCCGCTGATCGGCGGGGCGCTCGGCCGATGGCCGTCCCGCCCGGTCGCAGCCTTCAGCGATGCCCGGGCGAATGTCTCCAGACCTCAATGTGTGACACGGCAAGATCAGGGGAAATGACATGACGACGCTGAGCGAAGGATTCGTCGCCACTTTCAACACGATCGATGCAGTTCTGGTCGCGCAGTCGGTGCTGCAGGACGTCCCGCTCATCGGCGACGCGCTCCCCGAACTGCCGATCGGCGCGTTTCGCGACAAGGTGCAGACCGTCGCCGACGCCCTGGCGGCGCTCGGACCCGATGCCGCGCTCGGCCAGATCCGGGACGCGATCAACGCCAACGGCGCGGGCCTCGTCTCCGCGGCGGTCCAAAGCGGCAAGCTGCTGCTGACCGTCGCGGCGAGCAGCGAGACGACCGGCGATGCGGAGACCGCGGACTTCTCGATCGGCGGCACCGGTCTCGGCGTGAGCGCGCAGATCGGTTTCACGCCCGGCATATCCGAGGCGCTGCACTTCGACCTGCTGTTCGATCCGGCGACCGGCCAGCTCTCCTATGTCGATCGCCCCGGCAACGAGCTGACGATCACCGTCGCAGCCGATCTGTCCATCGTGAATGCCGCGGGCAGCATCGGGCCGCTCGACATCACCCTGCAGGACGTCCACACCGGGCCGGAGGCGAGCATCAGCCTCGGCATCGATCTGCCCAGCCTGGATCCGGCACAGGCATCGGCGAATCTGTCGGGTACCATCGACGTGCGCGACCGGATCACGCTCGATCTCGGCGATTCCCTACCCTCGGTGCAGGGCGATCTGGCGGTCAACTGGCAACTTGGCGGATCGGGTGCCGCCACGCCGACGGTCGAACTGGATGATGTGAAGCTCAAGCTGGGCGATCTGATGGGCTCGGTCGCCGACGCGCTGCAGCCCTTGTCGGATTTGTTCGCGACGAGACCGTTCAAGCAATTCTACGACGCACTCACCACCCCGCTGCCGATCATCGACGACGGCATCAAGCTGCTCGGGCAGATCGACGATTTCGACCTCGTCCCCGGACCTGGCGGCGATGGCCAGGTCAGCGCACTCGATCTCCTTGCTTATTATCTCAAGGCGAACGGGGATCCCGCCTACAAGGACGTCGTCGACCTCACCGCGGTCATCAGCCTGCTGCATCAGATCGACGCGATCAAATCGGCCGGCGGCGATCTGGCGGACACCTATGTCTCGCTCGGCTCGTTCAAGCTGACCGATGACCCGAACAACCCCTTCGCGGCGCTCGGCAGCGCTGCGCAGCTCGCGAACATCCGCGCCGCCGCCGAAGCCGCGGTCGGAACCGCTTTCGGTCTCGCCAACGACCTTGCCGAGGCCACCGGCGACGATCTGAAGATCGATGGTAAATCGGTCGGCGAATATTTGCAGGGTGTTTCCGGTGACGGGCCAGACCAGGGGAAGACCGGAATCTATTTCCCGGTCTTCGAGAACCCATCCGAAATCCTGAAGTTCATATTTCCCGGCGCCTATCCGGAGGACCAGCGGAACGCCGAATTTTTCCGCATCGATCTCGTCGAAAACTACGCCTTGGACGAATCCAAATTCTTCGGTTACGGGCCGTTCGTCTTCAACATCGCCGAGAAACTCTACGCGGGGGTAGACATTTCGGTGGGGTATGACAGTTTCGGCCTGCTGCCCGGCAATTCGCCGGAAGACGGCATTTTCGTCCGTGCCGGCAATCACATCCACGACAATCCGCATGCGAAAGACGGGGCGGCCGCCTATCTCGACTTCCTGTTCGCCGCCGGTGCCGGCCTCGGCGTGGCACTCGGCGGATTCGGCGCGGGCGTCCTGATCGAGGGCGGCATCTCCGGCGACGACATCAGCATCTTCCTCGAACATGGCGGCTACCGGCCGGGCATCGGCGGCCCGCTGTTCAGCGGTGTGACCGGCAAGATCACGGCGCGGCTCAACCTGTTGTTCAAGGTCGACGCAGGTCTGTTCTCCGTCGAGCATCGCGAAACTTTGGTCAGCGAGACCATCGTCGACTTCGACGACGCGCGCATCGGCAACGACAAGCATCTGGCGAGCATGCTCGGCGGCGCGTCGGAAGGACTCTATCTCAATGCCGGAACGCGTTTCGATCAGCGGCTGATCGTCGCTGCCGAGGGCACGCCGATCACGGAGGACAATCTCGACAATGACGAGGTGTTCAAGCTCGCCAACGGATCGCTGGCCAACGGAGCGGTCCACACCGTCAAGGTCAGCGCGTTCGGGATCACCGAGCAATATGGCGATCCGACGGGCGTCGTCTACGCCGATATGGGCCAGGGCCATGACATCCTGGCCGCCGCGCCGGATTTCTTCTTCGCGCTGAGAGCGGCCGGCAACGGCGGCGACGACAGCCTGTCGGGCGGCGCCGCCGCCGACACGCTGTTCGGCGACAGCGCCGACGATGCCGACCCGTCGCAGCAGGGCAACGACATCCTCTCGGGCGGCGCCGGCGACGACGTGCTCCATGGCGGACCCGGCGACGATCTGCTCGACGGCGGGGACGGCAGCGACCGTCTCGTCGGCGGCGACGGCCATGATAGCGTGACCTACGAAAAGGCGGCCGCCGCGATCGCGCTCACGCCCGGAACCATCGACGGATCGGCGGGGCTGATCGGCAGCGGCGCGGCGGCAGGCGACCGGCTGTCGCGCATCGAACAGCTCATCGGCTCGGCTTTCGGCGACAATATCGTGGCCGGGGTCCAGCCGGACGGCGGCGGCTATGTGATCGAGGGCCGCGCGGGCAATGACAGCCTGACCGGCGGCGCCGGCGACGACCTCCTGATCGGCGGGGTAGGCGCCGATGCCCTGACCGGCGGGGCCGGGTTCGACGGGGTCAGCTATCTGGATTCGAAGGAGGGCGTCGAAATCGACCTTGCCGCCGGCACGGGCGCGGGCGGCGACGCCGCGGGCGACAGCTTCGCTGCCATCGAGATGGTCCAGGGTTCGATGCAGGGCGACACCCTGCGCGGCACGGCCGGCGACGACATTCTCGACGGTCTCGACGGCGACGACATCCTCGACAGCCGCGGCGGAGAGGACATCGTCTTCGGCGGCAACGGCGCGGACACGGTCTTTGCCGGCGCCGAAGGCGGATTGGCCGATGGCGGCGCGGGACACGACCTGCTCAGCTACGAGCATGTCGCTGCGGCGGGGGTGACCGTCAATCTGTTGACCGGCGCAGGTCCGGGCGGCCAGGTCATCGCTGGCGCGATCGCCCTCACGATCGACCCTGCCACCGGCGAGGTGCGCCGTAACGCCGATGGCCTGCCCGAAACCGTGCCGGTGCCCGGCCACAGCAGTTTCGAGGATCTCACCGGCTCGAACCAGGCAGACATGCTGACCGGCGATGCGGGTGGGAACGCCATCCACGGTCTCGGCGGTACGGACGATATCCGCGGCGGCGACGGCAACGACATGATCGATGGCGGCGGCGCGACGGACAGGCTCTTCGGCGAGGCCGGGGACGACGCCATCGGTACCGATGCGGGCGATGATTTCGCGGATGGCGGTTCGGGCAAGGATAGCATCACGGGAGGCGGCGGCGCGAACGAATTGCTCGGCAGAGACGGCGATGATCTGCTCATCGGCATGGCCGGGAACGATAGGCTGGACGGCGACACCGGCAACGACTTTCTCGCCGGCGGGGGCAACGGCGACGCGCTCGATGGCGACGACGGTACCGACGATCTCGCTGGCGGCTCGGGCGACGATAGCGTCAGCGGCGGCAATGGCGACGATATCCTGTTTGGCGATGCGCGTGCGCACGTGGTCGTCCGGGACAATGAAAATGATGCCCTCACCGGGGTGTCCGACAATGACATCGGCGTCATCTCCAACTGGACGGCGGCGCGGCCGGTCGAGTTCAGGATCGATACCGCGGCGGCGATCGCCGGCGGCGCGGTGCTGACGATAGACGCGACCGACATCGACCTCGACGTGCCGGACGCGAACGGCGCGGACGAACTCGTCGAGGTGCTGATCAATGGCCACCGGCTGGGCTATCTGGCGGGTGCAAGCGACACCACGCCCTTCAGGACGGCCTCCCCCTGGATCGATCATGTGGAGGGCGCGAAGAGCAGCACGTCATTTGCCGTCGATTCATCCTGGCTCGATCCCGCAGGCAAGAATCTGATTCAGGTACGGACGGCCAACGCCATCAATTCCGACCACTGGGTATTCTCGATCGATCTGGCGACGCTCATGTTCAACGTGGATCCGATCGATCCCGGCCAGGGCGGAAAAGACACGCTCCAGGGCGGCGCGGGTGCCGATCTGATCGTCGGCGGGGCGGACGATGACCAACTCGACGGTGGAGAGGGCGACGATACCTTGCAGGGCGACGACCCCAACCCCCATGTGACCAGCGGCGGCAACGACCATCTGGTGGGCGGCGCAGGCGACGACATTTTGATCGGCGGCGCCGGAACGGATATTCTCGACGCCGGTTCCGGCAAATTCGACGCCTTTGGCGGCAGGCTGGAGGGCAAGCAATGGATCGAGAGCGTCGCCGACAACGATCTGCTCATCTTCGACCGCAGCGCGGAAACGACCGGTTACGCCCTCGTTTACTTCCAGCCCAAGGTGGATAGTCCGGCCGGCATCTGGCGGGGATCCGATGGCTCGACCGCGCGAGGGATTTCGCAAATATTCTTCTATGGCGGGAGCGGCGGCGAAGCGATCGGCACGCGCGGGGCCGGCGCGTTCAGCGGCGCGCCGGGCGATGACAAGCTTTATGGCGGCGGCGGCCAGGACGCATTTTACAGCGGTTCGGGCAATGATCTACTTGATGGCGGCGACGGCAACGACACGCTCGACGCCAGCGACGGCAATGATCATTTGTTTGGCGGCGCCGGCGCCGACTATCTCGACGGCGGCGCCGGCGACGATGTGATCGAAACCGGCCTGGGCGGCGACTTCCAGGCCTTTGGCCGGACCGGCAACGACAGAATCGTCGGCGGCGACGACGGCAATACGCTCTACGGCCAGGAGGGTGACGACACGCTTTACGGCATGGGCGGCAATGACAGCCTAATCGGTGGCAACAGCGACTCTGGCATCGACACCCTCTACGGCGGCGACGGCGACGACTATATCGACCCCGGCCTTGGCGTCGACACCATCGACGGCGGCGCCGGCTTCGACCATCTCGTCATCAACCGCAGCCACACGATGCTTGGCGTCAGCTTCTATCTGAACGGCGCCGCAGGCAGCGACGGCACCACCGCCATCAATGTCGAGCTGCTGGATTATACCGGCGGCGCAGGCAACGATATCGTCGTGAGCGGCGGCAGCAACGATCATCTCTACGGCCAGTCAGGCGACGACACGCTGAGCGGGCTGGACGGCATCGACGGGCTTTATGGCGCCGAAGGCAATGATCATCTCCTCGGTGGCGCGGGCGCCGACTATCTCGACGGCGGTGCCGGCGACGACGTGATCGAAACCGGCCTCGGTGGCGACTTCCAGGCCTATGGCCGGACCGGCAACGACAGCATCGTCGGCGGCGATGACGGCAATACACTCTATGGCCAGGAGGGTGACGACACGCTTTACGGCATGGGCGGCAATGACAGCCTGATCGGTGGCAACAGCGACTCCGGCAACGACACCCTCGATGGCGGCGCGGGCGCGGATCGGCTGGAGGGCGGCGCCGGCAATGACGTCTTGGTCATCGACAATAATGGCGACATGGCGATCGAGCGGGCGAATGAGGGCATCGATACGGTGAAGGCAAGCATCGGATACACGCTGACGACCGAAGTCGAAAACCTGATTCTCCAAGGTTCAGCCAACGTCGACGGCACGGGCAACGCCAAGGGCAACCAGTTGACCGGTAACGCCGGAAGCAACGCCATCGACGGCGCGGCGGGTGACGACATGCTGACGGGGGGGGCGGGCAACGACACGCTCCACGGTGGTACCGGCACCGACACCGCCGTCTTCAGCGGCGCGCTCGCCGATTATGTCGTGCGGGACCTCGGCAATGGCACTGTCACCATTACCGACGGCCGGCCGGGCGGCGACGGTACGGACACGATCGACGGCTTCGAACTGCTGCAATTCGGCGACCGGAGCTACACCCTCGCCGCCGCGCTCGCCGCACCGCCGGTTGCCGCGAACGACAGTCTTGGCGGCATCGTCGAGGCCACATCGCTGAATTCGGGGCACGCGAGCGGGTCGGGCAATGTGCTCGGCAACGACGGCACGACGACCGCCAGCCTGACCGTCGTCGGCGTTCATGCCGGCGTCGGCGGCGCCTTCGCCGGTGTCGGCGGCGCTACGCACGTCACCGGTAGCTATGGCGACCTGGCGATCGGCCCGGATGGCGGCTTCCATTACATGCTCGACAATGCCCGCGCGGTGACGAACGCACTGGGTGACGGCGACACGGTCAGCGATATTTTCACCTATCAGGTGGCGGACGCCAACGGCAGGATTGCCGCGGCGCAACTCACCGTCACGATTGCCGGCGCGGCCGATCCCGTCGCGACCACCATCGCCGCAGGCGCCGACCGGCTGGTCGTCACCATCGGCCAGCCGTCGCTGCTCGGCGCGGCGGTGCTGCTCGGCAATGACATGGCGGCCAATGGCGAGGCATTGACGGTCACGGCGATCGAGAATGTCTCGGGCGCTGCCGTCGATCTCATCGACGGCAAGCTGGCCATCACCGCAAGCGGCGCGGCGGCAAGTTTCGACTACAGCGTATCGGGCGTCGACGGCGCGATCGCCACGGGCCATGTCGTCGTGGCCGGCGTGCCGGCAACCGCCGGCCGCGACAAGCTCGTTGGCGGCACGGCGACCGCGGCGGATCTCGCCGGCCTCGACGGCTATGATCTGCTCACGGGAACGGCGGGAGCGGATCGCCTCGATGGCGGTTCCGGCAGCGACCGGCTCGATGGCGGTGCCGGGGCGGACCTCATGATCGGCGGCATCGGCAACGATTCCTATTATGTCGACGACAGCGACGATGTGATCGTCGAGCAAAGCGTGATCGACCCGGCGACCGGCAGGCAGATCGGCGGCAACGACATCGTCTATGCGCGAGTCTCCTTCGCGCTCCCGGACGATCTCGAGGGACTCCGTCTCGTCGGCCGGGACAGCCTCGTCGGTACCGGCAACGACCTTGCCAACACGATCCTGGGCAATGCCGGCGCCGACACGCTCGACGGCGGCGCAGGAAACGACCATGTCCATGGCGGTGCCGCCGCCGACACGCTGGCCGGCGGCGACGGCAACGACATCGTCTACGGCTATGGCGGCAGTGATTCGTTCGATGGCGGCGCCGGGGCCGACATGCTGCGCGGCGGCAACGGCGACGACAGGGTCGCTGCCGGCGACGGCAACGACGTGCTGGTGGGCGACGCCGGTGCCGACCTCCTGCGCGGCGATGCCGGCAACGACCGGATCTACGGCGGTGAAGGCAATGACGATATCGATGGTGGCCAGAACGATGACGACGTCCGCGCGGGCGGTGGCAACGATATCGTCGCGGGCGGCGACGGCAACGATCTGTTGCTGGGCGAAGCGGGCAATGACCGCATCGCCGGCGGACGCGGTCGCGATACCCTTTATGGTGGCGCCGGGACGGACATGTTCGTGTTCATGGCGACCGGCGACAGCACGCTGGCCGCGAAGGACGTCATCCGCGATCTCGACCAGGCGGCGCACGATCGCATCGATCTCAGCGCGATCGACGCGATCGCCGGTGGCGGCGATGATGCGTTCCGGTTCGTCGGCGCGTTCGGGGGCCAAGCCGGCGAACTGACCTCGACCGGGATTTATCCCCAGCTTTCCCTGGTGCAGGGCGATGTCGACGGTGACGGAACGGCCGATTTCGCGTTCCTCGTCGCGGTCGCCGGCGGCACACCGCTCACCACCGCCGACTTCGTCCTTTGAGTGCCATGTTACGCCGCCAGCTTACGAGGTGACATGTGCAATGACATGTGCAATCTGGCAGAGTCACATTCTCCCGGTGGATGATGTCATTCGGTGACCGTGCGGCTTTTTCGCAGCGCAGATGTCTTGTCGAGCGGCGAGCGGTCGGCGTAAATACTGCACTGTCTCCGAATTACGCGGGAAGGGGTGCAGAACCTGCATCGTCTCCAGCGCCGATGTCGGAATGTGATTGTCGCTTCGATACATTCCCCAAGGCGAGTTTTCAGGGAGTTCCTTGATGAATCGACTGCAGATAACCAGACGCGATGCCCTGGCCGCTGGCGCGGCGAACGTTGCGGCAGGATTGATGGCGCAGCCGGCGCTCGGTCTGAATCAGGTTTCGAAGCGCGAGACCACGACCTATCTGATCTGCCATGGTGGGTGGTCGGCGGGATGGGCGTGGAAGAAGATGCGCCCGCTGCTGCACGCCCCACCCGAATCCGTCCTGTTCACCCCGACCTATACGGGCGTGGGCGAACGGGCGCACCTTGCGACCCCGGAGGTCGGGCTGGAGACGCATATCCGCGACATGCTCGCGGTGATCGAGACCGAGGAACTGTCCGATATCACGCTGATCGGACATTCCTATGGCGGGATGGTCGCCACCGGGGTCGCGGACCGGGCTCGCGATCGGGTCAGGCGGTTGATCTATCTGGACGCGTTCGTGCCCGAAAATGGCAATAGCCTGTACGCGTTGATCGGCCGCACCGTGGGACCCGATGCTCCCTGGCTGGTGCCGCCACGACCCGTTCCACCCGACACCTCCGAAGCGGATCTCCGCTGGATCAACGCCCATCGCTCGCTGCAGCCGATCGCCAGTTTCACCACCCCATTGCATTTGTCGGGCAGGGACCTGCCGCCCCGATCCTATATCCGGTGCACGAGGACGGCGCCGGACGATACGCTGAAATCATCGGCGTCGAAGGCGCAACGCAATGGCTGGCCCTACGTCGAGATCGACGCCAGCCACAGTCCGCACGTCACCGCGCCCGAACTCCTGGCTGCGACGTTGGTCAGGCTCACGCAGATCAGCTGATGGCGTGGGCATCCGGCGGTCCATGCCCACGATCCATCATGTACCATTTTCGATCGCGCGATCAGCCCGGCATCGCCGGGCATGTCGGGATGCTCGATCACCGCCGGCTATTTGTTCGCAAACGGGCGCACCGGCTCGAAGATCGAGTCGCTCTCCGCCCATTCGAGCCGTGCGAGGATCGCCCGGCGGGCCGCGTGTCGAGCGCGCGACGCGGACGGCCGATCGGCGCGATCGTCACCTATCACGGCTCATCGATCGCCGGCGAAGCTTGACACAAGCGCGTCGCGATCCAATCTGGCTGCCGGTTTATGGATCAGGAAACGCCCGTGAAAACGATAGCGACATTCGCATGTCTTGCCGCCGCCATGGCGCTGGCCGGCTGCAACACCATAGCAGGCGCTGGCAGGGATATCGCGTCGGTTGGCAAGACGGTGTCGAAAACGGCCGACGGGGCGAAACATCGCTGACATGCGTTTGTCGGTGACGGCAGCGTCACTGCCGCTGCGCGAGCGCAAACTGGTACGAGCCATCCTGCTTGCGATCATGTTTGCTTCATCGAGCAATATCCCGGTCTTCGCTCATGCAGCGGGCGCTTCGATGCGCGCCTCAGCCATTCCGCAATTCACTGCATCCGCCCGATGTCCGGGCGATGGCAGCCCTGCTGGCGCGGGCGCCTGCGATTTTCTTCGGCAACTGGGGGTAGATGAACTCGAAGTACCGCCAGGCGGCCGAATTTACCGCGAGACATGGCTGGGTCCATTCAGAGGGCGGATGCATAGTGGAAGCATCATTCTCACTATCCATGCGGACGGCCGCAGAACACTGAAAACGCCTTGGCGCCGCAGCGTGTATCGACTGAAGCCGGGCGAGCTGACGGGCTTCGAACGCGCACTTGCCCAATCGGACTTCGGTACCCTGCCGGTCTTCAATGGACTCGACGAGATTTGCGTTGATGGTGTCGGTACCAGTCTGGAGGCCATCGTTGATGGGCGATATCGCCTCGTCTATTTCGATTATTGCGGCGGGGTGCAGTCCGAAAGCGTTGCCGAGGCGCTCGACCAATTGTTCGTATTTGCTGCGGGCAAGTCGGGTCTGCAATATCCGGTCAATCCGAAACATCCGACGTTTCGAGGTTGAAGAAGGCGAACCGCGTGTTGTCCGGCTTCATGACACCTTACTGTCCCGCTCCCCCGAACATCTCCCGCTCGATCAGCGCCGGCGGCACGATTCCCGGCGCCATCACCCGCGCGAACACATCGCCCATCGCCAGCGTCTTGCCCGCCCGGTCGGCCTCGTGCGACGCCCTGGCAATCAGCCCATCGAGCTGCAGCTTGCCGATGATGTAGCTCGGCCCATAGCCGGGCTGGCGCAGATAGAGCAGCTGCTCGAACCCGACGAGCGGGCTCGCCGGGTCGGACCAGCCGCGCGGCGTCCATTCGGCGTGGAAGTGGCCGGCCTGCGCCAGATCGATCTCGTTGGCCTGGACATGGAGCGAGGCGAGACCGCGGGCGGCGCGGTTCGCCAGCATGATCCACACCAGTTCGCGGCCGTGCGGGATATCGTCGTACAGGCCGGCCTGCATCACGATCTCCTCCATCGCCGTCGCCCAGCCCTCGGACCGGTCGGCGAAGATGTTGAACAGGGGCGCCACCTGGCGGATCGGGCTCGCGTGCGGCTCATGCTTGAGGCGGGCGAGTTCGATCCAGTGGGTCGAGTGCGAGAGCAAGGGCAGCGGATCGAGCGCGGTGCCATGAGAGAAGAAATTGCGTCCCTCTGGCGGCACATAGTCGCTGGTCTGCGCCGCCATCGCCGCGCGGAAATAAGGCTTGTCGGGCACCATGCCGGTATCGACGAGGAAATCGTTGAAGCGCGCGGTCTTGGCGTCCGCCATCCTGCGATAGGCGACCGGATCCTCTATCGGGACGATCGGCGGCAATGCCCGGTTGCGCACTTCCTCCAGCCGAAGCGAGGCGAGCGCGCGATCGAGTTCGCGCTGCAGCAATATGACCTGCTGATCCCAGTTGTAGGGCGACAGTTCGACATGGGCGACATACCAGTCATAATTGGCCTTGCCGACGCCGGACGGGCCGGTCTTGTTCGGGGCCTCTGCCGCGATCCACTGCGCGAAGGCATCGGTCGCCGCCTTGGCCTCGCCGATCGCGCGGCGCAGGCCGGGGCTGGCGCCGGTCATCGTCGCCGGCAGATGGCCTTCGAGCGTGCGCATGACCAGAGTCCCGTGGTCGAGCGCCGCCAGCACCTCGCTCTGCTCCCTGAACGCGCGGTCGCCATAGACCCACAGGTCGCGGGCATTGCTGCCGGCGAGATTGGTCCGCGCCGCCGTCAGCATCGCCGGAATTCCGCCGAGCGCTTCGGTCAGCCGCCGATCGTCGGCGCGCGACAGCGGCCATGTGTAGGCGAAGAGATCGATGTTCGGGCTGGCAGACGGCCCCTCATGCGCCGGCACGTCGCTCTCTTCGCCGAACACAGTCTGGTAGAAGCTCGGGTCGCGCGCCCACGGCATCAGTACGCGCAGGCTGAAATCGAGGCCGTTGATCTCGGCCTCGACCAGCCGGTAGTCGTTGAGCGCGGCCTCGGGCCAGCCGGTCCGGTCGATCGCGTTCAGACGATCGCGATAATGCGGCAGTGCGGCCGCCTTGCGCGCCATCGCCGCCGGGCCATAGTCTGGCACCCCTTTGCGGATCGCCGGCTGGACGAACACCCGCCAGTCCGCGAACAGTTTGACCAGTTCTGCATGGCTTGCCGGCATCCTCGTCTCCGCAGATAGTGGCGCGGCGGTTTGTCCAACCGCGCCGGACATCGGCGCCGCGGTCAGCACCAGCGCCGCGCACAGGATCGATCGATGGTGGCGCCGCATGCCCATTCCTTCACCGGAGACGTCGCCGCAGCGTCAGGTCGCGACGACGTTAGCGGCCGGGCAGGGGAGGTCAATCCTTGTGGGAATGCGAGGTCGCACGCCGCACGTTCACCGCACGGCTGGCGCCCCCGAAGCGTCGGTCGGCTTGATCCACGACGCCGGCGTCCGGTCCGCTTCGGTGCCATAGGCCGGGTGCAGACATTCCTCGTATATGTCCGAGCGTTCGGGGAGCGGCGCCCAGCCCAGCTCGGCGCGCGCTACCGGCGACCGCACCCGGCTGCACGACGAGAACACCGTCGTCCCGCTGAACCGGTCCCACACCTCCTGCGCTTCCTCGACGCTCAGGCTGCGCGTGTCAGTGCCCAGGTGCCGCGCGATCGTCTCCGCCATCGACCGGAACGACGCCTCGGCCGCCACGCAATGATAGAGCGCGCCCGCGGACCCGCGCGCCAATACAAGGCTGAACAGATGCGCGAGATCGTCGACATGGACGCTGGAATAAGCGTTCAGGCCGCGGCCGACATAGCAGACCGCGCCGGTCTTGCGCGCCGAATGATAGAGATCCGAGATGACCTTGCAGCCGCCATGGCCATAGACCAGAGGCGGCCGCACCACGATCGCGCGGACGCCCGACTGCGCGGCGATGCGTACACTATATTCCGTCTCCGCCCGGATCGCGAGCTCGCGCCGCGGCACGAAAGCGTCGGTTTCGGCAAAGCTGCGATCGGACCAATTGCCCGTGGTCGGCTCGGAGAATACGCTCGCGCCACCGGTGAACACGAACAGCTTGCCCGTATTCCTCAGCGCTTTCAGAAATTCGCCGACGATGCGTTTCTCTTCGTCGAGCATCAGCTGCGCGAGCCAGATCGCGCCGTCATACGCATCGAGCGCGGCCCTGGTCGCCGCGCGATCGTCGACGTTGGCGACGATTGCCGCCGCGCCCAGCGCCTGCATCGCCGCCGCACCCTGCTCGCTGCGGACATAGCCGGTGACGTCGTGACCGTCGTCGAGTAGCCGCCGGGCGACGCGCTGGCCGATATAGCCATTGCCCCCGAAAATCAGGATGCGCATCGTCTCTCCTTTGTTGCGTACGGTTACCATCTGCATAGCGTACTATGCTGCGGGATCAAGAGGCCAGATCAAGAGGGCTACATTGTAAAAGGGATTCTTGCCTGGACTTCGACCAATGTCAGGACGACGCGGTCAACAGATCGGGCCGATAGCGGCGCACCGCTGCGACGAGTTCGTCGAACGTGCGATCGAGACCGTGCGGATTGATGCCCAGCTGCCCCAGCCCGCCGCTCCGCTCCATCGCGCACGCGCACGCTGACCATGCCGTAGATTGGCGCGGCCTCGCCATCACCGGCGCGCGGGTGGAACGTGCATCCGATAGTTAAATGATTCCAGTTCTATGTCATGGATTGGAACTGTTGTCACAACTGACAAAATGTGCTAAATCGGCGTTGGCACGGCTCATGGCCGCACGAGGATCGACATGACCGTTCAAGTGACGATCGCGCCCAATGGGCGCATGAGCCTGCCTGCCGATATCCGCAAACGCCTGGGGCTGAGCGGCGGCGGTGCAGTCCTCGTCGAAGAGACTTCCGATGGTGTGGTTCTGCGCACGGTGGCACAAGCCGTGGCGCGTGCCCAGTCCATGGCGCGGCAATATACCGAGGGAAATCCTGAAGCCTCGGTTGACGCGTTTCTGGCGAAGCGCCGTGCCGAAAGTGGCGAGTGAGCGACGTCGTTCTCGACGCATCGGCCGTGTTGGCACTGCTCAAAGGGGAGCCGGGCGCTGCCAAAGTCGCCGATGTCCTGGCTGACGCCCGCATCGGCGTGTTCAACTTCGCCGAAGTGATCAGCCACTTCATCCGGCTGGGCATGCCGCCTCGCGAAGTCGATATCATGCTTCACCCGCTGCCGGTTGCGATCGTCCCCGCTGACGTCGAGCTCGCGCGCGCCGCCGGGCGACTGAGGGCAGAGACCGCCGAAGCGGGGCTGTCACTCGGCGACCGCTTCTGCCTTGCCCTTGCCAGACGCGACGGACTCCCGGCCTGGACCGCCGACAAGCGATGGTGCGCTGTCGCTGATGCCATCGGGGTCGAGATCATCCTGATTCGGTGATCCGCAGGCGGTAGCTGCCGCCATGATCGCGATGCGGTGTCTGGTCGTTGATCACGCCGCCTCCAGCTGCGCCACCACACGCTGGAATTCTTCCTGCAGGCGGGCGGCGCTGTCGCGGATCGCCACGCCGATCCGGTTGGTGTCGCCGGCCGCGTCGCTGACGCTGTCGAGCGAGGCGGATATCGTCGCCATCGCCGCGTTCGATTCCTGCGCGCCGTTGGCGACGCCGCGCGCGCTGCTCTGGATTGCGGCGACCGCACCCTGCTGTTCGTTGACGGTGCGCGACGATAGCGTGACCGAGGACACGACACTCGCGAGCACCGCATCGAGCAGCCCGGCAAGGTCGGCCGAGGATTGCGCCGCGGTCCGGATGCCGCCGATCCGCTGCTCGATCGCGCGGGTGGTGGCGTCGGTCTGGCGCGAGAGCGTCTTGACCTCCTGCGCGACGACGGCGAAGCCGCGGCCCATGTCGCCGGCGCGGGCTGCCTCGATCGTGGCGTTGAGCGCGAGCAGATTGGTCTGGCTGGTGATTTCCGAGATCTGCTTCGCGGCGTCGTCGATCGATGCGACGTGCACGAGCAGATTGTCATTGGCTTCGCGCGCGGCGAGCGACTGATCCTTGGCCTCGAGTGCCGCCGTGCGGCTGGTTTCGCCGGCGCTGCGGATGTCGTCGATCGATCGCATCAGCCCGTCGATCCGGCTGGCGATGACGGCGAGCGCTTCGTTGGCGTCGCGCGTCCTGTCCTGCACGACATCGGCGCGTTGCCGCTGTTCGTCGATCGTGCCCAGCATATGGCCGGCGCTGCGCTCGAGCTGGTTGGCGAGATCCTGCAGATTGACGACCAGCGCCGACATCGAGCGCCGCAGATCGTGCGCGACATCATGCGACGTCTCGCTGATCTGCCGGCGATGGCGCTCCTGCTCTTCGCGTTCGCGGCGCGCGAATTCGGCCATGCCGTGGCGCGAGGCTTCCGCCTGGAGTCGCGCCTGGTCCGCCTCCGCCGATCGCGCCGCGGCGTCGCGGGCGGCGGCGTTGGCGGCCTCCACGCTCGCGCCCAGCGCCCGGTGGACGCCATGGATGTGACGGAACAGGATCACCGACAGGATCGCGAACATCATTGCGATCCCGGTCAGCGCGGGGGCGATGTCGCGCACCGCATGATCGCCGTCGGCGGTCGGCGGCCAGTCGACCGTGCCCAGCCGTCTGCCGTCGACCGACCTGATGATCACGCTCCTCGGCGCACTGCCGTCGCCGTGCAGGTCGAGGCGCAGGTCCGCGGTGCCGAATGCGCGGCTCCATCGGCCCACCCGCTCGTCATCGATCGGCCGGATGAAGACGAGGTGGCGCAACGATCGGTACGCCATCGGTTTGGCGGGGGAGAGCGGGATGACCGCCATGGCGCCGACGATCGCGGGCTTTCCCCGATAGGATGCGATGAACGCGACGCCGGTCTTCATCCGGCGCGCCTGCTCCAGCGTGCGGGGGAGGCGGCGCAGCAGCGCAGGGAGGACGGTGGGCGCGGCCTCGGCCAGGATCTGGCCTTTCACGCCCGTCGGCGACATCGACCAGATCGTCTGGCCCCGCGCGTCGATGAGGAAGTTCTGCATCGGATAGCTGAGATTGGTGTCGGCCCAGCGGAGGTTCGGCGCGCCGTACAGATTGTCGACCGCATCGTCCCAGTGGCTCGTGGAACTCGTCGAATCGGCCAGCAACTGGGTCTCACGCTCCAGCGCACCCGAGACGATGGTGCGGACATGCGCGGAGGCATTGCGGTTGATCTGCGACACGAGCAGCATCAGCATCACCACGCCGCCGATCACGGCAACGACGATCAGCCCCGCGAGCGCGGCGAACATCGAGCTGCCGGGGATCCTGAACCTGCTGCCGATCATCCCGCGCGCCACCGCCCTTGTCAGCCGCCGTTCCCAATGCCTTCGCGACACCCTTGGCATGTCACGACTAAACGCAGGTTAACGATGGGCTTTCGTTCCTCGGCGCCGCCCGCGGCATCCGCATTCATGCGGCGGCGATGGTTTTTTCCACGTCGGCCAGCGCATGACCGGTCAGGTCCTTCGGAATCTCGCCGACGAGAATCGCCGACAATGATTTGTGGTAATGCTTGCGCAATTCACCCAGCGTCCGCGGTGCCGCGACGATGATGAGGTCGTCGATCTTCCCGTCGAGCACGCGCTTGTTCAGCATGTCCGCGATCCCTGCGGCAAAGCTGTCTTCATCCTGCTGGCTGTCCGACGGATTGGCGGAACTGCTCTGGTGCCGGCCACCCGAACCCTTGTTCTCGGTGGAAATCGTCGCGTCGGGCAGCGGCGTCAGCTTTGGCGCCGACTCTTCGCCGGCGTTGCGGAACAGGTTCAGCACCTCGCCGTCCGCGACGGCGATCGTCGCGCCTTTGGGAATCTTCATGCATCATCCTCTTGCGTTGTTGAAGCCCGAGAACGTGCGAGGACCACTGATGGGTCCACGCCGCCAATGTGCGGCGCGCTCGTGGTGCCGGATGGATGGCCCGACGGGTGCGGAGGGCCATCCTGCCCGCCGGGCCTGCCGTCGCGTTGAGTGACACCGACGGGGATGAATGCAGCCAACCACCGCGGCTCGGAGCGCGCCTTGATCCGTGTTGTGGAGGAGCGCGCGACGCGCCCGGCGGTGACATATTCGCGTCGGACGCCGGCTCTTGCCGGTGCTCATCCGCTTCGCCCGACGACCGATTGCAAGATTCGCATCCGTTCGGATGATATGATATGCCGTCGTCGTCGAACTTCGGGAGAGCAGCGCGGCGATCGACCGCAGACCGTTCCGCGTGCAGGCAGGAGGCTCAAATGAAACAACAATCCGACATTGAGCATGTTCAGATCCGCGAGGCCCGGGAGCGGGCGAGCGCTGGCTTTGTCCCAGGTCTCTCGGTCGAGCCGCTCCATCTGGGTTTGGCCGATCGCTACGCCAGGCTGATCGATTACACCGTGGCGAACGATATCGGCCGACGCGCGGGCTGAATTGTTCGAAACGGGCTGTCGATATCGACAGGCCGGCGGATGGTGTGCGGCAACCCACCCGCCGGACCGATCGTCTCGTCGAGCACTGCAGACGGTCCAGCGATGTCAGGCGTTGGCAGAGTTCGCAATATTACCAGGGTGGCGATCGTCGTGGCAAACCATTTGCACGATCCGAAAGCGGTATAACTCGCTGCCCGCTGCAGAATGATTAATCCAGGTCAATGCGGCCTGCTCGCGTTTGGAGTAGGTTCCGCCGCCAGCAGGCGAGACGTAATGGTTCCTTGGGGGAGGTACTATGAAACCGACCGAGAATGAGCGCACATTCCTTCAGCGGCGTTATGACGAGTGCATCCGTGCGAGCGCCACCGCAAATAATTTGTCGATCCAGTTGATATATACCGATTTCGCCCGGCGCTATCGATCGATGCTCGATGCGCTCGACGAACCGCGGCAAAGGTCCACGGTTCCGAAAGCGCAGCGGCGTCGAAATCAGGGTCTGACGCAATAGTCGCTTCGTTGCGCACAGATTGGCTATTCGTCCGCGATCAGCCGCAGCGTTTGATCGCGCTGCGTTTCGACAAGGCGCTCATATTCGGTGGCGAGGCGCCTGTGCGCGGCGGCGGCACCCTTGTCGGTCGCGTCGGTGGCGCGTTGTCGCTCTTCGCGCACCCGGCGGGCGAAATAGTCGGCATCCTTCTGCATCCATCTCCTCCGTTTTTGACGCTGCGCCAAACTCGTTTCCCGGCGGCCCGGTTCCACCGCCATGCAGACGTTTTTTTCGCCGAAACCGCTCCGCATGATGCGCAAGGTTCGCGCCTTTTGCGAGCCTTGCACGGGTCCCGCTGCCGCGCGTGGGCGCGCCCGCCATCCCCCCCGCCAGCATCGACTGAATGAGCGCGTCCGCGTCCGCGAACAGGCAGGCACGCGTCAACTGCAACGCATCGGCCATATCCGGAAATCTGGTTATGGATGGCATAGGGCTCAGTTCAACGGCGCGGCGCGCGGTGCCGCGATGCACCTGGCGTCGCAATGCCGCGTCGCAGGCGTGGACCATCGCCGGATTTGCCTCCATGACCTGAACCGGACGGCAAATCATCGGCCGCCGCGAACGCAGCGTATCGAGGGGTAACGAACGAGATGTCCAACTTCGCCGAGCAGTCGGATGCGATCACCGCCGATGAGGGAACCCAGCCGGTCGCGCGCGCCAGCCTCGAACGCAGTGTTTTCCGGGCCAGCGTCGTGGTCATCGCCACGCTCGCGGCCGCCTATGTCGTGTGGCAGCTCGTCGATCTCCTGCTGTTGCTGTTCGCCTGCGCCCTCGTCTCGCTGATCCTGCTCACGATCACCAATGCGCTGCGCCGACAGACGCGGCTGCCGTTCGCGGTCGCCCTCGGCCTGACGGTGCTCGGACTGCTCGCCTTGCTGGTCGGATCGGTCACCTTTTTCGGCGCGACCATCCAGAACGAGTTCGCCGAGCTGGCCACGCGCCTGCCGGCCGCCTGGGCCAGCGTGCAGGAGCGGCTGGCCAATTCGGCGATCGGCGCGGCCATCCTCGCCAAGGCCCAGGGCCTCGCGCCCAGCGGGCAGGCGATCGTCAACGCGGCCACCACCGCGCTCGCCGCCGTCGGCGGTGCGCTGTCGGGACTCGCCATCGTCCTCGTCGGCGGGCTGTATCTCGCCGCCCAGCCGACGCTCTATTCGGGCGGCCTGCTGCGCATGATCCCGGCGCGCGCGCGCGGCCCCGCCGCCGAGACGCTCGACGCGATCGCCGTCTCGCTCCGCAACTGGCTCAAGGGGCAGGCACTGGGCATGCTCTTCGTCGGCGTCGGCACCGGCCTCGGCCTGTGGATTGCCGGCGTTCCCGCAGCGTGGGCGATCGGCCTCGTTGCCGGCCTCGCCGAGTTCGTCCCTTATGCCGGCATCTTGTTCGCGGGGATTCCGGCGATCGTGCTCGGCTTCGGGCAGGGCACCACCACCGGCCTGTGGACGGTCGCGGTGCTGGTCGCGGTGCAGCAGCTGCAGGGCAATCTCGTCATGCCCTTGCTCCAGAACAAGATGGTCGATCTGCCGCCTGCGATCACGATCTTCGGGATCATCGCCGCCGGCATATTGTTCGGCCTGCCCGGTGTGCTGCTCGCCACCCCGCTGACCATCGTCGTGCTCGTGCTCATCCGCCGCCTCTATCTGCACGAGGACAAGCAGGAAGTGCTGGCCAGCGGCGACGCCCCCGTCGCCCCGCCGCCGGTCACCGCCGAGGAATGACGCGCGCTCAGGGCAGGTCGATCCAGCGGTCGAAGGCCGCGGCCTGCCCATGGATCGCGCCACGTTCGTCGATCAGGTTCCAGACCGTCGCCTGTTCGAAGCGGAACCGGCGCCCGGTCGCGGACGTCCGGACGCCCGCGCAATCGGTGATGAACCCGTCGCGGCCGACCCGATCGAGCAACGCCTTGCGCTCTTCGCGCAGCATCGGCTCCGCCGACAGCCGCGACGGCATTGCCATGAACGTCTCCAGATCCACCTCGAACCGGTCGAGCGCGGCACGATTGCCGAAGAAGAAGACCGGATCGGCCTCCGTCCCATGCGCGACGATCACGCGCGGCGCCGCCCACAGCCCCTGCGCCGGATCGGCGGCGTCGGGCACGAGCGCGCGGCCGGTCAGCCTGCGATGGCTCTCGGCGATCAGGGTCAGCCGTGCGCGCATGGCGGGCGTGGTCAATTGCGGGGGCAGGGGCGGGGGCGTCATCGGCGGGACGGTAGCGATCATCGGTTTCCACACCAACCCGTCGGCTAAGCGCGAGTTTGAGATCCAAGCGAGCATCGGTCTCCACACCAACCTCCCGAAACTCCCTGCGCAAGACGACAGATCGTACTCCAGATAAATCCGGTAACGCCATTCGTCGCGCCGGGCATTGCGCTTCGCGTCACGGGACGGCAACTATCCGACAGGCGGACGATTCCGGCCCGATTGCGCCGGCGGCCGGCGCCGCGACCGCAAGCCAACGGAGAGGGTGTCCGATGCAGCTCATTCATCCCGGCCCGGAAAAGGGCCTGCTCGGGCTGCGCGCGATGCGGATGGTCGCGCTGGCCGATGGCGAGATTGGTCCGGCCGCACGCGCGCTCGTCGCCGCGGCGCAGGCGTTCCTGCTCGATCTCGACGTCCCGCTCGACGATCTGCCGCCGATCACGCCCGACGAGCTTGCCGCTGGCTTCGCGGGCCCGCTGGCGCTCCAGCTGTGTCAGGGAATGATGGTCGTGAGTCTGGCCGATGGCCCGCCGTCGCCCGCCGCCTGGGTGCGGATCACCGCCTTCGCGTCGGCGCTGCACGTCGACATGCCGGCGTTGCGGACGCTGCAGAAAATGATGGAAGAGCATATGCTGCTGTTCAAGCTCGATTTCATGCGCCATTCGCACATCGCGGACATGTTCAAGCAGCAATTCCTGCACCACGGCGGCATTCGCGGACTCGCCGCGGGGATTTTGGGCATGCGCGGTCTCCACGAGGATGCGGCGCTGGCCGCGCGCTTCACCGCCTTCGCCGATCTGCCCGAAGACACGCTGGGCCGTCATTTCTTCCGCCATTATCGCGACAATGGCTTCGCCTTTCCCGGCGAGAAGTTCGGCTTCCCGCTGGCGGGCGCCTATCATGATTTCGTTCACGTCCTCGGCGGATATTCCGCCTCGCCCGACGGCGAGATGCTGGTCGGCGGCCTGACCGCCGGCTTCCGCAAACACAATCCGTTCTACGTCATCCTGTTCGCGCAGCTCACCTTCGGCGCCGGCATCAACATGGCCCCGGTCGATCAGCCCAAGGTGACGAGCATCATGGCCCAGCCCGGCCTTGCACCGCGCTTCTTCCGCGCGATCGAGCGCGGCGCGGCGATGAACACCGATCTCTCGGACGACTGGAATTTCTGGGAACTGGTGGGGCTGCCGATCGCCGACGCCCGCCAGCGCCTCGGTCTTGCGCCGGAATAGGATTTCGCGACCGTCATCATCATGATTTCGCCGAGATCGCACCGAGCTCTTCGAGGTCGAGGTCGCGTTCCAGTTCGTGCAGGATATTCTCGTCGATATCGCCGGCGCGGTGCATGCGGATCAGTTCGGCGCGACCCGCTGCCACGGCCTCCAGCACCAGGTCGAAATGGGCGTGGAGCAGCGGGGCATATTGGTCTTCCTGCTCGGCATATTTTGCCGTCATGCTGGCCTTGCGCTGGTAGCGATCCAGCAGCCGCGGGTGGATCAGGCTGCCGTCATCGTCGTAAGCGCGGCGCTCGACGACCGCGACCTGGACCTGCGCCATCGCGACCTCGGCCTGGCTGATCGAGAGCCGCGCCGTGTCCGCCGCGGTTTCGCTGAGTGCCGCCCACCGCACCAGACGGGCAAGGCTCGTTCCCTGTATCAGCACGGTCCCGAGAATGACCGCGAAGGCCGTGACCAGGATGAAGTCGCGGCCGGGGAAATCGGCCGGCACGCTGAGCGCGACCGCCAGCGTGACCACGCCGCGCATCCCGGTCCAGCTGACCACGATGGCGCCGCGCGCGCCGATCGGCGTGTAGCGGCGCCACCCCAGCGCCCGCACCAGTCGGATCACCACGTCCGATCCGAACACCCAGGCGAACCGCGCGAGCGTCAGCGCGCCCAGCACGAGCAGGACCGGCACCGCCATCCGGTCGACGATCACTTCGAAGCCGCCGACCCGTTCGATCACGCCGCGCAACGAGGACCCGATCAGGATGAACACCGACGCCTCGAGCAGGAAGATCATCACCGTCCAGAACGATGTCCCGCGCATCCGGACGGCGGCGGAGAATATGACATGCTGATACCAGCCGCAAATCAGGCCGGTCGTGACCGTGGCGATGACCCCAGAGACGTGGATCGACTCCGCCAGCAGGTAGGCGGCCCATGGCGCGAGGATCGAGGCCGCGATCATCAGATATTCGTCGCCGAGCCGGCCCACGAGCAACACCCAGGCTGCACCGATCGCCGCCCCCACCAGCGCGCCGCCGCCTGCGAGCATGACGAAGGTCTGAAGCGCGTCGACGGCATCGAAGGCGCCGGTCACGCCGGCCGCGATCGCGAAGCGAAACAGCACGAGGCCGGTTGCGTCGTTGAGCAGGCTTTCGCCCTCCAGCAAGGTCGACAGCCGGCGCGGCAGCTTCACGCGCTGCAGCACGGCGCGCGCGGACACGGCATCGGGCGGCGATACGATCGCACCGAGCGCCGCGCAGGCGGCCCAGGGCAGGGTGGGCAGCAGCGCATGGGCGACCACAGCGACGACGATGGTCGTGAAGATCACGGCACCGACGGCCAGCGAGGCGATGCCGATCATGTGCCGCCGCAGGTGCGCGAGGGCGCTGAACCAGGCGCCGTCCATCAGCAGCGGCGGCAGGAAGAGCACCAGCACCAGCTCGGGATCGAGCGCGATGACGGGCAGGCCCGGCACGAATGCCAGCAGCGCGCCGCCGCTCAACAGCGCGACCGCCGGCGGCAGACCGAGCCGGTGGGCGGCATAGTGCAAAGCGATGATCGCCAGCAGCATCGCGATCACCAGCTCGAACAATTCCACCGGACTCATCAGCCACACCCCCGTTGCGGACTCGCGCGTCGAACCCGGCGCGAACTCTATGCCATGTAGAATCCGATCGGTCCGACGATTGCAAGTTCGGGCGCTGGGTCAGGGCAATCGGGTAACGGCGCACGCGCGTAGCGGACATTCCTCCAACCGTCTCCCAGCTCAGGAGAACCCTGCGCGGGGAGGCTCTGACTTTGCGCGTCATGTATCACCCATTTTCGTCATCCCGGCGAAAGCCGGGACCCATAAACACCGCCGTTTCCGGAGAGTCGGAGGGTATGGGTCCCGGCTTTCGCCGGGATGACGGAGTGTAGGGGGGACATGCGAGCACTCAGTCAGCCCCTCATGCGCGGAAGCGTGGAGGCCCCACATTCAGAAGCGATAGGCCAGCGTCCCCATCACGTTGCGCGGCGCGCCCACGAAGCAATCGCCGCGCGCCAGACAGGAGGCGAAGAAGCGTTCGCCAAGCAGATTGGTCGCGTTGACCGTAAAGCGCCAGTCGGTCCATTCGATTTCCGCCAGCGCATCGACCAGCGTGTTCCCGCTGGTCACGATCGTCCAGATATCCGAGGAGGAGCGGCTCTTGCCGGTATGGCGCACGCCCGCGCCCAGTCGCAGCGATGCCTCGTCGTTTACGCGGATCGTTCTTGTCGACCAGATCGACGCATTGTGCCGCGGCAGATAGTCGAACGCGGTCGCGCCATTGGCGGACAATTTATTGTAGCCATAGTTGACCGACAGGTCGAAATCACCGGGCAAGGTCCGGCTCGCCTCGATCTCGATACCTTTGGTGCTCAGCTCGCCCGACTGGATCTGGCCCAGCGGATTGGCCGGATCGGCGATCGGCCGGTTGCTCTCCTCGATGCGGAACGCGGTCAGCGTCACCAGCGTGGCGGGGTCGGGCTGCCATTTCACGCCTGCCTCATATTGGGTGCCGGTCTGCGGTTTGAACGGCGATCCGTCGCTGGTGGTGCCGGCGATCGGCAGGAAGGATTCGGTGTAGCTGAAGAAGGGCGAGACGCCCGCGCCGATCTCGCCGATGATGCCGGCGCGGAAGGTGGTCGCCTTGTCGACGCCGCCGCCCGCGGTCTTCACCCGGTCGCGCCGCGCCCCCACCACCACCGATACGCGGTCGAAGAAACGGATCTGGTCCTGGACATAGATGCCCAACTGCTTCTGCGATTCGCGCGTCGCATATTGATCGAGCGACGGAATCGTCAGCGCGGCCTCGTCGATGTCGTAGAGGTTGACCACCTCGTAACCGAAGCCGCCGCGCTTCTTCACCTCGTTCCAGCTGTAATCGACGCCGGCAAGCAGCAGATGCTCGATCTGCTCGCCGGTGTTGAACTTGAACTGCGCATTGTTGTCGGTCGTGAAGACGTTGAGGCGCGCGATGCTGCCATCGCTGTACAGCCCGATCAGCCGCCCCGCCGGATCCAGATAGGGGTTGGTCGGGTTGCTGTAGCTGTCGGTATAATGGGTGAAATAGTCGAGATCGCTGTCGAGGTAGCGCGCCTTCAGGTTCAACTGGATCGCATCGCCGAAGCGCTGGCTGATCGATCCGCCGCCCTGCAGCAGCCGCCCGTCATAGCGATCCCAGCCCGGTTTGCCGACGAACAGATAGCGCGGCAGCCGCAGCGCATTGGCTGGATTTTCGCGCAACGTGCCGACGATCGGCAGGAATTGCGAGGTCGATCCGCTGTCGTCCTCCTGGTAGAGGCCTAGCAGCGTGATGTCGGTGTCCTCGGTCGGCTTCCAGCGGATCGATGGCGCGAACATCACGCGATCGTCGGGCACATGATCGACAAAGGTGGCGGCATCGCGCACCCGGCCGACCGCGCGGATCGCGAAGCTTTCGCTCAGCGCGACATTGACGTCGGCGAAGGCCTCCTTTCGGTCATGGCTGCCATAGGTGACCCGGCCTCGCCGCCGATGGTGAACTCCGGCGTCTTCGACACGAGGTTGACGATCCCGCCCAGCGATCCCTGGCCGAACAGCACCGATGCCGGACCGCGCACGATCTCGACGCGCGAGAAATTATAGGGGTCCGAGGTGATGCTGGCATAATAACTGAAGATGTCGCGCATGCCGTCACGGAACTGCAGCGCGTCGATGCCGCGGATCACGAAGCCGTCGACCCGCGTGTCGCGGCCATAGGCGTTGGCGGTCACGCCGGCAGCATAGCGCACGGTGTCGCTGATGTTGATCGCACCCTGCGCGCGGAACACCGCCTCGGTGATCACGGTGATCGGCTGCGGCGTCTCGATCAACGGCGTTTCGGTCTTGGTGCCGGCAAATCTGTCGATCCGGCTGGCGGTGACGATGATCGGGTCGGACCGGTCCGAGGCGGCCTCGGCCGCGGCCGCGTCCTCTGCGGCAATGGCGTTCCCAGCCATGGCCGGTTCGGCCGCCGACGCCGCCATCGGCCAGAGCATCCATGCCGCCCCGGCCAGCGCAATTGCCTTCGTCATATCAACCCCTTGCTCATGTCTCCGGCGGCTGACCTAGATTTAACGCGATCGATTCGCAATAGCTACAGACTTGCCGTACTGAAATTCTCCTGATAATGCGTTGCAACAATAAGTCAGGAACCGCTCTTGCGCGGGGGAATTTCGATGTCGCTCAGATCACGCCGATGGATGCGGATCGGCCTCGCCGGTCCCGGCGCAGCACTCGTCGCGATCGTCGTGATGGCGGGCATGACCGCGTGGCTGCCGCCCGGCGCGGCCGGCATCGACAATCTCGTCGTGCCGCTCGTGCTGCTGCCGTTGATCTGGGCTTTGCTGTTCTTCCACGCCTGCCTCGATCGCAGGCTCGGGCGCGTGGCGATCGTCGCGATCGGCCTGCTGGCGATGAACGGCGGTCTCGTCGCGCATCATCTGCTCGGTCGCGCACCGGCCATCGGCGTGAAGCCGTCATGATCCATCTGCCGAAGGAAGCGACCAGGCTGATGGTCGCGATCCACGGCTGGTCGGGCATCGCGCTCGGCCTGCTGCTCTATGCGGTGGTCTTCACCGGCATGGCGGCGGTTTTCGCCGAGGAGATCGGCAGCTGGTCCGCGGGCCGCGTCGAGACGCGCTCGGCATTCGAGCGGCCGATCGATGCCACCGTACGCGCACTCGCCGCCCGCACGCCGGCGAAATATCATGAGGGCGTCGACCTGTTCGAGATCGGCGATCACGCACTCGGCGCCTTCTTCCATCGCCACGAAACCGATCCCGGCGGCGCCTTCGTCAGCCGCGGCGTCTATTACCAGCTCGATGGCGACGGCCGCATCGCCGACATACGGCACGGCACCGGCGAGGCGGTGTTCGGTCCGCGCAACGACGATGCGCTGAGCAGCTTTCTGGTCGACACCCACGTCCGCCTGCATGTCCCCAATCCCTGGGGCCTGCTGCTCACCGGCACGCTCGGGCTGGCGATGCTGGTTGCCGCCATTTCGGGCGTGCTGATCCATCGTCATCTGTTCAAGGACATCTTCACCTTGCGACGGCGCGCCAATCCGGTGCTCGTCGATCGCGACCGCCACAGCGTCGCCGGCACCTGGAGCCTGCCCTTCGCCTTCCTGCTCGCCTTCACCGGCAGCTTCTTCTCCTTCTTCGGAACGATCGGCGTGCCGGTCGTGGCGATGGCGGCGTTCGGCGGTGACGTGCAGGCGCTCAACGAGGCGGTGTTCGGCAACCCCGCACAGCCCGATCCGCGGCCCGTCGCGATCGGCAATCTCGATCGGATCACCGCCGACGCGATCCGCCGCACGGGCGCACCGCCCACCTTCGTCACGATCGAACATTATGGCCGCGCCGACGCCGCCATCACCAGCTTCCATCCCCCCAGGGCCGGCGATATCGAACCGCTCACTCTGCAATATCACGGCGCCACCGCGGCCTTCGATCGCACCAGGCCGTCGATCGGCACGCGGCCGTCGGCGGGCGGCACGCTGACGGCGATCATGGCGCCGCTCCATTTCGGCAATTTCGCCGGCCTGCTGTCGAAGGCAGTGTGGTTCGGACTGGGTTTCGCGGTGTGCTATGTCACGCTGACCGGTCTCCGCTTGTGGCTCGCGCGACGACGCGAGGGTGCTCGCTCGCTGGATTGGCTTGCGCGGGCGGTGAGCGTCGTCGGCTTCGGCCTCCCATTCGCGCTCGTCGTTACCGCCGCCGCCTTCCTCGTCGCGATGCCGCTGGGCGGTGCGGTGTTCTGGACGCCGACCGCGTTCATCGCCGCGGCGGCGGCGGCAATCCTCTCCGGTTTTCTCCTGCGCCCGGTCGCGGCGCTCGATCGCCTGCTGCAGCTGGCGACCGGCCTCGTCGTGATCATGCTGCCGGCGCTCCGCCTCGTCACCGGCGGTCCCGGCTGGTCGACCGCGATCCTGGCGGGACAGCCGGTCATCGCCGCGATCGACCTCGCCTTCGTGGTCGCCGGCGGCTGGATGATCTGGCGCGTCATCGCCACGCGATCCCGCCGCGCCGACCCCGCTCAACCCATATTGCAGCCCGCCGAATGACGATGCTCACGCTCGCGGCGATCGCCGTCTCGACGGTCTTCATCGTCATGCTCTGCCGCGGCGACCCCAAGCGCCGCCGCAGCGCCCGCCTCGCCGGCGACGGCCACTCCCCGCAGACCCGCCGCCTGCTCGCCGCCGCGGCCTGCCTGCCCGGCCTCGCCTTCGCATTGTCCGGCGACGCCGCCGCCGTCCTGACCTGGTTCGGCGCCTGCGCCGCCACCGGCTGGCTCACCGCCCTCCTGTTCGCCCGCAGCGGGCAGGGGACGCCCTGATGTCTTCGGGAACACAGTACCAAATTTGGCTCGAAATAGAATTGGTACTGTATCCCCGAAACTCCAGCCGGCTCAATAAGTCCGCGCGAGATGATAGGCGACCGCAGCGTTGAAGCCGCGCTGGCTTGTGGCGTTGAGCGCGTCGCGAATGCCCAGCGAGCCCGGTCCGGTCGCGGTATTGCCTTTGGCGCCGAGCGCGGGATCGCCGAAAATGGCGGTGGCGATGTCGAATCCGAGCTGGTAGCGGACGTCAAGGTCGCGTTCGCGTTCCGCCGCCGCCGAAGGATCGGCGCCGATGATCCGTTCGCCGGTCGCCACGAGTTCGGCGTTGCGGTTGCGATCAAGCGCATAAGATACCCCCACGTCGAAGCCGGCCTGCTCGCGCACCCCCAAAGTCGCGCGAATGCGGTCCTTGCCCGGGCCGGGCGCGGTCTGGTTCTCGGCCGCACCCAGGCCGATGTCGAAACCGGTGCGCACCGCACCCTCGGGCTGCTGCTCGCGCAACGATGCCGAGCGCGGATCGGCGCTTGCCAGCGTCTCGCCGCGCGCGGCCAGATCGGGAAGCCCGGCAATGAGCGGCGCCTGCTGTTCATTCAGCGCGGCGCACTGCCGCTCGAGCCCGGACGCCGCGGGTGAATTGCGCGCGCGCGCGTCCGCCGCGGATTCGCAAAGCGTGCGCGCGGGTCCCGTCGGCGCAGTCCTGGCGCGCACGCGGCCCAGCGCAATGACCGGCGCGGCGGGGGGCGGAACCTTCGGCGGGGGAGGCGCGGCTGCAGCGGCGAGGCATCCGAAGCGCTGCACGCTGTACCAGCTGGCGCGCGAGTCCGAATGCGCCGCGTCGTACGTCGTGCCCTCCATACGGCCGGTGGGTCCGATCAGGCCGGAATATTTTCCGATCCGGTAATTGATCCCCGCGCCGGTCGATCTGGCGGGCCAGTGCACCGTGAATTCGATCGCGTCGCCGCGGATCGTGCCGTCGACGGGGCCAGCGCGCACATGCGCTTCGCTGAAGAAAGTCGCGGTGCCGGTCAGCAGTCCGTCGTTGGACTGCTTCAGGTAGAAAATGACTTCACCGGAGTTGGTCTGGCCGATCGTGAAATTCTCGCCCAGATTCCAGCGCGAGCAACCGGCTTGCGCGACGGCGGGCGCGAACATCGACCCGGCGGCGATCATGCCGGTCAGAGCGAGCCTCGCGATGTTGGTTGTATGGATGCGGATCATGCGGAGTCCTCCTGGATGCCGCCATGCCCCAAGGGCATCGGCGGTCTGATGCGGGTCAGTATGTGCGGGCGAGATGATAGGCGACGGCGTCGTTGAAGCCGCGCTGGCTGGCGGCGCTGAGCGCGTCGCGAATGCCCAGCGATCCGGGTCCGGTCGCGGTATTGCCCTTCGCGCCGAGCGCGGGATCGCCGAAGATCGCGGTGGCGATGTCGAAGCCGAGCTGATAGCGCCCGTCCGGGTCGCGTTCGCGTGCCGCTGCCGCCGCGGGATCGGCGCCGGCGATGCGTTCGCCCGTCGCCGCGAGTTCGGCATTGCGGTTGCGATCGAGCGAGAACGAGACCCCCACGTCGAAGCCGGCCTGCTCACCCGCCGCCAAGGTTGCGCGAATGCGGTCCTTGCCCGGGCCGGGCGCGGTCTGGTTCTCGGCCGCGGCCATGCCGATGTCGAACCCGGTGCGCTTCGGTCCCTCGGCCTGCTGCTCGCGCAACGATGCCGAGCGCGGATCGGCGCTGGCCAGCGCCTCGCCGCGAACCGCCAGATCGGGCAGTCCTGCCACGATCGGCGCCTGCTCCGCCTGCCGGACCTGCTGCGCGGCGCACTGCCGCTCGAGACCGGGCGCGGCGGGCGAGTTGCGCCCGCGCGCATCCGCCGCGGCTTCGCAGAGCGTGCGTGCGGGTCCGGTCGGCGTGGTCCGCGGCGTCACCCGACCCAACCCCTGATAATAGGAACCGGGAAAGTTGGCGTAGCGAAACTGGAAGTTCCTGGTCTGGAACAGGGGATTGTCGGCGAGTCCGCCGAAGCGGACGACGCCCATCGTGCCCTTCGCGGTGACGACGCAGAAGGTTGCGCCGCTGCTGATTTCGATCCGCTCCCGCCGTTTGGCGCTTTTCTTCAACGCCCACATGCATTCATAATAATAGCCGGCGTCTCCGATCCCGTAGATCGTGACCGGTGATGGCAATTCGTCGAGAATGGCCATGACTGCGCCATCGATCGTCTCGACCTGATGATATGCGCCCTGGTAGCTGTTGCTGCGGGCGTCACTCCCTACCGAATCATTGTTGTGGGCCCGCAGAATGAAATCGGCGCCACGCAATATTTCCTCGTAGCGGCCCTCGTCGAGATCGAAGCCGGTCCTGCGTTCGGTATCGAGCAGGCTGATTGCGCCGATGCCGACCTTGATCGCCGCGCGCGGCAGCTGGATTTCAACGGTGCCGCCAGTCATGCGCGTGCCAGCGGCCGGCACCATCGCGCTGATCTGGCCGGGTCCCACGGTCGTATCCGGGTAGTCGAGATGCTTGACCCGCACCGTATAACCGGCCTCGAAGAGCACGCGCTCGGCCTGGAAGCTGCTCATGCCGACGACGTTGGGGACGGCCGGCAACAGCCGGACGACCGATCCCGGGATCGGCGCGGCCTGGATCACCCGGTCATCGAGACCCTGGGCAAGAGCGGAGGCGGCGACGCCCGACAACAGCAGCGGCAGTCCCCGCGCGAACCATGAAAAGCGCATGTCGATATTTTCCTCTTATGCCTGGTGTTTTCGAACCGGAAGATGGCCGGCAGTCATCGTCAGCGCTGGATGCAGATCAGGGCCTTGTTCGAGGTCCACGCCGCGGAACTTCTATTGTTGAGGAGATCGAAGGTCGTGCCGCCGACGAAAGAACCGACGGTGGAGTTCGACTGAAATGACAGGCCGCTTTCCTGCACATAGGCATCGTAGCGACCCGACGTGCCGTTCGCCCAGTAGACCGTGACCGAGAATTCCTTGTCGCGCATAATGCCTTCGACGCCCCCGATGACGCCCGGATATTGCGCCTTGCCGGTGACCCGCGTGCCGTCCTGGAACAAGGTGAAGCTGATCGAAAAGCCATTGTTCTGGACGAGGTCGGTCCGGCCGGCCGCGCTCCACTGCGTGCAGGCATGCGGCTTCGACGGAAGCGTGAACGGGCCGTTGGAAACGGGCGGCATCGTCGAGGCGGGCGGCGCCTTGGGCGTGAGCGGCGGGCCGGTGTAGATCGGCGGCGTTTCGGTGGGATGGACGACCGCCGCCGGCAGATATTTGCGCGCGAGATGCAAGGTCACCGCATCGTTGAAACCGTCCTGTCCGCCGCGGCTGAGCGCGTTCCGGATGCCGAGCGATCCGGGTCCGGTCGCGGTATTGCCCCGGCCGCCCAGCGCAGGATTGCCGAAGATCCCCGTCGCGATGTCGAAGCCGAGCCGGTAGCGCGCGCTCGGGCCGCCGGCCCGCGCCTGCCCGACGACCGCGTCGGCGGCGGCGATCGCGCCGCCGGTCGTCGCCAGCGCGAGGTTGCGGTTGCGCTCGAGCGCGAACGAGACCGCATTGTCGAACCCCGAGACTTCGGCCGGATCGAGCGTATCGCGTGTCGCCTGCTTGCCCGGACCCCACAAAGTATCGTCGTTGGTGGCGGCCAGGCCGATGTCGAAGCCGCGCCGGACGGGCCCCTCGGGCTGCTGCCCGCGGAGTTCGGCGATCAGGTCGTCGGTGGCCGCGATCGCCTCTCCCGCGATCGCGAGGTCGTCCGGCGTGTCCGCGCGGGCGATCGGCGCGGCAAGACTGCATGCAAACAGCGCGACGGCAGTGGTGCGAAACCAGGCTCGATGGTCTTTCATGCGTGTCAGTCCTCGTTTCAGACGATCCCTTACGTCTGTCACGCTCAACTTGCCTGAAGATCGAACGACCCGGAGTGCGCTGCGTCACCCGATTTTCGAATTATTCGCGCGGCAGTGATTTTTATTCGTCCCGATAGGTGATTTACTCGGACACCGCGCTCCTGATATTTTCAGGATCCGGCGGACTAATATGTCCGGCCCAGATGCAGATTGACCGCATCGTTGAAGCCGCGCTGGCTGACGGCATTGAGCGCGTCCCTGATCCCGAGCGATCCGGGCCCGGTCGCGGTATTGCCCTTCGCGCCGAGCGCGGGATCGCCGAAGATGGCCGTCGCGATGTCGAAACCCAGGCGATAACGCGCGTCGGGATCGAACGCGCGCGCCTCGGCGACGACGGGATCGGCGTCCGCGATCGCCGCGCCCGTCGCCGCCAGCGCCGCATTCCGGTTGCGATCGAGCGAGAAGCCGACGGCGAGATCGAAGCCCGCCGCTTCGGCCGGCGTCAGCGACGCGCGGATCCGGCCTTTGCCGGGTCCCGGCGCGGAGTGGCCCTCGGCCGCGGCGATGCCGATATCGAACCCGCGCCGGACCGGCCCCTCCGGCTGGCCGTCGCGCAACGCCGCCGACAGCGGATCACCATTGGCAATCCCTTCGCCGCGCGCGGCCAGTTCCGCGGCGAGCGGCGCGCCGGCGGCCTGGCGTGTCACGAAGGCATTGCACTGCGCCTCGAGACCCGGCGCGGCGGGCGAATTGCGCGCCCGCGCATTGCTGGCGGATTCGCAGATCGAACTCGGCTCCCGCTGCGGCGCATCCGGCTGAATCGGACCCGGCCGTGGCTTGACCCTGCCCAGGTCGATCACGGGCCGCGCCGGCAGCGGTGGCGCGGCCGGGGCGGCGGGCATCGGGTTCGTTTGGCAGGGCACCGTATCGGTGCTGTACCAGTTCGCCTGCGAGGACGGATTGGTCTTGTCGAAGGTCAGGCCGGTTATTCGTCCCCGCGGATTGATGGTGCCCGAATAGGCGCCGATCGTGGCATCGCTCCAGTAGATGGTGAAGTCCACGCGATCGCCGGTCACAGTTCCGTCGACCGATCCGAAGTGATTGTAGAATTTTACAGACAGCGTCCGATCACGGACTTCCAGCCAGCGTGCATTGCCGTGCAATTCATGGCCCGATTGCTTTACGTCGAATCCCACGCCGATGCTCAGCCCATCGGCATTCGACTGGAACAGGCTCAGGCCGTTGCCGCTGAGGTCCCACTCCGAACAGGCGGCATGCGCGACCGACAGCGGCGCACATGCGGCAACGAGGCTCAGGCCGACACGTGCGGCGAGCGAATTGATGATCCAACCCACGGACGAACTCCCGGTTGACGCGGTGGCGCCGATATTCTCGCCTGCACCACCGCCCCTGTTACCATTGCAGCCGATGCGTCACGATTTCGGCAAGGCCGCCTTCAGGATCGCGATCGTGTTTTCCTGGGTGGCCACCGGGCCGTCGGTCATGACGATGATCGCGTTTTCGCCCGCCTTCGCGGTGGCCCGCCAGCCATCCAACTCCCACAGGATCGACGCATCCTCGCCGATGCCCGGCAATTTGCGGAACTCCTTGCCGCGATGTTCCTCATAATAGCGCGCGGGCACCTTCGTCACCGTCACCGCCACATTGCCGCCAGCCTCGGCGAACTCGCAGGATTGCGACTGCGGGAGCGAATCCGCGGGCGTTTCGGTCAGCGGCGTCGCGAACAGCGCTTGCACCTGGTCGGGCGCGAGGATCGCGCAGCGCTCGCCCGCGACGGTCGCCGCCGGCGATCCGGACGCCTGCGGCTCCTTCCGGTCGTCATTGCTCCCCGCCCCGCAGCCCTGGAGCAGCAGCAGTGTCAGCACGGTCTGAAATATCATCGGTCGCATGTAAAATATCCTCTCGTCTTCGCCGGATCCTAATATTTCCGGCCGAAATGGTAGCGCATCGCGGCATCGAAACCGCGTTGACCTGGCAGGCTCAGCGCATTGCGAATGCCCAGCGAGCCGGGTCCGGTCGCGGTGTTGCCCCGGGCGCCTAGTGCCGGGTCGCCGAAGAGGCCGGTGCCGATGTCGAACCCGAGCCGGTAAAGCGGATCGGATTCACCGAGTCCGGCCGCCGCCACCTGCGGATCGGCGCCGGCGATCGCCGTGCCCGTGGCTGCCAGTTCGGCGTTCCGGTTTCGATCGAGCGAGAACGACACTGCGGCATCGAATCCCGCCTGTTCGGCCGGATCGAGCGCGTAGCGGATGGCCTGCTTGCCGGGTCCCCAGCCGGTCTGACCCTCGGCCGCCGCCAGCCCGATATCGAAGCCGCGGCGATCGGGATCGTCCGGCTGCGACCCGCGCAGCGCGGCCGCCCAGGGATTTGCGCCCGCAACGCCTTCGCCCCTCGCCGCGAGGTCCTGAAGGGCTTCGGCGCCGACCTTCTGCGGCTCCCCGATCGTGCGGCACTGCGCCTCGAGACCGGGCGCCGCCGGAGACTGTCTCGCCCGCGCCTCGCGCGCGGCATCGCAGATATGCCGGAACGACGACGGTTCGGACGTGGCCGAAGGCCGCACCTTGCCAAGCGACTTATAGTCCGGTTCGGCCTCTTTCTTCGCTTGTGTCTCGGCGATGATCTGCCGGATCGACGTGACGTCCTGGATCGGCGCCGATATCCGGGTTCCGATCTGCGGCTGCGAACGAAGCGCCTCCTCATTGGCATTCCGGTCGCGCGCCTGGGTGACGGTTATGAGATCCGTAATCCCCGAATTGCCGTGCCGCGCGACATCGTCGGATCGCCGGGGCTTCGCCCTGGTCTTGTCGGGCGCATCGGCATCCGCCGCGGTCTGGGCAAAGCTCGATGAGATCATTGTCGGCGAAATCAGCGTCAATATGGCTATGCTGCCGAGCGCTGAAACGATCGGTCTCATGCGCTCACGCCGCATCGGCCAGCGATGGGCAGCGAATTGCGGAGCCACAATAAGAAGTTGCGGGACCCTCGGCGGACGCGAGCGGCATTCGACATGATGTCCCGGAAATTCATGCGCGTCATTCCTCGATCCAGGCGATGGTCCCGCCTGTCGCGATCAACATGCCCGAAGCGCGAGCGACCCGTAGTGCGCCCCGTCACCCATTTCCGGGAATTTGTTGCGGCGCCGAAATTCCGAATGCCCGGTCAGTTCCACGATGCGATCAGCGCTTTTCGTCATGCGTCCGATAGGGCAGGGTAGCGAGGGACGCATCGGCCGGGCGACATGCAGACGTGGATACGGAAGCGCACGCGAACAGACCCGGTCTGACCGAAAGGCTGCGTGCCGGCGCCTCGCGCCGGATCACGCCGGCGCGCAGGCGGCTGTTCTTCTCGTTCGCCGTGCTGATGCTGATGCTGGCGCTGTGCGCGCCGCTGTTCGGCGATCCGATCGCACACGACGCACCGCAGGCGCAGGACGGCACCGTCTCCTACCGGGACTGGGGGCGGCTGACCGCGCCGGTCGAGCTCGCGGGCAATTGGCGGCTGGTCTGGGAGGGCGGGCCGGGGCCGGTCCGTCCGGGCACGACCGTGTCGGCGCAGGTGCCGGGCGCGTGGGCCGGGCTGCGCGACGCCGACGGCACCCCGCTTCCGACAAGTGGCCGCGCCCGGTTCGAGGTGACGATCAATGGCCTCGCGCCGGGCCATTACATCCTCTACGTCCCCATCATCTTCGGGGCCCACCGCGTGGCGCTGAACGGGCGCGCCTTCAGCAGCTATGGCCACATCGGCACCGACGCGGCGAGCACCCGCTACGAAGTGCGCTCGCACGAGATCGCGTTCGAATCCGATGGCCGGCCGCTGAAGCTGCAGATCGAGATCGGCGCGTGGCTCCATCGCGACACCGGCGTGGTCGAATCACCGATGCTCGGCGAGGCGATTCCGATGCGGCGCTGGATCGCGGTGCAATGGGCCAAGGACCTCCTGTTCCAGGCGTCGCTGCTGCTGCTCGCCGGGACGACCCTCGTCGGCTTCCTCTATCGCCGGCAGGATCGCGCCTCGCTCTACCTCGCGCTCACCGCGCTCGCGTCGATCCCCGGTGACGCGATCATCAGCTACGACAATATCCTGCTGCTCGCGATACCAAACCTGCCGTTCGCGGCGATGCTGGCGCTGCAATATTTCGGCGTCGACCTCGCGCTGATCTTTTTCCTCGCTTATGCGCGGGCGCTGTTCCCGTCCGAATGCCCGCGCTGGATGTACCGCGGCCTGCAGGCGTTGACGGCCCTGCACATCGTGACGATGCTTGCCGCCTTCGTGCTGATGGGCACGCGCGCCGCGTCCGTCGTTGCGGGATACTGGCCCGTGGTGCTGCTGGCGACCTTCGTCGGGATGATCGCCATCGTCGCGCGCGCAGCGCTGCGCGGCCGCGACGGCGCCGCGATATTCCTGATCGGCGTCGTCATCTTCACCTTCTACATGACCAACGCCGCCTTGATCTGGGCCGGCATCGTCCCGCCCGATTTCCTGCTCGGCACCTCGGCAGTGGCGATGGGCATGCTCGTGCTGCTGTTCTCGCATTTCGTGATCGTCGCCGAGCGCTGGTCGTTGGCGATCGTCGCCGCGCAGCGTACCAGCGACGAACTGCGCGAACTGATCGAGGTCAGCTCCGCCGTCGTGTCCGAAGTCCATCTCGAAACCCTGCTCGCGCGGATCGTCGAGGTGACCAGCCGGATGGTCAACGCCGATCGCTGCACCTTGCTGCTGCACGACGCCAAAACCGGCGAGCTCTGGTCGCTCGTCGCCGAGGGACTCGGCGCGCGCCAGATCCGTTTCCCGTCGACCGCGGGGCTCGCCGGCCACGTCTTCACCACTGGCACCACGCTCGCGATCGCCGACGCCTATGACGATCCGCGCTTCAACCAGTCGGTCGACGTCGCCACCGGCTATCGCACGCGCAGCATGCTGGCGATGCCGATCGCCTCGCGCGACGGGCGGCGGCTCGGTGTGCTCCAGGTGCTCAACGCGCGCGATGGCCGCCCCTTCTCGGAGAATGCGGCCGAGCGGCTCGCGGCGTTCGCGGCGCAGGCGGCGATCGCGATCGAGAATGCCACCCTGTTCTCCGAGATCGTCGAATCGCGCAATTACAACGACAGCATCCTGCGGTCGATGTCCAACGGCGTCGTCACGCTCGATCGCGACACCGGCGTCGGCCGGCTCAACGCGGCCGCGCGGCGCATCCTCGGCACCGGCGACGAAGGGCTCGAACCGATCGACGCCAAGGCGCTGCTCGAACGCTGCAACCCCGCGCTCGCCGGCGAGATCGAAGCGGTCTCGGCGACCAGCGAGCCCAAGCTGCTGCTCGATCTCGACGTGCTGACCGGCAGCGGCGAGACCGTTGCGCTCAACGTCTCGATCGTGCCGCTGCAGACCGAGGGTGAAGTCATCGGCGTGCTCGTGCTGATCGAGGACATCAGCGAGGGCAAGCGCATGCAGGGCGCGATGCGGCGCTTCATGACGCAGGAGGTGGTCGATCAGGTGCTCGGCCGCGGCGACGAGCTGATGTTCGGCACCGCCTGCACCGCCAGCGTGCTGTTCGCCGACATCCGCAACTTCACCACCATGACCGAGGCGTTGAGCGCGCGCGCGACGGTCGACATGCTCAACGAGGCGTTCACCGATTTCGTCGAGGCGGTCTCGTCGCAGAACGGCGTGCTCGACAAGTTCATCGGCGACGCGGTGATGGCGGTATATGGCGCGCCGCTGTCGACCGGCAAGGACGCGCTCAACGCCGCCGAGAGCGCCGCGCAGATGCTGCGCATGCTGAGCGCGCTCAACGGCCGCCGGCGCGACCGCGGCCTGGCCGCGCTCTCGCTCGGCATCGGCGTCGCCACCGGCGAGGTCGTCGCGGGGACGATCGGCAGCCCGAAGCGGATGGACTATACCGTGATCGGCGACAGCGTGAACGTCGCCGCGCGGCTGCAGGACCTGACCAAGGCCTATGGCGTCGGCATCATCGTCTGCGAGACCACCGCCGCCGCGGTCGCCGGCCGCTACCGCCTGCGCGAACTCGATCTGATCCGCGTCCGCGGCCGCCAGCGCCCCGCGACGATCTTCCAGCTGCTGTCCGAAGCCCCGGGCGAACCGCCGGTGCCCAACGCCCTGATCGACGCCTACCAGCGCGGCCGCGCGTTGCTGATGAAGCGCGACTGGGCCGGCGCGGTGGCAGCCTTCGCCGAAGCCGCGGCGCTCGAACCCGACGACCGCCCGTCGCAGCTGATGCTCGAACGCGCCCGCATCCTCGGCGAGACCCCGCCCGCCGCCAGCTGGAACGGCGTCTGGGGAGCGACGGCGAAGGGCTGAGGCCGGAGATCGGAGTTCGGGGATCAGATGGTTTCGGGGACACAGGACTGAATTCGATATGCCCTTATCCTGAGGACATCGTCGATCCGTTCCACCCGCAGGTAAACCGTCCCCGATCGTGACGCGCGGCGTCGCAAGCCCCTTGGCCGCAGATGCGCGGCGCCGGGTCGTGCCCTGTCCGCAACGCCATCCGCAACGCCCTGCAGCAAATCGGTTGAAGTCCACCGCCCGCCCGCTGTATGTGACGCACCTATGACATTTCCTCTACCGGACGGGTCACGGGATCGCCGGATAGAGGACCCGACCAACCTCTGGATCGTCCACCCGGCGGGGCGCCGCCTGCTGCCGTGGTTCGTCGCGCGCGGGATATCCGCGAATGCGGTCTCCGTCGGCGGGCTGGTCATCGGCGCGCTGGCGGCGCTCGCTTTTGCGCAGTGGGCTGCATGGCCGGCGGCTGTGCTGGGTTTTCTGCTCGCGATCGCCTGGCTGATCGCCGACGGACTCGACGGCATGATCGCGCGCGCCACCGGCACCGCGAGCCCGCTGGGGCGCTTTCTCGACGGACTGTGCGATCATGGCGTCTTCATCCTGATCTATGTGGCGCTCGTGCTGTCGATCGACACCACCGCCGCATGGCTGCTCGCTGCTGCCGCCGGCGCGGCACATGCGCTGCAATCGAGCCTCTACGAAGGCGAGCGCGCCCGCTTCCATCGCCGCATCAAGGGGCAGACCGGCGCCGTTGCCGCCAGCACCGGCAGCAACGCGCTCGTACGCTTCTATGACCGGACCGCGGGCAGCGTCGACCGACTCGCGCACGCGTTCGACGATGCGTTGCGCCGCGCGCCCGATCCGGCGCGGCTGGCCAGTGCCTATGGCGCGGCGGCGGCGCGGCCGCTGCACCTGATGAGCCTGCTCAGCGCGAACGTGCGCGTGATGGCGCTCTTCCTCGCCTGCATCGCCGGCAACCCCAGTCTGTTCTGGTGGTTCGAACTCGTGCCGCTGACCGTGATCCTCGCGATCGGCCTGGTCTGGCACCGGTCCGTCGAATATCGCCTCGTCAGTGCCGCCGCGCCGCGCACGCCGGCTCCGCTTCCGCAATCCAGTCATCCACATTCAAGTCATCCACATCCAAGTCATCCACAGGCCGAGGACGCGTCGAAATAATGAAGAGCATCAACATCGCCCTGATCGGGGTCGGCAATTGCGCGAGCTCGCTCGTCCAGGGTCTCGAACATTATCGGGACGGTGCCAACGACACGACCGGGCTCATGCACTGGGAACTCGGCGGCTACCGGCCGTCGGACATCCATGTCGTCGCCGCGTGGGATGTCGATCGCCGCAAGGTGGGGCATGACGTCGCCGAGGCGATCTTCGCCAAGCCCAATTGCACCGCGATCTTCTGCGAAAAGATCGCGCCCACCGGCACGCGCGTGCAGATGGGCCGCATCCTCGATGGCGTCGCCGAGCATATGGCCGACTATGCCGACGACCGCACCTTCCTGCTCGCCGATGCCCGCGAGCCGACCAAGGACGAGGTCGTCGCCCTGCTGCGCGCGACCCGGACCGACGTGCTGATGAACTATCTGCCGGTCGGATCGCAGGCGGCGAGCGAGTTCTACGCCGAATGCGCGCTGGAGGCGGGTGTGGCGTTCGTCAACAACATCCCGGTGTTCATCGCCAGCAACCCCGAATGGGCCGATCGCTTCACCGCCGCCGGCGTGCCGATCATCGGCGACGACATCAAGGCGCAGCTCGGCGCGACCATCGTCCACCGCGTGCTGACCGATCTGTTCGCCAAGCGCGGCGTCAAGCTCGAGCGCACCTATCAGCTCAACACCGGCGGCAATACCGACTTCCTCAACATGTCGAACCGCAAGCGGCTCGCCTCGAAGAAGGTCTCGAAGACCGAGGCGGTGCAGTCGGTCGCGGCCGAGCGGCTCGACGACGAGAACATCCATGTCGGCCCGTCCGATTATGTCGCCTGGCAGAACGACAACAAGGTCTGCTTCCTGCGCATGGAGGGGCAATTGTTCGGCGGCGTGCCGATGAATCTCGAGCTCAGGCTCTCGGTCGAGGACAGCCCGAACTCGGCCGGCGTGGCGATCGACATGATCCGCTGCGCCAAGCTCGCGCTCGATCGCGGCCTGGGCGGGCCGATCGACGCCGCCTCGGCCTATTTCTGCAAGCATCCGCGCACGCAGATGACCGACGATCTGGCCGCGACCGCGGTCGAGAGCTTCATCGCCGTCCACTGAGATGATCCAGACCGCGATCCTGCTCGCGGCGGGGGAGGGCAGCCGCCTGCGCCCGGCGGCGCCGTTCAAGCCGCTGTGCGCCGTCGCCGGCCGGCCGCTGATCGATCATGCGATCGGTGGGCTGGCCGAGGCCGGGATCAAGCGTGTGGTGGCGGTGCTCGGCTATGGGGCCGAGACCATCGCGGCACATCTCGCCGCGCGCTCATGGCCGGTCGTCGTCGAGACCGTCACGGTCGACGATTATCGCCGCCCGAACGGCGTGTCGGTGCTGGCCGCCGAGCACGCGATCGACGGCGGCGAAGCGTTGCTGGCGATGTGCGATCATCTCGTCGACCCGCGGCTCTACCGCCTGCTCGCCGGGGCCGGGGCCGGGGCAGGCGCGCGGCTCGGCATCGACCGGCTGATCGACAATGACTGGGTAGACATGGACGACGTCACCCGTGTGGCCACCGAAGGCGATCGCATCGTCGCCATCGGCAAGGGCCTGGAAAGCTATGACTGCTTCGACACCGGCGTATTCGCGATCGGCCTGGCCTTGTTCGAAGCGCTCCACCAGCTCGAATCGCCGTCGCTGACCGAAGGCATGCGCATTCTCGCGCGGGACGGCGACGCCTTCGCGATCGACATCGGTGGCCTGCAATGGATCGACGTCGACGACCCGCCGGCGCTCGACAAGGCCGAGCAATGGCTGGCGACCGCCTGAGCGGGCGATTCCACACGGGGACGGTGCGGAGGACGCGGCGGGGCACCGTCTTTTGCGCCATAACAGGTCGATTTTGGAGTTTTGGGTCCTCGAACAGGGGAAAAGCCACGTTACGGCGCGGAGGATTCGCAAGAAAATAGAGTGATTATAAACGCTTGTCGGATGAGCGTGCTTTCACTGCCGTCGTGCGGAACAGGTGAGAAAAGCTGCATAACAGGTCCGATTTCCTGTCGTAACAGGTCAAGATCTCTGCATAACAGGTCAAGACCCTTGCAGAACAGGTCACGGGTCGGCCTGGATGTTGCGGACGGTGCGGCTCATCCGACGGCATCGAACGGCGCCCGCATCGCCCGCTCGATGGGCAGATCCGCCAGCGCCCGCGGATCGTCGACGCCGATCGTCAGCGCGTCCTGCGCCACGTCCTGCCGCAAAGTGCGGTGAAGCCGATCCCACAGGCTCAGTCCGCTCGACCAGTTGCTGTCGCGCTCGTCGCGCCGTGCCGAATGATGGATGCCGTGCATCGCCGGCGTGGTGACCAGCCAGGCGAGGCGCCGGTCCCAGTCCGCCGGCAGGCGCAGATTGGCGTGGTGGAACAGGATCGAGAGCGTGAAGAAAAGCTGCCAGCGATCGAGCGTCGCCGGGTCGATGCCGCTGATCCGCACCTGCGCCGCGCGCCACGGCAGCGAGACCAGCATGTCGACCATGTGGAAGCGGACCGCGGTCGACATGTCAAGGTCGGGGTCGACATGATGAACGCGGTGGAGCCGCCACAGCCACGGCACTTTGTGCGTCGCGACATGCCAGAGATAGAAGCCGTAATCCATCGCCAGAAACGCGATGGCCGGCCGCAGCGCGCGCGGCGCCTGCTGCGCGAGTCCGCGCCGCCGGCGGACATTGTCGATTGCGATCGAGCGGCTCAACGGGTGTTCGACCGCCACCACCACCGATGCGCACAGCGCGCCCATCATCGCGTTACGAATGGTGCGGCGCATCGCCGGCTGCGTCCGCCCTCGCAACGGCCGCGCGCGTTCGAGCAGCAGGATCGCCGCGATCGCCAGGCCGCTTGCGATCGCGATCGCCGTGCGGCGCGACGCTTCGGGCGGGAGGAGGGCGGGCTTCATGGGTGACGAAGACTGCTCCGCTGCCGTGTCGCCGTCCATGCCCAAGTTTCGGCGTTGGCAGATCGGCGCGGTGGTTCAGGCCGAATCCTGATCGGACGCCAGCGGCACGGTCTCGATCGCGAGCTTGATATCCGCCGGCCTCGCCGACGCCCCGATTCTCGTGCACCCGACGTCGAACGACGTCAGCCCCCGGCGGCATCGAGGATCTTCAGAACGCGATCGAGCATGGCGGCTTTGCTCGCGCGCTTGGGAAATTCGCGCCGGGCGAAGCGCTGCAGGCGCTCGAGATCGTCGCGCGGCAGCCACAGGCTGATCGGCGTCGCGCCCAGCGCGTCGTGCGGAACGCCCTGCGCGGTCTTGCCCGACGCCAGGAAATGATCGAGCAGGCGCTTGCGATCGGCGAAACTCCAGCCGAGCTGCTCCAGTTCCTGCGGCGACGCCGACAGCAGCGCCAACGCGAACTCCATGATATCGTCGAACGGCAGCATTATGCGCAGGCTTCGACGCCACCGGTTTCGCCACGGGCTCATGCCGCGCAGGCTCGTAGAACGAGGTCCGCGTCACGCTGCCGTTTCGCGTGTTCACCATCGAGCGATTTGAGCGCGGCGAGAACCTCGTCGACGGGTATTGCCCGGCCGACACCGGGCGGGCGTCTCAACGCCGGCCGCCCCTCCACCGCGGCGCGATCTGACGCCCAGGACGCAAGGATCGCGCGTTTGACCTCGGGTTCCAATGTCGGGTGCCGCGCAATCTCGAACGGATGGCGGAATCGTGGTGCCATTGGCGACATGGCCTATCCTCCTTTCGTGTCGCTCCTCGTCTCGAAATGGCCGAAGCCGTGCCGAAAATTTTGGTGCGGAGCGGCGGGGCGTCAAGAGGTCGGTAGGCTCCCGAACGGCGATTTGTGCCATTCTCGCCTGGGCCGGCGCCGCCGCGAACCGCGCGCCATGGCTTGCGGCGCGGTGGTTCGAACCGGATAAGGGACGGCGTCATGGTCGCGGCCGCGCCGTCGCCATGTCGCTCGCCGTTCGGGAGACCACGACCATGAGATTGTTCGCGGCCCTGCTTCGCAAGCTCATCCGCAAGGGTTCGCTGACGGTGATCGACGCGGCGGGCCAGCGCCACCGGTTCGAGGGCGCGCCGATCGCGGCCCCGCCCGTGACGATCCGCTTCACCGATCGCGCGACGCCGCGCCGCGCGGCGCTCAATCCGGCGCTCGAACTGGGCGAGGCCTGGATGGACGGCCGGTTGCTGATCGAACAGGGCGACATCCGCGCCTTTCTCGACCTGATCGGCACCAATACCCACTGGGACGACGATGATTCGGTGCGGCTCCGGCTGTGGCGGCCATGGCGCGCCAGCCACCGGCTCGAAGCGTGGAACTGGGAGCGCCGGTCGCGGCGCAACGTCGCGCATCATTACGACCTGTCGAGCGCGCTCTACCGGCTCTTTCTCGACGACGACCTGCAATATAGCTGCGCCTATTTCCCGTCGGCGGACGCCAGCCTCGAAGCCGCGCAGGCGGCGAAGAAGGCGCATATCGCCGCCAAGCTCGCTCTGCGGCCCGGCCAGCGCGTGCTCGACATCGGCTGCGGCTGGGGCGGCCTCGCGCTCCATCTCCACCGCATCGCCGATGTCGACGTCGTCGGCATCACGTTGTCGACCGAGCAGCTCGCAATCGCCCGCGCCCGTGCCACCGCTGAGGGCGTCGCCGACCGCGTCACCTTCGAACTGTGCGACTATCGCGCAATCGGCGGACGCTTCGACCGGATCGTCTCGGTCGGCATGTTCGAACATGTCGGCCCGCCGCACTACCGGACCTTCTTCGAGCATTGCCGCGAGCTGCTGACCGAAGACGGCGTGATGCTGCTCCATACGATCGGCCGCGCCGACGGCCCCGCACCGACGGATCGCTGGCTCGCCCGCTACATCTTCCCCGGCGGCTACATCCCGGCGCTCAGCCAGATCGCGCCGGCGATCGAGCAGTCGCGGCTGTGGATCACCGACATCGAGATGCTGCGCCTCCATTATGCCCACACGCTCGCGCACTGGTATGACCGCGTCGCCGCGTCGCGCGATGCGATCGTCGCGCTGTATGACGAGCGCTTCTACCGGATGTGGACATTCTATCTGGCCGGCGCGCTCGTGGCGTTCCGGCATGATGCGCATCTGAATTTCCAGATCCAGCTCAGCCGGCGGCGTGAGACGCTGCCGTTGACGCGGGATTATATGGTGGGGGTGGAGCGGGGGATCGCGCCCCGTTCCCGGTTCCGATTCGATCGGTGACACGCATGGGGCCAGGAAGGCCGACGGGATCATGGCGACCGAACCGAAGCGCGATCTGGTCACCGGCTTTCGCGTACAATCGGCCGGCAAGGGACACTGCTATTCGGAGGTCACGCTCGCCTGGGCGAAGACGGAGGCGGAGGGGCGCAAGCTCGCGCACGACCGCTTCCGGTTCTCGGCGCTGGGCTGGGCGGTGAACAGCGCACTGCCGACCGTCGAGGGGTTCGAGGCAGCGACCAAATTCGTGACCCCGGACGATCTTGCCGATACCATTCCCGCCGGTCCCGACGTCGAGCCGCATCTGGAATCGATCACCAAACATCTGCACGCCGGCTTCGATCGTATCGTCCTGCTCGGGGTCGGACCCGATCAGGCGGGCCTCATCGAGTTCGTTCAATCCGCCTTGCTACCGCGACTGCGTTCGCTGAAACGAAACTGAACGCGACCATGCGGCAGTTGATGCCCGCCCATCGACCGCCTGCGATGTCGGCCCCGCGATGCCGCCGCGCGTCAGGCCGCGAGCTTGAAGCGAGAAATGCTGCCATGCAGATTGCTGGACACATGGTTCAGTTCGTCGATCGCGCTGCTCGACTGGCGGAGTGAATCCACCGTCTGCTGTGTGCTCTCGGTGAGTTGCAGCAGCGCTTCGCTGATCTGTTCGGCCCCCGTCGCCTGCGCCTGCATGCCCTCGTTGACCGTTTCGAAGCGCGGCACCAGCGCCTGCACCTGCGCGATGATCTCGGACAATTTGCCACCGGTTTCATGGATGTCCTGCATCCCTCGCCGGACTTCCTCGGAGAATTTGTCCATGCCCATCACGCCGGCGGAAACTGCCGCCTGGATCTCCTTGACCATCTGCTCGATGTCGTAGGTCGCGATCGCGGTCTGGTCGGCGAGGCGACGGATCTCGGACGAGACGACGGCGAAACCCCGGCCATATTCGCCGGCCTTCTCCGCCTCGATCGCGGCGTTCAGCGACAGCAGGTTGGTCTGGTCCGCCACCTTGGTGATCGTCGTCACGACCTCGTTGATGTTGGCGGCCTTCTCGTTGAGCACCGCCAGCTTAGCATTGATCGATCCGGCCGCCGCCGTCACCAGGTTCATCGTCTCTTCCATGTGAGACAATCCGGTCTGACCGCTGCCGGCGAGGTCGGCGGTATGCTCCGCCACGGTCGAAACTTCGGTCATCGTCCGTACCAGTTCGCGCGAGGTCGCGGAGATTTCGCGTGATGTCGCACCGATCTGTGTCGCCGTCGCGGCGACCTCGCTCGCGGTCGCCTGCTGCTGCTTCGAGGTGGCGGCGATCTCGGCCATCGAGGTGCTGACGCGGATGCCCGATTTCTGCACCTGGCCGACCAGCCCCATCACCTCATCCGCCATGCGGTTGAATCCTTCGGCCAGATCGCCGAACTCGTTGTGTCGTTCGATCTCCATACGCTGGGTGAAATCGCCCTCGCGGATGACGTGCATGATCGCGGTCAGCTTCGCCAGCGGCCGGTTGATCGCTCTCAGCAGATGGGTGCCTCCGAGGAAGACGCAGACGAGCGCGATGACGATGCTTGCTCCCCCGGCGATCATCATCGCACGGATATCCGCCTCGACCTGCGTCGCCGCGGCGACGCCACGCGCCTCGTTGCTGTTCGAAACAGCGTTGATGGCAGCCATGGCGTCCCTGTGATAAGGGGAAAAGCCAGTATCGAACTTGCGACTTACCGCTACTGAATCGCTAAGATCGACATTGGCTGCAATGAACTCTGATCTCTTTTCAGTGTAAATCCTGAATTCACGCTTGAACGTTTCAAATTCATCGCGACTTGTTTCGGTCTGTATGCCGCGATCATATTCACCGATCAGGCGATTGAGGTCTTCCATGCTTTTCTTGACCAGGATAGCGCTTTGACGCTTCATCTCCGGATCGGTATCGACGAAATATTTCGCGACGGTCATAAAGTCGGCCGTGAGCGCGTCCTCGATCAGATTGCTTCGGTGGAGTCCCGGGATCGAATCGGTCTTCACGATGATCGCGCGGTCGTCGATCGCGGACAGGCGCGCATAAGCGACGGTACCGAGGATCCCCATGATAAGGAGGAGGACGCCGAAGGCGCCCAGTATCTGCTGGCGGATCGTCAGGTTCTTCATCGAGTCATCCCGTTCGCGCAAACGTGGAATCCCTCGGCTGTCGACGCAGCCGGGACCGAAACTCGGCACACCCGCGATCGTCGTGGCCATGGTTGAGATGCCAACGCGAAATCCCTAACGATTCGATGCTAACGGCCCGTTAACGCCGTTCCCCACGGCGGCGGGTCGATGCAGGTCCGGCAACGGCAAGCCCCGGTTCGCCGACCGCACGCATCGAAGCGGGATTCGTCAGCCACGCGGCTCGGTCGGTTCCCGTCCCAAAATCGCCCGGCTCCCGGGGTAGAACCGCGCCAGCAAATCTGCGGCGCACGCCGCCAGCACCGACTCCACCCCCGCGATCAACTTTGCGGCCTGGTCATTCCTGCCCTGCACCCAAATCGCCCTCACTTCGCCGCGTCGCCCTGCCACCACCGCGTCCACCGCCTCGAGCCAATAGGCCGGATGCTCGCCTTCCGCATAATCGCCGCGACCGCGCCCGAAATGGGCGACGGCGAGGTAGCGCAGCAGGGCGGCGCGGACCAGGCTTTCGAAGAAGTCTTCGGACCAGCGCACCGCCGGCGCGTCCTCGCCGCGCACCATATTATAGCCCCTGGCGAGGCCGCCGGCGCCGACCGCGCCCAATATGCCGCCCACGATCATCCCGCCGCCCAGGGTCATGCCGCCCGCCGCGAGATCGGCCGCGAGGCCGCCGAGCGCGCCGGACATCAGCCCGCCCAGCATCGCCGCGAAGCCCTCCTTCGCCGGTGTCGTGCTCGCATAGTCGCTCTCCAGCCGCCGCAGCACCTCGCGCGCCGCCTTGCCCGACAGGCCATGGGCGTGGATCAGCTGCTCGGTCGAGGTCCGCGTGCCGTTCGCCAGCCGCTCGGTCAGCCTGGCCATCGCCCGGCCGGCCTCGGGCGATTCGCGCTTGCGCAGCGAGAGCAGCAGCGCGCCGGCCTTGTCCTGCCAGCTCTGTACGCTCAACGCCTCGCTATCTGCCGCCGCCGCCGCGAGCTGGACGGCAAGGATGTGCATCGATGCGCGAAAGCGCGCGACATTCTTCTCCTCCCAGGTCCGCAACAGCCGTCTGAGCGCCGGCTGTTTGCGCGGATCAAGCAAGGGCGCGATCGTTTCGAGCAGCGTGCCCTCCTGCACCCAGCAGCGCGCGAAGGCGTCGAGCGTGAGCGCCCCGCGCATCACCGGGCTGTCGCTCAGATGGCGGCGCCAGCGTTCCTCTTCGGCGCCGGCATCGGCGCTGGGCGGTCCCATCTGGTTGAGCAGCAGCACCACCGGCTTGCCCACCCAGGCGAGAATCGCCATTTCGGGCGCGACATAGCCGGCGTCCTCCGGATCCTCCGACGCGTTGATCATGTAGAGGATCACGTCGCCATGGTCGCGCACGTTGCGCACCGCCTGCTGGCTCGACCAGAGCGGCCGCTCGCGGAACCGGTCCCAGATCTGGGTCAGCATCCAGCCGATCGGATTGCCCGCCAGCTTGAGGCGCTTGAGCAGCCGCGCGGTGTCGCCGAAGCCGGGTGTGTCCCACAGCATCAGCGTGTCGCCGCCGGACTGCAGCATGATGTGGCCGGTCGCCATCTCGGTCACGTGCGCGGCGTCGCGCACCTCGCCGACATCCTGCCCGATCAGCGTGCGGACCAAAGTCGTCTTGCCGGCATTGGTGTGCGAAACGAGGCTGAGGTTGATCGTCACGCCGTCGCCGACCGCCGGCCGGAGCACTGCCTGCGCCTTCTCCTCGTCGCCTGGTTCGATCATGCCGCGCTCCCCACGCCCGACAGGCTGGCGCTGCGCAGCAGGCCGCCTTCGAAGCGGCGCACCAGCGCGGCGTCGACATCGCTTTCGAGGTCGATCGCAAGCGGCTTCACGCCATGCTGCGCCAGCACCCGCTGCCAGGCGAGCCGGCGCGACTCGATCCGCGCGTCCGCGCCGGCCTGGCCGCCCAGTCGTCGCGCATAAGCGGATTCGTCCAGCACCACCGTCATCGTCGCGCCGCTGCTACGCTCGGCGATCAGCCGCTCGAGCCCCGCGACCATCGCGCCATGCGTTTCCGCCTCGGGCGTCGCCGCCAGGTTGAACAGCAGGACGATATGATCGACGTCGGCACCGTGATCGGCACCGGCCAGCCACGCGTCCTCGGCGCCATAGTCGATCGGCGTGGCGATCGTCGTCCGCGTCGCGTCGCCCAGCACCGCGGTCAGCAGGCGCTGCAGCGCGGCCCGCACCGGCTCGGGCGGGTGGAAACTGTAGGGGATGATGCGGACCTCGGCGCCGCTGCCCTGCGCGCTGCGCAGCAGCCGCCGCACATAGAAATCCTCGCGCCCGGGCACGGGAAAGCGCCGGCTGATGGTCAGCGCCGCCACTGCGCTCCAGCCGGCGAGCAGCAATCGCGGCGCGACGATGAACAGCAGGGCGGTCGCGGCATAGAGATGGATCCACGGCCCGGCATTCTCCCCGCCGCCCCGCGCGCTCCAGCGCAACGCCGCGAGATGCTCGGGCGCCGGCAGCGGGATCCCGGTCAATGCACTCGCCGGTCCCAGCACCAGCCCCAACAGCCAGTGCAGGGTCCCGGTACCGATGAACGTGCTCTCCCATCCGGCGCGATATTCGATCCCCAGCGCCCGCAAATACATGCCGAGCAGCACGCCGGCGGCCAGCGCCGCGGCCGAGAGATGCAGTGTCCGGCTTGCGCGATGCCAGGCCAGCGCGCGTGCGTGGCGCGACCAGTCCAGCGCGAAGCGGGCGAGGGCGCGGCCGATTGGCTGCTGACCGTCGACAGGACCGCGCGCAATGCCGGCGAGCCGCGCGACCATGCGCGCGACCAGGCCGGGCCGTTCGCTATCGGCGCGGCCGGGCATGAGCCTGCCGATCGCGCCCGCCGCCAGCAGGCCGTAGACCGCGAAATTCCACAGCAACATGCCCAGCAGCGGGAAGGCGATGATGTTGAGGCGCTGGCCGCTGTCGATCTCGTTGGCGAACATGCCGGTCGCGAGCGCGCCGAGCGGCAGCACCCAGTTCAGCCATGCCGGCCAACGCGTCGCGCGGTACGCCCGGTCGATCGACGGAAAACGCGTCGCCAGCCGGCCGAACGCGAAAGCGGCGCGGCGCGCCAGGAACAGCGCGTCCGCCCGGTCGCCCGTGGCGGACGCCGCCCGCCGCGCCGCCAGCCCGGCATCATCCGCCTGCTGCCGGTCCTCGCGCGTCAGCAACGCGCCGGCCTGATCCTCGCTCTCGACAGCACGGACCATCAGCAGGCGTCGGGCATCGTCTTCGTTCAAGCTCGGGCCTCTTGGGATCGTTCGGTCTGTTCATAGGCGAAATACGACGCCACGCCTCTCATCTTATGCGCGTCGATCATGCTCAACCGTTCGCGCCGCCATCTGCTCCATGGTCGCATTCGTCCCCGTGCGACGGCGACCGCCGACACATGCTCCCAAGCCTCAGACCATGAGCGATGCTGTCGGTTTTCAACATGATCGCCGCCAGGCCCTCGGCGCTCAGCGCATAGACCGTGCCCCAACACATCGGACCCTCGCCCGTCGCACGAACAGCAATCCGATCGCCGGACCAGGTCGCCCGGCGCTAAACCAGACGCGCCCGGATCTGCTGCTTCAGAACCTTGCCCGCATCGTTGCGCGGCAATGTTTCCCACAGCACCACGTCCTCGGGATATTTGAACCGCGCCACGCAGAACCCGGCGAGGAATTCTCCGAGCATCGCGACGTCGGGCGTCGCGCCATCGCGCGGCACGATAACCGCCACGGCGCGCTCGCCGGTGCGCGGGTGCGGCACGCCGACGATCGCGATCTCGGCAATCGCGGGATGGCCGGCCAGCAGGTCCTCGACCTCCTTGGGCGAGATATTCTCGCCATTGCGGATGATCAGATCCTTGATCCGCCCGGTGACGACGAGGTGGTCGCCGTCGACCAGTCGCCCCTGGTCGCCGGTGCGGAAGAAGCCCTCGGCATCGAATGCGCCGGCCTCGTCCTCGCTGTGGACGTAGCCGACCAGCATTTGCGGACCTTTTGCGCGGATCTCGCCTTGTTCGGCAATCCTGACCGTGGCGATGCCGGGACGGCCGTCGGTTTCGGCGGCATGATCCGCATCGCCGCGATCGATCACGCCGACCGTCGTCACCGGCACTTCGGTCGATCCATAGACGCGGCTGACCACGGCACGTTCAAAATAGCCGGCGGCCTCGCGGATCAAAGCTGCGGGCACCGACGCACCGCCGCAGATGAAGACCTTGAGGTCGGGCAAGCGCGTGCCCGCCTTGCGCGCCGCGGCGAGCAACTGCTGCAGGAACGGCGTCGCGCCGGCCATGTGCGTGCAACGTTCTCCGAGCATGAACCCGATCGCCGCGTCCGCGTCCCAGCTCTCCATCAGGATCGCCGTCGTGCCCAGCATCAGCGGCGTTTCGAATGCGTAGATCGATCCGCCGATATGGCTGATCGGCGATGGCACCAGGAAGCGGTCGCCCGGATCGACGCACCAGTGCGCGCCGATCTGGCGGATCAGCGCGCCCAGCGAATTATGCGTGTGCATCACGCCCTTGGGCCGCCCCGTGGTGCCGCTGGTGTACATCACCATGCGCACCGCGTCGGCATCCAGGACGGGCAATGCGACGGCGGAATGCGTGTCGAACAGGCTGGCGAACGCGACGTGCCGCCCCGCTTCACCGCGCACGACGACGACCTCGGGCGGGTGCTCCAGCGCGCCGCCGACGCGCGCGAGCATCGCGCCATAATCATGGCCACGGAAATTGGCCGGTACGAAGATCATGCGGCTGCCGATATCGCCCAGCATGAACCGCAGATCATGGTCCCTGAGCGACGGCAGGATCGGGTGCGCGACCATCCCGGCGAGCGTCGCGGCGGCATAGACGATGGCTGCTTCGTGCCAGTTGGGCAACATGAACGACACCACGCTGCCGGGCGCGAAGCGGGCGAGCATCGCCTGGGCCAGCGCTTGCGCCTTGTCGTGCAGTGCAACGGCCGACAGCCGGGTCTCGCCATCCACCAACAGGATGCGGTCGGGATTCGCCGTTGCTTCGGCGATCAGCGCATCGGCCATCGTATCGCGGCGCCACCAGCCCTCGGCATAGGCACGCTCGGCCAGCGCCGCGTCCCAGCGGATGCGCCATCCCGCCGGCATCGTTCGCGTCGCGTCTCCCGTCTGCGTCATGCTGTCGCCCGATCCCGCCATGACGCGGACTATGCCTGGCACCGCCGGGCGGGCAAGCGTGTGGGACGAACGACCGCGGGGGCGATCAGGCGAACAGCGCCTTCAACGCCCGACGGTCGATCTTGAACGACGGATTTCTCGGCAAAGCCTCGACGATGCGCCAGTAGACCGGGATCGACGTCGCGGTCAGATGCCGGCGCAGGTGCGTCTCCAGTTCGGCCGGCGTCGGCGCGGCACAGCCCGGCTTGAGCTCGATCGCGGCCGCCGGCACTTCGGACACCCGCGCATCGGGCACCCCGACCACGGCTGCCGCTGAGATCGCCCGATGCAGCAGCAGCGCCGCCTCGATCGTCTCGGGCAGCAGCTTGAACCCGCCGCGCATGATCGCGCCGTCGCAGCGCCCGCGGTGAAACAGGAAGCCGTCGCCATCGATCAGCGCGATGTCCGACGTGACGATCCAGTCCGGACCCATGCGCGGCGAGACGACCTCGAGCAGTCCCTCCCGTCCGGCACCGAGGATGTCGCCGGTGTCGGGATCGCGGATGCGCAGCGAGACGCCGGGCATCGCCCGGCCGACGCTGCCGAACTTCGCGGCTCCCCATTCGGCGTGGAGTTGCGGTGTCATCGACGCGACGGGGCCGCCGAATTCGGTCGCGCCATAGGACAGCAGGATCGGGATGCCGTATCGCGCCTCGAACCGGCGCTGGACGGTCGGATCGAGCGGTGTCGCGCCGGTGCTGAAATAGTGCAGCGACGACAGGTCTGCGACCGGCAGCTCGGCATCGAGGATCATCGCCACCGCCGCCGGCGGCGCGCCACCCATGGCGGGCCGATAAAGCAGCACGAAGGCATGCCACGCGCCGACCGAGAAACGGTCGAGCAGGACGACGCGCCTGCCGCGCAGCAGCGAGGCGGCGACGCTGTAGATGCCGGAGATATTGCCGATCGGGAACGACATCAGGAACGGCGGCTCGGCGGGGTCGTCGATCAGCGACATGCCCTGGTTGAGGACGAACCGCGCGACGACGTCATGGGGAATGGGGAATTGCTTGGGCGGTCCGGTCGTGCCGCTGGTCAGGATGTCGATGCGCGGCGGGCCGGGATCCGGCCGCGGCGTGCCATGGTCGAATCCGGGCAGGAGGCGTGCCGTCATGTCGTCGAGCGCGATGCCGGCGGTGCCGATCGCCGCGAGGATCTCGCGCACCTCCGCCGTGAAATCCTCCGCCGCCATGACGACGACCGGCGAACCCGCCTGGTCGATCGCGGCGGCGAGCGCGACGGGCGACTGGTACGCATGGATCATGCGCACGCTGCGTCCATCGGCCAGCATGCCGAGCAGGGCGGCGAGCGCGGACGGCCGGTTGCGTGGCACGAAGGCGACATTCGCCCCCACGCCGACACCGCTCTGCGCCAGCAGCGCGCGGACCGTCGCGGCCAAGGTCTGCACTGCCCCCCAATCATGCCAGGTCCCGGCGAATTCGATCGCCGGCCGGCCGGGGTCGATCGCCAGCGTTTCGGCGCACAGTTCGGACAGCGACGGCATCGCCATCGACTCTAGGAGGCTTTACCGTGCCGGCAAGCGCGGGCACATCGCCGGGGCGGTCAATCGAGACGAGCGAAGGAAGACGCGTGGCGGCGATGAATCCCTATCTGATCGACCCCGCGTCGCTGTCGTTCGGCTGGCTCGGCGAGGCGATGCCGCTGGCATTCATCGACCTCGATCGGCTCGCCCGCGTGCCGACGACGTTGCGACTGCCGCCCTTTCCGGTGATCGGGCTGGGCGATGCCGATCATCCGCTCGCGCTGCTGCTCGATATGGTGGTGGAAGCCCCCGCAACGATCGGGCGCATCGTCGAGCAGGTCACGCGCCAACCGCATGCGGCGGCGGCGGTCGTGCAGTTGCTGCGCGGCACAGAACATGCGTCGGTCGAGCATGCGCTGGCGCTCGAATCGATGTGCTACGCGATGCTGCAGGGCAGCGCCGGGCATGCGGCATGGATCGCCGCGCAGCCGGCGACGGCGCCCGCACCGCCGGGCCGGGTCGTCACGACCCGCCATGATGCGGAGTTGCGCATCGTCGTCGATCGACCGGGCCAGCGCAACGCGATCGACCGCGCGCTGCGCGACGCGCTGTTCGAAGCCTTCACGATCGCGGCGCTCGATTCCAGCATCGCGCGCGTCATATGGCGCTCGACCGGTCCGGCGTTCGGCGTCGGTGCGGACCTGACCGAGTTCGGCACGACACGCGATCCGGCGACGGCGCACGCGATCCGCGGCGCGACCTTGCCGGCGCACCCATTGTCCGCCTGCGCGCACATCGTCGACGTGCATGTGCAAGGCGCTTGCGTCGGCTCCACGCTCGAGATGGCCGCGTTCGCGGCGCGCGTCACCGCCTCGTCCTCGGCCTGGTTCCAGCTGCCGGAACTGGCAATGGGTATCCTGCCCGGTGCGGGCGGGTGCGTGTCGGTGCCGCGCCGCATCGGTCGGCAGCGCACCGCGCTGATGATCCTGTCGGGCAAGCGGATCGACGCCGCGACGGCCCTAGGCTGGGGCCTGATCGATGCCATCATGGACGAGGACCCCGTCGATCCAGGTGCCGCGGACGCGGACTGAGGCGAGATCGGCGCGGGCGCGGACCCAGCCGCGATCGAGCAGGCACAGGTCGGCCGGCGCGCCGATCGCGATGCGGCGTCGATGATCGAGCTGCTCGGGTGCGGCCAGATACAGGCCGAGCGCCTGTTCGGGGGTCAGCGCTTCCGATGGCCCTATCGTCTCCCCCAAAGACGTCGTGCGCGTCACCGCGGCGGCCATCGACGCCCACGGATCGCTACCGCCGAACGGCGCATCGCTGCCTCCGGCCAGCGTGACGCCGGCCGCGATGAAGGCGTGCAGGCGATAGAGCAGGCACTGGTCCGCCGGGTCGACATCGCGGGCGTAGGCATCGCCGCGTTCGGCGATGAAATGCGGCTGGCTGACCACGGCGAGTCCGAGCCGCGCGATCTCCGCGACGGCGGTGTCGGGTGCGACCGAGGCATGTTCGATCCGGTCGCCGCGCACCGCGCCCGCCTCGTCGAACGCAGCGAGCGTGAAGACGAGTTCGACTTCGGTCGCGCAGTGCACCGCGACCGGGCGATCGCGGTCGTGCGCGTCGCGGATTGCCGCGACGGTGGCGTCGAACGGCGGCAGATCGGCTTCGTGCAGATGCAGCTTGAGTGGGCCGAGCCGGACTCCGTCGCCCACATCGCTTGACGACAGGACGGCACTGCCGGCGAGCAGCACGGTCTGCGGGAAATTCCCGCTGCGCCGTTCGGCTACGACATGCCGGGCGATCACCGCATCATTGGCCGGTGAGATCTCGGTCACGCCGGTGACGCCGACGCGCGCGAGCAGCGCGCCGACCTCGGCGAACGATGGCGGGTGGCTGCCGAGCGCGGTCTTGAGCCACGCGTCGCCCTCGAACAGGCGGCCGGTGGCGCGGTCGAGTCCCGGCGGGGCGGGCTGACCCGCGAGCAGCAGGTCGAGCGCGGCGCCGTTCAGGAACCACATCCGCCCGCCGCGATGCTGCACGCGTACCGGTCGATCCGGCGCGATGACGTCGAGCGCGCTGCGATCGAGCAGTCCCGCGACGCTCTCATGATAGCCGATGCCGCGGAGCCAGCCACGGCCGGGCCGGCGCAGCGCCGCCGTCAGGCCGTCGAGATCATGGATCGCGGGCGGACCGCATGGCACCGACGTCAACGCGGCCGCCAGCGCGGCGACATGAATGTGGTGATCGTGCAGGCCGGGGAGCAACAGTCCGCCGCGAGCGTCGATCACGCGCTCGCCATCGCGCGGCGCCAATTGCCCGATCGCCGCGATCCGGCCATGCGCGATACGCACGTCACCCTGGCCACTGCCGTCGCGTTCGGCGCCGCGGATCAGCATGCGGGCGCACCCACAACGCGTCGGGCAACTTGCGGAAATGGCATCCCGGCCGCCGCCGCCCACGCCACCAGCGCGCGATCGAACGCCGCCGCGTCGAGCGTCGCGGCCACGTCGATCGCCGTCGCCACCGTACCGGACATCGCGATGCCGAGACGCACGCCGCCGCCCGCCGCCCAGGCCTGCCATGCGGCACGCGCCGCGAAGATGCCGGTCAGGGGATCGGCGATGGCATCGCCGACAAAGCCCGCTTGCCCGCTCGCGCGGCGCAACGCGGCGGTCAGTCCCGCGGCAACGCCGCAATCATCGCCGAACCCGACCCAGTGCGCGGCAGCGCCGCTGGCGCCGTGACCGGTGATCGTAATCCAGCTCAGCCCGGGCTGCATCCGAACCCGATCGGCAGCGTGGATGCCGAGCTGTTCGAGCGCGCGGGGGCGTGCGGCTTCGATCACGATGTCCGACGCGGCGATCAGGCCGAGCAGCATCTCACGGCCCTGGGGATCGTGCAGGTCCAGCACGACAGATTGCTTGCCCTGGTCGAGCAGCGCGAACAGGCCGGCGTCGCCGCTCCGCATCGCATCGGGACGCGATCGGCTTTCCACCCTGGTCACGTCGGCTCCGGCCAGCCCGAGCAGATGCGTCGCGAGCGGACCGGCCCACAGCGCGGACAGGTCGAGCACGCGCGGGGCGCGGGCGGGGGGCGGGGCAGGGGGCGCCCGCGTCAGCACGGTACAGGCGGCGGGCGGGGATTCAGTCTCGCCGGCGATCGCCAGCCCGAGCAGGCGACCGCGCGCGACCAACTCGGCGGGATCGCAGGCTGCGATCAGCGCGGCGACGGCATCGTCGGTGGCGACATCGCCATCACTCTCGAACAAGGCGGGCAGGAGGTCGCGATCGTCCGCCCGCGCCAGGTTGAGCGCGACCGTGGCGGTGCGCGCATCGTATAACCGACACCCGCCGCCCGCCGATCTGCGCTGCGGGATGCGGAACCCGCCGAGCATCGCGCGCTCGCCGAGCAACGTCGCGCCATCGATCGCGGCGAGGGCAGGGCTGCCGGTCGTCCGGGCCAGGTCGCGAAGCCAGCAATCGGCGATATCGGCGAGCGGAATGGCGACCGACATCTGCTAGTCCGCGAACAGCTTGCGGACCTCGCGCCTCAGCAATTTGCCCATCTCGTTATAGGGCAAGGCATCCACGAACAGGATGCGTTGGGGCACGCGCGACGAGCGCAGGCGATCCTTGATCAGCGCGCACAGTTCGGCGGCACCCGGCGCGCCATGATCCGGCCGGCAGGCGACCGCGACGCCGACCGCTTCGCCCCATTCGGCCGAGGCGATCGCGACCGCGGCGGCATCGGCGATGGCGGGATGCGTCAGCAGCACCTCCTCGATCTCGCCCGGCGAAATATTCTCCCCGCCGCGCACGATCACGTCGTCGGCACGGCCGGCGAGGAACAGATAGCCCTCGGCATCGATCCACCCGGCATCGCGCGTCGGGAACCAGCCATCCGCATCGAGCGCGCTGCGCTCCTTATATTCGCCCGAGACCTGGTCGCCGCGGACATAGATTTCGCCGCGCTCGCCGGCGGGCAGCACAGCGCCGTCCTCGTCGCGGATTTCGAGTTCGATCGTCGGCAGGGGGCGTCCGACCGACGAGAGCCGGGCGCGGACGTCCGGGTCCTCGGCGCGGTTCGCGGCGCGGTGATTGTCGGGGCCGAGCAAAGCGATCGTCGAACTGGTCTCGGTCAGCCCATAGGCATTGGTGAAGCCCGTATCGGGGAACAGGTCGAGCGCACGATCGATCAGTTCCGCCGGCATGCGCCCGCCGCCATAGGCGATTGCCCGTAGCGAGGAGATGTCGGGGAAGGCGCCTGCGTCCATTGCGGCCACGATCCGCGACAGCATCGTCGGCACGACGAAGGCGTTGGTCGCGCGCTCGGCCGCGACCAAATCCAGCCAGGCTTGCGGATCGAACGCAGGCAGCATCAGGATACGGCGCATCGCATAGACCGAACTCAGCAGCGCCGCGATCCCGGCGATATGATAGGGCGGCACGCACACCAAAGCCGCTTCCTCTTCGGCAGCGGCGCCGAATTCGACCGTGCCGAGAATGTAGGAGAGCAGGTTGGCGTGGCGGAGCAATGCCGCCTTGGGGGCGGCGGTGGTGCCGCTGGTGAACAGCTGGATCGCGATCGTCTCGTCGGTCTCGTCGAGCTCGGGACCGTCGGCACTGGCTTCCGCCGCGCGCACGAAATCGGCGCGGGTCCAGGCGAAGTGGCCGGTCCCGGCGCTCAGTCGCGCGATCCGCGCCGCATCGCCGATGACATAGGCCGGCGCGATCCGCGCGAGCAAAGCGGCGAGGTCGGCATCGGCGAGGCGATAGTTGAGCGGGACATAGGGGATGCCCGCGATCGCCGCGCCGAACAACGCGATCGCCGAGGCTTCGCTGCTTTCGTCGAGCAACGCGACATGGCTCGCCTGGCTGTCGCGCATGCTCCGCGCGGCGCCCTGTGCGGCACGGTACAGCGCGCCGTACGACCAGCGCCGACCGTCGCAGACCAGGGCAATGCGATCCGGATCGGTGTCCGCCGCCATCTGCAGGAAGAGGGAGATGTTCATGATGCGCGCGGTTCAATCGGACGCGGGCAGCGGCTTCGCGTCCTTGGTCGTCAGCGCGACGCCGTCCAGCGACAGCGACCCCGCGCCCTGCTTCACGCACAGCAGTTCGACCATTCCGGCCGCATCGACGTAGCGCTTGCCCATCCGCGTGCCCTCGGCGAAGGCCGGGTCGATCGCGCCGCGCTCGGACGGGCGCTCGTCGGCCATTGGTGCGCCGCCGCAGGCGACGACACCGCCGCCGCCGCGGATGACCATCACTTCGGTATCGCAGACGATCGATTTCAGCTTCGTTCCGGGCTTCATGGCGTCCTCGAATTCCAGGGCGGGCCTCTCGCCCGAATTGCTCGGCCTTAGAGAAGCGTTTGGCGTCCGGGCGTCAAGTCCGTGGGCATCGTGCCGACGATGAGATGGTCCGGGCGTCGCCTTCGGCATGGTAGATCGCTTGTGGTCCACGGGTCTGACCGGGTGATGCTATCGCTTGACAGCGCGGGGGCCGCTATTCACGTCGCTGGGTCGATGACCGCAAACAATCCCGTGACGCACATGCCCTGGGCCGAGCTTGGCCATTTGCTGCACGGCATGTCGTTCGCCTCGCGCCCGATGCACGCCGCGACACGCGAGATCACGGAACAATATTCGCTCGGGCCGCGCGGCGCGTGGATCCTGGTGCTGATCGACAATGGTCACGTCTATCCGCTCGACATCACCAACGTCTTCCGCATCGGCCGGAGCCTGATCTCGGCCGAACTCGCGCGGCTGACCGACGCCAGGCTGATCGATGCGGTCAAGAGTCCGGATGACGGGCGCCGCACCCAGCTGGCGCTGACGCCGCTCGGCGCGGAAACCTGCCGCCGGGTGCGCGATCAGTTGCGCACGCTCGTCGCGCGCCGACTGGCCGGCTATTCGCACGAGGAACTGATGCTGTGCGCGCGCATGCTCAGCGACTTTCTCGATCCCGCCGTCGATTAGCCTGCTACCGCCGCGCTTGCTCCACCCCGGCGCGGCAGGTCGTTTCTCCGAGACCGGCGGCCCAGGCGATGCCTTGTTCCAATAGCGTCAGGCTCTGCGGCTGGCTGTAGCTCTCCGGCCGATGGCCGATCGCGGAATAGAAGGACCGCCCGTCGCCGATGCAGCGCGTCCAGGCCAGCGGGTGATCGCCCATGTGCAGGTCCTGCGTGCCGAAACCGCGCGGCTTGTAGCTCGCCTCGTCGAGCGTCACCAATATGTGTGCGCCGGTCGTCCGGGGGCTGCTGGCGAACGAATACCATTCCTCCGTCATCTTCCATTCGTCGCCCAGACCGCGCGTGATCGCGCTCGTCCTGTCGTCGACGACGACCCGGCCTTCCTGGAATTGCGGCCCCATCGGATGGCCGATGAAGCGCGCGCCAATCAAAGTGTCGGCATACCAGTCCCAGATATAATGCGGGTCGCCGGCGGATCCGTGGAAGCCTGCGAAGCCGCCGCCTTTCGCCAGATAGGCCTTGAACGCGGCGCGTTGCGGCACGGTCAGCGCATCGCCGCTGACGTTGTTCCAGACCACCGCGTCGAACCGCGCGAGATCGCGGGCATTGAACACCGCGCCATTGTCGCTGAACACCATCGTCCAGCCGCGCCGCGCCGCCATCGCCTTCAGCGCGACCGCGGCAGCATCGACCGATGGCGAATCGCGGAACCCGGTGATCTTGTCGAACACCAGGATCGCGGGATGTCCGATCCTGGCGGGAAGTTTCGGCCGAACCTGATCGTAGCGCGCGCACCGTGCGCGGATCGCCTGTCGGGTCAGCGGCACCGCCTTTACCGCCGCGTCGATTCGCGCCAGCGCTGCGGCGCCGTCCTTCCGGCCGACCATGCCGAGCAACTCCCTCGCCGTCACGATGGTCGCGAAGCTGGGCGGGGTGGCGGACATGAAGCCCGCGGGCATATGCGCCAGCGCGCCGCCGAGCTCGCGGTCGAGAATGGCCTTGGTCCGCGGATCGATCAGCAGGTCGATCAGCGGCGTCTCGGCGGAATAGGGCGTGCGGGCCAGCGGGCAGTCGGTTCCGGCTGCCTGTGCGGGCAACGGTGCCAGGGCGCAGCCGACTGCCGCCAGCGCGAGGGCGAGCGTTGATCTCATGAGCGCCATCGAAACTCTCCCCTGACCATGATCGGCGTCGAGCGGCTTAACCGGTCATGGATCGCCGCGTTCAGGGCTCTCGTACCCGATCTGCGCAGGGCGGACATCATTTTTGGCACGAATAGCGCCGCAGCGATGGCGTTCAGGATGTAGTTCGGAGAATGAACTATTTCGTTGCCGCGGGACGGTCTGTCCGCTATGGGCGCGATGAGAGGATGGCCGGGCGGACAGCGATCATATTGCTTCGTCATGTCGGGAAGGCGCCGTTCACCCCGACTGACCTCATGAAATCCCGGTCGATATCCGGTGTCTGGTGAAAGGTGATTTCCGATGCGTGCTCTGACCGCTGCTGCCCTCATTCTGCTGTCCACGGCGCCTGTCGCCGCGTTCGCGCAAACCGCGCCGGCCGCGGCCGCTGCGCCTGCGGCGACGGGGTACAGCGTCGAGGATACCGAGATCGGCACATTGCTCGACGATCCGGCCGCCAAGGCCCTGCTCGACAAGCACATGCCCGGCTTTTCCGCCAACGAACAGATCGACATGGCGCGGTCGATGACGCTGAAGATGGTGCAGCAATATGCGCCCGACACACTCACCGACAAGGCGCTGGCCGACCTGCAGGTCGATCTCGCCGCTCTGCCGGTCAGGAAATAGGTTTTAGCCGGCGGCGTATCGCTACCGCGGTATGGTTCCAACGCCGGGTTCTGGCGCAAATCGCGTTGCGCCGCCCGGCTTTTTTTTTGGTTTGATCGTTCATATCTTGAACTATATGGATGTTCGGTCGGCGCCGCGCGCGAGCGGTCGTGCGACGAATGAGAATCGGGATGCGCAATGGCCGGTAATGATGCGCTCGATCTGTGGCTGGCGTCGTTCGCCGTCGTCGGCATCGCCGCCGGCATCTGGTCGGGCTTCTTCAAGGCGCGCAAGATTCAGCCGCGTGGCTTCAAGTGGACGATCTTCCGCAACGAGATCATCTTCGGAATCGTCAATGTCGCGGTCTCGGGGACGATCATCGGATTCGTCACCCGCACCCTCACCGCGCAGGGCATCATCGCCACGCACCATGGACCCACCGTCTGGTGGGTGATCGCGCTGGAATATGCCGCCTATTTCTTCGCGTTCGACACATGGTTCTACTGGCTGCACCGCGGGATGCACAAGGAACCGTTCTACAGTCTGATTCACAAGCTCCACCACCGATCGACATCGCCCAATCTGGTGACGACGATCTCGGTCAATCCGCTCGAATCGCTGATCAACGGCGGCTTCGTGCCGATCTTCCTGGCGGCGCTGACGGTGCACGAGGCGACGCTGGCGCTGATCCTGCCCACCAACATCATCATGGGCCTTTACGTCCATTCGGGGTATGAATTCCTGCCGCGCTGGTGGAACCGCAGCTGGGCGACGAAATGGTTCATCACCACCACGTTCCACGACCAGCACCACAAATATTTCAATTTCAATTTCGGCGGCTACACGACGATCTGGGACTGGCTGTGCGGCACGGTCAGGCCGAAATTCGTCGCCGATTTCGAAAAGCCGCGCGCGGCGGCGGACAAAATGCGTGCAGCCAGCCATCCGTCGACGACGGAGGCGTGAGTTCGGCAGCGTCACCGTTGCTGCCGATCACGTCACCCGTCAGGTCCGCAACAGTCGCTTCACCTCCGCGTTGACGGCCACATCGGTCAATTCGTTGAATCTCTTGACATTCTGGTCGATCTTGCGCGGATCGTAGAGATAGTTGACCATCAGGCCGTGAGCCGACCGCAAGCCGCGCGGAGACGTGTCGCCAAGCCAGTTGATGCGTTCCAGCTGTGCGCCGTTGCCGAGATGGAAACGCGCCACCGAATTGACGACCTTGCCGTGCGCCGTCCGTGCTTCGATGAAATAGCGTGCGGCCGCGACGATCATCGCGTCGCGTTCCGCAGTCGTCGCCGTTGCCGCCGTCCATCCGTCGGCGTCGATGCCGGCGAGCGCGGCACGTTCGGCGGGCGGGAGCACGGATTGGTCGTCGCTCATCTGCGTCTTGAGCCACGGCGCGAACGCCGGAACCGGCGACAGCGTCACGAACGTCTTGAGCATCGGCAGTTCATGGCTCAGCAACTCCACGACGCGCTTGATCAGGACATTGCCGAACGGGATGCCGCGCAGGCCTTCCTGGCAATTGGAGATCGAATAAAATACCGCCGTGGTCGCGCCGCGGGCGGTGGTCGGCTGGCGATGCTCGTCCAGCAGCGAGGCGATCGACGACGGGATCTCGCGGGTGAGCGCGACCTCGACGAAGATCAAAGGCTCTTCGGGCATGCGGGGGTGGAAAAAGGCATAGCAGCGCCGGTCGTCGGGTTCGACCCGCCGCCGCAGATCGTCCCAGCCATGAACCTCGTGGACCGCTTCATAGGCGATGATCTTGTGCAGCACCTTCGCCGGTGAATCCCACGCCATCTGGCGCAGATCGAGGAAGCCGATGTTGAACCATGGCGTGAAGACATGGCTGAAATCGGCATCCAGGCTCTCGAAATTGCGAATTTCACTCTGCGCGCGCAGCGCATCCTCGCGCATCCGGATCAGCGCCAGCGTGCCATTGTCGGCAAGATTGATCCGCCGGATCAATTGCTGGCACCGCGAGTCGGTGGCGGTCCGCAGCGCGGCGATCGAGCGTCCGCTCGGCGCGTCGCGATAGGCCTCGATCGCGCGATCGATCGCCGCCTGATCGGGGCCATAGCTGTCGGCGAGCAGATTGAGGAACGCGATCCGGTCCGACAGCGAAAGCCCGTCATAGAGCGCGAGCAGGTCCCTCGCGATCGTCGACCCGCCGGTTTCGCCCCGCGGCGAAAGCAGTTCGACGGCCAGTTCGCCGATCGCTCTCAGCGGCGTGCCGGCGTCGCTCGCCCCGCGGATCAGCGTCAGCATCGATCGGCCCCGCGCAGCGAAGCTCTGCAATATGCCCTTCGGCCTTCCCTCTTCGACCTTCGATGCGCGTTTGGCCATCTGCTCGCTCCCGTTCAAAATCGCCTTGCCGGATCCGGCGCCCCCTCGATGCCGCGCGATGCCGGAATTGCCGTTCGCCGGTTCTTCCCGCGCCCCATATTGCCTCACGATGTCGCCGATAAGTTGGAAATGATCATGACATTTTGACCTCCCGCCCGGATTATCGTGGGCGCGATATGCACGGCCGTCGTCCGGCCCTGCGCGTTTTCGACCGAGCCGGGCTTGCTCGGCGCATGATTGTCGTGCTTTGGCGTGATACGCTCTCGAAAAGGACCTGCCATGCTGGGCTACGCCACCGTCGGTACCAATGACATCGCCAAAGCTGAGCCCTTCTTCACCGCATTGCTCGCCCCACAGGGCGTCACCAAGCTGTTCGATCATCCGCGCGGCGGCGTGATCTTCGGCAAGGATGGCAAGCTGGTGCTGGGCGTCCTGACGCCCTTCGATGGCGCCGCTGCCACCGTCGGCAACGGCACGATGATTGCGCTCGATCTGCCCAGCCGCGAAGCGGTCGATGAATTTCATGCCGCGGCCGTGACCCTCGGCGCTGTGGATGAAGGCGCTCCGGGTGAGCGCGGACCCGGCTTCTACATGTCTTATTTCCGTGACCTCGATGGTAACAAGTTCTGCGCCTGCCGGATCGGCTGAACGGCCGCGGGGCGGTGCCTGCTCAGCCCGGCATCGCCTCCAGTTCGCGCCCGCGTGTTTCCGTGACCATGGCACGGACGAACAACAGCGACAGTGCCGCGAAGACGGCATAGCCCAGATAGGTGACGGGTAGGCCGGGCGATACCACCAGCGACGGGAAGCTGACCGAGACCGCGGCATTCGCCATCCACTGGGCGAACCCCGAGACCGCGAGGCCCGACCCGCGGATCTGGGTGGGGAACATCTCGCCGAGCATCACCCACATCACCGGACCCCAGCTCAGGTTGAAGAAGACGACGTAGAGATTCGCCGCGACCAGAGCGAGGATGCCGTTGCTGCCGGGCAGCGATACCGCGCCATCGGCGCCGGTGATCGCGGTCGAGAAGGCATAGGCGACTGTCGCAAGCGTGATCGTCATGCCGGCCGAGCCGATCAGCAGCAGCGGCTTGCGCCCGATCCTGTCCACCAGTGCCATCGCCAGCAGGCAGGCGCCGATCGACAGCGCGCCCGACAATATGTTGGTCAACAGCGCGTCATTCTCGGAGAAGCCGACCGCCTCCCACAAGGTCGCGCCATAATAGAAGACCACGTTGATGCCGACGAGTTGCTGGAACACGGCAAGCCCGATTCCGGTCCACACGATCGGGCGAATGCGCCTTGATCGACTGTCGATCAGATCGGACAATTTGGGCTTGTGATGATCGGCGGCGAGGCTCGCCTGGATTTCGGCGACCTTGCGGCCCGCTTCATCGGCGCCGAGCAGGCGCGTCAGCACGGCATGGGCGGCGGCATCCTTGCCCTTGACCACCAGATATCGCGGCGATTCCGGAATCGCGAACAGCGCCAGCAGATAGATCGCGGCCGGAATCGCCTGCAGCCAGAACATCCAGCGCCACGCCGGATAGCCCGCCCAGAACGTCGCGGTCGATCCGCCGGCGTAAGTCGCGATCAGGTAATTGGCGAGGAAGGCGCCGGTCAGCCCGGTGATGATCATCACCTGCTGGACGCTCGACAGCCGCCCCCGCACCGCCGCCGGCGTCACTTCCGAGATATAGACCGGCGACGTCACGCTCGCGGCGCCGACGCCGAGGCCGCCGAGGATGCGCGCCACGATGAACACCGCCGAACTTTCGGCCGCGCCGGCGAGGAGCGCGCTGACCAGGAACAGGACGGCGGCCACGATCATCACGCCGCGCCGGCCGATCCGATCGGACAGGCGGCCCGCGCCGAAGGCGCCGAGCGCGGATCCGACCAGGATCGCGCCGACATTGATGCCGATGCCGAGCCGGCCGAGCGAGAACGCGGCCTCGAGGCCTTTTTGCGTGCCGTTGATCACGCCCGAATCATAACCGAACATGAATCCGCCGATCGTCGCGACGCACACGATCGCGGCGATGAATCCATAGGATGCGCCGGTCTGCGCGCCGTTCGTTGGTCCTGCCGACATGCCGTCCTCCCGTTTGCGATCATCTTGGCCGTCACCGTCGGGCATCGACCACGTCTTCCGCTTTGCTCGCGCAGAGCATGATTCCATCCGGCTGTCACGGTCCTTCGCAGCGACAAAAGCCGGGGCGGCGAAGGTGGGCGCTGCAAAGTCTCGAAACCTCGCCCGGACTATTACCCCGCTTACGTGGCCACCATCGCTCCAACGGATTCGCGCTCGACGAGGCTGTGCTGGAACAGCCGCCTTTCGCCACCGGCCGGTTGGCCCGATCGACGCCGGCGCGCTGCGGAGGCCAGTATTTCGACCGCCGCTTGCGCCATTGCCGCCACCGGCTGGCGAACGGTCGTGAGTTCGGGCGAAATGCTTGTCGCGAGCGCCGTGTCGTCGAAACCGCAGACGCTGAGCTGACGGGGCACGTCGAGATGGCGCCGGTGCGCCGCCGCGACGACGGCGGCCGCCATGTCGTCATTGCTCGCGAAAATCGCGGTCGGCGGCATGGCGAGCGCAAGCAGCAACTCGGCGGCGGCCAGGCCCGAGCGGTAGGAGAAGTCGCCCTGCGCGATCAGCGCCGGTTCGGTCGGCAAGCCGGCGTCGCGCAAGGCTTGGACATAGCCGTGCCGGCGCCGCGCACTCGAGGAGGCGCCGGGATCGCCCGCGATGAAGCCGATGCGGCGGTGGCCGCGCGCGATCAGATAGCGCGTCATGTCCGCCGCAGCGCCGGCATCGTCGATCGCGACCGCGAAGTCGTGCGCGTCCGGCAGCCCGGTCGCGAGCGCCACGGTCGGCACCCCCGCCGCGCGCATCAGCGCGGCGATGCCCTGATCGTCGCACATCGGCGTGGGCAGGATCACGCCGTCGATGCCGCTGGCGGCGAGCCGCCGCGCGCCCGCCTCCGCCCCGCAATCGCTCCATTGTTCCAGCAGCAGCTGAACGTCGCTGTGCCCGGCCTCGGCCAGGCAGCCGACGAGCACTTCGCTCAGATAGGCGGAGCTGGGATTGACATAGATCAGCGCGATCCGGGTCCGCGTCGCGCCCGCCAGCACCCGCGCGGCGCTATTGGGCGCATAGTTGAGCGCTGAGATCGCGCTCATCACCCGTTCGCGCGTTTCCGCCCTGACGGCGCCATCCTTGTTGATCACGCGCGACACCGTCATCGGCGACACGCCGGCTGCCCTGGCGACATCGCTCAACGTCGGCGCGGTGCCCGCACGGCGCGAACCCTTGACCTGCAATCCAGTCATCCTCCTCCGCAATCGTCCTTCGCCTAACGCCCCGACGGGCGATCGCCAATGCCCGGTGCATTTTCCGTTTGCTGCGCGACATGTTTATGGTAGCGCTGATTGATAGCGCTACCATAAAGCAGAATCGGAGAGATGGCCATGATTGTTCGCGCGCGGCCGCCAGCGGCCTGAACGATGTTTCTCGGCATCGATATCGGCACGTCGGGCGTCAAGGCGATCGTCATCGACGAGGCGGGAGCGCTCCTCGGCCAGGGCGTCGCCGGCTTGTCGGTTTCGCGTCCGCTGCCCTTGTGGTCCGAACAGGACCCCGAAGACTGGTGGGCTGCCGCCGGCGCTGCCGTACAGGCGATCGATCCCGGCCTGCGCCGCGCGGTGCGGGCGATCGGCCTGGCCGGGCAGATGCATGGGGCCACGCTGCTGGGCGTCGACGATCGGCCGCTTCGCCCCGCGATCCTGTGGAACGACGGCCGCAGCTTCGCCGAATGCGCCGAGCTGGAAGCGATGCTGCCGGATCTGCACGGCATCGCCGGCAATCTCGCAATGCCCGGCTTCACCGCGCCCAAATTGCTGTGGGTGCGTGGGCACGAGCCGCAGATATTCGCCGCCGTTCGCACCGTGCTGCTGCCGAAGGACTATGTCCGCCTGCGTATGACGGGCGACGCCGCATCCGACATGTCCGACAGCGCCGGCACCTTGTGGCTCGATGTCGGCCGGCGCCGCTGGAGCGAGGCGATCCTCGCGGCATGCGGGCTTTCGGTCGCTCATATGCCAGCCCTGTACGAGGGCACCGCGGTGACCGGCACGCTGCGCCCCGACGTGGCAGCGGCGTGGGGGATGGGGCGCGTGCCCGTCATTGCCGGCGGCGGCGACAATGCCGCCGGCGCTGTCGGCGTCGGTGTCGTCCGCGATGGCGACGCCTTGCTGTCGCTCGGCACGTCGGGCGTCATCTTCGTCGCCACGGATCGCTTTCGCCCCAACCCGGCCGGTGCCGTCCATGCCTTCTGCCACTGCCTGCCCGCGATGTGGCACCAGATGTCGGTCCACCTCAGCGCGGCATCCTGCATCGACTGGGGCGCGCGGCTGACCGGCGTTGTGAGCCCGGCTGAATTCTTCGCGCGCGCCGAAGCGAGCGGCCCGGGGGAGGGGGCTGAATTGTTCCTGCCCTATCTGTCGGGCGAGCGCACGCCGCACAACGATCCGCATGTCCGCGGCGCCTTTCTCGGCCTCGATCATGAGACCGACCCCGGCCGGCTGGCGCAGGCGGTGCTCGAAGGCGTCGCCTTCGCGCTCGCCGACGGGCTCGCGGTGCTGCGTGACGCGGGCAGTGCGATCGCCCGGCTGTCGGTGATCGGTGGCGGCGCGCGGTCCAGCTATTGGGGCCGAATCCTTGCCGCGGTGCTCGATCTGCCTCTGGTGTATCTGCGGGGCGGCGAAGTCGGGCCGGCGCTCGGCGCCGCGCAGCTCGCGCGGATCGCCACGCTCGGCGGCCAGCCGTCGGACCTGTGCACGCCACCGCCGGTCGACCACATCATCGAACCCGAAGCGGCGATCCGCGATCGGCTCGTCGACAAGCAACGCCAGTTTCGCGCCGCCTATCCGCGGCTCGCCTCGAAGGATTCATCATCATGAGCACGGACTTCTTCTCCGACATCCCCACGATCCGCTACGAAGGGCCGGACACGACGACCGAGCTCGCCTATCGCCATTACGACAAGGACCGGATCGTCCTCGGCAAGCGCATGGAAGACCATCTGCGCTTCGCGGTCTGCTTCTGGCACAGCTTCTGCTGGCCGGGCAGCGACGTGTTCGGCGCCGGCACGTTCGGCCGCCCCTGGCATGTCGGCGCCAACGACAGCGCCGCCGCCGCCGCCAAGCGCGCCGCCGCGTTCAGCTTCTTCGAAAAGCTCGACGTCCCGTTCTACACCTTCCACGACGTCGACGTCATGGCCGAAGCGCTGGACGCGGCGGGCCATCGCCGCCTGTTCGCCGAGGCGGTCGACGATCTCGAGCGGCTGCAGGCGCGCCACGGCCGCCGGCTGCTGTGGGGCACCGCCAATCTGTTCAGCCACCCGCGCTACGCCGCGGGGGCGGCGACCAACCCGGACCCCGAAGTCTTCGCCTGGGCGGCACTGCAGGTGCGCGACGCGCTCGAGGCCACCCACCGGCTCGGTGGCGCCAATTATGTCCTGTGGGGCGGGCGCGAGGGCTATGACACCTTGCTCAACACCGACGTGCGCCGCGAGCTCGACAATTTCGGCCGCTTCCTGGCGATGGTCGTCGAACACAAGCACCGGGTCGGCTTCACGGGGACGATCCTGATCGAACCCAAGCCGCACGAGCCGACCAAGCATCAATACGACTTCGATACGGCGACCGTTTACGGCTTCCTCAAGCGCTACGGGCTGGAAAAGGAGGTCAAGGTCAACATCGAGGCGAACCACGCCACCCTGTCGGGCCACACCTTCGAACATGAGATCGCGATGGCCGCGGCCTTCGACATCTTCGGTTCGATCGATGCCAATCGCGGCGATCCGCAGAATGGCTGGGACACCGATCAATTCCCGGTCTCGGTCGAGGAACTGACCTTGGCGATGATCGAGATATTGCGCGCCGGCGGCTATACCACCGGCGGCTTCAATTTCGACGCAAAGGTCCGCCGCCAGAGCATGGACCCGGTCGATCTGTTCCACGGCCATGTCGGCGCGATCGACGTCGTCGCGCGCGGCCTGCTGCGCGCCGCCGCGATCATCGAGGATGGCCGCCTCGATGCGCACAAGGCCGATCGCTACGCCGGCTTCGACGGACCGCTGGGCGGACCCCTGCTGGGCGAGGGCGCGACCCTGGCGTCGATCGCCGACCTCGTGATCGACCGCAACCTCGCGCCACGGCCGCGCTCGGGCCGGCAGGAGATGCTCGAAAATCTCGTCAATCGCTTCTGACGCGGCGCGTGGCGATGCCGCTGCTGCGCGCCGGCGACTATCTGCTCGAACTGACGCCGGACATTGGCGGCGCGATCGCACGCTTCGAATGGCGCGGTCAGCCGCTGATGCGGACGTCGTGCGGCCCTTCGATTTTCGACACCGCCTGCTTCCCGCTCGTGCCCTTCTCGAACCGCATTGCCTTCGGGCGGTTCGAGGCGGACGGCCGGGAGGTGGTCCTGCCGCCCAATTTTCCAGGCGCCGAGCACGCTCATCCGCTCCATGGCTTCGGCTGGCTGGCACCCTGGTCGATCATCGAGCAGCAACCCGCGCGCGCGATCCTGCGCCACCACCACGCGCCCGACGCATGGCCGTGGCGCTACGAAGCTGAACAGATGTTCGAACTGTCGCCGGATGGCCTCAGGCAAATACTGTCCGTCCGCAATCTCGGCGATTCCGCCATGCCCGCGGGCCTCGGCTTCCATCCCTATTTCCCCCGCACCGACCGGACGGTCTATGCGGGGCGCCATCGCGGCGAATGGCAGACGTCTGCCGAAGGCTTGCCGCTCCGCGTCGATCTCGCGCCGTCGGCGATCGACTGGTGGCATGGCGCGCCCGTGGGATCACGGACGGTCGACACGGTCTATACCGGCCGGGAGGGGACGCTGCGTATCGACTGGCCCGAACGCAATCTACGCCTTCGGATCGAACCCGCGGCGTCGCTGACCTTCACCGTGATCTACACCCCGGCGGGGCAGGATTTCTTGCGTCGAACCCGTCAGCCATATGACCGATGCGGTCAACCGCTCACAGGGACGCGGTGACATCCGCTGGCTCGCCCCGGGCGAAGTGATGACCGTGGACATCCGCTACACGGCGGGCCGGATGGACGAGGTTTGAATTTCGGTGACGCTGTAATGCAAAGCACGGCGTCAACGAAATTTGGCATGGAAGCGAACCGGCGGGTCACGGGACAAAAAGCTGCCGGTCGGCAAGCGACCCACTTGCAGACGTTCACGAACCACCTATTGTAATGTCGGATCGTTCGGCCGGAGAAACATCGTGTGGCCTTTTCGCAAACAAGCTTCGCCAGCGATCTCTTGGTTCAGCGGTGAGAGCCCCGAAATGACGGGCGCTATAGTTGAGGCGCAGAAAAGTTTCTCGCACTTCGTTGATGCAGTGTGCTAGCAAGCGAATGATAAACGCCCGATGTTGGAAGTCGCACTCGTCAAATATGGATTTGAAGCGACAAGGGCTGGAGTAGCAGTAGAGCACATTTTTCTTGGTGAAGTGTATAACAAGAATGGCGAACTTTTTGGTATCGTGAATACAGATCCGGTATATACTGACGAGGTATCAGAAGGGGATGCTGTAAAAATCGATAGAGATCGGGTATCGGACTGGCTCTATGTGATAGACGGAAAGGGAACGGGAGGATTCACATTCAAACTCATGTGGGAGACGTTCTCACCTGAAGAGAAGGCCCTTTATAGGCCTCAGCCGCCCTTCATATGGCTCGTGAACCAGTTGTCGTGATCTATAGCGGCCGCTTTCCATCACTTTTTACCGCTCGGTCGCTGCCGACTCGATCGAGAGGCTTGGAAGCGGGCAGGACCCGAGAGGAAAAACTGCCGGTCAGCAAGCGACCCAATTGCGGGCGTTCAGATCAAGTCGGGCGATCAGCAGCGTCGCGCTCCTTGGCCGGCACAAACTCTGTTACGAAATCTTCCTGCCAACCGGTAGCGCCGAGCACAACGGGATAAATATTGAAGCCATCGGGAAAGTCGCGGAAACCTACTTGATCGCTCAAGAGCGAGATCGCGGCGGCGGCATCGGAGCTAGTCGCGTATATTCCGATATGCAGTTCCGTATCCTCACGGTCAGGATACTCGCGCTCGAACCAGAGGTCGTAAACCACCGTCATGACGCCAGCTTAACCCAGCCCGGCGTCCTCGACAACCGGGACGATCGCTTTCCGCCTCGGCGGCGCTGTGCCATGTGACGCGGCAGACCGAGAATGACGAGGCGAGCGAGACGGGCCATCGCTGGATCGTGGTTCGCACCAAGAAGGTAAAGCAGCCGAACCTATTCGAAGAAGGGTTCCGCCTGCTTCACCCGCGCGGTCAGGAACACGTCCGCGACAAGCTGTAACGGCGTCAGGTCTACCTCCGACCGGGCCGATCTGATGAGTGCGGCGAATCGCGCGTACAGACCGAAATATTCGCCGTGAAGGTCGGCCGATACCGGCGCAGCCTCGCCCTCGGGCAGCAGCAGGTCGGCGCCGCCGTTGGACAGCGCCAGCATGCCTGCGTCCGTTTCGACCACGATGTCCCAGCTCTGCTTGCCTTGCTGGCGAAAGTCGAGATTCATCGTGATCGGGACGTCGGCGGTGTCGCGAAATGCCACGCGCGCCGCGATCGGGGCCGCGCGGTTCGCCGGCACGTCCATCTCGGCGTCGACCACGAAGATCGGTCGTGGCAGGATCTGCGTCGCGATCGAGAGCGCGTTGATGCCGGGATCGAACACCCCGAACCCGCCAGCCTGCCAGATCCAGTCCTGGCCGGGATGCCACACCCGGACATCCTCCCGCCAGATGATCGCGCGGAATCGTTCCAGCGTATCGCCCAGACCATGGGACTGCCGCGGGACAATCACTGACGCCCGGCATCGACCGCCGGCGTCACACTCCCAGTGCGGCTTCGGTGTCGACCTGCGCCTGCCGGACGAGCGCCACCGTCGCCGTACGCGCTGCGGCACCATCGGCCCGGGCGATCGCCTCGAACAAGGCGCGGTGCTCCGGAAGCGGATCGCGCGGGTGGCGGTTGGTGCGATATTTGAAGAAGGTCGTCCAGCGCACGGCTGCCGTGATACCCCCGCCCAGCGATACGAGCAGTTCGTTGCCGGTGGCTTCGAGCAGAATCCGATGGAAATCCTGGTCGGCCGACTGGCCCGCCGGCGTGGCCAGGCCGTAACGTGCCATCGCGGCCAGTGCAGCCTCCATCCGCACGAGCTGGTCCGGTTTTCGTTCGGCTGCGGCAATCTCCGCGGCGGCGGGTTCGATGATCAGGCGCAGCTGGAACAGGCTTCGCACAAACCCCAGCGGCGGCGCGCCTTCGAACATCCATTCGAGAAGATCCTGATCGAGCAGGTTCCAGGCGCTGCGCGCCCTCACGCGCGTGCCGGCCTTGGGACGGCTCTCGATCAGGCCCTTGGCCGAGAGGGTACGGAGCGCTTCACGGATGACGCTGCGCGAGAGCCCGAATTCAGCGGCAAGCTCGACTTCCGTCGGCAGAATTTCGCCGGGCGAACGATGCCCGGTGACGATGGCGATCCCCAAAGTGCGGGCGACCAGACGATTCGCCGGCTCGTAAGATCTGCCTTCTTCCAAACACATTCTCCGCCGGTCACCGCCGTCCGCCGACTGGAAACAGCCATTTCCCCGCTATGGTCAGCAGCAGGTGCGAAGACAAGTTCGCTGCTGGATTTCGGCAGGTTCGCGCGGGCGGCAAAAGGACGGTGATCCGGCGATGAATCAAGCAATGATGATGTCTATCCCAGCTTGCTTCGCCATCGATCGATGCTGGTCGGTTATGCCGGCATCGGTGACGATGATGTCGATATCGGCCAGATCGCAGACGACGTTGCCCGACAGCGACAGGAATTTGCTGCTGTCGACCAGGACGATGATCTGGTCGGCGCGCTCGATCAGTCGGCGCTCGGCGGCAACGAGGACGACATCGGCCTGCATCAGGCCTTGCGGGCCGATCGCAGCCGCGCCCATGAACAATTTGGGTGCGTGAAAGCGCGGCATGCTCTCTTCGCCGGCGGCCGCCAAGATGATGTTCTGCTCGCGGAAGACCGAACCCGACGGCACGAGGATGCGTGTCCCCGCCTGGGGCAGCAAGGCGCTGACGATGTGGAGCGAATTGGTGAGAACCTGCAGCGCCTTGCCGGCGAGATGCGGGCACATCTGCAAGGTCGTCGAACCGCCATCGATCATGATGCCTTCGCCCGGCACGCACAACGCGGCCGCGGCTTGTCCGATCGCTTCCTTCTGCTGACGATTACGCCCGATATTCTCGTGGAAAGGAACGCCCTGGAGATGCATCGGCACCGGATCCGGCGCGCCGGTCTCGGCCGTCAGCCGGGCGCCGCCGCGGACCCGCTCGATCCGGCCGATGCCGGCGAGCCGTTCGAGATCGCGACGGATTGTCGCCGGCGAGGCGTCGAGCCGCTGTTCGAGGCTGCGAAACGAGATGAAACCCGACGCGCCGATCAGGTCCAGTATCAGTTCTTCGCGTTCAGCGGCGTGCATGATTGCCCTTCATTGTCGTTCGGCAGCAATCTCGCACTGATCATCAGGTTTCAAGCATTTTCGCTCAAATCGCGCATGGTTGATCACACGATGCCGGCGCCGAGTCCCACCGGCGTGCGCTCCTGCGCCTTCCGCGCGCGCCAGCCGCTGGCGCGATAGGCATCGAGCACGTCGATCGCGCCGCCCTTTTCGACCCGTGCCATCGCCAGGATCGGCGACACGTCGGTCTTGTAGGCGCGCCGCAGCGCCTGGAACGCCATCATCGTGTCGTTCGCCTCCTGCGCGGCGTGCAGCGCCGCGCGATCGACGATCACCGCCTTGGCATAAGCGGCACCGATCGCCTCTGCCGACGATAGCATCGATTCGATCGGATCGGTCACATTGTGCGACTGATCGATCATATAGGCCGGATTGAAGCCGTGGCGCGGATGAAGTTCGGCTTCGACCAGTTCGTTGAACACGAGGAAGAGCTGGTGCGGATTGATCGATCCGCTGTCGAGATCGTCGTCGCCATATTTGCTGTCGTTGAAGTGGAAGCCGCCGAGCTTGCCGAACGCATGGAGCCGAGCGACGATCTGTTCGATGTTCACGTTCGGCGCATGATGGCCGAGATCGACGAGGCATTTGCACTTTTCGCCCAGCGTCTGCGCCGCGAGAATCGAGCTGCCCCAGTCCGAGATCACCGAGGAATAGAAAGCGGGTTCGTACATCTTGTGTTCGAGCAGCATCCGCCAGTCCTCGGGCAGCGCGGCATAGACCTGCGCCGCTGCATCGAGATAGCGATCGAGCGAACGGCCGAGATCCTGCTGGCCGGGGAAATTGGTGCCGTCGCCGACCCAGACCGTCAGGTCGGTCGATCCCAGCGCGCGGCCGATCTCGATACACTCGATATTGTGGGCGATCGCCTGGTCGCGGGTCGCAGCGTCGGTGCTGGCGAGCGAGCCGGTGGCATAGCTGTGCGCCTGGCCCTTCTGGTCCTGGAAGGTGTTGCTGTTGACCGCATCGAAGCCAAGCCCGAGATCGTCGGCTTCCTCGCGCAGCGCGGCATAGTCGCTCACCTTGTCCCACGGGAAATGCGGCGACACGCGCGGCGTCATCGTCGAGAGCTGGTTGACCACCGCGCAATCGGCGAGCTTCTCGTGGATATTGGTCGGCTCCCCGGCGATCGGAAATTTCGCGAAGCGGGTGCCGCCGCGCCCGGCGCCCCAGCTCGGCACGGCGACGGTGAAGCCGGCGACCCTGGTCTTGACGGCATCGATGTCGATCCCGCGCCGCGAGAGCTGACGGCCGAGGCTGGCATAATCATCCTCGAGCGCCGCCATCGCCGGCGCGTTGAGACTGGCAATATGGTCGGCGGACAGCGGCAGGTTGCGGGTCATCGAATCGTCTCCTGTTTTTCTTCTCGTTAGCCGGCGGCTGCCGGCTTCAGCGCGTGAAGGCCTGGGCGTTGCCCGCGTCCACGTTGATCATGTTGCCGGTCGACTTGGCCGAGGCGTCGGATGCCAGGAAGAACACGGCTTCGGCGATGTCCTCGGGCAGCACGTCGCGCTTGAGCATCGAGCGCTGGCGATAATGCGCTTCCAGCGCCTCGCCGGCATCGATGCCGTGGGCACCGGCCCGTTCCTGCCGCCAGTCGCCGTCCCAAATGCGCGATCCGCGGATCACGGCGTCGGGATTGACGGTATTGACGCGAATGCCATCGGGCGCCCCTTCCAGCGCGAGGCAGCGCGCGAGGTGCAGCGACGCGGCCTTGGCCGACGCATAGGCCGAGGCGTTGGTCGCGGCGGCGATGCCGTTCTTGGAACCGATGAAGACGATTGCACCGCCTCGGTTCTGCTTCATCAGCGGGAAAGCAGCGCGCGCGGTGAGGAAATAACCCTCGGCCAGCACGTCGTAATTCTTGCGCCACAAAGCGACCGTGGTCTCTTCGATCGGCGCCGAAGAGGCGATGCCGGCATTGGCGACGAGGATGTCGAGGCCGCCATATTCGCGCGCGCAGACGTCGAACGCGGCCTGGACCTGCGTCTCGTCGGTCACGTCGCAGACGGCGCCGCGGACGACATCCTTGCCGAACCGGCCGACGAAGCCGGCGCGGACCCGATCGAGTACATCGGCATCGCGATCGACCAGCAGCACACAGGCGCCGTCGGCGAGCATGCGCGCCGCGGTCGCCGCGCCGATCCCGCCGGCGCCCCCAGTGATCAGGGCGATCTTGCCGGCCAGCGGTCGCGGCTTCGGCATGCGCTGCAGCTTCGCTTCCTCGAGCGCCCAATATTCGATGCCGAATGCTTCCCGCTCGGGCAGGCCGACATAGCCGCCGAGCGCTTCGGCGCCGCGCATCACGTTGATCGCATTGCCATAGAATTCGCCGGCGATCCGCGCCGTCGCCTTGTCGGCGGCGAAAGTGATGCGACCGACGCCCGGGACGAGGATGACGACGGGGTTGGGATCGCGCATCGCCGGGTCGCCGGCCACCGCGCAACGATCATAATAGGCTTGGTAACCGGCGCGATAGGCATCGAGCCGTTCGCCGAGCCAGGCGGTGTCGTCGAGCCGTGCCGGATCGAGCGTCAGCGGGGCGATCTTGGTGCGCAGGAAATGATCGGGGCACGAGGTGCCGATCGCGGCCAGTCGTTCGAAATCGACCGAGCCGACGAATTCGAGCGCCTCGTCATCGTCGGAGAAATGGCCGACCTTGGACTGGGCGCCGGTCATCAGTCCGCGCAGCCGCGGCATCAGCTTCGCCGCGGTCGCCGCGCGGTCGGCGGCAGGCAAGGGCGCGACCGTCCGGCCGCCGAACGCCGGGCCGCGCGCCAGCTTGTCGTTCAGATGCGCCGCGGCGTCGGCGATCAGCGCGATCGTCTGTTCGTAGCAGTCGCGCGACGTGTCCGCCCAGCAGATGATGCCGTGACCGGCGAGCATCACCCCCACGCACTCGGGATGGGCCGCGGCAAATTCGCGAACCTGGATGCCGAGTTCGAAACCGGGTCGCTTCCACGGCAGCCAGCCGATCCGGCCACCCCAGATCGCCTGGGTCGCCGCCTCGCCATCGGCCGCGGCCGCCAGCGCGATGATCGCGTCGGGATGGACATGGTCGACATGGGCGAATGGCAGCAGGCCGTGCAGCGGCGTATCGATCGAGGCCGGGCGCGGATTGAGGGCGAACGTGCAGTGCGGCAGATAATCGACCATCTCGTCTTCGAACTCGACCCCGCGATAGAGGCGTTCGAGCGCGCGGAAGCGGTCGAGATAGAGCGTCGCGAAGCCGTCCAGCTTCATCGAGCCGATGTCGCCGCCCGATCCCTTGACCCACAGCACATCGACGGTTTCGCCCGTCAGCGGATCCTTGCCCGCGATCTTCGCGGACGTGTTGCCGCCGCCGAAATTGGTGACGGTCAGGTCGGAGCCGAGCAGGTTGGATCGGTAGAGCAGGAGTTCGACCTCGGACAGGGTGGCCGCGTCAGCTTCCGACCAGCGACTCCGCGGCACGGCGAACTTTATGGCCGGCGCAGCCGCCGCTGGTACGGGGCGCTGGAGGGTTTCGAGACTGTCGGACATCGGGCTGGACCTCTTCGGCGATCAGAATTGCAAGAAGCCCCCTATCGAAAACGCTGGCGCTTTGCAATCATGATCGATACATATCGATCATATTCAATCGATCACGATATTGGCACGGGAGCAGGGAGAGGGAATGACGGACCGCGCGATCATCGTCCTCGACGTGGGCAAGACCATGGCCAAACTCAGCCTGTGGTCGGCCTCCGGCGCGCTGATCGCGCGCGAGACCCGGCCGAATGCCCGTATCGAGACCGGGCATTATGTCGCGCTCGACGCGGGCGGCATCGAGAGCTGGATGGCGGATACGCTGCGCAACTTTGCGCGACTGGCGGATGTCGGCGCGATCATTCCGGTCAGCCATGGCGCGGCGGCGGCGATCGTGCGGGGTGACCGGCTTGTCTGTCCGCCGCTCGATTATGAGGAGGCGATGCCTGCCGGGTTGCGTCGCGACTATGATGCCTTGCGCGATCCGTTCGTGGAAACCGGTTCGCCGGCTTTACCCGACGGCCTCAATCTCGGGGCGCAGATCTACCGCCTGCAAGCGCTGTATCCCGACCTGCTCGATGATGGCGCGACGATCATGCCGTGGGCGCAATATTGGAGCTGGCTGCTGTGCGGGATCGCCGCATCGGAAATCACCAGCCTGGGTTGCCACAGCGATCTCTGGCGTCCGATCGCCGGTGCGCCATCGGCGCTCGCAGTCGCCCAGGGTTGGGCCGATCGGCTCGCACCGCTGATGGCGGCGGGAACCGTGCTGGGCACGATCACGCCGGCCTGGGTCGCGCGGACCGGACTGCCCGCCGACGTGCGCATCCACTGCGGCCTGCACGATTCGAACGCGGCCCTGCTCGCCGCGCGCGGTTTCCCGGAAATCGCCGGCGGCGAAGCGACGGTGCTGTCGACCGGCACCTGGTTCGTCGCCATGCGATCGCCGGCACCCGGCACGCCGGTCGACATCGCATCATTGCCCGAGGCGCGCGACTGTCTCGTCAATATCGACGCCTTCGGCCAGCCGGTGCCGTCGGCGCGGTTCATGGGCGGGCGCGAGATCGAGACGCTGTCGGGCGTCGATACGCGCCGCATCGACATCAGGCCCGACCAGCCGGCGCTGGTGGCGGCGGTGCCCGCCGTGATCGCCGCCGGCGCGATGGTGCTGCCGACGTTCGCGCCGGGCTTTGGACCTTTCGCCCATGGCCGGGGCCGCTGGATCGCCATGCCGACCGACCAGGCGGAGCGCCGCGCGGCGGTGTGTCTCTATGCCGCGCTGGTCACCGACGCGATGCTGACGCTGATCGGCACGCGCGAGCGGGTGCTGGTCGAGGGGCGCTTTGCCGAGGCCGACGTGTTCGTCCGCGCTCTCGCGGCGTTGCGGCCCGATACCGCGATTCACGTCAGCAATGCGCACAACGATGTCTCCTACGGTGCGCTGCGTCTGCTCGATCCATCGCTCGCGCCAACGTCTCGACTGGAAAAAGTCGCGCCGCTCGACGTCGATCTCGCCGATTATCGTGCACAGTGGCAGCGCGAAGCCGAACGGATGGAGATGGCGGCGTGAAGGCAGCTTCGGTGATCGACTATCGCGAACTGGCGCGCAGGCGGCTGCCGCGCTTCCTGTTCGACTATATCGATGGCGGTTCCTATGCCGAGATCAGCCTGCGGCGAAACGTCGCCGATCTCGAACAGGTCGCGCTCCGGCAGCGGGTGCTGCGCGACGTGTCGGCAATCGACTTGACCACGACATTGTTCGGCCACACCCAGGCGTTGCCGGTCGCGCTCGCACCGATCGGACTGGCGGGGATGAACGCACGGCGCGGCGAAGTGCAGGCGGCGCGGGCGGCCGAGGCGGCGGGCGTGCCGTTCACCTTGTCGACGGTCTCGGCTTGCCCGTTGGCCGAGGTCGTCGCCGGAATCCGCGACCCGATCTGGTTCCAGCTCTACATGATCCGCGACCGCGGTTTCATGGCGGACTTGCTCGCACAGGCGAAGGCGGCGCGCTGTTCGGCGCTGGTTTTCACCGTCGACATGCCGGTGCCTGGATCGCGCTATCGCGACTATCATTCGGGGCTGGCGGGCGCCGCCGGCGCGGCCGGGGCGCTGCGCCGCTTCTGGCAGGGACTGACGCACCCGCGCTGGGCCTGGGACGTCGGCCTGCGCGGCCGGCCGCACAGCCTGGGCAATGTCGCGCCGGTGCTGGGCGACCGGACCGGCCTCGAAGATTTCTTCGCGTGGATGCGCGGCAATTTCGATCCCACGGTGACCTGGCGCGATCTCGATTTCATCCGCGAGCATTGGGACGGGCCTTTGATCCTCAAGGGCATTCTCGACGCCGACGATGCGCGCGAGGCGGCCGCGCTCGGCGCCGACGGCATCGTCGTCTCGAATCATGGCGGCCGGCAGCTCGATGGCGTGCCTTCCACGGCACGCGCACTTCCCGCGATCGCGGACGCGGTCGGTGACCGGCTGACCGTGCTGGCCGATGGCGGCGTGCGATCGGGACTCGACGTGGTGCGGATGCTGGCGCTGGGCGCGAAGGGCGTGCTGCTGGGCCGGGCCTGGGCCTTTGCGCTGGCCGGCGGCGGCCAGGCCGGGGTCACGCACATGCTGGCGCTGATCGCGGCCGAAATGCGCGTCGCGATGGCGCTGACCGGCGTGACCCGCATCGACCAGGTCGACGGCAATATTCTCGCAAGATAGAAGAGGAAACGACAGGATGGATGCCAACCCGCTGATCGGCGTGATGTTCCACTGGCTGGGCGGTCTCGCCTCGGCCAGTTTCTATGTGCCCTACAAGGGCATCAGGCGCTGGTCCTGGGAAATCTTCTGGATCACCGGCGGCATTTTTTCGTGGGCCGTGGCGCCGTGGCTATTCGCTTCGATCCAGACGCATGACCTGATCGGCGTGCTGTCCGCCACGCCGCGCGAGACTTTGTTCTGGTGCTGGTTCTGGGGCGTGATGTGGGGGTTCGGCGGCCTGACCTTCGGCCTGACCATGCGCTACCTCGGCCTGTCGCTGGGGATGGCGGTGGCGCTCGGCCTGACCACGGTCATCGGGACGATGGGGCCGCCGGTCTTTCGCGGCACGCTGGGCACGCTGGCGGGAACGTCGAGCGGACAGGTGATCCTTGCCGGCATCGCCGTCACGCTCATCGGGATCATCGTCGTCGCCCGCGCTGGTCAGAGGAAGGAGCGCGAACTGGAGGCGGGTGCCGTCAATCAGGGCGTCGCCGAGTTCGACGTCCGCAAGGGCATCCTGATCGCCATCTTCTCGGGCATCATGTCGGGCTGCTTCGCCTGGGGACTCGATGCGGGCCAGCCAATCCGCGAACTCACCACCAACGCGGGCACCAGTCCGCTGTGGCAGGGTCTCCCCGTCCTGTGCGTGGTGCTGGCAGGTGGATTGACCACCAATCTCGTCTGGTGCCTGTATCTGATCGTCCGCAACAAGAGTGCCGGCGAGTTCGTCGGCAAGCCTGGCCCGGCCGTCGATGCCGACGGCACCGCGCCGCCGCTGATCCGCAATTACATGCTTGCGGCGCTCGGCGGCACGCTCTGGTATTTTCAGTTCTTTTTCTACACGATGGGCGAAAGCCAGATGGGGCGTTACGGCTTTTCGAGCTGGACGCTGCACATGGCCAGCATCATTCTGTTCTCCACGCTCTGGGGCTTTGCGCTCAAGGAGTGGGCGAGCGCCAGCGGCGCGACCCGCACGCGGGTCTGGACCGGCATCGCGATCCTGATCGGCTCGACCATAGTCATCGGGATCGGCAATATGATGGCCGCTTAGTCCTCTGCTCCCGACCTTGCCGCTTTGCGGTGCCGCCATTTTCGATGCCGCCGACGGCGCGCCCTGAAGCGACAGTGCCGAGTCGCGGCAGAATCCGGTTGGCGCCGTCGCGCGCGAACACGCTCCGAGCCTGCCCATACCTGATCGAATTTCTCGATTTATCTGAGCAAATTTGCTCACTTCCGCCGGTATGAAGCCTCGCCTAATGTGCAGACAGCAAAAAAAGCCCATTCGGCAACAGGAGATTGGAGCATGGACGCGAAAACTGGTGATATCGGCGGTGGCTGCCCGATGGACGGACCAAATACGGTTCGCTCGCTGCTCGGCCGCACGAACCGTGACTGGTGGCCCGATGCGCTGCCGCTCGAGGTCCTCAATCAGGGCGGCCTCTCACCCGATCCGATGGGTGCCGACTTCGATTATGCGGAGGCGTTCAAGGCGCTCGACTATCAGGCCCTCAAGGCGGACCTCACGGCGTTGATGACCGACAGCCAGCCCTGGTGGCCGGCCGATTATGGCAATTATGGCGGGCTCTTCATCCGCATGGCGTGGCACGCCGCGGGCACCTATCGCACGGCGGATGGTCGCGGTGGCGCCAATAGCGGCCAGCAGCGCTTCGCTCCGCTCAATTCCTGGCCGGACAACGGCAATCTCGACAAGGCGCGCCGCCTGCTGTGGCCGATCAAGCGCAAATATGGCCAGAATATCAGCTGGGCCGACCTGTTCATCCTCGCGGGCAATGTGGCGATCGAATCGATGGGCGGTCCCGTCTTCGGTTTCGGCGGCGGCCGCCCCGACGTGTTCGAGCCCGAGCGCGACATCTACTGGGGTTCCGAGGAGCAGTTCGTCGGGCACCCAGACAGCAAGACCCGTATCCTGCCCGAGGAAGAGCTGGAGCTGGAGCAGCCGCTGGCCGCGATCCAGATGGGCCTGATCTACGTCAATCCCGAAGGGCCGGGGGGCGTCCCCGATGCGCTGCAGTCCGCGCGCGACATCAAGGAGACGTTCGAGCGGATGGCGATGAACCATGAGGAGACGGTGGCGCTGACCGCCGGCGGCCACACCTTCGGCAAGGCGCACGGCGCGGGCGATGCGAGCCTGGTCGGTGCGGCGCCGGAAGGTGCCGACATCGCGCTGCAGGGCCTGGGCTGGGCCAGTACCTATGAAAGCGGGATCGGCGCGCATGCGATCACCAGCGGCATCGAGGGGTCCTGGGTGAACACGCCGACCGAGTGGTCGGAGAATTATTTCCGCCTCCTGCTCGACTATGACTATGAACTGGTCCGCAGCCCGGCCGGGGCCCAGCAATGGCAACCGGTCAACCAGCGCGAGGAGGACATGGCGCCGGCCGCGCACGATCCTTCGAAGCGGGTGCCGACGATGATGACGACGGCGGACATGGCGCTGAAGGTCGATCCCGAGTTCCGCGTGATCTCCGAGAAGTTCCGGAATGACCATGAAGCGTTCAAGGACGCCTTCGCGCGCGCCTGGTTCAAGCTGACCCATCGCGACATGGGGCCCAGGAACCGCTACCTCGGGCCGGAAGTGCCCGAGGAGCAGCTGATCTGGCAGGATCCGGTTCCTGCCGGCACCACGCCGTCCGACGCCGACGTGCAGGCGTTCAAGGCCAGGATCCTCGACGCAGGGTTCAGCGTCGGCCAGCTCGTGAAGACCGCCTGGGCCTCGGCATCGACCTATCGCCGCACCGACCATCGCGGCGGCGCCAACGGCGCGCGCATCCGGCTCGCGCCGCAGAAGGGCTGGGCGGTGAACGAGCCCGACGAGCTCGGCGGCGTGCTCGCCCGGATCGAGGAACTGCGGGGCAATCTCTCGGTGGCCGATGCGATCGTGCTGGCGGGCACCGCCGCAGTCGAGAAGGCGGCCAAGGATGCCGGCTTCGACGTCAGCGTTCCGTTCGTCGGCGGTCGCGGCGATGCGACGCAGGACTGGACCGACGTCGACAGCTTCGCGGTGATGGAACCGGTGGCGGACGGCTTCCGCAACTATCTGAAGACGAAGCATTCGGTGAAAACCGAAGAGATGCTGCTCGATCGCGCCTCGTTGCTCGGCCTGTCGGTCCCGGAAATGACGGTGCTGCTGGGTGGTTTGCGTGTGCTCGGCGCCAATTACAGGGATGCGCCGGAAGGCGTGTTCACGGAGCGCAAAGGCCAGCTCACCAACGACTTCTTCGTCAACCTGCTCGACAACGACACATTCTGGAAGGTCGTCGACGAGAGCGCCGACGAGGAATTCATCGGCTATGATCGCGGCGGCAAGCAGGAGAAGTGGCGGGCGACGCGCACCGACCTGATCTTCGGCTCGAACAGCCAGCTTCGGGCCGTCGCGGAGGTCTATGCCGAGAAGGGTCATGAGCAGAAGTTCGTCCGCGACTTCATCAGCGCGTGGACCAAAGTGATGAACGCCGATCGGTTCGATGTGCCTCAGAACACCGATAGCGTGGAACCGATCGGGATCGCCGAACCGGCCATGGTAAAATAGCGGGAAGCATCCGGTTCCCAGGCCGCGGCTGAGCCACAGCCGCGGCCGCCCCGACGCGGCGCGTGTCGGATGAGGCTGGTGTCCTGCGACTGGCACGAGGTGGTGGCGCCCGAAGTCGGGAAAGCGGGCGTCAGACTTCCTGTAAGAGGAGCGGCGGGTCCCATTCTTGCGAATGGACGACCGGGCAGCCTGGCAGCGCGGCCGCTGCTCTGACGCCACCGCCGGAAACGCCGTCTTTGCCGACGCCGCGGGTGTCGACGAAGGCGAAGCCGACCCCGACTTCGCGGCATCGTGCTGATCCCTTGCATGACAGGTCATGGGAAGCCGGCGCCGCTCTCGACCACGCAGGTCGAGCCGGCCAAAATGATCCGCGGTATGACTGCCGAGTTGAGCGGCACGCCGTCGCATCATCGCGATGCGCGTGGACGGGACGGCGTGGGGCCGAACGGAGCATTGCAGTTCGGCTTTCATTCGCTCTTGGCCGGTTCGCCTGGGCTGATGCTGTTTGCACCGATGATTTGAGCGTCCTGCTCGATGCTCAATCGAGCCAGCGCATTCTTGTATTGCTCCGCAAAGCCGCGATAGGCCCGAACGAGGGCTGGGTCGCTCGAGCGCTGTGCAGCTTCGATACTTTCGCGGTAGCGACGTTCGAGAAATTCCCGCTCACTTTCCTTTGGAATCATCATGGTCCTCCTCGACACTCCTCGGATTTGCGTTGGCCGCCCGCCTTGCAGTCAGAATCGCCGCACGCGGCATTTTTTGCCACGCCGTTTCAATGGCGATGAAAGGCTGCAAAAAAGCAGTCGTAAGCTGGCCAGCCTCGCCGCCGGCGGGCCGGGCAGCGGTCACGCGGATGCGCGATCCTCGTCAGGTCCTTCCAGGCGATCGTTCGCGGTCCTTCTCGATGTCGAAGGGCGGACAGCCGTCGACATCCGCGCGCACATTGGTTTCGAGAAGGTCGAACAGCCTGTCGAAGCCGACGGGCCAGCGACGATAAGGAGTGAAGTCGAAATTGGTCCTCATAATCAAATCCTCCAATGAGCAATCTGAGCATGAGAAGTGCCGGATGAGCCGGTCCTCTCTTGATGCCGAACCGTAAGGCACCCGGCGGGCAGCGAGATAGTTGCGGTCCGGCCTTGGTCAATATCCGCGCAAGGCCGCTGCCGAAAAATCTTTTTACGCAGCGGATCAGAGGCTTGACGGGACGGAATGAGATCCCAAAATCGATGACCGGCGGGTCCCCGCCATGGAAGGAGCGACTGGTAGAAAGGAGGCAAAGTCCATGTCCCTCTCCCACTTTCAACATCCATTCGATATCGCCAAACATCCCGCTCTCGAGTCGGAAATGAAGCGCGCCATTCCGGCTTCCCTGGCCTCTGATGCCGCTGCGCTAAAAGACTCTCCCAATCTCAGACGCGCTCCCGGTGGCACCCGCGCCGTCCCCGTCGACGACGTCCTGGACGCGCTCAAATCACTCGACGGTTGAAGCCAGGAGCACGAGATGTCCGCACGTTTTCTACAATATCTCCAGGGCGAGCATGCCCGGCTCGAAACCTTGATCGCCCGTGAAGAGCGAGCACTTCGGCGAGATGATTTTCAGATCGCCCGGCTCAAAAAGCAGAAGCTGCTGGTCAAGGACCAGATCGCCGCCTGGCAGGCCGAGACTTTGCAAGACGCCGCTGCCTGACAGGAGCGCCGCTGAACCGTTATAGCAACGGACAGCGGCGCCACGGCCTCTAACCTGGCGGTCTTGCGACGCTGCGATGGTCGCTGCGACGTTGGCGGCCGGATTTGCGCCTTGGCGCCGTCTCCCCCGGTTGCGCGATACTCATTGATGCGCTCTCCCACTGATGCGCGAATGGCGCTCTCTCTGAAGTGCCGTTCGTCAATCTGGCCGAGGACATCGTCGACGAGGCGCCGCTGCCGACCGACGTCCCATCTGCGATGGAGGTGCGGGATGCGGTCGTCGGTGACGATCCGCAAGCTGTGCTCCCGCTTGGCCCCGTCGAACCGGCCGCCGTACCAAATCCGCGGCTCATCGGATTGAGGGGCGGTCCTGGGGGGCTGGGGCAGGGTTGTCCGGACCGTTGGCGGAGATCTCTACCGAACCGGCCAAGCGCGGCTCATTGCCGGAGGAAACGCCGCTCCGCATTGCCGTCTGCGCTGGACGGCGGATCAGCCGAGCCCAGGTAGAGCACTCTGATGGCTGCAATTGATCCCCAGGGGAGGCATTCGGCGACAATGCGATGATCCTCCAATGGGCCGAAGCAGGCACCCTGAGGATCAATCGATAGAAGCACGCCCTCGTTCCACACCGGCGTCGCTTCAGCGCCCGCGGCCAGGGCCTCGCCGCCGCTACTGCATCGGCCTTAGCTCGAAGCCGGTCACACCCATCAATTGTCCTCGACAATCGCCGCGCATAAGCATACCCGTCGGTTCGGAAAAGGAATGGCATGCGCCTGAAGACCGAAGCGAAGCGGCTGGCAATCCTGGAGGCGGCGGCGGCGGAATTCAGCCAGCGCGGCTTTCACGAGACGACCCTGACGCACGTGGCGGAGCGGATGGGGAGTTCGAAGGCCACCATCTACAATTATTTCCGGACCAAGGCAGAGTTGCTCGGTGCTACGCTTGCTGCTGCGTCCATTCCGGCAACATCGGCTTTGCTCGAGGCCTTCGACGGGTCCGCCCCCTTTGCCGCGAGGCTTCAGGCGTTCGCGCGCGCCCAGCTGCATATGCGTTCCGGAGACGAGGCGATCGCGCTGCAGCGACTGCTGATCGCCGAGAGCATGGTCTTGCGTCCGTTGCTCGACGATCCCGATATCCATATTGGGCCGCACCTGATCCGCATATTTCGTCACGAGCAGGCGCTGGGCAATCTGCGCGCAGGAGATTGTGGGGAAATGGTGCGGCATCTGGAGGCACTGCTGTTCGGTGACGTGCCGATGCGGCTCCTGTTCGGCGAGCGAAAGTCCTTCAGCAGCGAAGAAAAACAGGCGTCGGCCGATTCCGCCGTGCGGTGCTTTCTCGCCGCCTACGGGACGCAAGGATGAGCAAACCGTTCGCGTTGATGACGATCGCGCTTCTGTTGTCCGGCTGCGTGTCGAACCGCCTGCCCACACCCGCCGTCGCGGTGCCGGCGACGTTCGAGGCGCCACAGGCAGACGGCGCCGCCCGCCAGGCGATCGATCGCTGGTGGCTGCTGTTCGGCGATGCCCAACTGACCGCTTTGATCGACCAGGCGCTGGCATCCGCTCCCGACGCGCGAACCGCGCTGGCACGGCTGCGCGAGGCCGAGGCGGGCAGGCGTGGCGCGCTGACGCCCTATGATCCCCAGGGCAATCCGGGCGTTTCGATCAACCGATCGGGCACCGACGTGTCCGGGTCGGCCGCGAGGCAGGGTCAGTCGGCAGCCGTCGGCAGGACCACGGCGATCAACGGTGATTTCGCCGTCAGCTGGGAAGCGGACCTGTTCGGCCGCCGCGCGGCCGCGCGGACAACGGCTGATGCCGATCTCGCCGCCGCGCGCTTCGACTATGAAGCGACCCGCCTCAGCCTCGCCGCCGACGTCGCGACGCAGACCTTCGCCGCGCGCGGTCTGGCCGCGCAGATCGACGAGGCGCAGGAGACGCTGCGGATCGCCGGGGACCTTGCCCGGATCGGCCGGCTGCGGGTCGTCCACGGCCTCGGCTCGGAATCGGATGCGGCCCGGCTCGACACCCAACTCGCCAATGCGCAATCGGACCTCGTCAGCCTGCGCGCGCAATTCTCGGTCACGTGCCGGACGTTGCTGGTCCTGCTGGGCCACGCGACCGACCGGCTCGATCTGTTGCCGATCGCGCCGAATCTGCCGGTCCCGCCGCGACCGCCGGTTTTGACACCCGCGGAGGTCATGGTGCGCCGGCCCGACGTCCGCCAGGCCGAACAGCGCCTGCGCGCGGCCGCCGGCACGTTGCGACTCGACCAGCTGGCGCTGTTCCCGCGCCTGACGCTGCAGCCGGGCATTTCCTATACCCGCGTGCTCGACCCCGGCAGCGCTGGGCAAAGCGTCTGGACGCTGGCCGCCGGCCTGCTGGTGCCGGTGCTCGATCGTCCGCGCCTGCTGTCGGAGATTGGGGCGCAGACCGCGCGCGGCGAACAGGCGGTCATCGCCTATGAACAGGCGGTGCAGGCCGCTTATGGCGACGCGGAGAAGAGCCTGACCACGCTCAGCGCCGATCTCGAGCGCCTCGATTTTCTGATCCATGCCGAAGACCGCGCCCGCTTCGCCTTTTCCGCCCAGCAGCAGGGCTACAAGGCGGGCATCGTCGATCTCGACACGCTGCTGCAGACCGAACAGGCCTGGCGTGGCGCGCGCATCGCGCTCGTCGCGCTCAGGACATCGACCCTCCAGGATGCCGTCACCAGCTTCAAGGCGCTGGGCGGCGGCTGGACCCCCGACACCATCGACGGGAGCTGATTTTGCGCCGCCACACTCTGATCATCCTGCTCGCGCCCTGGTTGGTCGCGGGTTGCCAGAGCAAAGCCAGCGATGACGCGGCCACAGCGCGCGCCGCCGCCGCTCCACGCGCGGTGAGCGCCGCCGTCGTCACCCTGCGGCCGATGGCGCACGAGCTGGCACTGTCCGGTGTCCTGGTCGCGCGCGAGGAAGCCGCGGTCTCGAGCCAGCTTTCGGGCTATCCGGTCGCGCGCGTGCTGGTCGACCAGGACGATCAGGTCGCCGCCGGCCAGCCGCTGGCGCGCCTCGACGACACATTGCTGCGCGCGGATATCGCCCAGCAGCGCGCGGTGCTGGCGCAGCAGCAGATCGCGGCCGAGAAGGCACGCGCCGAGGCCGGCCGCGTCGCGGGCCTCGAAACCAGCGGCGTCCTCTCGGCGGAGGCGATCGCCGAGCGGCGCTTGGCCGCGCGGTCCGCCGACGCGACCGTCGCCCAGGCGCAGGCCGCGCTCCAGTCGCTGCTGGTCAAACAGGGACTGATGACGATCCGGGCGCCGGTGGCGGGACGGATCCTGTCGCGCGCGGTGCGGCCCGGCGACATCGCCGCGCCGGCGACGATCATGTTCCGGATCGAGCGCGACAATCTGGTCGAGGTCGATGCCGAAGTGCCCGAACAGTCGATCGCGCTGATCCGGTCAGGCCAGTCGGCGAGCGTAATCCTGCCGTCGGGCGTGACGCTGCCCGGCACGGTGCGGCTGGTCAGCGCGGAGATCGACGCGCAGACCAAGCTCGGCCGCGCGCGCGTGCTGATGGCGCCCAGCCGCGACTTGCGCCCGGGCGGCTTCGCCGATGTGCGGCTGACGGTCGACCTGCAGTCGGCGTCTGCCGTTCCCGAAGCGGCGGTCCGCAACGATGCGTCGGGCGCCAGCGTGATGGCGCTCGACCGCGCCGACCGCGTGCGCGTCACCACCGTGCGCACCGGCGTCCATGCCGGCGGCTGGGTGGCATTGCTCTCCGGCCCGCCGCCGGGCACGCGCGTGTTGACCGGCGGGCAGGGCTTCGTGCTCGATGGCGACACGGTGAAGCCGCAGGTCGCGCGATGAGCGTGCGCGTCTCCGCCTGGGCGATCCGCACGCCGACGCCGGTCGTTCTCATCGTCATCGCCCTGACCCTGGCCGGGCTGGTCGCCTATTTGAAACTGCCGATCAAGCAGTTCCCCAACGTCGAATTTCCGATCGTGCTGGTGTCGGTCACGCAGAGCGGGGCGGCGCCGTCCGAAGTGGAATCGCAGATCACGCGGCCGATCGAGGATGCGCTCGCGGGCATTGCCGGCTTGCGTCACGTCTCTTCGACCGTATCGCTCGGTGCCTCCAGCACCACCGCCGAATTCGAACTCGGCACCGACATGCAGAAGGCGACCGACGACGTGCGGACCGCGGTCGAACAGGCCCGCGCGGTGCTGCCCGCCGGTATCGATCCGCCCTCCACCCGCCGCGTCGACATCGCCGGCCTGCCGATCGTCACCTACGCCGTCGCCGCGCCGAAAATGTCGCCGACCGACCTCGCCTGGTTCGTCGACAATGACGTCGCGCGCACGCTGCAGGCGCAGCCGGGCGTGTCGCAGGTCGTCCGCGTCGGCGGGCTGACCCGCGAGATCAACATCACCCTCGATCCCCAGCGGCTCGCCGCGTTCGGCGTCACCGCCGCGCAGGTCAACGCCGCGCTGTCTGCCACCAACCTCAACGATACCGGCGGCCGCGCCAATCTCGGCGGCGCCGAACAGACGGTGCGCGTGCTCGGCGAGGCGAAGGACGTCGCCGCGATCGCCGCGACCACCATCCCGATCGCCGGCGGCGGCTCGATCCGGCTCGGCGACATCGCGACGATCGACGACGGCGCGGGCGAGCAGCGTGCCTTCGCACGGCTTGACGGGCGGCCCGTCGTCGCCTTCCAGGTCAGCAAGACCAAGGCGGCAAGCGACGTCAGCACCGAGGACCGGGTGAAGCAAGCCATTGCCGATCTGCAGAAGGCGCGGCCCGATGTCAGCTTCACCGAAGTGGTCTCGACCGTCGACAATACGCGGCGCAGCTTCACCGCGACGATGCATGTGCTGATCGAAGGCATGCTGCTCGCCGCGCTGGTCGTGTTCCTGTTCCTGCGCAGCTGGCGGGCGACGATCATCGCCGCGCTGGCGATGCCGCTGTCGCTGATCCCCACCTTCGCGGCAATGACGATATTCGGGTTCAGTCTCAATGCGATCACCCTGCTGGGGCTGACCCTCGTCATCGGCATCCTCGTCGACGATGCGATCGTCGAGATCGAGAATATCGAGAAGCGGATCGAAACCGGTGCGACGCCGTATCGCGCCGCGCTGATCGGCGCGGATTCGATCGGTCTCGCCGTGATCGCTACCACCGCGACGATCGTCGCGGTGTTCGCGCCGGTTTCGTTCATGGGCGGGCAGGCGGGGCAGTTCTTTCGCGAATTCGGCCTCACCGTCTCGGTCGCGGTGCTGTTTTCGCTGCTGATCGCGCGCTTCCTGACGCCGGTGCTCGCTGCCTATTTTCTCAAGTCGCGCGCGCCGCAACCGCACCGGCCTTTGCCGCGCCTCTATGCCAGGGCGCTCGACTGGAACCTGGCCCATCCCTGGCTGGGGCTTGCCTTCGGCACATTGCTGCTGTTCGGCTCGCTCGCGCTCGCCGCCACCTTGCCGACCGGCTTCAATCCCGTTCCCGACAACGGCATTGCCTATCTGTCGATCGAGGGACCGCAGGGTGCGACGCTGGCGCAGATGGAGAAGGCCGTCGATCGGGTCACCCTTGCGATCCGCGAGCGGCCGGACGTCGAGCGCGTGTTCGCGCAGGTCGGCGGCGAGGGTTCGCTCTTTTCAGGGCACATGACGGTGATCCTGAAGCGGGATCGCTCGATGAAAACCGACGCGTTCCAGCGCTCGCTGACCGGCATTTTGCGCAACGTGCCCGACGTGCGGATCGCCACCGAGGGCGGTGGCTTCGGGCAGTCGGGCCTCGAAATCGTCCTGACCGGCAACGACAGCGTCGCGCTCGAACGCGCGCAGATGGAATTGCTCAAGCAGATGCGGAGCCTGCCGCAGATACTCGAACCGCGGCCGGCGCCGCCGCCGGCTGCGCCCGAACTCGAGATTCGCCCGCGCGCCGACGAGGCCGCCCGTCTCCAGGTCTCGGCGCGGACGATCGCCCAGGCCGTGCGCGTCGCGACGATCGGCGACATCGACGCCAATGTCGCCAAATTCTCCACGCAGGAGCGGCGGATCCCGATCAGGGTGCGGCTCGCCCAGGCCGATCGCCAGAGCCTCGACGCCATCGCCGGACTCCGCCTGCCGACGCTCGACGGCAAGACGACGACCCTGGGCAGCGTCGCGGCCATCACGCTGGGCGAAGGGCCGGGCCAGATCAGCCGCTATGACCGCGCCCGCCGGGTCTCGGTCAAGGCCGACCTCAACGACGTGACGCTGGGTCAGGCGCTGAAGGCGGTCGATACGCTGCCGATCATGCACAATCTGCCGGAGGGCGTTCGTCTCGCGACCACCGGCGACACCGAGGCGATGTCCGATCTGTTCGGCAACATCGTCATTGCCATGCTGTCCGGTATCGGGCTGATCTATGGCGTGCTGGTGCTGCTGTTCCGCAGCTTCTTCAAGCCGGTGACGATCATCTCGGCGCTCCCGCTGACCCTGATCGGCGCCTTCCTCGCGCTCAAGCTGGCGGGGCTGGCGATCACACTGCCGGTGCTGATCGGCATGCTGATGCTGCTGGGCCTTGCCGCCAAGAACTCGATCCTGCTGGTGGAGTTCGCGATCGAGGACGAGCGCGCGGGTCAATCGCAGCGTGATGCGATCCTCAATGCCTGTCGCGAACGTGCGCGCCCGATCGTCATGACGTCGGTCGCGATGGCCGCCGGCATGCTGCCGACCGCGATCGGAATTGGCGAGGGCGCAAGTTTCCGTCAACCGATGGCGGTGGCGGTGATCGGCGGGCTCGTCAGCTCCACCGTGCTCGCACTGCTGCTCGTCCCCGTCGTCTACGAACTGATCGAGCGCATCGAATGGCGGCTGCGCCCGCGCTTCGCCCGGTTCGTCACGCCGCGCGTGCCGGGCGACGACGACCCATTCGAACTCGGCGACAAGCCGATGACGAGAATGAGTTGACGGAATTTACGCGATGAAGGGTTCCACGTTGACATAGGAGGCAACCGGCCTGATCAATCGACGATTGCACAATAGCGAAAGTCGTATTTGATAAAATTCTGTCCAAAACTGTAACGTGCCTGTCGGACACTGGGAATTTGGTCGACGGTCTGATGAAGGAAGTCGGTCAATTGATTGCCATCTTCTACGAGAGTCATCGCCAAAACATCGGCGCGGCCTAGCATCGTCGAGACGAAGACAATCTCTCGCATCGCTGCGAGCTGTTCAGCCAGCGCTTGAATGTCGGCCGCCGTGTCCGCCTCGATCCAGAGTTAAGCGAGAAACGGATTCTTCAGCCGGTTGGGGTTGGTCCAGTCCAAAGCGTTCGATGCCCGCGCAACGGTCGATGACACCGGCCGATTTGCAGTTGTCCTGTGCTCATCGATCGGCTCCACGCGTGGCCTGGGTGGGGAAGGAGATTCCAACGCCGCTTTCCTACTTGGCCGAATTGCCCGAACTCGGATCGATTTTTCCCAACCCGTTGATGCCATACATGAAAATCCGGGAGACGAAGTGGGCATGGCGCTCCATCTCGGAGGGCTGGAGGTCGCCGCCGCCGAACAGCAGCCGCCGCTGCCATTCTCCCAAGGCCATGACCACGAATTGGGTTGCCATGGCGCGCACGTCATCACCGGCAAAGCCGTGCTGGCGCAGGATCGCGACGACCGGAGCGACCTGGTATTTTTCGAACTGTAGCCTTGCGACCTGGCGCACTGCGTCGAACTCGGCGCCCTCGCGGAAGATCAGCATCGTCAGCCGCCGACTACGATCATTGGAAAGCTGACGCTGCATCGCGATTGCATAAGCGACCAGAGCCGACTCGATGTCTTCGCCACTGGCGGACACCACCTCGCCGATCTGTTTCGACAGATGATCGATAGCGGCCGCGAACAGCGTGACCTTGTCGGGATAGCGGTTGAAAAGCGTTCGCGTCGAAATTTCCGCTTTTGCGGCAATCGCCCTTAGCGAGGCGCCGTTGAAGCCGCGCGTCGTAAATTCCTCCACGGCCGCTTCGATGAGCGCGAGATGCTTGTGTTCCGAGACTTCCGCGTTCGGCCGACCCGCTCCCCGCCTTGCGACCCTCCGCGGGGTGTCAACGCGCGACGCGTTCTCGTGTGAAACCACATACTCAGACATGCACTCACCTTTCCCCGACCATAGCGCGTTGCGCAAGTGAGAATGAACGCGTTGACAAAATACAGCAAGCGTTGTAATTAAGGGCCGTCAATCGCGCCGGAAGGGCGTAAATTCATGGAGTCGAGGATGCAGGCGCAGGCGAATATTCTCTTCAAGGGCGAGTTCCAGGCGCTGGCGGAGGCGATCGATGCGCTTGATCCCGTCGTCGCACTGCTGTCGCTGATTCAGCACACCGGCGATCGTACCCTGCTGCACAAATACGGCCCCGCGCTCGAAGGGACGCAGCACAAGGTCAAGGAAGCCTTCGTCGCGTTCGACGCCGCGGAAGCTCCGAGCGAGGTGTCGCTCGAAGTTGCCGCCGAAGTGCGGGCGCTGCTTCACAAGGCCGTGTTGTCGGGCAAGCCGGCGGTGCTCCCCAACCTCGACAGGCCGCTGTTCCGCGAGATGGCGAAGCTGGCGCTTGGTCTCGAGCTTCCCGAAATGTCGATCGACCCGGCATTCCAGCACGCGGGATTCACCAACGACACCCGCGTTCGCGCACCCCATCGTGTCCCGCCGCCGGGCTTCAAGGTGCTGGTCGTCGGTGCCGGCATGATGGGCATCAATGCCGCAGTGAAACTGCAGCAGGCAGGGTTCGACTATACCATCGTCGAGCGGCTCGACAACGTTGGCGGCAACTGGCTCGAGAACACCTATCCCGGCGCCGCGGTCGATACGCCGAGCCGCGTCTATTCGTTTTCGTTCGAACCGAACGGCTCGTGGACCAAATATTATCCGAACGGCCCGGAATTCCTGTCCTACCTCGATCGCGTGGCGGACAAGTACAACGTCAAGGACCGCATCGACTTCGGCACCACGGTCGAAGGCGCGGAATGGGACGATGCCCGCAAGCTATGGACGGTGACCGCCGATCGCAACGGCGAAAAGGTGACCTACGAGGCCAATGAACTGATCATGGCGGTCGGGCCCAACAACTCGCCCAACTATCCCAAGGTCAGGAATCTCGACGTCTTCAACGGTCCCGTCATCCACTCGGCCCGATGGGACCACTCGGTCGATCTGACGGGCAAGAAGGTCGTGCTGGTGGGCACGGGCTGTTCCGGCGTTCAGGTCGCGACGGCGCTGGCCGACACCGTCGGCGAAATGGTGATCATCCAGCGCCAGCCCGAACACATCATTCCGAATCCCACCGCACATGCGCCGGTCGATCCGATCGAGATATTCCAGATGGAACATATCCCGTTCGTGGTGCAGTGGAAGCGGTTACAGAGTCTGGCCAGTGCTTTGGGCGACATGCACGGCATGGTCATGAAAGACGAGGACTATGCCGCCAGGACAGGCGGCTTCGGCCCGATCAACGATGCCATGCGCGGAATGTGCCAAGCCTATCTCAAGAGCCACTTCCCCGACGACCCGGGCATGGTCGAATTGCTTTGGCCGAAATATCCCGTGTTCGCGAAGCGCCCGATCCTCGATTGCGGATTTTACGACACGCTGAAGAAGCCCAACGTCGAGATCGTGCGCGGCTCGATGGTCGAGGCCTATGAAGGCGGTGTGATCCTGGCCGACGGCACCCGCATCGATTGCGACGCAATTCTGCTGGCGACGGGCTATAATCTGTTCTTCGGCCGTCAGTTCGACATCAAGGGGCGGGGCGGCAAGACGCTGAAGGACGCTTTCGATCCTTGGCCTTTCAGCTACGAAGGCATGCTGATCCCCGGTTTCCCCAATTTCGTCTTCATGGGTGCGCCCTATAGCTACCTTGTCGCCAATCACGCCGTAGTGAGCGAACAGCAGGTCCACTATATCGTCGAGCTTCTGCAGTGGATGGTCGACGAAGGCCTTTCGTCGGTCGATGTCAGTGCGGAAGCGACCAACGCCTTCGTCGATGAAATGGACAGGAAGCTTGCCGGAACGGCATGGGTTCAATGTGGCGATGCCCACGGATATTATCGTGATCAGGGCAAAAAGGTGATCCTCGCGGTGCCGCGCCACAATTCGCATATCTGGCACATTACGCGTTCACCTCGCACCGAGGACTTCGTGGTCACGCAGGGCACTGCCACGGAGCCGGCGCGCGAGCGGGAAATGCGGCTGCTGACGATCTGACGACGATCTCAGGATCGGCTTCCGGTCGATGACCCGATAATATGAAAAAGTGGATGAATTGATCATGGCAAACCAGATTCCGAGCGGACGTACGCTCGATACGGATTTCATGTTTACCAAACTTTTCGTCAGTGATCTGGAAAAGTCAGGCGAATTCTACGCCTCCGTTTTCGGCCTGGTGGAGATGCACCGCGTCGAGGCCGCGATCGCCGGGCGCCCCGTCACCGAGCTCGTCTATATGCCGACCTACCCGGGCGGCCCGATGTTCATTCTGGCCCGGTTCCACGACGTTTCCACGGCGGCCGGAGACGAACTGATCCTGGGATTTGCCACACAGGATCTGGAAGCCTTGCTCGAACGTGTCGAAAAGGCCGGTGGCCGGATTGTCGAACCCGTTCAGGAGATTCCCCAGGCAGGGATGCGGCTTGCTTTCGTGGCAGATGCCGAAGGACATGTTTCGCAGGTTACCCAGATGATCGGGTGAGCGACTTCGAGTTGGTCAAGTTCGAGGTCAGGCTTGATGGTCTCCAAAGGCTCGCTCCTACTCTCGTCGTTCCGACGGGGCCATGTCGCGCCCGATGTCGTGATTTGCATATCATTGATGAAGGACGTGTGCCGTGCGGACTGATGAGCTTATCGTGACGCCGGGCAAGCGGTACAAGGTCAAGGCCGGCGCGGCGGCATCGGTAGCCGCGGACTGCGGTGCGTTGTCGAACGCCGTTCATCAACTGCCGCAGGAAACGCTGGTCGTCTGTGCGGAGGCGCGTTCCGATGGCAGGGGTGGTCAACACGTTCGCATCAGCAGTCCCGCCGGTTGGATGCGGGCGGATGATCTCGAACCCGCCGCGCCGCCCCCATCGCTCATGCTCGACTGGGAAATTTTTCAGGAGCGACACCAGCAATTGGCGCCGGGCGATGCCTATAGGCTGGAGTTTCCTTTCACGCTCGACATGCTGCGCGCGTTCGGCGCGGAATTCCTGACCGAGGCGTTCAGGGCGTCCGGTGCGATGCCGGCGGATAATCGAGTCACAGAGATCGTGGCATTGCGGCCGCTCGATGTCCAAGGCGCTTCGGACAATGCCTTTCTGACCGTGGCCTATGAGAAACCGGATCCGGAACTCGCGGCGGAACTGTTCGTGAAATTGCCGTCCGACAGCATGGGGCATAAATTCGCCCTCTCGGCGATGTCCCATGGAGAGGTCGAAATCGCGCGGCTTTCGCGCAAGGGGATTGTCCCGGTCCGAATGGCCAACTATTATTATGGCGATTTCAGTTCCGCGACGACGAACTATATCCTGATCACCGAAAAAATCAAATTCGGTGTTGCACCGATCGAGGCGGCCTACCGCAAGGGCTATGATCACGAGGTTCCCGAAGCGGCCGAACATTATCGCGCCCTGACCAAGGCGCTCGCCAGGCTCGTTGCGGCCCATAAGACGGGCGCGATGGGAGACGATCTCGAAGAGATTTTCCCCTTTGCGCGCGCGGCACGCAATTTCAGACCGTTGGCTTCTCCCGAGATCAAGATCGATCGACTGATCGATTTCATCGGGCGGATCGCGCCGCAATTGTTCGTCGCAGAGGCAACCGATCCGGCCTTCCTGCAGCAGTGGCGTCAAGATCTTCTGTTCGGGCTGGACAACAAGGACGCCGTCATTGCGTACCTGCACGGTGACGTCGATTATACCGGGCTGTGTCATCCGAACCTGAATGTCGACAACGCCTGGTATTGGCGTGAGCCGAGCGGCGAGCTCCAGGTTGGCTTGCTCGATTGGGGCGGCGCCGGCCAGATGAGCATCGGCCAGGCGTTGAGCGGCATGTTGATGATGCCGGAACCGCACACGTATTTGCCGCTTGTTCGGGAAATGATAGCTCTGTTCGTGACGGAATATGAGAAAAATGGCGGCCTAGCTCTCGATGTCGATGAGCTATTGTTCCACTATAAGGCATCGTTGTTTTCAACCGCAATCTGGATCATATTGGACATCTTGACGGATATGCTGTTCCAGTTTTCCGAGGACGACTACGCATCCATGAAAGACCGCTTCGACGTGCGCCTGCAGGAGAGCGGTCTGTGCAGCGGCATCGTCTGGATCGACAACATCCTTCGCGACTGGCTCGATGAGCTTACACCGGGCGACGTATGTCGCCGGATCGTCGCCCAAAATGGCTGATCGTTATCCCGGCGGTGGCAGGTGCCACGCGACATTGCGCCGTGATTCAATCGACCTGTTCGTTGCCGTGACGTTGGACAATCGACCCCTGGTCATCTCTTTGGAGTGCATGAAATGATCCGTGAACTTGCTGAGAATTTCCGCCCGGTTGCGCCGCCGCAGTTGATCGACAGTGCCTATTCCGATGATCAGCACGCCCGCCTGCTGCAGGTGGTCCGTGAGAATGGCCCCTGGCCGCTGATCCTGGCCGAGAATTTCAAGACACCCGAGGAAGTCATTGCCACCACGTCGGGCACGATTCCCGAAGGAATCGAACTGACCTGGGACATGATCGGCCTGAATCCGGTATTCCGCGGCTATCTTGCCCGGGGCGGCACATGCTTTTTTCCAGAGCTCGAAGACTGTTACTATAATTCGCGCTTCCTCGAGCTCGTCCGAAATTACTGGGGTTGCCAGTATGCCGAGCCGGAGACTTTCCTGTTCAATATCCAGGGCCCGACTCCGATCGGCGGACCGCCGCACCTCGATGGCACCGTGTTCCGCGGCATGACCATGGAAAACACGCCGCTGTGGCTGCTGCTGACGATGGCGAAGTCATGCCTGTTCGATCATTGGCGCTCGAAGAAGGGTCAGGTCATCGCCTGGTATTACAAGGGCAAGGTGGGCGGCGGTTTCAACTGCTGGCCCAGCGGACCCAGCGGCGAGCCGACGCAGATCAATGCCCCGATGTGGGGCAGGGCCGTCGTCGTCGAGAACGAGATGATGTTCCACCACGGCCAGGCGACCGGCCCGGTCGCGTTGCGCAAGCCCCCGGGGATGGACATTTCATCGACCTTCGGCGCCGATCCGGAAGATCCGACCGGCTGGCAGATCGAGACATTCGGCCGGGTCAACCAGAAAATCCCCGAACCGGAGATGCGCTTCCTCGTCCACTGGGGCGCGCGCCTGTTCAAGGACATGGCCGATCTCAAGCAGACCTACGAGCACACCGATGACATCACCCACGACATGGCGATCAATATCCTCGTCGATGACATGAAGAAGCGCGGCGTCTCGTTCGCGGTGCCTACCGACCCGATGAACGACCGCAGTTTCGTAGGCCTGCTGGCCGGGGTCTACGATATCGGCGGACCGACCAATATTCCAGCCGACGCTGTGGACGAGCCGCTGGCGGCTTGATCGTACGACGCGATCGAGATTGGCGAGAAGCCGGTGCGATGGCGGCGGGGCGCAACGAAGAAGTTCCGGGAGAAGTGACTGTGAAGAACGACCTGGGCAGCGAAGCCTATCTTCGCATGCTGAAGATCCGCCATTTCGAAGAGGCTGTCACCCGTCTGATTACCGAAGGCGAAGTCGCGGGCGCCTGTCACTCGAGCGTCGGGCAGGAGGCCGCCATCGTCGGCGCCTGCATGGCGCTGCGCAACGACGACTATATGTCGGGCACGCACCGCTCGCACGGTCATCCGATCGGCAAGGGATCGAAACTCGCACCGCTGATGGCGGAGATTCTCGGCAAGAAGACCGGCATCTGCCAGGGACGCGGCGGATCGATGCACCTGACCGATGCGTCGGTGGGCAGCATCGGCGAATCCGCGATCGTCGGCGGTGGCATTCCGCTCGCCACGGGCGCGGCGCTGTCCGCGCAGGTCCGTGGCACGGACCAGGTTGCGCTGACCTTTTTCGGCGACGGCGCCTCCAACGAGGGCGTCTTCCACGAATCGATCAACATGGCGGCGATCTGGAAGCTGCCGGTGATCTTCTTCTGCGAAAACAACCATTATGCGGCCGTCACTCCGGCGGTTAGCACGCATGGCCAGCCCGACATCGCCAGGCGCGCCGACGGCTATGGCATTCCCGGCGTGATCGTCGACGGGCAGGACTTCGACGCCGTCTACAAGGCAACGGCAGAAGCCGTGGCCCGTGCCAGGGCGGGCGAGGGGCCGACCCTGATCGAAGCCAAGACCTACCGCTTCGACGAGCATTGCGTGGGCCTGTTCATCAAGGGCGGCTACCGCGGTTCGGACGAGGTGAGCTTCTACAAGAACGAGCGTGACCCGGTGACGCTCTATCGCGCGGCCCTGCTCGATCAGGGCATGTCGATATCGGCACTGTCCGAGATCGAACAGGAAGCAGCGGCCCTGGTCGCCGAGGCCGTGACGTTCGCAAAGGACAGCCCGTATCCCGAACCCGAGGAAGCCTTCGAGTTCGTCCATGCCAATCCCATTCCGATCCGCCGGTAAGGAAGACACGCCATGACCGAGACTGCGACCCAGGCAAAGCTTCTCACCCAGCGGATGACATATCTCGACGCGTTGGGTCTCGCCCAGCGCGAAGAGCTCGAAGGCGATCCATCGACGATCATCATCGGCGAGGACATCACGCTCTATGCCGCCGGCGGCGCCTACGGCAATATCGACATGGGGCGCGTGCGCAGCGCGCCGATTTCCGAATGCGGCTTTGCCGGCATGGCGGTCGGCGCGGCGATGACCGGCCTGCGCCCGATCGTCGATCTGACCATCGCCAACTTCGTCTATCTCGCGTCCGATCCGATCATCAACCAGGCTGCGCGCCTGCGTTACATGACCGGCGGCCAGTTCAAGGTGCCGGTCACGTTCCGTGCATCGATGTGGCACAACCAGGCCAATGCCGCGCAGCATTCGGACCGGCCCTATCCGATGTTCATGAACGTGCCGGGCCTGAAGATCGTCTGTCCGGCCACGCCCGCCGACGCAAAGGGCCTGCTCAAAGCGGCGATCCGCGACGATGGTCCGGTGCTGGTGTTCGAAGACAACGACTTGTGGGGCATGAAGGACGACGTGTCGCTCGACACGGATTTCGTCGTGCCGATCGGCAAGGCGAAAACCCACCGCGAAGGCACCGACGTGACGATCATTTCGGTTTCGGGATGCCTGCGTCACGCGATCAAGGCGGCCGAAGATCTGGCGAAGGACGGGATCAGCGCCGACGTGGTCGATCTGCGCACGTTGCTGCCGCTCGACAACGACGCCATACTCGGTTCGCTCGCCAAGACCGGCCGCATCGTCATCGCCGATGCCGCGCACCGGACTTGCGGCGCCGCTGCCGAAATCGCCGCGATCGTCGCTGAAGACGGCTTCGATCTGCTGAAGAGGCCGGTCAGGCGCGTGGTCACGCCCGATGTGCCGATCCCGTTCGCACACACCATGGAAAAGCCGCTCTACCCGAGCCGTGAATCGATCGCCGCTGCAGCCCGCAGCCTGATGTAACGTCAAACGACAGGATACATAGCATGCGCGTGAAGGTCGTCATGCCCAAATGGGGCACCGGTATGAACGAGGGTACCATCATCAAGTGGCTCAAGGCCATCGGCGACCGTGTCGAGGCGGGCGAGATGCTGGTCGAGATCGAGACGGCGAAATCGACCCAGGAACTGGATGCTCCCGCCAGCGGTACATTGACCGAGATATTGCTGCCCGAAGGCGAAGAAGCCGAGGTCCGCACGCATATCGCGACCATCCAGACCGACTGACGCCGACTGGTCGCGCGTGAGACAATCAGCAGGGAGAGCTTCGATGGCCGATCGGCGGGACATTCCGGGTCCGGATATTGCGGGCAAGGTGGCGCTCGTCACCGGCAGCAGCCGCGGCATCGGTCGGGCGATTGCGCAACGCCTCGCCGCGGCGGGCGCGACAGTGGCCGTGACCGGGCGTTCGGCCGCCGCGCCGGTGGCGGGCAGGCGCTACGGTCGGGATCATGTGATGTCCGGCACGCTCGAAGAAACCGTAGCTCTGATCGAAGCCGCCGGCGGCAGCGCGTTTGCGATTGCCGCCGACATCGAGGATCTGGACGAATGCCGACGATTGGTGGCGGAGGCCGCACAAACGGCCGGCCGGCTCGACATCCTCGTCAACAATGCGGGCTTCGTCGATTTCGCGCCCGTGGCGGACATGCCGCTCGATACGTTCGAGCGCACGCTGACGCATTATCTGCGCGCGCCGTTCGCACTGTCGCAGGCCGCCATCCCCTTCATGCGCGAAGCGGGCGCCGGTTGGATCACCCATATCGGCTCGCAGGATGCCTTGCCGCCGTCGCGGCCGTACGCGGATCATGAGAAGGTGCGCGGCTACCACGTCTATGCCGCAGCCAAGGCCGCGCTGCATCGCCTGACGCAGGGCATGGCCGCTGAACTCGTCGATGCGAACATTGCCGTCAATATGGTCGGACCCTCGACCGCGATCCGAACGCCCGGCGCGGATTCGCTGATCCCCCAGGATTTCCCGACCGAGGATGTCGAATATCTGGCCGAAACCGTGCTGGCGATGAGCCATCTGCCGGCGGCCGAACGCACCGGCCTGCTCGCGTTCAGCATGCATTTCCCGTGGCATCACGGGATCATTGTGCGTGGACTCGATGGCGTGGGTACATTCCCTCGCCGCGAACCGCCTGGATGGTCTCATCCTGCGATCAGCGCCTCGGGCGAATGAATTCGTCGCATCCGGAGAGAGACCATGAACGCAAAAGAAGCATTTGCAGGCGGTACCGCCGTCATCACCGGCGCGGGCAGCGGTATCGGCGAGGGACTGGCCCGTGTCGCGGCGCGCCTCGGCATGAACGTCGTGCTCGCCGATGTGGCAGCGGAGCGGATCGAGCACGTCGCGACCGCGATCACGGCGGACGGGGGCATCGCGCTGGCGGTGCCGACCGACGTGACCGACATCGCGGCGCTCGAGACGCTGGCCGACCGGGCCTTCGAGCGGTTTGGCGGGGTTCGTCTCGTCATCAACAATGCCGGCATCGAGACGATCGGCTTCAGCTGGGAGATCCCCGACGCGACGTGGGACAGGCTGCTGTCGATCAACGTGCGCGGTGTCGTCCACGGCTCGCGCATCTTCGCGCGCCGGATGCTGGCTGCCGGTCAGCCGGGCTTCATTGCGAATGTGGCGTCGATCGGCGCGCTGGGGATGATGCCCACGCAGGCACCCTATATGATGAGCAAGCATGCGGTGCTCAGCTTCACCGAATGCCTGTTCCTCGAAATGCAGCTCAAGCAGGCGCCGATCAAGGTATCGGCCGTCCTGCCCGCTCAAGTCGCGACGCGCATCTTCGAGGATGCCCCGGCCGATCGCGGTTCCGATTTCGTCGAGCGGCAGCGCGAGATGATGCACGCGATGATATCGCAGAGCGGTATCACGCCCGAAGCAGCGGGGGAGGTCATCCTGGATGGCATCGCCAGCGGCGATTTCTGGGTTTCGACGCACCCTGAAACCACGGCTCATCTGGCAAAGGGACGTGCCGCCTATCTCGGCGCACTCGCTACGCCCGAACTCGCCGCGGAGGCACGCGTGCTGGTGGAATGATTCCGACGACGTTCGGAAAGATTCGCCTCGCGAGGCCGTAACGAAGGGAAGAATGATGTCGGCAATCGCATTTGCACTCGCCAAGTTCAAAGTCGGCGATCTTGCGGTGCTCGAAGATTTCTATACTATCGCGCTCGGCTTTACCGTCACGGCGCGCATCGAGGAAGGCGAGGGCGACCATCAGATCCGCGAACTGATCCTTGGTCTTGGTGACGAACAGCCGCATTTCGCACTGATCCACTACCCGAACCAACCGGTGCCGCTGCCTGGCGAGGCAATCGTCGCGCTGGTGGTCGCCGATCTCGAGTCGGCGCTGGCAAAGGTCGTCGCGCATGGCGGCACCGATCAGACCGGCGTGATACCGGTGCCCGACTGGAATTTGAAACTGGCTTTCGTGACAGATCCGGAAGGGCACCAACTCGAACTGATGCAGAAGCTGCCGGCAGAGACCGGTGCCCGATGGTGAAAGAGCGAAAATCATTTTGAAGTCAATCCTCGCGCCCAGCGAAATGTCAAACCTGGACGTCGAGCAGATATTTTTTCAACTTCGGCGTGGCGACGCCATTCCGGAAAGCCTGGAGAGAAGAAGATGGCGATCGGTGATGCGGTCCAGATGGAGGACTATATCGACAACAGCGCCTCCGTGGCGAAAGTCGTGCCAGTCGATTTCGGCGGTCCGCTGCCACAGCCGACGCGCAGTCTTGATACGGTTCGCAACGATCTGGATCGGGCGGGCTATGCGATATTGAGCGACGTCTTGACGCAGGATGAGGTCCGCGAAGCGCGGCAAGTGCTGGTAGACGAGATCGCGCGGGAAGAGGCGATCGACGAAAACAGGGTGCGGCGGTTCTTTACCGACCCCGATGACACGAACCGCCGGCTCAGCCGTCTGCCCAATCGGCATCGCTGGTTTCGGGATTTTCTCGAGCACCCCGTGGCGCTCGAACTGACCAGATACATCCTCGGACCGACCTTGCTCAACGAAAGCTATCTGGTTCACAGCTATGGTGCCAACCTGACCCGGCCGGGAAGCGGCGCGCAGTTCGTCCACCTCGATCGCGGCATGGACTTTCATGACCAGAGCAAGCCGCTGCAGTCGCGCTTCATCTGGTGTCTCGATCCTTTCGATGCCGAGAATGGCGCGACCCGTGTCGTGCCCGGCAGCCATTTGTGGAACGATCGCGTCGATATGACCGGTGCGACCTTCTATGAGACGGTGCCGGCTGAGGCGCCGCCGGGATCGCTGATCATCTATTCGGACATGCTGCTCCACGGCACGGGCGCGAACGTATCGCACGACCGCGAACGCGCGGGTGTGATCGTCGGCTACTGCCCGCCCTGGTGCCGGCCGATGATCAATTTCCCGCTGGTGCTGGACCCGGCGGTGATCGAGGGTTCGTCGCGAACCTTGCGTCAGCTCCTCGGCTATAGTTCCGTCTCGATCGGTTTCGACGAGCCGTGGGACGGCGCAAGCGACCGGCTCCGCGCTTTGTGTGTGCCCGCCACGATCGAATATTGACCCAGGTGCGCTGGCCTCAGCGAGGCCATCGCAACACATTACAATGCCGGGACGTCGCGTCCTTGCCTTGGAGAAAATGGATGTCGCTCTTTCGCGTTCTTGTTTCAGCATTGTTCTTCACGACATTGACGACCGCGACCGTCTTGGCGCAGCCGGCTCCGGCTGCGAAGCGGGATGGCGCAAGCCGCCCGCTGACCGTCGATGCGACCGTCGGGGAGTTGCTCGATAATGAAGCCGCCAGGGCGGTGCTGCAGCGGCAGGTGCCGATCCTGGTCAACAGCCCCCAGATCGAAGCGGCGCGCACGCTGCCGCTGCGCGCGATCGCACAATATGCGCCGGCGGTGCTGACCGCCGACAGGTTGCGGGCCATCGACGAGGAACTGGCCCGGACTCCCGGCGCCGTCAGCAGCGGCAAGTTCCGTCCGACCTCATCCGGACCGCTCGATCCGCGCGTTGCGCTGACACTCGAAACGGTACCGTTGTGGGAGCGCAAGGCGCCCGGATCGCTGGGTGACCGGCCACGGGACATGCCGACCTTGACCATCGTCACGCCGGGCGAGACGACCTCGTTCGGAACGGCGGTGATCGTCGCGCCCGGTGGCGGCTATCAGGGGCTCGCCAGCGGTCTCGAAGGCCGTCAGGTGGCCGACTGGTTCGCCGCGCACGGCGTGACCGCCTTCGTCCTGACCTATCGGCTCACGCCGTTCGGATACAGCCACCCCACGCAACTCATCGACGCGCAGCGTGCGATCCGCTGGGTTCGCGCTCATGCGGACAAGTATGGCGTGAACCCCAGGCGCATCGGCATGATCGGATTTTCAGCGGGTGGCCACCTCACCGCCATGGCCGAAACGCAGTTCGACGCGGGCGACGCGAAGGCGGCCGACCCAATCGAGCGCGTGAGCAGCCGGCCGGACTTCGCGGTGCTCGGCTATGCCGCGATCGACCTTCCGAGCAACCGCTGGAATTCGCGCGGGCTGATTGGTCCGAAGACGCCGGAAGCGGCGCTTGCGCAACTCAATCCCGCGGCCAATGTGCGTGCCGATACACCGCCGACTTTCATTTTCCACACCACGACCGACGAACTGGTGCCGTCCACGAACGCGACCATGATGTATGATGCGCTGATTGCCGCCAAGGTGCCGGCGGAACTGCACATCTTCGCCAACGGACGTCACGGCCTCGGCCTCGGCATGACCGACCCTGATCTGAGCATATGGCCGATGCTGATGGAGAACTGGCTCGCCGGCATCGGCATGATCGGGCCCAAGGCGATCAAGGGCGGGTAAGCGGGGTAAATTTCAAGACGTCCGGGTCCCGGGCTGATCTGGCGGGATATGCACCACCAGTCCGTCGAGCTCCTCGCCGAGCTGGACCTGGCAGGAAAGGCGACTGTTCGCGCGCACGTCCACGCCGTCGATCGCCGCGAGCATCGCGCGCTCGTCCGGCCGCGCGGCGCCGGTGCGGTCGAGCCATCCGGGCGCGATCCAGACGTGGCACGTGGCGCACTGCATCATCCCGCCGCACAACGCGTCGATGCCCTCGACGAGGTTGCCGACGGCGAGATGCATGAGGGTCATGCCCTCGAAGTTGACGCAGCTGCGCTCGGTCCCGTCGGGCTGAACGAACGTGATTTTCGCCACCGGATCCGCGCTCGCTACGCCAGGGCCGGGCAAGTGGCAGATTTCGCCGGCGCTGCGACGTCCGTTCCCACAGCCTCCGTCAGGGTGCGCTTGCGGTAGCGCACGCGACATGGCTGCGCCGGCCAGTAGGTGCCCGCGCCGGCGATCGGCCGTACGTCGTCCAGCAATTCCATGTCATAGTGCTGGATCAGGATCGCGAGCAGGACCTTCATCTCCATGCGCGCGAAATTGACTCCGGCGCAGCGGTGGACGCCGCCGCCGAAGCCGATCAGCGAATTGCTCTCGATCCGTGCGTCGGGATTGGCCGGGTTGAATCGTTCGGGGTCGAAACGATCCGGGTTGTGGAAGGTGTCCGCCATGCGGTGGCTGACCGATGGCGCCAGTAGCACGAAATCGCCCTTGCGGATGGTATGGCCGTCGCGCTCGATGTTCTGGCTCGCCTTGCGGCTGAGAATGAAGGCGACGGGGTGGAGCCGCTCGGTCTCGCGCAGGGCAAGGTCCATCTTCTCCATCGCCGCCGCCTGTTGCCAGCCGAGGTTGCTGCCGTCGCCGCCGGCGATCACGGTCGCCAATTCTTGCCGGATCACCGCGAGATAGCCGGGGTTCTGCAGCAGATCGGCCAGCGCCCAGCTCACCTGGCCGGCCGTCGTTTCATGGCCAGCCCAGACCAGCAGCAGGATGAGGTGGCGGATCGTTTCGTCGGCGACGGCGCGCCCGTCCGGATATCGAGTCGCGATCATCGTCTGGAAGAAGTCGGGCGGGTCGATCGGTGCGGCGCGGCGCTTGTCGATCCAGGACTGCAGGATCGCGTGGAGCTTCTTCTTGGCGCGCTGGCTGCGGATCATCTTCGGCGTCGGCAGCCACAGCGGCAGGACGAACTCCATACCGCCCGAAAAATCGCGAAACAGATCGAAGAACTGGTGGCCAAGCTTTTCGTGGAACTCGCGCCCCATGAAGCTGTGCGCGGCGATGTCCATCACCACCGGGCCCAGCGTGGGAATGAGGTCGAATTCGCCCTGCTCGCCAAGTCGCGCGACGAGGTTCAGCGCCTCTTCGGCCATGACCGGCACATATTCCTTCATCGAGGCGGCCTTGAACCGCGGCATGATGATCGCCCGCTGGCGCAGATACTCGTCCATTTCGGCGAACGAGTAAAATTCCGGCGAAAACATCTTGAGGAAAAACGGCATCGATTCACGGATCGAGAGCAGCTTGTCGGTTTCCTCGAAGAAGAAGCGGTTGTGCTCGGGGCCCAGCATGACGTTCATGCGCCGGCCCATCAGGTTCAGCGCGAACAGGCGGCCTTTGGCGTCGTAGCCGCGCTTCAGAACGGAAACCGGATCGCGCAGGAATTGGGCGAGGTGGCCGATGACCGGCCGACCCCCACCAAGCAGCGGAAACACGGTACTCGCCATGTCCTTCTCCCTTGTCGACCCGCGGCGCGTCTGAATGCCCGGCTCGCGGTTGCGAAATCATATCACGTATCGCGTTGGATGCGCACCATTTCGCGGGCGCCCCCGGTCAGTAGACCGCGGCCGGGTTCTTCGCCCGCGGACTGCCCAACATGGCGCGGTGGGAGGGGCGGTCGCTGCCCCGATCGCTTATACCCAATTCCTTTGCGATCTCTGCCACGATCAGCGTCTGCCCCGACAGATCGTCGCGATTGGGCGCACGGTCGATGGCGTCGATCACGTGGGCCGAGAATTCGGGGTTCTCGGCCATGGCGAGAAAGCCCTCATATTGTTCGGGATGGGTCTTTGCCGAAATCTGCGACCGTTCGGTCACCTGCATGCCCAGCCACAGCGATATGGCGATCACCCCGGATCCACGGAAATCATGCTCCATGTCGTGCGCCAGCTTGTCGAGGCCGGCCTTCTGCGCGCCATAGGCCGGGCCATGCATGTAGCAGCTCGCCCCGAACGACGACGTCATGGCAATGCACCCCGATTCCTGCGGGACCATGATCCGCGCGGCATGCCAGCTTGCCGCATAAGCCGATCGCAAACCCACATCGAGAATCTTCTGGGCATCCAGTTCCTTTTCCCAGAACGGTGCTTTCTCGATCAGCTGGTGGTGGATGTAGGCGGCATTGTTGACCAGCACGTCGAGCCGACCCGCTTCGTCCATGATCCGTTCGAACAGGCCCGCGACCTGCGCGTCGTCGGCATGGTCGCAGACCACCGCTATGCCCTTGCCGCCGCGTTCGGTGACGCGTGCGGCGGTTTCCGCGACGGTACCGGGTAAGACCGAACCGTCCCAGCCTATGGCGTCACCAGGAACGATCGTCCGACCGGTGACATAGACGCTGTAACCCAGTTCGCCCAACCCACGTGCAATGCCTGCGCCCGCGCCGCGGCTCGCGCCCGTGACCAGCGCTACCCTGTCCTGGCTCAACTTGCCTTCTCCTTTAATGCACGGCGATGCCGCGTTCATCATGGCTGCGTTGTCGAAACGATTGCGGCGTCAGTCCGGTCGATCGGCGAAAGGCGCGCGCGAAACTGTTGGCGTGGGAAAAGCCGCAGGACCGCGCAATCGCCTTGATCGGCTGTTCGTGCCGCGCCAGCAGCCGCTTGGCTGCTTCGATGCGCGCGGTTTCGATGTAGTCGGAGACGGACTTTCCGGTCAGGGCGTGGAACTGACGGTGGAGATGCCGCGGGCTGATGCCGCAGACGGCGGCCAGTTCGGCGACCGCGGGCGGCGGGCCATCCAGCGCGAGCCGCTCGCGGACGCGCCGGAATTGCCAGGCTGCGAGTCGTCCGGGGCCTTGCCCGCCGGACGCGCACGCGATCAGGCGCCGCAGTTCGATCACGACGAGATCCATCATCGCCGCCAGCGCCTCGGGCGAGCGGTCCACCGGGTTGACCAGTTCGCGATGGATCAGGCGCATCAGGCTGCGCAGCGTATCGCTGCGGATGGCGAGCATCGATTGGAGGAAAGGGGGGTCGGGTTCTGGCCGCAATTCGAGCAGCTCCGGCGTCGTGTCGGCCGCGATGACGCAGCGGATCACGCGGATATGCCCGCCTTCGGACCGGCCGCTGACCGAAACGCCCGGCCAGCGCACGAACAGCGAACCCATGAAACAGCGCTTGTCCGGAGCGATCGCGGGAAAACATGCGGAAGCATCGGCCGCCATCGGTGGCAGGGACATCTCGACCATGAGATCGTCCTCGGTCCGGACGAAATCGAGCATGTCGGGCCAATGCCATTCGACCAGTTCGATGCGCCCGGACCGAACATCGACGGCGTGGAGGACGGTTGGCGTGAAGTCCATGGCGGCGCTTCCCTCAACCTTCGTCGGAATAATCGAACTGGCTGGTGGGCATGATGTCGATCCGGCTGAAATCGATGAATGCGGTGCAACTCTCCACCATGGCGGCTGTATTGGCAGCGAATTTTTCGGCATTGCCGACGGCGTCGAAGAACGCTTCCGACATGGTCAGAGCCTCGGTCGGGAAGCATTCCTCGACGAAGGCGTCATAAGCGGGCGCCATTTGCGTCAGCGGGCGCACGATCAGGTTCTGGACATATTCGAAGTTCGCCTGCGTTTCGATCGCGACACGGGTATGATGGCCGTGCCAATGCGTGATCGCGGCGTCACGGGTGATGTCCTGACGAAAGGAGATGAAGCTCGCCTGGCTCCATCCCCCGGTGCGCGCCCCGGCGCGCGGCGGCTGAAGTGCGTTGGCGATGATGGTCGATTCGCAGACCAGCCAGGCCGCAAAGCGCGCGCTATGCGCCGCAAGGACGGCATCGACGTCAACACGGAAGCGGGCATTGGCGGACGGCATCCAGAACTGCACGATCGCATCCTGTTGCGGTGCTTGCCAACGCTGGACCAGAGCTTCGCCGCCAGCGATGGCGGCATCACGGATGTTCAGGCGCACCCGGCGCGCACCCGCGTCGCGCAGTGCCTGGGGCAGATTTTCCACGAGGCGCGCGCCGTATGTGGCGGCATCGTCATCCGACGGTGCCCAGAGCGCTGCGATGATCTTTTCCATCTTCGGCGATCCTCAGTCGAAATTGGCCTGCCCGCCGTCGAGCGGGATCGTCGCGCCGGTGAGATAGCCCATGTCCGCGCCGCACAATGCGACGAGGGCGCGGCCGATATCCTCTTCGAGCCGACCGATCCGGCCGAGCGGAATGGTACGGAAGAATGCCTCGGCTTCCTCCGGATTGTTCTCGATCCACCATTTGAGTCCGGGCGATTCCGCGTGGGGCGCGATCGTGAGTACGCGCAGGCCGTCGCCGCCCCATTCGGCGGCGGCCGCGCGGGTGAGCGCCCGGATCGCCTGTTTGATCGCGCCATAGGCGCCATAGTTCGACATGTCCCAGCGGATGCCGGCCGAACTGGCAAAGTTGAAGATCGTGCCGCCGCCGCGTGCCGCCATGTGCGGGTGCGCCAGCTTCATCAGGCGAAAGCTCGCCAAGGGGCCAGATTCGAACCCGGCGGTGAAGGCCTCGTCGGTGACGTCCGCGAGCCTGCCGAGCGGCACTTCCTGCGCGTTGTTGACCAGGATATCGAGGCCGCCCAACTCGGCCACGGTGCGATTCACCGCAGCCTGCAGATCGGTTGCCGATCTGACGTTGCAGGCCAGCGGAATCGCTCGGCCGCCGCGCTCGGCAATGATGCGTGCGGTTTCCTCGACCTTTTCGAGCGTGCGTCCGGCAACCGCGACCGCAGCCCCGGCCGCGGCCATGGCCAATGCCGCGCCCTGACCTATGCCTTGACCGGCGCCCGTGATCAGGGCGACCTTGTTAGCCAACTCCACCACCGCTCTCCCTTTTGGATTGTTCGTAGAATATATGCCAACATATTACGCATGATGTTGACATAATGGCAAGGTCGGTCGAAACTTGCGTCGAAAGTTAGGGGAGGGGATTTCAGCGTGCAGCGAATGTGGCCCGGCTCTCTCCGGCTTGACGGCCGGAGGTGCGCGGGCTTTTTCGCGCACGGTCTTCTGACAGGCAGGATGTGATGAGCGGGAATTGGGACAAGGTCGTCGACGTGCTGGTCGTGGGATCGGGCGCGGGTGGGATGCTCTCGGCGCTGGTCGCCGCAAAGAATCGCGCCGACGTGCTGATCGTCGAAAAGGACCGGCTGTGGGGCGGCACCTCCGCCACATCGGGCGGTGGCATCTGGATACCGGGTAGCGACCAGGCGCGCGAGGCGGGTTTCGAGGATGATCCCGACGAAGCCTTTGCCTATCTGCGGGCGCTTTCCGCCGACAATGTGCCGGATGACAACATCCGCGCCTATGTCGATAATGCCGCGCCGATGCTGCGCTGGGTTACGGCCAATACCGGGGTCCGCTACCTCTCGCTGCCCTACCCCGATTACCATGCCGAGAACCCGGGTGGGTCGACCAGGGGCTATCGCACGCATTTGCCGCTGCAGTTCGACGGCAGGTTGCTCGGCAATGATCTCAAGACCCAGCGCTTCCCGTCGCCCGCGGCCAGCCTGTTCGGCTATTTGCAATGGACGTTCGCCGAGACATACGAACTGCTCTACCGGACCAAAGGCTGGTTCAAACACCTCGTAGTCAATATGGCGAAATATTGGCTGGACTGGCCGTTCCGTTTCACGTCGCGCAAGGACCGTCGCTTGACGCTGGGCAATGCGCTGACCGGCGGATTGCGGCATGCGCTCAATGACGCCGCCGTCCCGTTGTGGCTGTCGACGCCGCTCGATCAACTGGTTCGGGAAGGCGATCGTGTGACCGGCGCGATCGTCAAGAAGGACGGCAGGCCTTTCCGCATCGGTGTGCGCAAGGGCGTCGTGCTGGCCGCCGGCGGGTTCGACAAGAACCAGGCGATGCGTGACGGCAACGCGCCGCTCTATCCGACCGCGCTCTATTCGGGCGGCGTGACCAGCAACACGGGCGACAGCATCCGCGCCGCCGAGGCCATCGGCGCCGGCACGATGAACATGCAGTCGGCCTGGGCTGCACCGGTGTTCCACGTGCCCGGCGAGGATCGCGGGCGCCTCTGCACGATCGAGCGCGCGCTGCCTGGTTGCATCATGGTCAACCAGCGGGGCGAACGCTACCTCAACGAGGCCGCCTCCTACCATGTCACCGGGCAGCTCATGGCGAAGCGCGAACATGAGCATGGCGACGCGTCGCCCAGCTGGATGGTGTTCGACCATCGCTTTCGCCACCAGTTTCCGATGGGGCCATTGTTGCCGTTGATGCCGGACTGGCTCCAGTCGGGCGGCGTGCGGGCGATCATGAAGAAGGCGCGGACGATCGAGGAACTGGCCGACCGGATTGAAGTCGATCCGGCCCGCCTTGCTGCGACCATCGGCCGGTTCAACGAGCATGCCGCCAAGGGGGAAGACCCGGAATTCCATCGGGGCGAAGCGGCCTATGACAAGATGTATGGCGATGCGCGCAATGCGCCCAATCCATGTCTGCGTCCGCTGACGGAAGGTCCGTTCTATGCCATGCCGATCTACCCCGGCGACATCGGGACGAACGGCGGCCTGCGCACCAATGCGCGGGCGCAAGTGGTCGACGAAGCGGGCAATGCCATTGCCGGCCTCTACGCGATCGGCAACAACGCTGCCTCGGCGATGGGCGAGAGCTATCCGGGCGCTGGTGTGACGATCGGACCGGCGATGACTTTCGGCTATGTCGCCGCGCGCGACATGACCGGCGGGAACGCCTGACATCGCCGGTAAATCCCCGCGCCACTCACCGCCATGACGACCTGATCAGGGGCGGGAAGCGGATCGGCAACCTTTTCGACGGATAGCGGCCGTGCGCATCAGGAAATATAGCGCTCCCGGTAGAATGCGAATTCGCGTCGGATCGATTCTTCGTCCAGGCCGAAGCGCTCGAGCGAGTAATCATGCATCGGGCGCTGTTCACGCTTGTTGCCTGCCAGGAACTCTCCCAGTGCAGCTTCGATCCGTTCGTCATGGGGTATACCCATGCGCGCCAGCACGCGTTCGGCCTGTTTCAGCGGTTCACGCCCCACTTCGCGATAATCTATGTCGATGAAGCGGTCTTCACCGATCCGCTCGCGCGCGGCTTCGAACAGCCCCATCCATTCGACGAGGCGCGGAAACCAGAATGCACCGACTTCGCGATCGGTCACGGTGGCCGAAAGTTTGTAGAGCGCTGCCTCCATGCTGACGTAGGAAGGAACCACCTCCAGCGGATCGCGGTGGGTCATGATCAATATCGCGTCGGGGAAGGCCTTGGCGGCGATTTCGGTATAGGGCAGGTTCGACGGACTCTTGAGAATCCATTTGCGGCCACGCCGTGCCGGGTCCTGCCATTGCAGATATTTGAGGATGGTCTGAAGATCCTCGTGTCCCTTGCTCTGGTCATAGCCGTCCAGCCAGCGCGCGAACGAGGGCACGAAACTCATCCCTTCGATCATCGTCGAGACGAACATCTGGCCGAGAATGAGGATTTCCTCGTCCGGTGCGTCGGGATCGAGCGGGTGAATCGAGGCCAGCTCGGGCGCAAGCCGGAGCCAGCCATCGATCATGGTCTGCGCATAGGACCGGCGTTCGTCGGGATGGCCGCGTTTCTCGCCGGGAAATGGCGCAAAGTTCTGCGCCTCATACCAGCGGATCGCCGTCATGCCCGGCGCGCTCGCCAGCAGTCGCTGGAAAATCGTGCTGCCGGTACGCGGCAGGCCGAGGATGATGCCCGAAACCTCGACCCGTTCATCGAGGATTTCGGGATGGTGGCGAATGTCTGCGACCATGCGCAGGCGGCTGACGAGGCCCTTGACGATGACTTCGGTCTGGCCCGCGAAGCCCGCCGGAGTCAGTCGCGCCTCGTCATTGGCAGCCTGTATATAACGGTCCATCGGTTCGAGGAACCAGGTGTCGCCAAAGTCATCGAGGCCGGCACGTTCGCGCGCCGCATCGAGCAGTGCCGCCCGATCGAACCCGAGCGCTTGTTTCGTGAGCGTTGTCATGTCTTCCCTTGCGTGTGGCTGTAGCTCGTCCGGCATCGCGGACGCGAGCGGCACAGTTTTTACGCCGCGACGGCTTCTTCCGGCTCGGGCGGGAAGATCGCGGGCTGCCCCGCGTCATAGACGCGCGTCAACAGGCCGATGAACTTCCGGTCGGTCAGGGGGTCGGTGGGCATCTCGAACGTTTCGCCGCGCGCGCGCAGATCCGCGATCAACATGTCGAAGATCTGTTCGTGCGTGAGATCGTCCGAATGGTCGAGAGCGACCTTCAATTCCTGATAATCCATATAGATGTCGGCGCCCCAATGGACGAGGAAGCGGAACTCCTGTTCCGGAATCCTCTGGATCACCTGCCCATCCGTGGTGATCTGCCAGCCGCCGGGATTCGAATCGTCCGCGCTCATCAACGAGTTGATGGCCAGCCCGGATGGACGACGGAGGGCGGAGGGGCCGTTCGATTCAGCGGTGTGGAACATCATCTCGTTCTCGACCACCACCGCGCGGCCCCACATCGGTGCCTTGATCTGCCGCGGTGCTTCCGTGGGACCTTCCGGCCAGTAAGTGAAGCCGCCGCCGATCCGGCCCTTATAATACCAACTGATGACCTGAGCCTTCTTGGCCTGCCAATGTTTGAACAGACCGGTCTTGACCATGGTGTTCATCAGCCAGATCGGGGTATTGTGCATGGAGGCGCCACGGAAACGCGTGGCATCGACATGCGGGCTGCCGCCTCCGTTGCACGGTCCCTGGATGTTGAACAGCATGTTTTCGGGCGTGGCATAGGCCGCACCCCAATAGCCACGGACGAGGTCGAGGAACCTGGTGTTGTAGAAGCAGTCCTCAATCTCGGGATAGAGCGCGGTCGATGCCTTGGCCAGGTACCCGCGGAACACCGGCGACAAAAACATGTCCCACGTCGGCGTAAAGCCCTCCGGCACCATGCCCGAGGTGGTCGCGATCACTTCCTCGGGCGAATTGAAGTGCTGGGCAAGGATAAGTGACCACGGGCCGTTCCGCCGCACGATATCGAGCAAGCGCGCGTGCTGGTCCGGCGTGAAGGCGTCCTCGATGACCTGCGGATCGGCAATGGGACGGATCACGGACGCGGCCATCGACATGTCACTTCTCTCCTCGGGTGCGGACCATGAGTGGGGCCACGGGTTCGCTCATTGCGTAGAGAATCCCCCTCATAATTTTCGCATATGGCATCTATATGCCATAATGTGCCGAAGAAAATCAATATGATTGTGCATCTGTTGCCGAAAGTATCGGTTGGTCATACGGGCGCGCTCGTAGCCGCCGTCAGGCCGCCGTCGACCACGATTTCGGTTCCGGTGATGTAACGGGCCTGATCGGACGCGAGGAAAAGCGCGGCATGAGCCACATCCCATGCGTCTCCCATACGGCCCATCGGCACTTGCGCGTGGCGTCGGGCGACCATCGCCTCGTAGCCGCCGCCGCCATAGCGGTCGGCCAACCGCTGAACGAGCGGGGTGAACATCAGTCCGGGGACGACGCAGTTCAATCTCACGCCTCTGGAGGCATAGGCAATCGCCGTCACCTTGCTGAACTGCATGAGTCCGGCCTTGGCTGCGGCATACCCGACCTGGTCCTTGCCCACCCAGCGTTGGCCCGCGACCGAGGAGATGTTGACGATCGCGCCGCCGCCTTGCGCTTCCATGTGAGGCAGCGCGGCGCGCGTCATCAGGAAGGCGCTGGTCAGATTGAGGTCGAGTTGCTGCTGCCAGATATCGTGGTCCATCGTTGTCGGGGTGCCCGGTTCCGACTGGCCGACATTGTTCACCAGCACGTCGATCCTGCCGAAATGTGCGACGCAATCGTTGACCGCCGCGTCGACCTGCGCACGGTCGGTAACGTCACACGCGGCGATCCTGATGTCGTTGCCCTCGTCGGCGATCGCCGCCCGGGTAGCGTCCGCCGCCGACGGGTCCACGTCGATGCCCATCACCCTGGCGCCCTGCCGCGCGAAAAGCGCCGCGATTGCCTTGCCATTACCCCAGCCGGGACCGTTCGATCCACACCCCGTGACGAGTGCCACTTTGCCGTCCATTCTCAGCATATGCTTCTCCGAGCTTCGCGACGGCGCGGCCGTCGCTGTCTTGTTTCCCAAAATGCACCATCATATAGCGCCGGCCTGGTCGTTCCCGCGTCTGGCAATCATGAAAGCGAGCAGCATGACCCATCGCCCGAGAATCGCGCTGATCAGTGCACTGGCGCAGTCGCCGGGCCCCGCGATGGCGGCCATGGCCGATGCATGGCCCGAGGCATATTGCCACAATCTCATCGACGATTCGCTTGCCGCCGATTTTGCGACGCTTGGTGCGATCACGCCCGCGATCCACGATCGTTTCCTCGCGCTTGGCCGCTATGCTGCCTCGGTTTCGGACGGCGGCAAGCGGCCCGACGGGATCATGTTCACCTGCTCCGCTTTCCGCCCGGCGATCGATCGGGTCAAAGCCGACCTGCGGATCCCGGTCGTGTCTCCCAACGAAGGCGCGTTCGACGAGGCGCTCGATATCTGCGCGAGCCTGGCTGGCGGGGGCCGCATCGCCATCATGCTCACCTTCGCCGGCTCGCTGGAGCCGTTGATCGAGGAACTGCGCACGATCGCAAGAGCGCGTGGCCAGACGGAGCCGGAGGTGATCGGCGTCGTCGTCGAGGGCGCGCTCGAAGCGCTGCAGGCGGGCGACGGCGCTGAACATGATCGCCGCGCGGCCGTCGCCGCCGACGCTATGCCGGCAACCGACGTGACCGTGATCGGTCAGTTCTCGATGGCGCGGGCTGCCTCGCACGTGGTCGCGCGGCGCTTCGAGCCGGTGTTGACCACGCCGCACGCCGCGGTGCGGAAGCTGCGCCGATTGGTCGATGTGCGGACCTGATGCCTTCAGCATAACGGTTCCGCGCCGCGGTGTTTGCAAGTCGAAGCGAGACTGCGCGGGTTCAGTCATGGCCTGCGGAAACGATATCGTCCGGTCCCCAGAAGGCCCGCAGACGGGTGATGTGGCCTTCCGCGTCGAACGTGCAGACGTCGATCGAGCGGATACGCAGGCGTTCGCTGTCGGGCGGGGTGAATTCGACATCGAACGCCAGCGCCGCTTCGTTGGCGTGCGAACCGCGGATTGGTGCGACCGGTATGATGCGGGCATTGAAGGCGACCGAATCGGCGAACCATGCCGCTATGGCCTCGCCGGTTCTGGGGGCGGAGCCTACTGGATCCTCGATCACGGCATCCGCAGAAAACAGGGCGACCAGCCCCGGCGCATCGCCGGCGTTGGTCCGGTCCACATAGGCCTGCAACACCGCCTTCATCACCGCCTGACCGGGCACGTCGGGATTGCTGGGGGCGTTGCCGGCCATCGATTCTCTCCTGTTATCACATTTGCGTAAAGATTGCTTATGACCAACACGTAAAATATGGCAAGATTCAGCTATATTTGCGCATATTTCGTAGACGGGAACCATGCGTGCTGGCAAGCCTTGGGAGTGTAGCGATGCCTGACGAACAACTGGACCGGATGGCGATCATCGACCTCGTCATGCGTTACTGCCGGGGCTGCGACCGGCGCGACTTCGCCCTGGTGCGCGCGCTTTACCATGACGATGCGATCGACGACCATGGCGCAATGTTCCGGGGGGATCCCGACGCGTTCGTCGCCTGGCTCCCCACGGCCATGGCGGCTTGGGAACTGACGATCCACGCGATCTCCAACAGTGTCGTTGCGATCGACGGAGATGTGGCCGATGGAGAGCATCTCGTCCGCGCCTGGCATCGCTCGCATCCGCCGCTGCGCCGGGAATATATCGTCCATGGCCGCTATCTGGATCGCTACGAGCGCCGCGAGGGCGTGTGGAAGTTCCTGCACCGGTCGCTGGTCTTCGATCATGGCGAAATTCGCGACGTCGATGAAGACGCGCTGGCACGCCTTGCCGGCGATGCCGCGCAGGGGAGGGCGGATCGTGACGATCCCTCGTGGGCGCTCGAATTGCTCGCGCGTCGCTAGCGTCGGCCGCTGTCGGCCAATCGGGCAGCCAGCGCATGGTGAAGGAAACGGATGAGCGTCGTCAGGCCTGGTCCGGGCGGAGCCTTTGCGCGGTGAAGCAACCAAAGCGGACAATCGAGGCGCGGATCGGGTTCCGACAACCGCACGAGCGACGATTCCGCGTCTCCGGCAAAGCACCACAACACGGCGCTGCCGAATCCGGCGAGTACCGCCTGCTTGAGCTGTGGCCATGAATTGAACGTTGCAAGCCCTGCGGTCTCGGCCGCCTCGCCTGCAGGGTTGGCCGCGGACCAGTGGCCACCGGGTAGCGCCGCGTCGATTTCATACCCCCAGCCCAGTTGCGGCATGTTCGCCGCGATGCCGCGTCGGGCATAAGGCGCCTGAGCGAGTGATGCGACCTGCACACCAGCCAGCCGCAACGGTGGTGTCTGGACCAGCGCGACCGCAAGGTCGGCGCGGCGATGGGTGACGGCGTCGAGCGGATCGAGTTCGCCAAGCAATTCGATCGCCACGTTCGGATGCGCAAGCCGGAACGTCAGCAACTCCGGTATGAACTCGGCGGCAATTCCGGCGCTGCCGGCAATGCGGATCGGTCCCTCCCGGCGCCCGGCGGCGGCGAGGTCATGGCGCAGGGCCGCCACCTCGCGCTCGATGGATTCCGCTGCCGCGAGCAGCCGGAGGCCGGCGCGGGTCGGCGACGGGCCAAGTGGCCCTTCTTCGAACAGGGCCAGTCCCAATGCCTTCTCGAGGGCGTCGATCCGTCTGCCCACCGTCGTGCGGTTGACATTCAGTTGCCGTCCCGCTGCCGTGTAAGACCCCGTCCGCACGGCAGAGAGAAACACTTCCAGATCGCTCCATTCCATCGGCGTGCATATTTGCACAGATACTGTGCAAGGCAAGAATTTTCGCAAATGGCGATAAAGGCGGCTATATAGCGAAGGATTGCGTCGTCACGAGCGGACGCACCAGAGGAGTTGATGCATATGGCCACTTCAAGCGACTATGGCTTGGGACAGTTCGCCTTTCCGCGCGGCTGGTTCATGATCGGGCCGGCGAGCGACGCGACGCGAATACCCGCTCCGATCCGCTATTTCGGCAAGGACCTGGTGCTCTACCGCGGTGCATCCGGCACGCCCTATGTGGTCGATGCCTATTGCCCGCATATGGGGGCGCACCTGGCGAAAAACACCACATCGTACATCGTGCGCGATGGCGATCACGTCGAAGGCGAATCGATTCGCTGCCCGTTTCACGGTTGGCGCTTCGGACCCGACGGGGCGTGCAACAACATACCCTATTCGGATTTCGTGCCCAAGGCTGCGAAGCTCGGCACCTATCCGCTGGTCGAGCGCGCCGGCATTCTCTGGATGTGGCACGACGCCGAAGGACTCGAGCCTGCCTTCCCGTTACCGGATTTCGGCGGGCATTTCGGTGAGCCGGGCTGGGTCGAATGGAAGATCGATTTCATGGGCGACCTCGATTGCCATGGCATCGAGATCGTCGACAACATGGCCGATTTCGGCCATTTCGTGCCGATTCACGGCGCGAAGGACTGGCAGTATTTCGCCAATGAATTCCAGGATCATGTCGTCCATCAATATTATAGCGCGGGACACCGCACGCTGACCGCCGCGGAAGGTGACCAACTCGTGCTCGACACGTGGTACACCGGTCCCGGTTTCCTTCAGTCCGAGATGGCGGGCGCGTTCGACAGCTTCATCATGATCGCCAATACGCCGATCGAGGATGGCAGGAGCCGAGCCTGGCATGCGCTGATGGTCAAGGTTCATGATGGCTCGCGTGCAACGACCGACGACGATCTCGCACTTGCACTCGCCTATCAGGAAGGCAGCCGCCTGGCCTTCGCCCAGGACGTGGAAATCTGGGCGAACAAGCGCGCCTGTCTCAACCCGCTCGCGATCCCGTCCGACGGTCCCTATGGCAAGGTTCGCACATGGTATCGCCAGTTCTACAACCCGCGCGACATGGCACCTGATATCCAGGGCCGGGTCAACGGACTGGTGGTGACCTACGACAAGCGACCCGGCAGCAAGGCTGCCTGATCGAACAATTTCATGAGTCGAGCAGGGTATGGCGGCAATTCTCCTGTGAGCGCCGTCGTCCCCGCTCACGCGTTCGCAAATATAAGCGGCCCGGCAATCGGGCGCGCGCGGGAGACGGAATCATGGCTACATTTCCGGCAGGTTGCACTTTGTTGTTCGGCGGCAGCGGGGGGATCGGTCGTGGCGTCGCCCAGACCTTCGCCGAGGCGGGCAGCGACATCGCGGTCGTCTATCGCAACAAGTCCGAGATTGCCGAGACTGTCGCGGCCAATGCGCGGGAGCTCGGCCGCAAGGCGAGCACCCATGCCGCCGATGTGACCGACCCCGTCCAGGTTCGGGCCGCGGTTCATGCGGCAATTGCCGCGCATGGCCGGATCCATTCGGTGGTGTGGGGGGCGGGGCCGCTGGTCAACCAGCATTATCTCGCCGAGACGCCGCTGGACGCGTGGCGCCACGCTTTCGAGGTGGAAGTGCACGGCTTCTTCGCGGCGATGCAGTCAGTGATTCCGCACATGCGCGAATATGGTGGCGGCAGCTTCGTGACGCTGGGTTCGGCCGGCCACGATTGGTGGCCGGCGCGCGATGGCATGTCGGTCGCGGTCAAGGGTGCGAACGAGCAACTCGTCAAAGGCATCGCCAAAGAAGAGGGCAGGCACAACATTCGCGCCAATTCGGTGCTGGTGGGCGTCATCGATGCCGGCCAACTCCACGAACTGACCCGTCTTGGCCAGCTGGACGCAAGATGGATCGACGAAACGCAGAAACTCCTGTGCCTCAAACGCTGGGGTACGGCCGCGGAAATCGGCCACGCATGCGTCTATTTCGCCAGCGACGAGGGCGCTTACACGACCGGGCAGTCGATTTCAGTCTCGGGAGGCTTCGGCGTGTGAGATCCACTCGCCAAGCCAAAGTGCGCTGCGTACCGCAGTCAACACAGATTACGCATATATCGTATCAAAAAGATCATTGAACGATAATTGCGTAAGTGCTAGCGAGTTTCGGCGGGGCAACGTCTTGTCGCTCGGCAAAAGGGAAGGGTCACCGCCAACGCCCACCGGGCGATCCGATTGGTATTGACGGTCTGAACATGGACAATCCTCGCAGCGGACCTACGACGCGGCGAGTGCAGTTGCGTGCGCGATGCCTTCCTCCCCGCTCCGGCAGGATCCAACTTGCCGCAGAATGCGCAGATAAGGAGAGGAAGAATGGTCTTGAGGCACAATTCGCGTATCTCGGGCGGGAAACGGGTCGGCTTGAGCTTGCTGGCCAGCGTTGCGGCAGCTGCGGTGCTCGCGCCCTGTCAGGCGATCGCACAGGACGCGGCGCCGGCTGAGGCCGATGCAAATGACCTCGGCGATATCGTCGTCACCGCCAATCGCCGCGCCGAGCGCGGACAGGACGTGCCGATTGCGATCACCGTCATATCGCCGCAGCGCCTCGAACAGCAAGGCATCGCCAAGGAGCAGGATCTGCAGGCCAGCGTGCCTTCGCTCGTCGTCGGTCCGAACGGCCAGGGATCACGCGACTCGATGTCTTTCACGCTGCGCGGGCAGGGCGCGACGTTCCAGGCGTCGCCGGGCGTGGTCGTCTACGTCAACGAAGTGCCGCTGCCGGCTGCGATCACGCTGAGCCAGCAAGGTGGGCCGGGCAATTTCGTCGATATCGAGAGCCTGCAGGTGCTGGCGGGACCGCAGGGCACCTTGTTCGGGCGGAACACCACCGGTGGTGCGGTCCTGCTGACGCCGAAAAAGCCGACCAACGAATTCGGCGGATGGATCAAGGGCGAATATGGCAATTATGATCGCGCCTATGTCGAAGGCGCCGTCAATCTGCCGATCGTCGACGACAAGGTCCTGCTGCGTGTGGTCGGCGCCTATCACAACCGCGACGGCTACACCCGCGATGTCGTATGGAACAAGGATCGCGACGACGAGAATTGGTATTCGGGCCGGGTCGGCCTGACGCTCAGGCCGGTCGATGGTATCGAAAACTATACGATGGGCTATTATTCCAAGTCGGACACGAACGGCGCGGGCCTGGTCAACCGGGGTTTCAACATCGATGGCCTGAAATCGCTCGGCTTCTGCGCCGACGCACCGGCCGCGCCGGGACCGATCGGCGTGCCTTGCGACGTTTATCGTCAGGTTACTGCCGATGCCACGGCGCTCGGACCACGCAAGACCGCGTTCTCGACCGACGTTTTCCAGAAGACCGAGACGTGGGGAATTTCCAATACCACCAATTTCGAAATCACCGACGACATCACCCTGCGCAACATCGCCAGCTATCAGAAATTGAAGATTGGTTATCGCTATGACGGCGATGCCAGCATCCTGCAGCAGCACGATGTCGATCCCGGCGTGCTGCCGGCGGCCGGCGTGGTGACGTTGCCCGTATTGAACTTCCCGATCGGCTACTTCAATTCCACGCTTGCGACCGAGTTGCCGCGCGACGATCTCAGGCAGTTTACCGAAGAGCTCCAGGTCCAGGGCAAGTCGCTCGACGGCAAGTTCGACTGGACCGTGGGCGGGTTCTACTATGAGCAGAAACCGGACGGTACGCAGGGGTCGCGCGCGGTCGTGTATTGCCCAGCGCTCTTCACTGGCTTCTGTGAAGCGAGTTTCAACCAATACAGCACCAGTACGGTTTCAAAGGCGCTCTACGCCCAGGGAGCGCTGGATCTCGGCGCGTTCTCGCCAACGCTCGACAATCTTCACCTCACAGCGGGCTATCGCTACACTTGGGATCACATCTCTGGCTTTGCCTCGCAATATTCGCGGTCGGCGGCCGATCCGACCAAGGCTGTCTGTGGTTCCGACAGCCGCGTCGTTCCTTTCGCCAGCGCTTTGGCCGATTGCCGCTTCTCGGCTTCGCTGAAGACGAATTCGCCGACATGGACGGTTGGCCTCGATTACAAAGTCACGCCCGATGTGCTGCTGTTCACCAAGGTGAGCCGAGGTTACAAGGCCGGCGGGTTCAACCAATATGCGGTCTTTACCAATACGCGGACGTTCGACCCGGAGAAAGTCACCTCTTACGAGGCCGGCTTCAAGTCCGACTTCCGCCTGGGCGAGGTCCCGTTTCGCCTGAACACGGCTGTATACCACGTAATCTACAAGGGTATCCAACGTGCGACCGGTGACTTCAACCCGGCCACCAATGCCGGCGGTGCGCGAACCAACAATGCCGATGCGCGGATCAACGGCGTCGAGGTCGAAGCATCGTTCCGGCCGTTCCCGGGCCTCGAGCTTGGCGGTAACTTCAGCTATACCGACGCCAAATATACGAAGTACGTGTACGAGGCGAATTCGCCGACATTGGCGTGCAACGGGCTGGTCATTCCCAAGGCGTTTGGCGGTGCGGGCGTCGCCGACTCTTCATGCCTCGATTTCCAGTACGCCGCGCCGTATATCTGGAGCATTCATGTTTCTGCGGAGCAACCATTGGGTAATGATGCAGGCACGGTTACGCTGTTCATCAATTATTCTCACACCGCGAAACAATATACCGAGGCGGTCCAGCTTCCGGTTAGTCAGCCAGGTGCCTATTTGGAACCGTTCGGTCTACTTAATGCCTCGCTCGACTGGCGTGGCGTTGGCGGCAGCAATTTCGATATCGGCGTGTTCGGTACCAACCTTGCCGACAAGACTTACCGGATCAGCAATGCCGACGTCTTTCAGTCGGGCGGCCTGCTCTACCACGCGACGCTGTTCGGCGAACCGCGTATGTACGGCCTGCGTGTAAAATACCGGTTCGGCGGCGAATAAGCGCCTGCCGCGACCGATGGGGCCTCGGATATCGGCGCGGACCATGGGTTCCGGGCGGCGATCCGGGGCCTGCCGTCTGGAGATCGAGCGTCGTCTCGCTTTCGCGAATGGCTAAGCGGACTGGTTCGCAACGCGATGTGGCGATAGGGGAGTAGTGCGATGTTATCGCTGCAGGAAATATCCGACCGGCTGGAAATCCAGGATTTGCTCGCGCGCTACAGCCATGCGATCGACGAGCGGGACTGGGATGCACTGGACCACATTTTCACGCAGGACGCGGTGATCGATTATTCCGAGACCGGGGGCGCAAGAGGCACGGTGACGGAAATCAAGAAATGGCTGCCCGTTGCACTCGAGCGCTTCCCTGCATTCCAGCACATGGTGGCGACGATGAAGTTGGACCTCGATGGGGATCGCGCATCGAGCCGGACCATCCTTTTCAATCCGATGGTGTATCGAGCAGACGATGGCGCCGAACAGGTCTTTTTCATTGGCCTCTGGTATCGCGACAAATTGGTTCGTACCGGCAATGGCTGGCGGATTGCCGAGCGATACGAGGAATTGGGCTATACCCACAATGTGCCGCCCATGCCCCCGGTTCCCGGCCTCGCGGTAACCCCGGCATGACGATGCCGAATGGCGCGCTCGTTTCGCCGGCGGCGCCCCAGGCGGGCCGCGGTCGCGCGATGGCGATCCGGGGTTTCCTGTGCCAGAACATTGCAATCGGGTGCGCCTTCGGTGGCTTTGGCGTTACGGTTCTGCCGTTGCAGGACAAGTTCGAGGTCGGACGTGGGGTTGCGACGCTGGGTCTGGCGCTCGCGGTCCTGACGATGAGCCTGTTCGGCCCGGTCGTGGCGACGCTGATCGGTCGCTTCGGGCTGCGCGCCACCATGTTGTCCGGCATATTGCTCTCGGCGCTTGGTTATGTCGCACTGGCGTTTGCGCCCGGGATCGCGATTATCCTCGCGGCTTATGCACTGCCGATCGGGATCGGTCTGGCGATGTTCGGGAATTTTCCGTCGAGCATCCTCGCCGCTGGCTGGTTCCGGCACAATCCAGGACCGGCACTCGGCTTCGTGAACACGCCGCTGCTCGTTGCTCTCCTCCCGATCGCCTCCGTATCGCTGATCCGCGATCATGGTCTCGTCACCTTCTACCTTGCCATGGCGGCGGCGCATCTCCTGCTCCTGCCATTCGCGTGGGGGATCGCCGAAGCACCGGTCCCGGAAGAGCCTTCCGACGAAGGACCGGGTCCGGGCATTGCGCATCACCCTGGTCCTGCCGATGTGTCCACGCGCGAGATTCTTCGTCGGCCGATGTTCTGGGTGATCGCCGTCGGCTCGGGTTTGCTCAATGCAGTGGGGATCTTCGGCGTCACGCACCTGGTTGCATTCGGGATCGAGCGCGCGGTTCCGCCCGAACAGGCTGCGTTGTTGGCGTCTATCATGGGGGGAGCAAGTGTTGCCGGCTCCCTGGCGATCGGCTTCATCTGCGCAAAGGTCGGCGCGGCACGCGCGCTCGCGCTGATCGCGCTCGTCATGACGACGGGCTGGATGGTGTTGTTCGGGACGCATGTCGTGGTGCTGATGGGGCTGGTGACATTGCTGGTAGGGGCAGGCGGGGCAGGTGTATACACAGCGGTGAACGTGCTGGTCGGCAGTGCGTTCGGACCCCGGGCGTTGCCACGAACGATCGCCCTGCTCGGCCTCTGCACGCTGCCGCTGACGTTCGTACTGCCGCCGCTGGCTGGAACTCTCCACGACGCTGCCGGTAGCTACGACCCGGTCGTGCTGGCGATCGTCGGTTGCTGCATGGCTGTGACTGCGTTGTTCCTGTTGTCCGCAAGGGCATCGGCGCGCGCGGTCCCAATGCTCGGCTGAGCAAGTTCATTCTCCAATTTTCATCTGACGGGAAGAAGATCACATGGGACGGCTTGAAGGAAAAGTGGCGATCGTCACCGGTGGCGCGCGCGGGATGGGGGCGGCGACCTGCCGCCTGTTCGTGGCTGAGGGCGCGCGCGTGGCGATCGCCGACGTGCTCGACGATGCCGGACAGGCGCTGGCTGTCGAACTGGGCGAGGCGGCGCGCTTCTGGCATCTCGATGTCACCGACGAAGCGGCCTGGGCGTCGCTGACGGGACATGTCGAGTCGGCATTCGGACCGATCGACATCTTGGTCAACAATGCGGGCGTGCTGCTGTTCCGAGCGCTGCTCGATACCAGTCTTGCCGACTATGAGCGGGTGCTGCGCGTCAACCTCATCGGTGAGTTCCTCGGCATCAAGGCGGTCGCGCCGGGCATGGTGTCGCGTGGCAAGGGCGCGATCGTCAATATCTCGTCGGTCGACGGCATGAAAGGCGCAAACGGCCTCGCCGCTTATGCCTCGAGCAAATGGGGCGTGCGCGGGCTGACCAAGGTCGCCGCGATGGAACTGGGGCACAAGGGCGTCCGGGTCAATTCGGTCCATCCCGGCGGGGTCGATACCGTGATGACCAACCACGATGCGTCGACGCGGGAACAGGTCGATCAGCGCTTCGGCAATGTTCCGCTGCAGCGCGTCGGTGGCCCCGAGGAGGTGGCGGCTGCAAGCCTGTTCCTGGCGAGCGACGATGCGTCATATCTGTGCGGCGCTGAAATCGTGGTGGACGGCGGCATGATCGTCGGTGCCTATTACGAGGGTTTCCCCGGTGCACCCGGGGTCTGAAGCCGCCGCGGCGATGCCCTTCACCCCAGATCGGCCGACCCGGCGTCGAGAATGGCCGGGTCGCCGCTGTGCATCTGCCACAGGGCGTCGCGCCGGATGATGCGCCAGCCTTCCGGCCGGCGTTCCCAGCGATCGACATATTCGCCGTTGGAATCGAAGATCGGCCCCGCCTGATCGCCCTTGCGCTGGTGGCGCGCCTGAACATAAGCCCGGCTGGTCGCCACGTCGCCATCGACATCGACGGTGATGCTGCCGATCAGGTGCTGGGTGGGTCCGGAAGGGTCGAGAAAGCGGCGCATGTTTTCGGTCAGCGCGGCCATGCCGTGCCGCTCGCCATAGCCATAGTCGAAACTGAGGTCGGTCGCGAAGACGTCGCCGAGGGCGGCCCAGTCCTTGGTGTCGAGCACGCGGGCGAAGCGGGCGAGACCGCGATTGATCTCACGTTCATCGATCAGTGTCTGGAGGTTCATGGCGTGCGTTCCATCGCGCTGAAGGTTGCGGCGCTTTTCGACACTGACATTCTCCCTTCTCCAGTGGTTCGCGGCCCAGCCAGCATCAACGTGCAAGCGGGGCGGGCGCATCAATCCTGCTGAAAGCTCACCACCGCACGCAGCGCTTCGCCCGATTTCATCAGCGCAAAGCCGTCGTTGACCCGCGCCATCGGCAGGCGATGGGTGACGAGATCGTCGAGGTTGAGCCGTCCTTCCACATAATGGTCGAGGAAGCCCGGCAGATCGCTCCGGCCCTTGCTATTGCCCATGAACGAACCCTTCACCGTGCGTCCCAGCTGGAGGTCGAAGGGCGCCAGTTGCAGCGTGTCGCCGTCGGGCGGTACCCCCAAGATGACGCAGCAGCCCCAGCCGATGCGGGTGCAATCGAACGCCTGTTTCATCAGCGCGGCATTGCCGACGCACTCGAAGGCGAAGTCCACGCCGCCGCCGGTCGCAGCGCGAATCGCGGCGACGGGATCGCCATCGATCGGATTCACGAAGTCGGTCAGGCCGAAGTGGCGGCCCTGGCCGTCGCGTGCCGGGTTGATGTCGACGCCGAAGATCCTGCTCGCTCCCGCCAGCCGCGCGCCCTGCACCACGTTGAGGCCGATGCCGCCGAGACCGAACACCGCGACGGTCGACCCCTCGCCGACATGGGCCGTGTAGAGCACCGCGCCGACGCCCGTCGCCACCGCGCAGCCGATGGTACAGGCAAGGTGGAACGGGACGTCCTTGCGGATGAGTGCGACGTTGCGCTCGTTCATCACCACGAACCGCGCGAGGGAGCCGACGCCGGAGTATGACGACACAGGCTTGCCGTTCAGCAGGAAGCGCGTCTGCGGCTGGGCGATCTCGCCCAGGAAAATCTCGCACAGATTGGTCTTGCCCGAACGGCAATTGCCGCACGTGCCGCATTCCCCGATGGCGACGGGGACGACGTGATCGCCGATCGACACGGAGGTGATGGCGCGACCGACTTGGCGCACGATCCCCGCGCCTTCGTGGCCGACGACCACTGGAAACGGATATGGCGCTGCCTTGCCTTCCAATTGGCTGAGGTCGGTATGGCATAGCCCGCTCGCCATGATCTCGATCAGCACTTCGTCATCGCGCGGCGGGGACAAATCCAGCACTTCGCGCACCAGTGCCGCACCGGGCGCATGGCAGACCATCGCATCGACTTTCATTGCACGTCTCCCGGAAGATCGACCGGTGGCGGCGGTGTCGCCCCCAGGATCATGTCGGCGCCCTTTTCGGCGATCATCGCCACCGGTATCGCCGTATTGCCGCCGGGCAAATGCGGCATGATCGACGCGTCGATCACCCGCAGCCCCGACAGACCATGGACACGCAGTTCGGGATCGACCACCGCCATCGCGTCCAGACCCATGCGTGCGGTGCCGACCGAGTGATAGTCCGCTTCGGCATGGCCGCGGATATACCGGTCGATCTCCTCGTCGCTCTGCACCGCGGGACCCGGCGCGAGCTCATCGCCGCGGATTTCGTCGAACGCTGCCTGGTGAAAGATATGGCGCGCGATCCTGACACCTTCGCGCATGACCCGCCGGTCGTTCTCCGTGCCGTTATAGTTCTGGTCGATCAGGGGTGGCAATTCGGGGTCGGCGCTGGCCAAAGTGACCGATCCGGTCGATTCGGGCCGGGCTACGTTGATGTGGGCGTAGAAGCCATGCATCGGGACCATAGTGCGGCCGTTATTGCCGAACAGGGCCGTGACCAGCAGCATCTTGATGTCCGGCTCCTCGAGTGCGGGGTCGGATTTGACGAAGCAGGCCACCGACATGCCGGGATCGGCGAGCGGACCTTTGCGGAAGAGCAGATATTGCCCCATGGCCAGCGCGCCGCGGAACGGATTGATGTAGCGCAACATCGACCATGGTTTGGTCGAACGATATTTCACGTGGACGGCAAGGTGATCCTGAAGGTTGCGACCGACCCCGGGCAGGTTCGCAATGATCTCGATCCCGTGCTCGCGGAGTTGATCCGCCGAGCCGACGCCCGAGAGCAGGAGGAGTTGCGGCGAATTGATCGCGCCGGCCGAGAGGATCACCTCCCGGCGCGCCATCGCCAGCCTGTCCGTGGCGGCATGACGGAACATGACGCCGCTGGCGCGCTTGCCCTCGAACAGGATCCGGCGGCACTGCGCACCCGTCATGACCGCGAGGTTCGGTCGCCCCGATATGGGCCGCAGGTAGGCCGATGAGGCGCTCGAGCGCCGGCCCTTTCCGACCGTGAGGTCCACTGCGCCGAACCCTTCGCGATGCGCGCCGTTGAAGTCCGCGCAATAGGGATATCCAGCCTGTTGCCCCGCCGCAACGAAAGCCTTGGCGAATGGATGATCCTGATTGGCGCGGGTGACCTGAATCGGACCATCGGCGCCGTGCCAGATGTCCCGCGACGGACCGTAGGTCTCGACGCGGCGGAAATAGGGCAGAACGTCGGCGAACGACCAGCCGCGATTTCCGGCCTGCGCCCAGCGGTCATAGTCCGAGTGCATGCCACGGTCATAGGCCATGCCGTTGATCGACGAACCGCCGCCGAGCACCTTGCCGCGCGGAAGGTATAGCACGCGCCTGTCGAGGTGCGCCTGCGGTGCCGACATGTACCGCCAGGCATGGCTGCCCGACATCATGATCGGAAGCAGGCCGCCGGGCGCGGCGATGAGCGGGCTGTCGTCCTTCCCGCCGGCTTCGAGCAGTAGCACGCGCGTGTCCGGATCGGCCGAAAGCCGGTTGGCGAGAATGCACCCGGCCACACCGCCGCCTACGATAACATAGTCGAAATCCAGCTCTGCCATCGGCTTGCGTATATCCTTCAGCACCCTCTCCGAGGCACCGTGGCGTCAGCCACCCGTCCATGCAACATCCGTCCCGACGGGACGTCAGTTCGTGGCGCAATCGGTTCCCTTTGTCCGGATTGGCTCCGTCAGGTGGCTTGGGATTGGCGGGTCAGCGGCGTTAACTGCGGGCACGAGCGTGAACCGCTTCGGAGGATGACTGATGAGAGAACCCATGAAGGTGGTGGCGAATCTGGACTTGTGCCAGGGCCACGCCCGGTGTGAGGACATATGTCCGCAAGTGTTCCGCACCGATGCGATCGAAGGCAAGGTCGTGATCGACAGCCCGGAGTTTCCGTCGGAGTTGGAAGCAAAAGTGCGCCTTGCCGTCCGCAATTGCCCGGAAGGCGCTCTGCGCATCGCCCGCAGCGCTTCGAACCCCGAAGGAGCATCGGCATGACCCTGCATTTCCAGCCGCCCGCGCCCGACCATGTGCCGGCGGAATTGATGGTCGATTTCGATTTCTTCGAGATTCCGGAGGGCGTCGGCGACCCGGCGGAGATCTGGCATGATCTCGTCCGGCGCGGCGTGCCGAGGATTTTCTACACGCCGCGCAACGGCGGACACTGGGTGTTCCTCGACTATGCCGACATCGTCGAGGCCTATCGCAATCATGAAATCTTCTCGACCTACCAGACGCCAATTCCGCCGATCGAGCCGTTCCCGGTCGTTCAGCCGCAGGGCGTCGATCCACCGGCGCACAACGCCTTTCGCCGCCTGCTCGCGCCGATGTTCACGCCGATCGCGGTTCGCGCCATGGCCGATGAGTTGCAGCGGCGTTCGCGTTTGTTGATCGATGGCTTCGCGGACAAGGGTCAATGCGACTTCATCGCGGACTATGCGGAGCGCTTCCCAACGGGCACGTTTCTGTATCTGTTCGGGTTGCCGGAGGCACGGCTCGACGAGTTCCTCGCGCTCGCCAACACATTCTTCCGTTCGACCGATCCCGCGGTGCGGGCGAAGAACTTCACCGAAATCTACGCGGTCCTCGACGCACTTTTCCGCGAAAAGGAGCGGGATCCCGGTAACGATATCGCGAGTGGGATCGTCAAGGCCCGCGATGCCGACGGCAATCGGCACGACTGGACCGACATTCTCAATTGCGGATTCCTGCTGTTCGTCGCCGGGCTGGACACGGTCACCAACACCATGGCCTATGTCTGGCGCTATCTTGCGACCACCCCGGCCGCGCGTCGACACTTCCGTGATCGGCTCGACGATCCGGATGCGTTCCTCCGCGCGATCGAGGAACTGATGCGGATCAATGCGGTGTCGAATCTCTTTCGACGGGTGACCCATGATTGCGCGTTTCGCGGCATTCAACTGCGACGGAACGACCGGGTGATCCTGCCCAACACCGTCGCGAACCGCGACCCCAAGGTGTTCAGGGACCCGCAGACGATCGACCTCGATCGTGAGGTCAACGTCCACGTCACTTTCGGCGTCGGTCCACACCGCTGCGTCGGTTCGCATCTGGCTAAGCGCGAGGTCATGATTTCCTTGCAGGAATGGCTGAGGCGTATTCCCGAGTTCGAACTGGCGCGCGATCAGGATGCCGCCTCGGTCTTTGGCGGCTCGGTCATGGGATTTTCGAGCCTGCGCTTGCAATGGGCCAAGCCATGACGCCGGACGGCTCCGACGCATTCGTCGCATGATCGACTCGTCGGGGGTGCTGGTCGGCGCGAGTGGTATCGCCCGCCTTGCGCCGCTGCATCGTCAAAGTCCGGCAGATGTGCCGCGACTGCGCGCATTCAGGATTGCGCACCACGGCGCCGTCCTTGCCCACCGCTCGGCCGGCGCGAATGGAAAAGCGATTTGCGTAGATGATACGGCACTCGATTGACGGATTATGCAAAGGCATTGCCATTGCGGCCAACAAATCATATCGTGAACCGATCAAGAGAATACGCGATAAGCGTATCCGGCCCTGCAGGAGAGGACATCGTGAGGAACATTCTCGGCGCTACCGCGCTGACCGCCAGCCTGGTTTTCGCCGCAGCCCCCGCCTTCGCCCAGAGCGCCCAGCGGAGTGACGCGGACGATGACGGCATTGGCGATATCGTCGTCACGGCGCAGAAGCGCTCGGAGAACATCCAGGATGTGCCGATCGCCATCACCGCGGTCGGCAACGCCTTCCTCGAAAGCCGCGGCGTCGATTCGATCGACAAGCTCGGCGCGATCGCGCCGAACGTGAAGATCGAACGCGCGCCGTCTTCGAAGACGATCTCGCAGATATCGATCCGCGGCTCGGTCACGATCAATCCGGCGATCACCTGGGAACCGGCGGTCGGCCTCTATCTCGACGGTGTCTACATTGCCAAGGCGCAAGGTTCCATCTTCGACGTTGCCGACCTCGAACGGGTGGAAGTGCTGCGCGGGCCGCAGGGCACGCTTTACGGCCGCAACGCGCTTGCCGGCGCGGTCAACCTTGTCACGAAGAAGCCCAGCGGCGAACTGGGCGGACTCGGCGAGGTCACATATGGCAGCTTCGACGAGTGGAAATTCCGCGGTGTGATCGACTTGCCGAAGATGGGCATTTTTTCAGTCAAGCTGTCGGGCCAGTACCGGCGCCGCGACGGACTGATCGACGTGGTGCCCAACCCGGTGGCCGGGGTCGTAACCGCGCTGCCCCCGAAGGTTGCGCGAACCGACTCGATCAAGACCGGCAGCTTCATGGCGCAGGTCCGGGCGGAACTGACCGACGATATAACCGCCGATTATACGTTCGATTATACCAAGGCCGACCAGACGCCGCCCTTTTCGCAATTGCTGGGCGTCAACCGCAACCGTGACGGGCGCGACATCTTCGACCCGAATTCGCCAAGCTATGCGTTTGGCGGCGCATTTTTCCCGCTCGACAAATATACCAGGCCCGACCGGGTGAAGACGGCCTCGATCGATGCCCCGGTCTATGAAAAGTCGCGCAGCTATGGCCATGCGCTGACGCTGACGGCGGAACTTGGCGCCGCGACGCTCAAGTCGATCACCGCGTACCGCAATCTCAAATGGTCGGACGGACTCGACCTCGACGGCTCACCCACGCCGGTCGCCTACACGCAGCGCATCACCAGCTACGATGCCTGGAGCCAGGAACTGCAGCTGACCGGCAAGGCGATCGACGACCGCCTCGCTTATGTGCTGGGCGCCTTCTATTTCACCGAGACCGCGGAAACGCTCAATCCGCAGACCTACTTCGGCGGCGGCACCGACCTCCAATCGGACTATGGTTCGCATACCGACGCCTATGCGTTGTACGCCCAACTGGACTATAAGCTGACCGATGCGCTCAAGCTGACCCTGGGAGCGCGCTACACGCATGAAAAGAAGGACATTCGCCGTTACTTTCGGATCAATTTCGACGCCGCCAACGGGATTTTTGCCCCGTTCGTGGTCGCCGATATCCCCTATGGCGGCGTGCCGGATGCCAAATATGACAATTTCTCCCCGGCAGTGACCGTCAGCTACGCCGCCACCGACAAGGTCAACCTCTATGCCCGCTTCGCGCGCGGCTTCAAGTCGGGCGGGTTCAACGGCGAGACCAACGTCTTCGTCGCGCCGACGACCGATTGTCCAAGCGGCGCCCCGGAACTTTGCGAACCATATAAGCCCGAAAAGGTCGACAGCTACGAAATCGGCATGAAGACCCGGCTGCTCGACAACAAGGTCATCTTCAATTTTGCCGCGTTCCGCGACGAGCACAAGGACATCCAGCTCGCGATCTTCACCGCCAGCACGGGGGCCGCATCGATCGTCCGCAACGCGGCGGCCGCACGCATCCAGGGACTCGAGTTCGAGACGGTGATCCGGCCGGTCGATGTCCTGACCATCAACGGCTCGCTCGCTGTGCTCGATGCCAAATATAAGCGCTATCTCGAAGGCGGCATGGATGTGTCGAACAATCGCGCATTCCCGCACGCACCCAAAGTCACGGCCTCGCTGGGCGTGGATCTCGCGGTGGCCGAAGGCGATTGGGGCAAGCTGAACCTCTATGGTGATCTCAGTTATGTCGCGAAATATTATACTTTCCCTTATGCGCTGGTGACGCCCACCCCTTCGGATCAGAATGCTCACAGGTCACAGTCGTCCGGTCGTACGATCGTCAATTTGCGCGCGACGGTGTCGCAAGTCTCGCTCGGTGGGGTGAAGGCGGATCTTTCGACATTTGTCCGCAACCTCACCAAGGAGGACGACCCCAGCAACTTCATCGATTTCGGTCCTGGATTCGGCGGATTGCTGCTGGGCTATTTCCCTGAACCGCGCACGTTCGGGGTGACGGCGGGGATCAAGTTTTGATTGCGGCGCGTAAAGGAATGGATTGATGCTGTTTGAAGGAAAGAAGGCCCTCATCACTGGCGCCGCGTCGGGCATCGGCCGCGCGACCGCGATCCGTTTCGCGGCGGAGGGCGCGGCCGTCACCATCGGCGACCGCAATGTGGCGGGACTCGAGGAAACGGCGTCGATGATGGCATCAAAGCCGGTGATCCAGCCGTTCGATGCGGTCGATTTCGAGAGCTGCCGCAATCTGGTCGATGTCGCCGGCAGGGACGGGCTGGACGTGCTCTGCAACATCTCCGGCATTCTCAAATGGGGACCTACGGAAGCGTTTTCGCTCGATGACTTCGAACTGGTCATGAAGGTCAATACCACCAGCGTGTTCGTGTTGTGCCAGGCAGCGTTGCCGCATCTGGTCAGGTCGAAGGGCAATATCGTCAATACCGCTTCCACCGCAGCGCTCCAGGGCATCGCCTACACCATTGCCTATTCGGCTTCGAAGCATGCGGTCGCAGCGATCACCAAGGGGCTGGCGATCGAATATGGGGCGAAGGGCGTACGTGTGAACGCCATCTGCCCTGGCCATGTCGAAACGCCGATGACACGCGATACGCCTCTGCCCGAAGGCGACGTCGATCTTGCGCTGGTCATGCGCAATGCGCCCAAGCTGGTGGACGGCGCCTGCGCACCCGAGGATATCGCCGAGATGTTTGCGTTCCTGGCCAGCGACCGGGCACGAAAGGTGACCGGCGCGCTGTTTACCGTCGATGGCGGTCAATTGGCGGGCTGAATGGTGGACGAAACCAGCAGGATGCGGGCTGCACCTTCATCGCCGGACAGGGCATCGGTGCGATGATCCACGCGCCAGCCTTTCGCAGCCCTGTTCCGGCGTCCACCGGTCGGCGGCGACGCGGGCAGCCATTTTCTGCAATATTGAAGGGAAAATGTCGATGACGGATCCAGAAACCCCGGTGGGGCACCTCGACCATATCTGGCGGCAATTCTGCGCGAACCTTGCCGAGGCCGGGGAAGTGCTCGTACGGGCCGCGGCCCCGACGACGGCGATCGATCAGGCCGAAGGCCTGCGTTACCTCAGCCGCCTGACCCGCACCGCGCTCAATATGGTGGTGGATTCCTCCGATCCCGACTTTCCGCGCCTGTTCCTGCTGACCGATGACAAGATCAAGATCGGCGCCGATAATCCCGACAATCTCTATCAGCAATGCGTGGTCAGTCCCACACGCCAATATCGCATCACGGGTAAGCGCAATTCCGTGCCCTATTTCTCGATCGGCAGCAAGGCCAACCGCTATGCGATCGATGGGACGATGGCATCGACAGGCGAGATCGAGTTCGAGAACATGGCGTTCGGCCCCGATGGCAGCTTCGAGATCATTGCCAGCGTCGAACCGCAGCCGGGCAACTGGCTGCCGATGGCCGACGACACCACATTGCTGATCGTGCGGCAGACGTTCGACGACAAGAAAACCCAGGCCCCCGCCGATGTTACGATCGAGCGGATCGGTGAAGGTCCTGCGGTGCCGGCGACCCTCACGCCTGAAGCGATCGAGCGGCAGTTGCTGGGGGCGGCGCAGTGGGTACGCGGTACCGCCAACACGTTCGCCGACTGGTCGGAATGGTTCAAGACCCAGCCGAACGCGATCTATGCCGGCGACCAGCAGGTGTTCTGGCGTGCCGGCGGCGATCCCAACATCTGGTATGGGCATATCTACTTCGACCTCCAGCCGGGCGAAGCACTGGTGATCGAGGCCATGCCGCCCGAGTGTCGCATGTGGAACTTCCAGATCGATAATTGGTGGATGGAGTCGCTCGACCATATTCATCAGAAAGTCTGGGTGAACGGTTCGCAGGCCAGGTACGAGGATGACGGGCGCGTGGTGCTGGTCTGTGCCGATGCGGATCCTGGGTTCGGCAACTGGATCGATCTCGCCGGCCACCGGTCGGGCACCGGCCTGTGGCGCTGGATCGGGGCTGAGGATCATCCGGTTCCGCAATGCCGGGTGATCAAGCTGTAAGGCCGAGAATTGCTTTCCAAACGAGGTGTCCCGATGAAATTCCACTGCGCAGAGGGGCTGACCCCGATCGAGAACTACGTGCCATTGGCCCAGGCGGTTGAAGCAAACGGATTCGCCGGCTTCACCATCTCGGACAGTCTCATCTATCCGAAGGCCTCAGACACCCAGTACAGCTATACCGAAGACGGCGGGCGTGAGTTCCTCGAGAATAAGCCATTCGTCGAAAGCTTCATTCTCGCGACCGCCATGCTGGTTGCGACGAAGGCGCTGGAAGTCACGACCAACGTCGTCAAGCTTCCGGTTCGGCCGCCGCTCTATTCGGCGAAGCTCGCCGCTTCGATCGCGGCGCTCAGCGGTGATCGCTTCAACCTGGGCGTCGGCTCGAGCGTCTGGCCGGAGGACTATGCGGCGATGGGTGTCGATTATGCCCGGCGCGGAAAGCGGCTGGACGAATGTATCGAGATCGTCCGCGGCCTGTGCGCCGGTGGCTATTTCGAGTTTCACGGTGAATTCTACGATCTGCCGCCGGTGAAGATCAATCCAGTGCCGGCCAGGGCGCTGCCGATCCTGATCGGGGGACATTCCGACGCGGCGCTGAAGCGCGCGGCGGTGAACGACGGCTTCATGTACGCCGGGGGCGGGGCGGAGCAACTGGCTCCGCTCCTCGAAAAGCTCAATGCCTTCCGTGCCGAGGCGGGGACGATCGACAGGCCGTTTCGCATCTTTGCGACCGAAATCGGCGAGATCACGACCACCACGATCCGGCGGCTCGAGGATCTCGGCGTGACCGACGTTCCAGTCATCTTCCGCAACATCTATGCGGTCGAGGAGGATCGCGAGCCATTGCAGGACAAGATCGACAATTTTGCCCGTTTTGCGGATACGGTGATCGCCAAGCTTTAGCGTCTGCCCTGCGGCTGAAAAAAGTGTGTTTTACCAATAGCATGCGATTCGTTGACGTTTGCCATGCGGCAAGCGCGAGGGCGGGAAAGGTGGCCTGAGCGCTGTTTGCCGCCGATGTCGGTCAACCGGCGGGCCGAATGCCGGACGGAGTCAACAGCGTGCGGGCGGCCTCTTCGCCGTCGAGCAGGGCATTGGCGCGGTGAACCACGCGCCAGCCTTCGAAGCGGCGTTCTAGCGTCGAGCGGTTGGCGGCGACGCGGAACGCCGTGAAGCCGCCCGGGCCGTGGCGGAACACCACGCTGTGGCCGCGGGCGACGGCCTCGTCGCCATCGAGGTCGATCGCGACCGGGCCGAGCAGGTGCGCGCAGCCATCGGCCAGCAGGGCGCGGTGCGCGGGTCCATCGATCAGCGCGGCGATTTTGGCATGGCCTTTCGCGGTGGCGAAACCGACCACGTCATAGACTCCGCCTTCGGTCCAGAGCGAGGCGAGCGCGTCTGCTTCGCCGGCGTCGGCCAGCGGACCGTATCGCGCGATCAGATCCCGGATGGCTTCGCGATCTTCCAGCGTCTGCAGCCGAGCCGCCAATGCTTCGATCGTGCCCGGCATGGTTCGTCCATCCGTTTCCTGGTGTATCGAGAGAAAAAATTCGATGACGGATTCAGAAACCCCGATGGGGCACCTCGACTACCGATGCCGGCAATTTTTGCGTGAACTCCGTGTCGTCCTGGTCTGCGCCGAGCGAACCGGAGGGACTCCGCGCCCTGTTTACAATTCGACCACGGAGAGGACGTGGCTGTCATAGCCGGGGAATACATAATCGAGTTCGAAGAACATGCTTTCGCCGAGCTGGCCGGCCTTGACGAGGTCGGTCTCGACGAAGATCTGCACGCCGTTTCTGCCATAGGCATAGCGGGTGCAATCGCCGAAGACGGGAGAGGCATCGAGCCGGGCATCGACTTCGGGATTACCCGGACGCGCACGGTTCATGCCGATGTTGAGGCGCCCCTTATATTCGGGATCGTCTTCATTGAGCGCACGCAGGCGCAGCACGATCGCTTCCAGATCCTCGAGCGAATCGACGAGAAAGCCGAAGTGAAAGCTCGCTTCATAATCTTGCGCCATCATTGCGCGGTAGCCCTTGACGGCGTTATGCTCATCATCCGTGCCGACACGGAGCGCCTGGTGGATCGCTGCGATCAGTTCGAGCTGCGGCTCCGGAAGAGCGGAAAGATAGACGATGCCGTCCCCACGTGCGTAGTGGCCAGGATTGACGACGAAGCGGTAAAAATTCCCGTTTGGCAATTCCAGGCGTTGCGTTTCCTGCAATCCGAAGGTTTCGAGCAAGCGCGCAGCGATCGGGCCGTCCTCGGGCCTGCCATAATGGAGCGCTATGTGTCCCATGCTGTGACCAGAGGTTGCGATGCCAGTCAGCGCAGGGTTCGCGTCCGGTTTGCCTGCGGCGATGGTGGCCATTGTCAGTATTCCTCTCTCGCGATGAGCATCTGCCTTAGCGGCAGGCCCGGCATCGGTTCGCTCAGGGGCCGTATCACTCAAGTGGTCGTGCGGCAAGCGTGTTAGTGAACACTTACGCCATAATGGGCGCTGTTTACGTAATGCAGATTCTATGCGCTGACGCAAAACATGGCTGACTCTCTGTCCGCATCAACGTCTGCGGAATTCAACAATGGCGCGATGTCGAGCGATGCGTTAGATCGCATGTGCCATGCAACGCCTCGCTCTCGATCATATCACCGCGGTCGACTCCACGCCGCACATCCTTGCCGAGGCCGCGAGAGCCGCCGCATGCGATGCCATCTGCCTGTTCATGGAACCGATGGATGTGCTGCCGCTCATGCCGAAATTCGACATTTATGGCGATCTTGCCCAGCGTCGGCGATTGCGGCATCGAATGGACGATCTCGGCGTAGTGCTCGATGTGGCCTATCCGTTCACGCTGGCGGGGCGGACCAATATTGCCGACTTCAATGTCGCAATGGAATGCGCGGCGGACCTGGGCGCCGGGCTGCTCAACGTGCTGATCTATGACCGGGATCCCTCCCGCCGCACCGACAATTTTGGTGCGTTTTGCGACCTTGCCGCCACATTCGACCTCAAGATCGGCGTCGAGTTTTACCCGCCCTCGCAGGTCGGCTCGCTCGCCGCCGCGCTCGATCTCGTCGCGGCGATCGACCGACCCGGCATGGTTGGTGTCAACGTTGACCTCCTGCACCTGATGCGCTCGGGCGGGACGTTCGACGAACTGGCGACCGCGCCGGCGCATTTCATCCTCTACGGTCAGTTGTGCGATGGCGGTGCCGCGGTTCCCGAAGACCTCGATTTCGAAGCTTCGTCCGAGCGCCTGTTGGCCGGTGAAGGCGTGTTTGATCTCGCTGGATTCGTATACGCACTGCCGATCGGATGTCCGCTGAGCGTCGAGATTCCGCGCAATCACGCGGTACGCGCCGGCGAGCCGCGCGAGAGGCGTGTCGCCCGTGCGATCGACGGCGTGCGCAGCGCGATTGGCTGAACAACGGCGGGGGCGACCGCAACCTTCGTTGCCGGCCGCCACTCGTCCATAGGATCGGGCGAAATCAGGCCGCGCGAAGTTCCGCCAGTTCTTCCGCCGAGAGCTTGAGCGCCGCTGCCTTGACACTTTCAGCGACCTGCTCGGGACTCGAGCCGCCGAAAATCGGAATCGTCTGATGGGGCTGACTGGTGAGGTAAGCCAGCGCTACCTCGTTGATGGACACGCCATGCTTTTCGGCCAACACCTTCGCTGCGGCGAACCGCCGCTGGTTGGCCGGATTTCCATAACGCGCGGCCAGACCGTCGCCGACCGCTTCGGCGCCCTTGGCCAGCTTGGTGAAATAGCCCCCGCTCTGCGCGGCATATGCGACGATCGGCAAGCCGCCCGCGTGCAGATCCTCATACTCGCCCTCATAATAGTGCTGATAACCCTGTTGCGCGGCCGCGGCGACATCGGGAACGGCGAGCCCCCAGAAAGTCTCCGATGCAACGAAGCCTTGCTTGCCGATCGACCGGGCATAGTCATTGGCGGCCTTGATGCGGTCTGCCGCCCAGTTCGACGCTCCGAAATGGCGGATGCGGCCCGCCTCGCGATGGCCGATCAACGCATCGACGATCGGCTGGACCGGGATTTCCGGGTTGTCGATGTGGAGGAAATAAAGGTCGATCCTCTCGACGCCGAGGTGATCGAGGCTCTCCGACAGGTCCTGCGCCACGTCTTCGGGGTTGCAGCGATTCTTCCAGTCCCCCTTGCGCATGTCGAACATGCCGCCCTTGGTGGCGATCACGAGGTCGTCACGCTTTCGACCCTTCAGCCACGCGCCGATGGCGCGCTCGCTCGCACCCGAAGGCGCATCCGGCACCCAGTCGCCATAGCCGCGCGCGGTATCGACGAAGTTGCCGCCCAGATCGACGAACTTGTCGAGGATGGCATTGGCGCGGCCCTGGTCGATGGCCGTGCCAAACATGTTGGTGCCATAACACATCTGGCTCACGACGAGGTCGGTATCGTTGAGCGTGATTTTCGAAAGCATCGGAAGATATCCTTGAAGATCGGTTGGTCGAGAGTCAGGCCGCGGCGGTCCACTGGATGAGGCGGCCGATATCGGTGCGTTCCTCGGGTTTGCGGCCCGCCCGGGCGAGGTATTGCGAGGTAATTTGCGCCTTGCCGTCCAGCGGCATGTTCACTTCGATGATCCGGTCATACTCGGTTCGCGCGATCTTCCAGGCCCCGCCCACGCGGCGATAGGCATCGCGATAGATCGCGCTGCCAAACGTGTGCGTGGCCTGTTCGGTGTTGATGAAGATGTCTTCGAGATACCAGACGCCCTCGGCACTGTTGTCGCCGGTCAGAACGATCTCCGGCATGTGGCCGTGATGCATGGCCACGGCGCCGGAATGAAACGCGTTGGCGAGGAATTCGATCATGTCGCCGCGACCCTGCAACGTCACGCGATAATTGCCGCCACGATAGTCGACGATGACGTCGTCGGTGAACAGCGTATCGAGCAGAACCATGTCAGCGGTGTCGATCCCGCGGAAATAGCGGTGCTTGAGCGTACGGATGTCTTCGAAGTCGGAAAGCTGCTGCAGCGTGTAGGCCATGATGTCAGGCTCCCGTCTTCGCTGCGGCGTGGATGGCTTCGGCCCGGGCCTTGAGCGCGCGCGCACTGTCGTCGAATGCGCGCTTGACCCAGGGGCCGGCGAACCGATGCACGTGGATGCCGTTGCTACCCAGAAAGGCGTCGGTCGAAACATAACGGCAGCTGTCCGGACCCGTCGAAACGATCACCTGGTCGCGTCGCGCGGGATAGGGCCATGCTTCCGACCACCCCATCTCCCAGGAAATCATCCGTTCCGGTTCGAACGCACAGATGAATTCGCAATTGGGCACCAGCGTGCCCGGCGCGGCATAATTCACCAGGGTCATCTGGACCGGCGCGCCCATTTCCAGCGTGGATTCGGCGCGGACACAGAATGGGTTCCATTCGCCGTACCGGGGCATGTCGGTCAGAATGTCCCAGACCACGCGGGCGGGGGCGGCGATCTCGACCGTCTCGCTGACGGTCACGGCCTCCGGATCGAATCCCGATCGCGGATCGTCGGCGAGCGTCGGGGCGATCTTCATCCAGTCGAACATCATCATGTCCTCGTTCACGGCGCGACCCAATCGCCGCCATTCACATCGAGCGCCGCGCCGGTGATTTCCGACGCATAATCCGACAGCAGGAAATAGACGGCCTTTGCGCAATCGGCGTCGGGCGGAATATGTCCAACCGGGATTTCCGAAGTTCGCCGGGTGCGAAAGGCAGTTGCGCCATCACCCAGGGATTCGAAATATTGTTCCAGCGGCGCGCCGAGCATCCACCCCATCAGCGCGGTGTTGACCCTTATGCCTGAGCCGGAAAGCTCGACCGCGAGCTGGCGGGTCATCTGGTTGAGCGCCGCCTTGGCCATGGCGTAACCGCCTTCGCCCGGCATCGGCTTGCGCGTGGCGAGCGTCGAAATGTTGACGATGGCGCCCGATCCCCGGCTCTTCATTGCCGGGATGACCGCCTGCGCCATCCGCAACGCCCCGACGGCGATCACGTCGAACGCCATCGTCAGCTGGTCGATCGAATGGCTTTCCAGCATCAGCCAGTCCGGGTGATAATAGGCCGAATTGACCAGCCCGTCGATGCGGCCCCATTTGTCGAGCGCCGCCGCTGCCAGTGCCTGGCACTGTTCGGTCTTCGCCACGTCGCAGGCCACGGCGATCGCATCGCCGCCTGCATCGCGGATGTCGGCGGCAATGACCTCGATCGCCGCGGCGGATCGCGACGAGACGACGATTTTGGCGCCCTCCCGCGCTGCGCCGCGACACATCGCCTGACCCATGCCCGGACCTGCGCCGGTAACGATGACGACCTTGTCAGCGAGGATCATGATGGCGTCCTTTCCTGATGCTCATTGTGTATGGACCCCGGCGGACGAGGCTGCCGCGACGGCGCGGCCGGCCTGTCGTCCGAAGAAGGTGCAGTCGGCCAGGCTGAGTCCGGAGCTGTAGCCGTGGCCCCAGGCCGGCAGGCCCGAAGTGCTACGTCCCGCGGCAAACAGTCCCGGCAGCGGCTCGCCGGCGCGGTCCAGCACGGCGCCATCGGTGTTCGTCCGCAAGCCGCCGAGGGTGAAGAAGCTGAAATAGCTGGTCTGGAAGTTCAGCTCGAGCGCGATGAACGGACCCTGATCCAGCGGCCTCAGCATCGGCGGACGCTTGTCGAACAGCGGGTCGCGCCCATCACGTGCGTGGCGGTTGTAGAATGCGAGTGTCGCACTCAGCGTACCCGGAGTCATCGACAGCTCCGCCTCGACCTCCTCCCAGGTCTCGCCGGTTCCGGCTATCGTGATACCGGCCATATCCAGCGGCTGGACGAAATGCGCGTTGTCGAGGAGAAGATAGACCCGGTCCCCGGGCTGATCGAGCGCGCAGCGGCTGACGCGGCCATGATAGCAGTCCTCGTTGATGAAGCGCTGTCCGGCGAGGTTGACGAAAACGCCGACGGCATGGCTTTCCGGCATGGTCCAGGGACAGGTCGTGAAAAATTGTTCCATGTGTACGGCATCGCCGCCGGCGCCCATGCCCATCAGAATGCCGGTGCCATCGTCCTTGTCGCCGATCGGCGAATTGATGCGAAAGGTCTCGGGGCAATAGCGGCGGCGCATGTCCTCGTTCATCACGAAGCCGCCGGTCGCCAGCACCACGCCCTTGGCCGCTTTGACGAAGCGATCGGCATTGTCGATTCGCATCACGGTGCCGACGATCCGGCCCGCGTCCGCGATCAACGCGACCGCGCGGGCATCGGTGATGACCTCGGCACCGCGATCGCGCGCATTGGTCTCGAGAATGTCGACCAGCGGGCGGCCGCCGCCCCAGCCCATGTGCTGGATCACGTGGCCGCGCGGCGCCGGCTTCGCGATGTCGCAGAACGGCGCCGCCGCCTCGCTGCCCGACCAGATCAATGTCGAATCATCGATCGGTTCGATATGTTTGCCCGGCAGATAATTGCCGCGATAGGGTATGCCGATCGCTTCGAGCCATTGGTAATGGGCCAGCGCCTCGCGCGCATAGAGGTCGCACTTGGGATGGTCGGCGAACGGACCACCGGCCGCCTTCAGATAGGCGGCGAAATCCTCGGTCGAATCCTCGAAGCCGGCGGCGCGCTGAGCGGGAGTGCCACCGCTGCCGCCGATGTAGATCTCGCCGCCTGACAGCGCCGAAGCCCCGCCACTTCCGCTATTGCGCTCGAACAGCATGACACGTGCTCCCGCTGCGCGGGCCTCGATGGCCGCGCACGCCCCGGTCGCGCCGAAGCCGATCACCGCCACGTCGGTCTCGAAATCCCAACGCGGCACCGCACTGGCGGGATAGGGCCTGTGGAGCGAGATTTCGGCCATTTTCATCATCTCGTTCGCGCCGCGCCGTACGCGGCACCGGCGCCAATTCGGGCGGAAGCTGCGTGTCGATCGTCCGCCATTTCAGGCGGCTCTCGCTTTCAGCATGTCGAGCGCGACATCGACGATCATGTCTTCCTGTCCGCCGACCATCTTGCGGCGGCCGAGTTCGACGAGAATCGCACGGGTGTCCAGACCATAGGTCTCGGCTGCCGTTTCGGCATGACGCAGGAAGCTGGAATAGACCCCCGCATAGCCGAGCGCGAGCGTTTCGCGATCGACGCGGACCGGGCGATCCTGCAGCGGGCGGACGAGGTCTTCGGCGGCGTCCATCAGTTTCATGACGTCGCAACCGTGGTTCCAGCCCTTGCGATCGGCTGCCGCAATGAACACTTCCAGCGGCGCATTGCCGGCGCCGGCCCCCATGCCCGCCAGCGAAGCGTCGATCCGCACCGCACCTGACTGGGCAGCGACGATCGAGTTGGCCGTGCCCAGTGACAAATTGTGGTGCGCGTGTATGCCGCGCTGCGTCTCGGGCTTGAGCACGCGGTCATAGGCCTGCAGGCGCGCACGCACACCATCCATGTCGAGCGCGCCACCGCTGTCGGTCACATAGACGCACTGGACGCCATAGCTTTCCATCAGCAGCGCCTGCTTCGCGAGCAATTCCGGCTCGATCATGTGGCTCATCATCAGGAAGCCCGAAACGTCCATCCCGAGGTCGCGGGCGATTCCGATGTGCTGCTTCGAGACGTCCGCCTCGGTGCAATGGGTGGCGACGCGGACCGAGCGTACGCCCAGATCATAGGCGCGGCGAAGTTCATCGACCGTCCCGACACCGGGCAGGATCAGCGTGGTCAACACGCTCCGCTCGAGCACCTCCGCGACCGCTTCGAGCCACTCCCAATCGGTATGGGCACCGAAACCGTAATTGAAGCTGGCGCCCGACAGTCCATCGCCATGCGCGACTTCGATCGCATCGACACCGGCCTCGTCCAGCGCCTTGGCGATCGCGCGCACGTGGCCGACGCCATACATGTGACGGATGGCGTGCATCCCGTCACGCAGGGTCACGTCCTGGATATAGAGCTTGTGGCCCGCTTCCACGTCGAACATGGTCATGCCGCCATCCTCCGCGCTGCAAGAAGTTCGCCGGTGGCCTTGGCCGCCGCGGTCATGATGTCGAGATTGCCGGAATAGCTCGGCAGATAATCGCCGGCCCCTTCGACTTCGAGCATGATCATCGACTTGAGGCCGGTAAATTCGCCGAGGCCCGGGATCTTCAGGCGATTATTGTCGCCAAAGCGTTCGAACTGCACGTCCTGTTTCAGGCGATAGCCGGGGACGTATTTCTGCACGGCCGCGACCATCGCATCCACCGAGGCGCGGATCTCGTCCTCGCTCGCGCCTTCCGAAAGCGTGAACACGGTATCGCGCATGATCATCGGCGGCTCGGCCGGGTTGAGGATGATGATCGCCTTGCCCTTGGCCGCCCCGCCGACCCGCTCGATCGCGTTGGCGGTGGTGCGGGTGAATTCGTCGATGTTGGCGCGGGTGCCGGGGCCGGCCGAGCGCGACGAAACGGAAGCGACGATCTCGGCATAGTGGACCTTGCCGACCCGGCTGACCGCCGCCACCATCGGGATCGTCGCCTGACCGCCGCAGGTCACCATGTTGACATTCGGCGCATCGAGATGCGCGTCGCCATTGACGGTTGGCACGGTGAACGGGCCGATCGCGGCAGGCGTCAAGTCGACGACCTGGATGCCATCGGCGCGCAACGCGGCGTCATGGGCCTTGTGCGCATAGGCGCTGGTCGCGTCGAAGGCGATGCCGATGTCGGGATAGCAGGGCAGGTTTCTCAGCCCTTCGATCCCCTCGTGGGTCGTTGCGATGCCATGCGCGCGCGCCATGGCGAGACCTTCGGAATTGGGGTCGATACCGACCACTGCCGCCAGTTCCATGTTCTGGGGGTATTTGAGCATCTTCATCATCAGGTCGGTGCCGATATTGCCCGAGCCAATGATTGCGGCTTTCACGCGTACCATGTTCGTTCCTTAGATGAAGCGCGCGACGCAATTGCCCAACGCACCGCGCGGGTCGCTCAATATCATTTCGAAGACGTCGCCCCTGACCGCGGGAGCCAGCGGGACCAGAGATCCGGAGAGGATCACGTCACCCGCGTCGAGGGTGACGCCATAGGCACCCAAGGTGTTGGCGAGCCAGGCGACAGCCTGCGCCGGATCGCCCTGTACGGCGTGCCCATAGCCCTCGGACAGCGGTTCGCCATTCTTGGTCACGGAGACGTGAAGGCCGGGCAGATCGCATTCGCGCGGATCGAGCCGGGCGTCGCCGATCACATAGACGCCGCACGATGCATTGTCGGCGATGGTGTCGACGATGCCGATCTTCCAATCCGAAATGCGACTATCGACGATCTCGAAGCAGGGTGCGATACATGCGCTCGCGGCCACGACGTCCTGCGCCGTCACGCCGGGACCGTTCAGACTCTTGTTCAGATAGAATGCGATTTCGGCCTCGGCACGCGGGGCGATCAGCGCCTTTTCGTCGATGTCGATGTCACCCTCGACATGCATCCAGTCGGTCAGGAATCCGAAGTCGGGCTGATGCACGCCGAGCATGTCCTGCACCGCCCTGGAGGTCACGCCGATCTTCTTGCCGACGACTTTCTCGCCATCGGCCAGTCTGCGCGACAGGAAGTCGAGGCTGATCGCATAGGCATCGTCGATCGACAAAGCCGGGTCCTGCTCGATCAATGGAGTGACGGTGCGACGGTCGCGAAGCGCCGCGTAGAGCTGCCGCCCATGGAGTTCAGCCTTGGTCATTCAGGAACTCGATCGCATAGCGGTTGAATTCGGCGGCGCGTTCCACCTGCACCCAATGGCCGGTGCGGCCGAAGGTGATCGCGCGGACATCGACGCAGCGCTCGAGAAACAGGCGCGCGTGGCTTTCCGGGCAGAATTCGTCGTTCAGGCCCCAGAGCACGAAGATCGGCTGCATGATCTCGCCCAGACGCGGGCTGAGATCGGGCGTGCGCATCCGCACCAGCACGTCCTTGGGCTGCGTGCGGGCGACGGCGAAGCGTTCGGCCACCAGTTCGTCCGATATGTTCGACACGAAATCGGCGTGAACGAGGTTGCTGACCAGGCGCTTCTGCTCGGCGATGTCGAAATCGGGTCCACCGAAGTTCGAAACCATCTTGGCGATGCCGGGCATCACGAAATAGCTTTCGCGTGTCGCCACGCAGCCCGGAGCCATCAGCACCAGCTTGTCGGTGAAGTCGGCATGGTCGAGCGTCATCTGCAGGGCGACGCCTCCGCCGAGCGAATTGCCGACGAGGCTCGCCCTGACGATGCCGTGCTGCACCAGCGCGTCATGCAGCGTGTCGGTGAAAAGCTGCAACGTATAGTCGATGCCTTCCGGCTTCGACGACGCGCCGTAGCCGATCATGTCGGGCAGGATCACACGGAACCCCGCCGCGACGAAGGCGTCGATGTTCTGGCGAAAATTCGATGCACCCGATGCGCCTGGACCACTGCCGTGGATGAACACCAGGGCTGGGCCTTCGCCAGCTTCCTGCACGAAAATGTCATGGCCGCCCGCGACCCGATAGGTCGCCTGCTTCAACTCTGCCATTGGCGGTTCCTCAAAGGAAAGTGAAGGACGGGGCTTCGCCGAGGATGCCGCCGATGACGTCCGTGGTCCGGTTGTTCGGGTCGTTGGCAACGTGCGCGCGGCCCGCGTGCAGATCGAGCCACGGCTGGACGATCTCGCTCGACGTGTAGATCGCGCGACCGCCCAGCAGCTGGACGATGTCATCGACCATATCCGCCATGCGGCGCACCGCCGAGGCCGAATTATAGGCGTAGAGCGTGCGCTTCTCCATCGGGATCGGTTCGCGCCGCTCGGCATAGCCCATCAGATCCTCGAAGGTCAGGCGGAGGGTCTGCTCCATCTCGGTGACCTGGGCATATGCCTTTGCGATGGCCGCCATCAGGAACGGGTCGCTCTTCGATGCCTTGCCGGTGTTGGTCGAAACGCGGCTCTGCCCGATCGCGATCGCGGCATTGATCGCGGCGCGTGCGCCGCCGAACGCCGCGGTCGAAACCGAGCGCATGAAAACCTGCGCCCACGGCAAGGTGTAGAGCGGGCCGGTGTTCGTTTCCTGGCCGGGATTCTGGCAGAGGAAGCCATCGATCGAGCGATGCGTGCGATAGTCCGGCACGAAAACGTCGTCGACGATCACGTCATGGCTGCCGGTGCCCTGCAGGCCGAAAACATGCCAGCTGTCGGTGTCGATCGCATAGTCGCTCCGCGGAAGCAGAAACGCGCGCATGTCGGGGGCGCCACCCGGCTCGGCCGGTGGCACGATGGCGCCGAGTATGACCCACTTGCAGTGGACCGAACCCGTCGAAAAGCCCCAGCGACCGGACAGCCGGAAACCACCCTCGACCGGGGTCACCTTGCCGACCGGCTGATAGCTCGACGAAACCAGCGTCGAAGCATCGTCACGCCAGACGTCGGCTTGTGCTTCCTCATGAAAAAGTGCGATTTCGTAGGGGTGGCACCCAACCACGCCGTACATCCAGCCAGTCGACATGCACCCTTCGGCCAGCAGCTTCTGCACGTCGAAGAAGACATTCGGATGCATTTCGAATCCGCCCCAGCGCTTGGGCTGGAGAATACGGAAAAAGCCGGCCGCCTGCATCTCGGCAATCGATTCGACCGACACGTCGCGGTTGGCCACGCACTGGCGCCCGCGTTCCTTGAGAACCGGAATCATGGCGCGGGCGCGATCCACCAGATCCTGCGGCTGGGGGGCGATGTCGGATGTAAAATCCAGACGGGCTGCGATCGCCATCTCTGCGTTCTCTCCTCTCGGCCGAATCGATTGATGCCATTCGACGCTGCATTCGTAATTTTGATTGCCATATGATACGCAAATCGTCAATTGAAAAGCGGTCCGGCTTTGGATAGTGATAATTCTGAGTTCGAATCAGGAAGCATCCTGCTCGGCTTGGACGAAGGAGAGGGCGCCCGTGAAGGGCCAGCACATCATCGACCTGACCGGCCGCGTGGCCTTGGTAACCGGCGGCACCCGCGGGCTGGGCCTGTGCATGGCCGAAGCGCTCGCCGATGCCGGCGCACATGTGGTGGTGTGTGGCCGGAATATGCCGGAGAGCCTGCGCGATGGGCTGATGTTTCGCGGCGGCGATATCCGCGAACCCGATCAGGCGCGTGGACTGGTCGAAGCCGCAGTGGCCGAATATGGCCGGCTCGACATCCTGGTCAACAATGCCGGCGGTTCGCCACAGGCGGCAGCCGCGACGGCCAGTCCGCGCTTCTTCGATTCGGTTCTGAAGCTCAATCTTCACGCGGCGATGTATATGGCGCAGGCCGCATGGGCGCCGATGAAGGCCGTGGGCGGCGGCAGCATCGTCAACATCGCCAGCGTTTCCGGCATTCGTCCTTCGCCGCAGACCGCCGCTTATGGTGCCGCCAAGGCAGGGCTGCTCAATCTGACGCAGAGTCTGGCGCAGGAATGGGGACCGGACGCGATCCGCGTGAACGCGATCATCGTCGGCCTCGTCCAGACCGAAACCGCGGAAGCCACCTATGGATCGACAGCGGCGCAGGAAGCGGTCGCGCACTCCTTGCCGCTGCAACGCATGGGACGCGGCGAGGATGTCGCTGGCGCCGTGCTGTGGCTTTGCTCGGACCTCGCATCATGGGTCAGCGGTGCCAGGATCAATGTCGATGGGGGCGGCGAACGTCCCTATTTTCTCGACCTCGTAAAAGGAAGCTGAAGGGAAATGGGCATCAAGGCGCTCGGCTATGTCGTAGTGACGACTGCAAAACCAGAGGCGTGGGACCACTTCCTCATCGACGTGGTCGGCGTGATGCGGGGGGCGAATGGTTCCGAGAGCGTCAAACTCTATCGCATCGACGAACGTCCGTTTCGATTCTGGATAGAGAAGGGTGAAAGCGAGCGTCTTACCGCCGCCGCATACGAAGTGAACGATGCTGGCGAACTCGCCTCGCTCCGTGAAACGATTGTCGCGGCAGGACGCCCGGTCACGGATGGCTCCCCGAGCGACGCGCAGGCACGCGGCGTCGATGCCTTTTTTCGCACGAGCGATCCGGCGGGCAACGGACTCGAATTCTTTCATGGCGATACGCGCGACGATGTCGCCTTCGTCTCGCCGGCCGGCGTCAGCGGTTTCGTCACGGGCGACATGGGCATGGGCCATACGGTGTTTGCCGCGCCGAACTTCGATGAGGTCCACAGCTTCTACAAGTCGATCGGCTTTGCCGACACCGACATCCCGCGGTTCCATTTCAGCGATGCGCCGGATGATCCGGGCATGGGCTTTGCCTTCATGCACGCCGACAATGGCCGGCATCACTCGGTCGCGCTGGGCGAGATGCCGATGCCGCCTTCGGGCTGCGTCCATCTCATGCTCGAGATGAAGACTCAAAGCGACGTGGGCAAATGCCATGACCGGATGCGCAAGGCCGGGGTGCCGGAAAGCGCGTCGATCGGCCGCCACGTCAACGACCAGACATTCGGCTTCTATATGCAGACGCCTTCGGGCTTCGATATCGAGATCGGCTCGGATCCGCTCGTGATCGATCCGGCCACCTGGGTGCCGACCGCTCATCTCGTCCCGAGCGAGTGGGGCCATGTCTGGGCGTGGCAGAAAGCCATGGACGCAGCACAGCAGGGAGAACAGGCGTGACTCTGGACAAGCGGATGAGCGCAGGCGATGTCGTCGCGCAGCTATCCGATGGAATGACGATCGGCATCGGCGGATGGGCGACCCGGCGCAAGCCGATGGCGCTCGTGCGCGAGATTTTGCGATCCGACCTCAAGGACCTGACGATTCTCTCTTACGGGGGGCCGGACGTCGGCATGCTCTGTGCGGCGGGCAAGGTGAAGAAGCTCATCTTCGCTTTCGTCAGCCTCGATCACTATCCGCTGGAACCGCATTTCCGCGCCGCCCGCCAGGCGGGCCGCATCGAAGTGCTGGAGCTTGACGAGGGACTGTTCCACTGGGGCCTGCGCGCAGCGGCAATGCATTTGCCGTTCCTGCCCACCCGCATCGGCATCGGCACCGATCTCATCACGCAGAAGGGCTTCGACTTCAAGACGGTGACGAGTCCCTATGGCGACGGCGAAGAGCTTATCGCCATGCCGGCGCTGAACCTCGACGTTGCGCTGATCCATGCGCACCGTTCGGACGAGAGGGGCAATCTGCTCACGCTGTCGCCCGATCCATTCTTCGACGAACTGTTCGCCCGCGCCGCGCCGAAATGCTTTGCCAGTGTCGAGCGGATCGTGCCGACGGCGGAACTCGACATGGAGGCCAACGCCCGTTTCGCACTGGTCGAGCGTGCCCGCATATCCGGAGTGGTCGAGGCGCCGTTCGGTGCGCACCCGACCAGCGCCAATCCGGATTATCATCTCGATCTGAAGCACCTCAGGACCTATGTCGACAGCGCCGCTTCGCCCGAGGCCTGGGCGGACTACCGCAAGGCCTTTGTCGATCTTTCCGAAGCCGATTATCTCGCTGCCGCAGGCGGCGCCGAGGCGATCGTTTCGCTTCCCCGGCCGGTCTACTGAGGAGAGGGCATCATGACCGAAGCAACCACTTGCTCGCTGGCCGAACTGGTCATCACCGCCTGCGCCGAAGCCTGGCGCAACGATGGCGAAATCATGGCCACGGGCATCGGCCCGCTGCCGCGGCTCGGCACGGCGCTGGCCAGGAAGACGTTCAACCCCGCGCTGCAGACCACCGATGGTGAAACCTATTATGGCGCGGAGCCGATCGCGCCGGGCAAGCGCGCTGGCCCGGTCGTGTATGAAGGCTATGCCAATTACGACCGTGTATTCTCCACGCTATGGGGCGGCCGTCGCCACGCCATGGTCGGCCCGGTCCAGTTCGACCGTTACGGCCAGGCCAATATCAGCGTGATCGGCGATCACGTGAAACCCAAGTCGGCGATGCTCGGCGCGCGAGGATTCCCGGGCAATTCGATCTGCCATCCGAACAGCTTCTTCTTCCCGAACCACAACAAGCGCGCATTGATCGAGGGCGAAGTCGATTTCGTTTGCATGGCCGGCTACAACCCGGCCCGCTACCTCAACGGCAAACCGCCGGTCGGCCTCGACCTGCGCATCATCGTCACCAACCTCTGCGTGATGGATTTCGGCGGACCGGACCATCAGATCCGCGTCGTCTCGCTGCATCCTGGCGTCACCTTTGCGGACGTGCAGGACAATACCGGCTTCCCGTTGGCGAAGATCGCCGACGAGATCCCGGCGACGCCGCTGCCCGATGCGGAGCAGATCGCGCTGATTGCTGCGCTTGATCCCAACAATGTTCGCGCTTCGGTGTTCAAGGATAATCCACCGGCCGAACGGACCCGGGCAATGGAGCCACTGACATGAGCGACCTGGTCGAACCCCGCAAGGTCGATATCGTCTACGAGACCGAAACGCCGGTGCTCTACGAGGCGAAGGACGGAGTCGCGTGGATCACGCTGAACCGTCCGGACTTCAACAATGCGCAGAACGGGCAGATGACCTATGCGCTGGACGATGCGTTCCAGCGCGCCGTCAATGATGACGATGTGCGCTGCATCGTGCTCGCAGGCAACGGCAAGCATTTCTCGGCCGGGCACGACATCGGCACGCCCGGACGTGACGTCCACAAGCATTTCGAGAATCGGCTGATGGTGCCCGGGCATGTCAACAAGCCGGCGGCCGAATTGCTCTATACCCGCGAACAGGAGCAATATCTCGGCATGTGCCGGCGCTGGCGCGACGTGCCCAAGCCGACCGTGGCGATGGTGCAGGGCGCCTGCGTCGCCGGCGGCCTGATGCTGGCGTGGGTCTGCGACCTGATCATCGCCTCGGAAGATGCGTTCTTCCAGGACCCGGTCAACCGCATGGGTATTCCCGGCGTCGAATATTTCGCGCACGCCTTCGAGCTGCCGCCGCGCGTGGCCAAGGAATTCCTCCTGCTGGGCGAGCGCATGAGCGCCCGGCGCGCGGAACAGTTCGGCATGGTCAATCGTATCGTCCCGCGCGAGACGCTGCGCGAGGAGGTCGCAGCCATCGCCGCCAAGCTCGCGGCTCAGCCGCGCCTCGGCAACTGGCTCACCAAGCAGGCAATCAACCACGTCGAGGACTTGCGCGGCAAGCGGACCGCGATGGACGCGGTGTTCCACATGCATCACTTCGCCCACGCTCAGAACGATCTGGTCCAGGGCAGCGCGATCGCCGGTCTCGACGCAAAGGCGATGGCCGCGGCCAACAAGAAGGATGCCGGCGAGACGACCGGAAGCGAAAAGCAGGCCGGCCAGGACTGATGGCGGACCCGCTGCATACCATATTGGTCGAACGGCTGGGCTGCCGTGTGCCGATCATCCAGACCGCGATGGGCTGGGTGGCGGAGCCGGGGCTGGTCATTGCCAGCGCCAATGCGGGGGCATTCGGATTCCTCGGTGCGGCGGTCATGACCCCGGACGAAGCGCGTACCAAGCTTCTCGCGGTACGGCGCGGAACGGAACGGCCGTTCGGCGTCAACTTCCACAGTTTTCAGCCGGGCGCCGACAGGATCGTCGAGCTGATCCTCGACAATCGCGAACAGGTGCGTGCGGTCAGCTTCGGACGTGGCCCCAATGCCAAGATGATCGGCCGCTTCAAGGACGCGGGCATCCTCTGTGTGCCCACCGTCGGCGCGGTCAAGCATGCCCAGAAGATGGTCGAACTCGGCGTCGACATGGTCAATGTCCAGGGCGGCGAGGGCGGCGGCCACACCGGTTCGGTACCGACCACGGTGTTGCTGCCGCAAGTGCTCGATACCGTGAACGTGCCGGTCATTGCCAGCGGCGGCTTCGCCGATGGGCGCGGGCTGGTGGCGGCGCTGGCCTATGGCGCGGTCGGTATCGCCATGGGCACGCGCTTTCTGCTGACCCGGGAAAGTCCGGTGCCGGAAACCGCGAAAGCCGCTTATCTCAAGGCAGGGACCGACGGCATCATCGTCACCACTAAGCTCGACGGCATCCCCCAGCGGATGGTCCGCACCCGGCTGATGGACCGGATCGAAAGATCCGGCTCGCTCGCCATGTGGCTGCGCGCGCTCGAAGCCGGACGGGACATGAAGCGCCAGACCGGTGCGTCGTGGATGGATTTCATTCGCTCGGCGAAGGGGATGACCGCCCATGGCGCAATGCCGCTCAAGCAGGCGATGATGGCCGCGACCATGCCGATGCTGATCCAGAAAGCCGTGGTCGATGGCGACATCGAAGGCGGTGTCATGGCGACCGGCGTCGTCGGTGGTCGCATCGACGAAGTGCCGACCTGCCAGGACCTCGTCGATCGCATCATACGCGAAGCGCGCGAACGCCTTGCCGCGCTGGGCGTCCCCGAAAACGCGGATGCTTCGGCACATTGAGGATGAGAACAATATGCCTATCACGCTGACCATCAAGGATCATGTCGCGGAGATCCTGTTCGATCATCCGCCGGTCAATGCTTTCGACACCAAGGGCTGGGAATCGATCCCCGCTCTGATCAACGAAGCGTCCGGCAACGAAGATGTGCGCTGCCTGCTGATCCGCGCGGTCGGCCGGGGCTTCTGCGGCGGTGTGGACATCAAGGAAATGCAGGCCCACCCCGAACGCATCGGCAAGCTCAATCGCGACAATTATCTGACGTTCAAGGCGATCCGCGATTGCGCCGTGCCGGTCGTCGCCGCGCTCCACGGCTTCGTGATCGGCGGCGGCGTCAACATCGCCGGTGCCTGCGACAGCCTGATTGCAGCGGAGGGGGCGTTTTTCTCGCTGCCCGAGATCGACCGGGGGGCGATGGGCGGCGCTGCGTTCATGAGTCGGATGCTGCCGGTCCAGAAGGTGCGGACCAACTTCTTCACGGGCGGCCGGATACCGGTGGAAGATCTCCACCGCCACGGTTCGATCGAGAAGATCGTGCCGCTCGACCAGCTCGAAACCGAAGCGCGCGCGCTCTGCGCAACCATCGCGGGCAAGAGCCGCGTCGCGCTCGTCATCGCCAAGCAGGCGCTGAACCTGATCGAACCCTGGAATCCCAGCGACATGTATCGGATCGAACAGGGCTTCACCTTGGAAATGTACGCGCACGAAGACAGCCAGAAGGCGCGCGATGCCTTCGTGGACGGCAAGAGCGCAGCGAAGTTCTGATGGACCTGACATATACTCCCGAGCAGCAGGCGTTCCGTATTGAGGTGCGCGCGTGGCTGGCCGCTCACGTGCCGAAAGCGCCATTGGCGCATTTCGACGCGTCACGTGAAGGCTTCGAGGCGCACCGCGCGTGGGAGCGCACGCTCAAGTCCGGCGACTGGGGCATGGTGACCTGGCCCAGGGAATATGGCGGGCGTGGACTCGACCTGATCCAATGGCTGATCTTCGAGGAAGAGTATTACCGCGCCGGCGCGCCGGGTCGGGTCAACCAGAACGGCATATTCCTGCTTGGCCCCACGCTGATGGAATTCGGCACGCACGAACAGAAGCAGCGCTTCCTGCCGCCGATGGCCAGCGGCGAGGAAATCTGGGCGCAGGCGTGGTCCGAACCGCAAGCGGGCAGCGACCTTGCCGGCGTGCGCGCCACAGCGGCGCGAGACGGCGACGATTACGTGCTCAACGGCCACAAGATTTGGTCGAGCCGTGCTGCCTTTGCCGATTGGGCCTTCGGCCTGTTCCGCGAACCTGGCAGTGAGCGGCACAAGGGCATGAGCCTGATCTTCTTCAAGCTCGATGCACCGGGCGTGACGGTCAATCCGATCCGCAAGATCAATGGCCATTTTGGCTTTGCCGAAATCATCCTCGCCAACGTTCGCGTGCCCGCCTTCAATCGGCTCGGCGATGAGGGGCAGGGCTGGCACATCTGCATGGCGACGGCCGGCTTCGAGCGCGGGTTGATGCTGCGCAGCCCGGCGCGCTATCAGGTCGCCGCCGCCGCGCTTGCGGACCTGTGGCAGGCCCGCAAGACCTCCGCCGATCCGGTGCTGGAGGCCGATGTGGTACGCGCGTTCATGAACGCGGAAGCCTATGCGCTCAATATCTACCAGACCGCCTCGCGCCTGATCGCCGGAGCAAAGATCGGGCCGGAAGCGAGCACCAACAAGATATTCTGGTCGGAAATGGACATCGACCTCCACCAGACTGCGCTTGCCATTCTCGGCGCCGAAGCGGAACTATTACCGGAACCGGGCACGCATGATTGGCTCGACGATTACATCTTCTCGCTCGCCGGGCCGATCTATGCCGGGTCGAACGAGATCCAGCGCAACATCATCGCCGAGCGCATGCTCGGCCTGCCACGCTGACGGGGGAGGGACAGGACATGGACTTCACCCTGAACGACGAACAGCAGATGTTTGCCGAATCCGCCGCCACCCTGTTCGGCGATACTTGCACGCCCGATCACTGGCGCAAGATGATGGAGCAGGGCGCCGCGTTCGATGCCGGCCGCTGGGCGCAAGTGGTTGAAAACGGCTTCACTCTCCTGATGCTGCCCGAAAGCGCGGGCGGGCTGGGGCTGTCGGAGCTGGACTTCGCGCTGATCGCACAGGCTGCCGGCTATGTCGCGCTGCCCGAACCCATTGTGGAAAGCGCCGGGATCGCCGTACCGATGCTCGAGGCGATCGCGCCGGATCACGTCCTGTTGGCCGATCCATCCGCGATCATTGCCATCGCTCCCGCCATCAACCCGGTCGTCGCGAGCGCAGACGTCGCCCGCGCGATCCTGCTGGAAAAGGACGGCCACGCCTTCCTCGCCACGCCGGATCGGGTCACGCTGACGCGCGCCGAGACAATCGACCCGCTGCGCCGCGTTTTCCGGGTCGCATGGAGTCCGGCCGATGCCGAAGACCTCGGCCCCGCCGACTGGACGCTGGCGATCGATCGCGCCGCCGTGTTTGCGGCCGCGCAGGGGCTGGGCCTTGCCCAGCGCTCGGTCGATCTTGCAGTCGCCTATGCCAGGGATCGCCAGCAGTTCGGCAAGCCGATCGGCAGTTATCAGGCGGTCAAGCATCACCTTGCCTCGGCGCAGACCGCCATCGAATTTGCGCGGCCGGTGGTTCTTGCCGCGGCTGCCACGGTCGGCGAACGCAATGTCTATTCGCGCGCCCGTGCCAGCCACGCCCGGATCGCCGCGCTCGAGGCGGCGGACAAGGCCGCCCGCGCCTCGATCCAGGTGCATGGCGCCATGGGCTATTCGTGGGAAGTGGACGTCCACTTGTTCCTCAAACGGACCATAGCCTTGACCGGAAGCTGGGGAACGCCCGGCTTCCATCGCGCCCGTGTCGCCACGCGTCTGTTCACCCGGCCTGCCGGCCCCGAACAGACTTTCGCGAAAGAGACCACCGATGCCTGAAGCCTATATCGTCGATGCCGTCCGCTCGCCCGTGGGGCGCAAGAAGGGCAGCCTTGCCCAGCTGCATCCGGCGGATCTTGCCGCTCACCCGATCAAAGCCCTGATGGAACGCAACGCGTTCGATCCGGCGCTGGTCGAGGACGTGGTCTGGGGCTGCACCGAAACCATCGGCGGGCAGGCGGGCGACATCGGCCGAACCGCGTGGCTGGTCGCAGGCCTTCCCGAAGAGGTGCCCGGCGTCACCATCGACCGCCAGTGCGGCAGCGCGCAACAGGCTATCCACTTTGCCGCGCAGGGCGTGATGAGCGGCACGCAGGAAATCGTCGTGGCCGGTGGCAGCCAGGCGATGAACCGTATTCCGATCATGGCCGCGATGATCGCGGGCCAGGCTTATGGCTTCGACAGCCCGTTCGTCGGATCGACCGGGTGGGACGCGCGCTATGGCGGCGAGGAGGTGAACCAGATCCGCTCGGCCGAGATGATCGCCGACAAGTGGAACATCAGGCGCGAGGCACTCGATGCGTTCTCCTATGCCAGCCACATGCGAGCGCAGGCGGCCACCGATGCCGGCTGGTTCAGGAACGAGATCGTACCGCTCGCCGGACTCGATCGTGACGAGACAATCCGCCCGGGCACCACGCTCGAAGGTCTCGCCGCTCTTAATCCAATCCGTGAAGGTGGCCGCGTAACGGCAGGAAACGCCAGCCAGAATTCGGACTGTGCGGCCGCTCTGCTGATCGCCAGCGAACAGGCGGTGAAGGATCACGGCTTCAAGCCGCGGGCGCGCATCCATCACATGTCGGTCCGCGCTGACAACCCGGTGTGGATGCTGACCGGGCCGATTTCCGCCACGCGCTATGCCCTCGAGAAGTCGGGCATGAAGCTCGAAGACATCGATCTGTTCGAATGCAACGAGGCGTTTGCCTCGGTCACGCTGGCGTGGATGAAGGAGCTTTCGATCCCGCATGAAAAGGTCAATGTGCAGGGCGGGGCCATCGCGCTGGGTCACCCGATCGGCTCGACTGGCGCCAAGCTGATGACGACGCTGCTCAATGCGCTTGAACGCACCGGCGGTCGCTATGGCCTGCAGACGATGTGCGAGGGCGGCGGGCAGGCCAACGTCACCATCATCGAGCGGCTTTGAGGCAGGCCTCGCAATGCCTTGCTACGCCTATCAGGGAATTGTCCCGGTGGTCGATCCGACCAGCTACGTCCACCCTCTGGCGTCGCTAATCGGTGACGTGATCGTAGGGCCGGGCTGCTTCATCGCGCCGGGCGCCTCGCTGCGCGGCGATTTCGGCCGCATCGTGGTCGAAGGCGACAGCAGCCTCCAGGACAATGTGACGGTCCACGCCAATTCCTTGCGCGATACGGTGATCCGCCGGGGCGCGACGATTGCGCATGGCGCGATCATCCACGGCTGCGAAATCGGCGAGAACACGCTCGTCGGCATGAACGCGGTGGTGCTCGACGATGCCGTGATCGGGCCGGAAAACCTCGTCGCGGCGCTCGCGCTGGTCAAGTCCGATACCCGGACTGCGCCGCGCAGCCTGGTCGCGGGCAATCCCGCCAAGGTCGTGCGCACGTTCGAGCCGCATCAGGTCACCTGGAAGAACGACGGGCAGGGCGAATACCAGCGGCTTGCGCGTGAGGCGCTGACCGGGATCGTCGAGGTCGAGCCGCGTCCCGCCGTCGAGCCGGAACGGCGGCGGTCGGACTCGGTCGCCATTGCGGTGCGGCTGAGCGGCCCCAGTGCTACCTTGCGCGAACAGCGCGCCGCTGCACCGTCAGGGGAAACAGCATGAGCGCGGCCACGGAGATCACCAACCTGCTCTATCGCTATGCCGAACTGATGGACGCGGGCGATCTGGCAGGGGTGGCCGCACTCTTCGGCAAGGCGAGGATAAAGGTTTCCGGCGGCGAGATCGTGGAAGGGGCGGCACCGATGCTGGCGCTATGGCAAAGCCATGTGCGCATCCACCCCTGCGGCACGCCGCGCACGAAGCACGTGATCACCAACCCGATCGTCGAGATCGACAGGCAGGGCGGGACCGCCACCTGCCGCTCGTATTACACCGTATTCCAGGCCACGCCGGATCTGCCGCTGCAGGCGATCTGCGCTGGTCGCTATCACGACAGCTTCGCCCTGCGTCACGGCGAATGGCACTTTACCGGGCGGGATTACACCATGCTCGATCTGATCGGCGACCTCGGCCAGCACATGCTGGTTCCGGTCGCCGGCTAATCCGGAATCGAAGGAGAAATTCATTGGGTATCTGCGACGACCGCACCGTTATCATCACCGGTGCCGCCGGAGGCCTTGGCCGCGCCTATGCGCTGGCCTTCGCGGCCGAGGGTGCGAACGTGGTGATCAATGACATCGGCACATCGCTCGGCGGCGAGGGGCGCGATACCAGTGCCGCCGATGCCGTGGTGGCCGAAATCGAAGCCAGCGGCGGCAAGGCTATCGCCAACTACGAAGATATCACCGATTGGGACGCAGCCAAGCGCATCGTCGATGCCGCGCTCGAAGCCTTTGGCGACCTGCATGTGGTGGTCAACAACGCGGGCATCGTGCGCGATCGCATGTTCGTGTCGGCCACGCTCGATGAATGGGACGCGACCATGAACGTCCACCTGCGCGGCCATTTCTGCCTCGCCCGCCACGCCGTGAACTACTGGCGCGCCAAACAGAAGGACGGGCGCGACCCCGATGCCCGCATCATCAACACTTCGTCGGGCGCTGGCCTGCAAGGGTCCATCGCGCAATCCGCCTATTCGACCGCCAAAGGCGGCATCGCCGCGCTCACGCTGGTGCAGGCGGCCGAGCTCGGGCGATACGGCATCACGGCAAACGCGCTTGCTCCCTCGGCCCGCACGCGTATGACGGAACAGGCTTTTGCCGAAAAGATGGCGACGAAGGAGTCCGGGTTCGATGTGATGGACCCGGCCAATGTCGCCCCCACCGTGGTCTGGCTGGGCAGCGCCGAAAGCAGACACGTGACCGGCTGCGTGTTCGAACTTGAAGGCGGCAGGATCATGCTGGAAGACGGCTGGCGTGAAGGTCCGTTCGTCGATCAGCAGGCACGTTGGGAACCGGCGCACGTGGGGGGCGTGATCGAAATATTGCTCGAACAGCGCGTGCCCCCGCGCAAGGTATGGGGCACCACCTGACCATGGAATTCGCCTTCACCGAGGAACAGGCGATGATCGCGGACACCGTTCGCGGCTTCTTTGCCGAACACGCGACCAGCGCGCGCACCCGGGCGGCCATGGCGGCCACCGGCGCCGATGCCGGGTTCGATCGCGCGCTGTGGTCGGCGTTTGCCGGCGACCTCGGCCTCGCCGGTCTGGGCCTGCCCGAAGAGCATGGCGGGGCGGGCCTCGGCATGGTGGAATTCGCGCTGGTCGCCGAAGCGGCCGGCGCGCACGTCGCAGCCATTCCGCTGCTGGGCGTCGCCATGGTCGGCCGGGCGATTGCGGCAGGCGGCTCGGATGCGCAGAAATCGAAATGGCTGCGCCGCCTTGCTGCCGGCGAAGTGATCGCGGTGGCGGCCTGGGCGGAAGGCCTGCAACACGATGGGGGCCACCTGACCGGGACGCTCTCGTTCGTGCCCCACGGCGGCTCGGCAGACATCCTGCTCGCTTTTGCCGGCGACGATGCCTGGTTGGTCGATCTCAAGGCCGAAGGTGTCTCTATCTCCTCCCATGTCACGATGGACCAGACCCGCCCCCTCGCCACGATCACGCTGACCGCCGCCGCCGCAGAGTCGTTGGCCGATGGCATCGCCGCGGTGGTTGGCGCGCTCGCGGCCGGATGGATATGCCTCTCGGCCGAAGCGCTGGGCGGTGCGCAGGCCACGCTCGACCGCACTGTCGCCTATTCGCGTGAACGCATACAATTCGGTCGTCCGATCGGCTCGTTCCAGGCCTACAAGCATCGCCTGGCCGACATGATGATCGAGATCGAACAGGCTCGTTCCGCCGTCTACTGGGCCGCATGCGCCGTGGACGAGGGATCGGAAGAGGCAATGCTTGCACTGCACGCGGCCAAGTCATTCTGTGCCGATACGTTTACGATGTGCGCGGGCAACATGATCCAGCTCCACGGTGGTATCGGCTTTACCTGGGAACATGATGCGCACCTGTTCTTCAAGCGCGCGCGCTCGATCGCGTCGATGCTCGGCAATGGCGACTGGCATCGCGAAGAGGTTGCGCGGATGATCGTCGGGGAACAGGCCGCATGAAACTGGGATTTTCTGCTGCCGACGAAGGCTTTCGCGGCGAATGCGCCGAATGGCTGCAAGGCCAGCTTTCGGGCGCGTTCGCCGATATCAAGGGCATCCCCAATCTCGTCGCCAAGGTGGAACGGCGCAAGGAGTGGGAGCAGCAGCTTGCCGCGTACCGCTGGTCCTGCATCGGCTGGCCGGCGGCATGGGGCGGCCGCGATGCGACGCTGTCGCAGCAGGTGATCTTCGCTGAGGAATATGCCCGGGCCGGTGCACCCGGCCGAATCAACCACATCGGTGTGGAACTTGCTGGCCCGACGATCCTCGCCTTCGGCAGCGAGGCGCAGAAGGCCCGCTATTTGCCGGGCATCGCGGGCGGCACGGCGATCTGGTGCCAGGGCTTTTCCGAACCGAACGCAGGATCGGACCTTGCCAACGTCAGGACCAAAGCGCGGCTCGAAGGGGCGACGGCGCAGCGGGAATGGGTGGTCGACGGCCAGAAAGTCTGGACCAGCCTGGCGCATTTCTCCGACTTCATCTTTGTCATTGCGCGCAGCGAGGAAGGATCCAGAGGTCCCCGGGGGCTGTCTTTCCTGCTGATGGACATGCATCAGCCCGGTATCGAAGTGCGGCCGATCCGCCAGATGAACGGCGAGGCCGAGTTCAACGAGACCTTCATGACCGACGCGCGCTGTCCGGCAGATGCGATGCTCGGCGCGGCGGGAGAGGGCTGGAAGGTGGCGATGGCGCTGCTCGCGTTCGAGCGCGGCGTTTCCACGCTGGCGCAGCAGATGGGTTTCCGCAACGAGCTGGACGCGATCATCGCCGCCGCACGGGATAATGGCCAGGCCGCCGATCCGGTTGTTCGTCAGCGCATCGCCAGGGCGGAAATCGGGCTGCGCCTGATGCGCTATGGGGCGATGCGCATGCTGTCGAACACGGACGTTGCCGCCATCGACGGGGCCGCGCTGACCTACAAGATCCAGTGGGCGACGTGGCGTCGCAATCTCGGCGAACTGGCGATGGACGTGCTCGGCCAGGCCGGGGAAATCGCCGAGGGTCCCGGTTACGAATGGTCGATGCTTCCCAATCTGTACCTCTTCAGCCGCTCCGACACGATTTACGGCGGCACCAACCAGATCCAGCGCAACCTGATCGCAGAACGGGGCCTCGGCCTCCCGCGCGAGCCGCGCGGCGATCTTTGAAAATATGGCGCACGCGCCACGAGGAGAGTCATGACCGTACCCGTCCCCGCCTATCCAACCCCCTGCGGCCTGCTGAAGGGCAAGACCGTCATCGTCACCGCCGCCGCCGGAACCGGCATCGGCTATGCCGTGGCCAGGCGTGCGGCGGAAGAGGGCGCAAAACTGCTGATCAGCGACTTCCATGAGCGCCGGCTGGGCGAAGCCGCTGACCGGATCGCCGCGGAGGCGGGCGTGGATCGCCCCGCGACGTTCGTCTGCGACGTGACCAGCGAGGATGCGGTGCAAGGCCTGCGCGATGCCGCGCTGGCTGCGCTCGGCCGGGTCGATGTGCTGATCAACAATGCCGGCCTCGGCGGCGAGGCCAATGTCGTCGACATGACCGACGATCAGTGGAACCGCGTGCTCGACGTTACGCTGACCAGCCTGTTCCGGATGACCCGCGCCTTTCTGCCGGCCATGTACGCGGCCGGATCCGGCGTCATGGTCAACAATGCGTCGGTACTGGGCTGGCGCGCGCAGAAGGGCCAGGCGCATTATGCCGCGGCTAAGGCGGGCGTGATGGCCTTCACCCGCTGCGCCGCGCTCGAAGCGGCAGACCATGGCGTGCGCATCAACGCGGTCGCGCCCAGCCTTGCCATGCATCCCTTTCTCGCAAAGGTCACGAGCGAGGAGGCCCTGGCCAGGCTGGTCGAAAAGGAGGCCTATGGTCGTCCGGCCGAAGTCTGGGAAGTCGCCAACGTCATGATGTTCCTCGCCTCCGACCTGTCGAGCTACTTGACCGGCGAAATCATCTCCTGCTCCAGTCAGCGGGCCTGATCATGACCCTCGTCTTCGCAAAACCCGCCGACCTCGTCGGCAGCGAAGGCAGCCGGCTCGGCCCGACCGAGTGGCTGCTGATCGATCAGCAGCGGGTGAACGGCTTTGCCGACGTCACAGGCGACCATCAGTGGATCCACGTCGATGTCGAACGGGCGAAAGACGGTCCGTTCGGCGGCACGATCGTCCACGGCTATTTGACGCTGAGCCTCGTCAATTACTTTCTGCCGCAGCTCATCGAGGTGCGCGGTTTCGCCCACGCGGTGAACGTCGGGGCGGATCGCCTGCGCTTCCTGTCCCCGGTCAAGGTCGGCAGCCGCATCCGCGCGGCCGGCGAGATCGTCGGCGTGGAGGAGATCAAGGGCGCGATCCAGTCGGTCGTGCGCGTCACCGTCGAAATCGAAGGCGCCGACAAGCCCGCCTGCGTGATCGATACCATCAGTCGTTATTTTCCGGAGTAAGACAATGCCAGATCCCGCCAAGATGGAAGCTGCGGTTCGCGAATATGTCGCGGCGTTCGACGTCGGCAGTGCCGATCGGGTTGCAGCGCTCTATGCTGAGGATGCGACCGTTGAAGATCCGGTCGGTTCTCCCTTGCGTGTCGGCCGCGAGGCGATCCGTGCGTTCTACGCAGACTCGATGAAAACCGGCGCCAGGCTGGAACTGCAGGGGCCGGTGCGTGTCGTCGCCGACTACGCCGTATTCCCGTTCTCGGTGCTGCTCCATTATGATGGCGCCGACCGGCGCATCGACGTCATCGACACGTTCCGCTTCAACGAAACCGACGAAATCATCGAAATGCGGGCCTTCTGGGGTCCGTCCAACATGCACGGATTTTCCTGAGAGGACCAACTGACATGCGCGAAGCCGCCATCATCTCCACCGCCAGAACCGGCGTCGGCAAGGCCTATCGCGGCGCGTTCAACGACACTGAGGCGCCGGCGCTTTCGGCCCATGTCGTCGACGCGGCGATCGAACGTGCGGGGATCGACCCGGCGCGTGTCGACGACGTCTACCTCGGCGTCGCCAACCACTGGAATACGCAGAGCTACAATCTCGGTCGCTTGACGGTGCATGGCTCGGTCCTGCCCGACACGACCAGCGGCTTCGCCATGGACCGCAAATGCTCGTCGGGCCTGAACGCGATCGCGTTCGCCGCGCGCGGCATCATGACCGACGAGATCGACGTCGCCATCGCCGGTGGTTGCGAGAGCGTGTCGCTGACGCTCAACAAGCATGCACCAGCCTGGCGCAACCGCTCGGAGTTCGTCAAGGAACACGATCCCTATGCCTATATGGTCATGATCGAGACGGCTGAAATCGTCGCCGAACGTTATGGCGTGAGCCGCGAGGTGCAAGATCGCTTCGCCGCAGTGTCGCAGCAGCGCGCTTCCGCCGCGCAGGCCGCGGGCAAGTTCGACCAGGAAATCGTGCCGATCACCGTCACCAAGGCGCTGTTCGACAAGGAGGGCAACGAGACCGGCAAAGAAGAGGTCACGCTCGCCAGGGACGAAGGGGTCCGCGCCGGCACGACCTACGAAGCGCTCGCGGCGCTCAAACCCGTGTTCAAAAATGGTCTCGTCGTCTCGGAGGGCAAGCACGTGACCGCGGGCAATGCCAGTCAATTGTCCGATGGTGCATCGGCGCAGGTGGTCATGGACCTCGCCACGGCACAGAAGGAGGGCCTGCCGATCCTGGGCGTCTATCGCGGTTTCCAGGTCGCGGGCTGTGGCGCCGATGAGATGGGCATCGGCCCGGTCTTCGCGATCCCCAAGCTGCTCGACCGTGCCGGCATCAGCATCGATGATGTCGGCCTGTTCGAAATCAACGAAGCCTTTGCTTCGCAGGCCGTCTATTGCCAGCAGAGGCTGGGCATCGATCCGGACAAGCTCAACGTCAATGGCGGCGGCATCGCCATCGGCCACCCGTTCGGCATGACCGGTTCGCGACTGGTCGGCCACGCGCTGATCGAGGGCAGGCGCCGGGGCGTCAAATATGTTGTCGTTTCCATGTGCGTGGCTGGTGGCATGGGCGCGGCCGGCCTGTTCGAAGTCGTGTGAGAATGACGGGGGCGATCATGATCGAGCCGATGGGGAACTGGCCGAGGACCATCCCCGACGCCGCCAGGGCTGCCGCCGAAAATTGGCCGGACGTCGCCGGCCTGATCGTCGGCGACCGGACATGGACCTTCGCCGAACTGTGGGCCGATGCCCGCGCATCGGCCTCGGCGATGCTCGCCAGCGGCATCGGCCATGGCGATCGCATCGCGATCTGGGCGCCCAATACGCGGGAATGGATTCTCGCAGCGCTGGGCGCGCAGATCGTCGGCGCGATCATCGTCCCGCTCAACACCCGCTTCAAGGCGGCGGAGGCGAGCGAGATCCTGCACCGTGCCAGGGTGCGGATGCTTTTTGCGCCGGGCGATTTCCTCGGTCAGAACTATGCCGCGCTGATCGCGGGCGAGCATCTGCCCGATCTCGTGGAGACGATCGACATTGACGGCAACGGGACGAACACGGGCTGGGATGGCTTCATCGCGCGGGGGCAGGGGGCCGGCGACCCGAGAGTCGATGACGCACTTGCACGCCTGTCGCCCGACGACGTTTGCGACATCATCTTCACGTCCGGGACGACCGGACGTCCGAAGGGCGCGCTGACCGCCCATGTTCAGGCAACGCAGATTTTCGGCGACTGGGCGGTGCGCGTCGACCTCCGCCCGGGCGATCGTTACCTGATCGTCAATCCGTTCTTCCATACGTTCGGCTATAAGGCCGGCTGGGCGGTATGCCTCGTTCGCGGCGCGACGATCGTACCGATGGCGACATTCGACGTGGCGGAAACCGTGCGGCAGATCGAGGTGAACCGCATCAGCTTCCTGCCCGGCCCGCCAACGATCTACCAGTCCTTGCTGCATGAGCTGAGCGGCGACCGCCCACGCGATTTCTCGTCGCTGCGCGTCGCGGTGACCGGCGCCGCTCCGGTCGCGCCGGCGCTGGTCGATCGGATGCGGACCGAACTCGGCATGTCGAATATTGTCAACGGCTATGGCATGACCGAGTGCGGCGCGATTGCGATGACGCGACAGGGCGACGACGACGAGACCGTAGCGAATACCTGCGGTGTTCCGCTGCCGGGGATCGAAGTCCGCTGCGTCGACGATCAGGGTGTGGACTTGCCCGCCGGTTCGCCGGGTGAATATTGGGTGAGGGGGCACGCTGTGATGCGCGGTTATCTCGACGATCCCGAAGCGACCGCCGAGGCGATCGATCCCGAGGGCTGGCTGCACACCGGCGACGTCGGGACGATCGATGCGCGCGGCTATCTCGCCATCACCGATCGCAAAAAGGACATGTTCATTTCAGGCGGGTTCAACGTCTATCCTGCGGAAGTCGAAAAGCTGCTGGCCGCGCATCCCTCGATCGCGCAGGCGGCCGTGATCGGGGTGGACGACGAACGGATGGGAGAAGTCGGTCGGGCCTATGTCATTGCGCGTCCCGGCACCACGCTGACGGAGGCTGAACTCGCCATCTGGTCGCGTCAGGCCATGGCCAACTACAAGGTGCCGCGCAGTTTCGTCCTGGTCGCCGATCTGCCGCGCGGCGCCTCGGGCAAGGTGCTCAAGACCGCTCTGCGCGACTGACGCATGGTCGCTCTGCGCGCCGACCATGTCCGCCACCCCGGAGCCTCACGCGTCGATGTAGCGCCCGATCACCTCATCGCGGAAACCCAGTCCCCGCAAACAGAACCAGGTCGCATCGCGTGCGATCTTCTCGCGGTCGCCCGCATAGGGTCGGTCCCAGCGACATGCGAATGGCGCGCCGGTAGACCAGGCTGGCGAAGCTGCCATTGCCGGCAAGGCTTGCCAGAAGGAGCCGGAACCCTTCCATGATCCTGGCAAGTTCGTCCGACGCGGCGATCGCGAAATAGGACCTGAGGACCTGGACGAGGCTGCGCGCGCTGACCTCGGTCAGGCGAATGACAGCATGATTCTCGTCCTGTTCGCGGATCGTCTGGCGCAAGACGGCGCGATTAAGCGCTTCCTTCGATGGGAAGTGCCGGTCCATCAGGGCTTCCGAAACCTGCGCTGCGCGCGCGATCTCCTGTGTCCGCGCGGCTTCGTAGCCATGCTTCGGGAAGATCGCGCGCCGCTTCGACGATCAGCGCCTTGCGTATGTTTCCGGTGAGCCGGCTGCTTGTCATGGCGCAATCTCCTACGATCCGCGGTCCCGGTCGCGCAAGGGACACCGGGGGCGCGTTCCTCCGGTCAGCGATGCAGGTGGTAGCTGCCGTCTTCGGGCGCACGCGTCTCGTTGAAGAAGTCGACGAGACGCCAGGGCCATGACAGGAAGATGCGCCCCTTCGAGTTGTTGTAATAGCTGTTCGCTCTCGGGTGCGACCAGATCATCTTCGGCATGCGCTCTTCGACCTTGCGGTTCCATGCATCGAACGCCTCCTGCGTCACCTCGAACGCCCTGGCGTCGGCCGCGACGATGCGATCCAGAGCCTCGATGATCCAGTTGACCTGGCATTCGGAGATCAGGTTCTGGCCGGCCGCATGGTTCGGTGCGCTGTTCGGGCCGACGGTGTGAAAATAATTCGGATAGCCGGGAATGCACATGCCCATATAGGAACGCGGATCCTCCTCGCCCCATTCATTGCCGAGATCGCGACCGCCGATACCTTTGATCGTCAGATTGCCGATCATCTTGGCGACGTTGAAACCGGTTGCGCAAATGATGACGTCGCATTCGAATAAACTGCCGTCTTTCGCTTCCACTCCGTTGGGAAGAACGCGGGCGACGCCCCCGGTCTCGAGGTGGACGTTGTCGCGGCCGAGCGCCTCGAACCAGCCATTGTCGAGGATGATGCGCTTCGAAAAGATCGGGAAATCGGGCGTGAGCTTCTCGACCATGTCCGGCCGATCCGCGAACCGGGACTTGAGATACATCAAGGCATATTGGCGGGTCGCTTCGTTCGAGGCGGAAACCGCGAGGTCGTTGCCCGCCCAGGCCGGGTCCTGCACCACATTCTCGAACAGGCCGTCGGCCGCCGCCCAGAAGACGCGATAGCGGAACCACTCCTTGAAGGTGGGGATATGAGTCAGCGCCCAGCGCATCCCTTCATCGACCTTGTGGGCGATCTCCGGATTGTAGATCACCCAATGCTTCGTGCGCTGGTAGATGGTCAGTTCCGCGACGTCCGGCGCGATCGCGCCGACGAGCTGGGCGGCGCTGGCGCCCGTGCCGATCACCGCCACGCGCTTGCCCCGGAGATCGAGATCCTGCGGGTAACTGGCCGTATGAACGACCTTGCCTCCGAAGTCCCACAGGCCCGGGATGTCAGGCCATTTGAAGCGATTGACCGGGCCATGACCATTGATGACGGCGTTGACCACCATGTCCTCGGCACTGCCATCGGCATGCTTGACCGTGACCGTCCAGGTGCCCTCGCTCTCGTTGTAGACGAGGGTTTCGACGGTGGTGTCGAAGCGAATGTTTTTGCGAAGGTCATATTTTTCTGCAACCTCCAGCATGTAGCGCTGCATGTCGGCGCCCTGTGGGTGATAGGTCTTCCAGTCCGGCCAGATCTCCCAGCTGTAGCTGTAGAAGTGGCTCGGCGTGTCCACGCCGACGCCGGGATAGCGATTTTCATACCACGTGCCGCCGACATCGGCATTCTTCTCGATGACGACATAGTCATAGCCGGCCTCGCGCAGCTTGATCGCGGCCGCCATGCCGGTCAGGCCCGCGCCGATCACCATCACCCTGAAACCGGTGGGACGCGCGGGGCGCTGCGCGATCTTGGAACGGTCGATCCATGGCTTGAAGCCGCATTGATCATAGACCATCCCGACGAACTCGTCGGTCACCGGTTCCCCGACGGTGACGCTCATGATGCGCTGGATCAGGCGGTCGGACGGCAAGTCGTCGCGCGCCCCGTCGCCGGTCAGCAGCAGACGGCGCAGCTTCAGACGCAGTTCGTCGGCCAGCGCGTCCGGAATATCCGTCGGCGGCTGCGAATAGGCCGGCCGGATGTGCGGAGCAAACCGTTCCAGCAGGGCCTCGTCGTGCGAAAGCTGGACGTAGGCGGCAAGCAGCGTCGGCACATTGGCCTCTTCCAGCGCGCGCGTCAGTTCGGGGGTGTCGGGGAGGCATGCGAATCGAGCGCGGCCGGCTACCAGGACATCAGACATGACGATTTCTCTCCCTATCACGCCGCGCTGGGCGGGTGAGCATGCACTTACAACACGCAATCCTCGGTGTGAAGATGCAAGATTTTTCCGCATATGCAGCATACCATGCGCAAAGGCAGCCGCAATCTGGCGGATCATGGCAATCTATTTTACGCGGCTGTTGACCGGGGCCGGTCGGATGGGTTAGTGCAGACAAACGTCAAAGGTGGGCGATGGCACCACCTGGCATTAGGAGGCGAGCGATGATTGGCGATGCTGACAGGCAGGCGCTTTCCAGCATTCTTAAACCGATCGCACCGCCGCGCGTTCTGCACGACGTTTATACCGACGATCAGCGCGAGCGCTTGCTCGATATCGTGCGCACGCACGGGCCCTGGAAGCTGATCATTGCGCAGCATTTCGCCAATGTGGATGAACTGATCGCGACGCTTTCAGGCGGTATGCCGGAAGGCGTGGAGCCATCGCTCGACAGCTTCGTCACGCCGACGTTCCGCGGCTTCTATGCGAACCACTCAGCGGTGCTCTACCCCGAAATCCACGACTGCTTCTACAATGCGCAGTTTCTGGAGCACGCGAAGGCATATTGGGGTGCGCAATATGCCAAGCCGCAGATGATGTTGTTCAACATCAACGGCGCCGCTGGCAATTACGATCCGGGACATCTCGATTCGCCGAGTTTTCGTGGAATCCGCTATGAGAATTCGCCGACATGGCTGTGCGCGGTCATGGGCAAATCCGGCTTGTTCCGCGACTATCTGATCAAGATGGCGCAGGTGATCACCTGGTTCAGCCATGATTCGGGCAGTGGTTTCACCTATTGGCCCGATGGCCCTGCCAACCCGCCGCAGCGGATCATCCCGCCCGTCTGGAACCGCGGTGTGGTCGTGCAGAACGAGATGATGTATCATCGGGGCGAAGCCAGCGGCTCGCAAGATCGCCAGCGCCCGCCGGGGCTGAAATTCGAGACCGTCTTTGCCGGCGATCCGACAAACCGGAATAATTGGCGTCTGATGAACGACGATCAAGTGATCCAGGACGTCCACACGGATGAATTGCGGTTCCTGGTGCATTGGTCGGCTGAAGTGTTCGAGGATTTTGCCGAATTGAAAACCAACATGGACGGCAGCGATAATCTCACCCACGATCAGGTTTTTGACACCTTTCTTAAGGATATGCGCAAGCGAGGCATTGCTGTCGAAACACCCGTGGACCCATTGCGCGACCCGAAATTCATTCGAACGCTGACCGCGGCATATGATTTCGGCCGGCCTCTGATGTATCCGGCAGAGGCGCCAGTCACTCCAACGTCAATGGCTGCCTGAAAACCGCGACTTAAGCGTGGCTCAAGCTACGCCCGATCAACCAAAGGGAGGAAGAAAAGATGAAACGAATTTACACGAAGCGCGTGATTCTGGCGTGTTGCAGCGGGTACGCCCTCGCAATTCCGTCTCTGACATATGCCCAGGATCAGGAAGCGGCGGACGTTTCGACGAGCGACATCATCGTGACGGCCAACAGGCGCACGGAGTCGCTTCAGGATGTTGCCATGAGCGTCGATGTGACGACGGGCGATGAACTGCAGAAACTCAACCTGTTCGACGCCAAGGATATTCAGGCTCTTTCACCGGGTCTGGAATTGACGAATACGAGCGGGCGCAACAACACGACGACGCTGAGAGGCGTGTCGTTCGATCCTGACCAGGGGACCGGCCCAGCCGTCCGGGTCTACCTCAATGAAATCCCGACCGATGCGCAGACCGTCTATACGGCGCTCTACGACATTGGGCAGATCGAAGTTCTGCGCGGACCGCAAGGTCTTCTGCGCGGTCTGGCGGCGCCTGCCGGAGCGATCACGATCAAGACCCGGCGGCCGGAGTTCGACGAGATTGGCGGCTATGTCCAAGCCACGGGCACCGAAGACAGCGCCTATAACGTCCAGGGTGGCATCACGCTGCCATTTTCCGACACGTTCGCCATCCGCGTCGCAGCGCTGGTCGATGGAAACCGGCTCAATCAAGTCTACAACGTTACGCGCGGCGATCGTTCGCGCAGCCGAACGGAAAGCGCACGGATAACCTTTGGCTGGAAACCCAGTGCGGATTTCAGCGCTTATTTGACGTATCAATATCTCGAAGCTGACAACACGCAATATGGGCAGGTCGCCGGTGCCGGTAATACGCCCCTGGTCACGTTTCCATTCTTCACCCCGGATCCAACCCGTTCGGGGCCGCCTGCGGGCGCGAAGGACTATATCGCGGTTTCCGATGGCCCCGCGCGCTTCCAGAATCGTACGCACGTCATCAACCTCGCGATCGACTGGGATCTGGGTCCCGTGACGGCTTCGTTCAGCGGGGCGCATCAGTACAGCTTGATCGAGGGCCTCCGCGATCAGGACGTCGGGAATGCGACGCCCAATTACGAAAATAACCAGTCCGTGCATACGCCCTATAAAGTCGACACCGCAGAATTGCGATTGACGACAAACGGGGACGGCATGTTCGGAGGTGGCGTCGGCATATTCTACACAAAGCAAACGGGAACAACCATTGTCGATCAGAATAACGACAATTTTTTCATCAACTTTCCGGTCAGCGCGGGATTCTTTCTACCGATTTCTACGCATGTCATAGTGCCGGTTGATTCCGACACGCTGTCTTTCAACGCGAATGGGCGGATCAAGTTCGGAAAGATCAAGATCGAGGGGGGCATTCGCTATTCGATCTCCAAGTCCGTCCAGTCAGCAATCATCAACGTGTCGTCGCCAGGCTATGCAGGTTTTCCGGCTTTCGGAATTCCCACGATCCCGCCGTTCAGCCTCGTTCAGGACGGGGTTCCCGCGGCTTTGCAGAAGAGCAAGAATACACCCATCACCGGCGGCGTCACGCTGAGCTACGAACCGACGGACGATCTCACCCTCTATGCCTCTTACGGCCGTTCGTTCCGGCAAGGCAGCGCCGGTGTCTCGGTCCCTGTCGGTATTTCCAACGACTTGATCAAGTCGGGCTCGGAGAAGACCGACTCCTACGAAGTCGGCGTCAAGACTGCCCTCCTTGATCGCCGCCTGCATCTGGCGGTGGCGGCCTTTTACCAAAAATACGACGGATTCCTGTCGCGATTCGGCGGTATCAACTATAATTGCCCGGATTTTTTCGGAACGTGCAACACGTTCGCGCCACCGATCAACAACGCGACGGACGTTCCGGCGACGAACGGGACATTCGATTTCAACTATAACGGCGATGCCACGGTAAAGGGCATCGAGGCCTCGATCGATGGCCGACCCACTGACAATTGGGACGTTTCCCTCAACATGTCATATGTCAAGGCGCGGTATGACAACGCCCTGTTGCCGTGCAATGATTTCAACGGCGATGGAACTCCGGATGCAATCGGAACGCCTCGGATTTCCGGCACGGGGAACGTCAGCTATTGCCGTTCCAACGGCCGACTGGCTGACATTCCCAACTTCAACGTCTCGGCAACCACAGAAGTACGCGCGCCCATCGGCGCTGTGACACCATTCGTCAGAGCGCTTGTGACATATCGTCCCAGCGTGTTTTCGGATCGGGTGAATTTCGATTACCAGAGCCGTACGCTGCTCAATACCTATGTGGGTGTTCGTGGCCAGGATGATCGCTGGGAAATCAATCTGTTCGCCAAAAATCTGCTGAATCAGCGGAGAATTACGAATGCATCCCAGGGGACAGGTCAAGGCGCTGTGTTCAATTCGGGATACCGGATGGTCAACGTGACGAATCCGCGCGAATTCGGGCTGACGGGGACGTTCAAATGGTAAATCCGGTGACGCGGGTCATGCGATGCATTTCCCGCGGACCGGCAACGACGAGTGTTCCGGAGGCCGCCACGATTCGTCGTGGCGGCCTCTTCCTGGCCGACTGACCGGACCCTGCCGTCATGAGCCTTTCCACCACGAAGACGATTTTCCTGACCGGTGCGACCGGGAACATGGGCAGCGCCACTTTGTCGGAACTGCTCGGCCGGGCAGATCGCTTCCGCGTGAAGGCTCTGGTGCGGCCCGAGGACAAGACGCACCCGGTCGTGCGTCGTCACGCGGGACATCCAGCGCTGGAAATCGTCTGGGGCGACCTCACCCGATATGAGGATGTTCTCGCCGGGGTGACCGGCGCCGATCACGTGCTGCATATCGGTGGGTTGGTCTCGCCGATGGCCGACCATGTCCCCGAACTCACCATGCGCGTCAACGTCGGCGGCGCACGCAACATCGTCAGGGCGATCAAGGCGCAAGCCGATCCGGATCGCGTCGCACTGGTCTATATCGGCACCGTGGCGCAGACCGGGCATCGCAACGCCCCCATCCACTGGGGCCGCACCGGCGATCCGATCAAGATCAGCCGATACGACCAATATGCGATCAGCAAGACCCAGGCCGAGGCGATCGTCGCCGAATCCGGCCTGAAGCGGTGGGTCTCGCTGCGCCAGACCGGCATTGCGCAACCCAATATGTGGAAGATCTTCGACCCGATCATTTTCCACAATCCATGGAACGGTGTGTTCGAATGGGTCACGGTCGGCGATTCGGGGCGGCTCGCAGCAAATACGTGCGAAGACGCCGTACCCGGGTCATTCTGGCGCGGCTTCTACAACATCGGCGGCGGCGCTGCGCTGCGCGTGGTCAACCACGAGTTCGCGCAGCTCACCGCAAAGGCACTGGGCGCGCGCGATGCCTTTGGCAGCTATCGACCGAACTGGTTTGCAACGCGCAACTTCCATGGACAGTGGTATGCGGACTCCGACCGGCTGGAGGCGCTCGTCCCGTTCCGGCGCGAGACGTTGGAAGACTTCGCCGAAGCGCTTTCGGCGGCCGTGCCCGGATACGTCAAGCTTGCGGCAAAGTGGCTGCCGGGGGCGGGGCGCAAGCGCCTGGAGGCCCTGGCGCGCGCGCCCGGCGGCACGCTGAACTGGATCGAAACAGGTGACGACGCACATATCGACGCTTATTTCGGGTCTCGCGCAGCCTGGGCGGCGCTACCATCCGACTGGGCCGACTTCACGTTTCGGCAACCCTCGCGCGAGGTCGTGCTGCTCGATCATGGTCTGGACACGGACAAGTCCGCGGAGAGCTGGACCGCCGGCGACTTCCGCGGCGCGGCCGAATTCCGTGGCGGGCATTTCCTCGGCGAAATATCGGAAGGACCCGATTCGCCCGCGGCGTGGCGCTGCGCCTTCGGTCACGAATTCACCATGACACCGCGTCTCTACTTGCACGGCGGGCACTGGTGCCCGACCTGCATGATCGATCCCGGCAGCTATGACGAGAACGCGTGCCGCAATCCCTTCTTTGCGCAGGTCTGGCCTGACAATGACTGAATTTCGGTCGTTGGAACCGGATGTGGTGGTCGATGTCGGATCGATCCGGGAAGCACGGCTTTCGTGGCGAGCGACGACGTGGTGCAAGACGGTCAGATCGCCGTGGCGCCGCCGTCGATCACCATCGCATGCCCGGTGACGAAACTGGCCGCGGGCGAGCATAGCCAGACCACGGCCTCGGCGATCTCGTCCGCGCGGCCCATGCGACCCATCGGCGTCATCGATTCGATCAAAATTCTCATCTCGGGGTTGGCGATCAAGGGCGCGGTCATCGGCGTCTCGATCACGCCGGGGCACACGGCATTGACGCGGATGCCCGCCTGCGCCCAGCGTAAGGCGCCGTGTCGGGCCAGACCGATGACGCCATGCTTGGCCGCGACATAGGCTGGCTGGCCGGGGTTGCCGACGAGACCGTTGATCGAGGCGGTGTTGACGATCGCGCCGCCGCCGGTTGCGAGCATGGCCGCGGCTTCCTCGCGCATGCACATCATCACACCTGTCAGGTTGATCCCCATGTTGCGCGCCCAGATGGCATCATCATATTCGTCGTCCGTGACCCGGTTGATGCCGGCATTGTTGAACGCGAAGTCGAGACGACCGAAGGCGCCGACGGCGGTGGCGACCATCGCCTTGACGTCGCAGGCCTGACTGACGTCGCAGCGGCACCACGCGGCCTTCCCGCCGGCGGCCTCGATGATCGCCACGGTCTCGTGGCCACCTTCTTCATCGACGTCGCTGACGAGCACGCTGGCATGGGAGCGGGCAAACGCGAACGCCGCCGCGCGGCCTATTCCCCCAGCCGCGCCCGTAACGAGCGCAACCTTTCCGTCCAGTCCATAATCGATCATTTCGACGCCTTCCTCATGTCATGAACGGGCCATGCGTGGGCACGGGTCAGCGCCGCGCCGAACCTTCAAGTGGTGGCGATCACGCGGCGACCGGCGGTTCGCCCCAGGCAAGCACACGGAGGCTCCCATCCTCGCCGATTTGTTCGGTCAGCATCGACGTGACGCGACTGACCGTCTCGGCGATCCACCAGCGCCCGTCATGGCGCCGGTAGACGTCCACATATTCCACGGCGAGTCGCGTCACCTGCCGTGGACCCGCCAGGATCGTCCGGAAATTCAGCGACCACAGGCCGCATGCTTCGTCGCGCCCGGTGAGCTCGATTTCCCAGTTGGTCGCATGATGCAGGTCGAAGACGCCACCCTGGCACGCCATGCTGGCATAGACCGCGACGAAGGCATCGCGATCGGTGAATTCAGGGAAACCCTGGTAGGCGATGCGCACGCCAGTCGGAAGGAAGCAGTCGCGGACGGTGTCGATTTCCTTGAGATCGCAGGCCCGCAAATAGCGCGCCTTGAGACGGCGAATCTCTTCCTTGTCCTCCAGCGCGGCCAGGCGAACGGCAATGTCTTCCAGGCTCATAGGCATTGCGCCGCTTCCTTCGCTTCATTGGGCCGACTGCACGGTTGCGTTCAGAGGATGGGAAAGAACTACGCAAAATACAAGGCGCTAACATATTTCCCAGTGTACGGCGTATTTTGCGAAGGCAATCGCAGATTGATTGGAAAGCCATCATGCGCCAGCACAGGGAACATCTGTCCGGGCCTTGAAGGGTGCAGTACGCCGCGACGCAGCGCGCGCTGCTAATGCGCCCACGATCGAAGATCTCGCGCATCTCGTCGGGTGAGCGTCACCCGGCGACCCACTTTATCGAGCAGCGTGCCCGTCAGCAGGTTGACGGCAAAAGCGCTGATCAGGATGGGCAGGCCCAATATGGCGATGTCACCAGCCGCCCATCCACGCTCCTGGACCACATAAGTGGTGAAGAACACCGTCGCAGACATTGAGGCGACATTCAGAACGAACCAGAAAAGCGCTGGTCGCGATCACCCGCCGACGCAGGTTCTCCGCCCACAAAAACTTGATCTGGATTAGCCATGACGTTTTCGTCGGTCGCAATTAGTCACAGATTAGTTGCCGCGCCTGTTCACCCAGCTTTGGAGGCAACTGGCTTCGCAGAAATTCGACACGGGCTTCGATGAGCTGCGCCGTCATTTCCGGCTGCGTTGACACCCAGAAATTTCCTTCGGCTATCTGCTCGACGATGCGTCTGCAACCTTCGTCCAGGTCCATCCCATGCTTAGCCATCAGCTCCCGCATCTTCGCGCGATGGCGGCGAGCACCATCCGGCTCGCCGGCGCCGCCCTCTTCCTCGAAAATGCTGGTCTTCAGCATCCCGGGCAGTACCGAACAGACATGTATCGGGGCGCCAACGAGTTCCAATTCCAGATGCAGGCACTCGCTGAAAGACTCAACGGCATGTTTGCTCATCGTATAACCTGCTTGCGTAGGCATGGCGGCGAACGCGCCGATCGACGCCAGATTGGCGATCCATGCCTCTTTGCCGCTCTTGAGGATATTCGGTAGGAACGCTCTTGCTCCATGGACGACGCCGTGAATGTTGATATTCAGCGTGGCCTCCCAGCGTTCAGCGGGTATCTCCCACGTCAGCCCGAGGGTCTCGATTCCTGCGTTGTTGACCAGCAATCGAACTTCACCATGCTGCTCAAAGACCTCGTTGGCGAGCTGATCCAACTCCGCGAATTTGGAGACGTCGACGACTTGTGCCTGAGCGCTACCGCCCTTGACCCTGATCTCCTCAGTCACCTTTTCTGCGCGCGAGACGGAAATATCCGTTACGACCACGTGCATGCCGAGTTCGCCCAGGCGACGGGCGATACCCGACCCGATTCCCGCCCCGGCTCCTGTTACGACAGCCACGCCGTCGCCAAACACTTGATGATCTTGCAAAACACTCTCCTGTGATCTTGCTGCTATGGGCTGGAAATTGTGAGGGCGCGGGCCCTTCCCCGGGCGCGGATCAGCTCAGTCTTCCATTTTGAGGCGTTTGACACCATGAAAAGTGGGGATGGCAGGGTGGTTGCGCGCGCCGTCGCGCGCAACCGTCGTCCTATCGGTCAGGATCAATCCCACTCGGGCGCGGGCACGGCGGACATAGTAAGTGGCAACATTATCGGTGGGCACACCGCCCGGAGAAAAACGCCGGATCATCGGGGCCAAGACGGTGAGCTTGGTCAGTGACAACATCCCGAGCTGGAAAGGACTGGATGGTGATTTCATGCGAGGCGGTGATGATCGCATCATACAATTCTTCAGGCGGCCCAGACCGGGTAGTCGATGTACCCCTCGGGGCCGGGCGAATAGAGCCGCTCGGGATTGAAGTCGGCTAATGGCGCGCCGCTGCGCAAGCGGGCGACCAGATCAGGATTACCGATGAAAGGGCGACCAAACGAAATCGCTGCAGCGGTGCCGTCCGCAACATAGGACTGGGCGCGCTCCAGCGTCATGCCTTCGTTAAGGATGAGAGGCCCTTTCCAGCAGCGCGTCGCCAGCGCGAGACTATCAAGCTCCGGAAACCGCAGATAGATGAGGTGGAGATAGGCCAGTCCCAGGGGCGAAAGAGTTTGGAGCAAAGTTCCGTAGGTTTCCTCGGGATCGGCATCGTGAATGTCGTTGAAGGGAACGCCCGGGCAGATCCGGAAGCCAACCCGGCCTGCGCCGGCGGTTGCAACCAACGCCTCTATCGTCTCCGCGACGAAGCGGACCCGGTTGTCGGCCGACCCGCCATAACGGTCGGTCCGCTGATTGCTACCGGACGACAGAAATTGCGCGGGAAGATAACCGCTCGTGCAATGAAGCTCGACGCCGTCGAAACCCGCTTCCAGAGCGCTGCGGGCAGCATGTGCATATTCGGCGATTACCCCGGGAATCTCGGCGGTTTCGAGCGCGCGAGGGAGGTCGACATCCACCGTGCCCTGCTCGGTCACCATCTCGACCTCTGCTCTTATCGCGCTGGGCGCTACCGTCTCTGCTTGCGGATCCTTGTTGAGATGGCTCGCCACCCGGCCGACATGCATGAGCTGGACGACAATCGTGCCGCCTTCGGCATGTACGGCGTCAGTGACCTTGCGCCAGGCGTCGATTTGCTCTGGCGTGTGAATGCCGGGCGTCCGGCAATAGCCCTTGCCGTTGGCGCTCGGCTGCGCACCTTCCGTCACGATCAGACCGGCGGATGCCCGCTGCCGGTAATATTCGACGTGCAGATCAGTCGGAACATCGCCGACTCCTGCCCGGCTCCTGGTCATGGGCGCCATGACGATGCGATTGGAAAGCGAAAGTTCCCCGAGGGTCACGGGGTCGAATAAGCTGGTCATCCTGAATATTCCATCACTGTAAACGTCACCACTTAAACCGGTGAGCGATCCCCCGCCGCCGTCCGGCGAGCTGCTGGCGGCGACTTTCGGCCGTTATGCGGCGCACATTCGGAGGAAGATGACCGAACAATTCGGCACGCTTCACCTGCGTTGCCTGCGGCACGGGGCAGCTTTCAGCGAGCATCCACCGGAACGTCATGTAGCCCTCGGAATGCCCCGACGGATCAAGCCAGTTCGGAAGGCCGGGATCGTCATGCGAGACCACGACGATAAGTTCGCCGTCCTCTTCCAGCACGGCGTGATGGCAATTGGTGCTCGACATGCGATAGCGATAGTCCATCGTCTCCCACCAGTAATTGCCGAACTCCAAAGCCCAATATTGCGCTTTGGGCGGACGAACACGAACGATCAGCGCCTCATCGGGCGGGAGGAGCCAGTAGCCGATCATCGGCTGGCCTCCAGGCGTCGCGTCGATCTTGCGGTCTTCAAGCTGCCGGTAGGACAGGAATGTGTTCGGCTGCACCTTCCATTTGTCTATCATGTCGGCCCAGTAGGTCACCGACCAGTTCACCCAATGCGCCGCGTCGGCAAGCCCTTTTGCTACGCCTTCCGGCGTGAGGACAGGCGGAGCCCCATCTCCGGTCAGGCGATCGATCCGCGCTTCCATCGGGTCCTCGCCCTCCCAGTCGGCGAAGAACTGGCGGAAGGTTAGCCTGTAAGTGTCGGGTGTCGTTTGAATCCAGTTCTTGCCCGGCTGCGGATCGGGCCCGACCATCAGTTCGAACGTGCCGTCGCCTTCGATGTGTATCTGATCGCCAAACAGCATATTGGCCACGCCGCCACCCCATGGGGTATCACCCTTTTCGACAACGGTGATGCTGAAATAACGGGCAGACCCACGCTTGCCCGTGACCCGATAGGTGTCGACGCCATTGATCGGGGCGCCGACGTACAGCGCGTCCGTGTTGTCCCCGCCCTGTTTGCGGATCGGATTGAAATAATGCAGCAGCTCGGGGTGAAGGGGGTCGTTATTGTCCATCTCGAACTGGAGGGCGAGACCGATATTGCGCGCGAGCAGCCTGATTGCCGTGGAACGGTCGGTCGGATTGCTTGCCGCAGTCGGGCGGAACGGAATGTCGCCGGCCTTCTTCAGTTCATCGCAGAAGTTGTTCCAGGCTTCGCGCAGCAGTTGATCATCGCTGGTGGCCATATCTCTAAACCTCGCTTGGAACGTCGAAATAACGTTGATAGTGGGAAAAGAGTGCGCGAGTGCTCTTGTCGATGGAGTAACTGTGAGCGCCGAATTTTCCCTTGGGCTTTGTGGCTAGATATGCCGCGACATCCGACCTCGCCTGCTCCGTAAAGGGAAGCCCAAGGCGTTGGTAGAGCGCCTCGAGCGCCTTCTCTGGTTCCTGGATCAGGTCTGCATACCGTGAATGGGTAATCTGGCTTACAGGCACCTCGCCGCTCTCGATCCACTCGACCGTCTGGTTCAGGCGGGCGGCAATGCCCTCGGGGGTCAGCAGTTCTTCGAAAGCCCCCGCATCGAAGGGCTTGTTGCTCCGCATCCAGTAGAAGGTGCCGAGCAGGTTGGTCACCGAGCCTTGCGCGCGCACCGGATCACGGTGGGTCAACACCACCTGCGCATCCGGGAACACCTTGAAGAGCGTCGGGAGGTAGGATTGATGCTCGGGCGCCTTGAGCAACCAGTGCTTGCGCGGGTTGTGCCATTGCAGCAGCTTGAGCAGCCGTTTGTAATGACGATAGGCTGGTGCCTTGTCCGCCGCGAACAACCAGTTCGTGTATGAGGGGACTTGAAAGGCTCCCGCGAGATGCTCGGAGCGGAAGCTCATGCGAAAGGCAACGCCACACTCATTGGGTATCCACGCCCCCATTTCATGCATGGCCTGGTAGGTAGGCGCCACGCGGCCGAGTTGCGTGATGAGATCATGTGCATGCGGCACCCGTGGATCGTTGCGATAAGTCGCAGCCTCTGGCGGTGGACAAGGATGAAGAAACTCCCAATTGGCGGGCGCCAGAAACTGCTCGTCCTGCGCCAGAAGCTCGAACAGGATGGACGTGCCGGACCGCGGCAGGCCGGTGACGAACACCGGCGCCTCGATCACCTCGTCCTCGATCTCGGGGTGCCGCCGGTAGGAGTCCTCGATTCGCAGGCGGGTTTCAAGAAACAGGAGGATATCCTGCCGTGTCCAGATGCGGCCGAAGAAGTGGAGGTCGGCTTCCTCTTCTATGGCTTTGAGCAGGATTTGCAGCGGTTCACGCCAGTCATCATCTCCGAAATCGTCCAGTCCGGTTGTCCGTTTGGCCGTTTCTACCAACTCTTCAAATTCCAGTGTTGCAACGGCAACGCTGTTCCACGACCTGGTCTCCTCGAGGAAACGCGACAGCCATTCAGGGCGGACAGGCGGTGTCCATGAGTTCGATGACTTTCCATCAGTGCCCATAGCGGCCTCAACTCTCCCACGCTGTCGGTTGCTGACCGATCTAGACAAAAACGCACCGGGCATATACCTGTAGTTCTGATCAACTATACCGGTGTTTTTATCCATGCGCGCGCCTGCAGCCGTTGAATCGCACAAGCGCGCGGCGCTCGCTCTGGGCGAGGTGGTGGATCTTCTGCGCCGAGCGGAACGCGCCGGAGCCAGCCCGACGGATATTCTCCTGCGCGCCCGAGTACCGCATACGATGGACGATCTCGTCAGTGGAGAGCCGACGCTGATTGCGCCCCGCCATCTTGTCTCGATGTACCGCGAGTGCGTTGTTGCGATAGGCTGGCATTCCAGTCGGGGGGACGGCAAACCGCAAATGCATCCCGACGAGTTCCGGCTCATGTGTCACTGCATTTTGACGGCGGTGAATTTGGAGGAGGCTGTCGAGCGTCAGCGAACCTTCTTCAAAGCGCTGGGCGCGCGCATTTCCACAATCAATCTTCATGTTGCCGACGGCCACGCGAGCGTCATCGTCGACACCCTCCGGCGACGGCAAAGCTATGGCGGCTTTTTGTCCGACATGGTGGGAATGCTCTCCTTCAGCCGCTTCTACGCCTGGCTACTTGGCGTTGGCGAGGAGCTGTTCCATGTGGGGCTTGCGCATAGCAGCCGCTACGCCAATGATGCGCTTTCCGAATTCTCAGGCAGCGAAATCCAGTTTGACCGCAGGGCAAATGAGATAAGGTTTCCGGCATGGTTGCTCGACCAACCACTCGTGCGTTCGCCTGCGGAACTCGAGCGGCTGCTCATCGATTTTCCGTTCGACTTCTTATCGCAGCAATTGACTGCAGTACCACTAAAGGACCGCGTGCTCGCTATCTACGCGCTGCGGATCACGCTGGAGGCGCGCCTTCCCTCCCTCGCGGAAATTGCAGCCGAGACGGGGCAGAGCGCCAGCACCCTTCGACGCCGGCTGGCCGAGGAGGGAACATCTGTCCGAGCCTTGAAGGACGCGGTGCGCCGCGACGCAGCCCTCGCTGCGCTTACCGTTCGTGCACCCAAGATCGACGATCTCGCCCGGCTGGTGGGTTTCCGGGACGTAGATTGCTTCCGTGCCGCCTTTCGCCGATGGACCGGCACTGTCCCAACGCAGAAGCGACGCGAGGCGGCGGCCGACCGATAGCGCGCGCACAGCGGCTTTGCTGAAGAAAAATCTCGGCGCAGAGCCGGGCATGGACCGCCGCCTCCCGCAATGACGGCAGGGCCGTACCGACGAGCAGGAAATTATGCAGCCTGGCAAGCGCCATCGCCAGGAACAACAGCGTCCGGTCGTTCGATTCCGGGTGTTCCAGGCCGTGCGCGCGCAGGGTTTCGGCCAGCGGATCGACCAGATGATCGAAGAATCCGCGCCCAACGGTCTCGGCCCGCTGACGACGGCACATGGCGAGGGTATGCGCTTCGGCAGCCGCTTTGCGGAAACCGATGTGTTCATCGACGCGGCGGGAGCCCCACCTGCCCTGACCGAAGTGATCGCGCTCGCCAAATATCGCGCGCGTGTTGCAGTCATTGCGCTTTACAAGAAGCCGGTGGCGCTCGATCTGTTCAAGCTGATGGCAAACGAAATCATGATGACGGGATCGATCGCCGACAGCCGCGCGCGAATTCGGCGAAGCCATCGACATGATCGCCGCGATTGACATCGATCTGTCCGCCATGATCAGCCACCGTTACGCCCTCGACGATTTTCACGCGGCGCTTGCCAAGGCAGCCAATCCGGCAGAGTCGGCGAAAGTCATGCTGACCTTTGCTTGAAAGCGTCGCCGACCTGACCAGTGCGTTGCACCGGATGTGAAGCCGACACCGGCTGGCTGAATTCGCAATCGATGGGGCCGAACGACCTGTTGCCAGCTGCATGATCGAGATTGAAGCGGTCATCGACGATGCGCGCATTCCCATCGAACTGCGCACCATTCAGGCGCTAAGATCAACGTCTGAGCGAGGCGCGGAACGCGCCGGGCGGGCGGCCGACGACGCGGCGAAACGCTGTTGAGAAGGCCGCAGCCGAACCAAAGCCCAACGTCGCGGCGACATCCGCCAGCGACTGATCGTCGCGCGCGAGCATCGCCTTGGCCCGCGCCATCCGCGCGCGTTGGACGAAGCCGCCCACGCTCTCGCCGGTCGCGGCTCGGAACGTGCGCATGAAGTGGAAGCGGCTGAGTCCGCTCATCGCCGCGAGTTCATCGATCGCGGGCGGTGGTCCCGGCTCGTCGATCCGTTCCACGGCCCGCCGCAGCTGACGGGGGGTGAGGCCGCCGCTGCGCCGTGCCGCCAGCCCGCCGATCGCCGCCATATAGCGAGCAAGATCGATGCGGATCGCATCGATCAGCGCCTGTGCCAGCGCCGTGGCGTCGGCGCGATGCTGTGCCACCTCTTCGGCCAGACGCAGCATCGCATCCTCGATCACCTGTACGCGGATGTCGAAGCAGGCGGCGAGCTGCGCCTCGGTGAGAGCGCTCGCCGTCAGCGCCGGCGGCAGCGCCGACGCCTCGAAGCGGCAGCGGATCGTCTCGAACGCGCCGCCGCCGAAGCGCAGTTCGGAATGAACGCCCGCCGGGCGGAAGCTGAGCGAGCCGAACCGGGCGAAGCGTGCGCCGGTGCGACCGAAACGCCCCTCCGATTCCTGCAGCAGCGGCGAGAGGCCGAGCAGGAGTACGGCGCGCGGCTCGATCACGGTCACGGTGGCTGGCACGACTGCGGGAAAGTCGCATAGCTCGATCGCAACGCCGGGCAGCGCCATCGCCGCGCGGATCAGCCTTGGATCGCGCTGCGCTTCGTCGATCGGGACCGGGGCCTTCGCATCATGCGGCACGGCGGGACATTAGCAGACGTGCTGACGATTGCGCAATCGTGCGCAAACCGCATCACGCACGACCGCCGATGCTTCTTCAAGCGAGCGCCAGGCTGTAGCTTGCCGGAAACCGAGAACTGGAGACCGGATGCCCGCCACGACCGCCGCTGCCGCCACCGACATGCCCGCCGACCGTGCCGAATGGACCGCCGCCGACGTGCTCGCCGGCCATGATTTGAGCGGCGCGATTGCGATCGTCACCGGTGCCTCATCGGGGATCGGCGTCGAGATCGCGCGCGCGCTTGCGGCGGCGGGCGCGACGGTGACGCTGGCGGTGCGCGATATCGTCGCGGGCGGCCGCGTCGCGGCCGAGATCGCGAAGGGAGGCGGCCCGGTGCCGCGCGTCGAACCGCTCGAGCTGCTGTCGCTCGCCTCGGTCCGCGCCTTTTCCGCACGCTGGGGCGATACGCCGCTCGATCTGCTGATCAACAATGCCGGGCTGATGGGACCGCCGCTGACGCGGACCGCGGACGGCCTCGAGAGCCAGATGGCGGTCAATTATTTCGCGCCGTTCCTGCTCTCGAGGCTGTTGCTGCCGAACCTCAGGGCGGCGGCGCCGGCGCGGGTGGTCACCGTCTCGTCGGGAGCGCATCATTTTGCGAGCCTGCGCCTCGACGATCTCAATTATGTGCGGCGCGAATATCAAAGGTTCGAAGCCTATGGCCATGCCAAGCTCTGCGCGAACCTGCTGGCGGTGGAGTTTAGCCGGCGCCATGGTCCGGACGGCGTGACGATGAACGTGGTTACGCCTGGCGGCGTCATGACCAATCTCGGTCGCCACGTCACGTTCGAGGATGCTGTCCGGATGGGCTGGGTCAACGCAGACGGCGCGTTGCCGCAGGGCAGGATGAAAAGCGTCGAGCAGGGCGCCGCCAGCCCTATCTGGGCCGCGGTTACGCCGGAGCTCGCCGGGCGCGGCGCCTGCTATGTCGAGGATTGCGCGGTGGCTCCGCTCTGGGCGCCGCCGACGCCGCCGGGCTGGGCCGTGACCGCAGCCTCGCTCGACCCCGAAAATGCCGCGCGGCTGTGGTCCATCGCCGAACCGATGATCGGGGAGAAGACGCCATGAACAAGCCCGTCGCCGATTTCAGCGCCGCGAACGACAATATCGAAGGCGAGGCGGCGCGCTGGGACGCGACGACGCGCGAGCCTTTCATCGCCGCCCATCCCGAACGGCGCCACCCGTTCGTGACGCAGGCGCTGAAATGGCCGATCAAGCCGCTCTATACGCCCGCGGACCTCGAAGCGGTGGGCTTCGACTATCTCACCGACCTTGGTTTCCCCGGTGAATATCCGTTTACGCGTTCGACCAAACCGAATGGGCATCGCTCGCAATTCTGGACGATGACGCAGGTCACGGGGTTCGGAAAAGGGCAGGCGTGGTCGAAGCGCGCGCGCTACATGCTCGATCAGGGGCTGTCGGGCCTGATCCTCGAATATGATCTCGCCACCACCAACGGCTATGACAGCGACGATCCCATCGTCGAGGGCGAAGTCGGGCGTGCCGGCATGGCACTCGACAGCCTGGAAGATCTGGAGGCGGCGTTCGACCTGCCGTTCGACAAGCTCAAATATCTGATGAGCGTCTGCAATGCGCCGCAGCCGGTCAATCTTGCGATGATCATCGCAGCGCTGGAGAAGAAGGGCGTCGACCCGCAGGACTTCGTCCTGCACATCGTCAACGGCATCCTGATCGAATATATTTGCGTGGGCCGCTACATCTATCCGCCCGAACACGGCCTGCGGATCGCGACCGACTGCATCGAATATATCATCCGCAACCATCCGAACTGGGCGCCGCTCTCGATCATCTCGGCGCAGTTGCAACCGGCCAAGGCCAATCCGGTGCAGGAGATCGCGTTCAGTCTCGCCATCGTCTGCGCCCATATCGATGCGATGCTGCAGCGCGGCCTGACGATCGACGAGATCGCGCCCTATCTCAACCACTTCGTCGTCAACGTCGACATGGATTTCTTCGAAGGCATCTGCAAGCTGCGCGCATTCCGCAAATGCTGGGCGCGGCTGCTGCGCGAACGTTATGGCGCGACCCGTCCCGAAGCGCTCAAGATCCGGATGATGACCTCGCCGACGACGATCGCGCTGACACTTCAGCAGCCGCTCAACAACATCGCGCGGTTGGGCATCATGGCCACCGCCTGCGCGCTGGGCGGTGCGGGCGACAATATGACGACGCCGCTCCACGACGAGGCGCATTCGCTGCCCGCCGAGGAGGCGATCCGCGTCGGCGCGGCGATCCAGCACATCGTGGCACATGAGACCGGCGTCGCCGAGACGATCGATCCGCTCGCCGGCTCCTATTATGTCGAGACGCTGACCAGGCAGATCGAGGACGCCGCTTTTGCCGAGATGGACAAGCTGTTCGCCATGGGCGGTGCCCTGAAGGCGATCGAATCCGGCTATTTCCAGCGCGCGCTGGGCCGCGAGCAACATGAGCGCCACAGGGATGTCGAGGAGGGGCGCCGCAAGTGGATTGGCGTCAACCACCTCGTCCTGCCCGAAGAGAAGCGCGAGATCGAGATTTTTCGCCTCGACGACACGATGGAGGAGGAGCAGATCGCCAGGCTGCGGGCCCTGCGTGCGCGCCGCGACCAGCCGGCGGTGGACGCGGCGCTCGAGAAGGTGCGACAGGCGGCGCGGAATGGCGACAATCTGGTGCCGGTCTGCCTCGAGGCCGTGAAACTTTATGCGACGCACGGCGAGTTGTGCGACGCGATGCGCGACGTGTTCGGCGTCCATGCGCCCGACAGCCAGCTGGCAGGGGTCTGAGCGATGGAGGGTCTGCCCGAACGTCCGATCCGCGTGCTGCTGGCCAAACTCGGCATGGACACGCACACCGTCGGCGTCACGATCATCGCCCATGCCTTGCGCGAGGCCGGGATGGAGGTGATCTTCACCGGCCTCAAACAGACGCCCGAGATGGTCGCCGCCGCGGCGGTACAGGAGGATGTCGACGTCGTCGGCATCTCGACGCTCTCGGCCGGGCACACGCGGAGCCTGCCCAGGCTCGCGCGCCTGCTGCGCGAGGCGGGCGCGGGCGACAAGCTGCTGCTGGCCGGCGGCGTCATCCCGGAAGAGGACAAGGGCGTGCTCATGGCAGCCGGCGTCCACAAGATCTTCACCATGGGCGCCGATACGCGCGACATCGTCACTTATCTGCGCGACTGGTGGGCTCAGCGGCAAGCCGCCGACGCATCGTGAGCGATCTCGCCGCCGATGTGCTCGCCGGCAAGATCGCCGCCGGTGCGCGCGCGATCCGCTGGCTCGATGACCGCGATCCGCGTGGCGCGGCGCTGCTTCGTCAAGTCTATGCCGCAACCGGCCGCGCGCATATCGTCGGTATCACCGGTCCGCCGGGCGCAGGCAAGTCTACGCTGACCGACATGCTCGTCGCCGAACTGCGCCGTCGCGACAAGCGCGTGGGCGTGATCGCGATCGACCCGTCGAGTCCCTTCACCGGCGGTGCGATCCTGGGCGACCGCGTGCGCATGGCGCGCCACACGCTCGATCCCCATGTCTTCATCCGATCGATCGGTACGCGGGGGCACGCCGGTGGGCTGTCGCGCTCGACTCATGACGCCGCGCTGGTTTTCGACGCGATGGGCTACGACATCGTATTGATCGAGACGGTGGGGGTGGGTCAGGACGAGATCGACATCGTCAACTTGGCGCATACGACGATCATCGTCGGCGTGCCGGGCCTGGGTGACGAGGTTCAGGCGGTCAAGGCAGGGCTGCTGGAGGCGGGGGAGGTCTTCGTCATCAACAAGGCCGATCGCGAAGGCTATGACGCGACGTGTCGCCAATTCGAATTGATGCTTCACCTGCGCGCCAATTCGCATTCCGACGACGCGTGGAAAGCGCCGCTGCTGCGTGCCGTCGCCAGTCGCGACGAGGGCGGTGCCGAGATCGCCGACGCGCTGGAATTGCACCTCGCGCATCTGCACGCGACCGATGATTTCGTGCGGCGATCGGGGCGGCGGGAGCGCGAGCAGGTCGCGGGACTGGTGCGCGAGCGCGCGACCGCGGCGGTGATGCGCGCCCCGGCCGCCGCCGCGCTGCTCGACGCGGTCGGCTCGCGCCGGCTCGATCCCTACAGCGCGGCGGAGCAATTGCTCGCCGCCTGGCACCGCAATCGGGAGATTGTAGCATGATGAAGAGCATCTGCGCGTTGGCGCATCGTCCGGATTCGGATCGCGCCGCCTTTCAGAGCTATTATGAAGCGAACCATTCGCCGCTCGCCATTCGCCATTTCCCGTTCGCCCGCTACGTCCGCAATCACCTGATCGATGATGCCGGACCCGGTGTCGATACGATTGCCGAGTTCTGGGCGACCGATGTTGCCGCAATGGCCGCGCTGATGGATGGGCCCATCGGCGATATCCTGCGCGCCGACGAGGAAAAATTCATGGACCGCAGCCGGATCGCGCCGGCCGGATCGGACGAACATGTCCTGTCCGGAGGCCCGCCGGCGGACGCATCGGGCGAACGCTTCGCCAGGCTGATCGATCGGGAAGGGGCGGAGCCGGCGGCATTTCGCGATGCCGTGCTCGGCTGGGCACGGGCCCTCGCGCGCACGATGTCCGGCGTTTCGGTCGATTTTGCGACGTCCTGGAGCGTGCCGGCCTTTCCCGCCGACGCGGTGCTGTGGAGCCCCGCCGCGCCCGTCGAGGTGCCGGACGGCTTCAGTCGCGTCGTCCATCTGCGTGTCCGGCGATGCGAGACGCCGATGGAGCAACTTCTAGGCTGAACTCACCTCTCGTCGCGGTTAGAATGATGTTGTTTTCACGGGAAGTGGCTGGACTTGGCAATCGTGTTTCCGACTATGCAGCGACGGAAGCGCCGAAGGCGACGACCGGCCACAGATCAGTCGTTGCCCGCAATGGAACACGACATTGCGTGGGTGCGTGCGGAGCCGGACAGGCAAGCTTCATTCATCGTCATCGAAATCTTGATTGCGGCGCGTGATCTTCGCCATCCGGGCATTATACTTCACCGTCTTGACCGCGATCGATGTCTCGACATGATGCACGCCGTCGATCGCGAGAATCTGGTCCGATGCGACATCGACCAGCGTGTCCAGTTCGTGAATCAGGCACATCGCGGTGATGTTGAACTGGCCCATGGTGATCAGCACGGCATTGATCAGCGGCAGTCCGCTGATCGCGCGGGCCACGTCGCGAACGCGATCGACGTCGGCCTGGACGTTGATGAAGGCGAGATGCGATTTTTTGCTCATGCCCAGGCCGGTGATCGCGGTGAACGCGATCAGCCCGTCCTGCTGGAGCCGCTTGATCCGGCCGCGCACCGTGCCCTCGGTCACGCCGAGTTCCGCCGCGATCTTGCGGTTGGAGACGCGTGCATCGCGGGAGAGCAGATCGATCAGCTGTTTGTCGAGCGCGTCGAGCGCGGGAGCAGGCATGTGGTCAATCCTTGGCTTCGATCGGCGCGATGTCGAACTGGTAGCTGATGATGTCGACGACGATGGCCGGAGTCAGTGAACGGATGCCGCGCACGTTCGAAAGCTTGTCGAGGAGCAGGCTGGCCAGATCGTCGAAATCGTGCAGCGCGACCAGCATGTCGATATCGTAACGGCCGGTCACCATGTGCATCGCGAACACCTCCGGCAGCTCTGCCAGATCGTGGGCGACTTCGGATGCCGGCCGGCCATCGACTTCGACCGCGATCTTGAGCAGGACGTTGAAACCATGTGCGGCGAAGTCTGAAACCGCGACCACGCGCAGTTGGTCGGCGTCCTCCATGCGCTTGATGCGGGTGGAAACGGTGGTTGCGGTCAGGCCCAGCTTTTCGGCGATCTGCTGATTGTTGGCACGGCCGTTGAGCCGCAACTGACCGACGATGTTCACATCGGTTGCGTCGAAATTGAATGGCTGCGTCGTCACGCTTGGCAAACCCCCGAAATTCCAAGGTTGTTTGCGCATCGGCCGTTCCCGCGTCAACCGCAACTTGTCCTTTCGGATAGGCGGAGGTGGCATTCGAAGAAGCGAGTCATGAACCCGATCGCCTCGCGGGTTTCGGGCAATTGCACCGAGAACCAGAAGCCATGGGGCATGGCCTCGAACACGAACAACTCGGCGTCGCGGCCCGCGCGGCGCAGTGCGCGGTGGAACATCGCCGCCGAACTGAGCACCGCGTCGCGCGTTCCCGTGACCAGCAGCGTCGGCGGGAAGCCCGACAGGTCGCCCTTGATCGGCGCGACCATAGGATCGTCGAGATCGGCATCGCCGAGAAAGGCAGCCCGTTCGCAGGCGGGATCGTCGAGCTTTGCCCCGATATGGCCATAGAAGCCCGAAAGCGTCAGATAGTTGAACGTATCGCCCAATTCGGCGAGATCGCCGCCTGCGGTGAACACGCCGCAGCAGACGGGCAGCGGCAAGCCTTCCGCTTCGAAGCGCATGATCGCCATTGCGGTCAGGAAACCGCCGGCCGATGTTCCGAACAGGGCGATATCGCCCGGTTCATGGGTTTTCAGGACTTCGCGATAGACCGCGACGACATCGTCGATTGCGGCCGGATAAGGATGTTCCGGCGCGAGCCGGTAGTCGATCGCAATCACCTCGCAGCCGGTCTCGTGCGCGATCGGAATCGCCTCGATCAGCGATCCCGCGCCGAGCACGAAACCGCCTCCGTGCAGATTGATCAGCAACTTGCCCGGTATCGCCGCACCCCCGCTGGGCGTAACGCGGTGGCAGCGGACGCCGCCGATCGCGGTTTCCACGATATTGGCCGGATAGGCTTCGAGCGCCTGCTGGTTCAGCATCTCGAATATTGGTGCCAGCGCGTCGCGCATTTGCCACATCGGCGGTGGTGCGGCGTCGTCGGCCATGGCCTGAGTCGGATCGAAACACAGATAGGACCGTGCCTCGGGGCTGATCGTCTCCGGCAGCGGCAACGTCACGCTTCCCAATTGTACGGCGCCATCAATGATGTTGTAACTGCCCATCGTCTTCCTTTTCTTCTGATCTGCGCGTCGTGACGTCAGGCCGGTGCCATTTCGCCCTGGCCGGCAATTGCGCGGACGGCCTCGGCCGCGCCGCGCATCGCGCCTTCGATATACCCCACGCCATTGGCGTCGCCGATCGCGTGGACGGTGAAGCCGGACGCTTCCAGCGTGCGTGCCAGCGAGAGATCCCCTTCGGCGCCGCGTGCGACGATCACGTTGTCGGCCTTCACGCACTGCACCGCGCCTTGCGCATCGGTGAACGTCACCGTGTCTCGTCCGATCGCCACATTGGTGGCGCTGCCATGGAGGCCCACGCCATGGTCTGCCAGTTCGGCAAGGATGCGCATGCGGCGGACCAGGGTCAGCCCCTTGCCGAGCCGCGGTGCTTCCTCGATCACATGCACCGTGCGTCCGCGCTCATGCAGGAACTCCGCCAGTTCGATGCCGACCAGTTCGCCGCCGATGATGACGACATTGGATCCCAACGGCATCCAGCTGTGCGTCATCTTGCGCACCAGCGCGAGATTGGCGGTCGCCCCCGTCGCCGCGCCAACCCTGGTTGCAAGCCGCGTCAACAGGCCGGTCTTGCGGCTCAGCTCGTCCGAGCTTTCGCCGAGCATCATGCGGCGCATGTCGTCGCCCGAGAAGACGTGCGGCAGATCACCGCCGGGAATCGGCGGCATCCCGCGGGTGGCGCCGGTGGCCACGATGACCGTATCGACGCCCAGCGTGCGCAACAGATCCGGCGTCGCGGTGGTCGACAGGCGCACGTCGATGTCCGCCTCGCGCACTTCGCGGCGCAGCCATTCGAGGATGCGCTCATTGGCGTCATAGGCGAGGGCGGCGAAGCGCAACGTCCCGCCGAGCCGGTCCGATGCCTCGACCAATATGACGGCCTGGCCCAGCGCCGCCAGACGCCGCGCCGCTTCCATGCCGGCGGGTCCTCCGCCGATCACCGCCACGGTCCTGGCCGCGCCGCTGGCGGGCGCGGGTTCGCCGCGGAATTCGAGGCCGAGCGCCGGGTTGACGGCGCACCGGACCGCGTCACCCATGTAGATCGCGCTGATGCAGGTATAGCAGTAGATGCACGGGCGGATCGTCTCCGGCATGCCTTCGGACAGCTTGCGCGGAAGATGCGGGTCGGCCAGCAGCTTGCGGCCCATCGCGACGACGTCCAGTTCGTTCCGGCCGATTGCGCGGTCGGCGACATCGGGTTCGACGCGTCCGGATCCGATGACCGGGATCGATACGGCGGACCGGATTTTCGCCACGGCTTCGAGGTTGGAGCCTTCGACATGCGGGGTGTGCGATGCCGAATGGAGCTTGCCGTCGCCGCTCTCGTGATAGGCGGTGACGGTGATCGCATCGGCGCCCGCCGCCTCGACCATCGTTGCGAATTCGCAGGCCAGTTCGATGGTGATGCCGCCGGGCTTGCCGACTTCGCGCGAGTCGATCTTCATCCAGACCGGGAAATCCGCACCGACTTCGGCACGAACACCCTTCAGCACATCGAGCGCGAGCCGCGCGCGGTTGCGAAGGTCGCCGCCATAAGCGTCGGTACGGTCGTTGGTGCACGGGGAAATGAACGAGGACAGCAGGTAGCCATGTCCGGCGTGGATCTCCACGCCGTCGAAGCCGGCCTGCTTCGCGCGTCGCGCACCGGCCATGAACTGCGCCACGGCAAGATCGATATCAGGCTGCTCCAGCACCTTGATCTCGGGTGTTTTCATGCCCGCCAGCGGCGCCAGCTCCTCCATCAGGAAATAATCGGTGAAATCGCCCTTTGGAGCGGGCGGAACGCCTGGTGCCCAGAGCGGCTCGCCCCAGCGCGCGGCGGCATAGGCGGCGACCAGGCCGCCATGGTGGAGTTGCGCGGCAATCTTCGCGCCGTGCAGGTGGGCACGCTCCACCAGCCGGGTGAGGCCGGGGATGAAGCGGTCGTCCGAAATGGCGGTCTGCTGCATCGAAACCGCGCCGACCGGCCACGCCACGCCGGTCACGCCGAGGATGATCAGCGCCGCCCCGCCTCTTGCCTGTTCTTCGTGGTAGGCGATGAGACGCTCGCCGACGCTGCCGTCATCTTCCGAGAGGCTGACGCCCATCGCGGTCACGGCGATGCGGTTCTTCAGTTCCATCGTGCCGATGCGGACCGGCGAGAGCAAATGCGGGTAGAGATTTGAAACCATGACGTGCGGCCTTTCGCGATCAGTCCGGCGTTGCAGCGAGTCGCTCGCGAAGCGCGGACTTCAGCAGCTTGCCGTTCGCATTGCGGGGAAGCGGGGCCGGCTCGATCCGGATCGTTTCGGGCACCTTGTAGTCGGACAGGCGTGCGGCGCAGTAGGCCCGCAGGGTGGCGCCATCGACGGGTTCGCCAGCGTCGGCCCCGGCGGTCGCAGCGATGGTGACGAAGGCCGCCACCCGCTCGCCCAGCACCGGGCAGGGCCGGCCGACGACCGCGGCCTCGATCACCGCGGGATGTTCGCACAGGATGTTCTCGACCTCGACCGAGTAGATCTTGAAGCCGCCGCGATTGATCATGTCCTTCATGCGATCGAGCAGCGTGACGAAGCCGTCCTCGTCGATGCTGCCGATATCGCCAGACTTCCAATAACCGCCCGCGAAGGCCGCGGCAGTGGCCTCCGGGTCGTTCCAATAGCCAGGCGAAACCATCGGCCCCGCCATCCAGATCTCGCCGCTCTCACCGGTTGCGACCTCTCGACCGTCCTTGTCCATGATCGCGAAATCGCAACAGGCGACCGGCCGGCCGAGCTGGCGGCTGCGCGCGGCGGTTTCGGCAGCAGGCATGATCACGGCGGGTGAGGTGGTTTCGGTTGCACCATAGGTGTTGTGCAGGGCAAGGCCGGGCAGGCGCCGGGCGAGTTCGGCGATCGTCGCGTCGGGCATCGGCGCCCCACCGAAGCCGCCGACGCGCCAGGCCCCGAGCGTGGCGGCGTCGAAGCTCGGCTCCATCAGCGCCAGGACATACATCGCCGGAACCATCAGCGTGTAGCTCATCCGCTCGGCGGCGGCGAGTTGAAGGAACCGGCCCGCCTTGAAATCGCGCATGATGATCAGGCGTCCGGCCAGGGTCACGCTGACGGCGATCAGCGCGACGAGGCCGGTGACGTGGCTGGCCGGGACCGCCAGCAGGCAATGTTCGCCTTCGCGCAAATCATAATGGTGGCAGAAATGGGCTATGGAGTGCGCCACGTTGAGGTGGGTCAGCACCGCGCCCTTGGGGCGCCCGGTCGTACCCGACGTGTAGAGTATGCAGAACGGCGCTTCCTCATCCACCGGTGCGAAGGCGCGCGGTGCGGCGGCGGGAAGCGGCAGGTCGTCGGCCACGGCGATGCGAGCGGCAAGCGCCGGGGTCGCTTCGGTGGCCGGCATTCTCGCCCCCGCTTCATGAAACAGCAGGCGCGCGCCGCTGTGGCCCAGCACCCACGCAGTCTCGTCGGCGGATTGGCGCAGGTTCATCGGCACTGCGATCGCCCCGACCACCGCGCAGGCATACAGGATCACCGGCACTTCGAGCCTGTTGCCGAGCAGCAATGCGACCCGGTCGCCGCCGGCGATCCCCATGTCGGTCAGCGCGGCGGCGAGGGCGTCGACGCGCGCTTCGAGTTCCCGCCAGGTCATCCGGCGTTCGCCGTCGACGACGGCTTCCGCATCGCCCGCACGGGCGACCGCTGCACGCAATGTGGCGGCGAGATTCGCCGGCCGACCGGCATCGCAGCGGATCACGCGTCCTTCATGCGTTTCCCGGCGCAGTCGCAGTGGGTGTGGGGATGCATCCTTCATCGCGCCGGACCTGGCGGCCCCGACCTGCCGCGAGATTTTCTGGATGGATTTTGCCGCATTTATCCTCTCCATCAGGCATTATGGCTTGTCATTGCGTAATCAATGCCTGATTGTTCTACGATAGATTGAACCGGCAAGCCAAGCCCTTTCCTCGATGCGGGGCTGGCGAATGGAGGGATGATGCTGGACAGGCTGAAGGACAAGGCGTTGATGGTCGTCGGCGCGGGAAGCGGAATCGGCGCGGCGACGGTCGAGCGACTCTGTGGTGAAGGTGCGCGCGTCTGTGTGGCAGACGTCAATTTCGGGGCAGCTGAGGCCGTCGTTGCGCGAATGACCGCCGCCGGTCACGAGGCTTTTGCCGTCCCGATCGACATAGTGGGGGAAGCCTCGGTGAACGCGGCGTTCGCTGCGACAGCCGAGCGGTTCGGCCGCCTCGATGGCGCGCACATCAACGCCGCGGACCTGCGTACGATCTTCCACGATACCGACGCGCTCGCGCTCGATATGGACGTGTTCGACCGCACGATCGCGGTGAATCTCCGCGGCCATCTGCTCTGCACCCGCGCCGCACTGCCGCATATCGTCGCCGCAGGCGGCGGGGCGCTGGTCTACACCAGTTCCGGAGCCTGCGATTCGGGGGAGCCGCAGCGGCCGTCCTACGCCGCCTCGAAGAGCGGTCTCAATGCGCTGATGCGCCATGTGGCGAGCCGGTGGGGCAAGGAGGGCGTGACCGCCAATTGTGTCGCGCCCGGATTCGTCATGACGCCCGAGATGATCGCCGGCGGACAAGTGCCGCAGGACTGGATCGCCTCCTGCCTTGCCGAAACACGCAGCACCCGGCTCGGCCGGGTCGAGGACATCGCCGCCATGGTCGCGCTGCTCCTCTCGCAAGATGGCCGCTGGATCAACGGACAGGTCATGCACATCAATGGCGGGGCGCTGCTCCACTGAACATGATGCGTTCGCCGGACATGATCGACGCCAATGGCGGCACCGGGTGCGTGCCTCGGGCGGAAGTTTTTTTATAACGCCGCCCGAGTGCGCGGCATCGACGGGAGATGTTCGAAATGACGACCACGCAATCCATGTTCAGCAAGCTGATCGTTCGCGATGAGGAGGCGATGGCCGCCTATTACAGCGCGGTTTACGGTCTGAAGCCGATCCATCGTGTGTCCGGCACCAGCGATGGTGAACCGTACCGCGAAGTCATCATGGGATTGGGTGAGACGATGGCCAGTGGAACGCTGGTCATGTTCAATTTCACCGACCGTGATGCGCCACGCGACCAGCAAGTGATCCTTGGATTCGTCACCCCCGATATCGACGTGCTGGTTGAACGGATCGAGGCCAATGGCGGAAAGCTGGTTGGCCCGGTGCGCGACGAGCCGGAACATGGTGTGCGAGTGGTCTTCTCGGTCGATCCCGAGGGTGCGCTTGCAGAGAATGTACAGATGCTGGCGTGAACCCGCTGGCCGTCATTCGGGGCACTCGCTCGTCAAGTGACGATGTGGCGGGCGATGACCTCGTCCGCCATGCCGATGCCGCGGCAGCAGAACCACGTCGCCTGTCGCGCCAGTTCGTCGCCGTCGATGCCATAGGGTTGCGCATTGGCCGGCAAGGCGCCGATCGCGCCGATCATCGTGCCGACATGTTCGATGAACATGGACGTCGCCGTCACGTCGAGCGGCATGCCGGCAATGTCGCCCACGTCCCGCGCGGTCGCGTGGGTGGCATCGACCAGTTTCTGGTTGTGGCGCTGCGAGCGCCGGTAGATCAGGCTGGCATAGCTGCCGTCGCCGGCAAGACTGGCCAGCATCATGCGATGACGATCCAGCGCCTCGGCGCTCGAGCGGTCGGCCACGACCGCACGGAAATAGGCATGGATGGCCTGGACGAGTCCTGCGGCCCCTTCGTCGCGAATGCCCACTTCTTCCCATTTGCTGTCCTGTTCGCGGAACACCTGACGCAGGACGGCACGATAGAGCGACAGCTTGGAGGCAAAGTGACGATAGACGAGCGCTTCCGAAACCTCGGCTTCGCGGGCGATCTGAAGCGTTTTCGCGCCGTCATATCCATGCCGCGAAAAAATACGGCGCGCCGCCGCGACAATATGTGTACGCCGCGCGCTGCCGGGCATCCTCGTTCTGCTCATGGGCACTTACTTACTTTGGCGCGGGCTTCTGTCAATTCGCCAGGACCGGCCGATAAGCTGGTCGGACGGCCCGGCGCGAAGAAGGGGGACGAGCATGCGTCACTCACCTTTGGCCCGTTCACCGGTTCAGCGAGGCGATCCGGGTGTCGCGCCTTTCTGGACCTGCCCGGTGCGATCGGATTGACTCGCCAAATGGGATGCCGGTATAAGTAAGTGAATACTGAATTCGGTGCGAAATGCCGCAACCGAATGCGGAGAGGGGCGCTGCGCGCGATCGGGCCGGATTTCGTCCGAACCAATCGGCGGGTCCGCATCTCCGCGAACAGGGCCTGCCGAAAGGGACGAGACAGATGGCGATCGATCCGCAGATTGAAGCAATGCTCGCGGCCATGCCCGAATGGCCCGGCGTGCGGCATGTGCCGGTCGCATTGCTGCGCCAGTCGGTGCATGACAGTTCCGTGGCCATTCCGCCGGCCGCCGATGCCGTGGTCGCCGCGACTGAAGACCGCCTGATCGCCGGTCCGGGCGGCGATCTGCCGATCCGGATTTATACGCCATCCGGCCAGGGACCGTTCCCGGTCACCGTTTACATGCATGGCGGCGGCTATGTCGTCGGCGATCTGGACACGCAGGACATGGTGGCCCGGGCACTGTGTGCATGGGGCGAGACGATCCTGATCTCCGTCGATTACCGGCTCGCGCCCGAGCACCCGTTTCCGGCCGCGCCCGACGATGCCTTCGCCGGCTTGCGATGGGCGTCGGACAACGCCGCCATGATCGGCGGCGATCCAGCCCGGCTCGGATTGGCCGGAGACAGTGCGGGCGGCAACCTCGCCTGCGCCGCGGCGCTGATGGCGCGCGATGCCGGTGGCCCAGCGGTGCGCGCAGTCGTAAACATTTATGGGTCGTGCAACTACCCGTCGACCGATACGCCGTCGGCGCGCGAATTCGCCGATGGTCCGATCCTGAAACAGGATGACGTCGCCTGGTTCTGGGAACAATATCTGACCGATCCCGCCACCCAGCAGCATGATCAGCGAGCATCGCCAATGCGCGCGAGCAGCCTTGCCGGCCTGCCGCCGACCTTCGTCGGCACCGCCGAATGTGACCCCTCGCGCGACGATGCCGAGGCCTTTGCCGCGGCGCTGGCGGCAGCCGGGGTCGAGACTCAGCTCCAGCGCTATGCCGGGATGGTCCACGGCTTTGCGTCATGGGTCGGGTTTCTGCCCGGCGGGCGCCAGGTCCTGGCCGATGCGACCAATTTCCTCAAATCCCATTTTTCCCTCTGAAGGAGCATGCCGATGGCGCGTGACGCCGAAGTATTTGCGGGCGGCGTTGCCGTCATCACCGGCGCCGGCTCAGGCATCGGCGCGGGGCTGGCCCGCCGCGCGGCTGCGCTGGGCATGACCGTGGTGGTGGCCGACGTGAACGCGGCGGCGGCGCAGGCCACGGTCGATGCGATCGTCGCCGCGGGCGGCACGGGCGAGGCTGTCCGCGTCGATGTAGCGAAGCCCGATGAACTGGACCGTCTTGCCGACCACGTCTTCGCCACGCATGGCGAGGTCAGGCTTTTGATCAACAATGCCGGGATCGAGACGGTCGGTTTCATCTGGGAAATCCCCACGGCGCGTTGGGAAGCGACGCTCGACATCAACATTCACGGTGTCGTCCACGGCGTGCGCGCGTTCGTGCCGCGCATGCTTGAAAGCGGCAAGGAGGCGTGGATCGCCAATCTTTCCTCGATCGGCGGTTTTTCGGTCATGCCCGCGCAGACCGCCTACATTATGACCAAGCACGCCGTGCAGGCATTCACCGAATGCCTCTATCTCGAAATGGAACTCAAGCAGGCGCCGATCCACATTTCGTCGATCATACCGGGCATGCTCAAGACCAACATCTTCAACGCGGAGGGCAGCGTGGGAGAGCCGCCCTCGGCTGCCGCGCATCGCCGGAAGATGTTCGAGATGATGCGCGATTATGGCATGGATCTGGATGAAGGTTGCAAATTGTTCCTCGAACAGATCGCCGAAAACCAGTTCTGGGTGCACAGTCAACCGGAGATGAGCAAGCAGATTCTTGACGGTCGCGTGGCGTTCTTCCAGCAGCAGTCGCCGCCTTATTTGCCCGATCTCGCCCGCGAGATAGCGGCGGAATGAAGAGAGCGGCCGGGGGAAGCGGACAATGAGCGAGCTGCGCTTTGACGGCAAGGTCGCGATCGTGACTGGCGCCGGCGGTGGATTGGGCAAGGCTCATGCCATGCTGCTGGCCGCACGTGGCGCAAAGGTGCTGGTCAACGATCTCGGGGGCGATTTCCAGGGCAACGGCGTCAATGCGGGCTATGCCGGTGCCGCGGCTGATGAAATCCGCCTGGCGGGCGGCATTGCCGAAGCGAACGGCGACAGTGTCGGCACGTCCGATGGTGCCGCCGCGATCGTGGCCGACGCGATGGATCGCTGGGGCAGGGTCGATATCCTCGTCAACAATGCCGGCATCGTGAGCGCCTCCGGCCCACTCGAAACCGTCTCCGACAAGCAGTGGGCGGACGATATGGCGGTGTCCGCCAGCGGCACGTTCTACCTGTGCCGTGCCGTGTGGGCGCAAATGAAGGCCAACGACTTCGGACGCATCGTCAATGTCGCCTCGGGGTCGTGGTTCGGCATGGGATCCGGCGTACCCTATCCTGCGGCCAAGGGCGCGGTCTGGGCCATCACGCGTGCGCTCGCCTCCGCTGCCCGGGCCAACGGCTGGAACATCCGGGTCAACGGCATCATGCCGATCGCCGGCAGCCGGATGACCGCGTTGATGGGCGAACAGATCGACGGGTTGATGCAAAGCCAGTTTCCGCCGCGGGCGGTGGCCCCGTTGGTGGGCCTGCTCACCCATGACGATGCCCCCTGCAACGGCGAGATGTTTTCGGTCGGCGGTGGCGGATTCGCCCGCATATTCGCCGGCGTCACGCCGGGCTATCGCAGCACCGACCGGGACTGGACCATCGAGGATGCGCAGGCGAATTTCGCGACCGCGATGACGACCGACGGCTTCGTCGTTCCGCAGGACTCGATGGAGGAGGCAGCCCTGTATTCCTCGGACGTCCCTTGGAGCGTGTTTCGCCAGTTCATCGCCTGAAGCGGCAGGAGACCGGATGTTACGACTTGAAGGAAAGGTCGCGATCGTCACTGGCGCAGGCCGGCTGGGAAATATCGGCGTGGCCGTGGCTCGTGCCTTCCTTGCCGAAGGCGCCAGGGCGGTTGTCGCCACCGATTTCCGCACCGACCAGGCAGACGACATCGCGGAACTGGTTGCAGCGGACGGCGCGGCCGGCGCCTTCCGTCTGCTGGAACATGATGTGACCGATGAGGCTGACTGGGCGCGGGTGGTCGATGAGACCATCGCGGCGTTCGGCCAGATCGACATATTGGTGAACAATGCCGGTATCGCGATCCATGGCGGCATCGCCCAGACCTCGCTGGACGACTTGCGCAAGGTGATGGCGGTGAACCACGACGGGTTGTTTCTTGGCATCAAGGCCTGCGCGGCGTCGCTTGCCTCGGCCATCGAGCGCTTTCCCGGTGGCGGCGCCATCATCAACAACCTGTCGATGGCATCGTTCATGCCGAACGCGATCAATATCGGCTACCATGTCTCGAAGTCGGCGGGGCGGATGCTCACGATCTGTGCCGCACTGGAATATGGCGCCCAGAAAATCCGGGTCAATTCGATCCACCCCGGTGTCACGATGACTCCGCTCATTCGCGAGGGGCTGGATGACTATGTCCAGGCGGGCATCTGGGAATCCGCGGCGGCGGCCGAGGCGGCGCTGGCCGCGATGAATCCGCTGGGCATTGCCAGCCAGCCGGAAGATACCGCCCATGCCTTCGTCTATCTCGCTTCGGACGAAGCGCGCTTCGTCACCGGGGCTTCGATCTATCATGACGGTGCGATCGGGCTGCGGTACTGACCGGACTGCTGGGGCGACTGCGTGCTGACCATCCTTTGGGCGCTGTTCCCCGTCTTCGGCATCATCGCGCTCGCCTTTGTCGCCGGTCGCACGCGCTATCTCGGCGCGGATGTCTACGCCGGACTGAACCAGTTCGTGGCGCAGGTCACCTTGCCGGTGCTGACGTTCCACTCGATCGCGACATTGGATGCGGCCGATCTTGCCGTGCCGACCATGGTGATCGTGGTAGTCGGGGCTTCCTACATCGTCTGGTGTATTGCGTTCGGCTTCGAACGGTGGCGCGGCATCGACGCCGGCCATGCCACGATTTCCGGACTTGCCGCCGCTTACGGCAACAGCGCCTTTATCGGTCTGCCGGTATGCCTTGCGGTCTTGGGGCCGGCTGGCTTTGGCCCATCGGCGGTGGTCATAGCGCTCAATACGCTTTTCGTTTTCGGTGGCGCCGTCTTCGTTTGCGCGCTGACGGGGCGTGGTCCGCAATTGCCGGGAGCGGTTCTGCGCACGGTGGCGCGCCAGCTCGGCACCAATCCGCTGCTGATCGGCGGCGTCCTGGGCGTGGTCGTTGCGTTGTTGCGTTTGCCACTGCCGGTGCCGGTCGATGTCCTGATGGTCACGCTGGGCAATGCGACCGGTCCCTGCGCGCTCGTCGCCATCGGGCTGTTCATGGCGCAGTCGATCGGCGGCGGTGGTTCGGTGAATCGGTCGGGGGCAAGCCTGTTCGCTGCGCTGGCTGGTAAGCTGCTGCTGATGCCGCTGATCACGATCGGCATGCTCGCGGTGCTGCCGCCGCTACCACCGGCATGGCGAATGACTGCGATCCTGATGTCGGCGATGCCCACGGCTTCATCGGCCTTCGTGCTCGCAACAGAATCCGGGCGGCGTTCGTTGCACGTCGCCGCGGTTGCGGTGATCCTGTCCACCATCGCCGCGCTCGCGACCTTGTCGATACTGCTTTTCGCGCTGGAGTATTTCGGTAGTCTTCAATGAACATCTCCGAACTTCCACCCTGTCTGGCATAGTCATGAAAAAATGCCTGAAGAAGCGAGTCGCTATCGTGCCATCGGAAGATCTCGGCTGACGCGTATCTCGACGCGGCCTGCCAACCCATGGCGCGACGTTCAGTCGGTGGATTCCCTCTTGACGCTTTGGCGATAGCGGGAGGGGGAAAGGCCGACCCAATCACGGAATGCGCGGCGAAACGCGTCGGAGTCGCAAAAATGCAGCCGGTCTGAAACTTGCTCGATCGTCAACGTCGATCCCCTCAGCAATTCCAGGCCGAGTTCTCGCCGACAGCTGTCCTTTATCGAGCGATAGGACGTTCCCTGATCCGCCAGCTTCCTGCGCAGCGTTGCCGGGCTGGTGCGCAAGTGCAGCACGACTTGTTCGAAGGAGGGAAGGCGGTGGTGTTTGCGCAGAGCGGTGTTGGCGTAGCGGCGGACGCCTTCCGCGGCGTCCAGAGGCGGTTCTTTTCCCGCCACGCCGAACAGGAAGCTGTGGCGCTGCCAATCGACCATTTCGTCGTTTGCCCGCACGATCGGATAATCGAGATAGGCAGCGGGAAAGGCCAGGCCGGTCCAGCCGGAATCGAGTAGTACGCGCATCGGCGGCTTCGGTAACGCCATGGCTTCGAACAGGCTCTGATCATAGTCCAAGGCGATGGAATATAGCGGCAGGCGGTGGGCGATCAGCCATCCCAGCATGGCGTGGAAATTCGCCACGCCCTGAAGATCGATGACGCAGCCAGGGATCGTCCGGTTTGCGCGCATCGAATCGAGCCGAAGTTCGGCTGTTCCCGAGCGGGTCCGCAAGCTCATGCGTCCCAGGCGTTGGTCGATCGCCTCGAAGCAGTCGATGCAGCGCGAAATCGCCTCGCGGAGTGTGCGCGCTCCCCCCAGACAATATAAGACGACGCGCCAATCGGTTGCGCGCATCGGCTCGCGGCCATCTGCGCGATTGAGGTCGGCGGCAATCCGGCCGGTCAGCGGTACCGTAAAGCGACGCAGGGCTTCCGTCGACAGCCCGCTCACCTCCCCGGCGATCAGCGCGTCCTCGGTGCAGGCGAGACCGGACTGGACGAGCAGCGGCTCGAGGCTTCCCACGGTCTCGCAATAGATCTGCGCAACCTTGATCGAGAGCCGGCGGGAAAGCTCCGAACTGTCATAGGTTTCGTACAGGATGCTCGATCTCCCCAGCCAGGGACGGTGCCTGGATTTCCGCTCATTCTATCGCGATTGAGTGACGCCTCAAGCCATTCCCCCGAACTTTTGGCCGGGAATGATCTAAAAAGCCCGTTGGGGGTGAGCGAAATTGGGGTGTTTTTGGTTCGCGGGAAGGCCCATGTCGATCATGCGTTCCGGACGAGGGTTCGTCTGGCACGGAAAGCGCCGCTAAAGAGCAATCGGCAGAGGATGTCATGAGACAGGGTCGAACCAATATAGTGCGGCGAAGCCGCCTCGCGGCGTCCGGCGGGGTCTTGATCGCCGCACTCGCTGGCGTTGTCACGATGGCAGCAGACTCACCCACAGGCGGAACGCCCGGCGTGCGCGCCTTCGTGTTGAGCAACATCTATTTTGCGGGTCCTCAGGAAGAGGGCGTCTGCAAGACATTGTCGGCCGGCACCGCCGATGCCTTTGCCCTGACGCTGCCGAAGGATGAACAGGTACAATATGCGGCGCCCGAGAAGCGTCAGCTGCTCGTCGCGAAGATGCATGAGCAACTCGGTTTCCGCCGGATCTCGCTATCCGGCAGAAATCCTGGCGGCAAAGCCGATGCGGCCAAGTTTCCGGCCGACTATGAGCGTGGCGAAAAGCTGACCCCCGAGCGAGTCCGTGAGATCGCGGCTTTGAACGCCTTTCCCAGGGATCGCGGCAGCCTGGCGTATCAGGACCAGGTTCTTGCCTATGATTCCTGCACCAATCCCGGCGATTTTCCGCAACTGACCAAAGGCTATGTACCCTATGATGGCAAGACAGCCTTCGGCATGGACCTCGACGGCAAACAGGATCGACACGATTTCAACGCGCCTGACGGAACGCGCGGTGTCGACAACCAGCTTTGGCGCGCGATCGGCTGCACCAAGACCTTCCGCGAGCAGGGCGACCCGCAGATCGCCAAAGGGATTTTTCTTTCCGCGCGGGCGCCGACACTGATCGAGTTGCGCGGCGTCGACGATCTGCGGAATGACGGAGACGTGACGGTCAATATCCTGAGCGCGGTCGATCCCGTGACGCGCGATGGGCGAAAGCTGGCGCTGGCCCATGCAAGCTTTCGCGCCGATCCGGATCCGCGGTTTCGTGCCACGACGCATGGCCGGATCGTCGATGGCGTGCTGACGACGGATCCGGTCGATCTGCGGATCAACTACAAGGAGCAGATCTTGGATTCCCCGCGCGCTTTGCTCGCCGCGCGTATACGGCTGGTCTTCCAGCCCGACGGCAGCGTGGAAGGCGGCTTTTACGGTTATTATACGCTGGAAAGCTTCTATCGGTCGATCGAGCAGATGACGCTCGCCGGTGCCGATGTTTCGGGCATTTCCTGCCCTGCCGTGCGGCGGGCGATCGATCGCTATGCGGACGGCGGCCGTGATCCCAGGACCGGTCGCTTCACCGCGATTTCGTCGGCGATGCAGTTTTTCGGCGTGCCGGCGTTCATCATCGCGGCGCCCGAATCGCCCGCGCCACGATCATGAGCGTCCGGATGAAACGAATCGAGACCGATCCTATGCTTCCTGCACGCCGCAGCGCCTGCGCCCGCACGATCAGGATATCGTTGCCATTCGCTCTCGGGGCGCTTGCCGTTGTCGCCGTCGCCCAGGCGACCTCGGGCACGGCGCTGGAGGCGGGGTCGCCGCAGGGCGGCGTGCGCCGTCTGACCGAAGCGCAATATCGTGCAACGGTGTCCGATATTTTTGGCCAAGACATCAAGGTCGTCGGCCGGTTCGAGCCCGATCTCCGTGTCGATGGCCTGATCGCCGTCGGCACGAGCGTCGTTTCGGTGACGCCGGGCGGATTCGATCAGTTCGAGCAGATCGCGCGCGGCATTGCCGGGCAGGTGACCGATGAGGCGCATCGCGACAGACTGGTCGGTTGCGTACCGGGCGCTTCCGATCCCGATGGTGCGCAATGCGCAGGACGATTCCTCGCCCGGGTCGGGCTCAAGCTCTATCGCCGGCCGCTGACGCCTGCGGAGGTGAAGTCGGCAACCAGCGCGGCGCTGGCCAGCGCGAAGACGCTCGGTGACTTCCATGGCGGACTCGCCGCGGCGCTCACGGGCCTGCTGACGAGTCCGGATTTTCTGTTCCGGCTCGATGCGCCCGCCGCGCGCGCGCAAGATATCGACGGCTATTCGAAGGCCGTGCGGCTCAGCTATCTGCTGTGGAACACCGCGCCGGACGATCGGCTGCTCGCCGCCGCCGCAAATGGCGATATCGATACGCCCGAAGGCCTCGCTCGACAGGTCGACCGAATGATCGCGTCGCCGCGCCTGGCCGATGGCGTGCGCGCCTTCTTTACCGATTTCCTGCTGCTCGACGACATGGATCTGCTCTCGAAGGATCCACAACTCTACCCCGCCTTTACGGCGTCGGTGTCGTCGGCGCTGCGCGAACAGACGCTGCGCACGATCACCGACCTGCTGGTCACTCAAAAGGGCGACTATCGCGACCTTTTCACGACCCGCCGGATTGCGATGACCCGTTCGCTCGGTCCGATCTATATGGTACCGGTTGCCGCCGAAGACTGGACGTTCCACGAATTTCCCGAAGGCGACCCCCGCACCGGGCTGCTCACCCAGGCGAGTCTTCTCGCGCTCCATTCGCACCCCGGCCGCACGTCCCCGACGCTGCGCGGCAAGGCGATCCGCGAGACGCTGTTGTGTGAAAAAATTCCTTCACCCCCGGCCAATGTGAACTTCGCCGTCGTTCAGGATATCGACAATGCGACGCTCAAGACGACCCGCGCCAGGCTGCAGGCGCATCTCGACGACGAGGAGTGCGCGAGTTGCCACAAGCTCACCGATCCGATCGGTCTCGGCCTCGAAACCTTCGACGGTGCCGGCCAGTTCCGCGCCGCCGAGCGTGGCGATACGATCGACGCCAGCGGCACCTTCGACAAGATGCGGTTCGACGACGCGGCCAGCCTTGGACGAATTTTCCATGACAGCCCGAAGATCGCGTCCTGTCTCGTCTCTGCGACCTGGCGCTACGCGACCGGACGCAATATCGGGCCCGCCGACGCGCCGATCGTCGCCGATCTCGACAAGCGCTTCGCGGCTGAGGGCTATCGCGTGGTCGATCTGCTCCGGACGATTGCGCTGGAACCGGCCTTCTACGCCATCGCGCCCGGGCCGCGCCATCGCGCGGGCGTGACCAAACCCCGAAAGGCATCATCATGACTCGCGAGCAGCCGTCCCGCCGTGCGTTTCTGTTGCGCGGTCTCGCGCATGGCGCGGCCGTCACTGTCGGTCTCCCCCTGCTCGACATGGTTCTCGGCGTGAATGGCGATGCCTATGCGGCAGCGCTCGGCGGGGGCGCCCTGCCAGTGCGTTTCGGCACCTGGTTCTGGGGCTGCGGAATGATCCCGGCGCGGTGGGAACCCACGACGGCGGGTGCCGGCTATGATCTTCCACCGCAACTCGTCCCGATCAAGGCGGTACAGCGGCACATCACCGTCCTCAGCGGCTTCGACGTCCCGCTGGACGGCAAGGGCAATCTCCCCCACATATCGGGCAACACTGCGCTGCGCACCGGCGCGCCGGTCGAAAACTGGCAGGCCATACGCGCACCGACATTCGACGTGCTGATCGCCGACGCGATCGGCGGCGGTTCGGTCGCCCGATCGCTCGATCTATCCGCCGATGGCAATCCGAAGACGAGCTATTCCTATCGTAACGGCAGCAGCCTCAATGCCGCAACGCCGTCCGCTCTCGCCTTGTATCAGCAGATCTTCGGCCCGGATTTCCATGATCCGAACAAGGCCGATTTCAAGCCCGACCCGAAGTTTCTGGTGCGCAGGAGCGTGCTGTCCGCGGTCGGTGAAGAGCGGCGCGCGCTCGTTGCGCGGGTCGGCGCGGCCGATCGCGCCAGGCTCGATCAATATTTTACGTCGGTGCGCGAAATGGAGGAAAAGCTCTCGCTCCAGTTGCAGAAGCCGCCGCCCGCCGAGGCGTGCGTGCGCCCACCGGAACCCCATGCGATCGCCGCCAATATCGACCTGACCGATCAAGCCGTCCGGCGCACGAACCACAAGCTGATGGCGGACCTGCTCGCGATGGCGCTGGCCTGCAACCAGACGCGCGTCTTCAACATGACCTTCTCGGCCGCGGCCGCCGATCTCCACCAGGCGGGCGAGACGACCGGCTATCACCAGACCACGCACGAGGAGCCGATCGACCGCACGATCGGCTATCAGCCGACGGTCGATCGCTTTGCAACGTACAGCATGGAAGCGTGGGCGGAATTCGTCACGGCGCTCGACGCCGTGAAGGAAGGTGCCGGCACGCTGCTGGACAATTGCATGGTGGTCGCCCATTCCGAGGTTTCCAATGCGAAAAACCACGACGTCTCCGGCATCCCGGTGATGATCGCCGGACGCGCGGGCGGCAAGATCAGGGCCGGCATCCACGTACAGGGATCGGGCCAGCCGATCAGCCGGATCGGCTTGACCGCCCAGCAGGTGATGGGCGTCAACACCGATGGCTGGGGTTTCGAAGCAATGCAGGCGAAGCAGGCCGTTTCCGAAATTTTGGTCTGATCGATGTCGGCGATGGAGAAGGAAGACTTATGGCAGGATTGAAACGGGCGGTCGGCATCGGCGCGGGGATTGCGGCCCTGGCGAGTGCCTGCGCAGCCTATGCGGCTTCCCCGGCGATCGTCGCGGCGATCCATGCGCGCAAGGCGAATTACAAGGAGATCGGCGGCGCGTTCAAGACGATCAACGATGAAATCAAGACCGGATCCCCGGATCTGGCGACGATTCGGCCATTGGCGCGCGATCTCTTGACGCGTGCCTCGGGGCAGTTGAAATATTTCCCGAAGGGCAGCGGCCCGGTATCGGGTGAGAAGACGCGCGCCAAGGCTGCGATCTGGGCCGATCAGGCGACGTTCGTGAAATTGCACAACGATATGCTCGGCGCTGCCCGGTTGCTGCAGGCCGCGACCGTCAGCGGCGACGTCGCGGCGATGACGTCGGCGCGCACCGCGCTCGGCGGCGCGTGCAAGTCCTGCCATGACAAGTTCCGCGAAAGCGACTGATCTGTGAACGGGCAGGGAGCGACTTTCGATGCGCCCGCGCGTCAGCGCGTGTGGGACGTGCCGCTACGCATGGTCCATTGGACGATCGTGATCCTGATCGCCACTTCCTGGTGGACGGCGGAACAGGGGATGCTCGATTGGCACCGGTTGTCGGGATATCTGATCCTCGCGCTGCTGCTCTTCCGCCTGTTGTGGGGCGTGCTGGGCAGCACCACGGCGCGCTTTGCCAGCTTCGTTCGCGGGCCGGCGGCAGTGATCTCCTATGTGCGAAGGAGCGTTTTCACGCGCACGCCAAACGTCGTGACCGGCCACAATCCGATCGGCGGCTGGAGCGCCGTCGTGATGCTGTCGGCGTTGCTGACGCAGGCGATCCTCGGCTTGTTCGCGGTCGATATCGATGGCCTCGAATCGGGTCCCCTCGCCAGCCACGTCAGCTTCGATGCCGGTCGCCTTGCCGCCGAGACCCACGCCATGCTCTTCAACATCCTGCTCGCGTTGATCGCGCTTCACGTCGCGGCGGTGCTGTTCTACCTGATCGTCAAGCGCACCAATCTTCTCTTGCCGATGATCCTCGGCTGGCGGCGAGGCGAGGCGGCCGCGGCCGAACTGTATTTCGCGCCGCTCGGACGGGCAGCAATCCTGCTGGCAATATGCGGCGCCACCGTGTGGGCAATGGTCAAATTCGCGGGATAGGACCGATGACGGAAATCAAGAGGGGCAGTCGATCGCGCCTGCGCTAGAAGGCACTCAATATCATACCCGTCCGGTTAGACCGCTTTACCGCCCGGGTGGCCAGGGAGGCAGTGCCGCCAGGCGGTAGGCGAGTGTCCGGCGCAACTGCTTCGATCTGGCCGGGAGCTCGTTCCAGGCGGAAGGATATTTGCCGTCGTCACGCCACCGCAGCTGACGTCGGAGACGTTGAGGTGCAGCCGTTCCGCCAGCAGATGCGCATAATTATTTACGGCTGCAGTTGCTGCGCCAGCCAGCATCAGAAGTGAACAGACGATCCATTTTCATGGAGATCCTCTCGATTTTGGCGGATTTTTCGGCAACGGCGTAATAATCTCTGCAAGTTCGGTCGCCATCTGTCGAACGCCGATAAACCGGGTAGCAGTCTCTCGCGGCCGCGATTACCTGTCTGCGCGTTTCAGCCTTAGGTCCGCGGCGCTGCGATCCCGGCGCTCTCGCAGGCATAGTCGAGCAGCGAAGAATAGTCCTTCGTCGCAAAGTCGGTGGCCCGCGCCCCGCCATAGACGGCATGAGCGGCGGCGCCCACGGGCAGACCGATGCGCCGTTCCGCCGCCGCCGTCATCGCCAGCGTCATGTCCTTGAAGGCGAGGTCGATGGTGAAGCCGGGGGTGACGTCGCCCTTGAGCACCTTGTTGACCATCAGGGTGTGAAGCTGGCCATTCCGCGCAGTCGTGTTGCCGGTGACCTCGAGGATCGTATCGATATCGAGGCCCAGCTTGGTGCCCAGCGCCACGGCTTCGGCGCTGACTTGCGCTATGGCGAGCAACAGGAAATTGTTCACCACCTTCATGCGGCTGCCCATGCCGCGACCGCCGCAGCGATGGATCGCCGTGCCCATGGCGTTCAGCAGCGGTTCGACCCTTGCGAAGTCTGCATCTTCGGCGCCGACCATGAACAGCGATTCGCCGCGTTCGGCATGAAGCACGAGGCGTCCGATCGGGCTATCGACGAAGGCGATGCCCTTGTCGGCGCACGCACCGGCGACGCGATCGGTGCCATTGGCGTCGATCGTCGACATCTCGAGCAGCAGCGCGCCTGGATCGATGTTCGCGAGCACGCCATCCGCACCCAGCACCACCGCCTCGACATGCGGGGTCGCGGGCAGGCAGGTGATGACGATGTCGGCACCGCGCGTTGCTTCGGCGACGGTCGTGGCCTTTCGCCCGCCGAGTTCGACCAACGCGTCGGCCCGCGCCGGATCGATATCGAACGCGTTGACCGCGAAGCCCTTGCGCTGGAGGTTTTTGGCCAATGGCAGGCCCATTGCCCCCAAACCGATGAAACCGACTTTCGTTGTCATATATCTTCTCTCCGCCGGCGCGTTCAAAGCGCGCCGTGGTTGATGTAGGAAGTCTTGATCTCGGTGAAGAATTCGGCACTGGCCGTGCCGGTCTCGCGCGGGCCATAGCCCGACGGCGAACGGCCGCCGAGCGGCACGTGATATTCGAGGCCCGCCGTCGGGGCGTTGACCATCACCATCCCGGCCATCGATTCCTTGCGGAAGCGTTCCGCGTTCTTCAGGCTCGTGGTCGCGATGCCGGACGAGAGCTTGTACGGACAATCGTTCGCGGCATGGATCGCCGCGTCGAGATCTTCGACCTTCACCACCGAGGCGATGGGACCGAAGGATTCATGCTGGTTGCAATCCATGTCGTTGCGGGTGCCGACGAACAAGGTCGGCGCCATGTAGTACCCGCGCGCGCGCGCTTCGACCGCGACGCCGCCCGCCGCCAGTTCGGCGCCTTCAGCCCGGGTCTTTTCAATGAAGTCCATGTTGCCGGCGAATTGGAGCGCATTGGCGACCGGGCCGATCTGCGTCTCGGCGTCCTGCGCGTGTCCCACCTTATAGGCCTTCGCGGCCGTGATCAGGCGTTCCACGAACGCGTCGTGGATGCCCTTGGTCACGATGATCCGCTCTGTGCCGGTGCAGCGCTGACCGGTCTGGACCCATGCGCCATTGGCGGCGATGTCCACGGCAAGGTCGAGATCGGCATCGTCGAGCACGACCAATGCGTTCTTTCCGCCGAGTTCGAGCTGGCACTTGGTCATCGTTTCGGCGGCACGCTTCAGGACGACGCGGCCCGTTTCGGTACCCCCGGTGAAGGTCAGCGCGTCCGCCGCGTCGATCATGGCGTTGCCGGTGGCGCGCCCGTCCCCCATGACAAGGTTGAAAACGCCCTTCGGCAGGCCCGCTTCCTCGATCAGGCGGCCGAGCATCACCGCGCAGCCCGGCACGAACGTGGAAGGCTTGAGCACCACTGTATTGCCATAGGCGAGCGCGGCTGCGACTTTCCAGGCCGGCAAGGCGATCGGGAAGTTCCACGGGGTGATGGCCGCGATCACGCCGACCGGCTCGCGCGTCACCAGCACGTTGAAACCGTCGCGCATCGAATCATACCATTGGCCGGTCGAACGCACGACTTCGGCGGCATAATAATGGAAGACCTGCGCGGCGCGGATCGTCTCGCCAATGCCTTCGGCGACGGTCTTGCCTTCCTCGCGGGACAGCAGCGTGCCGATCTCGACCTTGCGGGCGAGCAGAAGGTCGCCGACCGTGCGCAGCAGGTCGGCGCGCGCCTGCATGTTGAACGCGCGCCAGGCGGGCTGTGCACGCCGGGCCGCCGCCATGGCTTCCGCCACTTCGGCTTCGCCCACCTTGCTGTAGCGACCGACGATTTCGTCGAGGTCGGAGGGATTGACCGTCTCGAACGGCACTGCGCCGTCGCGCCATACGCCGTCGATGTAGTTCTGCCCGTTCATGACAATCTCTCCGCAATCACGCCCGCGTCCAGCAGGCTATCCAGTTCGACCTGAGTTAGTCCTAACTTATCACGCAGGACCAGAAAAGTATCCTCTCCCGAACGCGGCGGCGCGAGACGGTAACTCGGCGGGCTGGCGGAAAACTTTGCCGGAAATCCGAGGATTTTGACCGGCGTGCCGTCGCTGCGTGCCATCTCGCGGACGATCCCGCGCGCGGCGATCTGGGGATGCTCGAGCGCTTCGGGTATCTCGTTGACCTTGCCGCCGGGCAGCTTGGCCTGGTCCATCGCCGCGATCAGGTCCGCCGACGTCCATTGCGCAATTGCGGGGCGCATCTCGGCGAGCAGCGCATCGCGGTTGACGCTGCGGCCCGAACTGATGGCGAAACGTTCATCCTCGCCCAGGTCCGGCCGCCCGATCAGCGCACTGAAGGCGCGAAACTGGCGGTCGTTGCCAAGCGCCACCAGCACCTCGCCATCGGCACAGGCGAAGTCCTGATAGGGCACGGTGTTGGGGTGCTGGTTGCCGAGGCGGCGCGGCGCCATTCCGCCGTTCATCCAGTTCGAAGCCTGGTTGGCGAGCAGCGAGACCTGGGTGTCGAGCAAAGCGAGGTCGATATGCTGTCCTTCGCCGGTGCTGTTGCGGTGGTTGAGCGCGGCCAGGATCGAGATTGCGGCATAGAGACCGGCCGACAGGTCGCTGATCGGAATGCCGACCTTCATCGGCCCGCCGCCGGGAACGCCGTCGGGCAGGCCGGTCACGCTCATCAGCCCGCTCATGCCCTGAACGAGGAAGTCATACCCGCCATTGTCCTTGAGCGGCCCGTCCTGGCCGAAGCCGGTGATCGAACAATAGATCAGATCCGGACGATTCGCGCTGAGCGATGCGTAGTCGAGGCCATATTTGGCCAGGCCGCCGACGCGGAAATTCTCCAGCACCACGTCCGCTTCGGCGGCGAACCGGCGGATCAGCGCGGCGCCTTCCGGGGCCGCCATGTTGATTGCCAGTGAACGCTTGTTGCGGTTCGCACAGAGGTAATAGGCCGAATCCTGCGAACCGTCGGGCAGGAATGGCGGACCCCATTTGCGGGTATCGTCACCTTGCCCGGGCTGTTCGATCTTGAGGACCTCGGCGCCGAGGTCCCCCAGGATCTGCGAGCACCACGGCCCGGCGAGGACGCGCGACAGGTCCAGCACCTTGAGTCCGGCGAGCGGGCCGGTGGATGCCGGCGGCGGGGCAGGGGTATCGCTCATTTGTCGGCAAACACCGGGTCGCGCTTTTCGAGGAAAGCGGCCACCGCCTCGTCATGATCCTGCGTATGGTGCGCCAGCGCCTGATAGGCGGCGGACAGTTCGAGCAGGGGTGCCAGTTTCATGTCCTGCCCTTCGCGCAGCAGGCGCTTGGCCATGCGGGTGGCATGGCCGGGATTGGCCGCGATCGACCGGGCAATTTCCAGTGCGCGGTCCAGAACCCGATCGCCGGGGACCACTTCGGCGACGAGACCGTATTCGAGCGCCTTCGCGGCATCGATGGTTTCGCCGGTCAACGTTATCAGGCTCGCACGAGCCATGCCGATCAAGCGCGGCAGCAGCCACGCGCCACCATCGCCGGGGACGATGCCCAGCTTGACGAAGCTCTCCGCGAAGCTCGCTCGTTCCGATGCGATCCGGACATCGCACATGCAGGCCAGATCCAGGCCCGCGCCGATCGCCGGTCCGTTGACCGCTGCCACCACCGGCACCTCGAGCTCGTAGAGCGCGGCCGGGATCAGCTGGATGCCGGTGCGATAGGCGTTGCGCAGTGCGAAAGGCGCCCCGGCGAATATGCCTTCCTTGTCGCGCATGTGCTTGATGTTGCCGCCGGCGCAAAACGCCTTGCCCGCGCCGGTCAACACGATCGCCCTTACCGAGGAATCGCGTGTCATCCGTGCGCAGAAATCGGCTATTTCCTCGCTATGGGCGGTCTCCGAGATCGCATTGCGCGTGTCGGGACGATTGAGCGTTGCGACGATGACGGGGCCATCGCGTTCGATGAGCAGGAAGGGCATGTCGGCCAATTCGATTTCCTCTACCATGTCGCGCCGCTCGCCCGGCGCCGGCCTCGCGGCCACAGTTTGCCGCTATGCGTTCCGCCGCATTGCTGCTAATATTAATTTCACGTCATGCGATAGCCGGTGAGTATCATGGATTTGCGCCAGCTCCGCTATTTCACCGTCCTCGCTGAGACGCTGAATTTTCATCGTGCGGCGGAACGGTTGAACATGTCGCAGCCGCCATTGACTGTCGCCATCCGCAAGCTCGAGGAGGAACTGGGCGTGGCGCTCTTTGATCGTGACCCGCGCGGGGTGCGGCTCACGGAGGCGGGACGCGCGGCATTGCCGCCGGCGCGCTCGGCTCTGGCGCATGCCGAGCAGGTTCGCGAGGCGGCACGGCAAGGTGCGGCGGGATTGCGCGGGCGACTGGCCGTCGGCTTCATCGGCTCCGCGGTGGCCGAATTGCTGCCGCATATCGTATCGCCTTTTCGCCTCGCCTTTCCCGAGGTCGAATTGGTGCTGGAGGAGATGGATAGCGTCGAAATCGTCCACGCGATCGGCGTCCGCAAGATCGATGTCGGTCTCGTGCGGCTGCCGGTGCTGGACGCCACGCCCGTGAAAACCGAGGTGATCGACCAGGATACGCTGGTGGCTGCACTGCCTTCCGCACAAGTGCCGCCGCGGCGCCGGACGCTGCGTCTGGTCGATCTCGCGGATCGCCCCTTCGTGATCTATCGCCCGGTCAGCATGCTGTACGCCACGATCCGACTTGCCTGCCAGCGCGCCGGTTTCAGCCCGCGCATCGCGCAGGAGGCGACACAGGTCCAGACCATCCTCAGCCTCGTGCAGGCCGGTCTCGGCGTCGCGCTGGTGCCGGCGCGAACTGCGCGCTTCGCGCCGGATGGGGTGCGGTTGATGCCGTTGGAGGAACCGATTCCGATCGAAACGGGTATAGCCTTTGCTGTCGATGCCGGTCCGCTCGCCCGCAACTTCGTCACATCGGCGCTCGCAGCGTGCGATATCGATCATGTATCGAAAGCCGTGAATTAAATATTTGATCGAGCGGCCTGCGCGGCGCATCGCCGACCCGGAGGCGGGTATGGACTCGCCTGAAGTCGACGAGGATGCCGCACGTGTTCGATACGCTCACGCTCGCTTCGCTGCCGCCCGAAGATGAGGCGCTACGTCCACGGATCCGTGATTTCGTCGCGCGCCACATCGAAGGTCTGCCGGTCGATCGCCGCGCGCGTTCGTGGCAGGGCTTCGACGCCGATTTCAGCCGCAAGCTGGGGCAGGAAGGCTTTCTCGGCCTGACCTTGCCGGGCAGATATGGCGGCGGGGACCGTGGTCCGTTCGCACGCTTCGTGGTCGTCGAGGAGTTGCTGTGCGCCGGTGCGCCGGTTGCCGCCCACTGGATCGCCGACCGCCAGAGCGCGCCGCTGCTCCTGAACTTCGGCACCGAACATCAGCGGCAAACCTACATTCCCCGTATCTGCCGCGGGGAGGCGCTGTTCTGCATCGGCATGAGCGAGCCGGGTTCGGGATCGGACCTCGCCAGCGTGCGCACGCGCGCCGAGCCGAGGGGTACGGGTCCGGATGCCGGCTGGCTGCTCAACGGGCAGAAGATCTGGACCACGAACGCCATGCACTCGGACTACATGATTGCGCTGGTGCGCACGTCCGGCACGCCGGCGGATCGCAATGCCGGTCTCTCGCAACTCATCGTCGATCTCAAGGCGCCCGGCGTCACCGTGCGGCCGATCGTCGATCTCACCGGCGACGCCCATTTCGCCGAAGTCTTCTTCGACAATGTCGAACTGGGCGCCGATGCGCTGGTCGGTGCGGAGGGGCAGGGTTGGCAGCAGGTGACGGCCGAACTCGCTTTCGAGCGCTCCGGTCCGGAACGCATCTACTCCAGCGTCGTGCTGCTCGATGCGTGGGTCCGCCACCTGCAAGGGGCAGGCCGCAGCGATGCGAACGCGCTCGTCGGGCGATTCATGTCCGAACTGGCGACATTGCGGGCGATGTCGATTGCCTGCACGGCGCGTCTCGTGCTGGGCGAAAGCCCGGTTGTCGAAGCGAGCATCGTCAAGGATCGTGGCACGGGTTTCGAACAGGAATTGCCGATTGCGATCGGCGACGATCTCGCCGCACATCCGGACGAGCCGGTGAACGACGACCTCTATCGGACGCTCTTCTACGTGACCCATATCGCCCCGAGCTTCTCGCTGCGCGGCGGCACACGCGAGATTCTGCGCGGCATCATCGCGCGCGGCATGGGACTGCGCTGAAGGGACAGAGGGAATCATGGACATCAACGAGCTTCTCGACCCTTTTGCCGCCATGCTGGACGCGGTCGCGACACCCGCTGCGGTGCGTTCCGTGGAGGCGGGTGAATCGGCCGCTTCGATGTGGCTGGCGCTGGCGGAATCGGGGTTCCTCGATGCCTTGGTCGCCGAGGAAAACGGTGGGGCCGGTCTGTCGCTGGCCGATATCGAACCGCTGATCGAAGCGGTGGGCGCGCGCGCCGTGCCGCTGCCGGTGGTCGAAACCATGGTTGCGCGCGCGCTGCTCGCCGCAGCGGGAATGCCTGCGCCGCAGGGGCCGATCGTGCTGGCGACCTCGCCCACGTCCGGCCAGGCCGTGTCATGCGCCCTGGTTGCCGAACATGCGTTGGTGGATGCCGGTACCAGCCTCGTGCTGGCCGCGATCGGCGACCTCTCGGCCACGCCGACCGGCGTGCATCATGCACTTGCCGCGAGGCTGGCGTGGGGCGTCCCGCTTCCGGGACGAGCGTTGCCGCGCCCCGTTGATGGCCTTCGCCCCGTCGCGGCGGTCGTCCGGGCCGCGCTGATTGCCGGTGCGGCGGGCCGCCTGACCGAAATCACCACGGCTTATGCCAATGAGCGCGTGCAGTTCGGCAAGCCGATCGGCCGCCAGCAGGCGTTGCAGCAGAACCTTGCCGTCATGGCGCAGGACATGGTCGCCGTCCGGATTGCGGCGCAGCTTGGCTGCGCGGTCGGCCTGTCGGTTCCGCTTGCGGTTGCCGCGACCGCGAAGTCGACCGCATCCGCAGCGGCAGCGCGGATCGCGGCGACGGCGCACGCGGTGCATGGCGCGATCGGGATCAGCGAGGAATATGATCTCCAGTTGCTGACCCGCCGCCTTCATGAATGGCGGCTTGCCGATGGTTCGGAAGGCTATTGGAACGCGATCCTCGGCGAAGCGCGTCTTGCGGATTCCGCGAACTCGGTTGACTGGGTACGCGGCGCCGTCTTTGGCTGATGTTTGGTTCTATGCCGGCAGCCGACCCGAAAACCGGCTGAGACCGGACCCGGCCGCGTTGGTCCGGCGCTCACCGGGCAATCGCACCTCGGCAGTCACCCCTGCCGGAAGGTCGACGTCGAGCTGGAACTGGCCGTTCCGCGTCGTCCAGTCGGTGCGGATCGTGCCGCGCACGCTGCGATAGGTTGCGCCACCGCTGCCCAGGCGCGCATCGATGATCGGGGCGATCCGCAGCTTGCCGAAGCCAGGCTCGATCGCATCGATCCCGGCCACACGCCGGAACAGGAATGAGCCGATCGCACCAAAGGCATAATGATTGCGGCTGTTCATGCCGGTATCGCCCTGGTCGCTGTTCCAGCGCTCCCACATCGTCGTCGCGCCCTTCTCCACCATATAGCCCCATGACGGATAGCTGCGCTGGAGCAGCAGCGTCACCGCCGCCGATTCCTGCGCGGACATGGCCAGTGCATCGAGAATGTGCGGCGTGCCGAGAAAGCCGGTGGACAAATGGTCGTTACGCCGGGCGATGTCCGCGGCCAGCCTGCGTCCTGCCTCGAGCGTCGCTTGCGCGGACAGCAGGCCGAAGCGAATGGCCAGGACATAGCTGGTCTGGCTCGCATTGCCGACAGTGCCATCGGCCTTCACATAAGCGGCCGTGAACGCAGCGCGGATGGCGTCGAACAAGCCATTATATTTTGCCGCCGCCGCGCCATTGCCGGTCGCCGCCGCCATCTGCGCCATCATGCTGGCGTTGGCGGCCCAGAACGCCGTGCCGATCAGGTCCTTGGGTGTGGTCGCGTCGCCGGGATTGGTCGGACTGGCATCCACCGACAGCCAGTCACCATAGTCCGCCCCACGCGATTTCTTCCAGAGATGGTCCGGGTTGGAGGCGTTGATCCAGTCCATATAGGCGACCATTGCCCGCCAGTTGGCAATGATCACGCCGGTATCGCCATATTGGCGCCACGACGTAAACGGCAGGATCACGCCTGCGTCGGCCCACCCCGGCGAGGAGAGGTTCATGCCCGGCACGAATGGCGGGATGCAATCCGGGAAAGCGCCATTCGGCTTCTGGCCATGACGCATGTCCTCCATGACGCGCGCGGTATAGGCGCCTACGTCCATGTTATAGGCCGCCGCCGGCCAGAAAATTTCAGCATCGCCCATCCAGCCCAGCCGCTCGTCGCGCTGCGGGCAGTCGGTGGGCAGGCCGCAGAAGTTGGACTTCTGGCTCCACATCGCATTCTGCCAGAATTTCTGGATCACCGGATCGCCCACGCGCAGGGTCCCGGTCAGGCCGATATCCTGATAGCCGACCAGTCCTTCCAGCGACCATGCCGATCGATCGTCGGGCACGCCGGAAATCTCGACGTACCGGAAACCATGGTAGGTGAAGCGCGGCTCCCACACCTCGCGCCCACGCCCGGCGGCGATGTAGACATCGCGCTGCCAGGCCGTACGCAAATTGGACTGGTCAGCCGTCCCGTCCGGTCCGACCATCTCGGCAAAGCGCATTTCGATCCGGGTTCCTGCAGCCGCGCTCACCGAAAGGCGCGCCCAGCCTGCAAAATTCTGACCGAAATCGACGACGAAGCGTCCCGCCGCGATGCGGGTGACTGCAACCGGCGCCAGCTTTTCGTTGATCCGCACCGGCGGACAGCGCTGGGGGTCGACGGCCACTTTGGGCGCGGCAATCGTTTCTGCCTTGCGCCACCCGGAGGCGCTTGCCCCCGTCATAGCCCAGCCGGGTTTTTCGTCGCGCGCGTCGTGGACTTCGCCGTCGTAGATGCTGGCCGCGTGCACCGGGCTGTCGGCAATCTCCCAGCCATTGCCCGTTGCAATCACTTCGCGGTCGCCGTCGACATAGTCGATTTCCAGCTGGGCAAGCAGGCGGCAGGGCGCCGGACCAAAGGAAAAGCGGCCGCTGGTGCTGTACTTCGACCCATACCAGCCATCGCCGACCAGGAACCCGATCATATTCTCGCCCTGCGCGATTTCTGCGCCGACATCATAGGCCTGGTAAAGCAGGCGCTTGGACGGGTCGGTATATTCCGGCGCAAGCTTGCGGCGCCCCACTTCGATGCCATTGAGCCATGGCTCATAGGCGCCGAGCGCGGTGGCAAAGAGCCGCGCGGCGCGCACCGGGCGCGAAATGGTAAAGGCGCGGCGGATCATGGTGGCGGGGGTGACCGGCCACGGCTCTCCGATCGGCAACGTCCCTTTGGCCTCGATGGCATCGCTCCAGCCGGAGTCGACAAAATCCGGCGCTTGCCAGCCTTCGGGCGCGGCGAGCATCGACTTCCAGCCCGGGCTGGCCGAGGTCAGCCTCTGGCCGAGGCCCGGACCCGTGCGCAGCAGTGCGACGAGATGCGGCGGGGCGACGCCGAAACCGACCCGCCGCTCGACTGCCACGGCCACGATGTTGCGCCCCGTTGCCAGCACGGTCGGATAGACGGCCATCTGCGTCCACCGGACCGGCCCGTCCTGCAGTGCGCCGGCAGGTTTGCCGTTGATCCACACGCCAACGGTCTCGTGCGCGGACAGGCACAGTTCGGCCATACCGCCATGTGCGCTGTCGAAGGTCCAGCGGAACATGCGGACCTGGTCGACCTTCTGCGATTCATGGCCGGTGATCCAGTGCAGGCCAGCCATGCGGTCGGCCTTGGCAATCTCGGTCTCGCTCGCGAGCCATTCGGCCTGCCAGTCGGCGTCCGCGACGAGGCCGGTTTCCCAACACGCCGGCGTGCTGCGGAACGAAGCCTTGCTTTTCGCCGTCCACACCTCGACTTGCCATACGGCTCGGGATCGCGACGGCAGGGCAGGGCCGCCATAGGGAATGTCGAGGCACTGGTCGGATGCGATGCGGCCGCTGTCCCACCACAGGTTGGCGCCAGCCGCGAGATCGGCTTCGTTCGGCGCGACGGTAATCCGCCACGCCGTCTGCCGTGCGCCCTTTGCCGGCACGGCGAATTCCCATGAGAAGCGCGGCGGCAGATCGCCGAGCGCCAGCGGGTTTTCGAGGCCGCAGACGCGAAGCGCCATCACCGGTGTCGGCAAGGGGGAGGCTGCCCACGCCGACGCCGGGGCGGCGGCGAGTCCCGCTCCCGCAAGGCCAATGCCGATCGCTTCCCGTCTGTTCATGGTCCCGACTTCCGCCTTCATGTTTCTCTCCTGCGCTCGGGATAAAGCTCGTCGTGCGGGTTCAGGGTTTGAGGCTGGATCCTGAAATAACGGTGCTAGCCGACAGAACCGGGTCGATGGCGGAACGCGCCACCTCAACCTTGACCTTGCCGCGGCCGACGATCCAGCGGCGCTTTTTCGCGTCGAAACTGGCGAGCAGGCGCGGGTCCGCGACGACGGTGACGGTCTTCGTCTCGCCCGGCGCGAGCTGGGACTTGGCCCAGCCGACCAGGCGCTTCGCCTTGCCGGGCAGCGTCACATAGACCTGCGGGACGTCGGCTCCGGCGCGGCCGCCGGTATTGGTCACCGTGAAGGTGACGCTTACAGTCCTGCCACCGGTGACCCTGAGCGCGTCATAGCGGAAACTGCTGTAGCCGAGGCCGTGACCGAAGGCGAAAAGCGGCTTGGCGCCGGACCGGTCGAACCAGCGATAGCCCGCGTCGGAGCCCTCGGGATAGGCAATCGTGAAGGCCGGCGCATTGGTGTTCACGCCATAGGTCACCTTGTCTTCCGTGCTGGGCGGCGGCAGGTCGGATCCGGGCAGTTTCGGATTGGGAAGCTGCTCGATGCTGGCCGGGAACGTCAGCGGCAGGCGGCCCGAAGGATTGACCGCGCCGCTCAGCACGCCGGCGATCGCATCGCCGCCGCGCTGTCCGGGATACCATGCCGCCAGGATCGCCGCCGCCTTGCCATGCCATGGCATCGCGACGGGGTTCCCGATCTCGAGCACCACGACGGTGCGCGGATTGACCTCGGCCACGGCGGCGATCAGCCTGTCCTGATCGCCGTCGAGCGAGATGTCGCGCTGGTCTTCGGCCTCGGTGGCGAACTTCTCGCCGAAGACGATGGCGACATCGGCGTCGCGTGCGGCGGTCGCCGCCGTTGCTTGGTCCAGACCATCGACGAAGCGGATGTCGGCCTGCGGAAATGCGGCGCGTAGCGCGTCGAGCGGCGGGGTGCCGCCATAGGACCGGCGAGCGAAAGCGGCCGCCGCGCCGCCCTTGATCGCCTCCGTCTTGCGGAAGCCGCCGACCGGAACGACCTGGCTCGATCCGCCGCCCGAAAGGACGCCGATGTCGGCATGGCCACCGATCACCACGATCCGCTTTGCGGTGCTGGCCAGCGGCAACACGCCGCCCTCGTTCTTGAGCAGCACGATACCCTCTTCCGCCGCGCGCAAAGCAATTTTGCCGTTGGTTTCATAATCGATCGGCGTGACTGCGATCGGATGTTCGGCCAGTCCCTTCTCGAAGATCGTGCGCAGGATGCGCTGGGCGGCCTTGTCAATGGCGGACTCGGAAATGCGTCCTTCCTTCACCGCCGTCAGCAATTCGGTGGAGAACCAGAGTTTCTTGTCGAGCTTCTCGCCCGATTGCTGGTCCAGCCCGGCCAGGATCGCTTCGGTCGAATGGACCGCGCCCCAGTCCGACATGACATAACCCTTGAAGCCCCAGTCGCGACGGAGCACTCCGTTGAGCAGGAAGTCGTTCTCGCATGCATATATGCCGCCGACCCTGTTGTAGGCGCACATCACCGATCCAGGCTTGCCGCCCTCGATGCCGATTTCGAAGGCGAGCAGGTCACTTTCGCGCATGGCGGCCTCGTCCATGTCGACCGATGCCGTGGCGCGGCCGGTTTCCTGGTCGTTGAGCGCGAAATGCTTGATCGTGGCGATGATGTGGTTGGACTGGATCCCGTCGATCTGTGCCGCAACCAGACGTCCGGCCAGCAGCGGATCTTCCCCGAGATATTCGAAATTTCGACCTGCGCGCGGGTCGCGGACAAGATTGATCCCGCCCGCCAGCATCACGTTGAAACCTTTCGCGCGCGCTTCCGAACCGATCATTCGCCCGCCTTCGTGCAGCAGATCGGGATTCCAGCTGGAGGCGAGTGCGAGGCCGGATGGCAAGGCAGTAGCGACGTCGCCTTTGCGACTTTCGAGCAGGTTGGCGACGCCGAGACTGGCGTCGGTGGCCACTTGCGGAGGAACGCCAAGGCTGGGATTGCCAGGGACATATCCCGCGCCAAGGGTTATGTCGGCGGGCCGCTTCGCCTTCGCTTCCATCATCAGCATCCGGCCGTGCAGCAACGCGACCTTGTCTTCGCGCGTCATCTTCGCGAGCGCGGCCGCGGCGCGTGCGTCGGCACTGCCGTGGTTCCGGGCCGGCTTTGCCTTCGCGACGCCGGCTGCAACCATGATGACGGCTGCGGCGCTGAGCAGGGCGAAGGTCGTGCGCATGTCGGGCTTTCCTCTCGTCCGGCATTTGGCATCCGCCGGATCGACGCAAGCCTAGACGGCGGGGGCCCATGCGTCAATATATCGATCGCTGTCGTTCGATTTGGCTGATACCATGGTTGCCTGTCCCGTGCGGGTATGGAACAAGCCCCGGCCATGACAGCCAAGGTCCCGATCCCGAAGTCCCGGAGCGGACGCCCCAGCGCGGCGCGCGCGACGGCGATCGACCGTGCGATCATCGAGGCGGCGCGAACCCGGTTCCTCGCGGACGGTTTCGATGCCGTTGCGATGGAACAGATCGCCGCCATGGCGGACATATCGAAGGGTACGCTCTACGCTCGTTATGCGTCCAAGGAAACGCTGTTCACCGCTGTCATCGAGGCTTCGGTCAGGCAATGGTCGGAAGAGGCATCGCAGCTTGATCATCTCCTCACGGGAGAGATCGAACAGCGACTGAGATACCATGCGCGCACGATCGCGAGGTCGCTTCAGCGCGCCGACGTCCGCGATATGCAGCGTCTGATCCTCTCGGTGCGCGGGCGCTTTCCCGCTTTCGCCACCGCGATGCACGACATCGGCTACCGGTATATCGTCGATCTGATCACGCGCGATATCGAGGACGCCGCAGCAAAGGACGCCAGCCCCGCCCGTGATCCCGGCGCGGTTGCGCGCGCGCTGGTGGCGGGGCTGACTGGCTTCCAGCTCCAGGAAGTGGGCTTCTCGGAATGCGGGGACGACATCGATCGCTTTGGCCAGCGTCTCGTCGATCTCATCATGGCGGGACGGTCTGCGTGGTGAGCGCTTGAATTTCGAACGCATGCGTGCGATAAGGATTCGGGATAGGGTCTCGCGGCCCGATTCGAGAAGAGGATGACTGATGCGCAGAGTTTCAATAGCCATGTTCGCGTTTTTCGGGGTCGTGACGTCCGCTCAGGCGGCAGAACCGGCCAAGCAGGTGGCGGCAGCTTCGGTTGCAGCAAAGGCGGTACCGGCAGCGCCCAAAAAATACACCACTTCGGACACCGAGATCGGGATGCTCCTCGATGATCCGGCGGCTAAGGCCGTGATCGACAAATATCTGCCGGCAGTTTCGGGCAGCGACCAGATCGACATGGCGCGCTCGATGACGCTCAAGGCGATCCAGCAATATGCGCCGGATGATATCACCGACGCCAAGCTGGCCGAGATCGACGCCGAGCTCGCCAAGCTCAACTGAAGTCTGTTCGAAACTACGCTCTAGATGAGGCCCGCACGGCGTGCGGGCCTCGTTCCTTTGGCGTCGGCGGCAGGCTCAGCCCTTTTGCCATGGATGAAATGGCGGCATGGCAGATGCGCGGGCGGTGAACAGGGGCTTGCGCTTTTCGAGGAACGCCGCGACGCCTTCCTTGCCGTCACCGATACTGGTGTAGAACATCGCCAGTGAATCGATGTCGTGCGCGGCGCGCGGGTCAGGCTGCGCGCTGTTGCGCTGCGTCATCTGTCGGATCAAGGCAACGCTGACGGGCGAACGGTCGGTTACCAGCGATCGGGCGAAGACGCAGGCCTCCTCGACCAGATTTTCCGGCGCATGGATAGACCGGACGAGGCCTTTGGCGCAGGCTTCCTGCGCGTCGAAGATGTCGGCCCGATAGAACCATTCGAGCGCCTGCGTCATGCCGACGATGCGCGGCAGAAACCAGGTCGAACAGGCTTCCGGAGTGATCCCGAGCCGGCCGAAGACGAAGCCGAAGCGCGCTTTCTCCGATGCCAGGCGAAAATCCATCGGCAGCGTCATGGTCGCGCCGATGCCCACCGCTGCGCCGTTGATGGCACCGACGATCGGCTTGAGGCAATCATACATCGCCAGCGCCACCCGGCCGCCGGTGTCGCGCACGCCGCGCTCGATCTCGGCCCTGACCGGCCGCTCGGCCATATCGGCCGGCGTCGGTTCGAGCGACTCGTCGAGACCGAAGGGATTGCCGCTGGCGGAGAGATCCATGCCCGCACAAAAGGCACGTCCTTCGCCAGTGACCACGATCACCTTGATCGCGTCATCCGCGCTGGCGCGGGTATAAGCCTCGACCAGTTCGTCGGCCATTTCGACGGTGAACGCGTTCAACTGCTCCGGTCGGTTCAGCGTCAGGCGAAGCAGGCCGTCTTCAATCTCGTAGCATATGGTTTTGTAATCACCCATGGTCCGGTTCTCCAAAGCATTCGACACCCTGGTTGTGTCGGCATTCTCCGCAAGCACAATCAGTCGAGTGCGGGTTCGATCGCATTCATGCGAAAGAAATCCGGTGCGTTGATCATCTGCCCGCCGGAGAATCTCGCGGCGGCGTCATGGGTCGCCAGCCAAACGGCGGTGTTGGCGGTTTCGATCGGGTCATGCGCCTGCGTGCCGGCGCCGAGTTCCATCGCCGCATCGCCCCACCGGGCACGAATCGTGTCGGTCATCGTGAATTGCGGCTCGATCAGGAACGTCAGGATACCGTCCTTCGCATGTTCGAGCTGGATGAATTCGGGGATCTTGTTGAAGGCGGCCTTGCCCGCGCCATAGAGCAGGCCCCAATGGCCGGTCGCCGGCATGGCCGAGGACGCCGAAGTGACGAAGATCATCCGGCCACCGCCCGCCACGATCATGATCTCCATGGCGCGGCGACTGATATACATCTGATTGACGACGGTGCCGCGAAAATTATCCTCGGCGTCATCCATCCGGAAGGTGGCGAACGGCTGCATGATTGCCGGCCCCTGATAAATGGCATTGTTGACCAGAACATCGAGCCTGCCGAACCGGCCCACCGTCTGCGCGATCGCGGCATCGATCGAATCGCGGCTGAGCAGATCGAGCGCAACACCGAGCGCGGTGCCGCCGTTCGCCTCGATCTCGGCGACGGTTTCCTCAATGCTCCCCGGCACCGGCTCACTCGCCCCGCGAATGCCCAGATTGCCCTGGCCCCTGAGCAGGGTCCGTCCCGTCACGACGACGGCAAATCCCTTCCGGGCAAGCGTGATCGCGATCACCTTGCCGATCCCGCGGGTCGCGCCGGTGACCAATGCGACCTTCATATCTGCCTCCCGTTCGCGCTTCATCATCATTGGCGGCGCCCAATGGCGCCGATCCGCCTAATCGCCAAGGTCCGGCACCCATGCGACGCCATTGATGTGCGCGCCGCCATCGACGAACAGCGTGTTGCCGGTCAGGTAGCGCGCGTCTTCGCTCGCGAGGAACAGTGCCACGCCGGCGATGTCGCGCTCGGGATCGCCCATCCGGCCCATCGGATTGGCCGCCGCCGCCGCCGCCGCGATCTCGGGCTGCATCGATTCGAATATCTTGAACGATGACGATGCGGCGGCCGGGCAAATGATGTTGGCGCAAATGCCGTAACGCGCCCATTCGCGCGCCGCGCTGCGGGTATAGGCGCGTAGCGCTTCCTTGCCGACATTATACTCGGCCGTGCCGATGTGGGCGTTGACGCCGTTCAGCGAACAGAAATTGACGATGCGTCCCCAATTGCGTGACCGCATGTGCGGGAATGCCGCCTCCATCGACCATTTCGCGGCATAAAGGCACATGGTCATGCCATCCTCGAACACCGCGTCGGACTTGCTCTCGATGCGGCCCAGGCCTTGCCCGCGATAGGCGTTGTTCACCAGGATATCGACCGCGCCGAATTGATCGACGCAGGCCGAAACCGCGGCGATCACATCGTCGCGTCGAGTCACGTCGCAGCGCACGAACGCCGCTCGTCCGCCGCGGCTGCGAAGGTCCTGGACGGTCTCATGGCCCTTTTCTTCATTATAGTCGGCAACGAGCACCCCCGCGCCTTCGGCGGCGAACCGCACCGCCATGCCGCGGCCGATCCCGTCCGCGCCGCCCGTGATCAGCGCCGCACGCCCTGCGAGTCTGTCTGCCGTCATATCGTGCCATCCCTCTGATTGCATCGTCTCGATGGTCCGCGTCCCGGCGGCGCCGCATCATGCGAAGTGGAATTCCGTCTCGACGGGCGCGGCCATGGCGTCGGCAAATGCCTTGTAGCCCCACGGCCATGTCGATGGCACGCCGGTCTTGTCGAGATACCAGTTGGTGCAACCCGCGCCGAAAATGGTCTTGCGCGCCGCCACGATACGCCGTTCCTCATAAGCGCGATGCGCCTCCGGTCGCGGCTCGACCATGACCGCGGCACCGCGCCGGAGCGGCTCCAGCAATTGCTCGATATACACCCACTGGCGCTCCGCAATGTCGATCAGCGGAAAATTGCCGACCGGCGATGACGGACCGTTCAGCATGAACATGTTGGGAAATCCCGGCAATGTGACGGCATAATGCGCCGATGGACGCACATCCCAGAAATCGTCGAGCGACAACCCGCCCCGGCCGGTGACGATGGTCGGTCTGATGAACTGATCGGCCCTGAATCCGGTTGCCAGGACGAGAACATCGAGCGGATGAAATTCGCCATCCTTCATGCGCACGCCTCCGGGCTCGATCCGTTCGATGCCGCCGGTTTCCACATGCACATTCGACCGCTGGACGCAGTCATAATATTCCCAGCTGTAGATGAGGCGCTTGCAACCGGCGGGATAGTTCGGCCGCAACCGCTCGCGAAGCACCGGATCCTCGACGCTGTTTTCCAGATTCTGGCGGCATATGGCCTCGATTTGCGCCATCTGCGGACTGGTGAAATCGGTGAGGCCATCGGTGAAGCGGTAGATATTGGCCCAATATTCCGGATCGTTGCGGATCGCTTCCATCAGCGAGGGGTCGTTGGCGAAGGCCTCACGCTCTTCCTTCGTGTAGGGGAATTGCGGTACGGGCATGATCCATTGCGGCGATCGCTGAAACTGGATCACGCGCCCGGCGCGCTTGCTCAGCGCGTTGACGAGCTGCGTGCCGGTCGATCCGCCGCCCAGGACGCCGACGCGGGTCCCGTCCAGCACGGCGCTGTCATCCCAACGGGCGCTATGAAACGCCTTTCCGTCGAAGCTGCTCAATCCGGGCAGATCCGGCATGTTGGGGTGGTGGAGCACGCCCGATGCAACGATGACGACATCGGCTTCCGCCCGCTCGCCGGTGGACAGCCCGAGTGCCCAGGTGCTGCGCGTGTCATCGAATTGACAGGAGATAATCTCGGTGCCGAAACGGATGTGGGGCATGATCCCGAAGTCCGCCGCGACTTTCCGGAAATATGCGTTGATTTCCGGGCCGGTGGCATAATAAGCACTCCAGTCCGGGTTGAGCGCAAAGCTGTAGCTATAGGCATGCGAGGGCGTGTCGCACGTCAGGCCAGGGTAGCGGTTGTCGCGCCAGGTGCCGCCGAGTTCCGACGCCTTTTCATAAACGGTGAAGTCGGCATCGCCTCGCTCGCGCAACTTTACCGCGGCAAGAATGCCGGACATGCCGGCACCGATGATGGCGTAGCGCAGACGCCTGGACACTGCTCGTTCGATTTTCATCGTTCAGAACGCCTTGGTCTGGCCGCCATCGACCATCAACGTCTGACCCGTGATGTATCCCGCGGCCTCGCTGGCCAGAAAGACCACTGCGGCCCCGATGTCGGTCTCGCAATCGCCGATGCGGCGCAGCGACACCTTCGAAATCTGGATCTCATACGCTTCGGGCGCATGGTCTTTCCACGCCTGAACGCCGGGAGAATTCGCGAACGGACAGACGATGTTGACCCTGACGCCCTCGGGGCCCCATTCGTTGGCCGCCACCTTGGAAATGGCGCGGATCGCCTCCTTGGCGGCGTTATATGCGCCCTGCGTCGGGATCGCGTCGAAAGCGGCGCCGGTGGCGAAGTTGACGACCGATCCCTTGCTTCTCGCGAGATGGGGATAGGCCGCTCGCATCAGGATGAACGTGGGCCAGAACCCCGTATCGAACGGCAGTTTCATCACTTCGTTGCTCGTTTCGGCCAACGGAAGCAACTGCGCGGCCTGGGCCGCGTTCACCAGCACATCCAATTGGCCGAAACGCGCGATGGCCGCGTCCACGACCTCGTCCAGCCGGTCATGCGCACAAAGATCGAACTGCAGGAAGCCGGCATCCCCCAGCACCTGGAGTTCGGCTTCCGTCGCCTGTCCGAGCTGTTGCTCGCGATCGACGATCAGCACCTTGGCGCCGGCCTTGACGAGCGCCGTCGCAACACCCTTGCCGATGCCGCGCGCGCCGCCGGTCACGATCGCCACTTTATTGTCCAGCCGCATCCGGCCCTCTCCTCGAGATCAGTTGGTTACAGCGCAATGGACTGCGTCAGTCCTCGACATGCGGGCGCCATGCGACGCCGTTCACATGCGATCCTCCATCGACGAAGACCGTGTTTCCATTCATGAAGCCGCTCGCCTCGCTCGCCAGGAACAATGCGACGGGGCCGATGTCCCGTTCGGCATCGCCGATCCGGCCCGCCGGAACCTGTTCCAATATCCTGGTCAGCATTTCGGGGTTGGTAGCGAAATAGGCCCTGGCCTGCGGGCTGGCGGCGGATGGGCAGATCACGTTGACGGTAATGCCAAATCCGCCCCATTCGACGGCCGCCGTCCGGCTGAGTGCCCGCACCGCTTCCTTGCTGGCGTTATAGGCAGCGGTGAACAAATGTGCGTTGACGCCGTTGAGCGAACCCAGGTTGATGATGCGACCATGGTTCTGCGCCTTCATGATCGGAAAGGCGGCCCGCATCGCCCGGAATACAGCCCAGTAATTGAGCTCGAACGAGGCGGCCATCTCCTCGTCGGTGTGATTTTCCAGCCGTTTGGGAAAGCTGGCGCCGGCATTGTTGACCAGAATGTCGAGCCGGCCGAAGCGATCGATCGTGGCCTGTACCATCGCGTCCACCTGATCGCGGACGCTGACGTCGGTCTCGACGAAAAGCGCTTCGATCCCGTGCGTATCGCGCAGATGGGCGACCTCCGCTTCGCCACCGGCCACCCCGCGCTGGGCGATCACGATCGCCGCGCCGGCGGCCGCCAGCGCTCTCGCAATGCCCTGGCCGACACCCTGGCCACCTCCCGTGATCAGGGCGACGCGCCCTTCCAGCATTCCTCGCGTCATGCCTTTTCCTTCGCATTTTCGAATTTCGGATAATCGGTGTAGCCCCGCCGGTCGTCGCCATACCCGGTATAGAGGGTCCCACGGTCGGGCTTTGCCAGCGGCGCACCGCTTCTGAAACGTTCGACCAGGTCCGGATTGCTGACGAACGATCGCCCGAAGGAGACCGCATCGGCGCGCCCCGCCGCCAGCAGAGCGCTTGCGGTTTCGAGGGTCAGATTGTTGTTGGCGATGACCGGACCCGACCAGGCGGCTTGCACCATCTCGAGCGCATCCACGGCGCCGAGCGGAATATGGATCAGGTGGACATAGGCAAGGCCCAGTCGATCGACGGCTTTGAGCAGTGTGGAATAGGTTTCGACCGGATCGGCGTCGGCCATGCCGTTGAGCTTGATGCCCGGACAGATGCGAAAGCCCACGCGCCCCGGCCCGATGGCGTCCGCCAGTGCTTCCAGCGTTTCGACGACGAAGCGCACGCGGTTTGTGACCGTTCCTCCGTAGCGATCGGTCCGCTGGTTGCTGTTGGAAGACAGGAACTGCATCGGCAGATAGCCGCTGGCGCAGTGCAGTTCGACGCCGTCCATGCCAGCCCGGCGCGCGTTCCGGGCGGCAGCGCCATATTCGGCAACCAACCCTGGGATTTCGTCGGTCTCGATCGCGCGCGGCATGTCGGTCTGTTCCGGCACGCCGTCGGGGCCGGGGATGGGATCGGGGCAGCGAATGGCGGATGGCGCGACCGTGCCTGCGTCAGCATCCTTGTTGGCCCGCACGCTGGCGCGACCGCAATGCATCAATTGCATCACCATCCGCCCGCCCGCCTGGTGCACGGCATCAGCCACCGCGCGCCAGCCGGCGACCTGGGCATCGGCGTGAATCCCCGGAGTCCGCCAATACCCCTTGCCGGCGCGCGACGGTTGCGTCCCTTCGGTCACGATCAGGCCGGCGCTCGCGCGCTGGCGATAATAATCGACCATCGCCGTCGTCGGCACGTCGCCTTCGCCAGCGCGGTCGCGCGTCATCGGTGCCATCACGATCCGGTTGGCGAGCGCGATCTGCCCGAGCGTGACAGGAGAGAAGATGTCGCTCATGCTCCGATCAACTCCGCACGCGGGGGCGGGGCAGCGGCGCATCGCCGCGCATCGTTTCGATGAATTTGTCGAGCGGCGCCGGCGGCATCACCGGGCCGTCATGGGGTTTTCCTTCGCGCGCCCAATAAAGTTTCCACGACGGGAACAGGTCGTGGAAGCTGCCTTCATAGGGCGGCACGCCGGGCCAGCGCATCTTGCGCGCGCCGACCGGCGGCATGTTGAGGTCGCTCGCATACCAATAGAGCGGCAGGCGCTTGCGAAAATACCAGCGGCCGTCGATCCGCTCGTAATTGTCGAAATACATCATCTGCATGATCACCCATTCCCGGCCGGCCTCATGCTCGTTCTTGGAGTAGACGATCCCCTGCGCGTGATCGGGATCGTCGAAATCGATGATGTGGCCGCCGATATGGTGGGACGTGCCATCGAACTGGCGCGAATGGGTGTCGTCGAACCAGTCGCGCAGCGCCTTGCGTCCATGCTTGCCGCCGCCGACCTTCACGTCCTCCGGGAACAGGTTTACCCAGGCATCGGAATCGCGCATGTCGAGCGCAAGCGCATATTTCGCCGGCAATTGCCGTATGGCGTCGAGCGATTCGAGCCTGTCGATGCGCGCGATGATGCCGTCCGTGCCGCCCATGCTCCTTCTCCCATTTTTTGACAGGTTCCATTTCGCCGATTAGGAGGCGCAAGCGAATGACAAAATAGCTCAAAGGCAATGACAAAAAAGATCAACGGCAACAAGCATCTGTCGAGACCGGTCCCGCCCGCCGCGTCTGCCGCCATTGCGCGTGAATTGTTGCGCATCGTCGGGGAAAACAATGGCGATCCGCGGCTCATCCTCGCCAAAGCGGGCCTTGCGCAGGCCGCGGCGGCGCTGCTCGGAACCGGCGGGCGGGTGGCACTGACCCACGCCGAATTTGCAACGCTCTATGCGCACTGCACATGGGAACTCGACACGCGCGCCAGCCGTCAGGAGGGCCGGGAACCATTGCGCAAACCGGATTTCGACCTGCTGTGCCATAGCGTCATCACGTGCCGCACCTTGCGCGAGGTGATCGACCGGACGGCGGCATTTTCCGATATGCTCTTTCCAAGGATGGGGCGCGTCAGTTTGTCCATCGAAGGACCCACCGCAGTGCTGCAAATGGACTCCCAACGCAAAATCTTCAATGCTTGCGCCTATTTGTCGGACCTGACTGGTTTGTCGTCATTTCATCGTCTGTTCGGATGGCTGATCGGCGAGGAGTTCGAACTGCTCGAGATCCTGATGGCATATCCGCCATTGCTGTCCGAACGAACGGTCTCGCGGCTGATGCCATCGCCGATCGACCATCGTGCGCCACAAAACAGCCTGCGTTTCGTTGCGGACTATCTTGAACGGCCGCTGGTACGCAGCCCGGCCGAACTGGAAAAATTGCTGCATCATTTTCCATTCGACCTTGAAGAGCCGCGATCCAAGGAAACCCCGCTGTCCCAAAGGCTCGCTCAGATACTGGATACCGCCCTTGCCAGTGGCGATCCGTTGCCGACCGCCGCGAGACTTGCCCGCCAGTTCGGAATCAGTCTCGCCACGTTGAAGCGCAGGCTGATCGAGGAAGGGACGGCGCTCTCCCAGATCAAGGCTGACCGCCGCAGGGAGTTGGTCGAGAGGCTGCTCCTCGACCAGCGACTGGCCGTCGGCGAAATCGCCCGCCGCAGCCAATATAGCGATGCGGGGGCGCTCGGTCGCGCATTCCACAACTGGACCGGTCTTTCGCCCTATCGCTGGCGACGATTCCACTGCCAAATGGCGCGAGCGGATTGATTGCGGACAAATCCAGTGCCGCGCCAGTCGACCGCTCAGACAGTCGCGTGAGGACCCATCGCCAGGAAGTTCGTGACCGTGGCCGATGCGTCGCCGCCGCGCGCCGACAATGCGATGGCGACCGAGCGCGGATGTCCAGCGATGTCGCGGTAGACGACGCCTCCGAGCCGAACCCGGGCGAGCGATTCAGGAACGAGTCCGATCCCGAACCCGGCCGCGACGAGATCGAGGATGGCGGTGATCTTCATGGCCTGCTGGCCGATGACCGGGTCGAAGCCGGCGGCGCGGCAAGCGACGATAACGGCATCATGGAAGCTCGTGCAGACCGACTTTGCGAGCACGACGAATGCGTCCGAGGCGAGGTCGGCGAGGGCGATCTCGCTCTGCTCCGCCAGCCGATGATCGATCGGTAGCGTGACCAAGAGCTTCTCCGGTTCGAATGCGCGCAGTTCGAGGCCCTGTGGAAAGGCGGGGCTGGGTCGCACGAAGGCCGCGTCGAGTTCGTCGGTCAGCAGCCGCTCGATCAAGCGGATCGAGCGACCTTCCTCGATCGTGGTGACCACGCCCGGATAGTGGTGTCGAAACCGGCGGATCAGGTCCGAGGGTGCGGGGTTGAAGGTCGCTGTCGATGTGATGCCGATACGCAGCAGGCCGGACGCGCCTTGCCCCGCGCGGCGCGCGAACAGCTTCGCGCGTTCGGCCTGCTCGATTGCAGCGCGCGCTTCCTTCACGAAGACGCGCCCGGCGTCGGTCAGCGCGACGCCCTGCGGCAACCGATCGAACAGCGGTACCGCAATCTCCTTTTCGAGATCGCGGATCTGCTGGCTCAGCGGCGGCTGACTCATCCCCAGCCGCGCAGCCGCCCGGGTAAAATTCAGTTCCTCGGCCACGACCAGGAAATAACGGAGATGGCGCAATTCCATATGTCCAGGCCATATCAAAAAGAGATTGCTATTGCCAAGGCAATAGGTTTTTCATATCTGGTCGCTCAATCTAGTCGAGGGACGAAATTCTGTCATGCCTTCAACGGTGGCCAGAGCCGCGGTCGCATGTCCGGCCGCGGATCGTGATGACACGTCATTGGCAGTCCGGTCGGCGATCGATCATCCGCGTCGGATCGGGATCGCGCTGTTCCTGGCCGGCTTCGCCACATTTTCGCTGATCTATTGTACGCAGCCGCTGCTGCCGGAGTTCGCCGCCGAATTCGCGATCGGCCCCGCCGAATCCTCCCTGGCGATATCATTGACGACGGGCAGTCTTGCCGTCTCGATCCTTTGCGCCAGCGCAGTGTCGGAAGCGGTCGGCTGGCGTGGTCTGATGTTCGTCTCGATCGCGCTCGCCGCGCTGTGCAACATCTTCGCCGCAATCACGCCTGGCTGGGGATGGCTGCTGGCGGCGCGCACCGCCGAAGGGTTTGTCCTTGGTGGCGTGCCGGCGGTCGCCATGGCCTATCTCGCCGAGGAAGTCCCGCCTGCGCGATTGGGCCTCATGATGGGCATCTATGTGAGGGGAACGGCATTCGGGGGCATGATGGGCCGCGTCGCGACCGGTGCACTGGCCGAAGCGCTGTCGTGGCGCGGTGCACTCGCCATGGTCGGCCTCGTCGATCTGGCGGTCGCGCTTGTTTTTCTGGCGCTGCTGCCGCGCTCGCGCAACTTCGTCGTCAGGAAGGGAATGCGGGCGCGCGCGCATCTCGGCGCCTGGTACCGGCACTTGCGCAATCCACTGCTGTCGACACTGTTCCTTGTCGGCTTCCTGGCGCTCGGCGCGTTCATGGCGGTCTACAACTATATCGGCTTCCGCCTCTCGGCATCGCCCTACGATCTCGATTCCGCACAGATCGGACTGATCTTCTTCGCCTATCTCGGCGGCGTCGCCGCATCCTCACTGGCGGGTGCTCTGGCCGATCGAATGGGGCGCGGGCCGGTGATGCTGGCGGGCGCATTGGTGTTTCTGGCAGGCCTGCTGCTGACCTTGATATCGAGTCTGGGTGTGATCATCGTCGGTATCCTGTTCGTGACGATGGGATTCTTCATGGTGCACGCGATCGCGAGCGGCTGGGTGGGACGGCTCGCGGGGCTGGACAAGGGTCACGCCGCGTCGCTCTATCTGCTGTCATACTATGCCGGGGCCAGTCTGCTCGGGTCGGCGGGCGGTTTCATGTGGCGGGGCGGGGGATGGCCCGCGACCGTCAGTTATTGCGCGGGACTGGTGGGGCTCGTGGCCCTCGTCGCGTTCTTCTTGTTGAGGGTGAATGCGGACGTGCTCAAGCCCGCGAGATGATTGTCGTCGCCCTTGCAGTATCTTGTCCTCAACGCCCTGCCTGGCCGGTTCGACCAGCCTCATGCCAAATTCAGTCAGGATGACTCATGCCCGATTTCGACCTGTTCTCCCCGACCACCATCGGCGCCATCCCCGTCTCGAACCGCATCGCGATGGCACCGCTCACCCGTGCCCGCGCCGGCATGGATGGCGTCCATACACCGTTGGCCGTCGAATATTATCGCCAGCGGGCCTCGGCCGGACTCATCATTACGGAAGCGACCAATATCTCGCTCCAGGGGCGCGGCTATGCCTTCACGCCCGGCATCCGTACCGACGCGCACGTCGCGGCCTGGAAGGACGTCGCGGACGCCGTGCATGAGTCGGGTGGCCGCATCGTCATGTAACTCTGGCATGTCGGCCGCTTTTCGCATGAAACCCTGCAGCACTAAGGTGGCGCGCCTGTCGCGCTTGCGAATTCCAGCGCAAAAGACGCCTGACAGGAAGGCTGTCACCCGTCGTTGGCGGGGACTGCTGTCAGGCACCCCACGGCGGATCCCGGTCGAACAATTCGGTCAGAAAGTCGATCATGGCGGTGACGTTGGGCGACACGATCGCGGTTCGGGGGTGCACCGCATAGATCCCGACATCGCTGGACCCCTCATAGTCCGGCAGCACGCGCTCGAGCCGGCCGGCCGCGAGATCGCGCCCGACGTCCCACAGCGAGCGCAACGCGATGCCGTTTCCCGCGATCGCAAGTTCGCGGACCACCTCGCTGGAATTGGTCCTGACGGCGGATTCGCCCTCCAGCAGATTCAACCCGTGCGGTCCGACGAGACGCCAGGGCAATTGGCCGGTGGCGGCGAGCAAGCGATGATCGCGCAACGACGTCACATCGTCTGGCAGGCCGTATCGCTCGCGATAGGCTGGAGCGGCGCAGAGAACCCGGCGGCTCGTCGCCAGTCGATGCGCGGTCAGCTGCGGCGACATCTCGGACGTGATGCGGATCGCCAGATCGATCCGTTCGGCGATCAGATCGGAGAAACCGTCGGACAGATCCAGAGTCAGTGCGATGTCGGGGAATCTGTCCAGAAAACGGCCGAGATGGGGTGCGATATGCATGCGGCCGAAGGATGTCGGCGCGGATAAGCGCAGCGGACCGCGTACCCGGCCCGGTTGGCCCGAGGCGCGCCGCTCGGCATCGGCGGCGGCGGCGAGGATCGCCACCACCTCTTCGTGAAACCGCCTGCCGACTTCCGTCAAAGCGAGCCGCCGGGTGGTGCGATGCACCAGTCGCGTGCCGAGGCGATGTTCCAGCCGTGCCAGCCGCTTCGACATCATCGGCGAGGAGATACCGAGCGCGCGGCCTGCGGCGGACAGGCTGCCATGCGCGATGACGGCAGCGAAGAGGCGGTAGTCGCCGCCGCCGATCCCTTCCTCAGAGGAATGACTATCTTCCATATGGATCGTCTACCGAAACGATGATGAAGGGTCTACACGCGGTGCCGGGAGTGCTGCCATGTCGCTGAAGATGCCCGAGCCAGACCAGTCCGTGCTTGCGCGACGCGCATCGATCGTCCGTGCCTTGCGGGCGATCGTGCCGGGCGAAGGCGTGATCGACGATCCCGACGCGCTGCGGCCGTATGAATCGGACGGCCTGACCGCCTATCGCCAGCCGCCGATGGTGGTCGTGCTGCCCGAAACGACCGATCAGGTCGCGCGCATCCTCGCCTGGTGCCATGGCGAGGGCGTGAAGGTGGTGCCGCGCGGCTCGGGCACGTCGCTGTCGGGCGGCGCCCTGCCGCTCGCGGACGGCGTGCTGCTCGGCCTCGCCAAGCTCAACCGCGTGCTCGAGATCGACTATGATGCGCGCATCGCGGTCGTCCAGCCGGGCGTGACCAATCTTGCGGTGACGCGCGCGGTCGAGGACGAAGGCTTTTATTATGCGCCCGATCCGTCGAGCCAGATCGCCTGTTCGATCGGCGGCAATGTCGCGGAGAATTCGGGCGGCGTGCACTGCCTGAAATATGGCCTCACCACCAACAATGTGCTCGGCGTCGAATTCGTCACGATCGAGGGCGAGATCATGCGCATCGGCGGCCGCACGCTCGATGCTGCCGGACTCGACCTGCTCGGCGTGATCGTCGGGTCGGAGGGGCTGCTGGGCGTCGTCACCGAAGTGATCGTGCGGATCCTGCCGACTCCCGAGACGGCGCGCGCCGCTTTGATCGGGTTCGCCACGGTTCAGGACGCCGGGCGATGCGTCGCCGACGTGATCGCCGCGGGCATCATTCCCGCCGGCATGGAAATGATGGACCGCCTCGCGATCCATGCCGCCGAGGCGTTCGTCAATGTCGGCTATCCGCTCGACGTCGAGGCGCTGCTGATCGTCGAGCTCGACGGGCCGGGCGCCGAATGCGGGCATCTGCTCGGCGAGGTCGAGCGGATCGCGCTGGCGAACGGAGCGGTCTCGATCCGCCTGTCGCGGGACGAACCGGAACGGATCGCGTTCTGGGCCGGGCGCAAGGCGGCATTCCCCGCGGTCGGCCGGATCTCACCCGATTATTACTGCATGGACGGCACGATTCCGCGCCGCCGCTTGCCCGAGGTGCTGGACCGGATGGCGCAGCTGTCGATCGACCATGGCCTCGGCGTCGCCAACGTCTTCCATGCCGGCGACGGCAATCTCCACCCGCTGATCCTCTATGATGCGAACAAGCCCGGCGAGCTCGACCGGGCCGAGGCCTTCGGCAACGACATCCTCCGGCTGTGCGTCGAGGTCGGCGGCGTGCTCACCGGGGAACATGGCGTCGGCGTCGAGAAGCGCGACCTGATGCCGGTGATGTTCACCGAAACCGATCTCGCGCACCAGCAGCGCGTCAAATGCGCGTTCGATCCCAAGCTGCTGCTGAACCCGGGCAAGGTCTTCCCCACGCTCCATCGCTGCGCCGAACTCGGGCGCATGCACGTCCATCGCGGCGAAGTGCCGTTTCCCGAACTGCCGCGCTTCTGATGGAGATGTTTCGTCCCACCACTGCCGATGATCTTGCTGAAATCATCAGCGCCGCCGCCGCCGGTGGGCGCCGCCTCGCGCTCCGGGGGGGTGGCAGCAAAGCTGCGATCGGCGCTGCGGAGGCCGACAGCACGATCGTCGACATGACCGGCTTTTCGGGTGTAATCGACTATGACCCCGCTGAACTGGTGCTCACCGTGGGGGCGGGCACGCCGCTGGCCGAGGTGCAGACGCTGGTCGCGGGCGAGCAGCAGATGCTGGCCTTCGATCCGTTCGATCATGGCCCGATCTTCGGCGCGCCGGCGGGTGCCGCGACGATCGGCGGCGTGGTCGCGGCCGGTGTCGCCGGGTCGCGTCGCGTGTCGGCCGGTGGCGCCCGCGATCATCTGCTCGGTTTCGCCGGCGTCTCCGGGCGGGGCGAGCGCTTCGTCGCCGGGGCCAAGGTCGTCAAGAACGTCACCGGTTATGATCTGCCCAAGCTCGTCTGCGGCAGCTGGGGCCGGCTGGTGGCGATGACCGAACTGACGCTGAAAGTGTTGCCCCGCCCGCGCGAGGCGGTGACGCGGGTCCTTCGCGGCCGGTCGCTGGGCGAAGCGCTGGCGATCGTCACCGCGGCGATGCGCTCCCGGGCGAGTGTCGCGGCGGCCGCTTATCTTCCCGGGCGCTCGGGTGACGCGCATGCGATCACCGCGCTACGGCTCGAAGGCTTCGGTCCGTCGATCGCGGCGCGGCTGGCGATGCTCGATGCCCTGTTCGGCGACACCGCGCAGGGGGAAATGGCGTCGGATGACGAGGCGGCGGTGCTGTGGAACGATCTGCGCACGCTGTCGCCGCTCGACGATGGGCGTCCGCTCTGGCGGATCAGCCTGCCCGCGAGCGGCTGTCCGGCGGTGCTCGCCGCGTTGCAGCCGGCGGGTGGCCGCTACCTGCTCGATTGGGCGGGCGGACTCCTCTGGCTCACCTTTGACGGCCCCGGCGAGGCCGTGCGCGACGCTGCGGCGGCGGTCGGCGGCCATGCCATGCTCATGCGCGCCGATCCGGCCATGCGCGCCGCGATCCCCGCCTTCCATCCTCAGCCGAAGCCGCTCGCGGCGCTGGAGGCGCGGGTGCGGCGCGCGTTCGATCCGGCGGGCGTGTTCGAAACCGGGCGCTTCGAGGCATCCTCCCATGCAGACTGATTTTTCGCCCGCATTGCTCGCCGATCCGGCGATGGCAGCCTCCGAGGCGGTGATCCGCAAATGCGTCCATTGCGGCTTCTGCACCGCGACCTGCCCGACCTATGTGCTGCTCGGCGACGAGCTCGATAGTCCGCGCGGCCGCATCTATCTGATGAAGGACATGCTCGAGACCGAGCGGGTGCCGACCGCCGAGATCGTCAAGCATATCGATCGCTGCCTGTCGTGCCTGTCGTGCATGACGACCTGTCCGTCGGGCGTGAACTACATGCATCTCGTCGACCATGCGCGCGCCTATATCGCGCAGCGCTATCGCCGGCCGCTGAAGGACCGGCTGATGCGAAGCGTGCTCGCCTGGGTGTTGCCGCATCCGCGCCGTTTCCGCTTCGCGCTGACGCTCGCGCGACTGGTCCGCCCTGCCGCGCCATGGCTCGACAGGATCAAGGCGCTGCGGCCGCTGGCGGCGATGCTGGCGCTTGCACCAGCCACGGCGCCCGCAAAGCCGTCGCTGGTCGATGCGCCGGTGCGGGAACCGCGCGGCCGCGTTGCGCTGCTCCAGGGCTGTGCCGAGCCGGTGCTGCGGCCGGAATTCCGCGCCGCGACCGTCCGGTTGCTCAACCGGGCGGGCTATGACGTCGTCTTCGCACCCGGCGAAGGCTGTTGCGGCGCGCTGGTTCATCACATGGGCCGCGAAGCCGACAGCCTCGCGGCGGCGCGGCGCAATGTCGATGCCTGGACCCGAACGGCGGAGGCCGGCGGGCTCGACGCGATCCTCGTGACGGCGTCCGGTTGCGGCACGACGATCAAGGATTACGGCTTCATGCTGCGGGACGATCCGGCCTATGCCGACAAGGCGGCCGCCGTCTCGGCGCTGGCGAAAGACATCTCCGAATTCCTGGTCGATGCCGATCTGCCGGCCGGGGACGGGCGCGGCCTCACCATCGCCTATCATGCCGCCTGTTCGCTGCAGCACGGGCAAAAGGTGACCGAAGCGCCCAAATGGCTGCTCGCGCATGCGGGCTATGCCGTCCGCACGCCGATCGAGGCGCATCTCTGCTGCGGCTCGGCCGGCACCTATAATATCCTGCAGCCCGAAATCGCCGCCCAGTTGCGTGATCGCAAGGTCGCGAACATCGCCCGCTTGAATGCCGACGTGATCGCCACCGGCAATATCGGTTGCGCGATGCAGATCGGCCAGCGGGCCGCGATTCCCGTCGTCCACACGGTCGAACTGCTCGATTGGGCGACGGGTGGCCCGGCACCCGCCGCCCTCGCCACATTCCAGCAAAGGATTCCCGCATGACCTACATCTCACTCGATCAGGCCAACGCCATCATCGCCGCCGCTTTCGCCAGGGGCAGCGAACTGGGGCTCAAGCCGCTCAGCGCGGTCGTGCTGGACGCGGGCGGACATCCGATCGCCTTCCAGCGCCAGGACGGCGCCTCCACGCTGCGTTTCGCCATCGCCGCCGGCAAGGCGGGCGGTGCGCTCGCGCTCGGTATGTCGAGCCGCAAGGTCGCCGATATGGCGGCGGAGCGGCCGACCTTCGTCGCCACGCTGGCGCCGCTCGCGCCGCACGGGATCGTGCCCGCCGCCGGCGGCGTGATCGTGGTGGGGGAGGGCGGACGGCCCATCGGCGCGGTCGGCATCACCGGCGACACGTCGGACAATGACGAAGCGTGCACGCTGGCCGGCATCGCCGCCGCCGGCCTGACCGCACAGTGAGGAGATGGTCGGCCGGATGGTTCAGACTGGATTGTCGATCAGGCCCTGGTGCGCAGAGTCATAGATGTTGGTGGGGAGGGGGAAGCCACGATTCGAGCAAATTCCTCCCCGGAACGGGGAGGGGGACCGGCGAAGCCGGTGGAGGGGCAGTGGCAGGACCGGATGCTTCGACGTGGCACCTGCCCTCCACCATGCTGCGCATGGTCCCCCTCCCCGTTCCGGGGAGGAATTGCATCGGTGCACGAACCAACCAAAATGCATGACGGGACGCCCTGGCGCAGGAGCCCGGGTCGGCGGGCAGCCGCCTTCGTCGCCGTGATCTCGACCAGGGAAACGACCGCCTAGTCGCGCCTTGATCTCAAAGCGATTTCGACGAAACCGTCAGACGTCACGGCATGATCATGACGCAGGGCCATGGCGCCATCGCCTTCCGACAGCGCCGAACTGGCCGACGCGGTCGGGCCGAGCCGCCTGGGCCTTTACAGCGCCGGCCGGCCCTGATCAGGCTCCCGAGCGCAGCTTCGCCAGCGCGATCCCGGCCAGGTTCTGCGTGCGCCGGATATGTCGGATCCGGACCGGCCGGCCGTCGCGCACGGCTTCGAACACATCGCGGTGCCGCTGGAGATCGGCGCCGCGGCACGTCCACACGCCATTGGCCTGGTTGACGACCAAAGCCGAATCGCCGATCAGCTCGAAATCCGCCACGCCCAGCGCCTGCGCGAGCCGGAGCGCGGCGATCAGCGCCAGCCATTCGGCATCGTTGCTCGTGCCGTGGCCAAGGTCGGGCACATGATGCAGCACCCCGCGCGCGACGATCGCGGTCTCCATCGCGCCCGGATTCGGCCGGCAACCGCCGTCGAAGAAGATCTTCAGCCGGCGATCGCGCACCGGAACCTCAAGCTGCCGGCACCACCCAGACGTCGACCGGCGAGACGAACTTGCCCGGCGCCGGCTTGCCGACGTCCACGCGCTGCGCGGTGACGCGCTCGCCCGACGCGAGCACAAAGGCGGCGCCGTAACGCGGCATCCTGCCGAAAGTCATTTTCTGGATGGGTTCGCCGGTGGCGGCGTTCATGATCGTTGCGGTGATGCTCATCGGCGCCCGATAGCGATGTCGCGCACGACTTGTCGATGGGGCCCTGTCATTTGCCGCAGGCGACGGCCGCCGCCGCCGCCGTCATGGGTCCTGGCGGAGCATCAGGGGAGCGTGATCGATGGAAGCAGCCACGAAGCCATTGGCCGGCAAGACCGCGCTCGTCACCGGCGCATCGCGCGGGATCGGGCGGTCGATCGCGATCGCGTTCGGCCGCGCGGGGGCGCTGGTCTGCATCCATTATGCGAGCGCACGCGACGCCGCCGAGGCGGTCGCGACGATCATCCGCCAGGAGGGCGGCGACGCCTTCTGCGTCGCGGCCGATCTGGGATCGGCCGCGGGCGTCGCGGCGCTGCAATCGGGTTTCACCGCGGGCCTGAAGGCGATCGGCAAGACTGGGTTCGACATCCTCGTCAACAATGCCGGCATCGGCACGATGGCGACGATCGCCGAGACCGACGAGGCGACCTACGACCGGATGATGGACGTCAACGTCAAGGGCATGTTCCTGCTGACGCAGGCGATGCTGCCGCAGCTGCGCGACGGCGGCCGGATCGTCAATCTGTCGTCGATGGTGACGGCGGTCGCTTACCCAAGCTGCATCGCCTATGCGATGGCCAAGGCGAGCGTGAACAGCTTCACCCGCTCGCTCGCCGCCGAACTGGGCGCGCGCAATATCACCGTCAACGCGGTCGCCCCCGGCGCCACCGACACCGATTTCATCGCGTCGTTCCGCGACAATACCGCGTTCATGGATGCGATGCGCGGCCTCACCGCGCTCGGCCGGGTCGGCAGACCGGACGACATCGCCGGCGTCGTGCTGTTCCTCGCGTCGCAGCCCGGCGGCTGGATCACCGGCCAGGTGATCCAGGCCAGCGGCGGCATGCATCTCTGAAGTTGGTCGCGCTGCCCTAAATTCCCTGCCCTTTACCGCCGGCGGATTGACTGTAAGGCGCTTTTCCCTTACAGTTCGCGGCGAAAGTCATGGGCCGATGAACGCATATACAGTGACTGCCAAGGGACAGATCACGCTGCGCAAGGAACTGCTGCAGCATCTGGGCGTGCATCCCGGAGAAAAGATCAGCATCGACAAGCTGCCCGATGGCGAGATCAGGATTCGGGCTGCCAGGGCCACGGGAGAGATTTCGGATGTCTTCCGGATGTTCAAGCCCGAAGGGCCGCCGGTCTCGATCGAGGACATGAATGAGACGATCGCCAAGGGGTGGGCCGGCGAGTTGTGAAGATAACCGCGGACACTAACGTGCTCGTGCGCGCGATTGTTCTGGACGATGAGGTCCAGACCCGCGCTGCGGAAAAGGAACTTGACCGTGCCGAGCTCGTTGCCCTGACGCTGCCTGCCTTGTGCGAATTCGTCTGGGTGCTGTCGCGCAACTACAAATTGGCGCACGCGGATATCGCCACCGCCGTTCGAAAGCTCCTCGATGCGAAAAACATAATGGCCGACCGAGTGGCGATCGAAGGCGGTCTCGCCATGCTCGATGCTGGCGGGGACTTCGCAGACGGTGTGATTGCCGATGCCGGTAAATGGCTCGGGGCCGAAACATTCGTGAGCTTCGACAAGCAGGCGGTCAAACTGTTGCGCGCTCGGGGCGAGGCTGCGCGATCGCCCAGATAAGGACGTGATCCGGCCGAATGTTTCCCTATCCGATGCACGCCGAACATCCTTGAGCCGACCATCTCCGTGTCGCCGGGAGGCGCTGCAGACACTGCTTCGCCTACCGCGGCGAGGTCGGCATGCGATTGTGTCAATCCGATGCCTCACCGCTTGCGCACGAACTCCGCCCGCAGCACCAGCCCCTTGATGCCTTCGTAACGGCAGTCGATCTCCTGCGCGTCGCCGGTCAGGCGGATCGACTTGATCACGGTGCCGCGCTTCAGCGTCTGGCCGGCGCCCTTGACCTTGAGGTCCTTGATCAACGTGACGCTGTCGCCATCGGCAAGGCGGTTGCCGACCGCATCGCGCACCTCGATCGCGGCGTCGCCGTCGGCCGCGGGCGCGGCGCCCGCCACCCATTCGCCGGTTGCCTCGTCATAGACATAGTCTTCGCTCTCGCCTGCCATTGCCGGCCTTCCATCATGCCATGGTCCGACCCAGCGCCGATCCCCGCGCGCCTTTACAGGATTTGCGACGCTCGGGGCGATTCGTGATGTCGCCTCGCTCTCGCCGATGTCGCTACGCTGGCACCCCCTCCCGCACTCGCCGCGCCGCCGTCTGCGCCGCCGCCAGCCGCTCTCCCCCATGCTCCCCCATCCGCGCCCGCACCGCCGCCACGATCCCCGCCGGCGCGCTTTCCGGCCGTCCCGCATCGAAAGGCGGCGCCGGCGCATATTCGAGGCCGAGCTGCACCGCCTTGGCATGGTCCTCGCCCGCCAGTTCGGCGAGCAGCACCAGCGCGAAGTCGATGCCGGCGGTCACGCCGCCACCGGTGATCAGCCGCCCGTCGCGGACGACCCGCTCCTCCGCCTCGATCGCGCCGAACGGCAGCAGCAGGTCGCGCCACGCCCAATGGCAGGCCAGCCTCTTGCCTTCGCCGAACCCCGCCGCGGCGAGGATCAGCGAGCCGGTGCACACCGACGTCAGATAGCGCGCATCCGCTCCCAGCCGCCGGATCTGCGCGATGAACGCGGCGTCGAGCATCGCCGCGGTCGTGCCGAACCCACCCGGCACGCACAGCACGTCGCAGCGCTCCAGCGCGGCCAGATCGGCCAGCCCCGCGAAAATCAGTCCATCGGCCGCGATGTCCTGCCCGCCCATCGACGCGACCACCACGTCGGCGTCGGGCGTCCGCACCAGCACCTGATGCGGCCCGGTGAAATCGAGATGGGTGATCCCCGGATACAGCGCGAAGATGATCTGCAACCTGCTCATGATGTCGACTCCCTGATTGACAGATGCTTCATCGCAGCCCCATGCCGTGGCTGAAATGACAATATTCCCTCCTTTGCTGCCATGACGCATCGCCTGACGATGCTGGTCTTCCCCGGCTTCCAGTTGCTCGACGCGACCGGCCCGCTCGCCGCCTTCGAGATCGCCGGCCGCATCGCCCGCCGCCCCTATGCGATCGCGCTGCAGGCGCCGGGCGGCGGCAGCGTGCCGAGCTCGTCGGGCATCGCCCTCGCCGCCGCGCCGCTCGGCACCGAGCCGGTCGACACGATCATGGTGTCGGGCGGCGAAGGCACGCGATCGCCCGACACGCGCGGCATCATCGCCGACTGGCTGCGGATCGTCGCGCCACGCACCGCCCGTATCGCCAGCGTCTGTTCGGGTGCTTATTGTCTCGCCGAGGCCGGCCTGCTCGACGGCCGGCGCGCGACGACGCACTGGAGCCGCAGCGACGATTTCGCCCGCCGCTATCCCGCCGTCCGGCTCGATGCCGACCGCATCTTCATCAACGACGGCGCGATCTGGACCTCGGCCGGCATCACCGCCGGCATCGATCTCGCGCTCGCCCTGATCGAGGCCGATCTCGGCGGCGACGTCGCGCGCCGCACTGCGCAGCATCTCGTCGTCCATCAGCGCCGCCCCGGCGGCCAGTCGCAATTCTCGGCTTTGGTCGAGCTCGGCGGCCGCAGCGGCCGCTTCCAGGCGTTGCTCGACTGGGCGCGCGATCGGCTGACCGAAAGCCTGCCGGTCGAGCGGCTGGCCGATCAGGCGGCGATGAGCCCGCGCAACTTCGCCCGCGCCTTCGTCGCCGAAACCGGCGTCACCCCGGCCAAGGCGATCGAACGGCTGCGCCTCGACGCCGCGCGCACCGCGGTCGAGACCGGCTCCGACCCGGTCGAGACGATCGCCCGCCACACCGGCTTCGGCGACGCCGAACGCATGCGCCGCGCCTTCCTCCGCGCCTTCGGCCAGCCGCCGCAGGCGCTGCGCCGCGGCGCGGGCGGCTGAATTCGGCTCAGCTCGGGCCCGTCCTGCGAGGCGCATGGACGGCCCGGCGCTTGCGCGGTATCGAAGACGGCAAGGGGGCGCGAACGATGATGGCGGGACATGTTCGGACAGGCGCACTGGTCGCGGCGATCGTGCTGCTGGCCGCCTGCGACTCGTCGCAGACCACGCCCACCAACGCGGTGAGCGCGGTCGATCCCGAATCGACCGGCGAAACGCTGCGCGACCAGTTGCTCGGCGCGGCCGAACCCTGCGTCACCCGCGTCGACGCCTTGCTCGCCGACGTCACCGCCCAAACCCTCACCGGCGCCTCCGTGCAGACCGCCGCGCGCGCCGCGGCCGCCGAATGCGACCGGGCGCGCGACGCGGTGCAGGCGGTCGACGCGCCCGACGGGGTCACCAGTGAATGCCGCGCCTATGTCGCCGACAACATGGTCATCGCCGACCTTGCCGCCAATGCCGAGCGCGTACCGTCGCGCGACAGCCGGCTGCGCCTGCAGGACGCGCTCGGGCGCCGCGCTCGCTCGCTCGAGACCTGCACGACGGCGGCGATGCATGGGGCTGGGGGCTCATAGCTCAGCGGCAAACGCCGGTCCGCCACGCCGCGGCGCCTGCTGCGCTGTCGATCAACCCCGGCCAAGCAGACGACGTTCCAGCAAGGCCTGCATGTCCCGGCGGCCATCGGCAATCAGCGAGATATTTACCGACTGGCCGTCGATGCGGTGGATCAGCCGGTAAGGCGTGTGCAGAATCTGCCTGAATTCGCGTATGCCCATCGCATCCAGCTCCTTCGGGACGGCGCCCCGATATGGCCAGGTTTCGAGCGTCTGGATCTTCTCCAGAAGGGCATCGATCAAGGCATTTGCTTCCGCGGGGGAGCGGTTCGCGGCGATATAGTCATTCAGGGCTTCGAGATCGTCTTCCGCACCGTCGGTGAGCTGAACCTCGAATGTCGGCGCCGACATCAGCGCGCGCTGTTTTTTGATTTCAGGCGCGCGATGACGTCACGCGCAGGCTTGGTGCGGCCAGCCGCGATATCCTGATTGCCCAGCGCCAGCAGTTTCAAAAGCGCAAGCGTGTCCTGTGTCTGCTCGAAGGAAGCCACATCCTGTATCACTGCCTTAGCTTCACCATTTTGCGTGATGATCATCGGCTCGCGCCTTTCGGCAAGATCGCGCAGCACTTCCGCGGCGTTCGCCTTGAGATAGCTGATGGGTTTGACCTGGGCTGAGTAGCGCATGGGACCCCGATGGACTGAATTCGAACCGAATATAGGCCGATATCCGCGCCACTGCAAGCTCATCACCGCGTATAAACCGCCCGCAACCGCGCCACCTCACCCGCATCCACCCCCAGCACCTGGTCCAGATAGCGCTCCACCGACCCCCATTGCGCATCGATCCGCGCAAACGTCGCCTCCAGCAGCGCCGCCCCAGTCTCATCCGTCAGCGGCTCGGGCTTGCGCACCGGCTGGTCCGCCGAGGTCCGCGCCATCGCCACCATCGGATTGCCCGGGAATTTCGCCGGATCGATGATCGGCAGCTCGTTCTCCGGCTGCCGATAGCCGGTCGACAGATGATAATCGGCCAGGATCACGTCGCGCGGCACGCCCAGCGCCGACAACACCAGCGCCGTCGCCACCCCCGTCCGGTCCTGCCCGGCCGAGCAATGATAGACCACCGCCCCGTTGCGCGCGATCAGATCCTCGAACACCACGCGGAACTGCGGCGCCAGCGTGACCAGCCAGTCGCCATACAGCGCCTTGATCGTCCTGAACTTCGCCCCAGAATCCTTCGCCCCCATGTCCTTCGCCCCCATATCCTTCGCTGTCGCCGCGAACTGTTTCCACTGCGCCGCCATCGAATAATCCTTGGCGAAATAGCGCGCGCCGGTCCGGCCCGGCAGCAGATCGGGCGCGATCTGCCGCTCCTCGGCCGATCGCAGATCGATCACCGATCGGATGCCGAGCCCGTCGAGATACAGATAATCGGCATCCGACAGCAGCGGCGTCGCCCCCGATCGATAGATCATCCCCCAGCGCACATGCCGCCCGCCCGCCGCCGGATAGCCGCCGAGATCGCGGAAGTTCGACGCATGCTGCAGCGGCAGCAGCCGCTCGGCCACCGCGGTCGCAGCCCCCTTACGCCCCTCGCGCACGAAGAAATAGGGCCGCCCGGCCGCCGGCGCGGCGACCACCGCCACGCCATCGGCATCGTCATGCGCGATCAGCACCGCCTGCTTCGCCGTCGCATCCGGATCGCTCGCCATGAACAGGTCGACCGGCCGGTCCGCCGTCCAGCGCAACACCAGCGACCCATCCGCCGCCCGCTCGACCCGCGCATGATCGACCCGCGCCATCGCCGCCGGCGCGAACGCCAGCATCGCAGCGATCGCCGTCAGGAACATGGTGCCATACCGCATCGCCGTCATCCTTTCCAACTCGTGATGATCCGCTAGCGTATCGGCCGCGTCGGTCAAAATCGTGACGACGATATCTGATCGGCCCACCCGCCGGTCCAGGCGCCGAAATCAGCCCTCAATCCGCTCCGCCCGCCTGGGGAGCCACCATGCGATCAGCGCGACGATCGCGAGGATCGGGCTGAGCAGCACCGCCGCGAACGGCACGATGCCGGCCATTTCATCGAATGCATGCTGCCCGGATGTCGAGAAGATGCCCCACGCACCGAAGACGAGGAGGAGGATCGAGGCGGCGAAACAGGCGATGGAGGTGATACGCATGGGATCGAAGTCTCCGAAGACGGTCGGCACTCTGGATGGGATCAACCGCGGCCTTCCCATAAACCGTTCGTGTCGAGCGAAGTCGAGACACATATTGCGGGATCGTTTCCTCATTTCGCGGTGGCCGATGGACCAGAAAGCAAGGGCAGCGCGCCAAGGCTCGATTTGGCGATCCAAACCTGGTAGCCTCCTTCCCTATGTCGCGCTACTGGTGGGTCAATCACAAGCAGACGTTCCGTCAGGAGATTGAGGGGCAATATCTGTGGTCGCCCAAGACCAACAGCAATGGTGCGCGCAACGAATTTTATAACAACATGCGGCGTGCGGATCCGGGCGACATTGTCATCTCTTATGCCGATCAAACGATCAAATATATTGGCCGTGTCGCGGATTTTGCGTTCACTGCACCTAAACCCGAGGAGTTTGGCACGACCGGAGAATACTGGAATCAGGAAGGCTGGCTGTTGCCGGTGTTTTGGATCCCGCTGACCCCAGCAGTCTACCTTAAGACACAATTCCCATTGCTAAAGAAATTTCTTCCCTCACGATATTCACCTATCAATCTGTCAACTGGTGGTGGAAACCAAGGCGCCTATCTTGCCGAGATCGAACGGGCCGTATTCGACATCGTCGTAGCGAGCAGCGGCTATGATCACATCGCGCTGGCGCGTGGCGGGCAGAACAGTCTTACTTTTCAGGTCGTCTCGGAATTGCTGGACGATGCCGTCGAACGACAAATTGAAAGAGATCCGTCGCTTGATAAGACGATTAAGGAAACCGTCATTCTTGCCCGACGCGGCCAAGGCCAATTCCGCCGGAACGTCGAAGCGATCGAACCACGTTGCCGGCTGACCGGGATTACCAACCCGACGTTGTTGATCGCCGGGCACATCAAGCCATGGCGGTCGTGCAACTCCGCGCAGGAACGCCTCGACGGGAACAACGGCCTGATGCTGACACCCGATGCCGACCTGCTCTTCGATCGTGGCTTCATCAGTTTCGACGACAAGGGCAAAATACTCGTGTCGCCGAGGGTCGACGATGCCGACCTACGTCGTCTTGGATTCGAGCAATTGACCGCCTCGGTCCGATCCGGCACCGCCGATCCGTGGGCAAATTGGGTGGGGGCCGGATCTCTGGTTCGACAGCAGGATTATCTGGCCTATCATCGCCAAGCGATTTTTGTGTCGTAAGGCTCAGATGTGCTGATCGTTCAGCTACATAATCCTTAGCGCCGCGAGGTCGGCTGGCGCAGCGCTGATCGGAACGATTACGAACATATGGCCACCGGCGCTAAAAAAATGTACAGGTTTCCGCCGATCGCATTCGCACGCTGGATTGCCGATCGTGGCTGTCAGACGGAGGCGAGGAGGCTATTCGTGTCCGATGCATGGCCTGATGGTTCGCCCGGCACGTGACGATGGGCATCAATCTCGTCATCGCCGTTACGGACGGAGACTGGTTCGAACTCCTGCGACAACAACCGGGCCTCGACGAAGTCAACTTCTGGGCGCCGTCAGCCGCGAACTTCCGTGCGCTGCAACCTGGCGAAGTGTTTTTGTTCAAACTCGACGCGCCGCAGAACTATATCGTAGGCGGCGGCATATTCGCATATGCCAATAAACTGCCGTGTTCGCTGGCATGGGCAGCCTTCGGCGTTGCGAACGGTGCGCATTCGGCTGGCGAAATGCGCGCGCGGATTGCGCGCTATCGCCGCGCCGACGCGACTTCCCACGCCGATTTCGAGATTGGCTGCCGGATACTGACGCAACCCTTTTTCTTCGACAGGCGGGACTGGATTCCCGTGCCGGCGAGCTGGGCGCCGAACATCGTCTCGTTCAAGGCATACAATACGGAAGACGCCGAAGGTCTGTCGCTCTGGGAGGCCGTTAACGAACGCATGTACCGGACGCCCAGTGATAGACTGCTGAGAGGACGGCCCCGCTATGGCGCGCCGCAACTCATCCGTCCCCGGCTTGGGCAAGGCGCATTCCGTGTCGTTGTGACGGACAGTTATGAAAGACGGTGCGCGGTGACGCGGGAGCGTACGCTTCCGGCGCTCGAGGCCGCTCATATCCAACCCTATGCCGAAGGCGGCAGCCACGAAGCCAGTAACGGTCTCCTGCTCCGCCGCGATATCCACAGCCTATTCGACGCCGGCTATGTCACCGTCACGCCCGAACTACGCTTTGAAGTCAGCGGCCGCATCAAGGAGGAATTCGAGAATGGGCGGCACTATTACGCGCTGCACGGTCAGGAGATCGGCACGCCGATCGACGTCCGGCTAAAGCCGGACCGATTCGCATTAAGCTGGCACAATGAGCATTGCTTTAACGGGTAGTCGCGTCATTTTTCGACGATTGGCGGTGCCGACCGTCCCGGGCGCGGGGGCAAGCGTTCGCCTCGATATCATCCAGCAACGGGCGTATGTCGCCCACCATATAGCTTCACGCACCCTTTTCCATCTCGAAACCGACGACATGGAAAAACGTGTTCGATAGGTACGAAAATCGCCCATCCTGACGCGCAGCGCCGAATTCGGCGCATCCCGATCCAGGAGGACCGAAGCAAGAGTACCGCCACAACCGCCAGTGCAAAAATCGCATGCTTGCTTTCGCAAGCAATTCAGAGTTCCCCTGATCGTCTCCCCATCCGATAAGGCGGGTCAGGCATGGGGAGTGAATTGAGCATGCGGATTTCCAATCGTTTCGGAATGGACGATGAAGACATCGGTGCCGGGCGACGGCCTTGGCCTGGATGCTGCGCCGGCTGGCGGTTCGGACCCACGAAAACAGCGGCGCCGGCTGCTCGGTTAACGCAGAGACTGGGAGGTAGATAGTCCCCATGCGGCAATTTGGACTTCGCTTCGATGAACCGGATGAGACGGCCTTCAAGCATAGCTATGCGCTCCGAAACATCACGCTCGACCGCCTCTCGCTCGTCTTTGCTGCCATGCTCTTCTACGTTTTCTTTCTGTGGGACAAGGCCGTCGATCCTGTCCACTGGGAGTTCGGCCACGCGGTGCGGGGTCTGCTCGTCTTGCCGGCGCTGTGCCTCAGTGCCGCCTTGCTGGGTCTGAAGCGTGTGCAACTCCATGTCGAAACCCTACTGGCCAGCCTCGGGGTGTTCTGCGTCATCATGCTGAGCCTGATCTATGCCCATCTCCAGAATGGCTTCGACTATGCCGCGGTGGGGCCCATCCTCGTTGCGATCTGGGTTTTCTCGATCTTCCAGATCCGATTTCCCTATCTTCTCGCCTTCACTTTGGCGTCGATACTCTGCTTCTTCGCCGGCCAATTGGTAGCCGGCAATGCGCGGCCGGGCATGCTCATCGTCAACGCGCTGAGCATCATATCGGGCTTCGGGCTTGGTCTGTGGGCGGCGGTGCTCCGCGAGGTCTCGCATCGCCGCCAATTCAAGCTGCTCGAGGAACTGGCGGCCTCGCGTGAGCGGATCGAAGACCTTCTATACTCGATGCTCCCGCGCGAGATTGTCGGTCGAATCCAGAATGGCGAGACGGCGATCGCCGATGCCTATGGGGAGGTGAGCATCGTCTTCGCCGATCTCGTCGGTTTCACCGAGTTGTCACGTCGCATAACGCCGGCTCATCTGGTGGAACTGTTGAACGATCTTTTTTCCCGGTTCGACGCGGTAGCCGAGAGGGAGGGTGTGGAGCGTATCAAGACCATCGGCGATGCCTATATGGCGGTCGGGGGACTGACGCGGGAAACCCACGGGTCCGATCATGCCGAGCGGGCGGCACGCTTCGCGTTCGCGATTCAGCGCATCGCCAGGGACTTCTCGGAGCGGATCGACCATCCGCTGAATGTCCGCGTCGGCCTCCATGTCGGGCCGGTCGTTGCGGGCGTGATCGGCACCAAGCGGCCGGCCTTCGATTGCTGGGGAGAGGCCGTGAACCTCGCGAGCCGACTGGAAGGTTCGGCATCGCCCGGCGCTATCGTGATCTCCGAATCCGCATACTGGCGGTTGCGCGATCATTTTCCGGTTACGGTGCTGGATGATCTCGAACTGAAGGGAATCGGTCCGACCAAGGCCTATCTTCTGCTGCCTCTCGATGAAATCGCCGCGAAAGCGGCGCTTGAAGGAACGTGATTGGGGGGGACCCGTTTCGGCGGCGATGTTAACGCGTTGTTTTCATGCTATGATAAAGGCAAGACTGAATTGCCTTCTCCGCTGGTCGTCGTTAACGACGATATCGACGCCTCGGATCGAAAGATCGAGCTGCAATTCGAAGGCAGGAAGTGAGGCGTCCGCTAGGACCAATGCCACATTTGCGGTAATGTGGGCCGGGACAGAATTGCGAGCTAGCCCATGAGCCGTCTGACCATCGATATCACCGACGTGCAGCACCAAAGCCTGAAGGCCTTGGCCATGTTGCAGGGAAAGTCGACCAGGCAATATGCGATCGAGCGTCCTTTTCTGCCGTCATCGGACAAAGATCAGGCGTGGCAAGGAACTGGAAACGCTGCTGAATCGCGCATTGCCGAAGGCTTGGCGGGCGGTGTGTCCGCGAACGGCGTCGATGTCATCATCAAGGAAGAACTGGACCGGGATAGCGACGCTTGACGGACGACTATCGTCTGCTGGCAGAGGCAGGTCAACGGGCGAACATCCGCTCTATCGGCTAGCTATCTAGCGTCAGTACGGCAAATGCGTCTTGGCACATATCGAGAACAAAGTGCATGTCGCGCGGATTTTTCAAAATATTCAGCAATGCAGCGAAGCATTCGCCTCAATATCCTCCAGCAGCGGCCGCATATCGTCCAACCGGTACAGCTTCACATTGGCATCTTCCATCTCGACACTGACGGCATGGAAAAACCCGTTCGAGATGCGCGCGAAATCGCCAACCACGACAAGCCGCCGCCGCACATCGGCGTTCTCGAAATGCCTCCACAGGAGCCTGCCCTCGAATGCCTTCTTTCCCACCTCGCGCATGCGATCGGCTACATTCTCCGTCACGCGAACGCCGTCGATCAGATTATAGCTGCCGTTCCGATAGCCGAACGGCGCCGTGATCTTGATGTCAAATTCGGGCAAGCTGATCGTGTCCGGCTTGTCGAGATAGTGGGCCACGCCATGATCGGCGAACGCCTTCCTCAATTTGCTGCGGATGGGCGGTTCGCGCGCATCCGGCGCCTCGATGTCGACCAGTTCCGCGAACAACCGCTCAAGTTCGATGTCGGGGTCCTCGACCATGATCGGCAACACCGGCGAGATCCGCATGCCATTGGCACGCTTGCTGGCAAAGGCGGCGATGCGCTGGTCGTCACAATCGCCCGAGAATTCGGAGCGCAGCCGAACTTCGAACGACTCCTTCCAGGCATCGACGAAGGCGTGCGGCTGTTTTCCGAAGACGCGGTCGATCCGCGCATTGTCCTGCGCAAACCTGACGCCGACATAGGCGAGGTCGGGCACCGCCAGCACGACGCCGACATTCAGGAATTCCAGCCGTTCGGGCACGGGGCACAACTGCACCAGGGCATATTTGCCCGATTTCCGTTGCATGTCGCTGCTCCTACACATCCAGACGCCTCTGGCGCACGAGCGCCGACATGACCACTTCGGGCACCCGATCCCGACGTGCGACGATGCGCTCGATCCACATGTCACGGGTCCCTTGCCCCGGCTTGGGAACTGAATTCACTATCGCCGCGATCGAAGCGACGTTAATTCCGGCAAGGCGACGTGCCGGGACTCTGCCGGAGCCGGACGGCCTCAAGCCGCCAACTTCAAAGGCGTCACCTCGATATCGTCCTCATGCGCGCGGGCCTGCGCGAGATTATAGTTGACCTGCATCCTCATCAGGGTGTCGGCCTTCACGCCAAAGACCTTTTCGAATCGGATCGCCATGTCCGCGGTCAGGTCCTGACGGCAGTTGACGAGGCGGCTGAGGGTCTGGCGGGTGACGCCCAGATGACCGGCCGCATCGCCCATCTTCAACCCATGGGCGGCGATGATTTCGGTGCGCAGCCATTCGCCGACGTGAAGGGCGATGGAAGGGTGCATCTCAAGAGCCATGATAGTCCTCCAGATCGAGGTCGGTTATGGAGCCTCGTTCGTTGAGGCGGAACGTCATCCGCCAATTCTTCGTGACGGTCATCGACCAGTCGCTAGCGCGATCGCCGGTGAGCGGATGGAGACCGAAGTTCGGCGGTGTGCTCAGTTCCTCGAATGACGCCGCAGCATTGATGAAGTTGAGCATCTTCCGGATGCGATCGACATCGCCGACAAGTCCCCTCGCATTGCCGGTCTCGAAATACCTGCGGAGTCCTTCGTGGCTGATGCTCTCGACATCCACATGTAACGTATATCCACATGTAACGTATAGCGTTACATGTTCAGTCTGTCAACAGCTACGTTACACGGGCTGCCTATGCCACTGGGTCGGGATCCGGTTTGCTGTTATCTGTGTCGATCGAGCAAAGCGATCGAGCGACACACAGGCGGTGATCGATGACGTGCTGATCGTGTCGTTCAAGGAGCTGTGACGATGAAGTGCCCCAATTGCGGCGCAGCTGAGCTGGTCGGCGATATCCGCGATATGGCTTATCGCTACAAGGGCGAATCCACCATGTTCGCGCAGGTGCCCGGCGACTATTGCCCCGCGTGCGGCGAAGGCGTGTTCGACGCCGAAACCTCGCGCGCGATCAGCGCGGACATGAAAGCCTTCGGCCGACAGGTCAACGCCGCGATCGTCGATCCCGCGTTCATCGGCACCGTGCGCAAGAAGCTCGATCTCGATCAGCGCGAAGCGGCCGAGATTTTCGGCGGCGGCGTCAACGCATTCTCGCGCTATGAGAATGGCAAGACCAGGCCGCCACTGGCGCTGGTCAAACTGCTCGAGCTGCTCGATCGCCATCCCGATCTGCTGGCGGAAGTGCGCGCGGGATGACCGGACCTGGGCAGGCCCAATCTGCTGGCGGAGACGTGACATGGCTGAAGATCAGGCATTGCAGGAACTGAAAACGGTGCTGAATCAGCGCATTGCCGAAGGCTTGGCGGGCGTCGTGTCCGCAAAGAGCATCGAGGCCATCGTCGAGGAAGAACTGGACCGGGGCAGCCGCGATTGAAGGTCCGATCGAACTTGTGGGGAACGGGGCGCGCTTACTCGCTACCTCTATCGAGTTCGGCGAACATCTCTTCGGCGTTTGCGAACCGCAGCTTGCCGCCGCGCACCATCTCTTCCACCTCCGCCATCGCTGCCCGAGTGGTGGCGTTCGGCACCTTGAGTTCGAGCGGGAAGGCCTGATCGGTGGCGATCCGGTGGAACAGCAGCCGCACCGCCTCGGATGCGGAGAGTCCAATTCCCGCGAGGACGGCCATCGCCCGCGCCTTCACGTCGTCATCGATGCGGACATGGAGCATGGAACGCTGTGCCGCCATCTTACCGTTCCTTCGTCGCTCGATGGCGACATAAATGCTGACGGGTTCACCGTCAAATTGCGCACGGCCGCGTCTCGAAGCTCCATCTGAAGATCTGCTCCGTCACGCGATCCCGCCCCGGACGCCATCGAACGCCCGGATTCCTTGACAATCCCTTGTGTTCACTCTATGTTCCGACCTGTCAAGCAGCAATTCGGGAGAACGAGCGTGACTGAAAATATTGCGGATTTACAGCGGGGACGTCCGTTTGCACCCGGCGAATCGGGCAATCCCGCGGGCCGTCCCAAGGGGGCGCTGAACAAGGCCACGCTCGCCGCGCAGGCACTGTTCGATGGCGATGCGGAGGCGTTGTCGGGGGACCTGCTCCAGCGCGCGAAGAACGGTAACATGATTGCCGCGCGCATCTGCCTCGATCGCATCGTCCCGCGCCGCCGCGAGGCGCCGGTCGCGTTCACGCTTCCCGCCGTCTACACGGTCGACGATGCGATCTATGCCTCCAACCTGGTGCTCGCTGGCGTCGGCAATGGCGAACTCACCCCCGGCGAGGGCGCGAAGCTGATGGGTCTGCTCGCGCAGCAACGGTCGCTGGTCCAGCTAAGTGCGATCGAGCGGCGGATGGAGCAAGTGGAACGGCGCATCGCGCGGCTTTGAGGGGGGCGTGTCGAGGCGATGAGAGTCGCAAATTAACTGGAAAATTCAGGTGAGGGGAGGGGAGAGATGGTCGGGCCCGGGCAATCGGATCAAGACTCCGGCACGCGCTCTCGCTCACTCTATCCCGTCATCCCGGCGCAGGCCGGGACCCATACACGCCGACCCTTCAGAAAAGAGCGCTCGAGCCTCCGACGGATTCCTCGACCGCGGTGTTTATGGGTCCCGGCCTTCGCCGGGATGACGTCAAGGGAAGGATCGCACCATTCACCCGGTTCCGCTGTAAAAACAGCGAAAATACAGCGAACCGCTCCCTCAGCCGCCGCCCCGATCCCCGCTCTCCGAACCCCGATCTCCGCCGTCCGCTCCGCTGTAAAAACAGCGAAAATACAGCGAACCGCCCCCTCAGCCGCCGCCCAGACCCCCGCTCTCCGAACCCCGATCCCCGATCCTCGCCGCGACCACATCCAGCGGCATCGCCCCGCCGCCCAGCACCACGCGATGGAAATCCTTCAGCGAAAATCGTCGCCGCTTCGCCGCGCGCATCGTCTCGCGCAGCTCGAGCAGCCGCAGCTGGCCCAGCTTGTACCCCAGCGCCTGGCCGGGCCACGCCATGTAGCGTTCGATCTCGGCGGTCACCGCGCTCTCGGCGGATCCGGTCGTGTCGCGCATATAGGCGATCGCCGTTTCGCGGCTCCATCGCGCGTGGTGCAGCCCGGTATCCACCACCAGCCGCACCGATCGGAACAATTCGGCCTGCAGCCGGCCGAGATCGCCGAGCGGATCGGCTTCGTACACGCCCAGCTCGGCCATCAGCCGCTCGGCATAAAGCGCCCAGCCTTCCTGATAGGCGTTGAAGCTGGCGATGCGGATCAGCAGCGGCGCCTCGGGCAGCGCGGTCGCGATCGATCCCTGCGTGTGATGGCCCGGCACGCCCTCATGATAGCACAAGGTCGGCAGGCTGAAGCGCGGCACCGCCTTCATGTCGCGCAGATTGATCCAGAAAATGCCCGGCCGCGATCCGTCGAGCGATGGCCCGTCATAATAGCCGCCCGGCGCGCCGTCCTGCGAAGCCACCGGCACCCGCCGCACCGCGAGATGCTGGCGCGGGATCAGTTCGGGCGGCAGCAGTTCGGGATAATACGCCTCCGCCCCGGCGATCACGCCGCGGACATAGTCGATCAGCGCGTCGCGGCCATCATCGTCGTCGTGGAAGCGGTTGTTCGGATCGGCCGCCAGCGCATCCATCCGCGCGCCGACACTGCCCTGCGTCAGGCCCTGCCGGCCCAGCAGCACCTCCATCTCGGCTGTGATCCGCGCCACCTCGTCCAGCCCCAATTGGTGGACCGCCGCCGGCGTCAGCGGCGTGTCGCCCAGCGATCGGACATTGGCGGCATAAAAGGCCTCGCCATCGGGCTGCGCCCACAGCCCGTCCTCGGCGCGCGCATCGGGCAGCATCGCCGCCACCTGCGTCCGCAGCGCCGCGATCGCCGGCCGCGCGCTTTTCTTCAGCGCGGTCACCGCGCGCCGCCTGGCGGTGTGCCGCATCCGGATCGACAGGCCGGCCTCGGCCATGCGCCGGTCGAGATTGCGGATCAGCACATGCTCGTCGGCCTTGCCGGCCAGGAACGCGTCGAGCACCGGCAGGGTCCGCACCATCAGCGCGCGCGGCGGGCGGCATCCCGCGGCCCCGTCGGCGCGCAGTTTTTCGATCACGCCGGCAAAGCCCGCGCGGAAGCCGTCGAGCTTCTCGATCCATGCGTCCACCGCGCGCGGCGTCGCCACCGATTGCTGCGAGGCCATCGCATTGACCGTGTCGATATGTGGCCCGGCCACCTGCGTCACCAGATAGGGCGCATGGCCCGAAAAGCTGAACGGGTTGGTCCGGCCATAGGGGATCGCCGCCGATCGCGTGCCGTTCGCAAGCACCGCGGCCGCCACCGCGAGGCGCGTCGCCATCAGTGGGTCGTTGGCGGTGCGAATGCCCGCCAGCATCGCCGCGCCGCTCGCCAGCTCGGCGCGCCACGCCGCCTCGCCCGCGGGCGAATAATCGTCCATCCGCCGCGCCGCGGCACCGCCGTCCATCGCCGCCGGCACGCCGTTATAGGTCGTGGTCTCGGGCACATGCGCCAGCAGCGCGTCGGCCAGCGTGTCGAGCGGGCCGACCGTCGGTTGCGGCAATATCCGGATCCGCACCTTGGGCTTCGGCCTGGGCCTGGGTTTCGCCGCGATCGCGGGCGCCGTCATCCCTGCGGCGACGATGCCGGCGCCGATGCTGGCGATCGCCTGGCGGCGCGTGAAATCCGGCATCGCGTCCCTCAATTTCTTGTCATGTGCCTTGGTGACATCGCCAGGCGTTGCGGGCAACAGGGCGCCATGATCGAACTCGACCAGGACGGCGCCGTCGCGCGCATTTCGCTGAACCGCGCGGCATCGCGCAACGCCCTGTCGGTCGCCGACTGGCAGGCGCTGACGAGCACCGTCGAGAGCGTCGCGCAATCGTCGGCGCGCGTGCTGGTCCTGCGCTCGGCGGTCACGGGCATTTTCTGCGCCGGCGCCGACCTCAAGGAGCTCGCCACCCTCGCCGGCGACGCCGAGGCCCGCGCGCCGTTCCGCCTCGCGATGCGGACCGCGCTCGATGCGATCTTCGCGCTGCCGTTCCCCACCATCGCGTCGATCGAGGGCGGCTGCTTCGGCGCCGGCGTCGCGCTGGCGATGGCCTGCGACACGCGCCTCGCCGGTCCCGCCGCGCGCTTCGCGATCCCGCCCGCGAAGCTCGGAATCGCCTATCCGGTCAGCGACGTCTATCGGCTGACCACGCTCGTCGGCACGTCGCAGGCGATCCTGCTGCTGACCAGCGGCGTCCAGATCGGCGTCGAAGAGGCGCTGCGCATCGGCCTCGTCGACCGCATCGAGTCGCCCGATGCGCTCGCCGCCGCGATCGCCGCCAACGCCCCGTCCAGCGTCCGCCTGCTCAAGCGCATGGCCAATGATTTCTACCCGTTCATGGAGCCGCGCGGCGACCGCACGCTGGGCGACCATCTGTTCGACGACGCGTTCGGCGGCCCCGACTTCGCCGAGGGACTCGCCGCCTTCCAGGCCAAGCGCGCGCCGGCGTTCCGCGGATGATGCCGCGGGAGATCGTGGGCGATCCGGCGATCCTGATCGTCGGTGATCATGCCTCGAACCATGTGCCCGCCGACATCGATCTCGGAATCGATCCGGCCTTGCTCGACCAGCATGTCGCGATCGATCTCGGCGTCGCGCCGCTCGCCGCGGCCTTGTGCGCCACGCTCGGCTGCTCGGCGCTGCTGGCGGAGGTGTCGCGGCTGGTGGTCGATCTCAACCGCGAGGAAGACGCACCCGGCCTGATCCCGATCGCCAGCGACGGCCACGCCATCCCCGGCAACGCCGCGCTCGACGATGCCGGCCGCAGCGCGCGCATCGCCCGCTTCTGGCGCCCCTGGCACGACGCGCTCGCCACCCGCATCGCCACCGCGCCCCCGGCGCTGCTGGTCTCGCTCCACAGCTTCACCCCACGCCTCGCGACCTCGGACGAGCCGCGCCCCTGGCAGATCGGCATCCTCTACAACCGCGCCGCCCGCGCCGCCCGCATCGCCCTCCCGCTGCTGGAGGCCGCCGGTATCGCGGCGGGCGACAATCTCCCTTATTCGGGCAAGCTGCTCAACGCGACGATGAACCGCCATGGCGAGGGCAACGGCATCGCCTATCTCGGCATCGAAGTCCGCCAGGACCTGATCGCCGATGCGGAGGGCGTCGCGCACTGGGCCGCCGTGCTGGCGCCGGTGATCGCGGAAGTCTCCAAACACCCCTCTACCGCTTGCGGGAGAGGGACAGACCCGCGCAGCGGGTCAGGGTGAGGGCCTGAATGGACGCGCACCGCACAGGCCCTCACCCTCGCCGCCTCTCCCTCTCCCGCAAGCGGTAGAGGGGAGCACCAACCCTTGGCAAACCGCCGCCAACCCGCCAAAGGCTCACCCCGCAAAGGAGCCCAGAATGTCCGATCGTTTCGACAAGTCCCGCCTGCCCAGCCGCCACGTCTCGGTCGGCCCGGAGCGTGCGCCGCACCGCAGCTATTATTATGCGATGGGGCTGACCGAGGAAGAGATCGCGCGGCCGTTCGTGGGCATTGCCAGCGCCGGCAATGACAGCGCGCCGTGCAACACCACGCTCAACGCGCAGGCCGACATCTGCCGCGAGGGCGTCGACGCGGCCGGCGGCATGCCGCGCCGCTTCAACACCATCACCGTCACCGATGGCATCGCGATGGGCCACCAGGGCATGAAGGCCTCGCTGGTCAGCCGCGAGGTCATCGCCGATTCGATCGAGCTCAGCATGCGCGGCCATTGCTATGACGCGTTCGTCGGCTTCGCCGGCTGCGACAAGTCGCTGCCCGGCATGATGATGGCGATGCTGCGGCTCAACGTGCCCGGGATCTTCGTCTATGGCGGCTCGATCCTGCCCGGCACATTCCAGGGCAGGGACGTCACCGTCGTCGACGTGTTCGAGGTGGTCGGCCGCTATTCCGCCGGCAACTGCCCGCTCGCGGAGCTTCAGGCGCTCGAGAAGGTCGCGTGCCCCGGCCATGGCGCCTGCGGCGGCCAGTTCACCGCCAACACCATGGCCTGCGTCGGCGAGGCGATCGGCCTGTCGCTGCCCAACAGCAACATGATGCCCGCGCCCTATCGCGGCCGCGACGAGATCGCGCGCGCCGCCGGCCGCCAGGTCATGACGCTGCTGGAGAAGAACATCCGCCCGCGCGACATCTGCACGATCGAGGCGTTCGAAAACGCCGCGCGCGTCGTTGCCGCGACCGGCGGGTCGACCAATGGCGGCTTGCACCTGCCCGCGATGGCGCATGAGGCCGGCCTCGACTTCGACCTGTTCGACGTCGCCGAGATCTTCAAATCAACGCCTTACATCGCAGACCTCAAACCCGGTGGTAAGTACGTCGCCAGGGACATGCACGAGGCTGGCGGCGTCTACATGCTGATGAAGACCCTGCTCGCGAACGATCTGCTCCACGGCAATTGCCTGACCGTGACCGGCAAGACGCTCGGCGAGAATATCGAAGAGGTGACCTGGAACCCCGACCAGAAGGTGATCTTCGACGCGAAGACGCCGATCACGCCCACCGGCGGCGTCGTCGGCCTGCGCGGCAGCCTCGCGCCCGACGGCGCGATCGTGAAGGTCGCGGGCATGCACCGCCTCGTCTTCGAAGGACCGGCGCAGGTGTTCGACTGCGAGGAGGATTGCTTCGCCGCGGTCGAGGCCCGCGCGATCATCGAGGGTGCGGTGGTCGTGATCCGCTACGAGGGACCCAAGGGCGGCCCCGGCATGCGCGAGATGCTGTCGACCACCGCCGCGCTCTATGGCCAGGGCCTCGGCGAGAAGGTGGCTCTGATCACCGACGGTCGCTTCTCGGGCGCGACCCGTGGCTTCTGCATCGGCCATGTCGGCCCCGAAGCGGCCGACGGCGGCCCGATCGCCTTGATCGAGAATGGCGACCGCATCCGCATCGACGCCGAAGCCGGCACGATCGACCTCCTCGTCGCCGACGACGTGCTCGCCACCCGCCGCGCCGCCTGGGTGCCGCGGACGTCCGATTATGGGTCGGGCGCCCTGTGGCGCTATGCGCAGAATGTCGGCCCGGCCTATAAGGGCGCGGTCACGCACCCGGGCGCAAAGGCCGAAACGCATGTCTACGCGGATATTTGATCTAAGCCCCTCCCCTTCAGGGGAGGGGTTGGGGTGGGGGCGAGCGAAGCGAGCCTCTGCGCCTGCGGCCAAGCCGCCACGGGGGCATCGAGCCCCCGCGGCGGCTGATCCCACCCCCACCCCTCCCCTGAAGGGGAGGGGAGAAGTAACGCACCCTCTCACCCTCCTCCTCCTCACCCTCCTCCTCGCCGCCTGCAGCCCCGCCCAGAACACCGCCGACCCGCTCGCCATCGCCGAGGCCCAGGCCGAGGCGCAGGCCGACAATGACGGCCGCGTCAACTGCGCCACCAACGGCGCGGACGCGTTCGCGCGCGCTTGTGCGATCGACCGGACCGAGGGCGAGAATGGCCTCGTCCTGACGATCCACCACCCCGACGGCCATTTCCGCCGGCTGCTCGTCACCAAGGACGGCCGCGGCGTGATCGCCGCCGACGGTGCCGAGGAGGCGAAGGTCAGCGTGATCGGATCGGGCGAGATCGAGGTCGCGCTCGCCGGCGACCGCTATCGCCTGCCGGCGACGGTCAAGGGTCAGCCGGGACCGCAGGCCGCCAAATGACGATCTGGCGCCGCGGCCGCCCGATCCTGACCGCGGCCGAGACCCGCGCCGCCGAACAGGTGCTGTTCGACCGCGGCATGAGCGTCGAGGCGCTGATGGCCCGCGCCGGCACCGCCCTTGCCGAGGCGGCCTGGCGCTTTGCCGGTCCGCTCGACACGTTGATCCTGTGCGGCCCCGGCAATAATGGCGGCGACGGCTATGTCGCCGCGCGCATCCTCGCGGCACGCGGCGTCAAGGTCCGGATCGCCGCGCTCGGTCAGCCCGGCACCCCCGCCGCCCGCTGGGCGCGCAGCGGCTGGGACGGGCCGGTCGAGCCGCTCGACACCGCGCAGCCGGCGTCCTTGCTGATCGACGCGCTGTTCGGCACCGGCCTCACCCGCGGGCTCGCCGCCCCGGTCGCGGCCAGGCTGGCGGCCCTGTCCGCCGCGGCGCTCGCCCGCATCGCGGTCGACCTGCCGAGCGGTATCGCCACCGACAATGGCGCGGTCCTCACCACCGGCTTGCCGCGTTTCGATCTGACGCTCGCGCTCGGCGCGCTCAAGCCCGCGCACCGCCTGCGCCCCGCCGCCGATCATATCGGCCGCATCGTCGTCGCCGACATCGGCTTGTCCGTCGCCAGCGACACGCTGCGCGAACTGGTCCGGCCGGAGCTCGCGGCGCCCGGTCCCGGCGACCACAAATATAGCCGCGGCATGGTCGCGGTGGTCGCCGGCGCGATGCCCGGCGCGGCGCTGCTCACCGCCACCGCGGCGCAGCGCGGCGGTGCCGGCTATGTGGTGCTGGCCGGCGGGGCAGGGGGCGGCGGCCCGATGGCGCTCGTCCATCGCAGCGTGAAGGCCACGCTCGACGACCGCCGCGTCGGCGCGCTCGTCATCGGCCCCGGCCTCGGCCGCGATAGCGCCGCGCGTGCGCTGCTCGCCGCCGCGCTGGCCAGCGGCCGGCCATTGGTGCTCGATGCCGATGCGCTGATGCTGCTCGGTCCGGCCGGGCTGGCGCGGGTCAGGGCGCTCGACGCGATGGCGATCCTGACCCCGCACGAAGGCGAGTTCGCCACTCTGTTCCCCGGCATCGCCGGCGACCGGCTGACCCGCGCCCGCGCCGCCGCAGCCCGCGCCGGCGCCGTCGTCCTGCTCAAGGGCAGCGACAGCATAGCCGCGCATCCCGACGGCCGGACGATCCTCTGCCCGCCGGCGTCGCCGTGGCTCGCCAGCGCCGGCACCGGCGACGTCCTCGCCGGCATCATCGCCGCGATGCGCGCGCGCGGGCTCGATCCGTTCGAAGCGGCCTGCGCCGGCCTGTGGCTGCATGGCGAGGCGGCCCGGATCGCCGGACCCGCGCTGATCGCCGACGACCTCGCCGCCGCTCTGCCCATCGCATTGGAGGCGTGCCTGTGAGCGCGGTCGTCCGCGTCGCGGCGCGCGGCGAGGGCGTCACCGAAGACGGCCGCCACATCGCCTTCGCCGCGCCCGGCGACCAGGTCGCGGCCGATGGCGCGATCACGCCCGGCCCGCATCATGCCACGCCGCCCTGCCGCCATTTCCCCGAATGCGGCGGCTGCCAGCTCCAGCATCTCGACGATGCCGCCTATGCCGCCTTCGTCGCCGATCGCATCCGCACCGGCCTCGCCGCGCAGCAGCTCGAGACCGAGATCCTGGCCCCGCATCTGTCGCCGCCCTTCGCCCGCCGCCGCGCGAGCCTGCGCGCCGAGCGCAAGGGCAGGACGGTGTCGCTCGGCTTCAACGCGGGGCGCAGCCACAGGATCGTCGACATCGTCGAATGTCATGTGCTGCATGCCGAGCTGTTCGCGTTGGTCCAGCCGCTGCGCCGCCTGCTCGCCGGCCAGTTGCCCGACCGCCGCAGCGCCGAGATCAGGCTGACGCTCGCCGACCAGGGCGTCGACGTGCTGATCGAGGGCATCGCCGCCGAAGGGCTCGAAGCCGCCGAGGCGCTGACCGCCTTCTCCGAAACCCACGGCCTCGCCCGCCTCGCGATCGACGACGGCTATGGCCCGCAGACGCGCTGGGAGCCGCAGCCGGTCACGATCGCGCTCGGCGGTTATCCGGTCGGCCTGCCCCACGCCGCCTTCCTGCAGGCGACGGCCGACGGCGAAGCGGCTCTGGTCGACGCGGTCCGCGCCGGCGTCGGCGACGCCGCGACCGTCGCCGATCTGTTCGCCGGCCTCGGCACCTTCGCGCTCGCGCTGTCGCACGGCCGCCGGATCTACGCCGCCGAAGCCGCGCGCGACGCCGTGCTCGCGCTCAAGGCCGCGGCCGGTCGCGCCCAGCTCCCGCTGTTCGTCGATCACCGCGACCTCTACCGCCGCCCGCTCGAGGCCGCCGAATGCGCGCGCTTCGAAGCGGTCGTGCTCGATCCGCCCCGCAGCGGCGCTGAAGCGCAGATGCCCGAGCTCGCCGCCTCGGGCGTCCCGCGCATCGCCTACGCCTCCTGCAACCCCGCCAGCTTCGCGCGCGATGCCAGGGTACTGGTCGCCGGCGGCTACCGCCTCGACCACGTCCAGCCGGTCGGCCAGTTCCGCTGGTCGACCCACGTCGAACTGGTCGGGGTCTTCACGCGCTGATCAGACGAACACCAACCGCGCCGCATGCCAGGCCAGCGCGGCCAGGCAGAGCGTGGCGAGGTTGAATACCACGAACCGCACCATGATCCGGTTCACGATCACCTGGATCAGGCTGTGGACGATCCGCAGCCCGACATAGCCCCACGCGATCTTCGCGCTCAGGTCGCCGCCGCCGCCGGCCAGCGCGATCGCCAGCGCGACCGCGTAGAAGATCGTCGGCTGCTCCATCAGATGGTTGTAATTGTCCGCCTTCCAGCGGACCGCGGGCGGCAATTGCCCGGTCAGCACCGACCCCGGCACGTTCGGGTCGAGCACGGTGCCGGCCTTGCGCATCGCGGGAATCCGCGTCGCATACATCCATGCCTGCATCACCAGCGTCCAGATGATCAGGACGACGACCGGTTGAAGGATTGCGGCTTTCATTGTTTCCCCTCCGTCACAATATCGACGGAGGGTGCGCCCGGGCGGGGAGGGTGGCAAGAGCCTCCTCCCCGCGAGGCGGATCGATCAATCGAAGATCGCACCCCAGGCCCGCTTGGTGCGGGTTTTCCAGGCGCCGCGATGGTACGCGTCCGACGCCAGCAGCGGCATCACCGATCCAGCCTCGGCGAACACCATCTGCTCCAGCGACGTGTTGACCTTGCCCCAGCTCGCCGCTTCCTTCAGCGTCGACGACGAGCAGGCGCCGTCGCGGACGTCGGCGACGGTGATCTGCACGGCATATTTGTGCACCTCGACATCGGTGTGGCCGAGGATCTCGGCACAGACCACGGTGTCCTGGATGAAGTTCTTGGGCACGCCGCCGCCGACCATCAGCAGGCCGGTGGTGCCCGCCTTGATCTTGATGTCGGTCAGCTCGCGGAAGTCGGCGATCGCGTCGAGCACCATATAGGGCTTGCCCGCCTTGGCGCGCTCGACCTGGTGCTTGACGAGACCGAAGCCGGCCGAGCTGTCGACGAACGCCGGGCAGAAGATCGGCACGTCATGCTCGAACGCGAGCTTGACGAGGCTGTTCTCCTTCTTGCCGTGCTCGGACAGATAGCGGCCCATCTCGCGAATGAACGCGCGACTCGAATAGGGCTTGGCCTCCAGCGACTCGGCGATGTCGAAGATCGTGTGGTCGCAGTCCTGAAGCTGCTCCTCGTCGATATAGGTGTCGTAGATCCGGTCGATGTAGAGCGAGCGCAGGATATTGTCGTCGGGGATTTCGAGCGCCTGATAATGTTTGTGGCCGAGCCCTTCGAAGAAATCCATGTCGACGATCGACGCGCCGGTCGCGACCACGCCGTCGATCATGTTCGAGCGCAGCAGCTCGGCATAGAGATCCATGCAGCCGCCCGCCGAGGTCGATCCCGCGATCACCAGGAAGATCGAGCAGTCGGGATCGTTCAGCATCTGGTTGTAGATGCCGGTCGCGCGCGCCAAGTCGCGGCTGGTGAAGCTCATCTTGCCCATCGCGTCGATGATCGGGCGCGCGTCGAACGTGGTGATGTCGATATGTTCGACCACGGTCGAGAGCAGTTCGGCCTTGCGGGTGTCGTTGATGGCGGTGTCGGTCATTTGGAATATCTCCAGCAGCATTTATCCCCCTCCCGCTTGCGGGAGGGGTTAGGGGAGGGCCTGTGGCCAATAACATGCCCTCCCCCGACCCCTCCCGCGAGCGGGAGGGGAGGAAGAGAGCATTGAATGTACGAGAGCTGTTACAGCGTGACGACGTTCGACGGAACCGCCAGCGGCTCGTCGCTCTCGATGTAGAGCGAGACCATCGGCTCGTCCTCGACTTCGCAGACCGGCACGTCGCCGAAACCGTTGAAGCCGGTCCGCATCGCGCAGCCATAGGCGCCGAGCATGCCGATCTCGATATAGTCGCCGGCCTTCACGTCCGCGGGGAGCATGAAGGGGCCGGCCATATGGTCGAGATCGTCGCAGGTCGGGCCGTAGAAGCTGAACGCCATCGCCTTCGCCTGGCGATCGGATTCGCGCAGCAGGATGACCGGGAAGCGCCAGCCGACATGCGCCGCATCGAACAACGCGCCATAGGCGCCGTCGTTGATGTAGAGCTCGTCGCCGCGGCGCTTCTCGACGCGCACGACCAGCGAGCTGTACTCGGCGCACAGCGCGCGGCCGGGTTCGCACCACAGCTCGGACGAATAGCTGACGGGCAGGCTCTCGAACGTGCGATGGATCGTCTCGAAATAGCGCTCGAGCGGCGGGGGCTCCATGCCGGGATAGCTCGACGGGAAACCACCGCCGACATCGACGACGTCGACGGTGACGCCGGCATCGACGATCGCCGCGCGCACGCGCTCCATCGCCTGCGCATAGGCGTCGGGCGTCATCGCCTGGCTGCCGACATGGAAGCAGATGCCAAGCGCATCCGCCGCCTGGCGGGCCGCCATCAGCAGCGCCCGCGTCTCACCCGGCGCCGCGCCGAACTTCGACGCGAGGCTGAGCTTCGAATGCTCGGACGACACGCGCAGCCGCACGCACAGCGTCAGGTCCTCGGCGTCGCGGGTGGCGCGCTGGATCTTCTCGAGCTCCTCGATCGTGTCGAGCGAGAAGGTGCGCACGCCATGGGTGAAATAGGCCTCCGCGATCGCTTCCTCGGCCTTCACCGGGTGCATGAAGCACAGGGTGGCTTGCGGAAGCGTGCGGGCGACCAGCCGCACCTCGGCGATCGAGGCGACGTCGAAATGCGTGATGCCGCTCTCCCACAGGATCGCGAGCAGCTCGGGCGAGGGGTTCGCCTTGACCGCATAGATCGAGCGGCCCGGAAACTTCTCGACGAAGAAGCGGGCGGCACGACGGGCGGCGTGCGGGCGAACGAGCGTGACCGGCTGGACCGGACGAAGGGCGGCAGCTAGCCCCAGCGCGCTATGATGCTTGTGCAATTCAAGGGACCTCCAGGGTATTCGAGTAAGGCTGCCTTGCGGTGGAAGTCCCATGGGGCAGCGGGAAGCGCGATATATTCAGCCGGTCCCCCCATGTAAAGCGGCTGTGCGATCAAATGTTTCAGTTTGGAGACAATGCTGTGTACAAGCCGCAACAGCCGACCCGTGTCGGTGTCATCAAGGCGCTGGAAAAGATCGGGAAAATCGTCGCTCCGACGCCGCTCCTGCCGTTGCCTTTTTGCGACGAAATGCTGCTCTGCAAGGCCGAATCACTGCAGCCGATGGGCGCGTTCAAGCTGCGCGGCGCCTGGCACCGGCTGACCGACCTTTCGGACGCCGAACGCAGCGCCGGCGTCGTCGCGTTCTCGTCGGGGAATCACGCGCAGGGGGTGGCGTGGGCGGCGCGGCGCTTGGGACTCGCGGCGGTGATCGTCATGCCCGCCGACGCACCGGCGGCGAAGCTCGAATCCACGCGCGCGCTGGGTGCCGAGGTGATTCTCTACGATCGCGCGACCGAAAGCCGCGAATCGATCGCCGCGAGCCTGGCGGCCGAGCGCGGCGCGGTGCTGGTGCCGAGCTTCGATGATCCCTGGGTGATCGAGGGGCAGGGGAGTGCGGGTCTCGAGGCGGTCGCGCAGATGGCAGCGCTGGGCCTGGCGCCGCCCGATCGCGTCGTGATTCCCTGCGGCGGCGGCGGTCTCTCGGCCGGGATCGCGCTGACGCTGCCCGATGCCGAGATCGTCATCGTCGAACCCGAAGGCTGGGACGACATGACCCGCTCGCTCGCCGGTGGTGCGATCGTCCCGGTCGGCCCCAACCCGCCGCCGACCGCCTGCGATGCGTTGCAGACCACACGCGTCTCGCCGCTGACCTTCGACGTGCTCAAGGCGCAGGGCGCGCGCGGTGTGGCGGTCGGCGAAGCCGAGATCGCGGCCGCGCAGCGCCACGCGTTCCGGCATCTGCGGCTGGTGATCGAACCCGGCGGCGCGGTCGCGCTGGCGGCGCTGCTGGCGGGCAGAGTGAAGCCGGGCAAGCGCACCCTGGTGCTGCTCTCGGGCGGCAATGTCGACGCGGCGGCGTTTGCGCGGGTGCTGGACGAGGGCGGCGAAACGGCTAAACCCGCGCCATGATGGGACCCGAGACCTTCGACCTCTTCCTCGCCATCGCGATGATCGCGGTCTTCGCGCTCACGATCGGTGCGATCATCCTGTTCAGGCGCGGCAACGACCGCAAGCGCGCCTGGCTGATGCTGGTCGCGGCGCTCGTGCTGCTCGGCAATGTCTTGATCTGGACGCTGCCCGGACCGGGCCTCCCCGGATCAGGAACATCCTGATCCGGGCCATGGCTTCAGCGGATCGGCGAATTCGGGTCGAGCCGCATGTCGAGATATTTGTCCACCGACTTCATCAGGTCCGGCATCTCATGTTCGAAGAAATGGTTGGCGCGCGGGATGACGTCGTGATGGATCGTGATGTGCTTCTGCGTCCGCAGCTTGTCGACCAGCTTCTGCGTCGCCAGCGGCGTCACCACCTCGTCGCCGTCGCCCTGGATGATGATGCCCGATGACGGGCAGGGGGCGAGGAAGGTGAAGTCATACATGTTGGCCGGCGGCGCGATCGAGATGAAGCCGCGAATCTCCGGCCGCCGCATCAGCAGCTGCATGCCGATCCACGCGCCGAAGCTGAAGCCGGCGATCCACGTCGTCTGCGCTTCGGGATGGATCGACTGCACCCAGTCGAGCGCCGACGCCGCGTCGGACAGCTCGCCGACGCCGTTGTCGAACACGCCCTGGCTCTTGCCGACGCCGCGGAAATTGAACCGCAGCGTCGCGAAGCCGCGGCGTACGAACGTCTGGTAGAGCGCCATGACGATGCGGTTGTTCATCGTGCCCCCGCCCTGCGGATGGGGGTGGAGGATCATCGCCAGCGGCGCGCGAGGACGGGGGCCGGGGTTGAATCGGCCTTCGAGACGGCCTTCGGGGCCGGGAAAAATCACTTCGGGCATCGCACCTGCTATCAAAAATCGGGCGGGAACCGGGCAACAATCGCTGTGCACGGACGTGGCAGCCTATATAGAAGCGCCTTCCCTTTAAGCAATCTCGTGGACGACCGCTTGGCTGACCGACTCTATCTCGATCATGCGGCGACGACGCCGATGCTGAAGTCCGCGCGCGATGCGGTCGGTGCCGGCATGCTGCGCTGGGCCAATCCCTCGTCGCCGCATGGCGAAGGCCGCAAGGCGCGGGCCGCGCTGGAGGACGCGCGCGCACGGATCAAGACCGCGCTGGGCTGGTCGGGCGAGCTGATCCTCACCAGCGGCGCCAGCGAGTCGATCGCGCTCGCGCTGGGCCGGGCGCAGGCCGACGCCGTGCTGGTCTCGACGGTCGAGCATGACGCCGTCCATCGCGTAGCCCCCGAGGCCTATATCCTGCCGGTGCGCCCCGACGGGCAGGTTGCGCGCGACGCGCTGATCGGCCGGCTCGGCGCGCTGGGCGCCAAGCGTCCGCTGGTCGCGATCCAGTCGGTCAACAACGAGACCGGCGTGATCCAGCCGCTCGCCAAATTGGGGGCGGTGGTCAAAGATGCGGGCGGGCTGCTCTTCGCCGACTGTTCGCAGTCGGCCGGCAAGATCGCGCTGCCCGAGGCCGATCTGATCGCAATCTCGGCGCACAAGCTGGGCGGCCCCCCCGGCGTCGGCGCCCTGCTCGTCAAGGATCTGGGCATACTCGCGCCGACCGGCGGGCAGGAGCGCGGTTATCGCCCGGGCACCGAGAATCTGCCCGGCGCGCTCGGCCTCGCCGCCGCGCTCGAAGCGAATCGCAACTGGGTCGGGCGCGCCGGCGAGCTGCGTGCGCACATGGACGCGGCGATCGAGGCGGCCGGTGGCGTCGTCGTCGCCAAGGGCTCCGACCGGCTCGCGACGATCGCCAGCTATCGGATGCCGGGCGTCGCGGCGAGCGCGCAGCTGATCCAGTTCGACATGGCCGGGATCGCGGTATCGGCGGGCAGCGCCTGCTCGTCGGGTACGTTGCGGCCCAGCCATGTGCTGGCGGCGATGGGCTGGACCGAGACCGAGGCGAGCGAGGTCGTCCGCGTCAGTTTCGGACCCGACACCAGCCGCGCCGGCGTCTATCGCTTCATCGACAATTGGCGGCGCATGGCCAGCGATGCGCGGGCGCGGGCGGCATGACAGCGCCGATCTATCTCGATTATCAGGCGACCACGCCGCTCGCGCCCGAGGCGCTGGCGGCGATGCTGCCATGGCTGGAAAGCCAGCACGCCAATCCGCATTCCGCCCATGCCGCCGGCCGTGCAGCGAAAGCCGCGGTCGAGGTCGCGCGCGATGCGGTCGCGGCGCTGCTGCCGGCCGGCGGGGCGCTGAGCTTCACCGGCGGCGCGACCGAATCGCTCAACTGGGCGCTCAAGGGCGCGCCGGCCGGGCGGATCGTGACGATCGCGACCGAACATGCCGCCGTGCTCGATACGGTCGCGGCGCTGGCGACGCAGGGCCGCGATGTAACCGTGCTGCCCGTCGACCATGACGGGCTGGTCGATCTGGAGGCGGCGCGCGCGGCGATCAAACCGGGCGTGGCGATCGTCGCGGCGATGCTGGTCAACAACGAGATCGGCGTGATCCAGCCGGTCGGCGAACTGGCCCGGCTCGCCAAAGCCGCCGGCGCCTGGATGCTGTGCGACGCGGTGCAGGGCTATGGCCGCGTGCCGATCCCCGACGGCTGCGACCTGATCGCGATCAGCGCGCACAAGATCCACGGCCCCAAGGGCATCGGCGCACTGTGGCTGCGGGATAGCATCGCGCCGGCGCCGCTGCTGCATGGCGGCGGGCAGGAAGGCGGAATGCGCTCGGGGACGCTGAGTCCGGCTTTATGCGCGGGCTTCGGCGCTGCCGCGACGCTGATGGCCGAACGCCGCGACGCAGATGCCGACCATGTTGCCGCGCTGTGGGAGCACGCACGCGCCGCTTTCGCGGGCTGGGCGGTCAATGGATCGGAAACGCGGCGCTATCCGGGCAATCTCAACATCCGCCGCGACGGCATCGACGTCGCCCGCCTGATCTCGGACGTGCGCCCGGTCGCTTTCTCCGCCGGGTCGGCCTGTGCGAGCGGTTCGGGCCGGCCCAGCCATGTGCTGAAGGCGATCGGCCTCGACGATGCCGCGGCGCGCTCGAGCATCCGCCTCGGCTTCGGCCGCTACACCACCACCGACGAGCTCGATCGCGCGATCGCGCTGATCCTGCAGGCGACCGAACGGCAGGGTCTCAGGGCGGCATGATCCGCGTCCGCTTTCTCGGCGCCAATGGCGAACTGGCCAGCGAAGTGGCGGGCGCGGCGGGCGACCGCCTGCTCGATCTCGCCCAGGCCGACGGCCAGCCGCTGGAAGGCACGTGCGAGGGCCAGATGGCCTGCTCGACCTGCCACGTGATCGTCGACCGCGACGATTTCGCGAAGCTGAAGCCGGCCAGCGAGATGGAGGAGGACATGCTCGATCTCGCCGCCGGCGCGGGACGGAACAGCCGGCTGGCCTGCCAGATCTGGCTCGATGAAGCGTGGGACAGCCTGACGGTGCGGATTCCCGGCGAGGTCAGGAACATGCAGGGGCGTTGACAGGCCATGCAATCAGTGGGAATTTCGGTCGATGGCAATGATCGACATTCCCTTGGCCGACGACCTGGAGGCCCTGCTGGAAGCGCGCCTCAAGGTGGGTGATTATGCGAACATTGGCGACTATGTTCGCGACTTGATCCAGAGCGATCTCGCTGGCGCGTGGGAAATCGACAGCGACGTTGCAGCTGCGATCGATGAGGGCGAAGCGAGCGGCTATAGCGACAAATCGCTCGAACAGATTTTTGCGGAAGCGAGGGCGCAATACCTCTCAGGCTGAAAATCGGCCGAAGCGCAGAAAAGGACATCGCTAATATCTGGCGATATACGGTGCGCGAATGGGGCATAGACCAGGCGCAGTGTTATGAGGCTGATATTATTGCGGCAGCTGCCCTGCTCTGCCGCCATCCCGGACTCGGAAGTGCCCGTTTCTATCGTGGCAGATACTATCGGAAATGGAACGTCGGCCGACACCAACTGCTCTATCGGACAAGCAAGTCCGCCGTGATCATCGTGCGCGTTCTCCACGGCGCGATGGCTGGCGATTCATCACTGGGCTGAGGCCTTTCGATTGAGTTCAACTGCGGGTGGGGAGCGTCCACGACGGCAGATACAAATTTTTCCGATCGTTGACGGACTTCGTCATCCGCGCGATCCTCGAGGCATGGCTATGATGTACATCACGCTTCCTGACGAACTGAAAGCTCATATCGACGGCCTGATCGCGTGCGGGCGCTATGCGAACGCGGATGAGTTCGTGCTGACCGTCATCCGCGCAGATGAGGAGTCGTTCGATCACCTTGATGCGTTGATCCAGGAAGGACTCGACAGCGGCATGACCGATCTCAACTTCGACGAGGTCATTGCGCAAGCCAGGGCTCGCTCTCGATCGGGCATGGCCTGACGTCACCGACGCTCGATATGGCAATCTCGATGAAATCTGGCATAGCGGCACGCGTGGAATCGCCTCGCCTCTGACCGCGTCTGCGGGAGGTAGGCGTATCGAGCGTAGTGCACGTCGCATGGATCCCAAACGCCAGCTCGGCCGAGCCCTTGCCCTACGCCCGACTTTCCCCCATATGCGCCGCGGGAGTCGGGCGGACGATGCTCTCGCCAACCCGGTCAGGTCCGGAAGGAAGCAGCCGCAACGAATTCGTGTCGGGTCGTTCCGGCTCCCACCTTCGACGCAGATAGGCCGGTCCAATCGCTCGACTTCGCGCGCCGCGAGCGGGTAGGAGGGGGCGATGTCCGAATCTCCACAGCCCTATCGCGTCCTCGCCCGCAAATATCGCCCGCAGACCTTTGCCGAGCTGATCGGCCAGGATGCGATGGTCACCACGCTCGGCAACGCCATCAAGCGCGACCGGCTGGCGCATGCCTTCCTGCTGACCGGCGTGCGCGGGGTCGGCAAGACCTCGACCGCGCGGCTGATCGCCAAGGCGCTCAACTGCATCGGGCCGGACGGGCAGGGCGGACCGACCATCGATCCGTGCGGCGTCTGCGAGCCCTGCGTCGCGATCGCCGAAGGGCGCCATATCGATGTGATCGAGATGGACGCCGCCAGCCACACCGGCGTCGACGACGTCCGCGAGATCATCGACGCCTCGCGCTATGCGGCGGTCTCGGCGCGCTACAAGGTCTATATCGTCGACGAGGTCCACATGCTGTCGAAGAACGCGTTCAACGCGTTGCTGAAGACGCTCGAGGAGCCGCCGGCGCACGTCAAATTCCTGTTCGCGACCACCGAGGTCAACAAGGTGCCGGTAACGGTGCTGTCGCGCTGCCAGCGCTTCGACCTCCGCCGGATTTCGGCCGAACTGCTCGCCGGCCATTTCCGCAAGGTCGTCGAAGCGGAGGCGGTCACCGCCGAGGACGAGGCGCTGGCGCTGATCGCGCGTGCGGCCGAAGGGTCGGCGCGCGACGGGCTGTCGATCCTCGACCAGGCGATCGCCCATGCAGGACTCGAGGGCAATGAAGGCGTCAGCGCCGCGCAGGTCCGCGACATGCTCGGCCTGTCCGATCGCGGCGCCGTGCGCCGGCTGTTCGGCCTGCTGCTCGAGGGCGATGCGCGCGCGGCGCTGACCGCGCTGCGCGATCAATATGATCTCGGCATCGATCCGGTCGCGCTGCTGCGCGACCTGCTCGGCACCGCACATGGCGTGACGCTGGCCAAGATCGGCGGCATCGACGATCCTGCGCAGTCGGTCGAGGAGCGCGAGGCGCTCGGCACATGGTCGCAGTCGCTGTCGTTCGCGGCATTGCACCGCCTGTGGCAATTGCTGCTCAAGGGCCATGACGAGGTCGCGCGCGCGGCGCTGCCGCTGGAGGCGGCGGAAATGGCGCTGTTGCGCGTGATCCACGCCTCCGAAATGCCCGATCCCGGCGAACTCGCGAAGCGGCTCGCGCGCGGCGAGGGCTTGGCTGCACCGCAGGGCGCTGTATCGCAGGCCCCCGTATCGCAGGCCCCCGTATCGCAAGCCCCTGTATCGCTGCCGGCGAGCGGTGGTGCGCCGCAGCCGCAGGCCGCTGCCGGACCGAGCTATCCGGTCGACTTCCCGGCGCTGGTCCAGTTGCTCGGCGATCGCGGCCGGCTCCAGCTCCAGCAGCAGGTCCATGACTATATGGGGCTCGTGCGCTATGCGCCGCCCGAGCTGGTGCTGCGGCCTTCGCGGCCGGTTTCGCCCGACTTCAACCGCCAGCTCGCCGAAGCGCTCAAGGGGCTGACCGGCGGGAACTGGACCGTCGCCCTCGGTGAGGGCGAGGCGCAGCCGACCTTGCTGGAGCAGGAGAAGATGCGCGAAAATGTAGCGCGCGACGCGATTCTTGGCGAACCGCTGGTCCGCGCAACCGTCGACGCCTTTCCCGGCGCCGAGCTGATCGACTATGAAACGCCCGAATCGAGGAGCGCGACACTATGAAAGATCTCAACGACATCTTCGAGATGGCGAAAAATGCCCAGGCCGAGTTGGAGAAGGCGCAGGCCCGGCTCGACACGATCGAGGTGGAAGGTGCGTCCGGCGGCGGGCTGGTCAAGATCCGCGCCAGCGCCAAGGGCCGGATCATCGCCATCGACATCGACGAATCGCTGCTCGCGCCGGCGGAGAAGCAGATGCTCGAGGATCTGATCGCGGCCGCGATCAACGATGCGCGGAGCAAGGCGGATGCGGCCTCGAGCGTCGAGATGAGCAAGATGACGTCGGGCCTGCAGCTGCCGCCGGGGTTCAAGCTGCCGTTCTAAAACCGGAACATTTCTCTCCCGGGCCGCGTTCGGTGCGGCATGAAGGCTCAGGAGATATGACATGACCGAAGAACGAATCGTCGAACGCACCGACGGCATCTCCAGCGAACGCGTCACCGAACGCGGTGCGCCCTCGACCACGATCGTCGAGCGGCGCGGCGGCGGCGGCGGACTTCTGATCGGCCTTGCCGCTCTGATTGCGGTCCTGATCGTCGGCTATATGCTGATCGCGCAGAACAATCGCGAGGACGCGCGGACGGAGGCGGTGACCAAGGTCGTCGGCGATGCCGGCGATGCCGTCGCGGGTGCTGCCGACAAGGTGGGCACCGCGGCCGACAAGGCCGCCGACAAGCTCGAAGGCAACAAATAAGTGTCGACGGTTCCGGGCATCGCGCCCGGAACCGTGGTCGCGGCGAAGCGTTCACCATGCTGGACGGAGGAGGTCCGGATGGTTCGCCTGCATCGACTTACCCGGCATAGCGTCGCCGATGCGGTTCCGCCGTCGCGTCCGCAGCGCCGCCCGATCCGGATTATGCCCGATACGCCTGCGCCGGTGCGATTAGCCGCGTTCCTGTTCGCGGTCTCTGTGATCCTGGGTTTCGGGATTTGGGCGGTGATCCTGGCAGAACTTTTCTGATTGCGATCATTTCAGGCAGGCATCGAGTCCTTCGCGGCTGACGATGCCGATCCGTGCGGCGATCGAATTGCCGTAGCGCCGCGTGAATCCCTTAGGCTCGACTGCACCGCGCTTCTTGGGCAAGGGCAACACCGCCGCGATCCGAGCCGCTTCGGACGGACTGAGACGATCGGCATCATGGTTGAAATAGCGCTGGGCGCCGGCATTGGCGCCATAGGTCGCGATCCCCGTCTCGGCGACGTTGAGATAGACTTCCATGATCCTTTTCTTGCCCCACACCGTCTCGATCAGCAGCGTGAAATACGCTTCGAGACCTTTGCGGAAATAGCCGCCGCCCTGCCACAGGAACACGTTCTTGGCGGTCTGCTGGCTGATCGTCGACCCGCCGCGGATCTTCCCGCCGCGCAGATTGCGCTTGTAGGCATTTTCGATCGCCTTGGTGTCGAAGCCGCCATGCGTGCAGAATTTCGAATCCTCGGCGGCGATCGCGGCGCGGGCCATGTCGGGGTCCATCGCCGACAGGTTCATCCAGTCCTTCGAGATGCTGCTGCCGCTGGCGAGATCGCCGATCATCGTCCAGGTGATCGGCGGCGGCACGAAGCGGTAGACCGCGGTCATCACCACCGACAGCACGATGAAGCCCAATATGGAACGGCCGATCCACCAGCCGATGCGATAGGGGAGGGAGCGCTTTTTCGCCTTGGCCATCGACAGCGACTAGCAAGCCGGTGCCGCGAGGTGAAGTCGCATCAGAACTCCTGGCGCGACTTCAAGCTCCGCTTCCCGATCTCCGAAATCCGATCTCCGGCCTCAGAGCGCCGGCAACAGCCGGCGCTCGCCGGCGATGCGCATCATCGCCTTCTGCAGCTTGTCGAACGCCCGCACCTCGATCTGGCGCACGCGCTCGCGCGAGACGCCATAGACCTGGCTGAGTTCCTCGAGCGTCTTGGGTTCCTCGGCCAGCCGGCGTTCCGTCAGGATATGCTGTTCGCGATCGTTGAGCGCGGTCATCGCCTCCAGCAACATGCTGTGACGCACATCCTTTTCCTCGGCATCGGCCAGCCGCTCGTCCTGCAGTTGATCGGTGTCGGCCAGCGCGTCCTGCCACTGGCCCTCGCCATCCTCGCGCAGCGAGACGTTGAGCGACGTGTCGCCGCCCATCGCCATGCGGCGATTCATGCTGATGACCTCGTCCTCGGTCACGCCGAGATCGGTCGCGATCTTGAGAACGTGCTCGGGCTTCAGATCGCCGTCCTCGAACGCGTCGATCTGATTCTTCATCCGACGCAGGTTGAAGAATAATTTCTTCTGGGCCGCAGTGGTGCCGATCTTCACGAGGCTCCACGAGCGCAGGATGAATTCCTGGATCGAGGCGCGGATCCACCACATCGCATAGGTGGCGAGGCGGAAGCCGCGATCGGGCTCGAACTTCTTCACGCCCTGCATCAGGCCGATATTGCCCTCGCTGATCAGCTCGCTGACCGGCAGGCCATAGCCACGATAGCCCATCGCGATCTTGGCGACGAGCCGCAGATGGCTGGTGACGAGTTTCGCCGCCGCTTCCGGATCCTGATGTTCCTGAAAGCGTTTCGCGAGCATATATTCCTCCTCGGGGGTGAGGAGCGGAAACTTGCGGATCTCCGACAGATAACGGTTGAGGCTCGCCTCGCCGCCCAGAGCGGGGATCGTAGCCGGGGCGTTGCCAGTCTGTGCCATGATATTCAAATCTCCCTGGTCGCGCATCGGCGACTCTGTATCGAATCTTTGTAGCAGTCTATACGGCAAGCAGGCTGAACAGTTCCTGCATATCGGGCGGAATTTCACTATCGAACGACAAAGCGCGGCTTGTCACGGGGTGAATGAAGCCCAGATGCGCGGCGTGCAGCGCCTGCCGCGCGAACCCCAGCTCCCGCAGAATCGCGCGATGCGGCGGGCGGGTGCGGCCATAGACCGGATCGCCGAGCAGCGCGTGACCGAGCGACGCCATGTGGACGCGCACCTGATGCGTGCGCCCGGTTTCCAGCCGGCATTCGACCAGAGCGGCGTCCCTCAGCGGCTTCAGCGTGCGAAAATGCGTGACCGCGCGCTTGCCGCGGCCGTCCGCCACGATCGCGATCTTCTTGCGATCGTGCGGCGAGCGGGCGAGCGGCGCGTCGACGATGCCCGCAGGCGGGTTCGGCCGGCCGCCGACGATCGCGCGATAGCGGCGGTCGATGCTGTGCGCGGCGAACATCGCGGCCAGGCCCTCATGCGCCTTGTCGGTCTTGGCGACGACCATCAGCCCCGACGTATCCTTGTCGATGCGGTGGACGATGCCCGGCCGTGCAACCCCGCCGATGCCCGACAGGCGCCCGGCGCAATGGTGGAGCAGGGCGTTGACCAAGGTACCGTCGAGATTGCCCGCGGCCGGATGGACGACCAGCCCCGCCGGCTTGTCGACCAGCAGCAGATGCTCGTCCTCGAACGGGATCACCAGCGGGATGTCCTGGGCTTCGTTGTGAAGTGCGCGTGCCGTCGGCACGGCGACGCTGAACGACTGGCCTTCGCGCGCCTTGACCGCGGGATCGCGCACCGCGGCGCCGTCACGCCAGACATGACCCTCGGCGATCAGCGCCTTCAGCCGCTCGCGCGACAGGTCCGGCAAAGCGCCGGCGAGCGCACGGTCGAGTCGCACGCCATCGGCGGCCGCGCCGATCACGGTGTTGAAAGTAGAAACCCCCGCGTCCATCGACTAGGAATCTGGGGATGACGGTCGCGATATCAAGGGTCCTGCTCGACACGTTGCTGGCGGAGGCCGCAGCATCCCCCGACGTCGAGATTTGCGGCCTGTTGCTGGGTTGCGAGGCGCGGATCGCGGCGGCGCTGCCCGCCGCCAACATCGCCGCCGATCCGGCGCGGCGCTTCGAGATCGATCCGCGCGTGCTGTTCGCCGCGCATCGTGGCGCGCGCGCCGGCGGTCCCCAGGTGATCGGCCATTATCACTCGCATCCCAGCGGCCGGGCCGAGCCGAGCGCGTCCGACGCGGCGGCAGCGCTCTCCGGCGAATATTGGCTGATCCTGTCCGGCGGCGCGGCGCGGCTGTTCCGCGCGGTCTCGGCGGGGCCGATCGCCGGCCGGTTCGACCCCGTGGACCTGACGAACTGAGGTTCGATGTGCTTGCATCCGGTTGGGGCAACCGTCACAAGGGCGCCGGAACACGCCCTGCGGGAACACCGAAGTCCATGACGATCAATGCCGTCGATTTTGCCAGCCTGCTCTGCTCGCGCCTGTGCCACGATCTGCTGAGTCCGGTCGGCGCGCTCAACAACGGCCTCGAATTGCTGGCCGACGAACATGATCCCGACATGCGCCAGCGCTGCCTCGACCTGCTGTCGGAGAGCGCGCGCGCATCGGCCAACAAGCTGAAATTCTTCCGGCTGGCGTTCGGCGCGGCCGGCGGCTTCGGCGAGACGGTCGATACGCGCGAGGCCAAGGCCGCGATCGAGGGGCTGTTCGGACCCGAAGGCAAGGTCGAGCTCAACTGGCTGGTCGAGGCGCCGGCGCTGAGCAAGACCGCGATCAAGGTGTTGCTGAACCTGGCGCTGATCGCCGGCGACGCGCTCGTCCGCGGCGGACGGCTCGACGTCGCCGCCGAGCAGGCGGGCCAGACCACCGAGATCGTCGTGCGGGCGGAGGGGCCGCGGCTGATCCTCGATCCCGAACTGCGCAAGGCGCTGCAGATCGATCTCGGCGACATCGCCGCGCTCAGCCCGCGCGCGGCCGCGGCGTGGCTGGCGCACCAGCTGGTGATCGGCAGCGGCGGTTCGATCCAGGTCTCCGATCCCGCCGAACCTGCTTTGCTGTTCGGCGCGGTGATCGGCACGGGCAAGCCGGCGTGAGACCATAGCCGCCCCCCTTGCGGTCTAAGCTATGCACACATCTCCATTTTCTGCGAGGTTTCAGATGCCTAAGCCCCTCCCCTTCAGGGGAGGGGTTGGGGTGGGGGCGAGCGAAGCGAGCTTTTCAGCCACTTTTCCGCGCGTTCCGATCGACATCGAGTGCTTCTTCTGACTCCCCCACCCCAACCCCTCCCCTGAAGGGGAGGGGCTAAGTCCGGCGCGATCCGGCGATGTGTGCATAGCTTAGCGCAAGCGGTCGAGGGGCAAGCGTCCATCACCATAAGCGCATCTTAACCATTGCCGGCCCAGAAGGGGATCTTCCGTCGGGCGAGGCAAATGGACGATCTTCTAAGCGAATTCATCGCCGAAACCCGTGAGACGCTCGAGGCGATCGCGGGTGAAATCGTCGCCTGGGAGGCGGAACCGGGCGACCGGTCGCGGCTCGATGCGATTTTCCGTTTCGTTCACACGGTCAAGGGCAGCTGCGGCTTCCTCGATCTGCCGCGGCTCGCGCGCCTGAGCCACGCCGCCGAGGATGTGCTCGCCGCCGCGCGCGACGGCACGCGCAAGCCCGATGCCGGGCTCGTCAGCGCGGTGCTCGCGATCATCGACCGGATCGGCGACATCGTCGAGGCGATCGACGCCGGCGAGGCCTTTCCCGACGACAATGAGGACGCGCTGATCACGGCGCTGTCCGAGGGCGCCGAGGCGGCGTCGGTGCAGACCGGGGTCGTCACGACCGCGACCGCGCGCGCGCCGGCGCGCAGCATCAGGCTGCCGATCGAACTGCTCGACCGGATGATGGCCGGCATCTCCGACATGGTGCTCGCGCGCAACGAATTGTCGCGGCGCCTGCGTGGCGCATCGGGCGATCCCGGCATCGAGGCGGCGTTCGAGCGGCTGTCGACCAGCGTCGCCGAAATGCGCGAGACGATCACGCGCACGCGCATGCAGCGGATCGAGAATCTGTTCGGCGCGCTGCCGCGGATGGCGCGCGATACCGCGCAGGAACTGGGCAAGACCATCGACCTGCGGGTCGAGGGCGCCGATGTCGAGCTCGACCGCGAGATGATCGACATGATCCGCGATCCGCTGACGCACATCGTCCGCAACGCGATCGACCATGGCATCGAGCAGGCCGATGCGCGCGCCGCCGCGGCCAAGCCGCGCGCCGGCCAGCTCGTCGTCAGCGCGCGCCAGTCGGGCAACCAGATCGTGATCGAGGTGGCCGATGACGGCCGCGGGCTCGATCCGCGCCGGCTCGTCCAGCGCGCCGTCGAGGTCGGCATCCTCAGCGAGGAGCGCGCGGCAGCTTTGTCCGATCAAGCGAAGCTCAACCTGATCTTCGAGCCCGGCTTCACCACCACCAGCGCGGTCACCGCGATCTCGGGCCGCGGCGTCGGCATGGACGTCGTCCGCTCGAACATCGAGCGGATCGGCGGCACCGTCGAACTGGAGAACCGCCGCGGCACCGGCCTGCGCGTGACGTTGCGCGTGCCGCTGACGCTGACCATCATCGGCGCGCTGACGGTCGGCGCCGGCGGCCTGCGCTTCGCGCTGCCGCGCGCCGCGATCGACGAAATCATTCATGACGGCAGCGACATGCTGCGGATCGACCGCGCCGGCGACAGCCGGATCGCCACCATCCGCGACCGCAGGCTGCCGCTGGTCGACCTCGAGACGCTGCTCGGCCTCGACGTGGAACAGAGCCGCCATGGCCGCACTTTGGTGCTGCTGCGCCCCGCCGGCGGCGAAAGCTATGCGCTGGGCGTCGCCACGGTGTTCGACCATGAGGAATTAGTGATCAAGCCGGCCTCGCCGCCGGTGATGGCGACCGGCGCCTATGCCGGCGAATCGCTGCCCGACACCGGCGTGCCGATGCTCCTGCTCGATCCCGCCGGGCTGGCCGCGCTGGCGGGTATCCGTTCGGACCAGGCGCACCGTGCCGCGCCGGTCGCCGCCAATGAGGACGATGTCGTCGACACGGTGCAGGCAATCCTGTTCCACGATCTCGATGGCCAGCTGCGCGCGATCCGGCTGGGCGTGGTCGAACGCATCGACGACGTGCCGGCCGAGGGCATCAGGGTGACGGCCGGTCGGCTGCGCGTACCGCTCGACGGCGGCATGCTGCCGCTCGCCGCCTGCGAGATCCCGCCGGGCCGCGCAACGGTCAAGATCCTGCGGCTCAGTGACGGCGTTTCGGAGATCGGCTATGCGGTCGACGATATCATCGACGTCGTCGATCTGCCGGTCGAGTGCATGCCCTCGCCGATCCCGGGCCGCGTTGCCGGCGTCACGATGGTCGATGGCATGCCGGTGGAGATCATCGACGCGCACTGGCTGTTCGGCGAAGATCTGCAAGCGCCGCCAGCGCTCGCCGAACGCCCGCTCTGCCTGCTCGATGGCGAGGATCGCTGGACGCGCGACATATTGCGTCCGCTGGTCGAGGCCGCGGGCTATCGCGTCGCCTTCCACGGTGAAGGCGCCGCCGCCGATGCGACCGTGATCGTCAGCAGCCGCGCTGCCGCGATCGTCGGCGAGGCCGCGCCGGTGCTGCGGCTGCGTCGCGAGCCGGCCGCCGAGGGACCGCAGGACGACAGCGTCTATCGCTATGACCGCGTCGCCTTGCTCGATCGCCTCGCCTCGCTTGCTGCAACCGGGAGGCGCTGAGCCATGGACGCGCTCTACCTGATCGCGACGATCGCCGGGCAGCCGGTCGCGATCGAATCCGACCGCGTCGATTCGGTGGTCGATCTCGCGGCGATCACGCCGGTGCCGCTGGCGGCGGCGCATATCGCCGGCCTCGCCGCGCTGCGCAGCAAGGTGATCACCGTGATCGATCCGGCCACGGCGCTGGGCGTACGTCCCGCCGGTCAGAAGGTGGTGAGAGGCCGTGCGGTGGTGATGGCAGTCGACGGGCACCAGTTCGGCGTGCTGGTCGATTCGGTCGAGGACGTCACGACGATCGCCGCCGAACCGCATCCGGTGCGTGCGCCCCTGGGCGAAGGCTGGGCGAAGGTCGCGCTCGGCGCGATCGAATATCACGATGAAACATTGCTGCTGATCGATCCGATGCGGTGGTGATGTCCGGTTCTTAACGGCCTGCTTACGCTTTGCGGCGTAAGCCGCTCCCGGTTTCCCGATTATATTTGCGGAGCATCATGAGCAAAACCTGTCTGGTCGTCGATGACTCCAAGGTCATTCGCAAGGTCGCCCGCCACATCCTGGAGACGCTCCACTTTTCGGTGGAGGAGGCGGCTGACGGTCAGGAAGCGCTGAACGCCTGCACCGCGGCGGCGCCCGACGTCGTGCTGCTCGACTGGAACATGCCGGTGATGAGCGGCATGGAGTTCCTGCGCGCGCTGCACGCCAGCGATATCGTCAACAAGCCCAAGGTCGTGTTCTGCACCACCGAGAACGGCATCGGCCATATCCGCGCGGCGATCGAGGCGGGCGCGGACGAATATGTGATGAAGCCGTTCGATCGCGACACGCTGCAATCCAAGCTTCAGCTCGTGGGCCTTTGCTGAAGGGTCTGGTCGTGGCAAGCGCTCCCTCCGGTGCAAGAGCGGGGCCGCCGCTCCAGCGTGAGCGCGCGATCCGGCTCCTGATCGTCGACGACAGTGCGGTGGTGCGCGCGGTGTTCAGCCGGATGCTGCAGCCGCACGAGCAATTCCACATTGCGGCGATGCTGCCCGATGCCGCCGGTGCGCTCGATTTCCTCGTCGATCATCGCGTCGACGTGATCCTGCTCGATATCGAGATGCCCGGCATGGACGGACTGACCGCGCTGCCGCGGCTGATCGCCGCCAGCCATGGCGCGCGTGTGCTGGTCGTCTCCTCAGCGGCCGAGGCGGGTGCGGTCGCGACGCTGAAGGCGCTGGCGCTGGGCGCTGCCGACACACTCGCCAAGCCGGGAGCCGAGGCGTTTCGTGGCCGCTTTGCCGACACGCTGGCGGAACGGCTGCTGCGGCTGGGACGGGCCGACTCGGTCGTGGCGCCGACCGGTGCCGAACCCAACCCGGTCGAAACCTGGGGAAGCGGCCCGGCATTGCGGCCGTCGTCGGTCGAGCCGGTCTGCTGCCTGGCGATCGGCGCCTCGACCGGCGGCATCCATGCGCTGGCCGACCTGTTCCGGACGATGCCCGCCACGTTCGACGCGCCGATCCTGATCACCCAGCATCTGCCGGCCAATTTCATGGGCTTTTTCGCGTCGCAGGTCGCGGCGATGGCCGGCCGGCCCACCGAGGTCGCGCAGGACGGCATGCGGCTGCGCAACGGCGCGATCCTGATCGCGCCGGGTGACGCGCATCTGGGACTTGCCGGCCGCGGCGACCGAGTGATCGTGTCGCTGGGCCATCAGCCCTCGGTCTCGGGTTGCATGCCTTCGGTCGATCCGATGCTGGAGAGCGTCGCCGAAGCCTATGGCGCGGGCGGGCTCGCGATCATCCTCAGCGGCATGGGGCGCGACGGCCAGGACGGCGCGACGCGGCTGGCGGCGGCCGGCGGCACGGTCCTGGCGCAGGACCAGGCGAGTTCGGTGGTGTGGGGGATGCCGGGCGCGGTGGCGCGCGCCGGACTCTGCAGCGCGATCCTGCCGCCCGCTTTGCTCGGCGCCCGCGTGCAGCGGCGTGGCCGGGCATGACCTCCGGCAGCGCGATCCGGGTTCTCGCCAGCCTGCTCGAGGCGCGCACCGGCCAGCAAGTCGCGCCGAGCCGCCACTGGCGGATCGAATCGTCGCTCAAACCGCTGCTGCGCGCCGAGGGTCTCGATTCGCTCGACGGGCTGATCAACCGGCTGCTCGGCGGCCACGAATCGAAACTGGCCGACGCGATCGTCGAGGCTTTGCTCAACAACGAGACCTCGTTCTTCCGCGACCAGGGCGTGTTCCAGCTGCTCGATGGCCAGGCGCTGGAGGCGATCCGGACGCAACGCGCCGGCGTGCGCCGGCTGCGAATCTGGTGCGCCGGCTGTTCGACGGGCCAGGAAGCCTATTCGCTGGCGCTCGGCTTTTTCGCCGATGTGCCGCGCTGGGCCGGCTGGCAGATCGAGATCGTTGCCACCGACGTCTCCGGGCGCGCGATCGATCAGGCGCAGAAAGGCGAATATACCCAGTTCGAAATCCAGCGCGGCCTGCCGGTCGGCATGATGATCGGCTGGTTCGACCAGCAGCGCGAAACCTGGATCGCCAAGCCCGAACTGCGCGCAGCGGTGCGCTTCCGCCGGCACAACATGCTCGACGGACCACCGACGCTGGAGCCGTTCGACGCGATCCTGTGCCGCAACGTGCTGCTCTATTTCGCGCCCGATGTCAGAACCCGCGCCTTCGCCATGATGCGCAAGGCGATCGCGCCGGACGGTGTGCTGATGCTGGGCGCCGGCGAGACGGTGATCGGCCAGACCGAAGCCTTCGCCGCCAGCCGCCGCTGGCGCGGACTCTATCGCCCGGCCGGGGCGGAGAGCGAGGACCTGCAACTGAGGGCGGGGTGAGGCGGGGAGGCGTGCCGGTGGGTCGCGCTCGGTCGCAGATCGTCGCCGATTCGTTGGCGTCGTTGCAACCTCACGCGATCACCGCCATGCGGCTGCAACTCAGCCGCCCTTGAATGGGGCCGTATCGAAATAGTCGCGCCAGGCGACGATCTGCCCCCCGCGCACTTCAAACGCCCCCATCGCGCGGATGCCCGGCTCGTGGATCCTGCCTTCTGTGTCGATCCTGCGATCGACGCGCTCGGTGAGCACGACATCGCCATGCGAAGCGATGTGCAGAGTCTCGACGTCGAATGCGTGAATGCCTGCGCTCTGTTCGAACCTCTCCAGCAATGCGATGGCCTCCTCCGGTCCGGTCGTGCTGACAAGTCCGACATTCTCCCACACGGCCCCGGGTGCGAGATACCGTCTGAAGGCGGCGTGCAGATCTGCTTTGGTTGGGCCCCAGGCGCCGAGAAAATCGACGATGGTCCCGGTGGCATCGGTCATTGCAACATCCCCTTCATGGCATTTCGCCCGGCTCGCTTCGACCCTGACCCGTATCGCAGTCGAGCCGATGGGACAAATGATCAAATCGGCCGTCCGGCGCAGCGGTTTTGACCTGCTCCGATGCGTAAAATATGCACGCGTAAGATCGATATCATTATAGATAACGGGATAGAATCGGAAATATATTTAATAATAATTATAATGGTATAATCGTGAATTATTGAGTAAATCTAACCTATATTTAAAATGATAACATTTATAATTCTTTTTTGTCGGAAAGATTTAACGGACGATGCAGCGAGATCTCTCGAAAATGTCAGCCTTGGCGCCAAGCCTCTGACATCAGGGCCCCGGGCGGGGGCGACCGGCACAGGGTGGCCGGCGAGCAATCATCACCACGGAAAAAAAGCCCGCAGCCGGCGTCACATCGAGAATTCCCTTCGGCCGCCACTTCGGGCTAGGGGCGATCCCATGACCAGGGGGGTTCAGAGAGGACTCGGGCCGCGCGACCTGATGGTGGCGGCGGTGATGAACGTGCTGTGGGGATTGAACATCGTCGCGGTGAAGATGGCGGTCGAGAGCATTGCGCCGATGACGGCGGCGGCGCTGCGCCAGGGGATCGTGTTCATCGTCTGCGCCAGCGCGCTGAAGATCGTGCCCGGCCGGATGCGGGCCTTGCTCGCGCTGGGGGTGCTGTCCGGGGGGCTGTTCTACATCTGCATCAACCTGTCGCTGGCGGTTGCAGACAATGTCTCGGCGCTGGCGATCGCCGGGCAATTGGGCGTGCCTTTTTCGCTGCTGCTCGCGGTGTTCGTGCTCAAGGAGCGGATCCATGGCGCGCGAATTGCCGGGATCGCGCTGTCGATCGCCGGCGTCGTGCTGCTGGTGTTCGATCCTTCGGCAGGCAAGGAAGCGCCGGGACTGTTGCTGACCGCCGCGTCGAGTTGCATCTGGGCGATCTGTTCGCTGATCCAGCGCCAGCTGATCGGTGTGCCGGTGCTGACGATCTACGCCTGGATCGGGCTGGCCGGCTTCATCGTGCTGGCGCCGATCGCGGTCGCAACCGAGCCGGCGGCGGTTGCGGCGCTGCCGCATCTGCCGCTGCGCGATCTCGGCTGGGTGATGTTCTCGGCGATCGGATCGACGGTGATCGGGCAGGGATCGATGTCGTGGCTGCTGCAGCGCCATCCGGTCAGCACGATCATCCCGCTGACGCTGGCCGCGCCGATCATTTCGGTCGTCACGGCATCGCTCTTCTTCCGCATTCCGATTACTGTGCTTATGGTGGTGGGCGGCGTCACCGCTCTGGTGGGTGTCGCCATCGTCACGATCCGTACGGCGCGTGCCGATTATCCGGAATAGAAAGTGCGGGTTGAATGATATCGGCGATGATCGAAACGCCTTCGCCGAACTTCGACGAGCGCACGCTGCCGGTGTCGATCCTCGTCCTGCATTATACCGGCATGCGCGATGGCGCCGAGGCGATCGAATGGCTGGCCAATCCCGAATCGAAGGTGTCGGCGCATTATGTCGTGTCCGAAGACGGGCAGATCGTGCGCATGGTCGACGAGAGCAAGCGCGCCTGGCACGCGGGCCGGTCCTGGTGGCGCGGGGTGACCGACATCAACAGCGCCTCGATCGGGATCGAGATCGTCAATCCCGGCCATGAATTCGGCTACCGGCCATTTCCCGAAGAGCAGATCGATGCGCTGGTGCCGCTGGTGAACGACATCGTCGGCCGGTACGGCATCACCCGCGGCAACATCGTCGGCCATTCGGACATCGCGCCGGCGCGCAAGCGCGATCCCGGGGAATTGTTTCCATGGGCGCGGCTGGCGCGGCTGCGGCTGGCCCTGCCGCGGCCGACGAAGAATCTGATGGATCCCGGCTGGACCGATGGCGGCTTCCTGCTCGCGCTCGAGCGGTTCGGCTATGACGTTGCCGACCGGATGGCGGCGATCATGGCGTTTCAGCGCCGCTATCGCCCCGAATTGATCGACGGCGAGGTCGACGGCGAATGCCGCGCGATCCTGCTGGCGCTGCTGCTGCCGCGACCCCAGGGCGACGAATAGCCCTTGTCCCTTCGCTCGGCGCCGCTCGAGTGTCTCGACTGCGCGCGCCAGGAACGGTCGCCGTTGCGGGCCGGTGCCTCCGCGCTCACACCGCGGTGACGCTCACCCTGACATCCATCTCGATGAAATCCTCGGCCGCGCCGGCATAGCCGCCGGTGACGGGCATGATCTGCGCGTTGCACCGGCCGACCGCGGCGGCGACGAGATTGGCGGAGCCGAGCCGTGCATGGGTCGGATCGAACGCCGTCCAGCCGGCGCAGGGCAGATAGACTTCGGCCCAGGCATGGGTGGAGCCGGCGTCGTCGAGCGCGGCATCGGGATCGAACATATAGCCGGAGACCGCGCGCGCACCGAAGCCGAGGTGGCGGACGGTATCGATGAACAGGGCGGCGATGTCGCGGCACGATCCGCTGGCGAGCGCGAGCGTTTCGAGCGGCGATTGCGTGCCGGCTTCGTCGCGCGTGCGATAGGCGATGTGCGGCAGCAGGCCGCCGTTGATGTCCTTGAGCAGCGAGAGCGTGTCGGTGCGCGTGCCATAGACGAAGCCGCGCGCCCATGCCGCGAGCCTGCCGTCGGGATCGGCATGCTGCGGCTGGAGCATCGCGCCGAGATCGAGCCGGTCGTCCTCGGGATAGGCGAACGGCCAGCTATGCGCTTCGGGCGCGATCCGCAGGATCGGCCACGCCGACGCCGATTGTTCGACCGTGACGTCGCTGGCGATCACGAGTTCGACGGTCTCGCCGGCGAAACTGGCGGTCGCGATCAAATTGCCGAACACGTCCTGCGCCCATTCCAGCCCGGCGTCGGGCGTGCAGGTCAGCGCGCTGTCCAGAACGGCCAGTTCGTGGCTGCCGCGCGGGAACAGCATCAGCCGGTGCGGCTGGAGCGACACCGGGCGGCGATAGCGATAGATCGTGTCGTGTCGGATGCGGAGCTTCACTGCCGTGGCCGCTTGAGCCCGACGGCACGCAGCGCTTTTTCGATGATCGCGCGGATGCCGCGGGCCGGTGGCGGGACCGGCTCCGGTTGCCGTGGCGTGGGCGGGAACGTTGCAATCGCCGGTGGCAGCGATTGCGTTGGCGGGGCCGTCGACCTCGGGGCCGGCGGCATCGGCGATGGCGTCGGGGCTGCCTTCGGCTTTGCAACCGGCGGGCGGGCCGGTGTCGGCAATGCGATGGGAGCGGGCAACACGATGGGAGCCGGTGTCGCAATGGAAGCCGGCGTCGGGACCGGCGCTGGCGCCGGACGTGGACGCGGCGTCGGGCGCGAAGACGGCGGGGCGGCGTCGACCGCCTCCAGCAAGCCCCAGAAGCGCGCGATGTGGCGCGTCGAGGAGATGCCCGCCTCGATCATATGTGGTCCGCTGACGCCGTCGCCGTCTTCGCCCAGCGTGTCCAGCGGCGTGCCGTGGCCCATGCCGTCTATGCTGTAATCCTCGATCACGACTCGGCCGCCACGATCGCACCAGATCCGGCGCGGATGGCCATCGACGCTTTCAACGCGGGTCGGCGCGGGTGCGACGCCGTGCAGTGCGCGCCACTGCCGGAAGATCGCCTCCGCGTTCGACGGCACCACAGTCGCGTCGTCGGTCCCGTGCCAGATCGAGATCGTCGGCCACGGCCCCTGATGATCCGATGCCGCCCGCACTGCTGCCGCCAGCCCCTCCTCGTCGGGGCCGCCGGCGCCACGCATCCGGTCGAGCGCCTGCATGGTCGACGCGGCGGTGCCATAGGGCAGGCCGGCGATGATCGCGCCGCCGGCGAACAGCTCGGGCCACGTCGCCAGCATCACCGACGTCATCGCGCCGCCGGCGGACAGTCCGGTGACGAAGATGCGCGCCGGATCGATCGGGTGGCGCGCGACCATCGCCGCGATCATCTGCCGGATCGACAGCGGTTCGCCGCCGTCGCGGCGCATGTCTTCGGTCTGGAACCAGTTGAAGCAGAGATTGAAATTGTTCGAGCGCCGCTGTTCGGGAAACAGCAGGGCGAAGCCATGGCGGTCGGCGAGCCGCGACCAGCCCGATCCATGATCGTAGACGGCGGCATTCTGCGTGCAGCCGTGCATCACGACGACGAGCGCGGCACCATCGGCGAGGCCGGCCGGCACATAGGTCCGCGCGCGCAACGCGCCCGGATCCGAGCCGAAATCAACGATGTCGGTCAGCCGGTCGAGGACCGCCTCGGGCGTCTGGCCGAGTCCGTCGCGGATCGCCGAAAGCCGGGCGATAGTATCGGACAGAGCTGTCATCTCGATCGTCTCCCGGCCCGGATCAGCCCGGCAAGCGGCGTCTGTTGCTGCACTGCACAATAAATGACGCTGGGGCAAGCCTGCTATCGGATCGACGCCTTGCGCCGATCCCGCTCTACAGGCTCCGGTACGCGTCGCGGGCGAGCGCGGCGGCGAGATCGCCCGGATCGACGGTGCAATAGCGGGTCGTACCGCCGTCGCGAATCACGAGGATGGTCCCGATACGCAGCCAGGTCGTGCGCTCGATGCCCTCATGCGCTTCCTCGTCCGTCTCGACATCGTAGCTGCCGGCCGGATGCTCTTCGCGCGCGGTCCCGAGGCGGAACGGGAAGGCGAAGGTCGCCGTCGCGCTGGACGTCCGCCGCACGCCGCTCTCGATCGCGATCAGCGCAGCAGCGTGGTGAGCGGCGTGCGGCTGACCTTGCCCTTGACGACCTTGGTGCCGAACGCCTTGGTGATCACCGCGGTATCATGCGCGTTCATCAGCACGACGCGCGTACCGCCCGACGCGAGCTTCTCGATCGCGCTGATCACGGCGTTGTGCTTGCCGCACATGGTGGTGACCTCGGCGGGGGTCGCTTTGACGTTGAGTGCGCGGGACATGGCGATTTCCTATCGGGTTCGGTCAGGGGATTGAAAATGCGCTCGCTTCGCCGTCGACGTCACGCAGGCGCGGGATCGGCGCTCGATCCCGGTGCCGAAGATGGGCCTGATGCCGATGCTGGGAAACACGCTCGCTCCTTCAGAGCGGGAGCGCGTGGCGTCTCACAGTCGCGACCTTGCTCACGAGAACGGCGCGATAGTTTTTATATAGCGACAAACCGGAAAATTCGCAAGCGCGGGCGCTGACGGAGGACGGGCGACCGGGGCTTCCGCCGCCGTTCCGTGAATGGGTCGCGCGCGCACGCTCTAGAAAATCCCCATCGCAAGGCCCGCGGCCAGAATCTTCCCGAGTTCCCGGCATCGCTCCAACTCTTCGGCCGCGATCCGCTTCGGCGCCAGGATCGTCTCGGGCGTCTGCGCGTGGGTGCAGACGATGATCGGATCGGCGATCGCGCGCAGCCGCCAGCCGCTGGCGATCCGGGCGATCTGGCGGGCCGCGCCGGTGCCGTCGCTGCCGGCGCAGATCAACAGGCCGTAGGGGCGGCCCGGGATGCGATCGAGCGCGGCATAATAAGTGCGATCGAAGAAATCCTTCATCATCCCCGCCATCGCCGCGAGAGTCTCGGGCGTGGCGAAGATATAGCCGTCCGCCTCCAGCACATGCCGCGGCATCGCATCGGCCGCCGCGATCAGCCGCACGTCGACCATCGGCTCGCCGCCCACGGCTGCGGCGGCGGCCTCGGCCATCTGGCGCGTGCCGCCGGTCAGCGAATGGAAGACGATCAGCAGTTTTTTCATGGCAACAGGGTCTTCATCGCAACAGCCTCTTCATGCGCCTGTCCCTACGGCAGCAGCGGGGGCGACGGGAGGTTATATCCCTGCGCGTCGTCGCATTGGGCGGTGGAACCGTAAGGATTGTTAAGTCTCCGTCGCCATACCGGCGGGATGAGGGCGCAGCCCAGTTCTTTCGCGCGGATTCGGCGTAACCTGCCGGCCCAGTATCTGTGGCCGGTGCTGCTGCTTCTCGGCACCTGTTTCGGATGCATATTCGCGATCATGTTCAGCACCGCGGACGCCCAGGATCGGCTGCAGGTCCAGCGCGAGGAGCAGGTACTGCAGATTGCGCTCAAATCGGCCAACGAGTTGATCGTCCACGACCTGCAGGATTATGCGCGGTGGGACGATGCGGTCCGCAACATTTCGTGGCGACTGGACCCCGAATGGATGATGGACAATGTCATCGCCTATCTCGGCATCACGCAGAACTATACCCGCATCTTCGTCGTCGATGGGCAGAATCATACCGTCTATATGTTCGGCGAGGGCCGGCCGGGCCGCGGCGACGCGCTTGCAGAGCTGGGCGACGATTTCCGTGCGGCGCTGAACCATGTGCGCAAGCTGCCGATCGAGAACGGGCCCATATTGAGCGGATTCACCCGGAAGGGCGACACGCTCTACATCTATTCGGTCGCGGCCGTCGTGCCGCTGACCCGTAAGGTCGAACTCCCGCCGGGTCCGACCAAACTGCTCGTGATCGCGCGACGCGTGGATGCCGCGTTTCTGGCAAGGATTGCACACGATCAGGGTCTCGCACCGCTCACACTGCGTCTCGGCAGGCCCGGTCCCGGAGAATTGGCCGTGTCGCTGGATGGCCATGGCGGGCGGGTTCATGCCTGGCTGAGCTGGGCGCCGCGCAGGCCGGGGACAGACGTCCGCCGGGACGTCCTGCCGTCGTTCGTGGCTGTGCTCTTGATGGCGCTGGTCGCCGCGGGGCTGATCCTGCGGCGCGGCGGGCGGACGATCGAGGCGTTGCGGGACAGCGAGGCGCGCGCGCGGCACCATGCCAATCACGACCCGCTGACCGGCCTGCCCAATCGCCGCGCGCTGGTGACCCGCATCCATGAAGCGATGGCAGCCGGCGAACGGCCGGCTTTGCTGTTCATGGATCTCGACGGATTCAAGGACGCCAACGACGTCTATGGTCACGCCGCCGGCGATCTGCTGCTCTTCGTGGCGGCCCGCCGGATCGAGGCGGCCGCCGCGCCCGCGCTGGTCGCCCGCGCCGGTGGTGACGAATTCGCCGTGCTGATCGCGGATCCGGGCGAACGGGATGTCGCCGCAATTGCCAACGCCATTCTCGCCGCTTTCCAGCGGCCATTCGCCATCGGCGCCTATAGCGTGACCGCAGGCGTCAGCATCGGCTCCGCCGAAGATCGGGGCGGCGATCGCGGCGCTGCCGACGCCCTGGCCGCCATTGCCGCACCGGAAGCCGGCGGTGACGAATTGATGCGCCGCGCGGACGTCGCGATGTATGCGGCCAAGGCGGACGGCAAGAATTGCTGGCGCGCTTATGATGACAAGATGGATGGCGGCCATGTGTTGCGGATGCGGATGGAGGGCGATCTTCGCGCTGCGGTGGCGGCCGGGGACATCAGGGTGCTGTTCCAGCCGGTCGTGCGCGCCGCGACCGGCGCGATCGTGGCGGTCGAGGCGCTGGCGCGCTGGTCGCACCCCACGCATGGCGAGGTGCCGCCGGACGTATTCATCCCGCTTGCCGAGATGAGCGGGCTGATCAGCGCACTCGGCCGTCACGTGCTGGTGCGCGCCTGCACAGAGGCCAAGGATCTCGGGCTGTGCGTTGCGGTCAATCTGTCGCCGGCGCAGTTCTGGGACCGCAAGCTCGCGCAGGATGTGCGCAGCGCGCTGGCCGAAACCGGCTTCCCGGCCAACCGTCTGGAGCTGGAGATCACCGAAAGCTTCCTGCTGCGCCGGCCCGAAGCGGCCGCGGCGGTGATCGACGAACTGCGTGCGCTCGGCATCTGCATCGCGCTCGACGATTTCGGCACCGGTTTCGCCAGCATCGGCTATCTGCGGCAGCTGAGCTTCGACCGGCTGAAGATCGACAAGGACTTCATCAGCCCGCTCGGCACCGATCCGCGCGCGGCCGATCTGGTCGCGGCGATCGTCGCGCTCGCACGGTCGCTGGGACTGGAAATCACCGCCGAAGGCGTCGAGACCGAGGCACAGGCGAGCTTGGCCTGGCTCGCGGGCTGCACGCGGCTGCAGGGCTGGCTTTATGGCCGGCCGATGAGTGCGGCGCAGGTACGCGACCTGTGCGATGCGGCGGCGTGGGTTCCGGCCGTCGCGAGGGTGGGGTGAAGGCGGCGATCGGTTCGCGCCGGCGATGACGGCGTCAACCTGGAGTGAGCCGCAACCAATGCGGCAGGACGACGTTATGTCGCGATGCTTGCCCCCGCCGACGACCAGAACCATCCGCTTTCCCGCCAATTCTTCGCCTTCATCCGCGACACGTCCTTTCCGTGCGTCGGCGCCAAATCGGCGCTCGGCAAGGGCACGATGCGCGTCGTCGTCGGCCGCGACATGCGATCGGCGTGGGACGATCTGCGCATCTATCCGGCCCTGCTGTCGCTGGCGCGCGACTATGCCGCCGATCCGGTGCCTTTCCAGTCGCTCGCGGTGCTGTTCGAGGAAGATCCCGACCTGTCGGAAGCCGAATTCGAATCCTTCCTGTGGCATCGGCTGCAATCGCTGAGCCACAAGGACGACTGGCTCGGACAGCGGCCCGATCCGAGGGTCAGCGCCGATCCCGCCAATCCGCATTTTTCATTGAGCTTCGGCGGCGAGGCGTTTTTCGTCGTCGGCCTGCATCCCAATGCCAGCCGGCCGGCGCGGCGGTTCGCGCGGCCGGCTTTGGTGTTCAACCTCCACGACCAGTTCGAGCGCCTGCGCGAAACCGGGCGCTATGAGAAATTGCGCGGGACGATTCTCGATCGCGATCTCGCTTTGGCCGGCTCGCTCAATCCGATGCTGGCCGCGCACGGATCGATCTCGGAGGCGCGGCAATATAGCGGCCGCGCGGTCGACGTCGACTGGGCATGCCCGATGACGGGCCGGAGTAACAAAGATGCATGATGAAATTCCGCCGCGGTCGGGCGTCGCCTTCCTGCTCGACAAGGGGCAGGACCTGACCGTGATCGATCCGCGCGGCGAGCAGGTGGCCGACCTGCTCGCCTTCCGCCGCGACGACATCCGCGAGGTGATCTCGTCCGGACGGACGCTCGATTATGCCAACAGGATCTATCTGACGACCGGCGACAACCTCTATTCGAACCGCAGCAACATCCTGCTCGAGATCGTCGCCGACGATGTCGGCCGCCATGATTTCCTGCTGACACCCTGTTCGAAGGACACGTTCCGGATCATCTATGGCGACACCGATCCGCATCAGGGCTGCTTCGGCAATCTCGCCGCCGCGCTCGCGCCCTTCGGCATCGCGCCCGACATGATCCCGATCGCGTTCAACTGCTTCATGAACGTCGCGGTCGATGGCCGCACCGGCGCGCTCAGCGTCGATCCTCCGCTGAGCAAGGCGGGCGACACGATCCGCTTCCGCGCGCATGAGGACCTCATCATCGGGTTGACCGCCTGTTCGGCGCTGCAATCGAACAATGGCTCGTTCAAGCCCATTCATTATGTCGTCGGTGCGATTGCCTGAACGGCGTTCCGGCGGGCGGCCTATTTCCCTTCCGTCGTCAGCTTGATCTTGTTGGGCAGTTTCTTGCCCTTCGTCCGCCGCGACGGCACCTGCACCGGATTCTTCTTCTTCCAGTCTGCCCAGCGCATCGGCCCTTCGGGCGTGTCGATCATCCGGTCGTCGAGCGAGTCGCTCATCGTCCTCGGCCTCCAGCCGCCTACGGTGCGGTTGCACGTCCATAGCAGAGCGCGGACAACCTGGCCAATCGGACTTGGTTTCCCGGCAGGGCTCGACTAGACCGGCTGCGGGGATCGGACACGCGTCGGCGGGTCGGGTCTTCCGCATGATGCGCCGGTAGCGGGAATGCAGTGAGGGCTTACGCTCGAGTCTGCGGCTATCCCTGTAACTGTGAGCGGCGAGTGCGACGTGCAGGCGATCCGGTTGCGGATCGCGGTCACTGGATCGATCCCGTTCGGGCGACATCCGGGAAGGCGCATGTCGGGCGGCGACCCGCGAGCCAGGAGACCGACCGGCGCATGTCGCTCTTGCTTTGGCTCAGGGACTGGCCAAGGCGCGAAACCACTTCGTCTGAGCGACGAACGCGCGGCGGGAGCCGCATCGGACCGTGCCGGTGGGCGCCTGAACGGGTGTCCGCCCCCCGGCATGTGCCGACCGTTCGTACGGACGCTCCCGCCATCCGTCGCTCGACGCCCGGAGTCGGTTTACCATGAGATCCTCTAATGCGATCCTGTTGAGATCCCCATTGCGGTCCAGCCTCGCCTGGTCCGCACTGCTCGTCACCGCGACGGTTGCCGGCAGCATGCTGACCGCGTGCGGAACGCCGTTCGTCGCGCTCGGCACGCTCGCCGCGCTGACGATGCCGCGTCGCATCGCCCTGCTGACGGTGGCGGCGGCGTGGTTGGCGAACCAGCTCCTCGGATTCGGTCTGCTCGGCTATCCGCTCGACGGCGCGACGATCATCATCGGCATCGCGATGGGGCTGGCGGCGCTGATCGCCACCACCGTGGCCGGTGCGGTCGCGAGCACGGGCCGGATTCCGGCGCGGCCGGTTTCGGCGCTGGCGCTGGCCTTCGTCGGCCAGCAACTGGCGCTTTTTGCGATCGTCACGCTGGTCGGAGCGGTCTGCCCGTTCACGCCCGCGATCGTCGCGGCCGTGGCGATCAACGAGGTGATCTGGTTCACCGGGTTGCTGGCTTTGTACGTCGTCCTGCGCCAGCGCGCCGATGGCCGGCGCGGCCGGATCGCGGCATGAGCACTGCCCCCCGGATCGTTTCGCTGCTGCCGAGCGCGACCGAGATCGCGGTCGCGCTCGGCTTTGGCGAAGCGCTGGTCGGACGTTCGCACGAATGCGATTTTCCGCCCGCGGTATCGCGCCTGCCGGTCTGCACCGCGACCAAGCTCGCCAAGGGCTTGCCGTCGATCGAGATCGAGCGGCGGGTGCAGGCGCTGGTTCAGAACGGGCTGTCGGTCTATGAGGTCGATGCCGAACTGCTGCGGTCGCTGCAGCCCGATGTGATCCTGACGCAGACGCAATGCGCGGTCTGCGCGGTCACGCCGCGCGACCTCGAGGAAGCGCTGTCGGCATGGTCGGGCACCCAGCCCGCATTGTTGTCGCTGGCGCCCGACAATCTCGACGATGTGTGGGGCGACATAAGGCGTGTCGCCGCAGCGCTCGACGCGGCCGATCGTGCCGAGACGGTGATCGACGGACTGGTGGCACGGCTGGAATCGCTGCGCGACGCCAGCGCCAGTCTCACCCGGCCGACGGTCGCCGCGCTCGAATGGGTCGAGCCGCTGATGGCGGCGGGCAACTGGATCCCCGAACTGATCGAAATCGCCGGCGGCGCCAGCTTGTTCGCGCGCGCCGGCCAGCATTCGCCGTGGCTGGCGTGGGACGATCTGATCGCCGCGGATCCCGATCACATCATCCTGATGCCGTGCGGATTCCAGATCCCGCGCACGCTTGAGGACATCGCCAGCCTGGTCGACGATCCGCGCTGGCAATCGCTGTCCGCAGTGCGGGCAGGGCGGGTGGCGGTCGCCGACGGGCACCATTTCTTCAATCGCCCCGGGCCGCGGCTGGTCGAATCCGCCGAGATCCTGGCGGAGATCCTCCACCCCGACCGGTTCAGCTTCGGGCATGAAGGGAAGGCGTGGGTTCCGGTCGGGGCGCCGGACGCGGCGGGCCGGTCACCTTCGACAGCACGCCTTCGAGCAGCGGGGTCATCAGCGCCAGCCGGCGCGTCTTGATCACCACGTCCCACAGCGGCTCGAACTTCTTCCAGCCCGCGGCGTAGAAGACATGCTTCACCCGATGCTTGACACTGTCGTGCGCCCGGGCGGCACGGGTGATGTTTCCCCACCCGTAGAAGTCGCGATAGGCGCGATGATAGCCCGTCTCCGGCTGTTCGGGGGTCAGCCGCGCCGGACGGAAGACGACATGGCGGGTGTCGTAAAGATCCCAGTCCCGGCTGGTGATCCGCCCGGCGGCGGTCAGTTGCTGGTGCAGCCGCGTGCCGGGATAGGGCGTCTGGATATGGAAGGTCGCTGTGGTGATGCCGTTCCTCACCGCCCAGTCCACGGTGCGGTCGAATACGTCGGGCCCGTCATCGTCCATGCCGAACACGAACGAGCCGTTGACCATGATGCCGAGGTCGCTCAGCCGGCGCGCGACCGCTTCATAATCGCGGGCGAGGTTCTGCTTCTTGTTGCAGCTCCGCAGATTTTCGGCGCTGAAGGTCTCGAAGCCGACGAACAGGCTGCGCAGGCCGGCCTCTGCCGCGCGCTCGATCAGGTCGCCGCGCAGCACCGAATCCACGGTCGCGGCGCCCTGGAACAGCCGGCCCATGCCGCGCATGCCGGCGAACAGGGCTTCGGCGAAGCGGGCATTGCCCAGCAGATGATCGTCGAGGAAATAGAGGTGGCGGCCGGGCAGCCGCTCGATCTCGGCCAGCGCCTCATCGACGCGCTGCGCGTAGAAGCTGCGGCCGCCGGCGAAGAACGCGTCCTTGTAGCAGAAGTCGCAATGCTGCGGGCAGCCGCGCGTGACGACGATCGAATTGGGGACGAAATAGAGTTCGCGCCGGATCAGGTCGCGACGGATCGGCGGGATGCCCTCGATCGAGCGGCCGGTGGTCGATACGTAGCGCGGCTTGGGCCGCCTGGCGCGAAAATCGGCGAGGAAGGCAGGGAAGATCTGTTCGCCGGGACCGACGAAGATCGCGTCGGCATGCGCCGCCGCCTCGTCGGGCAACGACGTCACGTGCAGCCCGCCAAGCGCCACGAAACTGCCCTTCGCCCGGTAATGATCGGCCAGCGCATAAGCGCGCCAGGCATTGGTGATATAGACCTGGATCACCACCAGATCGGGGCGGTCGTCGATGGCGAGCCGCTGGACATGGTCGTCGACCAGTTCGGCCTCGTCGTCGGGCGCGAGGAAGGCGGCGAGGGTGGCGAGACCCAGCGGCGGGAACAGCGAATATTTGATCGGCCGCCAGAACGGACTCTTCGCCTCGGTCAGCGCGGGCAGGATGAACTTGACCTTCATCGGTGAACTCCTTCGGACGATCGAAGCCGTTCACGGGGTTAGGCCGATGCGATGTGGTGGATATCCGCGCCGTGTGGAGTTTGCGTGCAGGCGCTATTTCACCGATACGCTGAGCGTATAGGGCGCGTTGGCGCCCGGCCGGGCCGCATTGCGGTGGAGATAGACGATGATCCGGTAGGTTCCGCTCTCGGGCAGCGGGTTGTGCCAGTCATTGTCGTCGGCCACCATCGAGACGCCGCTGGGCGTGAGGATGTTGAAATAGAGCGATGGACTGGTCGAGGTCAGGGTGAAGGTCGCGATCTGGCCGGCGCGGACGCCGAGCGTGTAGGTCGCGTCGGCATAGCCACTGATCGTGCCCTTGACGCTCGCGCCGGTGGTGCCGCGGGCGAAGCGGATCGGTACCGGCTTGGCCGACTGGGCGATCGCGATGCCGCTGCCGGTCAAGGCGAGCGCCGATGCGGCGGCGCCAGCAACAATGGGGGCGATGATCGGGTAGCGCATCCGGGACCTCCTGATTTGTCGCATAAATCTATCATCGACGCGGCCTCTTGCGCCATCCCCGCAACCGCCGCAGAGCAGGCCGAACATGAATTCTCGTGATGGTGACCGATGGATGTGGCGATTGCGGCGCTTGCGCTGATCCTGTTGATGATCGCCGCCTATCGCGGCTTCAGCGTGATCATCATGGCGCCGCTGCTGGCGATGCTCGCGGTCTTCCTCCACAACCCCGCCGACGTGCCCGCGGTCTTTTCCGGCCTGTTCATGGACAAGGTGGGGACGTTCCTGCGGCTCTATTTCCCGGTGTTCCTGCTCGGCGCTGTGTTCGGCAAGCTGGTCGAGGTCTCGGGCTTTTCGCGCGCGATCGTCGCTGCGGTCATCGGTTTCGTCGGCAATAGGCGCGCGATTCCGGCGATCATGGTCGTCACCGCCCTGCTCACCTATGGCGGCGTCTCGGTGTTCGTCGCGGTGTTCGCGGTCTATCCGTTCGCGGCCGAGATGTTCCGCCGTGCCGATATCCCCAAAAGGCTGATCCCGGCGACGATCGGCCTCGGCGCGCTGACCTTCACGATGGACGCGCTGCCCGGTACGCCGCAGATCCAGAACATCATCCCGGCAAGCTTCTTCGGCACGACGGCCTGGGCGGCGCCGTGGCTCGGTCTGGCCGGCTCGCTGTTCATCGTCACGGTCGGGCTGCTCTATCTGAACTGGCGCCGCCGGTCGCTGGCGGCCGCTGGCGAGGGCTATGGCGTCGAGGCCGAACTGCTCAACGAGCCCGAGGCGTCGAACGATGCGCCGACCGTCCATCCGCTGGTCGCGATCCTGCCGCTGATCGTCGTCGGCGTCGGCAATCTCGTGCTGACCTTGCTGATCCCGCAGCTGGCGGGCAAGACGATCACCGTCGGGCTGGCGGGACTGACCGCGCCGCTGGTGGTCGACGTGCCGCAATTGTCGGCGCTGTGGGCGGTGGAGGGCGCGCTGCTGCTCGGCATCGCGATGATCTTCCTCACTGCGTTCCGCACCGTGATGAAGCGCTTCGCCGACGGATCGCGCGCGGCGGTGGGCGGCGCGCTGCTCGCCGGCATGAACACCGCGGTCGAATATGGCTTCGGCGCGGTGATCGCGGCCTTGCCCGGCTTCCTCATGATCAAACAGGCGCTGAAGGCGATCCCCAATCCGTTGCTCAACGAGGCGGTGACGGTCACGTCGCTGGCCGGCATCACCGGCTCGGCCTCGGGCGGGCTCAGCATCGCGCTGGCGGCGATGGCCGATCAGTTCGCCGCGGCCGGCGACGCCGCCGGCATTCCGCGCGAGGTGCTCCACCGTATCGCTTCGATGGCGAGCGGCGGCATGGATACGCTGCCGCACAATGGCGCGGTGATCACCTTGCTCGCGGTCACCGGGTTGACGCATCGTCAGGCCTATAAGGATATCTTCGCGCTGACCCTGCTGAAGACGCTGACCGTCTTCCTGGTCATCGCGGTCTATTATGCGACCGGGCTGGTCTGACGGATACGAAGGCGTAACATGAACTAGAGTCCGGGCGGGAGTTCTCACGCATTCCGTTCCCCGGCGTTCGCCGGGGAACATGAAATCTCTGCCCTGACTTTGGACCAGTTACTGCGAAGGGAAGCAATAATGCTGCTGCGCTTGTCCGCTGCGTTGCTCCTCGCCGTCACGGCGATACCCGCGTTCACGCAACAGCCGGCGCCCGCCGCGGCGCTGCAGGTTGCGCCGCTGAAATACAGCGTCCGCCAGCTCCCCAACGGCCTGCGCGTCTATGCGATGCGGGACACCGATACGGCCAATGTCGCGGTGCAGATGTGGTATAATGTCGGCGGCAAGGACGATCCCGCCGGCCGCTCGGGTTTCGCGCATCTGTTCGAACATATCATGTTCAAGGCGACGCGGAACATGCCGGCCGAGACGTTCGATCGGCTGACCGAGGATGTCGGCGGCTACAACAACGCGTCGACCAACGCCGACTACACCAATTATTACGAGGTCGTGCCCGCCAACCATCTCCAGCGCATCTTGTGGGCGGAGGCGGAGCGGATGGGGTCGCTGGTCATCGATCAGGCGACCTTCGCCTCCGAGCGCGACGTGGTGAAGGAGGAATTGCGCCAGCGCGTGCTCGCCTCGCCTTACGGTCCGCTGTTCTATCTCTACCTCCCGCAGACCGGCTTCAGCGTCCATCCCTATGGCCGGCCGGTGATCGGCTCGATCGCCGATCTCGATGCCGCCACCGTCGACGACGTCAAGGCGTTCCACGCGACCTGGTATCGGCCCGACAATGCCGTGCTGGTGGTCGCGGGCAATTTCGATCCGGCGCAGCTCGATGCCTGGGTCGATCGTTATTTCGGCCCGATCGCACGCCCCGACCGGCCGATTCCGCGCGTGACCGCGGTCGAGCCGCCGGCGACGGCGCCGCGCGTCTATGACGTCTACCAGGCCAATGTGCCGCTGCCGGCGGTCGCGATCAGTTTCCCGCAGCCGCGCGCGACCAGCCCCGATTTGCCGGCGCTGATGGTGCTCGATGCGATCCTCGCCAACGGCAAGTCGTCGCGGCTCTATCAGACGATGGTCTATGAGCAGAAGATCGCCGCCGAAGTGTTGACCCAGCTCGAGGCGACGCAGGATCCCGGCCGCTATGCGATCGGCGCGATCATGAGCGACGGCAAGACGCCCGAGCAGGGGCTGGCCAGCCTCGACGCGCAGCTCGCACGGCTGCGCGACGCGCCGGTGACCGCGGCAGAACTCGACGAGGCGCGTAACGAGATCGTCACCGCGACGATCCGCGGCCGCGAGACCGCCGACGGCCGTGCGTCCGAACTGGCCGACGCGGTGATCCGCTATGGCGACGCCGCTTATGCCCACAAATTGCTGGCGGCGGTGCAGGCGGTAACCGCCGCCGACGTCCAGCGCGTCGCCCGGACGATCCTCGACGATCGCACGCGCGTGGTCATTCGCTACCGGCCCGAGCAGGGTAAAACCGCGGGCGCACATGCCGACACGATCGTCACCGCATCGACGATCGCGGCGCCCGCGCTGGCGATCGCCGGTGCCGACGTCCCGGCCGTCAGCCTCGCGCCGATCGCCGAGCGCGTTCAGCCGCCGGCGCCCGCCACGCCGGTGGCGGCGCAGATCCCGGCGGTGTTCGAACGCACGCTGGCCAATGGCCTGCGCGTTGTCGTCGCCCCCGCGCGCGCCCTGCCGCTGGTCAGTGTCGACCTGCGCGTGGCGGGCGGCAGCGCCGCCGACCCGGCCGGCCGCGCCGGCGTTGCCGATCTGACCGCCGAACTGCTGACCCAGGGCACGACGACGCGCAGCGCAACGCAGATCGCGGGTACGATCGAGGCGATCGGCGCCGAGCTGGCGGCGGGCGCGGATGACGACGACATGGCAGTGACCTTGCAGGCGCGCGCCGACCGGATCGATCCTGCGCTCGCGGTGATGGCCGACGTCGTGCGCAACCCGGTGTTCGCGGAGCCGGAACTGGCGCGCGTGCGCACGCAGGCGCTCGATGCGCTGAGCGTGGCGATGAGCGACCCCGGCGAGGTGGCCGGGCTGGCGATGCCGCATTTGCTGTTCGGGCAAAGCGGCTATGGCGCGGTCGCCTCGGCGAAGAGCCTGAAGGCGATCACGCGCGCCGACGTCAGCGGATTCCATCGCGCGCGGTGGCGGCCGGATGCCGCGGCGATCGTCATCACCGGCGACATCTCCGAAGCGCAGGGTTTCGCGCTGGCCGAACGCTATTTCGGTGACTGGAAGCGGCCGGCCGCGCCGCCGCCGGCGAAGTTGGGCGGCGCGGGGCCATCGCCGGCGGTCGCACCCCAAACGCTGGTGATCGACCTGCCGGGCACGGGGCAGGCGGCGGTGGCGATGGGCTTTCGCGGCACGTCGCGCGGGTCCGGGTCCTGGTTCCCGTTGCTGGTCGCCAACGATGTGCTCGGCGGCGGCTATTCGGCGCGGCTGAATCTCGAGATCCGGATCAGGCGCGGCCTCTCCTACGGCGCGGGATCGGCGATGGACCCGCGCCTCGGCATCGGTCCGGTCGTGCTGACCGCGCAGACGCGCAACGATGCCGCGGTGCAGGTCATCGGGCTGATGGAGACCGAGCTCGCGCGGCTGGGCAAGGATCTGCCAGGCGATGGCGAACTGGCCGCGCGCAAGGCGTCGCTGGTCGGCGCGTTCGGCCGGGCGGTGGAGACCAATGCCGGCCTGGCCGACGAACTCGGCGACCAGCTGCTGTTCGGCCTGCCGCCCGCGCGGCTCGGCGACTATGTCGCGTCGGTCGAAGCGGTGACGGCCGAACAGGCGCGCGCCGCAGCCGGCCAATATCTGGCGCCGGACGCGGCCAGCCTGATCGTCTCGGGCGACGCCGCGATCTTCTACGATGCGCTGCGGACGCTGCGGCCCGATGCGCGGCGGGTTCCGGCGACCGCACTCGATCTCGACGGCCCGGCGCCGCGACACTGAATTTTCAACGACGACAGGAGAGCGCGATGGCACGGATTCGGACGGGCATCATCGGCATGGAGATCGGCCGAAGCTGGGGCGCGGTCGCGCATGTCCCGGCGCTGCGCGCGCTGCCGGATTATGACATCACCGCCGTCGGCACGACCCGGCAAGCGAGCGCCGATGCCGCCGCGGCGCATTTCGGCATCCCGCACGCCTTCGCCGATCATGAGGCGCTGGTGAATTCGCCCGAGGTCGATCTCGTCGCGATCACGGTCAAGGTGCCGCACCATCTCGAACTCGTCACCGCCGCGATCACGGCCGGCAAGCATGTCTATTGCGAATGGCCGCTCGGCAACGGCCTTGCCGAGGCCGAGACGATGGCGGCGCTGGCGCGGGCGAGGGGCGTGAAGGCGGTGGTCGGCCTGCAGGCGCGCTCGGCGCCCGCCTTCGCCTTCGTGCGCGACCTCGTCGCGCAGAACTATGTCGGCGAGGTGCTGTCGAGCAGCCTGATCGGCACGGGTCTGGCATGGGGCGCATTCGTCGACCGGCCCAACGCCTATACGGCGGATCGCGGCAACGGCGCGACGATGCTGACGATCCCGGTCGGGCATACGCTCGACGCGATCTGCCAGGTGCTGGGCGAGGTGACCGACGTGTCCGCGCTGCTCGCCAACCGGCGGACGACGATCACGCTCGCCGAAACCGGCGAGGCGCTGCCGCTGACGTCCGAGGACCAGGTGGCGTTCGTCGCGCGGCTGGCGGGCGGTGCGGTGCTGTCGGCGCATTATATCGGGGGCGTGACGAAGGGCACCGGCCTGCTGTGGGAGATCAACGGCACGCTCGGCGATCTGCGCATCACCGGCGCCGGCGGCCATGCGCAGATCGTCGATCTCGCCGTCGCCGGTGCGGGCAAGGATGACCCGGCGATGGCGCCTCTGGCGGTGCCTGAGTCATACTACAGCACGACACTGCGCCGCGGCCCGGCGCTCAATGTCGCCGAAGCCTATGCGCGGCTGGCGCGCGACCTGAGGGATGGGACATCGTCATGCCCGACATTCGACGATGCCGTCGTTCGGCACCAGATGGTCGCGGCGATCGAGGAGTCTTCGGCGAAGGGTGGGTGGTGTTCGCTGTAGCCAGATGAGCCTCTGCGCAGACATACGCTTCTCTCCCTCCCCCTTGATGGGGGAGGGTTGCGTAGACTTGGGTTCGCCACTTGGCGGGCCCTAATCGGAGCTGGGTGGGGGTGCTGTTCGGCGTAGAGTTCGATGCCAAACATCACCCCCATCCAACTCCGACTAGGCGGCAAAGCCGCCAAGTCTCCGTATCCTTCCCCCATCAAGGGGGAAGGGTTTTAGCCCGGAACGCGGCTCCAACTCCTCACCCCGCCTCATCCGCCGCAATCACCGCATGGCATTTCGCACCCTTGTAACGATGTTGCAGCGCCTCCTGATAGGCCGGGCTTTCGTACCATGCCCGCGCCGCGGCGAGGTCGGGAAAGCGCAGCAGCACGACGCCGCCATTGACCGCCGGTCCCTCGATGGTCTCGGCCTTCGCCATCCGCAGCAGCATTTCGGGCTTATGCTCGAGCAATGTCGGCAGGCCGATGCGGCGATATTCGCCGACTTCGGCCGGGTCGACGACCTCTTCGGCGAAGACGATGACATAGGCGCTCATGATGGATCCTTTCAGAGGATGATGGAGACCGTGCCCTGCGGCTTCAGCGTTTCGAGATCGAGGCAGGCGCGCTTGGAGACGATGCGCAGCGCGCCGTCGACCGGGCGCAGGCGATGCAGCACGCGGCCCATATAGCGCATCACCTCCTCGCGATGGACGCGATAGACGATGAAATTGGCCGACGTCAGGATGTCGTCCTGCGCACGGGCGATGCGGATGTTGGCGACCACATGGCGCGTGCGCGAGCGCGGATATTCGGCGTGCGCGCTCTTCTTCATCAGGCGGATGCAGCGCTGGGCGATGCGCGTGCGATCGTCGGCGACGAGGAACAGCACGCGCGACGGATCGAGCGTCTCGGCATCGGCCATGCCGACCGGCGCGACCTCGTAGCGGCCATCGTCGGTGAACAAGGCCTGCCATTGCTCGAGCCGCCAGCCGTCGAGCAGTTCGGCTTCGGCATAGAGGAAATCCTCCACCGCTTCGCGATCGAACGGGGACGCGCTCATGCCGCGCCGCCGCCGAGCGTATCGGCGCCGGCCATCATTTGGTCCCATTGCGTCCACCAGCTGCGCATCTGCGCCTCGTCCATGAAATCGCCCTCGGCGTTGAGCAGATCCTCGTCAGCGGTCATCCCCTTGGAGATGTCGCTCCAGCGGTTCGGCGCGCCATGGTCGTTGCCGCGCTGGCACAGCTCGAACGCCTCGATATCGTCGGGCGTCGCGAAGCCGGCGGGGCCGACGAAGGTGAGATAATTGTCGAGCCGGATGCGGCGCAGCATCGGATCCTCGTCGGCGGGCCCGAGCGCCCAGACGCGGACGTCCATGCGGTCGGGCGCGGTCGGCCAGACCGAGCGGACCGAGATCGCCAGATTGTCGTTCACGACGAGGTTGGGGAAGACGATCATGTTGCGCTGGCGTTCGGCGACGCGCTCGGCGCGGGCGGCGCCGAGGCGTGCGACGAGTTCGGCGTGGACGGCAGCGATCTTCGGCTTCGATTCTTCGCCGAACGCCGGAATCCACTGCGCGACCGCGCGGCCGGTCACCAATGCGATCTCGAACGCGCCATGGCCGTTGCCGAGTCCCTTGCCGAAGCCGCTCTGCGTCGCCGCCATGTTGGTGCCCGACACGCGATTGTCGAGGAATTCGAAGTAAGAGCTGTGCAGCGAGGGGCCGTGATAGGCGTCGTAGCTGTTCTCGACGAGCAGTTTCCAATTGCCGTAGCAGCTGAACGCCTGGCTGCCCTCGATCACTTCGAGCCCCGCCGCCGACTGGTCGGCGATCATCGCCAGATAGTCGCCGGCGCCGGCGAGATAGTCGACGAGCGGGATCGCGGCGGGGTTGAAGTTCACGAACCAGAAGTCGCGGAAGCTCTCCAGCCGTGGCGCGGCCACGAGATCGTAGAGCCGGTCGTCGTTGAAATCGGCGCGGTATCCGGATTTCGCCGTAGTGTCCTTGAGCCGCCCGTCGAGGCCGAATACCCAGCCATGATAAGGGCAGGTGAACACCTTGGCCTTGCCTGCCGGTTCGCGGCAGATCGTCGAGCCGCGATGCGAGCAGGCGTTGAACAATGCATGGACCGCCCCGCCGCGATCGCGCGTGAAGATCAGGTCGTGCCCGCCGACGCTGCGCGCGACGAAACTGCCCGGCGCCGGCAGTTCGGAGCCATGACCGAGATAGAACCAGCAGCGCCGGAAGATCGTCTCGCGTTCGCGCAGGAAGATGGCGCGATCGCTGTAGGCGCGGCGATCGACGCTGAAGCGCAGCCGGTCGCGATCGACGGCGACATAAGGCGTATGGGTTTCGGTCCGGTCGGCTTGGGGATCGCGCAATGTCGCCATCTCAGGTTCCTTCGGGCGGAACGCCACCGAACAAGGTCGTGCGTGCGGCCATCTCGAAATAATCCTCGGCCGGCATGCTCACAGACGTCACCTCTCAGCATGTTCGATACAGCCTAACGAGCGATAGTCCGTGATGTCAACAGTTCGTATGACGTCCTTTGTTGCCCGTTTCGACCAAGCGATTCCTGCGTCTGATTGCGTTCGCGCCGGTCGCTATTCAGTAGCCGACGATCGCCTTCGTCTCGAGATATTCCTCGAAGCCATGGACGCCATATTCGCGGCCATTGCCCGACTGTTTGTAACCGCCGAACGGTGCGTGACCGTTCCACGCCGGATAGTTGATGTGCACCTGACCCGCCCGGATGCGCGAAGCCACGCCCCGGGCGCGCTGGGGATCGCCCGACTGGACATGGGCGCCGAGGCCGTAGACAGTGTCGTTGGCGATCGCGATCGCCTCCGCCTCGTCGCGATAGGGGATGATGCAGAGCACCGGGCCGAAGATCTCCTCGCGGGCGATCCGCATATCGGGCGTCACCTCCGAAAAGATCGTCGGCCGCACGAAGAAGCCGCGATCGAGACCTTCGGGGTGGCCGAGTCCCCCGCAGACCAGCTTCGCGCCCTCGTCGATCCCCGCTGCGATCATCGCCTGTACGCGACCGAATTGCGCCGCGTTGGCGATCGGTCCCATCGTCGTCGCTTCGTCGCGCGGATCGCCGACGCGGAAGCCGGACGCCGCCGCGGCGGCCAGGCGCTCAACCTCGGCCAGCCGCGCCGCCGGCACCAGCATGCGGGTGGGGGCGCTGCACGACTGGCCGACGTTGCGCATCCCCGCCAGCACGCCCTTCGCCACGCCGTCCACGAAATCGGCATCGTCGAGGAACAGATTGGGCGACTTGCCGCCGAGTTCCTGGACCACGCGCTTGACCGTTACGGCCGCCGCCTGCGCCACCAGCACGCCCGCCCGGGTCGATCCGGTGATCGAGATCATGTCGACATCCGGGTGCGACGCGAGCGCTGCACCCACCGCCTCGCCGGTGCCGTTGATCAGATTGAACACGCCGGGCGGCACGCCGGCATCGTGCATCACCTCGGCGAACAACAGGGCGCTGTAGGGTGAAAGCTCGCTGGGCTTGAGCACGACGGTGCAGCCGGCCGCGATCGCCGGCGCGACCTTGGCGGTGATCTGGTAGAGCGGCCAGTTCCACGGCGTGATCAGCGCGCAGACGCCGATCGGCTCCTTCGCGACGGCGAGCGCGCCGTTCTGCGCGAGGAAGTCATAGCCCTGCAGCACCGCCTTCTGGACGCGGACATGTTCGATCGCAAAAGGGACTTGCGACGCGCGGGCGAAGCCGATGGCGGCGCCCATCTCGGTGACCAGCGCCTGCGCGAATTGCTCTGCCCGCGCCTCCAGCAACGCGACGATCCGGCCGAGCAGGGCGATCCGGTCTTCGCGCGAACTTTGCGAGAAGGTGGCGAATGCGCGCCTGGCGGCGGCGACGGCCTGATCGACGTCGGCAGCGGTCCCTGCCGCAATCTCGCCGACGACGATCTCCGAGGCGGGATCGACGACGGCGATCGCGGTCGAACCCGAGGAATTCGTCCAGCGGCCGTCGATGTAGAACCGGGCCTGGTGATCGACGGTCATGGACATGCTCCCTGCGCGGTGGATCGGACGTTCAGGCGTTGGCACAACCATCGGCGGAAACGCGCGCTGGAAGATGCGCGTCGCCACGTGTGGAGTTGCACGCCACGCCCCATTCTTCCTGATTTGGCCGCCGCGGAGCGGTTATGGATACCGAATTGCGAACGGCGCGAGGCAATGATGCCGTTTGCGCGGCGTCAGATCGCGGATGATGCCGTCGCCTTCAGGCGCTCGCCCGGATAGGGAGCAAGCGCCCCAATCGCATCGATCGCGCGCGCCGAACGAGGCCGCATTTGTTCGATCAGACCGCCGCGCGCGACTCGTGCTCGGGTGGCTCGGGCTCGATCAGCGCACCGGTAATCTGCACGCCGGCACCATCGACCTTGTAGGTCTTGTTGAGGAAGATGAGGACCGATGTCAGTGCTTCGGCCGCGACCGAATTGGCGAGCGCACCGCCATGCAGCCCGCGCAGGCCGGCGGCGTTGGCGAGATCGACGATTTTTGCCCGCGCGCCCTTGTCGTCGCCGAACACGAGGACGTCGCATGCCACATCCTCGTCCGTCGCCAGCTTATGCGCCGCGACATTGTGGAAACCGGATACGACCGTGACCCCTTCGCCGAGCAGCGCCTGCGCGCGTTGGGCAGCGCTGCCTTCCACCGGCATCTGCACGCGCATGACCTTCGGCGGAACCAGCGGCACCGTGGTATCGACCACGATCTTGCCCACCACATGCTTGCGGATTTCAGTGAGAGTCACGTCCTGTGCAGCGAAGGGCACGGTCACGATGACGATATCGCCGGCCGCCGCGGCATCGGCATTGCTCATGCCGGTCAGCCCGAAGCCAAGGTCGACCGCCGCCGCGCCCGCGGCTTCCGCCGAGCGCGAGCCGATCACGACCTTGCGTCCCGCCTTTGCCAGCCGTCGCGCAATCGCCGAACCCAGCTTGCCGGTGCCACCGACTATGGCGATCGTGTCCGTCATTTCACTCTCCCCTGATGACGCGTGCAGCTTGCACTGTTGGTGGATGGTCGCATGCGAGCCTGCCATCGGGAAGGCAACCCGTTCAGCTTCACATTTCCGGGGAATTCTCGACATCTGCTGCGTGCCCGATCGATTCATCCGCCAATGTCCGGCTTGCATCACCGCATTTCAGGTATCATGCTGTATTGCATCAGCAATACGCATTGGGCCCGTATGCAGCCGGTCTCGATGCGAATTCGATCTGGCGTGGCAAATCGCCGGGGCGCATGGTTGTGATGTCGGACCGGCGATGACATTGGGTTATTTCGCGGGGAAGGGCCTGGCGACGATGAAGGAGATCGTATGACCGAGATACCGGCCCGCAGCCTGCCGCTTCCCGTCCATGTCAGCGAGGCGGCGCGCGCGATGCTGGCGCAGCCGCCGACCTTGATGCCGCCCGCCTATCCCGCCGCCGGTGATCATCAGGCGTGGCGCGCGCACATCGCCGGGGTCGATGCGATGCTGATCGCGGCGATGGCGCCGATGGTCGCGGAGTTGCCGGTCGAGTCCGGCGCCGACCGGATCGCCGGCGTGCCTGTGTTCCGCGCGCGGCCGCTCGATGCGTCGCAGGGCCGTCAAATCTATCTCGACATCCATGGTGGGGCGCTGGTCTATCTCGGAGGCGAGGGATGCCGGATGATGGCGCTGGCGACGGCGATGCGCGTCGGCATGCCGATCGTGTCGGTCGATTACCGGATGCCACCCGAACATCCCTATCCGGCCGGGCTCGACGATTGCGTCGCCGTCTATCGCGCTCTGCTCGAGACTCACGCGCCCGGCGACATCGTCATCGGCGGCGGTTCGGCCGGCGGCAATCTCGCCGCCGCGACGATCCTCAAGGCACGCGACGAGGGGCTTCCGCTGCCGGCGGGCGCGGTGCTGCTGACGCCGGAGGTCGACCTGACCGAGTCCGGCGATTCCTTCGCGTCGAACCTCGGCATCGATCCGGTCCTGACCACGCGGCTGATGCCGCTCAACCTGCTCTATGCCGATGGCGCGGCGCTCGACGATCCATATCTGTCGCCGCTGTTCGGCGATTTCTCGAAGGGCTTTCCGCGCAGCTTCATCCAGGCCGGAACGCGCGACCTGTTCCTGTCGAACGCGGTCAACCTCCACCGCGCGCTACGCCGGGCGGATGTGGCGGCGGAACTGCATGTGTTCGAGGCCATGCCGCATGGCGGCTTCTTCGGCGCGCCCGAGGATGACGAACTCGCCGGCGAGACCCGGCGGTTCCTGCGCGATATCTGGGGCTGAGATATAAAATGGTCTGCTCCCCTCCACGCCGCGCCGCGGCGATGCGCGCGGCGCCTATGTCGATGCCCATCTGGTCGGCGCGCTTTGGGTCGAGATCGCGGTCGAACTCGGGCGCGATCTGCGGCGCAGGCCGGCTGCGCCGCAGGTGCTGCAGGGCGGCCTGACGCCGGCGCAATTGCGGCGGATCGACGAGCGGATCGCGCAACCCGCTGCCCGGCCGGCGATCAAGGAATCGCCTGGCAGTGCGGCTTCGAGACGGCGGCGGCGTTCTCGGCCGCATTTCGCCGCGCGGTCGGTGTCAGCCCCAACCAATATCACTGCCAGATTCTGCACTGAGCCGCCGGGCGATCGCGCGGACCTGCCCTCACTTGCCGGCGGTAGGTTTCGGCGCAGTCGCTGCCGCGCGCAGCGCCGCCGCTTTCCCACGAATATAAGCCCGCAAACCCGCCAATTCGTTCGGGCCGAGCTCCTCGAATTTCGGCATCCCGTTCTCCACCAGCGCCCCACCCTGGACGATCGTGGCAAATGCCTCGGCGGCCGGCGGCACCGGCGACGCGCGCAGGTCGGGCGCCTGGCCGGCGGCGATCGCATTGACGCCGTGGCAGACGGCGCAGCGCCTTGCATAGATGACCGCGCCGACGCCCGCGAGTGCGGGTTCGGGCGCGTAGCCCGGATCCTCGGCCGCGACCGCGTGATAGGGCGCGGAGGCCGGCAGAATCGCCTTGCCGCCGATCGCGAAGGTCAGCACGCGGCGGGCCTGGGTGCGATAGTCGATCGAGACCGGCAGCAGCGCTCCGAAGGCGGCACCGCTGGTGCCCATGCCGGTCAGCACCGTCACGTATTGCCGGCCGTTGACGGCAAAACTGATCGGCGGCGCGGTCACCGGCGCCTGTGCTGCGAACGACCAGAGCAGTCTGCCGTCATTGGCGGCATAGGCGTTGAAGCGGCCATCGATCCGGCCCTGGAAGACGAGATTGCCCGCCGTCGCCATCACGCCGCCGTTCCATGGTCCGGGCGTCGGCACCTTCCACACCTGCTTCTGGGTGACGGGATTCCAGGCGATCAGCGAACTGGTGGCGTTGGTAGGGCCGGCATCCTTTACCACGAAATTGGGATTGGCGGCGCCGTCCACGGCACTGCCGGGCGCGCGCACCCAATTTTCGCGCGTGATGCCGACATCGTTGTAGCTGGTCGCCATCTCGATCGCCGGAATATAGGCCAGCCCCGTCCGGGGGCTGAATGCGGACGGCAGCCAGGTGTGCGCGCCGACCGGGCCGGGCCACATCGTGAAGGTGGTGCCGTTCGGATAGCGTGCTGCCGGATTCTCGATCGGCCGTCCGGTCTTGCGGTCGATGCGGCTTGCCCAGCTGATTTTCACGAACGGCTCGGCCGAGATCAGTGTCCCGTCGGTGCGATCGATCACATAGAAGAAGCCGTTCTTCGGCGCGGTCATCAGCACCTGCCGCTGCCGCCCGCCGATCTCGAGGTCGGCGAGCTGGATGTCCATCGACGCGTTATAATCCCAGGATTCGCCCGGATTGACCTGATAATGCCATTTATAGGCGCCGGTCTTCGCATCCAGCCCCACGATCGAGGCGAGGAACAGATTGTCGCCCTTGCCTTCGCTGCGCACCTTGTGATTCCACGGCGATCCGTTGCCGACGCCGAGGATCATCGTACCGGTACCCGGATCGAACGTCATCGCATTCCACACCGTGCCGCCGCCGCCATAGCGCCACCAGTCGCCCGACCAGGTCTTTGCGGCCATCGCCTGCGCCTTGTCTTCGAAGCCGTCGGCCGGATTGCCGGGCACGGTGTAGAAGCGCCAGGCCTGCTTGCCGGTCGTCGCGTCATAGGCGGTGACATAGCCGCGCACCGCGCTGACGTCGCCGCCGCCGAAGCCGATGATGACCTTGCCGTCGAACACGCGCGGCGGGCCGGAAATGAACGCCGGCGTGTCGCGCGGGATCGTCTGCGTGCTCCAGCGTTGCGCTCCCGTCTTCGCATCGAGCGCCAGCAACCGGCCGTCATGCGTGCCGATGAAGATCATGCCATAGCCGTAGGCGAGCCCGCGGATGCCCCAGCCCTGGCGCAGCTTGATCCCGGCCCGCTCGGGTGCCTTGGGATCATGCTCCCAGATCACCCGGCCAGTGGGCGCATCGATCGCGCGAACCACGCTGTAGCCGGTCGCGACATAGAGCACGCCATCGACCGCGATCGGCGAGGACACCGAATTCTGCGTCGGCAGGTCGAGCGACCAGAGCAGGCCGAGCCGGCCGACATTGGCATCGTCGATACCGGTCAGCGGGCTGAAATGCTGCTCGCCGGCGGTGCGGCCGAAGCCGGGCCAGTCATTGGGGCCGAGCGAGGCGCCGACGTCACCGGCCGGACGCTGCTGCGGTGCGCAGCCAAAGGCGAGCGCCAATATGGCGCAGGACAGCGCCATTGTCCGCCAGCGACCGCCGATCAACCCCGCCATCCGCCCCATCGCCATGTCCCGTTCGCCACATTGTCGCGGGCGACCCTAAGCGGCGGGCGATCCGGCGCCATTGGTCATTGTCGCAGGTTTGAGACGGGTGACGGCAAGGAACGGGACGATCGCTTGCCGCCCACCGCCGCACGCTCTATGCGACCCACCGTGCGTTCCGCGTCCTATCAGTCTCCGTCGGAGCGGCATCGTGAGCCGCTCGGGCGCCGTCCAACCGCCCTGCTGCTGGCGCTGGCCGTCCATTTCCTGGTCATCCTCATGCTGCTGACGCTGGCACCACCGCAGGCGTTGCTGAAAAAAGTAGTGCCCGCGTTGAAGACGCTGCGGCTGCTGCCGGCCGATGAGTCGCGGGTTGCGCCGAAGCCGGCGCCGCGAGGCAAGACCGCAAAGGCCAAGCGCACTGGCGGCGGGGCGCCGCCGCGCGCGCCGGCAGCGCCGGCCAAACCCTCCGTCACCACGCCCACACCCCCGCCCAACATGATCGTCCTCACCCGGAACGACTTCGCGGCCGCGGATATCAGCAAGATGGTTGCGCCGCCGGCCAAGGCCGGGGCGGGTACCGGGACCGGCGAGGACAGTGGATCGGCCGTTGGGCCGGGCGAGGGGCCGGGCGGGGCGCGGCTCTACAATGCCGAATGGTATGTCGAGCCGACCCATGCCGAGATGGCCTATTATCTGCCGACAACCGGCCCGCGCGTGGGGTGGGGGCTGATCGCGTGTCGGACGATCGAGAATTATCACGTCGACGATTGCCGGCAGCTCGGCGAATCGCCGCCCGGGTCGGGCTTGTCACGGGCGTTGCGCCAGGCGGCGTGGCAGTTCCGGGTGCGGCCGCCGCGGATCGGCGGGAAGCCGATGATCGGGGCGTGGGTGCGGATCCGGTTCGATTTTACCGAGGCGAAGAAGGAGTGATCCGGTCTCGCCTTAAGGAATCATGGTGCGGTGCGCCGCGAGCCAGGCTGCGAAGCCGGTGAGCCCGATGCCCCAGCGATCGAGCGCGGCGATCTCGACCTTATAGCCTTCGACCCTCGCCCATGACTGGCTGTCGGCGACACCAGCCGGCACGCCCCGGCCGACTGCGGACGCCTGATCGACGTGGATCGCAGCGACGGGACGGCCGGTGACGTCACCGATCAGGGCGGCCACTTCGCCCATCGTCAGCGACTCTGCGGCCAGCGGAAGGTCGGCCCCCGCGAAGCGCGCCGGATCGGCGAAGGCGGCTGCGGCGAAGGCGCCGATGTCCGAGGCTGCGATCAGGTCGAGCCGGGTGTCGGGGGCGAGGGCGCTGACGATCCGGCCCGAAGCGAGCGGTGGCATCATGTGCGCGGCGACCCGTCGCAGCGATCTGGTCGGCCTTCCGTTTCCGCCGCGACGTCGCGCGGATGCGCAGGCGCAGGACATCGGCGGTCGGTAGAGCGCCGTCGCGGACAGGCCGCCTTCAACTGAGATCCATCCGAGCCGGCTGGCGCCCGGCAATCTGCCGAAACAGCCGTTCGACATCGGCGCGGTGGCAAAGATCGGTGCCGGGCGTCATCACGGCGGCGGTGCCGGCCGCGATGCCGAACCGGAACGCATCTTCCGGCTCCCAGCCCGCCGCGATCGCGTTGACCATCGCGGCCAGGAAACTGTCGCCGGCGCCCACCGCGCTGCGCACCTCGACCGGGATCGCGGGAAGCTGCAACGCGCCGCTGGCGTTCACCAGCAGCGCCCCTTCATGCCCCATGCTGACGGCGACGTGGATCGCCTCGCCGCGCTCGACGATGCCGCGCGCCGCAGCGAGCAGCGCGTCACCATCGGGGAGGGTCTGGCCGGCGAGACGCTCCAGTTCGCCCCGGCTCGGCTTCACGAGGAAGATGCCGCCGCCTGCCAGTCCGAGGCGGAGCGCGTCGCCCGAACTGTCGAGCACGAAGCGGGTATTGTTCTTGCCGGCAATGGCGCCCACCCGCGCATAAAAGTCGCGCGGGATACCACGCGGCAGCGATCCGCTCGCCACCAGCCAGTCGCATGGGCTTTGTTCGATCGCCTCGAGGCAGTCCTGCCACTCTGCCTCCGAGACCTGCGGACCTTCGGGCACGAAACGATACTCCCGTCCGCTTGCCCGTTCATGCACGGCAAGGCTGATCCGGGTGTGATCGGCAATGTTCACGCGCCTGCGCCGGACGCCGTTTCTGTCGAGGAGTTCATCGAGCACGGCTCCCGTGGCGCCGCCGGCCAGATAGAGTGCCTCCACGTCGCCGCCCAGGCGGCCGATCACGCGTGCGACGTTGATCCCGCCGCCGCCCGGATCATAGCGCTCATGCTCGGTCCGCACCTTGTGGGTATGGCGCACCGCGTCCGTCTCGCAGGCGCCGTCGATGACGGGATTGAGCGTAAGGGTCAGTATCTTCATCGACGGGTCAGAACGTGTGAGCACGCCGGATGGGTCCACCTCCGCGCCGCCGCCTCGCGACGGCGGCACGGAATTCGATCGGAAGCCTGGACCAGCAGCTTACGGCCCGGCTAAGCCCTCACTTCTTCTCCATCGGGCAACCCTGCGATTTCGGGTCCTTGATGCACTCGTCGGACCAGAGATCGTCATTGCCCGCGCCCGTTACCGGCTCGTCGATCAGCGGCTGGAAGCCGAAGCGCTCGAAATCGCGCAGTTCGATCAGCGGCGAGTCGATCGGGTCGATCGTGACCGAACCCGGATCGTTGATGTCGTCGATGACGTCCTGGACCGGGAAGACCGGCGCGATGATGCAGCCCGCGGTGTTGGCGATCAGGCAACCGTTGATCGTCGAGCGCAGGTCGAAGGCGCCGCTGGTTTCGCCGGTACCCTGACCTGTGCCTTGGCCGGTGCCCAGGCCCGTGATCGTCACGCGCGGGATCAGGTCGATGCCGGTGAAAAAGCCGCCATCGGCCGGGTTCATTTCGCGGCCGTTGATCACGATCCGGGTTGTGGCATCGCCCGTGCGAATGGTCAGGCCGCCGGTGCCGACGGTGAATCCGCGCCGGTCGTCGAGCCTGCGGCTTTCGACGCCGCTGTTCTGGACGAAGAAGCCGTTGGTCGCGCGCACTTCGAGTCCGCCCGCCTGGATCGCACCCGCTTCGTCGAGATTGCCGTCGTTGAGCGCCAGCCGCGCGTCGATCGCATCGGTGTCCGCAGCCGCGGCGACGTCGGCCAGCGCCGTCATCGTGCCGACGAAGACATCGTCCGATTCGAGCATCAGCGTGCCCGCAAGGCCGGTCGCGCCGTTGAGCAGGATCGATCCTGCGGCGGTGTCGACCTCGAGCGCGTCGGTCGCGACGAACTCGACGTCGTTGTCGCTGCCCAACCCGTTGAACGTCGCGCTGCCGACGACGCGCAGCTTACCGGTCGTGTCGATGCGGAACTTGCCCGCGGCGCCGAGATTGCCGTTCTGCGCCGATGCCCGCGAGGTCAAAGTGAACGCACCGACGATCACGTCGGGCGCGCGCGTCGACCCGACCGAGCCAGGATTCTGGACCTGCGCCGACGGGGCGTGGATGGAAATATCGTTCGAGAAGATCCGCGCCAGTTCCGCGCCCGACAGGTCATAACCGGCATTGCCGCCATTGCCGCCGATGAAGGTCCGTCCGCCACCGTTGTTGGTGATGTCGACCGACGTCGTCTTGCCCGCGCTGCCCAACTGCGCGGTCGCGCCGATCTGGATGTCCGACGAGAGCAGGGTGATGGTCAACGCGTCGGCGAGACCGGCGATGCGGATCAGATTGCCGGCAGTGCCGCTCAGCGCGCCGCGCGAATTGACTCGGCCGTTGAAGTTGATGCTGCCGCCGGCATTGATCGCGATGTCTCCCGCGCCCGCGCCTGCAACGGTGGCGAGGCCGCCAACGGTGACGTCGCCCGTGTTCGATGTCAGGACGATGCCGCTGATCGCGCTGCCATTGGCGATAGCGATGTCGCTGCCGGCATTCCCGCTGAGCGCGCCGCGCGCATTGACGCCGCCGGTGACGTCGATATCACCGCCAGCTGTGATCGCGATGTCGCCCGCGCCATCGCCGGTGACGGTGGCAAGACTGCCGACGGTGACGTTGCCCGCATTCGATGTCAGGACGATGCCGCTGATCGCGCTGCCATCGGCGATGACGATGTCGCTACCGGCATTCCCGCTGAGCGCGCCGCGTGCATTGACGCTTCCGGTGACGTCGATGTCGCCGCCAGCTGTGATCGCGATGTCGCCCGCGCCATCGCCGGTGACGGTGGCAAGACTGCCGACGGTGACGTTGCCCGCATTCGATGTCAGGACGATGCCGCTGATTGCGCTGCCATCGGCGATGACGATGTCGCTACCGGCATTCCCGCTGAGCGCGCCGCGTGCTGTCACCCCGCCGGTGAGGTTGATGGTGCCGTTGGCAGTGATCGCGATGTCGCCAGCGCCGGGTCCGGCGACGGTGGCAAGATTGCCGACGGTGACGTTGCCCGCATTTGATGTCAGGACGATGCCGCTGATCGCGCTGCCATCGGCGATGGCGATGTCGCTGCCGGCATTCCCACTAAGCGCGCCGCGGGCATTGACGCTTCCGGTGACGTTGATATCGCCGCCAGCTGTGATCGCGATGTCGCCAGCGCCGGCTCCGGCGACGGTGACAAGATTGCCGACGGTGACGTTGCCCGCATTCGATGTCATGACGATGCCGCTGATCGCGCTGCCATTGGCGATGGTGATGTCGCTACCGGCATTCCCGCTGAGCGCGCCGCGTGCTGTCACCCCGCCGGTGAGGTTGATGGTGCCGTTGGCAGTGATCGCGATGTCGCCCGCGCCATCGCCGGTGACGGTGGCAAGACTGCCGACGGTGACGTTGCCCGCATTGGATGTGAGGACAATGCCGCCGGTCGCGCTGCCGGCGACGATGGCAATGCCGTTGGCCGCGTCGATCGCGACGTCGCCACTGCCGGTCGTACCCGTCGTGCCGGCGAAGTCGGCGGTGAACCGGCCCGCCGTTCCCACCGTCAGCGTCGTGCCGCCGATGAAATTGTCGCCGGTGACGTCTCCTATCGCCGCGATGTCGATCGCGCCGCCGGCGGTGAAGTCGGTGCCGGTCACCGTCGCGCCGCCATCGAGCGTAATGGCGTTGGTCGCGTCGACCCGGCCCAGCACGATCGCGCCGGTCGCTGCCGCGATCAGATTGCCGGTCGAGACCGGGCCGTTGATCGTTACCGTGCCGGCGCCCGGCACCGCGGTCAGCGATGCGAACACATCGGGATCGAAGTCTTCGCTGTCCAGCAGATTGTTGAACGTGAAGCCCGCGAGTGCGGGGTCGCTGGCGATGATCGACGGACTCGAGATGAACAGGCTGTCGCCGGCATCCTGGCCAGTGGTGACCGCGCCGAGCACGATCGCGCCGTCGCTCAATACCGCGACGCTGGACGCGGAGGTAAGCGTGCCGGCCGTCAGGTCGCCTAGGGTCGTGCCGAGAGCGATCAGCCCGGTGCTCTGGATATTGCCGGCCGACAGGTTGGTCGCCGCGTCGATCACCGTCGCATAGCCGGGTCCGCCGGGTTCGATGCCGCTGCCGCGATCACCGGCCGAGACGTTGCCGACATTGACCGCGCCGGCGCCGTGAACCTCGACGCCTTCGCCGGAGAGATTACCGAGATTGATAGCGGCGGTGTTCCCGGTGGAGACGTTGCTGACCTGCACGGTCGGCGGACCGCTCGGTCCGCCCGGCATGACCTGGCCGTTGCGGACACTGAACATCAGCTGGCTGGGATTGCCATTGTTGGTCCCGGTGATCAGCGGCAACGGGCCGTTATTGAGGAAGCTGCCGGGCACGCGCGAGCCGGGCAGTTCGAAGAATGTGCCGGGCTGGTTGCCGGTACCGGCATTGTAGCCGACCGCGGCCGAGACGCCGCCGAAGCCGTTGACGCCGCCGCTCGCCGACCCGGTCTCCCAGGTGATGTTGGCGTAATTGTAATAGATGTCGAAATTGCCCGCGCCGGTATCCGTGCGATTGGTGAGGATCAGCTGGAAGGTGTTGAGCTTGTCGGCCTGGTTGGCGAAATAGCCGACATTCTCCCAGGTCACACCGAACGCCTCGCGCCCGGCGAACTGGCCGTTACCGTAGACGACCGGGGCCGATCCCGGATTGCGGGTATCCACATCGGCGAAGAAGGCCGCGATGATCGGCAGCCCGGCATAGCCTTCGGCCAGGCCGCGCGGCGTGAAGATGCCCTGGCCCGCGCCGAACGTCAGATAGCCGTTCGTGCTGACGAAGGTGTTGTCATAGGTGTTGCCGAAATAGTTGACGAGGAACGACAGCGGCACCGAACCGGTGAAACAATCGTCGCAGCGCGTGACCGGCGTGTCGTCGAACCCGGGCGCGATACCCGGAACGGCCGGATCGGTGCCACCACCGCCATTATTCTGTTCGCCATCGATCAGCGGGCCGGTACCCGCCGTCAGGTCGCCGGCGGTGATCGCCGCCGAACCGAGCACGATGATCGAACCTGCCGCACGCACGTCGCCGAGCTGGATGTCGCCAACGGCACCGACGCGGACCATCCCGCCGACGCTCTCGACGTCCTGCAGTGTGATCGTGCCGCCGGTGCTGCTGGTGGCGATGCTGCCGTTGGCGGTCAGGTCGAGCGTGTTGATCGCGCCGGCGGCGTCGAACACGATCCGGCGGCCGATCGACAGATCGGTGAGGACGTCGATCGTTCCGGCCGAGGCGACCAGGAGGTCGGCGGTGGCGGATGCGGTCCGGAGCAGCACGTCGCCGCCGCGCAGCGCGACATTGCCGGCCGTCGCGGTCACGCTGTTGACGTCGAGCAGATCGATCGCGGTCAGGCTGACCATCTGCCCGGTCGCATCGATCAGGCCGCCGGCGGTGATATCGGTCGAGACCGTGACCGCGCCGCCGGTCGACGTCAGCAATATGTCCTGCGCCGAAGCGATCCGGCCGACTTCGATCGCGCCGCCCGTCATCAGGATGACGTCGGGACCGCCGGCGTCGCCGGCCGGCCCCACGCCGGTCGTCGTCAGCGATGTCGCGCGGAACGTGCCAGTGCCGGTCGCGAAGATGTCGTCGCCGGCGGTTGCGGTCCCGATCGTCGCGAGCCCGCCGAATTCGACGTTGATGTCGCGGCGTGCCGTCAACTGGCCGGACGTGACGTTGCCATTCGAATCGATCAGGATCGAGCCGAACGCGTTGCCGACATCGAGCGTGGTCGCGCCCTCGGCGAAGATCGTACCGCCGCTGGTGATGACGATGTCGCTGCCATAGCCGAACTCGCTGGCGGTGGTCGTGATCGATCCGAGATCGACATTGCCACCGGCATTGACGGTGAAATTGCCCGCCGCCAGGCCGGTATCGACCATGATATCGCCGGTGCTGGTCAGCCGCACGGTGGTGCCGGCCGTGGCCGAACCCAGATCGATGCCGGCCAGGCCGGCGCTGGCGACGATGTCGTCGCCGGCGGTCAGCGCATCGATCGTGATTCCGCCGGCGGTGTTGAGTCCGGTCGACGTGACGCCGATCGCGCCGCCGGCATTGGCGCGGTCGCCCGACACGAAGGTGCCCGAGGTGATGGTGATCGCATTGTTGGCGTCGAGCGTGCCGAATTCGAGGCCGCCACCGGTCAGGATCGAGATGCCGAGGCCGGCATCGGCGCTGGCGATCAGTGCGTCGCCGCCGGTGCTGACGCTGATGCCGTCGCCCGCGGTCAAGACCGGGCCGCCTTCGCCGCGCGCGGCGGGGGCCGGAGCCCCCAGCAGATTGCCGGCGGCGTCGATCGAGACGGCGTCGAACGCGTTGAGCGAAGCCGCGCCAACGTCGCCGCCAGCGGCGACGATGATGTTGCTGAAGCCATCGTCGTCACGATCGTCGTCGCCGAGACCGGCGCCGGTCGTGACGATGCTGCCGAGCGTGGCGGTGGTGCCGGCATCGACGAGGAAATCGTCGCCGGCCCGGCCGGTGTCGACGCTGATCGCGCCGGTCGCGCCGAGATCGACGGTGAAGCGCGCGATCGCGCCGGCGAGGTCGATCGACCCGGCATCGGCACGGATCGATCCGCCGCTGGTGATCGTGCCGGCGGTGAAGGCGCCGGGTACGTCGACACCGAAGTCACCGGTGAGCGTGACGTTGGCGAGCGTCAGATTGTTCTGCGTCGTGATGGCGAGATCGTCGGCGTCGGTGATGTCGCTCTGGACGGTGACGTTGAAGCCGCTGAGCGTCAGCAGTCCGCCCGAATTGAGCCCGCCGACGATCAGGTCGCCGACCGCCGCGAAGGTGCCGCCGACCGGCGTCACGATCTGTCCGACGGTAACGGCGCTGCCGCCCGAGACCGTCGCGAAGCCCTGCGACGTCAGCGAGGCGATGTCGACCACGCCGCCGGCCGTGGCGTCGAACGTGCCGCCGGCGTTGGCGGTGCCGAGCGTCAGCGCGCCGGTCAGCGTAAAGCCGATATCGCCGTTGGCGGTGGCCGTGGTCACGTTCGCCGAGGCCGCGTTCACGCTGATGTCGGTCGCCGAGTCGAAGCCCGCGCCGGTGACGGCGCCGGTCGCGGTGACGGCGATGTCGGCGCCATAGCCGAACTCGCTCCCGGTCGTCGTGATCTGACCGAGAATGGCGTCGCCGCCGGCCTGGACGGTGAAGCTGCCCGCCGACTGGCCGGTGGCGATCGTCACATCGCCGGTGCTGGAGAGGAAGGCGGTGTCGCCCGCGGTCAGCGTCGTGATGTCGATGCCAAGCGCGCCGGCATTGACGCCGATCGTGCTGCCGGCGGTGGCGCTGTCGCCGGCGACGCCGCCACCCGACTGGATGCCGATGCCGGTACCCGCATCGAGCGTGCCGAATTCGAGACCGCCGGTAGTGGTGATCGCAATGTTGAGCCCGGCATCGGCGCTGGCGATCAGCGCGTCGCCGCCCGTGTTGACGGTGATGCCGTTGCCGGAAATCAGCACCGAGCCGCCTTCGCCGCGCGCGCCGGGCGCGGGCAGGCCGGCGAGATCAGTGCCGGCATCGATCGAGACGCTGCCGAATGCATTGAGCGTGCCGGCGGCGGTGGCGCCGCCGCTGGCGACGACGATGTCGCCGTCGCCGCCTTCGCCATTGCTGCCGACCGCGGCGCCGGTCGTGACGATGCTGCCGAGCGTCGCGTCGGTGCCGGCGTCGACCAGGAAATCGCCGCCCGCCTGGCCCGTGCCGACGCTGATCGCGGCAGTCGCACGCAAATCGACATTGAAGGCGGCGACCGCGCCGACAAGGTCGATCGTGCCGGCATCGGCGAAGATCGATCCGCCGCTGGTGATCGTGCCGCCGGTGAAGATGCCGGGCACGGTGACGCCGAAGTCGCCGGTCAAGGTGACGTTGGCGAGCGTCAGATTGTTCTGCGTCGTGATCGCGAGATCGTCGGCGTCGGTGATGTCGCTCTGCACGGTGACGTTGAAGCCGCTGAGCCTCAGCAGCCCGCCCGAATTGAGTCCGCCGACGATCAGGTCGTCGACCGCCGAGAAGGTGCCGCCGACCGGCGTCACGATCTGGCCGACGGTGACGGCGCTGCCGCCCGAGACCGTCGCGAAGCCCTGCGACGTCAGCGAGGCGATGTCGACCACGCCGCCGGCCGTGGCGTCGAACGTGCCGCCGGCGTTGGCGGTGCCGAGCGTCAGCGCGCCGGTGGTGGTGAAGCCGATGTTGCGGCCCGCCATTGCCGACGTCAGATCCGCCGAGGCTGCGGTCACGCCGATGCCGTCCGCGGCTGTGAGCGAACCGCCGGTCAGCGCGCTCGCGTCGACGGTGATGCCGGCGCCATAGCCGAACTCGTTGCTCGTGGTGGTGATGCTGCCGAGATTGGCGTTGCCTTCGGCGTCGACGAGGAAATTGCCTGCCGCCGTGCCGGTACCGACGATGACGTCGCCGTCCGCGAAGATCGAGATGTCGGCGCCATAGCCGAACTCGCCGCCGGTGGTGGTGAGCGAAACGATATCGGCGTTGCCGGCGGCACGCACCAGGATGGTGCCGACCGCCCGCGCGTTGTCGCCGAGCACGTTGCCGGCCGACTGAATGCCGATGTTCCGTCCCGCATCGAGCGTACCGAATTCGAGGTCGGTGCGGGTGACGATGTTGATGTCCCGCCCGGCATCGGCACTCGCGATCAGTGCCGCGCTGGTGTTGATGTCCATGTCGGCGCCGGCAACCAGCACGACGCCGCCTTCGCCGCGCGCGATGGGCGAGGGGATACCGGCGAGATTGCCGGTCGCGGTCACCGAGACGGTGTCGAACGCGTTGAGCGTGCCGGCCGCGACATTGCGGCCCGCGGTCAAGATGATGTTGCTGAAGCCGTCGGTGCTGTCGTCGCCGATGAGGGCGCCGGTGGTGACGATGCTGCCGAGTGTCGCATCGGTGCCGGCGTCGACGAGGAAATCGTCGCCGGCCCGGCCGGTATCGACGCCGATGGCGCCGGTCGCGGTCAGGTCGACCGTGCGGGCGGCGATGGCGCCCACGAGGTCGATCGCGCCGGCGTCGGCGGTGATCGAGCCGCCGCTGGTGATCGTGCCGGCCGAGAAGGCGCCGGGCACGTCGACGCCCAGATCGCCGTCGAGCGTCACATTGGCCAGCGTCAGATTGTTCTGCGTCGTGATGGCGAGATCGTCGGCGTCGGTGATGTTGCTCTGGACGGTCACGTTGAAGCCGTCGAGCGTCAGCAGGCCGCGGGAGCGCAGGCCGGCAACGATGAGGTCGCCCCCCGCCGAGAAGGTGCCGCCCGCGGGCGTCACGATCTGGCCGACGGTGACGGCGCTGCCGCCCGTGACCGTGGCAAATCCCTGCGAGAACAGCGAGCCGATGTTGAGCACATCGCCGGCGCCGGCATTGAAAGTGCCGCCGGCATTCGCCGTACCGACGTCGAGCGTGCCGGTAGTGGTGAGTGCGATCGCACCATTGGCGGTCAAGCTGGTCAGATCGGCCGACGCGGCGTTGACAGTGATGCCGGTCGCCGAGTCGAACATGCCGGTGACGTTGCCGCCCGCCGTCACACCGATATCGGCGCCATAGCCGAATTCGCTGCCGGTCGTGGTGATCCGGCCGAGATTGGCGTCGCCACCCGCCTGGACCGTGAAATTGCCTGCCGACCGGCCGGTGGTGACCGTCACATTGCCGGTGCTGGTCAGGAAGGCGAGATCACCGGCATTGACCGTGTCGAAGTCGATGCCTTCGCTGCCGGCACTGGCGCTGATGGAGCCGCCCGCGGTCAGCGCGTCGATGACGATGCCGTTGGCTGCGGTCAGGCCGATCGCGCCCCCCGCATCGGCGCGGTCGCCGGCGATGCCCGCACCGGACGTGATGCCGATCCCGGTGCCGGCGTCGAGCGTGCCGAATTCGAGGCCGCCGGCGGTGACGATCGCGATGTTGAGCCCGGCATTCGCGCTGGCGATCAGCGCGTCGCCGCCGGTGTTGACGGTGATGCCGTCGCCCGCGACCAGCACCGCGCCACCTTCGCCGCGTGCGAATGGCGACGGGATTCCGCCCAGATCGGTGCCGGCGTTGATCGTGACGCTGCCGAACGCATCGAGCGTGCCCGCCGCGGTCGCGTCGCCGCTCCTGACGATGATGTTGCTGGTGCCGCCTTCGCCGCCGATGACGATTGCCGTGCCGGTGGTGACGATGCTGCCGAGCGTCGCCGTGCTGCCCGCGTCGACCGAGAAATCGCCGCCGGCCTGGCCGGTGCCGACGTCGATTGCGCCGCCCGCCGTCAATGTCGCGGTGAACGCCGCCGTGATCGAGTCGATCACGAGGTCGGTCGCCGCGGTGATGCCGGCGTTGCCGCCCGATGTCACGCTGGCGAGCGACACCCCGGCTCCGGTCGAACGCAGCACGAAGAGACCGCCGGAACTGGCGTCGCCGCCGGTGACCGCGCCGCCGATGGTGGCCAGGAATTGATCGCCCGCGTCGAGATCGACGAAATCGAGCGTGCCGCTGCCGGTCAGGAAAATGTCGTCGCCCGCCGTCGCCAGGCCGAGTGTCGCCGAACTGCCGAAATCGAGGACGATGTCGGTGCCGGCGGTCAGCGGACCGGCGACGAGAGTGCCGGTCGCATCGATGCCGATCGTGCCGAACGCATTGCCGTTGTCGAGCGCCGTCGCGCCGCCGCTGGTGATCGCGATCGCGCCGGCCGTCGAGCGGATCTGTCCGAGATCGGCCGCGCCACCGGCGCGCGCGGTGAAATTGCCCGCCGACAGGCCGGTATCGACCGCGATATCGCCGTCGCTGTCGAGCAGCGCCACGCCGCCCGCGGTCAGCGAACCCACGTCGATGCCGGTATTGGCGGGGCTGAAGGTCACATCCGTGCCCGCCACGACGGTATCGATCGTGATCCCGTTGGTTCCGCCAATGAGAATTGCGCCGCCTGCGTTCGCGCTGTCGCCGGCGAGGTCGCCGAACGCGGTGATGCCGATGCCGCCGCCGGCGGTCAGCGTCCCGAATTCGAGGCCGCGATCGGCCTGGATCGTGATGTCGAGACCGGCACTGGCGGTCGAGATCAGCGCGATGCCGCCGATGTCGAGACCGACATTGTCGCCCGCGACCAGCACCGCGCCGCCTTCGCCGCGCGCGAATGGCGACGGGATGCCGCCGAGATCGCCGGCGGTCGTGATCGAGACATTGTCGAACGCGTCGAGCCGGCCGGCCGCGACCGCACCGGCATTGCTGACGATGATGTCGCTGGTACCGTCGACCGCGAGTCCGGTCGTGGTGAGGCTGGTCAGCGTCGCGATGCCGCCGGCATCGATGAGGAAATCGTCGCCCGCCTGGCCCGTGCCGACGCTGATCGCGCCATCGGCCGCCAGATCGGCGGTCACGGTGGCGGTTGCCGTCTGGATGTCGATATCGCCGGTGGTCGAGACGATCAGATTGCCGCCCGAGGTCACGCTGGTGCCGGTGACGGGTCCTGCCGCGACGATCTGGACGACGGTGTTGGCGTCGATCGTTCCGAACGAGACGCTCGTGCCGCCCTGGACGGCGAGGCCGCCATCCGCCGTGGCGCTGGTCAGCGTAGCGTTGCCGCCGATGCCCAGCACGATGTTGGCGTTGGCGACGAGGTTCGTCGCGACAAGGTCGCCGCTGATATTGCCCCCGATGCCGCCGAAGGCATCGGCTGAGTCGATCTGCGTATCGCCCGCCGTGATCAGGACGATATTGCCCGCGCGGGCGGGGTTCGCGCCGGTCGTTACGATCCTGCCGAGTAGCGCGTCGTGCGCGTTGACGGCGAAGTCGCCGCCGGCTTCGCCGTCTGTGAGCGTGACCGTACCGTCGCTGGACAGCACCGTCGAGGTGCCGGAGGTGACCGTGCCGAGCGTCAGTCCGCTCAGACCCGCACTGATCTGGATCGACCGGACGGCGGTGGCGGTATTGCCGAGTGTGGCGCCTCCCGAATTCGTATTGATGAACCCGCGCGCATCCAACGAACCGAAGGTCAGCGCCCCGGTGACGTCGCCGCCGATGTCGCGGCGGGCAGTCGCGCTGGCGATCAAGGCGTCGCCGCCGATGGTGATATCGATGTCGCGGCCCGCGATCAGCACGGCGCCACCATCGCCGGTGCCCGGCGGGACGAGGGTCGGGACCGGCGGCGTGAAGCCGGTCAGTCCGCCGGTGGCGGTGATCGTGATATCGTCGTCTGCATTGAGCGTGCCGGCGAACAATCCGCCGCTGCTGATGATGATGTCGCTGGTGCCGGCGCCGACACCATTGGTCCTGATGCTGCCGAGCGAGGCATCGCCGGTGGTGGTGACGAGGAAGTCGGTGCCGGCAATGCCGGTGGCGATGGTCGCCGCGCGTGCCGAATTGATCGTCGCGGTGGTGCCGGCGCGGGCGGTGCGGACGTCGATGCCGGCATTGGCCCCAGTCGAACGGAGTCCGAGTGTCGTGCCGGCATTGGCAAGGGTGAAGTCGATCAGCCCGGCTGCCTGGACATTGATCGTATCGGTCGCGGTCAGCGAGCCGCCCGCCACAGGGCCGTTGATCGTGAAGCTGATATCGTCGCCGGCGCGCGCCGCGCCCAGCGTGGCCGAGCGTGCGGTCAGCTGGATGTCGGACCCGGCCGTCAGATTGGTCAGCGTCGCGATGCCGCCGATGTTCAGATCGATATTGCCGACCGCAACGAGCGCGCCTGAATTGAGCGCGCCGGTCGCGGTGACGATGATATCCTCGGCCGATGTGCCGCTGCCCAGCGCGACGCGTGAGCGCGTCGTCAGGACGATGTCGCTCGACGTGACCGCGCCTTCGCCGCCATAGCCGGTCTCATATTCGCCGCGCGTGACGATCGCGCCCAGATCGAGCAGGCCCGGCGCATCGGCGCGGAAGTCGCCGCCGGCCGAGGCACTGCCCACCGTGATGCTCTGCGGTCCTGGGCCGGTGACGCCGACGCCCGCCGCGAGGAAGATATTGTCGGCGGCCGTCGCCGAACCGATGTCGATCGAGCCGTTGGCGCCGATATCGATATTGGCGAACTGGCTGTCGCCGGGCGCGCCGGCGTCGGTCGTCGCGACCGTGCCGAAGGTCGCGTTGCCGTCGGCGAAGGCCTGGAAGGTGAAGCCGGTCGAAACCGCGTCGATGTCGATGTCGCCATCGACGCCGACGAAGCCGGCGCCCTGCGACGAGGTCAGGCTGGCGAGGGTGATATCGCCCGGGCCGGTGATGTAGAAGCCGTCTTCGGACGCGATCGAATTGCCGTTGATGGCGCCGCCGGCGTAGATGCTGACATAGCCGGTGGTCGCGACGCTGTCGAAAGCGACCGGGCCGGACACCGTCCGGAGATCGACCGATCCCTGTGCATCGATCGCGCCAGCGGTCAGGCTGGTGCCGCCGAACAGCGTGGCATAGCCACCCGACTGGACATCGCCGAGCAGCGTCGCACCGCTGGACGCGAGCGCGACATTGCCGGCATCGATCAGGCCGTTGACGGTCAGGTCGCCACCGATCGCGGTCGGCGTGAGGAACAGCAAGGCCGCCGGATCATAATCGGGTCCCAGCGTCGCGAGCTGTGACACGTTGCCGACAAAGAACAATGTCCCCGCATCGATTGCGCCGGTCGCCACATTGTTGTTGGCGAAGATGCCGATCGTGCCGCCGGCGGTCAGTGCGCCGGTCGTGACGCTGCCGGTCTGCGAGGCCAGGCCAATATGGAAGGCGGCTTCGCCGGTGCCGAGCGCGACGTCGCCGAACGCGGTGATGCCGATGCTGCGGCGATTGCCGGGCGACGGCGGCACATCGACCAGACCGGCGATCGCGCTGCCGACGCTGACGCCGCCGCCGGTGGTCGAGACGGTGAATTCATTGCCGGCGCTGACCTGCGCCAAAGTGACGTCGCCGACCGCTTCGATGTCGAGTTCGCCGCCGGTCGAGGTGAAATTGCCGCCGGTGACGCCCGCCTGGCCGTCGATCTCGATATCTCCCGCGGCGGTGACGGTGGCGAGGCCGGTGACGTTGCCGGTGCTGACGATCGCGATCGTCGAACCGCTGCTCAGCGTCCCGAGATCGGTCGTACCGCCGGCATTGGTCGCAATGCTCAATCCCGACGTCAGGCTGGTGACACCGACGTCGCCGCCGGCGCCGATAACGATAGCTCCGAGAGCATTGGCGCGGTCGCCGGTGAGCAGCCCGCCCGCCGACGCATCGATATCGGCCCCGGCATCGAACGTGCCGAATTCGAGGCCGCCGGTCGCGCTGAGGCTCAGATTATTGCCGGCGTTCGCACTGGCGACCAGCGCGTCGCCGGTGAACGCCATGTCGATATCGCCGCCGGCGATCAGCACCGCGCCGCCTTCGCCGCGCGCCGTCGGCGCATAGCCGGTCAGGCCGCCGGCGCTGCCGATGATGTCCTCGAACGCATCGAGCGTGCCCGCCGACAACAGGCCGCCATTGTTGAAGCTGATGTCGCCATAGCCGAACTCGCCGGTGGTGGTGACGCCGACGATCGACATCTGGCCGGCGATCGTGAAATTCGCATTGCCGCCGGTCTCGACGGTGCCGCCGGTCAGCGTGCCGCCGAACGCGTCGAAGCCGGTGCCCGAGGTGACCGAATCGAACAGGATGTCGCTCGATCCGGCATCGAGGAAGACGCTGCCGTCGGCGGCGATGGTGCCGAGATCGATCGCGCCGCCGGTGACCGACAGCGATCCGGTCAGATCGGCGGTGGTCACCTGCGTGCTGGCCGACTGTAGCGAGGCATCGCCACCGAGCAGCGACGCGATCGCGATCGACCCGCCCTGAACCGTGCTGAAGCCACCATTGAGCGTGCCGCCGTCGACGCCGCCCGTACGCGCCAGCAGGTTGATCGTCGTGGCGAGCAGCGTGCCGAAGCCCACGCTTTCGCCTTCGATAGAGATCGCGTCGCCGCCGGCGGAACCGACAAAGGCAGAAGTGCCAGCCACCAGATCGATGCTGAAGCCGCCGGTCGTGCTGCCGATGTCGATGGCGCCGCCGGTCGTCAGCGCGAATGGGCCGCCGCCGAGGCCGACGCCGACCGTTCCGACGATGAAGTCGCCGGGCACGGTGAAGATGCCTTCCAGCGCGCCGCCGACATTGGCGGCGCTGGTGATCTCGCGACCGGCAATGATGCTGTTGGCGAATATGCTGTCGCCGACGGTGATGCCGACGTCGTTGCCGCCGGACAGATTCCCGGTGCCGAGCAGGCTGCGGCCGGCGACGATCTGCAGAATTCCGCCACTGACATTGGTGTTGCCGCGCAGTTCGACATCGCCGAGCGAGTCGAGCAGCAATGAGGTCGAACCGCTGTAATTGGTGGTGCTCGCGCCACCGAGGCGGATCGCCTCGCGGGCCGAGATCGCCACCTGCTCGGCGGCGATGTCGCCGATGCCGATGTCGACCGCGATCGGGCGCTCGCCGCCCTGGCCGATCGCGACGACGCCGGTCGCGAGGATGTTGGACAGGCAGATATTGCCCTGGACGCAATCGACGCTGAGCGCGCCATTGTCGTCGAGCTGCGGGTCGCCGGCGGCCGGTGGCGTATTGACGTCGACGAACAGGTCGCGCGAGGCGATCGGCGCGCCCAGCACCTGAACGGCATCGCCCAGGATGCTGATCGCGCGGCCGGGCGCCGCGATCGCGCCATCGACGATGACCGACGCGATGTTGGACGGGTCGTTGGCGACGGGCAGGAACAGCGTGCCCGCGAACAGTTCGAGGCGGGCAGGGGCGTCGCGCGGATCGCTGCCGCCGCCGGGCAGCGGATTCTCGGCCGCGCGCATCAGGCCGCCCGACCTGACGAGGATATCGTCGCCGCTCGACGCGGTGATGCGGTTGTCCGAGAGGACGCTGGCGCCGTCCTGGACGATGACGTCGGCGCCGGCGAACAGATTGACGCTGGCGGTCGCCTTGACCGTGTCGTTGATCGTCAGATCGAACGGATCATAGGCGATTTCGCCATTGGGTCCGGGGGCGCCGAACGGCTGGACGCCGGCCGCGAGCCTGATCGTGCCGCCGAAGACCAGATTGCCGTCCGCATTGGCGGGCGCCGTCACCAGCGCGCTGCCGATGTTGAGATTGCCCCCGGTCTGGACCGCGATCCGGTCGAACGCGACCATGTCCGCGATCGAGGAATCGAAATAGCGGTTGACGATGTCGATCCCGCCGCTGGAGACGATGTGCGAGCCTTCGTCCGCGACGAAGCCGAAATAGGATTCGCTGTTGAACTGGGCGGCGCTGATCGTCGCGAATTGCGGACCCGAGGCCGGCTGGCCGTCATGCGTGATCAGCACGTCGGAGAAGTTGAAGCCGGTATAGGTGCCGCCGACGACGAGGCCGCCACTGCCGACCGCCGCGATCCGCACCTGGCCGCCGACATTGATGTCGACATTGCCGGCAACCTGCACCGCGCCGGTGTCGCTGAAGAAGTCGAAGCCGCCGCCGTTGAAGATGCCGGCCTGTGCGTTGAGGCTGTCGAGGAACAGCGAGCCGGCCGCAACCAGCGACTCGTCGCGAACCGAGATCAGGCCGCCGGTGAAGGCGCCCTGGAGCGTGCCGGTGCCGCCGGTGCCGACCGCGTTCATCGCGACATTGTCGAGCGTGATCCGGCCGAGATGCGCGCCGCCGCCGGCATCCTGGACGATGATCGCGCTGGTGCCGCCGCTGCCGTCGCCGCCATTGCCCGACGCCGCGGTGACGCCGGCGATCGGCGGCTGCGGCGGTTCGGAACTGCCGGGGAAGCTGGCGCCGGTGCCGCCGAGGCCGCCATTGCCGCCGACGCCGTTCGCATTGAGCGCGAAGTCGAAGCCGGTGATCTGGCCGCCATTGGCGGTGATCCGCGCGGTGCCGCCGGTGCCTGCGCCGCCATTGCCGCCGAGGCCGCCGGTGTCGCCGAAACCGGTGCCGTCGGCACCGCTGCCGCCGCGTCCGCCGCTGGCATTGGCGCTGATCGTGTAGAGCGTGCCGGGGCCGGCGCCGTCGAAGGTCGAATTGTCGATGACGACGCTGGCGAGCACGGCGCTCAGGTCCGATGTGCCGCCGAGCGCAATGCCGCCGACGCCGCCGGCACCACCCGTGACGCCGGTTCCGCCGTTGCCGCCCGATCCGGCGATCGCGTCGGTGTTGAGCGTGAAGTTGCCGATCAGCACATCGCTGTCGACGCCGAAGGCTTCGATCAAAGCGGTTCCGCCCGTGGCGTTGCCGCCGTCGCCGCCCGCGCCGCCGCCGGTCGAACTCGCGCCGTTGCCCGCCGTCGCGGTCGCGGTGACATTGACCCGGAAGATCGTGAAGTCGGCGTCGGTCACCCGGAAGGCGGCAGCACCGCCAACCGCGCTGCCGCCGGCACCGCCGGTCGCGGCCGGCGCGCCGTCGCCGGCGACGGCGTTGGCGAGGACATCGGCGCTGCCGAGATCGACACCGTCGCCGGTGATCGTCAGCGTCGCCGTACCGCCGCTGGCGTCGCCGCCCGAACCCGGCCCGCCGAGCGCGAATATGCCGAAGCCGGAACCATTGCCGCCCGCGAACGGGGCGTTGGCGATGTTGTTGAACTGGCCGCCCGCGCCGCCGATGCCGCCGGTGTCGACGCGCGCGCTGCCGACCGAGACCAGGTCGACGCCGCCGGCCGCGCCGGCCAGACCGATTGTCGCGATGCCGCCGTCGCCGGCGCCGGCCGTGCCGGGTCCATCGCTGAAGTCGTAGCCATAGCCGAAATCGGCGTAATCGACATTACCGCCGGCACCGCCGATTCCCGACGCACGCGCAAGGATATCGCCAACCGTCGCCGTGACGCCCGAGGCGATCGTGAAACTGGCAATGCCGCCGCGGCCCGACCCGGCATTGCCGGCATCGGACTGGAAGGCGTCGGTGCCATCGGCGCCGGTGCCATTCGCATCGACGGTCGCCGCGCGGGCCGCGAAGGCGCCCGCCACGATGCTGACCGACGCGGTGCCGCCATTGCCCGACCCGCCGCCGCCATTACCCCCGCCCGTTTCCTGTACGATATTGGCCAGCCCGCCGCGGCCGGTCGCGCTGACGCCCAGCGTGCCGACGCTGGCATTTCCGCTGGTCTGGACGAACGACGCGGTGCCGCCGGTGCCGTCGCCGCCGAGGCCATCGGTCGTCGCCGCGCCGCCGAGCGCATCGGCCGAGATTGCCGTCGTCCCCGACCAGGCGCCATCGACGATCGTGGCGGTCGCAATGCCGCCCCCGGCTGTCCCGCCGACCGCTCCGGTACCGCCGACGGCATCGGCGGTGACGTTGGTGCCTGCGACCGTTGCGACCGTCGCCGCGCCGGTCAGCGCGAGCAATGCCGTGCCCCCGTTGGCGGCGCCGCCATTGCCGACCTGCCCGTCGGGCGCGGTGGCGCCGTCGCCGCCGGTCGCCCGGGCCGAAACCGAAACCAGATCAGCAGTATAGGTGGTGTTGCTGAGATTGAGTGTCGCCAGGCCACCGGTCGCCGAGCCACCCGGGCCGAGCAAGCCGCCATCCGCAGCGTCGCCGCCCTGCGCGTCGGCCGAGACCGAAGCGTTGCCGAACGCGGTTGCATCGCCGCTGATCTCGATCAGCGCGGTGCCGCCCGCAGCGTCGCCGCCGGAACCGGGCAGGCCAAAGGCGATGGTGCTCAAACCATCCTTCCCGGCGCTCTTGGCTCTGAACCTGGGGGAACCGAAATCGCCGCCTGCGCCACCGGCGCCGCCGCTGTTTGCGCTGGTCTGGACCAGGCTGATGCTGCCGGACGCGCTGTTGCCGGTGATCAGGATCCGTGCCAGACCGCCCGAACCGGCGCCGCCGGCGCCGGCATCGTCGCTGAAGTCGTAGCTGTCATAGCCCGAATAATCATAAGCGATATCGCCGCCGTCGCCGCCCGTGCCCGTGGCGATCGCCGCGAGCGTGTCGATCACGACATTGGCGTTCGCGCCGATCGTGATCAGCGTGTCGCCGCCGATGCCGTCACCGCCATTGCCGCTGTCGGCTTCGAAGTTGCCGCCGCCGCTGCCGCCGAAGCCCGATGCGCTGACGCTGGCGGTGCTGCCGGTGATCGAGCCGCCGAGCAGGCTCAGCCGGGCCGTGCCGCCCCTGCCGATCCCGCCATTACCGGCCAAAACGATGTCGCCGTCGAAATCGCCCCCCTCCGCACCCGCGCCGCCAAAGCCGTTCGCCGAGATCGTGACCGGGCCGACATTGACCGTGCCGCTATTGACGGTGAACGCAGCCGTGCCGCCCGTGCCGTCGCCTCCGACGATGCCGCTGCTGCCACCCAGGCCGTCCGCGAGGACCGATGCCGAGAGCGCGGTCAGCGATCCGCCGTCGACACCGATCGAAGCGTTGCCGCCGGTACCGCTGCCGCCGCGGCCATCGGAGGCGCCGGTGCCGCCGGTGCCGCGCGCGCTGACGGTGACGTCGTCGAGCCTGACGCTGCCGGCGCCCGACACGGTGAGCCGGGCGATCCCGCCCTGGCCGTCGCTGCCGTTGACGACTCCGTCGCCACCGACGCCATCGGCAGAAATCCGCGTCGAACCGTTCACGAACAGGCCGTTGTCGGTGATGTCGATCGCCGCGAGTCCGCCGGCGCCGAGACCATTGGCGTCGACCGTCAGGCCGCCCTGCACCGAGAGGCCGGATCCGTAGCCGAATTCGTCGCTGTTGGCGAACAGCCGTGCCCGCTGCGCGCCGTCGCCCTTGCCGGTCGCCTGCAAATAGAGCGAACCGCCGACCGAAATGCGCTGCCCGCCGCCCAGGCTGCCGCCGACGCCGACGTCGATGCTGTTGATCGCGCTCAGGAAGGCGCTTCCCATCGTGATCGTGCCGAAGTCGTCGGTCGGGTTGGCGGTGATCTTGTCGGTCGCGTAGCCGGTGATGTCGGACGTGAAATTGCTGTTGCCGATCGCGATGCTCGACGACGCCGCACCCGTCTCCTGGCTCTGGCCGACGGCGACGACGCCGCCCTGGACGTCATAACCCGCCGAGAGCACGACGACACCGTTGACGATATCGGCGCTCGCCGCCGCCTGATAGCCGATCGATCCCGTCAGCAGCATCGAGACGGCATCGTTTTTCGCCATTGTCGCGAAATAGATACCGTGATTATCTCCGGCACCGGTGGAAGACGGGCCGCCGGTCGTGCCGCCATGGCTGATCGCGTTGCCGACGGTCGTGCCGGTCACGAACGCGATGTCGAACAGGCCGTTGTTGATCGTGACGTTGGCCGCTTCGGCGGCGACATAGCCGACCGATCCGTTGACCTGGACATTGCCGTTCTGGATGATCTGCGGCGCGACCATCGCGATATAGCTGTTTGCGTTGAGCGCGCGGAGTTGCGCGCCGGCGTCGATCCGGATCGCCGACTGGCTGCCGGATGCGCCGCTGAAGCGGATCTCGCCCTTGGGACCGAACAGCCCGCCGCTGGTGTCGACCGCATTGGCGGTGAGCACGAGGCTGCCGACGTCGAACACCGCGGTCGACCCGGCGATGATGCCGCCGGGGCTGTAGAACCACACCGATCCGCCGGTCTGCGCCGCGACGTCCGGGTTGGCCTGGATCTGGCTGCGGACGGTGCCGTCGAACCGGATCGCGCGCGTCGTGTCGGTCGGCACGATGCGATTGAGGACGACGTAATTGGTGACGCCGTCGCCATTGGTGAACAGGCCGGTCTTGCCCGCCGGCAGGAAGCTGATCGGCCCGCCGCCGGTCGCATTGTCGTCCGGCGTCCAGTCGACGATCGCCTGGCTGCTGTTGACGGTGACGGTGTCGATCGTGTTGGTCTGGACGATCGTGACGGCGCCGGCGACGGTCGATATGCCGGTGCCCTGGAACGCTTTGCCCCCCGGCGCGACCTGCGCATGCGCGCGCGGCGATTGCGCCGCTGCCACCAGCGTGACGGCCAGCGCGCAGCCCGTCATCAACTTCGTTCGACCATGCGCCGCGCGCACCGCAGGGGTGCGGAAGATCTGGGCTCGGAGAGTCTTGCCGCTGAATCCGGCACCTGGGAGTCCGGTGGCTGGTTTCGAAGCCGTCATGGCCGTGCTCTCCGTTCTACTTTTACACGCGTTCGTCACCGCCACGGGACCAGCTTGGCGGTCAACGATACAAGGACGCGGACGTCGCCGCGTTCGGTCTGCACGCCGACGCGCTTGAGCGGGGCGGCGAGATTGATGTCGAGCCGGGCACGATCGCCCCAGGCGGCGCGAACGCCGCCGCCGACCGAATAAATTCTCTGCGGATTGAGGCCGTCGAACGCGCTGTCGTGGTTCCACACCCACGCCGCGTCGAGAAAGGCATAGGGCTGGAATGCGAAACCGTCGCGCTCGCGCGGCAGGATGCTGCCGTAGCGGATTTCGACCTGCGCGCCGACGCCGCTGTCGCCGATGATGCTGCCGGGATCGTAGCCGCGGCCGATCGTATAGTTGCCGCCGGAAAATTCCTCATAGCTGAGAAGCGCATGCGGGGCATATTGCGCACGCGGCGTCAGCACGAACGCGATGTTCGGAATCGGCCGAAACTCCGCCGTCGCCGATGCGCGGATGACGAACGCGGTGGGATCGCCTTCGTCGCGGCTGAGTCCGACGAAGCCCGGACCCGAGCAATTGGCCGTGCAACGCTCGCTGGCGTCGAAGATGCCGAGACCCTGGCGCAGCTCGACCGACGCGCCGACCCGCCAGCGTGGCTCGACCGCATTATAGCCTTCGGAGCTGGTCACGCTGTCGTCGTCGATCGCCTCATAATCGAGGCGCACGAAGGCGACGCGCAGATTGTCTTCGGTGAACCGCGTCCCGAATATGCGGACATCCTGATCGATATAATCGAGGCCGCCGGTGGCGAACAGATTGGCGCTCTGCGACCGGATGATCGGATAGCTGGCGGCGAGCGAGGCGACCAAAGTTTCCGATTTCAGGTCGGGGCTGCCGGCACCGAGCGCGGGCCGCGTCCAGGCATAGCTGAAGTCGCCGCTGATGCCGAAGCCCTCACGGCCGAGCTTGAAGGCGTGGCCGAGCTGGAGGACCTGCTGTTCGCTTGTGTCGGCGGTCGAGAACAGGCCGACCGTCGTGCGGTCGCCGAGACCGGTCAGGCCGTTGAACTGGACGCGGGCATTGCCGCCGAAGCGGCCGACGTCGTGCGATCCATAGTTCTGGACGTTGACGTCGAACTCGATCGGACGCCGCAGCACCGCGACCTCGCCGATCACTTCGCCCGGCACCGTGCCGGCGGGCCGCAGCACCAGCCGCACGTCGAAGCCGGGCAGATCGCGCGCGAGCAGCAGATAGCGCTCGGCCGCCTTGATGTTGAACAAGGGCTGTTCGCGGATCTTTTCGAGATAGCCGGCGATCGTGCGTTCCGAGCGGCCGGCATTGCCGCGCACCTGGATGCCGACCAGCTTGGCCATCAGCACGTCATAGCGGACGACGCCATTCTCGATGCGCTGCGGCGGCACCTGCACCGCCGCGACATAGCCATCGTTGCGCAGGATCGTGGCGGCACGGTCGCGGATCTCGCACACCGTGGCGATCGGCACCGGCCGGCCGAGGAATTCGGCATAAGCCGGGCGCAGCCGCTCGGGATCGACTCCCTGGAGATTGGCGAACTGCACTTCGGACAGCGTGACGCTGACTTGGCCATATTGCGGGTCGGCGAGCGGGCAGGGCGCGCGCTCGATCTGGCTTTCGACCGACAATTTGGGCCCGCGCGTCTGGTCGAGCGGTTCCTGGCGGCCGCGCTCGATCTCCTCGCGCGTCTGTGCCCTGACAGCCGCCGGAACGAGCCCGATACAGAGAATTCCGGTCAGCAGGAATGCGGCGAACCGCGGTCTGTTCCGGATAACGTGCATTCCAGTCCCCCTCAAGAGGCCGGACCACGAACCAGGAAAGCCGGGCGGCGCGGGGAGAACGGGAGGGCAGATCGCCGCGCTCCGTTCAGCCAAAGCCGCCGCAAGCCGGGCATCGGGCCGACCGCTACGCACACGGACCGCTCGTTGGCGGCTGCTACGGCATGGCAGTGAATAGTCCCACTCTGCCGCACTCCGACGACCCACGGAGTATTGAACCACCACGTGACTCGCGGTTGGCTCACAGACCGATGGCTATCAGCCAAGGCCCCTTTTTACAAGCGTTTGGCACTCGAAACACGGCGATCCGGGTGGCCCGGGGCCTGAGCCGATGCCGAATTTTTGCCGGGACGGCGCAGAACCGTCCCGGCATAGGACTCAGCTGGCGGGCGTTGCCGAAGCCTGTGCGGCGCTGACCGTCTCGGCGAGCAGGTTGAGCTGGGCGCTGCAGCCCTTCTCGGCAAGCGCGGCAGCGGTATCGTCAAGCGCCGGCGCGGCGTTGCCGTCATGCTTCGGCATGACGACGAACTTGATCGTCACCGGTAGCCCGTCGGCCATCTGCAGGCTGTAGGTCGCGCCATCGCTCACCGGCATATCCCGGATCGGCCACGACTTCTCCATCATGCCCTTGCGGAACAGCAGGCTGCTAGGCTGCCCGCCGGCCGTACGCGTGACCTTTGCAAGCGCTTCGCCCTCGGCGGTCGGACGCCACAATTTCAGGGTTCCGCTGCTGTTGACGCAGAATGTGCCGCCATAGCGGACGTCGACATACCAGAGGTTCGGACTCATCACGACACTCTTTTCGCCGCGCGACACCCCGCCGCGTGATGCCCGCGCCTGCGTCACCAGCAGGCGCTGGAACGACGATTGGGCGGTGCTCGCGGTCTGCGTGCTCGCCGTCAGCGAATGCTTGCCGGCGCCCGCGAGCGTGCGCGTGCCCTTGCCGTCGAGGATCGTGACGCTGTCGTTTACCTTCAGCGTGATCGTGCCATTGTCGGACAGAACCTTCCCCGCGGGATAAGCGGCCGAAGAGGGACCGGTCGAGCGGATCACGATCGTCTTTGCCGCGGCCGCACCGGCGAAACCCGCCAACGCGGCGATCGCGAGCCCATATTTCAGGGACTTAATGTTCATCGAGGACAAGATTACCTCCCACATCCATAAATTCCGACATACACCTGTTTCGCGACATCCGCATCATCCATGTTCGCAGGTGAAACTGCCATGAACGCCGAATTCTTCGTTGCGCTGCCGCATGACGATGTGCTGCGATCCTGTTAGGCCTGCCCACACGCTGTCACAGTGATCGGTGACACATAAAAGCAACAAAAACTGTCTTTTTGTGAACCGTCCCGCCGACGCCGAGCAAGCTTTGCCTATTGGCGGCCGGCGGCCGGCGCGTCAGCCGCCATCCGTTCGAGCTGATTCGCGCATCCCTGTTCCACCAGCCGCACGGCGATGTCGGACGGATCCTGTCCCTCCACCGGCGGCCTGTCCAATATGATCAGCCTGACCATCGACGGCCCCCGAAATCCGCCTTCGACGATGTACGACTCGCCGCTCCGGATCGGCAGGCGATCGACCGGCCAGGCGACGCCATAGGTGTCGGCTCGCTCGATCGCAACGCGTTGCGCCGCATCGCCCGCCGGCCGGATCGTCAGCGTCCTGCCGGAGGGATCGCGATTGATCAGCGTCGCGGCCTTCGCGCTGGGCAGGCAGAAATTGCCCTGCTCGGCCGGATCGATCAGCCACAGATTCTGGCTTCGTTCGACCCGTACCGGCGGTGCTGTGGACGGTGTTGGGGCCGATGCTGCCGGTGGTGTGCCGGGCGCAGCCGCACCGGCGCCACCGACGCCCGGCCCTCTCGGCAGCTTCCGCGGCTGCCTGGGCGTCGAACGCAGCAACGCCGCGAACACTTCATAGGGCTGGATCGCGCGGAAGAAGCGGTCGAGCAATGGCCGTGACTGATAGCGGTTCCTGGGCAGCGGAAACGAGATCGAGAGCGGGCCGGTGAACGAGCGCGTGCCGTCCGCATCCAGCAATGTGATGCTGTCATATGCGAGCAAATTGATCCGCGCCATCGCCGGCACCACCATCCCCCTGGGATAGGTCGCCGCCGAGGGGCCGATCGACTTGATGACCACCGTCTTGGCGCTCGCCGTGCCGGCCGTCGCGAGCATTGCGACCACCAGCGCCGTCAGCGCGCTTCTGCTAATCGAGAACATAGCTGCCTTCCTTTACCTGGTGGATGAGCCGGGCGATCAGGAATTGCAGCGCGCCGTCGTCGGGGTGCTCCGCCGCCTCGGCGGCGAGACAGTCCGACAATTCCTTCAGCGACAGATTGTCGAGCGCGAACAGCATGCGCATGCGCTCGCGCGCCGCGGGCGGCATGTCGGGCACCGGCTCGAAGATCTCGATCGGCGTCGATCGGCCGCGCAGCGTGACCGTGCCCATCGGCCGCCACCAGTCGAGTCCCGACCGCTCGGCCGCATCGCGGCTGGCGAGCACGGTGGTCTTGAGCTGCTTGTTCGCCGCCTCCAGCCGGGCGGCGGTGTTCATGCTGTCGCCCAGCGCGGTATATTGAATGCGGCCTTCGCCGCCGAAATTGCCGACGATTGCCTCGCCGAAATGGAGGCCGACGCGCGTGCGGCCGATCGGCGGCAGGCCCTGCGGCACCGTCCGCCGGAAGTCCTCGCCGGCCTCGTACATCGCGCGTGCCGCCTTGGCGGCGCGTTCGCCATCGTCGGGACGCGAGATCGGCGCGCCCCAGAAGGCCACGACCGCATCGCCGACGAACTTGTCGATCGTACCGCCATATTTCAGCACCACAGCGCTCAGCATGTCGAGATAGCGATTGAGCAGCAGCGCGACCATCTCCGGTTCGATCGCGTGGCTGAGCTTGGTGAAGCCTTCGAGATCGGTGAAGACGACGAAGATCTCGCGCTTCTCGCCGTGCAGCGCCAGCCGCTCGGGATCGCGCATGATCTCGTTGGCGATGTCGCGCGGCAGATATTTGCCCAGCGCCGACTGGGCGAAGCGGCGCTGCTCGGAATTGACCGCGCGTGCGGCCGAACTGGTCGCGCTGAACGCGATCACCCAGCCGACGATCCAGCCGAACGCGGGCAGAAATTGCGTATCGACGCCGTGCGTTTGCAGCCAGAAGGGCAGGCCGCCGAAAAACAGGATCTGCGCCACGAAGGCGGCGATCAGCGACCATGCGCGCAGATTGGCGAGACTGGTCATGATCGCCGCGAGGATCACGGCGATGGCCAGCGCCCACAGCGCCAGTTCGGGCAGCCGCGGCAGCATCTTGCCGTCGAGCCGCTGCGCCAGCATCGACGCGTGGATTTCGACCCCGATCATTTCCTGGCGGTTGACCGGCTCGATCCGGCTGATCGGCGTTTCGAACCGGTCGATGTCGATGATCTCGGTGCCGATCAGGACGATGTGATTCTTGATCTGCGGGCCGACGAGATCGGCCACCGCCGGCTCGGCGACGATGTCGATCGGTATATCGTTGAACACCGGCTGGTCCTGATTGAGCGGCAGGCGGTAGGCGATGCTGCCGGTATAATGCGCCATCTCCGGATGGACGCCGCCCGAAAGAGCGTCGACCATGCTGGGCGGCAGCGATCGGGGCATGTTCGGCCAGCTCCGGATCACGCCGTCGGGCAGGCCGGGGTCGAGCAGGATATGCGCGAACTTGACATTGGGATTGGGGATGCGCGCCTTGAAGCCGCGGACGAATTCCTCCTGCCACAGCTGGATCACCTGCGGTGCGGACTCGTTGGTCGCAAAGGCGAGATAGGTCGGGATTCGCATCGCGTTCAGCGCCGCGATCAGCTCGGCATCGTCGGGCTGTTCCTGGTCGAACATGATATCGATGCCAACCGATTTCGCGCCCATCTGGTCGATCTGGCGCAGCGCGCGGGCGAGGATCGCGCGGTCGAGCGGCGAGCGGATGCCGGTGTTGCGCAGCGTCTCGTCATTATAGGTGACCAGCACGATACGCTGGTCCTGCGGCACCGCCTCCGCGCCGAAGCGCGCGCGCATATCATAGAAGGCGCGCGCGGCATCGCTGATCAGCGGGATCGACCAGCTGTAGCGCGCGACCAACAGGCCCATGACGACGAACAGGATCGTCGCCGAGAGCCGGACCCAGCCGGTCTGCTTCAGGACCTGCCGTGCAAGCTTCAGACGCTGTGGCGGGACGGCGTCCGCCCGGATGACCCGATCCGCCACTCAGCCCCGACCGGTCATTTCGTACCGAGCAGCGGCTGGGCTCCGTCGCCGATCAGCGCGAACCCTGCCCAGTAATAAGGGTGCGAGGTCAGCGGATCGTCCATCAGCGCGACGCTCGCGCCACGAAAAGCCTGGCCGACTGCCACATTGCCTGACGCTCCCTTGCCGAGCTCGAACATGCCGCTGATCAGCTTGGTCGTCGCATCGAAATCATCGGGCGCCGGCCAGTGGCTGGCCAGCACCGAACGGCCGCCGGCGCCGACGAAGGCGCGCACCAGCCCGTCGAGCGCGGTGCCACCGCCGGTCGTCACGCCCGCCTCGCGGGTGGCGGCGATCGTCGCCTTGCCGGCGGTGTTGCAGGCCGACAGGATGACGAGGTCGGCATCGATCCGCATGTCGAAGATTTCCGAGAAGCTCAGCAGGCCGTCCGATTCAGGGCCGCCGAACGAGGTCAGCAGCGCCGGCCGCGCCGGGCAGCCGATCCGCGGCGCGGTGACGAAGCCGTGGGTCGCGAAATGGAGGATGCGATAATTGGTGAGATCGGGCCGGCCGATCACGGCGGTGTCGGTGAAGTCGGCGCCGGTGACGATCGTCGAGCGCGAAGCGCCCAAAGCGGCGCTGGCGGTGCGCAGTTCGGCCGCCGAGATCGGCTTGTTCCACTCGGTCAGCGGCCAGTCGCAGCCGATCCCGCCGGCGCCGCTCATCGAGCGCGTGGAGGCGGCGCGCACGGCGCCGCTGACCGGCGCATTCTGGCCGAAGCCGATATATTCGTTGGTCGCCGCCGAGCGTGGCGCCATGCGGGTATCGCGGAACGCGCGCGCCGAGACTGCGGTGCTGACCGCGCGGTTGCGCCCGAGCCAGTTGACGCCCGAATCGTCGAAGGGATCGGCATCGGGTTTGGCGTCGCGCGCCGCGACCCGCGCGACGCTGGCGTCGTCCTCGACCAACAGCGTGATCGGCAGCCGCAACATACCGCCGTCGGGCTCGAAGATCAGATGATCGACACTGGCGAGGTCGGCCGCGACCGGGCCGACGAGATCGACGAACAGGCTGCGCGCGGTGGCCATGTCGAACGGATAGGTCAGCAGCTGCCCGTCGACTTCGGCGGCGATCGTCTCGCGGATCGTGTCGACCTTGGTATCCATCTGGTCGGGCGAGATCGGCAGCCGGTAGGCGGTCGTCAGCGTCGGCGAGGTATAGAAGGCGTAGAGCGAACGGCTGACCGTCAGCAGCTTCAGATAGGCTTCGCCCTGCTTCAGCGTCGCCTTGAGATCGGCGAGCGGCAGCGTCGCCGACGAGACCGCGCGGAACTGCGGATATTGCGAGAGCTGCGCCTGCGTCGCCACCTGTTCGGCCTCGAGCGCGGCAATGCTGGTGCGGATCGCATTGGCATTGGCCATCGCCATGCCGTCCTGCTCGGCGCTCATCGTCGCCTGGGCCAGTTCGATCCGACCGCGCTCGATATCGCGCGACAGCGTGACCGACTGGCGGAACAGGCGGGCGGCATCGGTGCCGCCCTCGCTCAGTTCGCGCGCCAGCACCGCCTGGGTGTCGGCGACGCCGGGCCGGACGAAGACCTGGCTGGCGACGAAGAAGTCGTTGGTCAGCGCGGGGTTCGCCGGGATGCGCTCGACGAGCAGCGCGAAATAGGGCGCGAGCTGATTCGAGAGACCGGTGATGTTGCCGCCGTTGAGGCTGGTCGACTTGATGACCTCGGCATAGATCGCCATCGCCGCATCGGCCTGTTCGTGCCGCGTCAGATAGGCGGCGAGCCGGGCGCGGGCGCCGTTGACCGCGCTGGTTTCGGGATATTGCGTTTCCAGCAGCGTGACCGCCTCGCGCAGCCGCGCCTCGCCCGCGGCGGCATCGCCCAGTGCCTCGTCGGCGAGCGCGGTCTCGGCGAGGATCTGCGCACGCAGCCGGGTGATCGAGACGACGCGGCCCTCGCGGATCGCGATCGCATCGGCCAGCGCCTTGACCAGCAGGTCGCGCGCCTGCGCGGGCTGGCCCTGCAGCCGCCAGATCGTGCCGCGCAACTGCATCGCCTGGGCGTCGATGATCGCCGCGCGTTCATTGGGGGTCAGTGCGCTGCTCTCGGTCGCGCCCAGCCGCTGGGCGGTCGGCAGGCCGCTGTTGATCTCGGCGGCGACGTCGGCGCCGATCTCGATCGCGCTGCCGGCGACCGGTATCTCGTTGTCGAGCTGGACCACCGGGCGTTCGAGTACGGCCAGCGCCTCGGGCAGCCTTTGTTGGTTGAGCAGATGCAGCGCCTGGAAATTGCGCCGCAGCCGCACCTGGACGCGATCGGTGGTGGGAATGCGGTCGGCCTCGGCAAACAGCCGGTCGGCTTCGGCGAACTCGCCGAGATTGGACTTCTGCAGCGCCTGGTTGATCAGATATTCGCCGGCCCGGTCCATCTGGGCGGCGCTTTCGGATGACCGCTCCTGCAAGGTGGCGAAGAACTCCGCCGCCTCGGCATAATCGCCGCTGTTGTTGCGGCGATAGCCTTCGGCGAGCGCCTGGTCGGCGTCGAGCGTCCCGGCCTGGACGCGGGCGAATGCGCCGGGATTGACGACCGACGTCGTCGCCACAGTGACCTCGCCGGGCACGAGCTTGTCGGCGACGATCGTGCGCAGCCCAAGCGTCAGTGCGCTGTCATAGCCGGCCAGGCCCTGCGCGACGTAGAGCGTCTTGGCGGTCTTGTAGGTGTAGACCGTGTAGTCGACCTCGGCCGCCTTCAACCGGCAGCGCGTGACGATGACCGGACCCAGGCCGGCAATCGCGCCCTCGGTGTCGGGCGTGCAGGTGACCTCGTCGGCGCGCGCCGTGGCAATGCGGCCGGCGGGATCGGGCGTGTCGGTGCGAAGCGCATAGAGCTGGGCGATCGGGCGGGCGGCATCGCGGCAGACGATCGTCCAGGCGCGGTCGAACATCCCGGCGACCGCCTTGTCACGGCCCTTGTTCTGGACCTGGCACAGCACCCCGCCGCCGCTGCCGAGACGGAAGCTGTCGAGCAGGCTGGGTGGAACCCCTTGCGCCGGCGCGGCGACGGGCACCGCGGCAAGACCAAGCACCGGAATCAGGCGAAGAATAGAGCGAACGCGCACGACAGCCTCCCTGCCGGAACAGCGGGCAACGGTGATTCCGCGCCCGTGCCGGCCATGATCCATGCGCCCGTTTTATTTTCTTACGACTCACGCGAGAATACAGCAGTCGGCGCGCTTGTCGAACCCCTCATCGACCATCCTTGCGGCCCGGTCGCAACCGTCCCGTTCCGGCATGACACGATCGCCGCGTTCCGCGTCCGGCGAATTCTGTCCACTTTGTCAGTGATTTGTGCTTTATCGCAGGGCGGTCGGCCGGTTCCATGAGTGGGGAGCAGGAATGGACGAGAATTCGACCGCGCAGCTTGTGGTGCGCTGGCGGGGTGGGGATGAAACGGCGCGCGACAGATTGCTGTCGCGTCTTTACCCCGAACTCGCCCAGATCGCCGCCGCCCGCCTGCGCGGCGAGCGCGACTCGTCGCTGTCGACCGGCGATCTCGTCAACGAGGCGGTGATCCGGCTGATGCGGATCGAACGGATCGATCTCGCCGACCGCGCCCATTTCATGTCGCTCGCCTCGCGGCTGATGCGCAACGCGCTGGTCGATCACGCCCGCGCCCGCCAGTCCGACAAAAGGCGCCATGTGAAGGTCGAACTGTGCACGCAGATCGAAGGCGAACAACGCTTTGACCTGATTCTGCTCGAAACCGCGCTTATCCGTCTGGGAGCGATCGACGTTCAACTGATGGAGCTGGTCGAGATGCGGTATTTCGGGGGCATGACGATCGGCGACGTCGCCACCGTCACGGGCATGTCCGAGGCGACGGCAAAGCGGCGCTGGCAGACGGCGCGCGCCTGGCTGCTCGACGCATTGGCGAATCCGGTCGAAGATGACTGACCCCGCACTGGAGCGTGCCGCGCTCGCCGTGTTCGAGCGCCTGCTCGACGTGGCCGAGGCCGATCGCGATGCCTGGCTGGCGGCGGAAACCACCGGCAACCCGACGTTGTTCGAACGCGTACGGGCGATGCTGGAGGCCGACCGGATATCGGAGCTGCGTACCGGCGCCGCGGTCGATATGATCGAGGAGGAGCCGGTCCCGGAGCGGATCGGCGCGTATCGCATCACCGGACGGATCGGTGGCGGCGGCATGGGATCGGTCTATCGCGGCGAACGCATGACCGGCGACTTCGCCCATGTCGTGGCGATCAAGATCATCAAGCCCGGCCTGCTCACCGACCGGCTGATCGACCGTTTCCGCACCGAGCGCCAGACCCTGGCGCAGCTCTCGCATCCCAATATCGCGCATTTGTTCGATGGTGGCGAGACCGAGGCCGGATCGCCCTATATCATCATGGAACTGGTCGACGGGCTGCCGCTGATCGAGTGGGCGGACGGCCAGAAGGCGGATAGGCAGGGGCTGGACCGCGACGCCCGGCTGCGGCTGTTCGGCGACGTCTGCGCCGCCGTCGGCTTCGCGCATCGCAACCTGATCGTCCATCGCGATCTGACCCCGTCCAACGTGCTGGTGACCGGCGACGGTGTGGTCAAGCTGATCGATTTCGGCATCGCCAAGCCCGCCGACGACGAGCCGGCGCCGGCCGGCGGCATGACGCCGTCGATCGGCAGCCTCAGCCTGACGCCCGGCTATGCGGCGCCGGAACGGATGACCAGCGCGCAGGTCACCACCGCGGCCGACATCTATTCGCTCGGCAAACTGCTGCAGAAACTGGTGCCGCCCGGTCCCGACGATCGCGATCTGCGCGCGATCATTGCGCGCGCCACCGCGAACCGGCCCCAGGACCGCTATCCGACGGCGGATGCGCTGGGACAGGATCTCGATCGCTGGGCGAAGGGCTTCACCGTCGCTGCGACCGCAGGCGGACGCCGGTATCGGGTGACCAAGTTCATCGGCCGCAATCGGCTGGGGGTCGGCGTGGCGACGACGGTGCTGCTGCTGCTGATCGGTGCGCTGCTGGTGACGCTGCAAGCCTATGCGCGAGCCGAGAAGGCGCGTGCGGCCGAGGCGGCACGGTTCGAGGACCTGCGCAGCCTCGCCGGCTTCATGCTGTTCGAACTCAACGGTCGGATGGAGCGCGTGATCGGCAACAACGCCGCGCGGGTGAGGCTGGCCGACCGCGCGCAGACCTATTTGTCCGCGCTCGCGGCTTCGGAGGGAGCCGGTCCGGGATTGCGACTGGAGGCTGCGCGCGGCTTCGTCACGCTTGCGCGCATCCAGGGGGTGCCGACCGAGCCCAATCTGGGCGATGTCGGCCGAGCGGCGCAGAATCTCGAGACCGCGATCGCCATGCTCCGCGCGCCCGACATACCGCGCGCGGCCGCGGCGCCACCGCTGGCGGAAGCCTTGTCGCTGCTCGCGATGGTCAAGGCGCACGCCCAAAGCGACAGCGAAGGCGGCAACCGGCTCGCAGCCGAGGCGGCGCGCACGCTGGCGGCATCCGAAGATCATGGCCCGCAATGGCAGGCGGCTAGAAGTCAGCTCCGCAAGGCCCAACTCGAGCTCGCCGTCCTCGGCCAGAAGCCCGACGATCTCCAACGTCTCGCGGATCTGCTCGATCGCGAGGTCGGAGCGTGGCCGGCGGCGATGCAGCGCTCGCGCGCAGCGGCGTTCGACCGGGCAGCCGCGCGCTACTATCGCGGGATCAGGGCGTATTTCATCGATGAACTCGATGCCGGTGTCGACTTCGCGCTCGACGCCGAGCGTCGGCTGCTGGCGCTGGACAAAGCCGAACCGAACGATCCCGCCATCCTCCAGCTGATCGCCTTCAACGCCTATCTCGGCTACGGCACGGCATCGGGGGCCAAAGGGCGCGAGGCCGACGCGCAGCGCTTCGTGCGGACCGCGCGCGAAAGCGTCGACCGGCTGATGCAGATCGAACCCAATGACCAGACTTTGCGCGCGTTCGCCGGCTCCGTGCGCGGCGCCGAATCGCAGGCGTTGAGCGACCGCGGCCTACACGCGCAGGCGATCGCGATGCAGCGCAGCGTCGTCGCGCTCTACGAGCAGGTCTTTCGCGCGCAGGGCAAGAGCTCGACCGCGAACCGCCTGGTCGCCGCCAACGTCGCGCTCAGCGCCATCGCGCACAAGGCGAACGACAGGGACGTCCTCTGTGCCGCCGGGTCGGCCGCGCTGGGCCATCTCGTCCGGCTTGAAGCGCGCGGCGAACTGCTCGGCTTTGCCGCCCGCTACAAGCCGGGGCTGGAAGGCAATGCAGCGCTCTGTGCGAAGGGCGCGCCGGTTTCGGCGATGGCGTTCCTGAATTGAGGCGCGGCCGCAGCGTCCGGTTCAAGGCTCGACGTAGATCTTGCCGAAATGCTCGGCCAGCCGGGTCGCCAGCTCGGGCGTGAGCGGCAACGCTTTGACGGCAGTTTCGGCAATGGCGTCGCGCGCCCGGTCGAACAGGGCGATACAGGGCTGGTTGTCGAATCTCGATGTATATAAAATGCCGTCTGCGCTGCCGGCCGCGTGGATTTCGGCGCTGATCGCCCAGGTTCGATCATAGGCCGCGCCATGAAGGTCGGTGAACGACAGTCCATGCGCGGATACGCCGGCGTCGATCAGCGGATGCAGTTTCAGGGCTTTGGTGGTGACGAGTTCGCTGCGCGCACGGACCAGAACGTCAGTCGCCAGCACGAAGGGAATTTCCGGCAGGCGGACGAGTGTTTCGCCAAATGACGTCGTGAGCGCGCGCGCGAGGCACATCGTTTTGAAGACCCCGGCAGGGTCGTCGTAGCGCTGCTCGGGCAAGCTTCCCGGCGGACCGAAGAATATCGGATCGTGGAGCCGGCGATGGATGCGATGGAGGACGACGCCCTTCGCCAAAGTCCGCAATCGCGACGCCGCCACGACCGTTCAGGCCGCCCAGCCCGCAACGAGGCTCCTGAGCTGCCGCAACGTGGATGCGTCGGGCCGATCCGCCAATATGTCGAAGATCGATCGTGCCGTCGGCCCGAACCCTTCGATCGGTGTCACCAGCAATTGCAATTGTCCCCACGGCGCCATGTCGCCAAACGCTTCGAGCAGCGACTTCAGGTCGGCGACTGTCTCGCCGTTGATGATCTGCGCTGCCGGATAGCGAATTTCGTTACCATAAGGCACGCCCAGAATTTGCCGGCGCTGGCGCTGCTTGTCGATCGCCGCCGGTTGGACGCCGAGCAGGTCTGCGAGCTGGTGGCGATCATACATGCCACCGGCCTTGGCCGCCATGTCTGCCCTGAACTGCGCCGTCCGCGCGCGCGCCGCCATTTCCGCGGCAAGCCGCTCCGGCGGTGGCGGCACCAGATCGCGAGGCGCGATCGCCAGTGCCTGGCCGAAATCGGGTGCGCTGAGGATTGCCGCCAGCGTGTCGTCACTTGCCGATTCGACCGCACGCGCGATCGCGATCGACAGACGTTCGAGCGCCTTGCCGCGCAGCGTATGGCTGGAGGGCGGCGCATCCGGGGAACGCCTGGCGGCTGGAGGGAGCGAAGCGGCGCTTGCCATATCTGCGATCGTCTTGTCCTGTCGGTCGCAAAACTAGTCAGTGCGGACAAAAAAGACAAGGCTGAATGGCTGCGGGCCGCGCTGCCGGCAACCAGCGGGCCGGCAACCAGCAGGAGCGCCGGTCAACACCCGCATCGGCTGCACATGGCCAAGTCATCTGGGCCATGTCATCTGGAGGCCCGACCGGGAATCGAACCCGGGTGCAAGGATTTGCAGTCCTCTGCGTCACCACTCCGCCATCGGGCCTCGATGGACTTAATCTGCTGACCCGACACGATAAATCGTTCGTGGGTTGATAGCATGCCCTTGACCGGCCGCTCGAACGATCACGCGTTGATCACGCGATCGAGGAACCTGGCCGCTTCGGGACGGTGCAGATAGCCGCTGAAAGAATTGGGCGCAACGATTTTGACCAACGGGCGAAACTGCGCGCGCAGGTGCATCGAAAAGGCTTGTTTCCCGTCATTTGATGATTCTGGACGGGATCAATCTCCTCCCTTGTACGCCGATCGGGAATGCCCATCAGATGAACGCCTTTGCCCATTCGGCCATGTCACTGCGGCGCAGCTCACCGCTCGCGTAGAGCGAGAGAATCGTTCGCGACAGGGCTGGCGCCGTCACGGCGCGCGCGGCGAGCAGGCTGGCGAGATCCGAAATATGCGCCTCACCAAGGATCAAACCCAGGTCCGCCCGGTCGTCGGGACCGACGGGCGTCACGTCGAGCGCCGCGGCAAGCCATGCCGTCGACCGGTGCAGATGGTGGCTCACCGACGCGTTGCGCAACAGAGTCGCGACGATCCGCCGATCCGACCCCCCCGATTGCATCGCGATAGTTTTCATCCAGGCCGATACCTTTCATGCAGATCTGCGCCGTTGCCCGACTTTACCACGGTGCCGCGAGAATGGGTAAGCCCCAGGGCCATCCGCCAAACCGACAGGCGCTCGCGCTTTTCGGCGAACGACGCTTGGCGGACGCCGTGCCGCGGGATAGAAGCCCGGAACGTCGACACTAAGTGTATTGCGCAGCTAAGACAGTTGTGCCATCCGGGGGCCATTGTGAACGAGCAGAACTACGAATCCCTGCGCCGCGCGATGGTGGCGAGCCAGTTGCGGACGAGTGCGGTCAGCGACCCGCGCGTAGTCGCGGCGATGGGCGAGGTGCCGCGTGAGCGCTTCGTGCCGGCCACGCGCCGCCAGCTTGCCTATGTCGACACGCCGGTGCCGCTGGGCGCCGGCCGCGCGCTCAACCTGCCGATGGTGACGGGCCGGCTGCTGACCGAAGCGGCGGTTGCGCCGACCGACCATGTGCTCGTCGTCGGTGCGGCGACCGGCTATGCGGCGGCGTTGCTCGCGAAGCTCGCGGCGACCGTGGTCGCGGTCGAAAGCGATGCCGCCCTGGTCGCGGCGATGCGCGACGAGCTGGGCGCGACGCCCGCCGTCACGATCGTCGAGGGACCGCTGGCCGAAGGTGCCGCGGATCATGCGCCTTTTGATCTGATCCTGATCGACGGCGCGATCGAGCAGCTTCCCGATGCGTTGAAAACCCAGCTGAAGCCGGGCGGACGGATCGCCTGCGCGCTGATCGAGGGCAATGTCACACGCCTTGCGATCGGTCGCATCGCGGGCGACTCCGTCGGCTTTCAGATCTTCGCCGATGCCGAGGCGGTTCCGCTGCCCGGCTTCGCGCGCCCCCGCCAGTTCAGTTTCTGAAAGTCCGTCTATGCGTCGAATCCAGCGGCTCCCCCTGAAAATCTGCACGCCCCTGAAAATCTGCACGCCCCTGAAAATCTGCACGGGTGTCTCGCTCGCGGCGCTGATGTTCGCAGCGCCGGCCGGTGCCGAGACGCTGCGCGATGCACTGGTCAAGGCTTATCAGGCCAACCCGACGCTGACCGGCGCCCGCGCCGAACAGCGCGCGACCGACGAGGGGGTGCCGATCGCCAAGGCGGATGCGCTGCCGGATCTGCGCGGAACCGCGAGCTACACCGAGAATCTGGTGCAGTCGTCGAACAGCTTCAACTCGCCGACGCGCCAGGCGTTCGCGGGCATAAATCTGGATGTACCGATTTATCAAGGGGGGGCGGTGCGCAACGGCATTGCCGCCGCGAAAAAGCGCGTCGAGGCCGGCCGCGGCGATCTGCGCGGCACCGAGGCGAGCATCTTCAGTGCGGTCGTCGCCGGTTACATGGACGTGATTCGTGATCAGGCAATCGTCCAGCTCAACCAGGCCAATGTCCGTGTGCTCCAAACCAATTTGCAGGCGACGCAGGACCGGTTCGAGGTCGGCGACCTGACCCGGACCGACATCGCCCAGTCGCAGGCACGGCTCTCGATCTCGCAGAGCCAGCTGCGCTCGGCCGAGGCGCAGCTGATTTCGAGCCGCGAGCAATATATCCGGCTGGTCGGTTCGGCGCCGGTCGATCTCGAAACGCCGCCGCCTTTGCCCAATCTGCCGGCGACGCCCGATGCCGCGGTCGAGGTCGCGCTCGACAACAATCCCGACATTGCCGCCGCGATCGCCCGCCGCGAGGCCGCGCGCTACGATATCGGTGTCGCCCGTGCCGCACGGCTGCCCAGGCTGTCGGCGGTCGGTGGCGGCAATTACACCAATTTCCTCGGGACGCTCGGCAGCAGCGTCGCCGGCGCCAACGTCTCGCAATCGTCGAAGGACGCGCAGGTCGGCCTGCAGGCGACGATCCCGCTTTATCAGGGCGGCAGACCCGCCGCTCAGATCCGCCAGGCGCAGGCGCGTTCGGGCCAGGCAATCGAGCAGGAGATCGAGGTCGAGCGCGGCGTCATCGCGCAGACCCGCGCGGCCTTTGCCAGTTGGCGCGCGTCGCTGGCGGTGATCGAATCGTCGCAGCAGGCGGTGGATGCCAATAATCTCTCGCTCGAAGGGGTCCGCGCCGAGAACAGCGTCGGCAACCGCACGATCCTCGACATCCTCAACGCCGAACAGGAATTGCTCAACTCGCAGGTCCAGCTCGTGACCGCGCGGCGCGATGCCTATGTCGCCGGTTTCAGCATGCTCGCGGCGATGGGCAAGGCCGAGGCGCGCGATCTCGGGCTCGACGGCGGCACGCTCTACGATCCGATGCAAAATTACGACAAGGTGCGTAATTCGATCTGGGATTGGGGTTCGCGGCCCAATCCGAAGGCGGAATCGACGCGGACCGTTGACACGCCGGCCCAAACACCGGCAGTTGAGCCTTTGCCGGAGCGTCCTGTTACGCCACCCGGCGGTTGAACTACGATCACGGGAAGGTCGGCATGGGGGATGTGCGCCACGAACCGTCGATGGAGGAGATTCTCTCCTCGATCAAACGGATCATCGCCGAGGACAGCGACGCCGTCCTCTCGGCGGCGCGCCAGCGTCGGCCGATGCGATCGCCCGAGCCCGAGACGTTCGACGATGACGAGCCCGAGGATGTGCTGGAACTGACCGCGCCCGAGGTACCCGAACCGCCCGTCCAGCAGCCGGTGATCGAACCCGTCCGCGCGCGGGCCGCGCCGCGGCCGGAACCCGTCGCCGCGGCTCCGGTCCCGGCGGCCCCGGTTCCTGAGGCGGCGCCCGTTCCGCCGGTTACCACCGAATCGCTGCTGTCGAGCGGCGTGGCCGACGCGACGCGTCAGGCGCTGGCATCGCTCTCGACCATGATCGTCAAGCCCGCCGCCAACGCCGACAATACGCTCGACGGCCTCGTCCGCGAGATGCTGCGGCCGATGCTGAAGGAATGGCTCGACGCGCATCTCCCGACCCTGGTCGAAGGCCTGGTTGCCCGCGAGATCGCACGGCTGACGGGGCAGAGCCTTTAATCATATCGGGTTGGCATCGGCCGCTGCCCACCGCTAAGGGCGGCAGGCCATGACAGAACTCGCCAAGACTTTCGATCCCGCCGCCATCGAGGCGCGCTGGTACGCCCATTGGGAAGAGCAGGGCCGCTTCCGCCCGGAGCGGCCCGAGGCGGTGCCGTTCACGATCGTCAATCCGCCGCCCAACGTCACCGGCAGCCTGCATATCGGCCATGCGCTCGACAATACGCTGCAGGACATATTGATCCGCCACGCGCGGCTGCAGGGCAAGGATGCCTTGTGGGTGGTCGGCACCGATCATGCCGGCATCGCGACGCAGATGGTGGTCGAGCGCCAGCTCAACGAGCGGCAGCAGAAGCGCACCGATTTCACCCGCGAGCAATTCATCGCCAAGGTCTGGGAATGGAAGGAAGAGAGCGGCGGCCAGATCACGCGCCAGCTTCGCCGGCTCGGCTGCTCGATGGACTGGGCGAACGAGCGCTTCACGATGGACGAGGGCTTCTCGAAGGCTGTCGTCAAGGTGTTCGTCGATCTCTACAACCAGAAATTGCTCTATCGCGACAAGCGTCTCGTCAACTGGGATCCGGGTCTCAAGACCGCGATCTCCGATCTCGAGGTCGAGACCAATGAGGTCAACGGCAAGTTCTGGCATTTCCGCTACCCGCTCGCGGACGGCGGCGGCTTCATCTCGGTCGCGACGACGCGGCCGGAGACGATGCTCGCCGACATGGCGGTCGCGGTCAACGCGTCGGACACGCGCTACAGTGCGCTGGTCGGCAAGCATGTGCGGCTGCCGATCACCGGCCGGTTGATCCCGATCATCACCGACGAGCATGCCGATCCCGAACTGGGTTCGGGTGCGGTGAAGATCACGCCCGGCCATGATTTCAACGATTTCGAGGTCGGCAAGCGCGCCGGCTTCAAGCCCGCCGAGATGCTCAATATGCTCGATGCCGAGGCGAAGGTGGTGCAGACCGCCGACGGGCTGATCCCGGCCGACCTGCTCGGGCTCGATCGTTTCGATGCCCGCAAGCGCGTCGTCGCGGCGATCGACGCGGCCGGCCTGCTCGAAAAGGTCGAGGATCGCGTGATCCAGACGCCTTATGGCGACCGGTCGGGCGTGGCGATCGAGCCGTGGCTGACCGACCAATGGTATGTCGATGCGGAGACGCTTGCCGGTCCCGCGCTCGATGCCGTGCGCAGCGGCGATATCCGCGTCGTGCCCGAGACGTGGAAGAAGACCTGGTACAATTGGCTCGAGAATATCCAGCCGTGGTGCGTGAGTCGCCAGCTCTGGTGGGGGCATCAGATTCCGGCGTGGTACGACGCCGACGGCGCGGTCTATGTGGCCGAGGACGAAGCGGGGGCGACGGCATTGGCCGGCGGCAAGGCGCTGACCCGCGACGGCGACGTGCTCGACACCTGGTTCTCGTCCGCGCTCTGGCCGTTCGGCACGCTCGGCTGGCCCGAGCAGACCGAGGCGGTCAGGCGCCATTATCCCAACGACGTGCTGGTCTCCGGCTTCGACATCCTGTTCTTCTGGGATGCGCGGATGGCGATGCAGGGTTTGCATTTCATGGGAGAGAAGCCGTGGAAGACCTTGTATCTCCATGGTTTGGTCCGTGACCAGTTCGGTGCGAAGATGTCCAAGTCGAAGGGCAACACCGTCGATCCGCTGGGTCTGATCGACCGCTTTGGCGCCGATGCGCTGCGCTTCACGCTCGCGGCGATGGAGAGCCAGGGCCGCGACATCAAGCTCGATGAGCGCCGCGTCGAGGGCTATCGCAACTTCGCGACCAAGCTCTGGAACGCGACCCGCTTCTGCCAGGCCAATGGCATTGGTGCGTCGGCGACGATCGAGCCGCCGGTGGCGACGCTCGCGGTCAATCGCTGGATCGTCGCCGAGACAGTGGCGACCATCCAGAAGCTCGATCTCGCGCTTGCCGACCTGCGCTTCGACGAAAGCGCCAACACGATCTACCAGTTCGTCTGGGCGACCTTCTGCGACTGGTATGTCGAACTGATCAAGCCGGTCTCGATCGGCGACGAGCGCGGCACCATCGACGACGAGACCCGGACGGTCGCCGGCTGGGTGCTCGACCAGATCCTCGTCATGCTCCACCCGTTCATGCCGTTCATCACCGAAGAACTCTGGCACGCGCTGGGTGAGCGGCCCTACGATCTGATCCTCGCCAAATGGCCGATGGCCGATGCGCGCGCGCTCGATCCGGCTGCGCAGGCCGAGATCGACTGGGTGATCCGGCTGGTCAGCGAAGTCCGCGCCGCGCGGTCAGAACTCAATGTTCCGCCGGGCGCGAAACTTGCGGCCTATGTTCACGACGCAGGCGCTGAGACGATCGCGCGCATCGGTCGCTGCACCACCATGCTGTCGCGGCTGGCACGGCTGGACAGCATCACCGCCGGCGCGGCGCCCGCCGGCGGCGCCGCGCAACTGGTGGTCGACGAGGCGACCTGGGTGCTGCCGCTCGAAGGCGTGATCGACGTCGACGCCGAACGCGCCCGCCTCGCCAAGGCGATCGCCGGCGCCGACAAGGAGCGCGCGGCGCTCGCCGGCCGGCTCGGCAATCCCGCCTTCGTCGAGAAGGCGAAGCCCGAGGCGGTCGCCAAGGCGCGCGAGGATCATGATGCCAAGGCGGCGGAAGCGGATCGGCTGAAGGCGGCGCTCGCGCGTCTCGGCTGATATGGCGGATGCCCCCACCCGAGCCGGGTCCGCGCAACCGGGCCAGCGCGACCTGACCATCGGGCCGATCAACCGCACTTTGCTGTTGTTCGCGTTGCCGACGCTCGGCTCGTCGATCCTGCAGTCGCTCAACGGCTCGATCAACGCGATCTGGATCGGCCAGTTTCTGGGCGAGACCGCGCTGGCCGCGACCACCAATGCCAACATCATCATGTTTCTCATGTTCGCGGCGGTGTTCGGCTTCGGCATGGCCGCGACGATCCTGATCGGCCAGAGCCTCGGCCGCCGCGACGTCGATGCCGCGCGCCGCGTCGTCGGCACGACGGCGGGCATGTTCGGGGCGATCTCGCTCGTCGTCGGCGTCGCCGGCTGGTTCGCCGCGCCGGCGCTGCTGCACCTGCTGGCCACGCCGGCCGACGTCTATCCGCTGGCTCTCTCCTATCTGCGCGTGATCTTCATCTCGATGCCGCCGAGCTTTCTCAGCGTGCTGCTGATGATGAGCCTGCGCGGTGCCGGCGATTCGCTGACGCCATTGTGGTTCATGATGCTCGGTGCCGCCGTCGACGTCATCCTCAACCCGGTGCTGATCCTGGGGCTCGGGCCCGCGCCGGCAATGGGAATCGCGGGCGCGGCAACCGCGACGCTGATCGCCAATGTCATCAGTCTCACCGGGCTGCTCGCCTATATCTATCGCCGCGACCTGCTGCTGCGACTGCGCGGCCCCGAACTGCGCTATTTGATACCCGAGCGTGCGCTGCTCAAGACGATCGTGGCCAAGGGGCTGCCGATGGGACTGCAGATGCTGGTGATGTCGTCATCGGCGCTGGTGATGATCGGTCTGGTCAACCGCCAGGGCACCACCGTGACCGCTGCTTACGGCGCGGCGAGCCAGTTGTGGACCTATATCCAGATGCCGGCGATGGCGGTTGGGGCTGCGGTCAGCGCGATGGCCGCGCAGAATATCGGCGCCGGACGCTGGGATCGCGTGGGCAGGATCACGCGCGGCGGGGTGATGCTCAACATCGCGCTGACGGGGAGCCTGATCCTCGCCGTCACCCTGGCGGAGCGGCATGTGCTGTGGCTGTTCCTGGGGACCGATGGTTCGGCGATCGCGGCGGCGGAGCACATCAACCGCCTGGTCGCGTGGAGCTTCGCCTTGTTCGGTGTGTCGATGGTGCTGTCGGCGACGATGCGCGCGAACGGCGCGGTGATCGCGCCTTTGATCATCCTGTTCGTCGCATCCTTTCCGATCCGGCTGGGTCTGGCGCTGACGACGGGGCCGTGGCTCGGCGCAGATGGCCTGTGGTGGAGCTTCTGCGCAGGGTCGGTCGCATCGTTGCTCCTGACAATCGCCTATTACCGCTTCGGCAGGTGGCGCGACAAAAGGATGATGGTCCCGCCGAGCGCGATCGAGACTCAGGAACAGGCGCTCGCCGATTGTGAGCCGGCGGGCGCGGTCAAGCCGGTCGGTTGACCGGCGCATCGGCCGGCGCGACCACCTCGATCACACCCTTCGCCACCCTCGCCATCACCGGCGTGTGCGCCAGCACCTCACCGTCGATCGAGATCGGCAGGCAAGGCTCGGTGATGATCTTCAGCGCGGTGCCGCGGAACTCCCGATAGGTCTTCCGGCGTGTGCGCAGCTTGACGACGCTGCTGAACCAGCTCCAGGCCAAGGTGCTGCTCCTGGTGCCGACCACCGCCTGGACGACGATCTCGCCGCTGTCGAGCGTCGCGTCCTCGACCAGTTCGGTGCCGCCATGATAGCTGCCATTGGCGATCCGCACTTCGAGGGCGTCGATCGTCGTGCTGGTCTCGCCTTCGACGATCATCAGCTTGAACGGGCGGAAGCGTGTCATCTGCCAGGCCGCCCACATCAGATAGCCGGTTCGGCCAAGCGCGCGCTTCAGGCCGTGCGGGACTGTCTCGGCGATCAGCGGCGCCACGCCGATCGCGGCGCAATTGGCATAATAATCGCCATCGATCATACCGAGATCGATGCGCCGCCGCTGGCCGGTCGCGATCACGTCGATCGCGCCGTCGATGTCGAGCGGGATGCCCAATGTGCGCGCGAAGCTGTTGGCCGTTCCCAGCGGCAGCAGCGCGAACACGCAATCGCTGCCGACGAAATAATCGACCGACGACGACAGCGAGCCATCGCCGCCACCGACGATCACCATCGGCGCGCCGCTCGCGACCGCGGTGCGGATCGCCTCCTGGAACTTGTCGGGATTGCGCACCGGATGCGCGGAGATGATCTCGACGCCGGCCTCGCGCAGCTGGACGACGGCATGACGGAACAGCTTGCGGCCTTTGCGTGATTTGGCGTTGACGACGAGAATGGCTTTCTTCGGTACCGGGGCGGGGCTGGTCATGGCGGCGTCAACGCACGAAACGCTGCGGCGACGCAACGATCGCACGAATCCGGTTGCGAGGCTGGCTGGTCGCGACGCTGGCAAAACCGGTGCGCGCCGGGCTAAAGCGCTGGCATGACCCATGCTTCATATCCCGCCCTCCGCCTTCGCCGTACCCGCACCCATGGCTGGAGCCGGGCGATGGTGGCCGAGACCGTCCTCACCCCCGCCGATCTGATCTGGCCGTTGTTCGTCACCTCCGGCAGCGGCGTCGAGGAACCGGTCGCGACCTTGCCGGGCGTGTCGCGCTGGTCGGTCGATCTTGCGGTCGAGCGCGCGCGCGAGGCGAGGACGCTCGGCATTCCATGCCTGGCGCTGTTCCCCAACACGCCGCGCGACCTTCGCACCGACGATGGCGGCGAGGCGCTGAACCCCGACAATCTGATGTGCCGGGCGATCCGGGCGATCAAGGACGCGGTGCCCGAGGTCGGCGTGCTGACCGATGTCGCGCTCGACCCCTACACCGCACACGGCCATGACGGGCTCGTCGATGAAGCCGGCTATGTCCTCAACGACCCGACCGCCGCGGTGCTGGTCGGGCAGGCGCTCAACCAGGCGGCGGCCGGCGCCGACATCATCGCCCCGTCCGACATGATGGACGGCCGCGTCGGCGCGATTCGCCAAGCGCTCGAAGGAGCGGGGCATCACAATGTCCAGATCATGGCCTATGCCGCCAAATATGCGAGCGCCTTCTATGGCCCTTTTCGCGATGCGGTCGGCTCGCGCGGCCTGCTCAAGGGCGACAAGAAGACCTACCAGATGGATCACGCCAATGCCGAGGAGGCCTTGCGCGAGGTCGCGATGGACCTGGCCGAGGGCGCGGATACGGTGATGGTGAAGCCGGGCCTGCCGTATCTCGACATCATCCGGCGCGTGAAGGACCGCTTCCAAGTCCCTGTATTCGCTTATCAGGTTTCCGGCGAATATGCGATGATCGAGGCGGCGGCAGCGGCGGGGGCGGGTGATCGCGATGCGCTGGTGCTGGAGACTTTGATCGCGTTCAAACGTGCCGGCTGCTCGGGCGTGCTGACCTATCATGCCGCGCACGCGGCGCGACTGCTGACGGCATGATCACGACCGACCGGCTGATCCTGCGGCCGGCCGACGATCGCGATCTGCCGACCTTCCGCGCGCACGATGCCGATCCGCGCGTGATGGTCTATCTCGGGCCGCTCCGCAGCGCGGCGGATTCCGATGCCGTCCGCCACCGCCATCGGCGCTATCGCGAGAGCGCCGGCTACGGCTTTCTCGCCGTCGAGCGCCGCGCCGACGGCGTCGTGCTGGGGTTTTGCGGCCTCAAGCCGGGCGCCCCCGACACGCCGATCGCGGGCGAGGTCGAGATCGGCTGGAGCTTCGGCGCCGACCATTGGGGGCAGGGCTATGCCTTCGAAGCGGCCCAGGCGAGCCTCGACTGGGGCTGGGCCCATCTCGACGTGCCGGCGATCGCGGCGATCACCACCGCCGCCAACGCGCCGAGCCGCAAGCTGATGGACCGGCTGGGCATGCGGCATGTGCCGGAGGATGATTTCGAGCGTCCGGTGGTGTCGGCCGACAGTCCGCTGCGGCCGCATGTCGTCTATCGCATTGCCCGGCCCGCGGCGCTTGCGATACGAAAACTACCGCTCCGTTAACCAAATCCAAATGCGGCCGCCCTTATCCCACGCTGGATGACAGGCGTGGGGGAAGCATGGCGAGCGCTGCGATGACGAACGAGCGGAGCGCCGTCACGGCGCGATGGATGTTCCTGGCGACGATCCTCACCGGATCCTTCCTGCTGTTCCTGATCCAGCCGATGATCGCACGAATGGCGCTGCCACGGCTCGGTGGCGCACCGGCGGTGTGGAACAGCGCGATGCTGGTCTATCAGGCGCTGCTGCTCGGCGGCTATGCCTATGCGCATTTCATCGGGCGTTTCACCGGTCGGCAGCAGGCGGCGATCCACCTGATCCTGTTCGCGATCGCCGCTCTGTGGCTGCCGATCGGCCTCGCCGACATCCTGCCGCCGGCCGACGCCGCGCCCGAACTGTGGGTGCCGTATCTGCTGGCGCTGTCGATCGGCCCGATCTTCTTCGCCGTCGCCGCGCAGGCGCCGCTGATGCAGCGCTGGTACAGCCTGGCGAGCGGCGGGCGTGATCCTTATGCGCTCTATGCCGCGTCCAATCTCGGCAGCTTTGGCGGCCTGATCGCCTATCCGCTGCTGGTCGAACCCAATATGCCGGTCGCCGCGCAGCGCTGGCTGTGGACCGGCGGCTATGTCGTGCTCGCCTTGCTCGTTGCCGGCTGCGCGCTGACATTGCCGCGCGGGGCCATTACCGCCGCCGTTCGCGCGCCGGTCAGCGATAAGCCGACCGCGCGCCGCTGGCTGCACTGGATCATCCTTGCCGCCGTCCCGTCGGGCCTGATGCTGTCGACGACCACGCATCTGACCACCGACATCGTCGCGATGCCGCTGCTGTGGGTCATTCCGCTCGGCCTCTATCTGCTCAGTTTCTCGGTCGCCTTCGCCACCCGCCGCGCCGTGCCGGACGCGATCATCCGGCTCGCGCCGCTCGCGATCCTGCTGTTCGGCGGCCTCGCGCTCGGCGGTAGCCAGGATCGCCCGTTCCTCGGCGCGTTCATGGGGCTGCTGCTGCTGTTCGTCGTCGCGGTCGCGCTACATGGCGAAATGTATCGACTGCGGCCGGCGCCCGACCGGCTGACCAGCTTCTATCTGGCAATGTCGGTCGGCGGCGTGATCGGCGGGCTGTTCGCGGCCTTGCTGGCACCGGTCGCGTTCGACTGGACCTATGAACATCCGCTGCTGATCTTCGCGGCGGGCCTGCTCGTGCCGCAGACCTACCTGATCGCCAAGCTGCGTGCTTTCTGGGGTGATGGGCAGCGTGCCCGTATCCGCACGCTGGCGGTCGCGCTGGCGGTGATGCTGATCGCGCTCGCCTCGATCGCAAAGCTGCCGCTGCTGCCCGAAAGCCCCGAGCCGCTGGCGTTCGGACTGATCGCCCTGATCGGTATCCTTTGTCTCGGTCGCCGCGCGCCTTATGCGGTGGCGCTCGCCGGCGTCCTGCTCGTGTTCGGTGGCTATCGCGAGATCGCATTGAGCTTGAAGGGCGATGCCCGCATCCGCAGCTATTTCGGCGTCTATACGATCCGCGATTTTCCGGCTGAGGGCATGCGCGTCCTGGCGCATGGCACGACTTTCCACGGCGTCCAGGTGACGATTCCCGGCCATGAGACGCAGCCGACCAGTTACTATTTTCAGGGTTCGGGCATCGGCGAAGCCATGACGTCGGTCGAACCGATTTACGGCCGCGCCGCGCGCGTCGGCGTGGTCGGTCTTGGGGCCGGCACGCTCGCCTGCTATGCGAAGCCCGGCCAGAGCTGGACCTTCTACGAGATCGATCCGGCGGTGGTGAAGATCGCGCGCGATCCCGCCCGGTTCAGCTTCCTGTCGCGCTGTCTGCCGGATGTGCCGATCCGCATCGGCGATGCCCGGCTGACCTTGGACGCGGCCGTGCCCGCCAGCCTCGATCTGCTCGCGCTCGACGCCTTCTCGTCCGATTCGGTGCCGATGCATTTGCTGACGCGCGAGGCCTTCGCCACTTATGGTGCGGCGCTCGAGCGGCGCGGGCTGTTGATGGTCCACATCTCCAACCGCTTCCTCGATCTCGAGCCGGTGGTCGCGGCCGCCGCGGCCGACGGTGGATGGACCGGCGCGGTGCTGGACTTTCGCAATCCCAGCACGGCGCAGAAGGATGCATTGCTCCAGGCGAGTTCGCTGTGGGTGGCTCTGTCGCGCGACCCGGCGGTGATCGCCGACCTCCGCCGCCGCACGCCGGGGTGGCGCGCACTTGGCGGACGACCGGGTTTCCAGCCCTGGACCGACGATTTTTCCAGCATCTTGCCGCTGGTCAAGGCATGGGAACCCGCTACACAAAAGGCGCCGTGACCGACATCATCCTCGAAACCGAAAGGCTGCGGCTGCGCGTCCATCGCCCCGGCGACGCCGAGCTGATCGCGGCCCATCTCAACAGTGAAACGGTGATGAAGGAATTGGGCGGTCCGAAGGATCGCGCCGGCATCGACGCCATGATCGCACGCAACCGCGCCTGCCAGGCCGAATTTGGCCACAGCTTCGGCGTGATCGAGCGGCGCGCCGACGATGAGCTGATCGGGCTCTGCGGCATCCGTCGCGTCGTATCGCTGCGCGCGCCGATGCCGGGCGGCTTCGAGATCGGCTGGCGGCTGCGCGCCGAATATATGGGGCAGGGCTATGCCCGCGAAGCAGCCAGCGCGGCGCTGACCCACGCGTTCACCGTTCTCGGCGCGCCGCGAGTCGTCGCGTTCACCTCGAACAGCAACCGGCCCTCCTGGGGATTGATGGAACGGCTGGGCATGACGCGGCGCGCGGATCTGGACTTTGACGATCCCGATTTTCCGCCGCATCTCAATCCGACCATCGTTTACTGCATCGAAAGCGAATCATGGACGGCGTGAGCATCATTTCCTTCGGCGGCAAGACGCCGCAAATCCACGACAGCGCCTTCATCGCGCCGGGCTGCCGACTGATCGGCGACATCGTGATCGGCGCGGACGTCAGCATCTGGTATAATTGCGTGCTGCGCGGCGACGTCAACCGGATCCGTATCGGCGCGCGCACCAACATCCAGGACGGCTCGGTGATCCATGTCGATTCGCCGACGCCCGAAATTCCCGCCGGCACGCCGACGATCATCGGTGAGGATGTGCTCATCGGCCATATGGCAATGGTCCACAGCAGCATCCTGCATGATCGCGCGTTCGTCGGTCTCGGTGCGGTCGTGCTCGATGCCGTGATCGAATCGGACGGCATGATCGGGGCCGGCGCGATGCTGACGCCCGGCAAGACCATCGGCGCCGGCCAATTATGGCTTGGACGGCCCGCCAAATATGTGCGCGACCTGCGGACGGAGGAGATCGCCGACCATCGCCGGGGCGTCGCCAACTATGTCGGGAACGGCCGCGCCCACAAGGCGGCGATCCTCAGCCCGCTTTGAGCTTTCCCTTCAGCGCATCCATCCGCGCAGTCTGACGGTCGACGATCGCGCCGATCTCGGCCTGCGCCGCGCGCAGTTCCGATTCGCCGCCCTGCGCCTTGCCGGCGGCGATCGCGTCGAGCCGCTCGACCAGCAGGCTGTCGATCGACGCCAGCGCACCGACGCTGGCCGCGCGCGTCGCTTCGATGCCGGACAGCGCCTGCTGCGCCTCGATCCAGGCTTCGCTGCCTGCCGTCGCGCCGGATGCCGCCATGACGCGGCGCTCGGCGCCGGCAACGGCGCTGGCGAACGCATCGTCGCCCTTATGGGCCTCGTCGACCAGCGCCGCGATTCGCGCCGTGAGCGCCGCATCGGCGGCCGGCGGCGCGGACGGTGCAGGCGCCGGGGGGGCAGGCGTTTCGGCCGCCCGCCGTGCGAGCGACGGGAATTCGCCCGCCGGCGCGCTGGCGCAGGCGGCAAGGACGATCAGCGAAAGCGGCGACAGGAGGCTAAATTTCATGGCGCGTTGGTAGGCTGTCGCATCCGCTGTCGCAACGGGGTTGCATCCCGCAAAAGACCCGCCTATGTCGCCGCTTCCAAGGCGCCCGTAGCTCAGCTGGATAGAGCATCAGACTACGAATCTGAGGGCCGGGCGTTCGAATCGCTCCGGGCGCACCAAATTCCCCTGCGGCGACGCAGGACACGCCGGGCAAGCGATTGCCCGGCGTTTTGGTGTCTGGAACCGCCTTGCACGCCCAATGCGATTGCATTACTTTGCGGGGCGAGGAGGCTAATGTCATGATACTGAGTTCGGTGACTGATCGCTATCAGACGACGATCCCCAAGGGCGTGCGTGATGCGCTCGGCATTCGGCGCGGCGACATGATTTCTTACGAACTGTCGGGCGATCAGGTGGTATTGCGGCGTCGGACGGACGCAGACGACGAAGATCCCGCTTTGCTGGGCTTCCTCGACCTGCTCGAGCGCGACATCGCCGCTCATCCCGAACGCATCCAGCCCGTGCCACAAGCGCTCGTCGATCGCGCACGCGCGCTCGTCGTCGGCGTCGAGATCGATCTCGACGCCCCGCTCTGAGCCGGTCGATGCAGGCAGGAGATTGGCAGGTCTTCGCGCACCCGTTGTTTCTCGATCAGATCGAGGCGCTGACCTCGGTCGCTGAACGCGCACGGCGGAAGGACCCCGTCGTCTACGCCGGTGGCCGTGAGGCGAAGATGCTGGCTGCGGTCCTTAAATTGGCGTTCGAGGACATTCCAGCCGATCCGGGTCACAAGCGCTTCGAGCAGGGCGGCACGCTCGGACCGGAACGCACGCACTGGCGGCGAGCCAAATTCTATCAGCAGTACCGGCTGTTCTTCCGGTTCAGCAGCGCGGCGAAAATCGTTGTACTCGCCTGGGTCAACGATGAGCGGACCAAGCGCGCTTATGGTAGCCGGACCGACGCATACGCCGTGTTCGCAAAGATGTTGAAGCAAGGCGATCCACCTGACGACTGGGATAGCTTGCTGGCGGCTGCGGGTGCGCCGTCCGCAGTATCCCGACTTGAAGTGTCGAGGCCCAAAGAATGACGGCGGATCGGATCGACGAGCACGTGGCAGCCCAGCTGCTGCGTTTCCAAAGGCTCAACGAGGAGCGTTCGGATGCCGACCCGTCCTGCACGGCACCGACATTCCTGTCCACGAAATCGAGGCTCTGACACGTGGCGAGACGATTGCGGAGATCATCGAGGATTATCAGGGGCTGAAGGTAGAGCAGGTCGAGGCGGCGGTCGATTATTCCGGGGTCTATCCGAAGACGGGTCGATCGCTGCCGACACTCATCTTCAAGCGCATGTTGCGCGATCTTGCTGAAGCTGGCGTGCGCAACGCGGAGCGCGACAACGTCGATAGATGGCGCCGCGCCCGATCCGTGACGATCTAACTGCTCGATGAGAATGTGGATCCTTTCACCGCAAGCCCGAAGAGCGAAACGGTCTGGTCGAAGGACGTCGCTCGTGAGCATTACCCAGAAACGACGAACGCCCCGCCGTTGCCGACGGGGCGTCTGCCATTCGGACCTGAAACCGGCCTTAGCCGTTCAGCCGGTCCTTGACCGCCTTGGCGGGGGCGAAGCCGAGCTTCTTGGCCGCCTTGATGGTGATCGCCTCACCGGTCGAGGGATTGCGGCCCTCGCGCTCGGGGCTTTCCTTCACCTTGAACTTGCCGAAACCGTTGAGCGAAACTTCCTCGCCCTTCGCGGCGGCGTCGGTGATCGCAGCGAACACCGCATCGACCAGCTTGCGGGCTTCCGCGTTGGTGGTGCCGGCCGTCGCGGCCAGCCGCTCGGCGAGATCGTTATTGTTCATTTTGTGACTTTCACCTCGTTGTTGATAATGTCGTCGCGACCGTCAGCGGACATGCCGGTGCGCAACGATTGATGCAGGGTCCGCTTCGCGTGCATCCCCGGATCAACGCCGCTTCATAGCAGCAGCTTCACGGGCGTATAGCGGGTCGGTGCCGATTATAAAGCCGGTCTTGAATCCTCCCTATACGAGTTCAGGCGGCCTTCGGCGCGGCCTGACGCACGCCTTCGTCGACATGCTCTTCGAACTGGGCGAAATTCTCGATGAACTGGCCGACCAGCTTGCTGGCGGTCGCGTCATAGCCGTCCTTGTCGGCCCAGGTCGAACGCGGGTCGAGGATCGTGCTGTCGACGCCGGCGACGGCCACCGGCACCTTGAAGCCGAAATTCGGATCGGTGCGGAACTCGGCGTCGTTGAGGCTGCCGTCGAGCGCGGCGTTGAGCAATGCGCGGGTCGCCTTGATCGGCATGCGTTTGCCGACGCCATAGCTGCCGCCGGTCCAGCCGGTATTGACCAGCCAGCAGTCAACGCCGCCCTTGGCGATCCGCGACTTGAGCAGATTGCCGTAGATCGACGGGTGGCGCGGCATGAACGGCGCGCCGAAGCAGGTCGAGAAGGTCGCGGTCGGCTCGGTCACACCGATCTCGGTGCCGGCGACGCGCGCCGTATAGCCCGAGAGGAAGTGATACATCGCCTGGTCGGGGGTCAGTTTGGCGATCGGCGGCAACACGCCATAGGCGTCGGCGGTCAGCATGATGATGTTCTTCGGCACCGGCCCCATATTGGCCTCGGACGCATTGGGGATAAACTCGATCGGGTAGGAGCCGCGGCTGTTCTCGGCCAGGCTGTCGTCGTCGAGGTCGATCTCGCGGGTCTCTTCGTCGATCACGACATTTTCGAGCACGGTGCCGAAGCGCTTGGTGGTGGCGAAGATCTCGGGCTCGGCCTCGGGCGAGAGGCGGATCATCTTGGCATAGCAGCCGCCCTCGAAATTGAAGACCGCGGTGTCGGACCAGCCATGCTCGTCATCGCCGATCAAGGTGCGGCTGGCGTCGGCGGAGAGCGTGGTCTTGCCGGTGCCGGAGAGGCCGAAGAACACCGCGGTGTCGCCGTTGGGACCGATGTTCGCCGAACAGTGCATCGGCATGATGCCGTCGACCGGCAGCTTGTAGTTGAGGATGCCGAACACCGATTTCTTCATCTCGCCGGCATAGGCGGTGCCGCCGATCAGGATCAGTTTCTCGGTGAAGTTCACCGCAACGACCGTGCCCGAGCGCGTGCCGTGCTTCGCAGGATCGGCCTGGAACGTCGGCAGGTCGATGATCGTGAATTCGGGGACGAAGCCGGGCAGGGCGCTCGCTTCGGGACGCACCAGCAAGGTCTTTATGAACAGATTATGCCAGGCGAGTTCGTTGATGACGCGGACATTGACGCGATGTTCGGGCTGCGAGCCGCCGAACAGGTCCTGGACGTAGAGCGTGTCCTTGGTCGCGAGGTGCGCGAGGAAGTCTGCCTTCAGCGCCGCGAAATGCGCCGGAGTCATGCCCTTGTTGGTCTTGCCCCACCAAACGCTGTCCTCGGTTTCGGCATCGCGGACGATGAACTTGTCGTTGGCCGAGCGGCCGGTGTGAAGGCCGGTCTTGACCACCAGCGGGCCGTCCTTGGCGAGCACGCCCTCGCCGCGCCGGATCGCCGCTTCGACGAGCGGCGCGGTGCCGAGGTTCCAGTGCAGATCTGCCGCGGTGCTGATGTTCTGATCGGCGAGCGTGAAAGCTGGAATACGGTCGGCCACGTGTTGTCTCCCTTGGGCGCGGGCGCCAGAATAGAGCGGGTTTTCCCCGATGGGGTCGCGCATATCGAAGCCCCGCCCACTGGTCAATTGCTCAAGCTGAGCCGGATTTGACACTGTGTTGCAATCGATTCGTGATCGCAGCGGCGGCGCACGGACCGCGCGCGCGGTCCATACGTTGCGGGCCGGCTCCGCTTCGTCTAGGTGCGGGGCTCTGGACATGGAGACCCGCGAACCGATGGCGGCTTCGATCGCGCTCGTCGATGACGACCGTAACATCCTGACTTCCGTGTCGATCGCGCTGCAGGCGGAGGGGTTCATCACCCGCGTCTATTCGGACGGCGAGGCCGCGCTGAAGGCGCTGACCGACACGCCGGCCGACCTTGGGGTGTTCGATATCAAGATGCCCCGGCTCGACGGACTCGAGCTGCTGCGCCGGCTGCGCGAGAAGAGCGACATGCCGGTGATCTTCCTCACGTCGAAGGACGACGAACTCGATGAGGCGCTGGGTCTCGCGATGGGCGCCGACGACTATATCACCAAGCCCTTCTCGCAGCGCCTGCTGATCGCACGCATCCGCGCGATCCTGCGCCGCACCGAGGCGCGCGCGCAGCCGCGCGACGAGAGCGACGGCGAACCCGCCGCCGAACCGATGGTGCGCGGTCGGCTGGAGATGGATCCGGCCCGCCACCGCGTCAAATGGGGCGGGCAGGAGGTGGTGTTGACCGTCACCGAATTCCTGATCCTCGAAACGCTCGCGCAGTGGCCGGGCGTGGTCAAGAACCGCAATCAGCTGATGGACGCCGCCTATCAGGACGACGTCTATGTCGACGACCGCACGATCGACAGCCATATCAAGCGACTCCGGCGCAAATTCCGCCAGGTCGACCAGAGCTTCTCAGGAATCGAAACGCTCTATGGCGCCGGATACCGTTTCAGCGACGACGGTTGAGGGTGGCGACCTGTCGCTCCGCTGGTCGGGGCGATTGTCGCTCACCCGCCGCATCCTCGCGGTCAACATCCTCGCGCTCGCGCTGCTGGCAGGCGGCTTCTTCTATCTCGACAGTTATCGCGCCCGGCTGGTCGACGATCGCATGGCGCAGTCCGAGCGGGAGATTCGCATCGTCGCCGATGCGCTCGATGCGGCGATGCCTTCGCAGGAGCGCGACCTGCTCGGCGCGTTCGGCAGCACGACCGGCGCGCGCCTTCGCACCTACGGCCCGGACGGACGCCTGACCGGCGACAGCTGGACCATCGGCGGTGCCAATTACCAGCTGATCGATCCCACCACCCAGCGCTGGGAACGCGAGGCGGCACGCTATCTCGATCGGGCGATCGACATGGTGGTCGGCGCCGATCGGCCGCCGCGCTATGTCGAGCCGGCGCAGGATCGGCTCGAGGCGTGGCCGGAACTGACCGCCGCCAGGGCGAAACAGCGCGCGCAGGTCGAACTGCGCCGCGCGCCCGATCGCACCCACATGATCTCGGCGGCGTCGCCGGTCGGGCGCAGCGGCGATTATGTGATGTCGACCGCCAATGCCCGCGACATCGTGCGCACGGTCCGCGCCGAGCGGCTGCGCCTCGGCATCGTGCTGGCGCTGGTCAGCCTGTTCTCGGTGCTGCTGTCGCTGTTCCTCGCCCGCACCATCGTCCGGCCGCTGCGGCGGCTGGCGCACGCGGCGGTGCGCGTGCGGCTGGGCCGCGCGCGCGAGGTGGTGGTGCCGCGGCTGCCGTCGCGGCGCGACGAGATCGGCGCACTGGCGCGTGCGCTGTCCGACATGAGCCATGCGCTCAACCAGCGCATCGACGCGATCGAGGCGTTTGCCGCCGACGTGACGCACGAACTCAAGAATCCGCTCGCGTCGCTGGGATCGGCGCTCGAGGCGATGCAGGCGGTCAAGGATCCGGCGCTGGCGGCGCAGTTGCTCGAGATCGCGCGTGCCGACGTGCTGCGGCTCGACCGGCTGATCACCGATGTTGCCGACGCGTCACGGATCGATGCGCAACTGGCGCGCGCGCGCTTCGAGTCGGTCGATCTCGGCGCGATGATCGAAGGCATATTGGCGAATTACGAGACGCGCGGCGTGGAACGCGACGTCCGCATCGCTTTCGCGCGGCCCCGCGTCGGCGTTGCCGTGGTGATGGGCGAGGATTCGCGGCTGGCGCGCGTGGTCCAGAATCTGGTCGACAATGCGATTTCCTTCTCGCCCGATGCCGGCCTCGTCGAGATCAGCGCGACCCGTGTCGACAATGAGGTGATCGTCCATGTCGAGGACGAGGGGCCCGGCGTGCCGCCCGACAGCCGCGAAGCGGTGTTCCGCCGCTTTCACAGCGAGCGGCCGGAAGGCGAGGAGTTCGGCCGGCATTCCGGGCTGGGGCTTGCGATCGCGAAGACGATCGTGGAGGGACATGGCGGCCGGATCGAAATCGAGGACCGGCCGGACGGCAATGCGGGGGCGCGCTTCGCGATTCGGCTGCCGGCGGCGGGGGACAATCGATGACGACGCTTTCTTCGGAGACGCTGCATGCCTCGTGCGTCGCGATCGGCGGCCGCGCCGTGCTGATCGAGGGGCTGTCGGGTGCGGGCAAGTCCGATCTGGCGCTCCGGCTGATCGATCGCGGCGGCGTGCTGGTCAGTGACGATTATACGCTGGTGCGGCGGATGGGGACGCGGCTGATCGCGTCGGCGCCGGCCACGATCGCCGGCAAGATCGAGATCCGCGGCCTCGGCATCGTCGCGATGTCGCATCAGGACGATCTGCCGGTGGCCTTGATCGTCGGGCTCGGCGAGCCGGTCGAGCGCATGCCCGACATCGATCAGTCGCGGACGATCGCCGGCATCAAGGTGCCGCATGTCGTGCTGCCGGCGATCGACGCATCGACCCCGATCAAGGTCGAGCTGGCGCTGAAAACACGCGGACTCGACACATGAGCGACACCGCACCCTCCCCCGCACCCAACAGGGAGTCCGGGCGCCCCAAGCGCATCCTGCTGGTGACGGGCATGTCGGGCGCCGGCAAATCGACCGCGCTCAACACGCTCGAGGATCTCGACTGGGAAGTCGTCGACAATCTGCCTTTGATCCTGCTCGATCGCCTGCTCGATGCGCCGCTGCCGCATGGCGCCGCCGGCGGCGACCGGCCGCTCGCGATCGGCGTCGACAGCCGCACGCGCGGCTTCGATCCGGCGAGCGTCGTGCGGCGGATCAAGCAGCTGCGCGAGAATCGCGGCCATGATGTCGAGACCCTGTTCCTCGATTGCAGCGGCGTCGAGCTCGAGCGGCGCTATGCCGAGACACGGCGGCGCCATCCGCTGGCGCAGGACCGGCCGGCGAGCGACGGCATCGCCCGCGAGCGGGAATTGCTGGCGCCGATCCGGCGCTGGGCCGAACATCTCGTCGATACCACCGCGTTCAATACCAACGCGCTGCAAAGCGAGATCCGTGGCCGCTTCAGCGGCGGCGAAGGCGTGCGCGCGACGACGCTGTCGGTGATGTCGTTCGGCTTCTCGCGCGGCGTGCCGCGCAATGCCGATCTGATGTTCGACATGCGCTTCCTGCGCAATCCGCACTGGGAACCCGCGCTGAAGCCCAAGAGCGGACTCGATGCCGACGTCGCCGCCTATGTCGCCGCCGACACGCTTTACGAGGAGGCGCTGGGCCGCATCGAAGATTTGCTGCTGGTGTTGCTCCCGCGCTACGAAAGCGAGGGCAAGGCCTATGTGACAATGGCCTTCGGCTGCACCGGCGGGCGTCACAGATCGGTGCATGTCGCCGAGCGGGTTGCTCAACGGTTGCGCGAAGCCGGTTTTTCGCCCACGGTCTCGCACCGCGATCTGGCATCACAACCGCAAGACGCGCTCGAGGGGACGCCACGTGGGGCGACAGGGCAGAACTGAGGATTCAGGTGCATGATCGGTCTGGTGCTGGTGACTCACGGTCGGCTCGCTGCCGAATTCGTGGTTGCGATGGAGCATGTCGTGGGTCCGCAGACGGCGATCGAAACGATCTGCATCGGACCCGATGACGATATGGAGCTTCGGCGTGCCGACATTGCGCGGGCGATCGAGGCGGTCGATTCGGGCCGCGGCGTCATCCTGTTGACCGATCTGTTCGGCGGCACCCCGTCGAACCTCGCGATCTCGCTGATGGCCCCCGGCCGGATCGAGGTGATCGCCGGCATCAACCTGCCGATGCTGATCCGGCTCGACGGCGCGCGCAAGACCATGAAGGTCAAGGAAGCCGTTGCCGCCGCGCGCGAAGCCGGGCGAAAATATATTTCCGTTGCATCCGAAGTTCTTGGCGAGGCCGCGTGACGCAGATCAGCCGTTCCGTATTGATCACCAACAAGCGTGGCCTGCACGCGCGCGCGAGTGCCAAGTTCGTCACCCTGGCGGCAACGCTACCGGCCACGGTCATGGTCGAGAAGGACGGCAACAAGGTCACCGGCACCTCGATCATGGGGCTGATGATGCTTGGCGCCGCCAAGGGCGACAGCGTGGTGATCAGCGCACGCGGCGAGGGCGCCGAATCGGCGGTGACCGTGCTGGCCCGGCTGGTCGAGGACAAGTTCGGCGAGGAATAAGCCGTGATTCGCGACATTGCCGCTTTCTCCAACCCGCTGGTCAAGCAGGTGCGGAGCCTCCGCGAGAAGAAGCACCGGCGGCTGTCGCGCCGATTCCTGGCGGAAGGGCTGCGCATCCTGACCGAGGCGCGCGAAGCGGGGGCGCTGCCCGAACTTCTGTTCTTCGCCGGCAACCAGGATTCGCACCCGCTCGTGGCCGGGCTGATCGCGGCCACGCTCGATGCGGAGGGCGAGGTGATCCGCACGACGCCGGACATCCTCTCGAAGCTGTCGGGCAAGGATAATCCGCAGACCGTGATCGGCGTCTATCCCGAACGCTTCACGCCGCTCGATTCGCTCGACCGGTCGACCGCCGACATCTGGATCGTCGCGCAGGCGCTGCGCGATCCCGGCAATCTCGGCACGATCCTGCGCACAGGCGACGCGGTCGGGGCGGGCGGGCTGATCCTGATCGACGATTGTGTCGATCCATTCTCGGTCGAGGCGGTGCGCGCGAGCATGGGCGCGCTGTTTACCCAGAAGATCGTGCAGGCGCGGTGGGAGGTCTTCCTGCCCTGGCTGCGATCGGGCGAGGGCCAGCTGATCGGCACCAGCCTCGCCACCGACCGCGACTATCAGGATCCGCGCTACGATGCACCGGCCTTCCTGCTCGTCGGCAACGAGGCACAGGGCCTGCCGGCCGATTACGAGTCGGCCTGCGATCTGCTCGTGAAGATGCCGATGCGCGGCAAGGCCGACAGCCTGAACGCCGCGGTGGCGACCGCGGTAATGGCCTATGAGCTGCTCAACCAGCGGCGCGTGCGGGCGTGACCGACGAGTCGCCGCGCCTGTTCGCGGACGACGAGGCCATCCGCCATGTCGGCGAGGGCCTGCTCGCGCGGACCCTGCCGCGTCCCGAATGGACTCATGAAGCGCATCTCGCCGCCTGCCTCTATCTGGTTCGCGACCGGCCGGAGATCGATGTCGACCGCGACATGCGGACGATCATCAGCAGCTATAACGAGAGCGTCGGCGGCGTGAACGACGACACACAGGGCTATCACGACACGATCACGATCTGCTTCATCGCCGCGGTGCGCGCACATCTCGCCGAACGGCCGGGTGATGAGCCGCTGGCGGTGGCGGTCAATGCCCTGCTGCTGTCGCCGCGCGGCCGGCGCGACTGGCCGTTGCGGTCCTACAGCCGCGACCTGCTGTTCTCGGTCGCGGCACGTCGCGGCTTCGTCGCGCCCGATCTCGCATAGTTTACAAATCCGACGCTGACGACGTCACGCAATCGGGTTAGAGCCGGACCCGAAACAAATGGAGGTTGCACCATGTCGATTCTCGAAACGCTGATGGGCCAGGCCGGCAACATCGATCTCGCTGCGATCGGCAAGCAGGTGGGCCTTTCGCCCGAGCAGGTGAAACTGGGCGGCGAGGCGATGCTCGGCAAGCTGACCGGCGGCACCGATGCCGATGGCGCCGCCGCCCACGCCGCCGCCGAAACCGGACTCGACATCGGCAAACTGACCGCCTTGCTGCCGGCACTCGCGCAGCAGTTCGGCGCCGCCGACACCGCTGGACTGGCCGAGAAACTGGGCCTGACCGGCGACGGTTTCATGGGCAAGATCGGCGACATGCTCGACCGCGACGGCGACGGCAATCCGCTCGACGATATCGCCGGCATGGCAAGCGGGATGTTCGGGCGGAAATAAGCGCGTCGCCGGTGCAAGCCCTTTGCCCCGGGAAAGCGGCAGAGGGTTACACGGAGAGATTCAGCGAACTCTCGACGATTTCATGATGCTCGACGGTGGACGGCCGCTCCAGCAGGAACCGGTCGTCCTCCGGATAGTAACGCGCGACCGAAATATCCGCGCCGGCGAAGGCGGCGATATCGTCGAGCGAGCGCCACCAACTGAGCGTCGTGACCTCGGAACTGCCGTCGTCGAGGTCGCGGAACAGCATCTGGAACCCCAGATTGCCCGGCGTCGACCTGTAGTCGCTGCCACCGGTACCGGCGATATAGGCGGCATAGTCCGCGCGGTCGGCGGTCCGGATCCGCGCGTGCCAGCGGCGCAGGATCATGCCAGCGGCTCGACCAGCAAGGTGCCGCTTTCGCAGCCGGTGACGCGCAGCCGCGTGCCGATCGCCGCATCGGCACCCTTGGCCTGCCACACGCCGTCGCCGACACGCACGCGGCCGCTGCCGCCGTCGATCGCGTCGACCACCATCACCGTCTGACCCACCAGTCGCGCGGCGCGGTCGTTGAGCAGCGGATCGGGCGATTCGGTGCCGTGCGTCGCGAACCAGCGCCGGCCGCCATACATCGCCGCCACCGCCAGCACCGCGAAGATCGCGAATTGCAGCGGCTCGCCGATCCCCGTCAGCAGCGCGATCAGGCCGGTCAGCACCGCGGCGATACCCAGCCAGATCAGGAAGAAGCCCGGCACCAGGATCTCGGCGATGCCCAGCACGAGGCCGGCGATCATCCACCAAGAAGGGGCGTCGAGAACAATGCCGAACATCGCCATGCCTCCTCAGGATTGTTCGAACGGGCCGGGGCCGCGCGGCACCATCCGCGACGGCGGCGTCGGCTTTTGGCCACCAGCCTCCTTGGTGCCGAGCGCGTCCTTGACGAGTTCGCCGATGCCGCCGAGCGTGCCGATCAACTGCGTCGCCTCGACCGGGAACAAGATGGTCTTGGCGTTGGGCGAAGTGGCGAACTGGCTGATCGCCTCGACATATTTCTGCGCGATGAAATAGTTGATGGCCTGCGCATTGCCGTTGGCGATCGCGTCCGACACCATCTGCGTGGCGCGCGCTTCGGCCTCGGCTTCGCGCTCGCGCGCCTCGGCGTCGCGGAAGGCGGCTTCGCGGCGGCCTTCGGCCTGCAGGATCTGGCCCTGCTTCTCGCCCTCGGCGCGCAGGATCTCGGAGGCGCGGCTGCCCTCGGCCTCGAGGATGTTCGCGCGCTTCTCGCGCTCGGCCTTCATCTGCCGCGCCATCGCATTCGAAATGTCGGCGGGCGGGCGGATGTCCTTGATCTCGACGCGCGTGATCTTGACGCCCCACGGCCCGGTCGCATGATCGACCACCGCGAGCAGCCGGCCGTTGATTTCGTCGCGCCGCGACAGCAATTCGTCGAGATCCATCGATCCCATCACAGTGCGCAGATTGGTCGTCGTGAGCTGCATGATCGCCATGTAGAGATCGCTGACCTCATAGGCGGCCTTGGCCGGATCGAGCACCTGGAAGAACACGACGCCGTCGACCGCGACCATCGCATTATCCTTGGTGATGATTTCCTGGCCGGGAATGTCGAGCACCTGCTCCATCATGTTGACCTTGCGGCCGACGCGATCGACCAGGGGGACGATGATGTTGAGGCCGGGATGGGCGACCTTGGTGAACTTGCCGAAGCGCTCGATCGTATATTGATAGCCCTGCCGCACCGATTTCACGCTCATGATCACGAACACGATCGCGAAGATCATGACGAACAATGCGACCGAACCTATCATGACACTCTCTCCCGCGCGGCCGGCGGCCGCCAGCTTGGATATTGCCGGGAACGCCGTGACGCGCCAAGCACTATCGGCATTCGCTCATCGAAGGTCAGATCATGTCAGTTTTGCTCGCGCCCCGCTCCGCCTTGTTCCTGCCCGCGTCCAACCCGCGCGCCGTCGCCAAGGCCCGCACTTTGGCGGCCGACATGATCCTGCTCGATCTCGAAGATGCGGTGAAGGATGACGACAAGGATATGGCCCGCGAGGCAGCGGTCGCGGCGTTCGATGCGGGTTTCGGCGGCAAGCCGGTCGCGATCCGGATCAACGGCCGCGAATCGGCCTGGCATCGCGCCGACCTGTTGGCCGTCGCCGCCTCGAAGGCCGATTATGTCGTCCTGCCCAAGGTCGAATCGGCGGCGAACGCGATCGAGACCGCGCAGGCTGCCGGCAAGCCGCTGCTGGCGATGATCGAAACCCCGCGCGGACTGCTCGAAGCCGCCGCGATCGCCGGCGCGACCGAAGTCGCCGGACTCCTCGCCGGCACCAACGATCTGTCGGCGACGCTCGGCACGCCGCCGGGCGACGACCGGCGCGGGCTGCTGCTCGCGCTGCAGACGATCGTGCTGGCGGCGCGGGCGGGCGAGGCGTGGGCGCTCGACGGCGTGTTCAACCGGCTCGACGATCCCGCCGGACTCGCCGCGCAGTGCGCCGAAGGGCGGCTGTTCGGCTTCGACGGCAAGACGTTGATCCACCCCAACCAGGTCGAGATCGCCAATCGCGGCTTCGGTGCCGGCGAGGCCGAGCTGGCCGATGCCCGTGCGCTGGTCGCGGCAGCGACCGGCGGGGCCGAGCGCTTCGCCGGCCGGATGATCGAATCGATGCATGTCGAGCAGGCGAGGGCGTTGATCGCGCGCGCCGAACTATCGTCGGCCGCGCCCTAGCAACCGGGTGCCCGACTGTTTACATGGGCCGCCACGAATCCCCCATCCGGAAAGCGCGGCAACACCCATGGACATCGCCCTCGGCCTCACCTTCGACGACGTCCTGCTCGTGCCCGGCGCATCCGAGATCATGCCCAGCGCCGCCGACACGCGGACCATGGTAACGCGCGAGATCGGGCTCAACATCCCGATCCTGTCATCGGCGATGGATACCGTCACCGAGGCCGACATGGCGATCGTGATGGCGCAGCTCGGCGGACTGGGCGTGCTCCACCGCAACCTGACGGTCGAGCAGCAGTCCGCCGCCGTCCGCCAGGTCAAGCGCTTCGAGAGCGGCATGGTGGTCAACCCGATCACGATCGCGCCGGACCAGACTTTGGCCGAAGCGCGCACGCTGATGGAGCGGCACCGCATCTCCGGCATTCCCGTGGTCGAGAAGAGCGGCAGACTGGTCGGCATCGTCACGCATCGCGACGTCCGCTTCGCCGAGCGGCCGGGCCAGCCGGTCAGCGAATTGATGACCAGCCAGAACCTCGCGACCGTGCCCGCCGGCGTCAGCCAGGAGGAGGCGCGGCGGCTGCTGCATCAGCGCCGGATCGAGAAATTGCTGGTGGTCGACGACGCCTATCGCTGCATCGGCCTGATCACCGTCAAGGATATCGAGAAAGCGGTGATGTACCCGACCGCCACCAAGGACGCGACCGGCCGCCTGCGCGTCGCCGCCGCGACCACGGTCGGCGATTCGGGCTTCGAGCGCACCGAGGCGCTGATCGACGCCGAATGCGACCTGATCGTCGTCGATACCGCCCATGGCCACAGCAGGATGGTCGCGCTGGCGGTCGAACGCATCCGGAAGCTGAGCAATTCGGTGCAGATCGTCGCCGGCAACGTCGCCACCGCCGAGGCGACGCGCGCGCTGATCGACGCGGGCGCCGACGGAATCAAGGTCGGCATTGGTCCCGGCTCGATCTGTACGACGCGGGTCGTTGCCGGCGTCGGCGTGCCGCAATTGACCGCGGTGATGGAGTCGGCCGAAGCGGCCGCGAAGTCCGGCGTGCCGGTGATCGCCGATGGCGGCCTCAGGACCTCGGGTGACATCGCCAAGGCGCTGGCCGGAGGCGCGAGCTGCGTGATGGTCGGCTCACTGCTCGCCGGGACCGAAGAGGCACCCGGAGAAACCTTTCTGTATCAAGGCCGTACGTACAAGAGCTATCGCGGTATGGGAAGTGTCGAGGCGATGGCGCGGGGTTCGGCTGATCGCTATTTCCAGCAGGATATCAAGGACCAGCTCAAGCTGGTGCCCGAAGGCATCGAAGGGCAGGTGCCCTACAAGGGCGCGGCCCGCGAGGTCATCCATCAACTCGTCGGCGGCGTGAAGGCGGCGATGGGCTATACCGGTGCGGCGACGATCGCCGATCTGCAGAAGCGCGCCCGCTTCGTGCGGATCACCAATGCCGGCCTGCGTGAAAGCCATGTCCATGACGTCACCATCACGCGCGAAGCACCGAACTATCCCACACGGTGAGGTTTGGAATTCCTCCCCGGAACGGGGAGGGGGACCGGCGAAGCCGGTGGAGGGGCAGGGGCAGGGTCGGCAGCGTCCGCCGTGGCTCGCGCCCAGACATCCAGTCCTGCACCTGCCCCTCCACCAGCCTGCGGCTGGTCCCCCTCCCCGTTCCGGGGAGGATTTTAGGTTACGCATCCCGGGGCCACGCCCATGACCCCCGCAGCCCGCACCCAGTCGGCGATCGAACTGCTTGACCAGATCATCGCCGCCGCGCGCGACGGCGGCGCCGCCGCCGACACTTTGATCGCGCGCTTCTTCGCCGAGCGGCGCTATGCCGGGTCGAAGGACCGCCGCGCGGTGCGCGAGCTCGTCTATGAGGCGATCCGCCGCTGCGGCGACCGGCCCCATAATGGTCGCACCGCGATCCTCGGCCTCGTGCGTGACAGGCCCGAGCTGCGCGAATCATTCGACGGCAGCAGCTACGGACCTGCGGTGATCGCGGCCGGCGAGAGATGGGCGCCGGCGTCGCTGCTGCCGACCTGGCTGGTCGACCGCTTCTCGTCGGTGGTCGGCAAGGACGAGCAGCCGGCATTGCTCGAACGCGCGCCGCTCGATCTGCGCGTCAACCGGCTGAAGTCGGATCGTGCGACGGTGCTTGCCGCATTTGCCGATGCGGTGCCGACGCCGCACGCGCCTGACGGTGTTCGCCTCGTCGACAATATCCCGGTCGAGCAGCACGAACTCTGGGACCAGGGCGCGATCGAGGTCCAGGATGAGGGCAGTCAGCTGCTCGCGCTCGCCTGCCATGCCGGACCCGGCATGACCGTCGTCGATCTGTGCGCGGGTGCTGGCGGCAAGACGCTGGCGCTGGCCGCGGCGATGGCCAATGACGGCCGGATCGTCGCGTCGGATACGGTCCGCGACCGGCTCCGGCGGCTGGAGCCGCGCGCCGCGCGGGCCGGCGTATCGATCATCGAAACCCGCCTGCTCGACGAGGGCCGCGAACTCGAAATGCTCGATGCGATGATCGGCCTGGCCGATATCGTGCTGATCGACGCGCCCTGTTCGGGCACCGGCACGTGGCGGCGCAATCCCGAGGCACGCTGGCGGCTCAACCCCGCGCGGCTCGAGCGGCTGGTGACGCTGCAGGCGCGGCTGCTCGACGTCGGTGCGGCCCTGGTCAGGCCCGGCGGCGCGCTGGTCTATGCGGTCTGCTCGCTGCTGGCCGAGGAAGGCGCGGGGCAGGCGGCCGGCTTTCTCGCGCGGACGCCGGGCTGGACGGCAAATCGGACGCTTTCGGGCGTCGGACGTGCCGACGGGCCGGGACTCTTGCTCACGCCCGGCCATGATCGTACCGATGGTTTTTTCGTCGCGGGACTGAAAAAGCCGTGATACCAACTGGTGCTTCGCCCCTGTGGGAGAATCTGATGCGTTACACGCCCGCCGCCTGCGCCCTCGCGCTCGCCTTTGCCACCGTTTCGAGCGCCGTCATCGGCCAGCGTCCGGACTATCAGGTCGATGCGCGATCGGTGGCGCTGGTGCAGCGCGCCGATGCCGTCCGTTCGGCCGGAGATCTGAGCGGCGCGACCGACCTGCTCGAAACCGCGCTGGCGGTCGATCCCCGCAATCGTGCGGCCTTCATCGCGCTGGCGCGGATCGCGCAGGCGCAGAGCCTGCCGGGCAAGGCGATCCGCATGTATCGTGAGGCGCTGCTGCTCGATCCCAACGATCTCGTCGCGCTGAAGGGCCAGGGCGAGGCGCTGGTCCAGAAGGGCGCGCTCGAAAAGGCCCGCGAAAATCTCGCGCGCATCCGCGGCCTCTGCAAGACAACCGCCTGCCCGGAGGCTACCACGCTCGCCGCGGCGATCCAGAAGGGGCCGCCGGCGACGGCGCTCAGCGCCAAGGCGGTGACGCCGTCGCCGACCGTCGCCGTCGAATCGGTCGAGTAAACTCCACTCCCGCTAAGGGGCGGGAAGAGAGTCCAGCGCCCGCGCCAGTGCGACGAAATCCGTCACCGACAGCGTCTCGGCCCGCCGCGTCGACTCGATCCCGCAGCGTTCGAGCGCAGCGAGCGCGCCGGGGACCGGCTTCAGGCTCTGCCGCAGCATCTTGCGGCGCTGGCCGAACGCCGCCCCCGTGAGCTTCTCCAGCGTCGCGAAGCGCACGCCGGCCGGCATCGGCGCCGGCACGATATGGATCACGGCCGACATCACCTTGGGTGGCGGCACGAACGCCGAGCGATGGACGTTCATCGCGATCCGGGCGCGGCTGCGCCACTGCGCGAGCACCGCAAGCCGGCCATAGGCGTCGCTGTCGGTGGTCGCGACGATGCGCTCGGCGACCTCTTTCTGAAACATCAGCGTCAGCGACTGCCACCAGGACGGCCAGTCCTCGCCCGACAGCCAGCGCACCAGCAGCGCGGTGCCGACATTATAGGGCAAATTGGCGACGATATGGGCGGCACCGCCGGTCTCGGCGACGGCATCGACGGCCAGCGCATCGCCCTCGATCACGCGTAGCCGGCCGGGAAACACCGGCTCGAGCTCGGCCAGCGCCGCCAGGCAGCGCCGGTCGCGCTCGACCGCGACGACCTGCGCGCCGGCACGCAGCAGCGCGCGCGTGAGGCCGCCGGGACCCGGACCGACCTCGAACACGGTCTGGCCCTGCAAATCCCCGGGCACCGCGGCGATGCGATCGAGCAATTGCTCGTCGAGCAGGAAATTCTGCCCCAGCGCCTTGGACGCGGCGAGGCCATGACGCGCGATCACGTCGCGCAGCGGCGGCAGCCTGGTCACTGAATGGCGCGGGCGCGGTGCTCGGCGGCGCTGGCTGCCAGCTTGATCGCGGCGATCATCGCCCCTGGAATCGCCTCGTCGCGGCCGGCGATGTCGAACGCGGTGCCATGATCGGGCGCGGCGCGGACGATCGGCAGGCCCAGCGTCATGTTGACGCCCTCGTCGAAATGCAGCGTCTTGAGCGGGATCAGAGCCTGATCGTGATACATGCAAATCGCCGCATCATAATTCGCGCGTGCGCGCGCATGGAACATCGCATCGGGCGAATGCGGGCCGGTGACGTCGATGCCGTCCTCGCGCAGCTGGGCGATCGCCGGCATGATGATGTCGATCTCCTCGCGTCCCAGCGCACCGCCCTCGCCGGCATGCGGATTGAGCCCGGCGAAGGCCAAGCGGGGCGACTGGATGCCGAAATTGCGCGTCAGCCCGCGCGCGGTGGTGCGCGCCTTCGCCAGCAGCAGTTCGACCGACAGCAGCCCGGGCACGTCGGCGACCGGCACATGGGTGGTGACCGGCACGACCCTGAGGCTGGGGCCGACCAGCATCATCACGACATTGTCGCGCGATACGCCGCAGCGTTCGGCGACGAATTCGGTCTGGCCGGGATGGCGGAAGCCGATCGCGTAGAGCTGGCTCTTCGAGACCGGCCCTGTGACGAGACCGCTCGACGTGCCGGCGCGGGTGAGACCGGCCGCGAGTTCGAGCGAGTCGAGCGAACAGCGCGCGCCCTCGAAACTCGGCTGTCCGGGGATGATCGGTCCCGAATCCTCGAGCTGGATCACCGGCAGCCCGCGATCGAACACACCGCTCGCGTCTTCGGGATCGGTGATCAGGGCGAGCGGTCCGCTCCACACCGTCTCGATCGAACGCGCGTCGCCGACGACGAAGAACGGGTGCAGCGCATGAACTTCGCGCGCCATCCACGCCTTGGCGGCGATCTCGGGGCCGATCCCAGCCGGGTCGCCCACCGCGACCGCGAGCGGCGGCATCATGTTGCGCAGCTCAGCGATAATCCACCACGGCATCGCGCCTCAGATCGCGCAGATAACGGCGCGCCCTGAGGTTGACCTTCTCGGCAACCATGTCTTCCGAGACCTTCTCGAACGACGGTCCTTCCGCGACCTGCGGATCGTCGCGTCCGCACAGAACGAGTACGCGTACGCCGTCCTTCTGCGATCCGAACGGCGGCGTCGCCTGGCCGACCTGCATCTTGATCACCATCTCCTGCAGCTGCGGCGGCAGGTTGCGGACCGGAACCTGATCATTGTCGACCACTTCGGCGCCCAGCGCCTTGGCGGCTTCGGTCGCGGCGCCGCAGCCCTGGATGTCCTTGGTCGCGGCGGCGAAGGCGGCGGCGCGCTCCGATGCCTGCGCCGGCGTGGTCCCCGGCGGGAACGGCAGCGAGATCTGGCGCAGGTTGAGCGTCGCGGCGCGAGGATCGGCGGTCAGCACCTGGCGCTGGTCGACCATGTAGAGGATCGAATAGCCACCGGGAATCTCGATCGGTCCGGCGATCTGGCCGACGCTCAACTCCTGCATCGCCTGGTCGAGCGAATCGGGCAGTTGCCCTGTGCGGATCCAGCCGAGATCGCCGCCGACCGACGCGGTCGAGGCCTCGGAGAATTGCCGCGCATAGGCTGCGAACGAACCGCCCTGGCGGATCTGCTCGATGATCTTGCGGCCGTTCTGGAACACCTCGCCCGCGGTCTCGGGCGTGGCCGACAGATAAATCTCGCCGACGCGATATTCGGCCTTGCCCTTCGACGCATTGAGCCGGTCGATCACCGCCTGCACTTCGGCGTCGCTGACTGCGGCATTGGGTTCGACCTTGCGGCGCAACAGTCGGCTCCAGGCGAGTTCGCCGCGGATCTGGCGCTTGATCGAATTGGGGGACGAACCGTTCTGCTGGAGGAACTTGCCGAAATCATCCGGGCTTCGGCCGAAATTCTGGGCGACGCGAGCATAGCTCTGCTCCACCTCGGCGTCGACGATGTCGATCTCATTGGCTTTCGCCTCCTGGATCTGCAGCGTCTCGTCGATCAGGTTGCGCAGCACCTGCAGTCGCAGCCGCTCGCGCTCGTCGTCGGCGATCTTGCCGCCATTGGCAGTGATCACCAGCGCGAGCCGCTGCGCGACGTCGGTCTCGGTGATGATCTCGCCATTGACGATCGCGGTCGCCTTGCGCATCCCCAGCGTCGACGGCCCATAGATCTGCAAATCCTTCGGCAGATTCAGGCTGGTCTCGGCGACGCTGTTGTCGTCGACCGTCTGCGCCGCGGTGATGCCCGCAATCAGCGCGATGGCGACCGCCGCCGCTGCGGCGCGAACGCCGATCGATCCATATTTTCCCACTGGTCTGCTCAATACCCTATCGCTTCCACACTGGCATGCCTCTGTATCGAGGTCCTTGCGCTTCGGCCGCTGAACGCACGCTTAGCGGCCATTATTTTTCAACCACGGCGAAAGCACCAGGCTTTGACCGCAATATATGTCACCGCTGCCGTCATAGTCGCGCCGCCACGCCAAGCCAAGCGCCCTCGCAACCGCCGTTTTCAGCGATAGTCGATGACGGCATCCTGCCTCAGATCGCGCAGATAGCGCCGCGCGCGGTCCTGATCGGGGCCGGGATTCCCAGTCTCCCCCACATCGCCGCCGCGCGCAGGACCCGGCTTTCGCCCGCACAGCACCAGCACGCGCATCTCATCCTTTGTGCCATATGGCGCAGTTGCCCGGCCGACCGGCAGATCGGCCAAGGCCTTTTGCAGCAATGGCGGCAGGTTGCGGATCGGGACGGCCTGGCCATCAGCGACCGCGGCATCAAGCGATTTCGCGACATGCGCCGCGGCGTCGCAACTCTGGATCGTTCCCGCCGCTGCGGCGAACCTGGCGGCACGATCGGAAGCCTGCGCGGCCGGCACGTCCGGTGCAATCGACAATGTGACCTGACGGAGACTCAGGATGGCATCGCGCGGGTCCTGGCTCGGCTCAGCTTGAACGGGACTGTCCGAACCCGGCTGAGACGGATCGCGCTTGAACCGCAGACTGAGCAGCCGATACCAGGCCATCTCCCCGCGAATCTGACGCCTGATGCTGGTCGTCGATGACCCGCTTTCGTGCAGGAACGTACCGAATGCCTCCGGCGAACGTCCGAAATTCTGCGCGATGCGGTCATAGGCCCGCCCGACATCATCGTCGGTCACCTCGATCCCGTAGGACTTCGCCGCCTGCATCTCGAGCGTCTCGTCGATCAGATGGCTCAGCACCTGCTGCCGCAGGCGTGGACGGTCCGTTTCGTCGACTGTGCCGCCATTGGCCGCGGTGACCAGCGCCAGCCGTTGATCGACATCGCTTTCGGTGACGATCTCGCCGTTGACGGTCGCGATCGCCTTGTAAAGGCCGGCCGGCGGATCCGCCGCACCGCCAGCCAGGATAGCGGCGAAGGCCGCGGCGGCCATCCGCATGCCGATGAGGACCAGATGGTGCAGCAGCGGCGATGCTCCGGTCTGTCGCGATGAAGCCGACCGGGTCACGCTCAGCGGCCGATATTCTTCAGCGAGAAGCGCAGCAGGAAGCCGTTGCCGCGCCGCGCGTCGCCCGTGTCCTCATAGTCGCGCCGCCACGTCAGTCCCAGCTCAAGGCAATCATCCTCATAGGCGATGCCGATGCGGTGCCTGACCGGTTCGAAACCGTCGGATGCCGAGAGCAGATCCTCGCCGCGCCCGGTCAGGTCGATGATCGTCGATCCGAAGATCGACCAGTAGCGTGCGATCTGGATGCGGCCGCCGAGCCTGACCTCCTCGCGATCCTGCAGATCCTCCAGTTCGGGGCCGATATTGCGATTGAGCCGGAGATAGCCGACCAGCGCATAGGTCTTGTCGGTGCCGACCGTCGCGTCGATCTCGTTGCGGCGGATCGCGAGGCTGTCCTTGTCGAGCCGGTAGCGGTGGGTGACGCTGAGGAAGTCGCGATATTTGACCGTCGTGCGCCCGACGATGTCCGAGGTCCGGCTGGTGAGGCCGGTGCCGTTGGGGAAGATGCCCGGCTTGTCCGACAGCCTGTAGCTCTGCCCGATGATCGTGTTGATCGAGAAACCGGGGCGATCGAGCTGCCATTCGACGCCGTAAGTGACGCGCGCACCGTCCTCGAACCGGTCGTAGCCGGGGAAGCGGTTGAGCGCGAACAAATTGCTGTCCTCGAGATCGACCGCGCGGGCATCCTCATTGGGTACGCGCAGATTCGACAGATTGGGGGTCGCGACGAGCTGGACGCGCGGCGTCAATCTTTGCGTGCCGCCGAACAACTGGCCGACGAACGGCCATTTCACGTCCACCGCCGCAGCGGCGATACCGCGCGCGTTCCAGCCGGCGGTGCCGCGATAGCTCTCGGTCACGGTGCTCGCAATGTCGTTGCTGTGATAGACGTCGCCGCGAACATAGCCGGTGAACACCACCTCCTGGCCGAGTCCGGTCAGCGTCCGCAGGTCCCAGCGTGCGCTGGCGAAGGCGCGCTGCGTGTCCTGCCCGGCGGTGCGCGTGATCGCGAGGCTGTTGGCCTGCAGTTCGATGTTGCCGCCCAGCAGCGGATCGTCGAGTCGCTGGCGGATGTCGACGATCGGCAGCGCGATCGGCTGGAGTCCCTGGACGTCGCCGGTGCGCAGCGTCTGCACCGCCCAGCCGGCGATCGAGACATAGGTGTCGTCGTCGATTCGCTCGATTTCGAGCGTCGAACGCAGCCGGTCGTCGCGGCTGATGTCGTAGCGTCGCAGGAAGGTGCGGTCGGTGGTCAGCCGCAGCGAGCCGCGCACGCTCCAGTAGGGCGAGAGCTGGAACTTGCCGCTGGCGTCGAGATAGCCGCGGAAATCGCGCTGCGACGACGGATCCGATGTGGCCGATGCCGCCTGGCGCGAGCCATAAGTGGCCCAGCCCTGGACCTGATAGGCGCCGACCGAGGTCAGCGCGCGATATTGCGCCTCGAGCGCGGGCAGCACGTCGGTATAGACATGCGGCGTGACCGTGACGTCGCGATTGGGCGCCAGCTGAGCGTAATAGGGCAGAGCGATCTCGATGCCCTTGGTGCGGCTGTAGCTGAGATCGGGCACGAGCAGACCGGCGCCGCCGGTATTGCTGTCGGGATGCGACAGGCCGGGCAGCGGGATGAACGGCAGGCCGAACAGCTCGATCCGCGCGCCCTTGTAGCTGATCCGGTGCTTGACCGGATCGTGGACGACGCGAACGGCCGTGATCCGCCAGACCGGGTCCTTGGGGCAGCCATGCTGGTCGATCACCGCGCACGGCGTGTAGGCGGCATGGTCGAGGGTGGAAACGCCGTTGACGCGCGTGCCGCGCACCGCCGCCAGCCGTCCGCCATCTTCGAGCACGAGCAGCAGATTCTCGACGACGCCGTCCTTCAGCGTATCGGTCAGCTCGACCGAATCGCCATAAGCGACATTGCCCTGCGGATCGGTCACCGCGACATTGCCCTCGGCGCGGACCTGGCCCGTCTTGCGGTTCCAGATCACCTGGTCCGCGCGCAACCGGTTGCCGTCGCGAAACAGGCGGACATCGCCCGAGGCGGTGACCACGTCGGTGCCATTGTCATAGGCCAATGTGGTCGCGCTGAAATCGATCTGGTCGGGATCGGTGGGCGGCGATACCGGCGGCGGCGGATCGACCGGCCGTTCGGACAGATCCTGCGCATGCGCCACACCGTCAAAGGCGAAGGCGAACGGCAGCAGCGCCAACAGGATCGCGGTCTTGGTCTTCACTCACATCCTCACGCGAAACACCCGGGCCCACGCGATACGCCTGGTTCGCCCGCCTATCGCATCGCTTCGCGCGCATCGCAATCTCCGGTGCAGCCGGGCTTTGCCTCATTTGCGATGCTGGCCTAGAGAGATCGGCGATTAGCCTTCAGGCCAGCACCTCAGGACAGCACAAGATGATCATCAGCTTTGCCGACAGTCCGCCCAGCGGCGGCTATGCCCTCGCTTTCCCGATCGTCCGCGACGGACTCGCGGAGCAAAAATTGCCCGGCCTCTCCGCCGCCGACGCCGAACATGCCCGTCGTCTCGCGACGGCGCAGCGGTTCGAGGGCGAATCCGGCGGCGTCGTCGAATTCTTCGTCGCCAATGGCGATGCGGTCCGCCGCGTGCTGCTGGTCGGCACCGGCAAGGGTGAGCCCGCCGATCTCGAAAAAGCGGCGGGTTCCGCCGTCGCGCGGCTGTTGTCGTCGGGCGAGACCAGGCTGGTGATCGATGTATCGGGGCTCGATGGCGATGCCGGCGCGGCGGCGCGCGTGGCGTTCGGCGCGGTCGAGCGCAGCTGGCGGATCGACACCTACCGCACCAAATTGCCACCCAAGCAGCAGCCGACCTTGACCGAAACCATCGTCGTCGGGGCCGCCGCCGGCGCAGCGGATGCGTGGGCGCATTACCAGGCGGTCGGCGAGGGACTCTATCTGACCCGCGAACTCGTGTCCGAACCGCCGAACATCATCTATCCCGAGAGCTTCGTCGCCCGTTGCCGGCACCTCGCCGATCTGGGCATCGAGATCGAAGTGCTCGGCGAGCCGGAGATGCAGGCGCTGGGCATGGGGGCGTTGCTGGGCGTGTCGCAGGGTTCGGCGCGCCAGGCGCAGTTGCTGGTCATGCGCTGGGACGGCACAAACGGCGCGCAGGGTGCGCCCGTGGCGTTCGTCGGCAAGGGCGTGACCTTCGACACCGGCGGCATCTCGCTGAAGCCCGGGGCGGGCATGGAAGACATGAAGTGGGACATGGGCGGCGCGGGTGCCGTCGCCGGCGCGATGAAGGCGCTGGCGACGCGCAAGGCAAAGGCGCATGTCGTCGGCGTCTGTGGGCTGGTCGAGAACATGCCGTCGGGCGACGCGATGCGCCCTGGCGACATCGTCACCAGCATGTCGGGCCAGACCATCGAAGTGCTCAACACCGATGCCGAGGGCCGGCTCGTGCTGTGCGACGCGGTGACGTGGGTGCAGAACAAATATGCGCCCAAGGTGATCGTCGATCTCGCGACCTTGACCGGCGCGATGATCGTTGCGCTGGGCAGCGAGAATGGCGGGCTGTTCTCGAACGACGATGAACTCGCCGATCAGTTGCTCGCCGCCGGCAAGACGGCCGGCGACACTTTGTGGCGCTTCCCGCTGTCCGACGAATATAACAAGCTGATCGACAGCCCGATCGCCGACATGAAGAATGTCGGCCCGCGCGGCGCGGGGTCGATCACCGCGGCCCAGTTCATCCAGCGCTTCATCGACGACGGCGTCAAATGGGCGCATCTCGACATCGCCGGCATGGTCTGGGCCGACAAGGCCGGCCCGCTGTGGGACAAGGGCGCGACCGGTTATGGCGTGCGCCTGCTCGACCGCTTCATCGCCGATAATTTCGAGGGATGAGGAAGGAGATTGCCGGACTCAATCCTCCCTATCGCGCAGCGATGGGGAGGGGGACCGCCGCGAAGCGGTGGTGGAGGGGCGCCGCGAAGCGGCGAGCAGCGGCGCAATTTCGGGGCCGCATTTCCCCTCCACCACCGGCTACGCCGGCGGTCCCCCTCCCCACGCCTGCGGCGCAGGGAGGATGGCGGCGCCGCTGATGCAGGTCGACTTCTACCACCTGACCGCCAGGCCGATCGAAGCGGTGCTGCCGCGCATCGCCGAGCGCGTGCTGGAAACGGGCGGCCGGCTGCTGGTGGTGTCGGCCGACGAAGCCCAGCGCGACCGCATCGACGCCGCATTGTGGACCTACGAGCCGGAGAGCTTCCTGCCGCACGGCAAGGCGGACGGCGGCGGCGAGGCGAACCAGCCGGTGCTGATCGCCGGAACCGCCACGCCCGCCAACGGCGCCGCCAATATCGCGCTCGCCGACGGCGAATGGCGCGACGAAGCCCTGGCGTTCGCGCGCGCCTTCCATTTCTTCGATGACGCCAGCATCGTCGCGGCGCGCGCCGCGTGGCGCGGGCTGGCGGCACGCGAGGGTGTCGAGCCGCGCTACTGGAAGCAGGACGAGCGCGGCCGCTGGAGCCGCGTCGCCTGAAGCTGACGGCCGGAAGCATAGGCAGAAGCAAAGGTTGCCCCGCCGCCAGTCAGCGGCTAGGGGGCGGCCACTTTTCCTGAAAACCACTGATACGGAGCCAGAACGGCCATGGCCGCGAACCGGACCTTTTCGATCATCAAGCCCGATGCCACCCGCCGCAACCTGACCGGTGCAGTCACGAAGATGCTGGAGGATGCCGGCCTGCGCGTCGTCGCCTCCAAGCGCATCCAGATGACCAGGGAGCAGGCCGAGGGCTTCTACGCCGTCCACAGCGAGCGCCCGTTCTTCGGCGATCTCGTCAGCTTCATGATTTCGGGCCCGGTCGTGGTGCAGGTGCTCGAGGGCGAGAACGCCGTCCTGCGCAACCGCGAGATCATGGGTGCGACCAACCCGGCCAATGCCGAGCCCGGTACGATTCGCAAGGAACTGGCCGAATCGATCGAGGCGAACAGCGTCCACGGTTCGGACAGCGACGAGAATGCGGCGATCGAGATCGCCTATTTCTTCAAGCCCGAAGAACTGGTCGGCTGAACTGATGAAGCGAGTCGGCCTGATCGGCGGACTCAGCTGGGTGAGCACCCGGCTTTATTATGACGCGATCAACCGGGCCGTGGCAGCACGGCTCGGTGGCGCGCATTCGGCGAGTTTGCTGATCGACTCGCTCGATTTCGCGCCGGTGACCCAGGCCCAGGCCGATGGCCGCTGGCACGATGCCGGCGCCGCGATCGCCGACTCCGCGCGGCGCCTCGCGGCCGCCGGTGCCGATGCGCTCGCGATCGCCAGCAACACGATGCACAAATGCGCGGATGCGGTGACCGCAGCGTCGCCGCTGCCGCTGATCCACATCGTCGACGCGCTCGGCGACGCACTGCTCGCCGATGGCCGCTCGTCTCCACTGCTGCTCGGCACCCGCTTCACGATGGAGCAGGATTTCGTGAGGGCACCGCTTGACGCTATGGGGCTGCGCACGCTGATCCCCGCGGCGGATGCCCGCGCGACGGTCGATCGCATCATCCACGACGAATTGATCAAGGGCATCGTGCACAACGAGTCGCGAGAAGCCTATCTGGCGATCATCCGCGACGGCGCGGCGGCTGGCGCCGATTGCGTGATCCTCGGCTGTACGGAGATCGGCATGCTGGTGGACGCCGGCAATGCTCTCCTGCCGCCCTACGACACGATGGCGATCCATTCGCGCGCGATCGTCGATTTCATGCTCGGCGGCTGAAGGAAGGGTCAGATCGGCAGCATCGCCAGTTTCTTCGGCGCCACCTGCCGCCAGCTCTTCGTCAGATGCTCTTCGATATGGTCCCAGTCGACCTCGCCGCCATCGAGCCGGATGCCGATCCACCCCGACGGACCGAAATAGGCCGGCCGATAATAGATGTCGGGATCGGCCTCGATCAGCATCGCCTGTTCCTCCTGGCCGCTGGTCTTGACGATCACCGCGGTCAGGCCGTCGCCATGATGGTCGTGTGTGAAATAGGCGTACATCTTGCCGCCCTCGATGCGGAAGGCGGGCATGCCGTGCGACAGCGCCTCTTCCGCCCGCGGCAGCGCCAGCGCGCGCTCGCGCAGCCGTTCCAGCAGCCAGTCGCGCCCGGTTTCGCGGGTGACGAGTTCGGCCAGCATCCGCGGATAGAGCTGATGTTCGGCGATCAGGATGCGGGCGGCAAGCGTCTCGGCGGTGTCGCCGGGCAGCACAGCGACTTCGGTCTGGCCCAGCACCGGGCCGTCGTCGAGTTCGACCGTGACGAGATGGACCGAGCAGCCGGCCACGCCATCGCCTGCGTCGAGCGCGCGCTGGTGGGTGTCGAGGCCCTTGTATTTCGGCAGCAGCGACGGGTGGATATTGACCATCCGGCCGGCCCAGCCGGTCACGAACGCCGGCGACAGCAGCCGCATATAGCCGGCCAGCGCGACATGGGTGACGCCCGCCGCGCGCAACTGCGTGTCGACGATCGCGTCGAATTCGGCGCGCTTGATGCCATTGTGGCTGAGCGCGAAGGTGGCGACGCCCTCGGCCGCCGCCAGCTTCAGGCCGGCGGCATCCGGATCGTTCGCGGCCACCAGCACGATCTCATAGGGGCAGTCGGGCGCGCGCGATGCATAGAGCAGGGCGGCCATGTTCGAACCCCGGCCCGAAATCAGCACCCCGATCCGCGCGCGCTCAGCCATGATGCGTCGCGCTCCAGTCCTCGCGCGCGCTCCAGGTCTCGGCGGAGCCCGAAACGGTGCATCCGCGCTCGCCGGCTTCGATCCGGCCGATCCGGAACACGGTTTCGCCCGATCCTTCGAGTGCGATCCTGACATCTTCGAGCCGGGCGGGCGCGACCACCAGCGCCATGCCAATGCCGCAGTTGAAAGTGCGCGCCATCTCGCCGGGTTCGATATTGCCCTGCGCCTGGAGGAACGCCATCAGCCGCGGCTGCGCCCAGTCGTCGGCCGACACCCGGGCGTGCAGGCCCTCGGGCAGCACGCGCGGGATATTCTCCAGCAGCCCGCCGCCGGTGATGTGCGCCAGCGCCTTGACCATGCCGGCACGAACCAGCGGCAGCAGCGATTTCACATAGATGCGGGTCGGCGCCATCAGTGCGTCGATCAGTCGTATGTCCTGGTCGAACAAAGCCGGGCGCGCGAGCTTCCAGCCCTTGTCGGCGGCGAGCCGCCGGACCAGCGAGAAGCCGTTGCTGTGGACACCCGACGAGGCAAGGCCGAGGATCACGTCGCCCTCGGCGACATCGGCGCCGGTCAGCGCCTTGTGCCGTTCGACCGCGCCGACGCAGAAACCGGCGAGATCATAATCGCCATCGGCATACATTCCCGGCATTTCGGCGGTCTCACCGCCGATCAGCGCGCAGCCCGCGATCCGGCAGCCATGGGCGATACCGGCGATCACGCGCTCGGCCACACCCGATTCGAGCCGGCCGGTGGCGTAATAATCGAGGAAGAACAAGGGCTCGGCGCCCTGCACGATCAGATCGTTGGCGCACATCGCGACCAGATCGATGCCGACCGTGTCATGGGCGTCGTGATCGATCGCCAGCTTCAGCTTGGTGCCGACGCCGTCGTTCGCAGCAACCAGCAGGGGATCGTCATAACCCGCTGCCTTCAAATCGAAAAACCCGCCGAATCCGCCGAGTTCGGCGTCGGCGCCCGGCCGGCGCGTGGCCTTGGCGAGCGGGGCGATCGCCCGGACGAGCGCATTGCCCGCGGTGATGGAAACCCCTGCCTTCGCGTAGGTATAGGGAGCGTTCGTGTCCTGTTCATCCGTCATCGCGCGGACCTAGAGCGAATTGGCGCAAAACGAAACCGCCTGGCGGCGGCTCCGCCGCGATTTCCACGCCTGTCACCCGATTCGGTGCTTTCCGTCATAGAGAGACTTGGATTTCCGCGGCCAACTCGTCAAAAGGGCGCCGTGACGCTTCCTGCCCGCCTGTTCCACCCGATCCCGATCCTTTGCGCGCTGCTCCTGATGCTGGCGGCGGCTGCCGTCGTCGCGCAGATCGAGGGCACCGATCGCGGCGTGCCGCCGATCGACAGCTCGTCGAGCTTCGAGGTCACCGGCATCCAGGTCGATGCCGCCGCCAAGACCGCCGATGCCGCGCGCTATGCCGGCTGGCGCGAAGCGCAGCGCAAGGCCTGGAAGGCGCTGTGGAGCCGCACCCACGGCGGCAATGCCGCGCCCGGCCTGTCGGACAGCGCGCTCGACGCGATCGTCGCCGGCATCGTCGTCGAGGACGAACAGATCGGGCCGACGCGTTATATCGCCCGGCTCGGCGTGCTGTTCGATCGCGCCCGCGCCGGCCAGATCCTCGGCGTCAGCGGCCAGATCATGCGGTCGCCGCCATTGCTGGTGATTCCGATTCAGTGGTCGGGCGGCGCCCCGCAGAGCTTCGAGACGCGCACCGAATGGCAGAAGGCCTGGGCGCGTTTCCGCACCGGTTCGAGTCCGATCGACTATGTCCGCCCGGCCGGCACCGGCTCCGATCCGCTGCTGCTCAATGCGGCGCAGACCGGCCGGCCGGGCCGGATCTGGTGGCGTCTGCTGCTCGACCAGTTCGGCGCCGCCGACGTGCTGGTGCCCACCGTCAAGCTCAGCCGGTTATGGCCGGGCGGCCCGGTGATCGGCCGCTTCTCGGCGCGCTTTGGCCCCGACGACCGGCTGCTCGCCGACTTTACGCTGCGCGTCGAGCGCGGCGAGCAATTGCCGGTGATGATGGACGAGGGCGTCCGCCGCCTCGACGAGATCTACATCGCCGCGCTGCGCGACGGCCGGCTGCGCCCCGATCCGTCGCTGGTGATCGAGGACCCGGTCGATCCGGCGATGATCGAGGCCGTCGAAGAGGATGCGGAGACCACCGATGCCGGCATCGAAACCGTCGGCAAGGGCATGACCGCGATCACCGTTCAGTTCGCGACCCCCGACGTGTCCTCGGTCGGCGCCACCGAATCGCAGCTGCGCGCGCTGCCCGGCATGTCGTCGGTGGCGACCACCAGCCTCGCGCTGGGTGGAACCTCGGTGATGCGCGTCGTCTATCGCGGCGACATCGCGATGCTGCGGCTCGCGCTGACCGCACGTGGCTGGCAGGTCGAGGAGGGCGGGGGCGTGCTCCGCATCCGCCGTGGCGGCGCCGGCAGCGTCGCAACCCCACCTCCCGCGCCATCGCCGGGTGCCTCGCCGACGCCATGAACCAGATCGCGCTTCCGCTCGACTGGCCGGAAGAGAAGATGGTCGACATCATCCTGAGCGACTCGAACGCTCAGGTGGCCCGCCATTTCGATCGCTGGACCAGCTGGCCGGTGATGGCTGCCTTGCTGACCGGCCCGCGCAAGTCGGGCCGCACGCGCTTCGCGGCGCATTTCGCGTTGCGCACCGGCGGGCGCATGATCGACAACGCCGAGACCCAGTCGGAGGAGATGATCTTCCACGCGTGGAACGCCGCGCAGGAGAGCCGCAAACCGCTGGTGATCGTCGCCGCCGCGCCGCCGCCGGTCTGGAAGATCAGGCTGCCGGACCTCGCCTCGCGACTCGCCGCGACGCCCGCTGTCTCGATCGGTCATCCCGACGACGCGCTGATCGCGCAATTGATCGAGCGCCAGCTCGGCCAGCGCGGACTCGCCGCCCAGCCCGATCTGCTCGCCTTCGTGCTGGCGCGGGTCGAGCGCGATTATATCGCGGTCCACCGCGTCATCGACGCACTCGACCAGGCCGCGCTGACCAAGCGCTGCCGGCTGTCGGTGCCGCTCGCGCGCGAAGCGCTGCGCGGGATTCTGAGGTCGGAGATCGGAGATCGGTAGTCGGAGATCGGAGACTCTGCGCAATGGCCACCCCGCGCTTCCGAACTCCGATCTCCGATTTCCGATCTCCGACATCTGGGCTAAGGCCCGATCATGACCCAGTCTTCCGCATTTCCCGCCGTCAGCAATGCCGTACCCGATGGGCTGCTCGAAGATGGCGAGCGCTATTTCAATCGCGAGCTGAGCTGGCTGGCATTCAATCGCCGCGTCCTCGACGAGGCGGCGAACGCGGCGCATCCCTTGCTCGAGCGGCTGCGCTTCCTCTCGATCTCGGGCAACAATCTCGACGAATTCTTCATGGTCCGCGTCGCCGGCCTCAAGGGCCAGCAGATGCAGGCGATCGAGCAGCGCTCACCCGACGGCATGACGGTGACGCAGCAGCTGACCGAGATCACCGCCGAGGCCGACGCGCTGATGGCGGCGCAGCAGGCGCAATGGCGGCTGATCCGCCGCGAACTGGCCGAGGCCGGCATCGCCGTGGTCGGTGCCGAACCGATCGACGACGAGGGCGAGACCTGGCTGCGGCAGCACTTCCGCGAACAGATCTTTCCGATCGTCACGCCGCAGGCGCTCGATCCGGCGCATCCGTTTCCGTTCATCCCCAACAAGGGGCTGAGCCTGATCTTCGATCTCGTCCGGCTTTCGGACAAGGAGCCGATCCGCGAACTGTTGATGGTGCCGTCGACCGCGCAGCGCTTCCTGCGCCTGCCCGGCCCGATCGCGCGTTACATCACGATGGAGAATGTGTTGCGGCGCTGCGCGGGGATGCTGTTCCCCGGTTATGAGCTGCGCGGCGTCGGCGCGTTCCGCATCCTGCGCGACAGCGACATCGAGCTCGAGGAGGAAGCCGAGGATCTCGTCCGCCACTATCGCAGCGCGATCAAGCGGCGCCGGCGCGGCCGCGTGATCCGGCTGGAGATCGAGACCGCGGTGTCGCCCGAGGTCGAGGCGGTGGTCAAACAGGAACTCGGCGGCAACGACGCGCTGATCACCGAGCAGGCCAGTTTCCTCGGCATCGGCGATCTCGACCTGCTGGTCGACGAGGATCGCCCCGACCTGAAATTCCCGGCCTACAGCCCGCGCTTCCCCGAGCGTATCCGCGAACATGGCGGCGACTGTTTCGCGGCGATCAAGACCAAGGACATCATCGTCCACCACCCCTATGAGGCGTTCGACGTCGTCCTCGCCTTCCTTCGCCAGGCTGCGGCCGATCCCGACGTCGTCGCGATCAAGCAGACGCTCTATCGCGCCGGCAAGCAGTCGGCGGTGATCAACGCGCTGATCGCCGCGGCCGAGGCGGGCAAGTCGGTGACGGCGGTGGTCGAACTGAAGGCGCGCTTCGACGAGGAGCAGAACCTGCTGTGGGCGAGCGCGCTGGAACGCGCCGGCGTCCAGGTCGTCTATGGTTTCATCGACTGGAAGACGCACGCCAAGGTGTCGCTGGTGGTCCGTCGCGAGAATGGTGCCTATCGCACCTACTGCCATTTCGGCACCGGCAATTATCACCCGATCACTGCGCGCATCTATACCGATCTCAGCTTCTTCACCGCCGATCCGCGCGCGGGCCGCGATGCCGCGCAACTGTTCAACTACATCACCGGCTATGTCGAACCGGTCGCGCTCGAACTGATCACGATGTCGCCGATCAACATGCGTCTCCGGCTGAGCGAGCTGATCGAGGCCGAGATCGACCATGCCCGCGCCGGCAGGCCGGCGGCGATCTGGGCGAAGATGAATTCGCTGGTCGATCCCGCGATCATCGAGAATCTCTATGCGGCCAGCGAAGCCGGCGTCTCGATCGACCTGATCATCCGCGGCATCTGCTGCCTGAAGCCCGGCGTCGCGGGCATGTCGGACAATATCCGCGTCAAGTCGGTGGTCGGACGCTTCCTCGAACACAGCCGGATCTGGGCGTTCGGCAACGGCCAGACGATGCCCAATGACGACGCGAAGGTCTATATCTCGTCGGCCGACTGGATGCCGCGCAACTTCGACCGGCGTGTGGAATATATGATGCCGATCGAAAATCCGACCGTCCACGACCAGATTCTCGACCAGGTGATGGTCGCGAATCTGCTCGACAACGAACAGAGCTGGGAGCTGAAGTCCGATGGTCGCTACGAACGCGTGTCACCCGGCGCCAAGCCGTTCAACCTCCATCGCTATTTCATGACCAACCCATCGCTGTCCGGCCGCGGTGCCGCCCTGCAGGGCGCGGATTCGGTGCCCAAGCTGCGACTGCGGCGGCGCTGACATGATCGCCTTCAGCGCGTTCCCGCGCCCCGAACTGCTGCCCGATATCGATCGCTCGGCGATCATCGACATCGGCTCCAACTCGGTCCGCCTCGTCGTCTATGACGGCCCCCGCCGCACGCCGGCGGTGATGTTCAACGAGAAGGTGCTGGCGGGGCTGGGGCGCGGCCTGTCGGAGACCGGCGCACTCGACGGCAAGGCGATGAAGAGCACCCTGGTGGCGCTCGCCCGCTTCCGCCGGCTCTGCGTCGAGATGTCGGTGGCGCGGCTGCGCACCGTCGCCACCGCCGCCGTCCGCGACGCCAGCAACGGCGCTGCCTTCATCGAACGGATCCGCGAGATCGGCCTGCCGGTCGAACTGCTGAGCGGCGAGCAGGAGGCCGAGGCCGCCGGCTTCGGCGTGATCTCTGGCATGCCCGAGGCCGACGGCATCGTCGGCGATCTCGGCGGCGGCAGCCTCGAACTGGTGCGCGTACGTGACGGCGCGATCCACGACCGGCTCTCGCTGCCGTTCGGCGCGCTGCGGATCGCGGCGATCCGTGCCAGGGGCAAGAATGCGCTCAATGCGCTGGTCCGCAAGGAACTCGGCAAGCGCGACTGGATCGCGCGGAGCCAGGGTCTGCCCTTCTATCTGGTCGGCGGATCGTGGCGATCGCTCGCGCGGCTCGACATGAGCCTGACCGGCTATCCGCTGCCGATCGTCCATCATTACGAGATGACGCCCGACGCGGCGGCGCGGCTGGTGCGCGTGCTGGCGCAGATCGATCGCAAGAAGCTCAAGCAGATCGCCGAAATCTCTTCCGGACGTATCCCGACTTTGCTCGATTCGGCGTTGCTGCTGTCGATACTCGCCAAGGGGCTGGGATCGAGTGCGCTGATCGCATCGGCCAACGGCCTGCGCGAAGGTCTGCTCTACCAGCAGCTCGATCCGCAGGAGCGGCAGACCGATCCGCTGATCGAGGCCGCGCGCGAGGAGGGCGCCCGCCAGGGCCGCTTCCCCGAACATGGCAATCTCCTCCAGCGCTGGATCTCGCCCTTGTTCGAAGAGGAGCCGCCGCAGCTCGCGCGGCTGCGCCACGCCGCCTGCCTGCTCGCCGATGTCGGCTGGCGCGCCAATCCCGATTTCCGCGCAGAACGCGGCGTCGATACCGCACTGCACGGCAATTGGGTCGGCATCGACGCGAAGGGCAGGGCGATGATGGCGCAGGCGCTGTCGGCCAATTTCGGGGCCGCCGGCGCCTCGATCCCGTCGCTGCTGGCCATCTGCGCGGAATCCGACCTGCGCCGCGCGACGCTGTGGGGTCTGGCGATGCGGCTCGGACAGCGGCTCAGCGGCGGCGTTGCCGAGCCGCTCGAATCGAGCCGGCTGACCGCGGGTGACGGGAGTCTCCGCCTGTTCCTGCCGGCCGACGCCGCCGCGCTCTATGGCGAGGCAGTCGAGCGCCGCCACCGGCAGCTGGCGACGGCGATGGCGCTGACGCCGGTGCTGATGAGCTGAGCGTGGCGTCACGCCGGCGCATCAGCGCCGCGCGACCAATCGGATGGGCAGAGCGGTGGTGTTCTTGATTTCCGAAAGCGCGATGCTCGACGTGATTTCCTGCACCCCCGGCAGGCGCGACAATGTGTCGAAGAACAGCCGCTCATAGGCCTCGATGTCGACCGTCACCACGCGCAGCATGAAATCGACCGTGCCCATCAGCACATAGCATTCGATCACCTCCGGGATGTCGGCGATCGCCGCCCCGAAATCGGCGAGATGGGCGCGGCCGTGAGTCGACAGCTTGACCTGCGCGAAGACCTGCGCGCGCAGCCCGACCTTGCGCCGGTCGACCAGCGCCACGCGCTTGCGGATCACGCCGGCTTCCTCCAGCGCGTTGACCCGCCGCCAGCAGGGCGATTGCGAGAGTCCGACCCGGTCGGCGAGTTCGCTGGTCGAAATATGCGAATCCTCCTGCAGAATTTCGAGGATACGGACTTCCTGCTCGTCCAACAGCATGATTTATCCTCTCTTGGGCGGGTTCGGGGAATGATCGTTCTCATCATCCGTTGCTGCGGTCAACATCAGGCAAGAATCGGCGCGACACCGGCGTTATAAGGCCGGCATCGGCCCGCGCTTCGGCGGCCCGCGCAAAGGACGATATGATGCTTCACGCCGGTAGCCACGCGCACACGCACGAGGCGGTGCACATGTTCGAAGATCAGGCGACCGGGCTGCGGGCGATCATCGCATTGCACTCGACCGCATTGGGCCCGGCTGCCGGCGGCTGCCGCGTCTGGCGCTATGCGTCGGACGACGATGCGCTGCAGGACGCGCTGCGCCTGTCCGAGGGCATGACGTGGAAGAATGCGCTGGCCGGCCTGCCGTTCGGCGGCGGCAAGGCGGTGCTGATGCTGCCGGACGCGGCTCAGGATCCGGCGTTCGACCGCGCCGCCCTGTTCGAAGCGTTCGGCCGCTGCGTCGAAAGCCTCGGTGGCCAATATGTGACCGCCGAGGATGTCGGCTCCAGCGTGCACGACATGGAGCAGGTCGCCCGCGTCACCCGCCACGTTGCGGGGCTGGCGCATACGGAGCCCGGTCTGGCCGGCGGCGATCCTTCGCCGTGGACCGCGCTGGGCGTGTTCCTGTCGATCGAGGCGGCTGTCTCGCATCGCTATGGCAGCGACCTCAGGGATGTCGTCGTCGCCGTCCAGGGACTCGGGCATGTCGGCCTCGATCTGTGCGGCAAGCTGCATGCCGCCGGGGCGAAGCTGCTGGTCAGCGACGTCGATCGCGCGGCGGTCGCGCGCGCGGTCGAACTGTTCGGCGCGCAGGCGGTCGATCCCGATCGGGTGCTCGGCGTATCGATGGACGTGTTCGCCCCTTGTGCGCTGGGCGCGATCCTGACCGAGCGCACCGTCGACGGCCTCAAGGCGCGGATCGTCTGCGGCGCCGCCAACAACCAGCTCGCGACGCCGCTGCAGGGCCGCCACCTCGCCGAGCGCGGCGTGCTTTACGCCCCGGATTTCCTCGTCAATGCCGGTGGTATCATCAACGTCTCGGCCGAATATCTCGGCGAGACGACCGCGTCGGTCGAGGGCCGTGTCGCGCAGATTCCGCGCCGGCTGCTCCGGCTGGTGCAGCAGGCCGAGCAGGACGGCGCGGCGATGAACGACCTCGCCGACGATCTGGCGCACAGGATCGTGGCCGAAGGGCGGCCGGCGAAGGTCGCCTGAGCCGAGGCAGACAATCCCTCTACCGCTCGCGCGCAAGCGGTAGAGGGTAGCAAAACGCGAGTCACTCGCCATTGACGCCCCCAGGCCACTCGCCGAAGGGCGGCCATGGACTCAGCCGCGCCCGCCGGACCGACACTGAATCGCGCGATCTGGGCGATCGCGCTGCCGGCGATGATCACCAACGTCGCGACGGCGCTGTTCGGTCTCGCCGACATCTGGGTGATCGGCCGGCTCGGCGACGCCAGTGCGCAGGCCGGCGTGGAACTCGGCGCCAAGCTGCTGATGGGCCTGCTGGTCGTCTTCAATTTCCTGCGGATGGGCACCGTCGGGCTGACCGCGCAGGCGAGCGGCCGGCGCGACGATGCGGCAGGCGCGGCGATTCTCGTGCGCGCGCTCGCGCTGGCGACGGTCATCGGGCTGCTGCTGTTCGCGATCCGTCCGCTTGCGGTCGGTACCGGCCTGCATCTGCTCGCCGCGCAGGGCGCGGTGGCGGATCAGGCCGCGCGTTATGTCGATATCCGCTACTGGGGCGCGCTGCCGTGGCTGCTCAATGCCGCATTGACCGGCTGGCTGATCGGGCTGCGGCGGATGCGCGCGGTGCTGGCCATCGAGGTCGGCGCCAATCTTGCCCATATCGCGCTCGACATCGGCCTCGTCCTCGGCCTCGGCTGGGGCGTAGCCGGCGTCGCGACGGCGACCCTGCTCTCCGAATGCGCGAAGCTGGTGGCGCTGGCGGCGGTCGCGTCGCGGCAGCCGGCGGCGCGGCAGGTGATCGCCACGCTGCGCGCCCGCGCCACCTGGCGGCCGGCGGGTATATTCGCCTTGCTGCGGCTCAGCCGGGACCTGTTTTTCCGGACGCTGTTGCTGAGCGCGAGCATCCTGCTGATGACGCGCGTCGGCGCCAAGGCGGGACCGGTCACCTTGGCCGCCAACGGCGTGCTGTTCCAGTTCTTCATGCTGGTTGCGCTGATCCTCGACGGCTTCGAGAGCGCGGCGCAGGTGCTGGGCGGCCACGCAGTCGGCAGCAACGACCGGCGGCGGTTCGTCGCGACCGTCTGGGCGACGCTGCGGCTCGGCGCCGTGGCGAGTCTGGTGATCGCGGTCGCGATGCTGGCATCGGGTCCGTGGCTGGCCGCGAGCTTCAGCCGCGACCCGGCGGTGGTCGCCGCCACCGGCCGCCATGTCGGCTGGATCGCCGTGCTCGCGGTGGCCGGGGTCGGGTCGTTCGTGCTCGACGGCGTGTTCATCGGCGCCAACTGGACGCGGGCGATGCTCGGCACGATGCTGGCCGCCTTCCTCGCCTTCGGCGCGGCGCTGGTGATGGTCGTGCCGCTCGGCAATCATGGCCTGTGGCTGGCGTTCACCTTGTTCCTGATCGTGCGTGGCGCCGGGCAGGCCTTATGCCTGCCGCGCCTGATTCCGACCCGCTTCGGATGATCACCGCCGGTCTGCGACCCCGCTCATGACATGGATCAGTGCATTTTTTGCATGCCGCCCGATTGACGCTGCGCAAAGGCGGGCGCATTCTTGTCGTGCGACCCGAAAGGGGTTCTCTCAACAGGGGCCTCTTTCCACTGGCCCGGTCTCCCGGCGTGGAGGCCGGGCCACCTTTTTCGGGCCATTTTTTTCGGACGCCAATCCTGCCTTCAATGCCGGCGCCCCCGCGTCAGCATGAACCACGGCCAGCCGAGCCCCGCCAGTGTCGCGGCAATCAGGGGTGGGATGCGCCGATCGGCCGGACAATCGCGATCGATGATCGCCCGGATCACGGGATCGTTGACGCGCAAATAGCTGCGGCCGCCGAACAGCAGCGCTACCGCTCCATAAATCACCAGCCCCCACATCACGGCCAAACCCTTGCGTGCCCACGCACTGTCAAACCGGGCACGGGCCGGTCTGTTCCGCCGGAGCGTGCAGATGGTGCGGCGAGCGACGCGAAAGCGTCTGCAGGTTCATCCATCCTTAGCGCCGGCGCATGGCGTTCAGCGAGCGGGCTCGCGGCGTGGCCCATCCGTCAGGACAGGCGGCCATCACCCAGCCCCGCCTCGCTTTCGAGGCCGGTCCGTCGCTCACGATGACCGACATGTGCGGCCACTTCGTCTGCATTGGGCTCACGCCAGCCATCATGAGCGCGGATCAGCGTGGCCCCGCACCGCTTGCACACCGACCAATGGTCCTCGCCGTCGTGCCGGGCAGCGCCACGATCCGCCAGATGACCCTTCAGCTTGCAGAGTATCGCCATAGCGTCCGTCGCACGAATCGATCCGAAATCGATCGTATCAGCGCTTTCGCTGCGTTGCAGCATGTAAATTTCCGTATGAGGTCGTTGCGGTCCTTTTGCCTGCGACCACTGACGAGACGGGACGGGATTGGTGCGCTCGACAGGCGGATCGATTCCCCTCAGCCTCCGCCGGCTATATCCGCACCCCGCTTGCCCAACGGCACACCGCGTCCGATCCGTTTGCGCAGCGCCGCCTCATAGGCGGTCAGGAAATGATGGTCCGTGGCGTCGCCCGTCCAGCCGATCTTGGCGCGGATCCGGTCGGCGGTCTCGGCGATCTCATGCGCGTCGGGGGTTCGCAGCACCTCCCGCAGCCGCAGCAGTTGGATCTCGCCATAGACCGAAAGCTGCTGGTCGGTGAAATGGAGCGTGTTGGTGTCGTGCGACCGGTCCCATTTGTCCTCGCGCCGTTTGCCGAACAGCAGGTTGCGCTCGAGCCGCGCGCGCAATGCGGCGTAATAGCCGCTGAGGAAATCATAATCGTGGACGCGGCCGCCGCGCCAGCCGATCTTGCCCTGGATCGTCTCCGCCACCGTTCCCATCGCCGCCGGATCGCCCTGGCGCAGCACCTGCTCCAGCGTCTGCAGTTCGAACACGCCATAGGCGTCGAGCTGTTCGTCGGTGAAGTCGATGCGGTTCTGGTTGGCGTCGGCCTCGGCGACGAGGTTGCGGCCGAGCTTGCTGCGCCGCGCCTCGACCACCCAGGTACCGGCGATCATGTCGCCGGCGCGCAGCCGATCGCGGTTGAACAGCGGAAAGAAGGCGAACAGCAGCGCCCAGGCGAGGCCGACGATCGTCGTCAGCGCGCCGCCGGTGCCTTCGCCGGCCTGATAGCCGAGGAACGACAAAGGCAGGAAGATCTCCACCTCGCGCAGCATGTTGCGCGCGATCACCGCGTCGCCGGTCAGCCGGCCGCCGTTGCGCGCGACGACGCGGATGCCGGTCGCGCGCTTGCCCGGCGTCGCCGCGCGCTCGCCCAGTTCGAACGCGATGAAATAACCGTTGCGCAGCACGAAGAAGCCCAGCAGCCAGACGATCGCGGCATATTCGATCGATCCGAGCCCGAAGGCGGCGAGCACCAGGCCGACCAGGAAGGAGAAGATCAGCAGCGACACGATCATGATCACCGCATCGAGCATGAACGCGCCCGCGCGCTGCCCGCCGGTCGCGATCTGCAGCCGCAGATCGATGCCTTCGGGCGTGACGAAGCGCCGTTCGAAATGCGCCATCGGGTTGTAGCGGCTAGCCAGGTCGCTTGCTCCTCGGCAGATAGAAATAGCTGCACCAGAACAGCAGCATCGTCGCCGCGATCGCAAAGCGCGCCCAGTCGTTCACGATCGTCTGCCGGCCGATCCCCTCGAGCAGGCCGGCGACGAACAGCATGATGACCACGCCCACCATCGCATTGGCGCCGACCCGGCCGGCCTCGGCCGCGGCGGTCATCCGCGAGGCCGTGCCCGGAAAGGCGATCCGCGATCCGATCCGGAAGCCGGCGGCGCCGGCGATGATGATCGCGAACAATTCGGTCGTGCCATGAATCATCAGCCAGCCGGTGAACGGCAGCGCCAGCCCGTGCGGCGCATAGACCGCATAGAAGGCGCCGAGCATGCAGCCATTATAGATCAGCAGCAGCGCGGTCGGCAGGCAGAAGGCGAAGCCGAGCGCGAAGCAGAAGATCGAGATCTGGGCATTGTGCGTGAACAGGAAGGTCGAAAACGCACCGAGCATGTCGCCGCTGCCGGCGCGCGCATAGAGACCCGAGCGCAGGCTCTCGGCGGTGGCGGTCGGGTCGCGGCCCGCTGCGAGGTCGGAACCGAGCAGGCTGTAGAACCATTGCGGCTGTTCCCTGACCAGCAGATAGGCGGCGAGCGCGCCGGCCAGGGTCAGCAGCAGCGAGATCAAAGTCTCGCGCCACAGGTCGCGGATCGCCGCCGGCCAGTCCTGCGCGAAATAGCGGCCGATCCGCGCGCCCATCCCCTGGCGCGCGCCATAGACGATGAAATAGGCGCGCGTGCACAGCCCTTCCAGATATTGGATCAGCTGCGCATCGAGCGAGGTCTCGCGCGCCACCGACAGCGCGGAGAGGGTGGAGCGGTAGAGCACCGGCAGCGCCAGCAGATCCTCGTCGGACAGGCGCGACGGCGAGCGCTTCTCGATCTCGTTGAGCAGGGCCTCGAGCCGGAACCAGCCCTCCTCGCGCTCCTCGCGGAAGCGCCGGCTGCTGAAGCTGAGCGGGGCGGGGGGGGATTTCACAACAAATGCCGCCGCTTGACCATCAGATATCCATCCAGCAGCCGCGAACTCACCCGGTCGTGCGGCGCCTCGATCACATGCACGCCCAGCCGCCGCAGCCGCGCGGTGACGATCCGGCGTTCGCGCAGCAGCGCCGCGGCGGTGATCGCGCGCGAGACGTCGGCGGGTTCGTTCGGCTCGTGCGCCGCGAAGCTCTCGAGCTCGGCGTCCTGCATGGCCACGAACAGAACGATGTGGCGCTCCAGCAGCCGGCCGACCGCGCGCACCATCAGTTCGGCGCTGGTCGGATCGGTGAAGTCGGTGAAGACGACGATCAGCGAGCGCCGGTCGAGCCGCGCTGCCAGCGTCGACAGCGCCAGCGTGTAATTGGTTTCCTCATGCGCATAGTCGATTCGCGCGGCGTGGCGCTGGAGCGCCGCGAAGCTGCTCGCGCCGGTCATCGCCGCGGTCGCGATCTGCGGCCTGGCGGCAAAGCCGAACAGGCTCACCCGGTCGCCGACCTTGAGCGCGACATAGGCGGTCAGCAACGCCGCCGAGACCGCGCGGTCGAGCCGGGGGACGCCGGCCAGCGGCTCGACCATGCCGCGGCCGGCGTCGATCGCCAGCACGATCTGGTTGTTGCGCTCGGTGCGGAATTCCTTGGCGAGCAGCTCCGAATGGCGCGCCGATTGTTTCCAGTCGATCGCGCGTCGGTCCATGCCCGCGGAGAATTCGACCAGCGACTGGAATTCGCTGCCCTCGCCGCGGTCGAGCCGCGCCATCAGCCCGTGCAGCGCGTCGCGCATGAACAGGCGGACGCCCTCCTCGCGCACCGGCCGGACGTCGGGCGTGACGAGGATTCGTGCGTCGAGCGGATCGACGCGCTGCTTCCAGACGAGTCCGAGCGCACCCTGCCAGCGCAGCCAGATCCCCGAGATCGCCGCCGGTCCGCGCCGCGTGGCGGTGAAGGGCAAGCTGGCACTGGCCCGACCCTTGTCGATGACCAGCGCCGCGGTCGCCCGTCCACCGGCATCGAGCCGGGCATCGACGCCCAGCGCGACCTCGGCCTTGTGCGGTGCGGCCTGCGGCGGAACCGGGAAGCCGATTTCGACCGCGAAGGCCTCGCCCACCGCGATCGCGAGCGGATGGCGCAGCGCCGGTTCGACCGCGCGCGGCGGGATGCCGCTCAGCGCGTCGAACGCGATCAGCGCCAGCGCGACGCCGATCCACAGCAGGCCGGCATACCACAGCTCCGGGCGAAGCACGCCGACCAGCAGCGCGACCGGCGCACCTGCCGCAACCAGCGCCACCGCACGGGCGGTGGGATAGATCAACGCGGCGCCTCGACCTGCTGGATCAGGTCGGCGACGACCTGCTCGACCTGCCGGCCGTCGATCTCGGCGGCGGGCGACAGCGCGACGCGATGGCGCAGCACGCCGGGTGCCAGCAGCTTGACGTCGTCGGGAATCACATAGTCGCGGCCGTCGAGCGCGGCGCGGGCGCGGGCGGCGGCGGCCAGCATCGTCGCCGCGCGCGGCGAGGCGCCGGTCTCGAGATCGGCGCTCTCGCGCGTCGCGCGAATCAGGTTGACGACATAGTCGATGACGCTGTCGACCAGCCGCACGCGTCCGACCGCGTCGATCGCTTCAGCGATCCTGGTCGCGTCGGCAACCGGCTCGATGCCGAACTGCTCGGGCTTGGGCATGCCCGACCGCAGGCCGTGCGCGGCGACGATCCGGCGCTCCTCGGCGGCGGTCGGATAGTCGATCGTCAGCTTGAACAGGAAGCGGTCGAGCTGCGCCTCGGGCAGCGGATAGACGCCCTGCTGCTCGATCGGGTTCTGTGTCGCGACGACGGTGAAGCGCGGGCTGAGCACGAGCGTCTCGCCATCGATCGTCACCGACCGTTCCTGCATCGCCTCGAGCAGGGCCGCCTGCGTCTTCGGCGGCGTGCGGTTGATCTCGTCGGCCAGCAGCAGTTCGCAGAACACCGGCCCGCGCGTCAGGGTGAAGGTGCTGGTCTGGAAGTTGAAGAGATTGGAGCCGAGGATGTCGCCCGGCATCAGATCGGGCGTGAACTGGATGCGGCCGAAATCGAGCGCCAGGCTGCGCGCGAAACATTGCGACAGCAAGGTCTTGGCGGTGCCCGGCGGGCCTTCGAGCAGCACATGGCCGGCCGAAAACAAGGCGATCAGCATGAAATCGATCGTGCTGGCCTGGCCGACCACGGCCTTGCCGACCTCGTGCTGGATGCGCTGCCCCAGCGCCTTCACCTCATCGATTTCCACGCGTCACGTCCTTTCGCCAATCGTGCAGCGCGCGCGCGGCGCGCACCAGTTCGTTGCGGGTGCGGGCCTGTGCCACGCGCTGGGCGAGGTCGCTCCAGCTTTGGCCGCCGCCGGTCGTCAGCCGGTCGAGATAATGGTCGATCTTCTCGGCGGCGAGGTCGGAAGGCACGCCGACCGCCTGTGCGACCGCGTCGCGCGTCAAAATCACATAGCGTTCGCCGCCGCGATGCTCGTGCCCGGCGCGGCGCAGCAGGTCGGCGCTGTTGTCGAGCAACGCCGCCTTGCCGAACGCGATCAGCCGCACCTCGCCCAGCGCCGGACCGAACCGCACGACCGCATGCAGCCCGGCCAGCAGCGCGGCGACGAACAGGCACAGAGTGACGGCGAGGAACGGCGGTTCGAACGCCAGCTTGAGCAGATTGGGCGCGCGGCCGAGTCCCGGCACGGTGACATCGAACGAAATCGTGCCGGCATGGTCGGGGTTGAGGTCCCACAGCATCTGCAGCACGGCGCGCGCATTGTCCTTGTTCTTCAGCCCCAGATTATTGGCGAGATCGGGATCGGCCAGCACATAGACATTGCCGGCCTTCAGCCGCGCCAGCACCGCGCCGCCGGCGGGATCGGCGATGATCGGCTCGAACGCCTCGCCGCCGATCGACTGGCCGAGCACCGGCAGGCTGAAGCGGACGCCCGCATGGCCCGGCCAGTCGGCCGCGACGACACCCTTGTGGCCATGGCGCGTGAGCTGGACGTCGTCGGCCAGATCCTTGAGGATGGCAGCGATCGACTCCCGGCTCAGCGGACCGAGGCTGATCACCCAGTCACGCCGCTTCGGATCCGTCATCGTCTGCCATTTCGGCAGGATGATCAGCGTCGGACCGGCCTCTTCGTCGTCCATCCGCTCCTTGGCGAGTTCGGCGACTTTCTTTGCATCGCCCTCGGTCCGCGGGGTCAGGACGAACAGGTCAGCCGACTCGACCTTGCCCTTGTCGCGGATCAGGTAGGAAGAGCCCTGCGCCGCCTCATTGAGCTTGTAGAGTCCGCGAAAGCCGGTGGCGGCGGTCGACATCGCGTGCGTGCCGCCGTCGCGCCCGGACTGCATGTCGGGTGCATAGGCCGAGAGCAGCAGGAAGGCGATGAAGCCGACGATGCCCGCGACCAGCAGGACGATCAGCCCGCGGCGCGAAAACGGTTGCTGGGCGGCGTCCGCGCTCACATCCACGCCCGGTCGAACGCGAAATCCTCATAGGCGCGGCGGCATTCGCGCCAGCCCGCCTCGTCGAGTCCGCGTGCGGCGAAATGGCTCGCCTCGACGCGTCCGGCGATCATCGCGAATGCTGTCCGCGCGGCCGGTGGCAGCGTCTCGGCACGGGCGATCTCGCGGCTGGTCAGCGCCGGCTTGACGAAGTCGGGCTTGCGCGACTGGATATCCTCGATGCTGCGCAGGAGCAGCATCCGCGCCGCGCCGGCATAGTCGCCGCGCGCCGCCAGCGCCTCGGCCTCGCGCAGCAATTCGCGCGCCGCCGCTTCCTCAGGCCGCCATTCCTGCGCCGTCGCGGCGTCGACGGCGCCGGCGCGTGCTTTCCATCGCCGTTCGACGAAGCGGAAGATCAGATAGAGCAGCAGCGCGACGACCAGCGCCGCCACCGCCCAGAACAGGAAGCGGAACGCCGGGCCGTGCTTGCCGAGCCAGTCGGCGAAATCGCCGATCCATTGCGGCGGCGGCGGGGGCGGCTTGAAGATGGTGAAGTCGAACTGGATCGACGAGTCCGAGAGCAAAGCGTGATGCGCCTTGTCGAATGCAGATCCATCGATGACGGGACCGTCGAAGACGGGCACCGCATCGCGTGCCGAACCACCGGCGGCAGCCGCCGCGTTCGTCGTCATCACATCCCCCGTTACGCAACGGCGACTCTAGCCGCCTGTTGCAATGCGGCGCAAGCGGCGATCTCGGCATGGACTTCCGAAGCGGAAGCTGGAACAGCTGTGACAAAGGGGTAATCATGACAATCGAAGACGGGTTTTCGGACCGTGGCGGAACGGTCGACATCGGTCGCGTGATCGGCCGGACTTTCGCCGTGATCGCGCGCAATCCAGGCCTGTTCCTCATATTCGCGCTGTTGTTGGGCGGTATCCCATCGGTCCTGCCCAATGCCGGTCCGGTGTTGGGAGACTGGCTCGCCAGTATCCGGCCCGGCGTTACGATCTATCTCCTCGGCGCCGCAGCCTGGCTGATTTTTCTGCTCGGATCGGCCCTGCTGCAGGCGGTGCTGGTCAAGGTCGCGGTTTCGGGCCTCGGCGGCGGGCGCGTGACGCCGTCCGAAGCCTTGGGCGGCGGATTGTCGCTGATCCTGCCGTTGATCGGCCTCACTGTGGTCACGGCGCTGGGGATCGGCCTCGGCGCCATGCTGTTTATCGTTCCGGGGATCATGCTCGCCTGCGCCTGGAGCGTCGCGGTGCCGGCGCTGGTCGAGGAGCGCGGTGGCGTGTTCGAGGCGATGGGCCGGTCGCGTGCGCTGACCCGCGGCTCGCGCTGGTACGTGCTGGCGCTGTTCGCGATCTATTGGGTCGCGTCGCTGATGCTCGGGTCGATGTCCGGACTGATGACGTTCGGCAGCATCGCGCTGCCCATCGTCCTGATCGTCGATATGGTGACGGGCACGATCACGAGCATGGTCGGCGCAGCCGGGATCGCCGCGCTCTATGTCGAACTGCGGACGGTGCGGGAGGGGGCCTCGTTCGACGCGCTGGCCGACATATTCGACTGAAACTCATGCCCGCATCATCGATCGATGGCGTGTTGGGAGTTGCCGCCGGCGGGCATATCGGCTTTGCTGGCGGTTGACGCGTGCGTTGCGACGACTAGCATTCGGCCAGCCGCTGTAAGGGAGTCAATGGGACAGGATCGGCTCACCGAGGGCGCATTGCTGTTTCCAGGCATGTCGACCCCGATCGACCGGGCGCCGCCGGGCGGCTACCGCATCGAGCGCGCGATCGATTCGGGCGGCTTCGGCATCACTTATGAAGCGATCAAGCGCGACGGCGGCGATCCCGCGCTCGACGTGACCGCCAATCTCTGGCTGCCCGCCGGCAAGCCGATCGTGATCAAGGAGTTCTTCCCCGATTTCGCCTCGCGGCGCGGCCGGACGATCACCGTCGAAGGCGAGGACGACAGCCATGAGGAAACGTTCAACCATGCGCTGCGCCGTTTCCAGCGCGAGGCTGAGCGGCTGTGCTATCTGACCTGCCTGCGCGGACTGAGGGCGGGCCGGACCGCGCTCGACGGCAGCAGCGGCGTGCTCGGGCAACGCATCGATGCCGAGATCGCGCGGGGCAGCGCCGATCCCACCCGCGCGATGCAATTGGTCGGGCGACTCGCCGGCGAGGCGCGGGCGGCGGCGCAGCAGGCGCTGTCCACCTCGACCTTGCCGATCGTCTATGACTTCTTCGCCTCCGACAATAATGCCTATTATGTGATGGAATATCTGGGCGGCGGCACGCTGAAGGCGCGGATCAACGAAGACCGGCGCAATAGCGGCACGACCCGGGTCGAGATCGGCGGCGCGAGCTATCAGTTGCGCAAGCCGTGGGACCCCGCGCGCCTGCGGCGCTTCGCCGCGGCGGCGCTCGACGCGCTCGAGGAACTTCACTGCGGCATTCCGGGCCAGCAGTTGATCCATTGCGATCTGAAGCCCGGCAACATCATGTTCCGCAGCCCCGAGTCGGACGATCCGGTGCTGATCGACTTCGGCCTCGCGCGCAACGTCAACGACGGCAAGTCGCGGTCGCTGGTGGCGGGCACGATCGGCTTCGCACCGCTCGAGATCGACCCGCACCTGCGCGCCCATTATGGCGACGATCGTTTCGGCGGCGCCAATGTCGGGCCGTGGACCGACATCTACGGCATGGCGGCGATCCTCAGGATGCTGGCCACCGGCATCGAAGGCTCGCGCCTTCCCGCCGTTTTCGAGCGATTGCGCGCGCCGGCGGGCGAAGCCGACCCGCTCGACCGGCTGCCGCCGTTTCCGGACGGTTTCCCCGAGGCGATGGCGCGCGGGATCACGCGCGGCATGGGGCTGCACCGGCAGGACCGGCCGCAGAGCGTCGCCGAGTGGCGTGACGACCTCGGCCTCAACGCGTCCTCCGCGCCGATCACGGCCTCCGGTTCCTCGGGTGCGCGCAGCGGCGGCTGGGCGCTCGACGATAGCCCGCCGTCGCCCGCCCCGCCGGCACCGCCGCGCGAACGGATTTCGTTCGAAAAGGTCGGCGCCGAGACGATTCTCGATTCGTCGGGCGGAGCCGCCCGTTCCCAGCCGCCCAGTGAGTCCCGCTCGACCAGCCAATCGCGCTCGACCAGCCAGCCGCACTCGATCAGCCGGCCGCCGCTGCCGGTACCGCCACCACCCGAACCCCGCTCGGGCGGGCACCGACCACCGGAGCCGTGGCAAGGAGATCAGCGTCCGCCCGAGCCGCGGCCGCCCCATGCACCACCGCACGCACCGCCCCATGCTCCGGGACCGATCGACATCGGCCGGGTGATTTCGCGGTCGTTCGCGATCATCACCGGCAATCCGCTGATGGCGATCCTGTCGGGATTGCTGCTCGCGGGTCTGCCGGCGGCATTTTTCGGCATCCTGACGATGGACAAGTCCGGATCGAGCGAGGCCGCGGTCGCCGCCCTGTTCGCGTTCGGCGTGGTCCTGCCGATCTATATCGTGTCCTGGGCGCTGTTGCAGGCGATCATCGTCCAGACCGCGGTCGCCAGCGCGCTGGGCGAGCAGCGGACCGGCGGCGACATCGTTTCCGCCAGCTTCGCCATGCTGGTGCCATTGATCGGCCTCTCGCTGCTGCTGTCGTTCATCTACTTCATGGGTTTCCTGATGCTGATCGTCCCCGGACTGATCATGATGTGCGTCTGGACCGTCGCCGTGCCGTGCCTGGTCGCGGAACGACTCAGTGTGACGGGTGCGCTCGATCGCAGCCGGGCGCTGACGCGCGGCTCACGCCTGTCGATCTTCGCGCTGATCGTGATCTACGGGATCGGCGTGATCGTCATCAGCGTGCCGTCGGCCGTCGTCGGATCGGCGGGCCTCCTTCTCGAGGTCAAGTTTGTCGTCGACCTGTTGACTTCGGCCGCGACCGGTCTCGCCACGGCGGCCCTGATCGCGTCGCTCTATGTCGAGTTGCGAACCGTCAAGGAAAGCAGCGTCTCCGACGTGTTCGGCTGACGGAGTTCGGAGATCAGAGATCGATCCGATCTCCGTCAGCCGATATCCGATCGCCGGCTCGTTGCGAATCAGCCGCGGCCGTGCGGGATCGTCCTCCAGCTTGTGCCGCAGCGCACGCACCGCGACGCGCAGATATTCGACGTCGTCATCGTGCGCCGGGCCCCAGACGGCGCGCAGCAAATGGCTGTGCGTCAGCACCCGGCCGGGATGGCGCGCCAGTTCCGCCAGCAGCGCGAACTCGCGCGGGGTCAGCCGCACCGCGCCGCCGCCGCGCCGCACCTCGTGTCGCTCGAGGTCGATCTCGACGTCGCCGGCCTTGAGCACGGCAGGCGACGTTGCGTTACCCTGCCCGCGGCGCAGCGCGGTGCGGACGCGCGCGAGGAGCTCGTCGGTGTCGAACGGCTTGACGACATAATCGTCGGCGCCGAGGTCGAGCGCGGCGACCTTCTCGGCGGTGGCGTCGCGCGCGGAGAGGATCAGCGTCGGGATGCCGCGCTTCACCGCCAGCGGCACCAGTTCCATGCCGTCGCGGTCGGGCAGGCCGAGATCGAGGAGCAGTACGGCGGGGGCACTGTCGAACGCGCGCAAGGCTTCCGCCGCGGTCGTCGCCTCGATCACCTGATGACCGGCGCGTTCGAGCGCGCCGCGCACCAGTCGCCGGATCGCCGGCTCGTCGTCGACCACCAGGATCGCGCCGCTCATGCCTCGCCGCCGGTTTCCGCTTCGCCATTCTCGAACCCGGGCGCCTGCGGCTTGACGAGCAAGGCGCGCGGAAAGCCGATCGTGAAGATCGCGCCCTGTGGCTCCTCGCGGTTGGCGGCGGCCACGCTCAGGCCCATCGCGTCGGCAAAGCCCTTGACGATCGCGAGGCCCAGGCCGGTGCCGCCGGTGCGATCGCCGCCCTCGATCCGCGCGAACGTCCCGAAGATCGCATCCTCGCTGCCCGGCGGCAGGCCGGGTCCCTCGTCGATCACCGACAGCAGCAGGCCATCGGGCGTGCCGCGCCCCTCGATGATCACCGGGGTGCCCGGCGCGCCATATTTGGCGGCATTGTCGAGCAGGTTGATCAGGATGTGATGGAGCAGCCGCGCATCGGCGCGCACGAGCGGCAGATCGGGCGGCACCGCCAGATTGACCGGACGCTTGCCATAGACGGCGCGCATGTCGTGCGCTGCGGCCGCCACCGCGTCGGTCAGGTCGATCGGCTCGACGTCGACGTTGAGCGCGCCCGCCTCGATCCGGCTCATGTCGATCAGGTCGTCGAAGAAGCGGCCGAGTCGCGCCGCCTCGATCCGGATCGTGCCGATCAGCGCGGGATCGGGATTCCTGCCGTCGAGCGCCTGCGCCGCCGCCATCACGCTGGTCAAAGGCGTGCGCAGGTCGTGGCTGATCGAGCTCAGCAGCGCCGCGCGGAGCTTGTCGCGCTCTTCGAGCACATGCATCTCGCGGATATCGTCCTCGAGCACGAGCCGTTCGTGCGCAAGCGCGGCCTGGCCGAGCACTGCTGCGAACAGCACCGAACGGTCGCTGCCGATCGGCGACCGACCGTCCTGCCGCGCCACGCCGAGGACCGCGAGCACGCCGAGCGAGGTCTTGAGCGGCCGGAACTGCCAGTCGCAGGCGGTCAGCGTCGCAGTGTCCTTGCCGGCGGGCTCGCCGCGCGTGAAGCTCCATTCGGCCGCGGCGATGTCGACCGGACTGAGGGCGTCGAGCGGCGGATCGGCGGCGACGATCCTGATCGCGCCATCCTCGTCGTCGAGCAGGATCGTCGCGACGTCGAACAGCCGCGCAACCTCCGACGCGATCGTCTGTGCGGTCGCCTGATGGTTCGAGACCGCGGCCAGCGACTGGGCAAGGTTGGCGAGCCCGGCATTGTCCTGCGCGATCCGCACCCCCATCAGCGCGCGGCTGCGCAGCCGCTCGGCGAACTGGCTGCAGATCACGGCGACCGCCATCAGGATGAGCAGCACGACGTAATTCTGCGGATTGGTGACCGTCAGCGTATAGAGCGGCGGCAGGAAGAAGAAATTATAGGCGAAGACCGCCAGCATGCCGGCCAGCAGGCCCGGTCTCAACCCGAAGCGCGTCGCGACCGCGGTGACCGGAATCAGATAGAGCAGGTCGACCGCATTGGTATTGATGACGGGTTCGAGCAGCTTGGCGATGGCGGTGGTCAGCATCACCAGCAGCACCGCCGCGACATAGGCGTTGATTGGGAAGGGCGGCGCCTCGATCCGCGTGCCGACCGCCGCCACCATGCGTTCGCCCGACGCGGGGATCACGTGGACGGCCACCCCGTCGAGCGACCGCAGCAGCGTATCGACCACCGATCCGTTGCGCAGCTTGAACCACAGGCTGCGCCGCGACTTGCCGATCACGACCTGGGTCGCATTGGTCTCGATCACATAATCGATGATGCCGGCCGCGACCGAATCCGCCGGGACCGTGGCGATCGTCGCGCCAAGGCTTGCAGCCAGCCGCAACGCGCTGGCGAGCCGTTCGCGATCGGCATCGGTGAAGCCGCGCGCGCGCGCCGTCTCCACCGCAACCGCACTCCACGACGCGTGCATCGCGTCGGCGATGCGCTTGGCGGTGCGGACCAGCGATTCGGCTCCCGGCTGTTCGCTGACCGCGACGACGATGCGTTCGCCCGCCGCCCAGGCGCCGCCTTCGCCCATCGCGCGGACATGGTCGAGCATCTGCTGGTCGACCGCCTGCGCCGCGCGCCGCAGCGCCAGTTCGCGCAGCGCCGAGAGGTTGGACTTGGAGAAGAAATGCCCGAGCGCGCGGCTCGCTTCCTCGGGCACATACACCTTGCCCTCCTTCAGCCGCTCGATCAGCTCGTCGGGCGGCAGGTCGACGATCTCGATCTCGGCCTGTTCGAACACGCTGTCGGGCACCGTCTCGCGGACGCGGACGCGAGTGAAGCTCGCGACGACGTCGTTGAGGCTCTCGATATGCTGGACGTTGACCGTGGTCAGCACGTCGATGCCGGCATCGAGCAATTCGACCACGTCCTGCCAGCGCTTGGGATGGCGGCTGCCGGCGGCGTTGGTGTGGGCGAGTTCGTCGACCAGCACCAGCGCCGGCCGGCGCGCGAGGATCGCGTCGAGGTCCATCTCCTCGACGCTGCGGCCGCTTTCCTCAAACTGGCGGCGCGGCACGATCTCGAACGGTGCGGTCAGCGCCATCGTCTCGGCGCGGCCGTGGGTCTCGACCACGCCGACGACGACGTCGATCCCGGCGCGCAGCCGCTGCGAGCCCTCGGTCAGCATCTCGAAGGTCTTGCCGACGCCGGGGGCGGCGCCGAGGAAGATCTTGAACGCGCCGCGACTCTCCCGGGCCGCGTGCTTGAGCAGCGCTTCGGGCGAGGGACGGGCGGAGGCCGGCATCAGCGAGAATCGATCAGTGCCGCGAGGCGGCGATCAATCGGGTTGGACAGCGGATTGATCACAGTAGTTCCGCGCCATGTGAAGCCGGACTGCATGTCTTCGGACAGCAGCATCGCGCAGCCGGCCTCGGCTGCGGCCGACACGATAACCGAGTCCCAGAACTGCAGCTTGTGAGCGACGACGAGTTCGAGCGCGCCGTGCAGCGTCGACCATTTCGTGTGGGCAATCGAAAATGATGTTTCGAACAGATCGATCCGCTGTTTCGCCCGAAGGGCATCGTCACCGTTCCGGCGCAGGACGATATAGAGTTCGCCGATCGCCTGGGCCGAAGCGACAACCGGTACGGCAGCGACCAGCCGATCTACGACCTCAATCACTCTTTCCACCTTGGCCGCATCGTCGGGATGTCGATCTACCCCGGCGAGATACGCGAGGATGTTCGAATCGAGCGCGACGCCGGTCACGCCTCGTCCTCCGGCCTCCGTTCGTAGAGTTCGTCGCGTGTCCATGGCACCGCGTTCAACCGGGGAAGTTTGCCGAGTTCGTTCATCATCTCCCGGAATTTGCGCGACCGGTCGTCGCGATCATCGATCGGTACGACCTTGGCGACCGGTCGGCCGCGCGAGGTGACGACATAGCTGTTGCCCGCCTGCACCTCTCGCAGCATCTCTGAAAATTTCTGGTTGGCGTCGCTCGCGCTAATTGCCCGTTCCACGGCAGTTTCCAAGTTAGTGTTCGACACTAACTTACCCGCCGGAAAGGTCGGCGTCCAGCGCGCGATCGATCGGCAGCACGTTGATGCACGGTTCGCACGATAAACCGCGCAACGCGTCTTCGGTGTTCGCGGCGACCAGCGCACGGACCCGCTCGACCGGCAGTCTGCGCGCCGGGAAAGCCGGTTCTTCCCCTTGAGATTCGTGTAATCAGCAGATCGCGCAGGCAGCTACGGCCTTCGCGCGCTTTGCGGCAGAGGACTTGCTTCGGCGTCTGCTGCAGCGCACCAAGCGGCCATGTCGTTCACGGACATCATCCGCGCCAAGCGCGACGGCGCCGCGCTGGACGCCGGCCAGATCGGCCAGTTCGTCGCCGGCCTCGCCGATGGCTCGCTGCCGGCCGAGCAGGCAGCGGCGCTGGCGATGGCGATCCTGCTCAACGGCATGGACTTCGCAGAGACCGCCGCGCTGACCGCCGCCATGACACGATCGGGCGCGATCGTCGACTGGTCGGCGCAGGATCTGCCGGGACCCTTGCTCGACAAACATTCGACCGGCGGCATCGGCGACAAAATCAGCCTTATGCTGGCGCCGGTCGTCGCGGCCTGCGGCGGCTTCGTGCCGATGATCTCGGGCCGCGGCCTGGGCCATACCGGCGGCACGCTCGACAAGCTGGCGAGCATCCCGGGCTACGACCTGTTTCCCGGGCTCGATCGGTTCCGCGCCGTCGTCCGCGACACCGGCTGCGCGATCATCGGGCAGACCGGCGACCTCGCCCCCGCCGACCGCCGACTCTATGCGATCCGCGACATCACCGCGACGATCGAATCGCGGCCTTTGATCACCGCCTCGATCCTGTCGAAGAAGCTCGCGGCCGGCGTTCAGGGGCTGGTGATGGACATCAAGATCGGGTCGGGCGCGTTCATGGCGACCGAGGCCGATGCACGTGCGCTCGCCGCGACGATCAGCGGGACGGCGGCGGCGCTGGGCCTGAAGATGCGGACGCTGATCAGCGACATGGGGCAGGTGCTGGGCACGAGCGCCGGCAACGCGCTCGAGGTGCGGGAGGCGATCGCCTGGCTGCGCGGCGACGCGGCCGAACCAAGGTTGCACGAACTGGTCATCGCGCTCGCCGCGGAGATGCTGCTGCTGGGCGGTATCGCAGGATCGCGCGAGGAGGGGGCGGCGCGTGCGGAGGCAGCACGCAATTCGGGCGCCGCCGCCGAGCGCTTCGCGCGCATGGTCTCGGCGCTCGGCGGACCCGCCGATCTGCTCGATGCGCCGGATCGCCATCTCGCCGCCGCACCGGTGCGGCTGGCGATTCACCCCGAGACAACGGGTTGGCTCGAGGCCGTCGACGGCAAGGCGGCGGGCGAGGCGATCATCGATCTCGGCGGAGGGCGACGGCGGATCGAGGACGCGATTAACCCGGCCGTCGGCTTCTCCGATTGTGCCGCGATCGGCGCCGAAGTCGGCCCCGATCGTCCGCTCGCGGTCGTCCATGCCGCCAGCGAGGCCGATGCGCGCAGGGGGCTGGCCCAATTGCGCGCGGCGTGTATCGTCGCGCAAACGCCCGTATTGCCGGGCAAAGTCATTCACGCGGCCGGTCTGGCCTGAATTTGCGTCCAGGGGGACCGGTAAGCTGAGCAGATTTCTCATCGGCGTCGCAGGCATCGCCCTGATCCTGCTGATCGCCGTCGCGCTCTCGTCCAACCGCCGCCATATCCGGCTGCGCGTGGTGGGCGCGGCGTTCGCGCTCCAGGTCGCGATCGCGGTGCTGGTGCTCTACACCTCGTGGGGGCGCGCTGCGATCGAGGGCATGGCGCACGGCGTCTCCAACCTGCTCGGTTACTCGAAGGCGGGGACAGCCTTGATCTTCGGCGATCTCGCCAAGCCGGAGATCGGCGGCAACAGTTTCGCGATCTCGTCGCTGCCCGTCATCATCTTTTTCGCGGCTCTGGTCTCGATCCTCTATTATCTGGGGATCATGCAGCTGATCGTGAAATGGCTCGGCGGTGCGCTGCGCTGGGTGGTCGGCATCTCCAAGGTCGAATCGCTGTGCGCTGCCGCCAACATCTTCGTCGGGCAGAGCGAGTCGCCGCTGGTGATCCGCCCCTATCTGGCGAGCCTGACGCCGGCGCAGCTCTTCACCGTGATGACGTCGGGCATGGCCGGCGTCGCCGGCACGATCCTCGCCGCTTATGCATCGCAAGGCGTCGATATCCGCTATCTGCTCGCCGCGAGCTTCATGTCGGCGCCCGGCGGCATTCTGATGGCAAAGCTGATGATGCCGGACAATCCGAACGATGCCGAGATCGAGCCGGTCGATTTCGTCGAAGCGATTCACGATGAGGAAAAGCCCGCCAACATCATCATGGCGGCGGCCCAGGGCGCGCAGGTCGGCGTCAGGCTCGCGGTCGCGGTCGCCGCGATGGTGCTCGCCTTCGTCGCGCTCGTCGCGCTCGCCAACGGACTTCTCGGCGGGATCGGCGGTATCTTCGGCTATCCCGACCTGACCTTCCAGCAGATGCTCGGCTATGTCTTCGCGCCGTTGATGTATCTGCTCAACGTCCCCTGGAACGAAGCCGGCGTCGCCGGCGGGCTGTTCGGCGAGAAGGTGGTGCTGAACGAGTTCGTTGCCTTCATCCACCTTGGCGCGATCCAGCAGACGCTGTCGCCACAGACCGTCGCCGTCATCACCTTTGCCTTGTGCGGCTTCGCCAATTTCAGTTCGATCGCGATCCAGATGGCGGTGACCGGCAGCCTGGCCCCGAACCAGCGCCCGACGATCGCGCGGCTCGGCATCAAGGCGCTGGTCGCGGGCAGCCTCTCGAACCTGATGAGCGCGGCGCTGGCGGGCATGCTGGTCGCGCCATGACCGCAAGGGCGGTGCCGTTCGACGCCGCCGCGATTGCGGCAATCACGGTCGATCCGGCGGAAATCGCGCGCACGGTGGCCGCGATCGTACCCGCCACCGGGCAAGCCGCGCTCGACGATCTCCGCCTGGCGATCGCCTGCACCGACCTGACGACGCTTCAGGGCGACGACACCGAAGCGCGCGTCCGCCTGCTCTGCGCCCGCGCGCGCGCCATGAAGGTCGCCGCGGTCTGCGTCTATCATGCGATGATCCCGGCCGTGGTCGAGGCGCTGGCCGGCAGCGACATTCCCGTCGCCGCCGTATCCGCCGGCTTCCCGCACGGTTTGTCGCCGCTGTCGACGCGCATTGCCGAGATCGGCGAATCGATCGCCGCCGGCGCGCGCGAGATCGACATCGTCATCCGCCGCGGCCACGCGCTGACCGGCAACTGGCAGGCGCTCTACGACGAGGTCGCCGCCTTCCGCGCCGCCTGCGGCCCGATCCACATGAAGGCGATCCTTGGCACAGGCGAACTCGCCGACGCGACGATGATCGCGCGCGCGGCATGGGTGTGCATGGCGGCGGGCGCCGATTTCGTGAAGACGTCGACGGGCAAGGAGGCGGTCAACGCGACCTTGCCGGTGGGGGTGGTGCTGATGCGGGCGGTGCGGGATTGGTATGCGCGGACCGGGGTCCGTGTCGGGGTCAAGGCGGCGGGCGGGATCGCGACGGCGGATCAGGCGCTGGAGTGGATGGCTTTACTGCGGGTCGAACTAGGCGAGGTGTGGATGACGCCGGACTTGTTCCGCTTCGGGGCGTCACGGTTGCTCGACGACATCTCGCGCGAACTGACCACGGATCACGGAAACTGAATCTGCTGTCCCCGAATCGATCTACGACCTGTAGATTTTTAGCAAAAATTTCTATGGTTTTTCCAATGTTCTAGTTGTATTTTATCAAGCTGCTCGTGAGCCTTTGTTAGGTCAATATTATCAGTATTATTATTAAAGTTATGATATAGAAACACTGCTAATACTGTGCCGACGATCAGAATAGATAGAGCGGCGGCTGTAACTTTTTTTCATACACTTCCTCCGGTATCGGATTACGGATCGCGGTAGGATGGCCATTGAGAAATTTAGTGACAGTATACTAATGAACTGCGGGGCCGGGTTCCATGACGCCGCCGCATCACGCCCGCTCGCCACGCTCCGCCCGCTGTGCTTTCGAAGCCCGATCCCACCATGCCCGCTCGATCACGCGCGCGACCCGCTCCGGATCGGCCGAGCCATAGCGCACGAGCAGGCCCGGCCAGCCTTCGTAATGCGGCGTCTGCCAAAAGGTGTCGGGATCGGTTTCGAGCAGGATCGCCTTCTCTTCGTGCGGCGCCATCACGTGGAAGCTGTCGGCCTCGCGGCCCGGAGAGACGAACGCCTTGCCGCGTACTTTCACCGCCTGATGATTGTAGAACGGCAGCAATTCGGTGCCGGGCAAGGTGAGCGCGAACCTCACCACCTCGTCCCACGTCTCGAAACGCCCGGCCATCAGCCCCGGCGCTCCGCTCGCAGCCGGTTCCAATGCGCGATCCGCTCGCCGATCTTGGCCTCGAAGCCGCGCTCGACCGGTTTGTAGAAGGTCTGCGGTGCCATCTCCTCGGGCCAGTAATCGTCACCCGAGAATCCCTCGGCCGCGTCATGGTCATAGGCATAGCCCTTGCCATAGCCGATATCCTTCATCAGCCGGGTCGGCGCGTTGAGGATATTCTTGGGCGGCATCAGCGATCCGGTCTCCTTCGCGCTGCGCCACGCCGCCTTCATCGCCATGTAGGCGGCGTTGGATTTGGGCGCGGTCGCGCAATAGAGGCATGCCTGGACGATCGCCAGTTCGCCCTCGGGCGAGCCGAGGAAATCATAGGCGTCCTTGGCGGCGAGGCACTGGATCAGCGCCTGCGGATCGGCGAGGCCGATATCCTCGCTGGCGAAGCGGGTGATGCGGCGCAGGACGTAAAGCGGTTCCTCGCCGGCGGTCAGCATCCGCGCGAGATAATAGAGCGATGCCTGCGGATCGCTGCCGCGCATCGCCTTGTGGAGCGCCGAGATCAAATTGTAATGACCCTCGCGATCCTTGTCGTAGACCGGCATCCGCCGGTGAAGCAGAGCCGACAAAGCGGCGGGGTCGAGTGCCTCGCCGCCGGCGATCGAGAACAGGGTCTCGGCCTGGTTGAGCAGGAAGCGGCCGTCGCCGTCGGCGCTGGCGATCAAGGCGGCGCGGGCATCGGCGGTGACGGGGAGGGCGGTGCCTTCCAGCGCCTCCGCGCGGGCGAGCAATTCTTCCATCGCCGCGGCGTCGAGCCGGTTGAGGATCAGCACCTGCGCGCGGCTGAGCAAGGCGGCATTGAGTTCGAAGCTGGGATTCTCTGTGGTCGCGCCGACCAGCACGACGGTGCCGTCCTCGACATAGGGCAGGAAGCCATCCTGCTGCGCGCGATTGAAACGGTGGATCTCGTCGACGAACAACAAGGTCTGTTGCCCGATCCGGCGATGCTCGCGCGCCGCGGCGAACACCTTCTTGAGATCGGCGACGCCCGAGAACACCGCCGAGATCGCCTCGAAGCGCATGCCGACCGCGTCGGCGAGCAGCCGCGCGATCGTCGTCTTGCCGGTGCCGGGCGGTCCCCACAGCATCATCGAACTCAGCCGGCCCGCCGCCACCATCCGGCCGATCGCACCCTCCGGGCCGGTCAGGTGCTGCTGCCCGACGACCTCGTCGAGCGTCTTCGGGCGCAGCCGGTCGGCGAGCGGACCGCCGCTCGGCGCGCTTGTTTCGACGGGATCGGGCGCGAAGAGATCGGTCATGCCCACCCGATATAGGCAGCCGTGCGCCCGCGATAAAGTTTGCACCGAAACTTCGTTGGACCCCTTGCAATCCAGCGCTTCCAAGATATATCGCAACTTATGAGACCAAGATATATCGGAGACTATCAAATGCGTTTTGGAATGGGATATGGCGCCTGGACCGGCGGTCCGGATCATGGCGGTCGCCATGGCCGCGGCGGTGAGGGGCGCGGGGACGGCGGGTTCGGCGGCGGCCGCGGCCGGCGCCGGCTGTTCGACGGCGGCGAGCTCAAGCTCGTGCTGCTCAAGATGATCGCCGACCAGCCGCGCCACGGCTATGATCTGATCCGCGAAGCGGAAGAGCGGACCGGCGGCGCCTATGCGCCGAGCCCGGGCGTGGTCTACCCTACATTGACCCTGCTGGCCGATATGGGGCTGATCGACGAGGCGAAGGGCGAGGGCGCGCGCAAGCTCTTCTCGGTGACCGAAGCCGGCACCGCTTTTCTCGCCGAGAATGCGGCCGCGGTCGCGGGCCTGTTCGAGCGGCTCGGCGCGCTCGGCGCGATGCGGGAGAAGACTGACGGCGCGCCGATCCGGCGGGCAATGGGCAATATGCGCCAGGTGCTCCACGACCGGCTGAGCCGCGACGACGTCACCACCGACACGCTCCACCTCGTCGCCGCGATCCTCGACGAGGCGGCGCAGAAGATCGAGCGGCTCCCATGAACAGCAGCGTCGCAACCGTGCCGACCGCGAATGGCAGCCGCTATCTTCAGCAACTGCTCAAGCACTGGTCGCATAATTTCACGGTGACCGTCACGCCCGAGCATGGGACCGTCGTGTTCCCGCGGGACATCCGCGGCGCCGACTATCCGGCGGATGCACGCGGGACGTTCGATGCCGGCGCGGACGCGCTTACCGTGAAGATCGAGGCGAGTTCGCCCGAACAGCTGGCGGCGCTGAAGGGCGCGATCTCGACCCACCTCGACCGCTTCGCCTTCCGCGAGGCGCCATTGCCGTTCGACTGGCGCGACTCCGGCTGATCCTGCCTATGGCACACGGCTGCGCGCCGGCCCGGTACCGCCGGCGCGCCGCTGGCGGACCAGCCGGATATAGGTGTCGACCAGCTGCTGGTTGACCGCATCCCAGCCATAGCGCAGGCTTTCGGCCTCGCCGGCGCGGCCGGCCGCTGCGCGGATCTCGTCATTCTCACAATAGGTCTGAAGAGCGTCGGCGAAGTCATTGATCGCACCCGGCCTGACCAGTCGGCCTGAAACGCCTTCGGTGACGAGGCTCTGGCTGCCGGTGGCGATCGCCGCGACCACCGGCAGGCCAGCCGCCTTGGCCTCGAGCGTCACATTGCCGAAGGTCTCGGTGACCGACGGGTTGAACAGCACGTCCATCGAAGCGACGCCGCGGCCGAGATCGGCTCCGGCCTGGAAGCCGACGAACACCGCATCGGGCAGCCGCTTCTCGAACCAGTCGCGTGCCGGTCCGTCGCCGATCACGAGCACGCGGTGCCGGACACCGCGCCGTTCGAGCAGATCGATCGCGTCCGAGAAGACGTCGAGGCCCTTTTCCATCACCAGCCGCCCGACGAAGCCGATCGCGACATCGTCGTCGGCGATGCCGAGGCTGCGGCGCCAGGCGAGATCGCGGCGCTCGGATGTGAAGATCTCGCGGTCGACGCCACGCGTCCAGATGCCGACATCATAGCTCATGCGCTGTTCGCGCAGCAGCTGCGCCATCGAATCGGACGGCGCGACGATCGCGTCGCAGCGCCGGTAGAAGCGGCGCAGGGCCGCTTCGACCAGGGGCTCGAGGAAGGCGAGGCCGTAATAGCGCGGATAGGTCTCGAACCGGGTGTGGACCGATGCGACCACCGGCAGGCCGTGGTTGCGGCCATAGCTGACGGCGCGATGGCCGAGGATCTCGGGGCTGGCGACATGGATCAGGTTCGGCGCGAACGCCGCAATGTCGCGTTTCACCCGCGGCGGAATCAGCAGCGGGGCGCGATATTCGCCGCGGCCGGGGAAGGGGAGGGCAGGAATGGCGACGAGGTCGCCGGTTGGCGGAAAATCGGGCTTTTCGACCACGGGCGAATAGATCCGCACCGCCGCGCCCTGCCGCAACAGATAGCCGACCAGGCGGTTGAGCGCCTGGTTGGCGCCGTCGCGCACATAATTATAATTGCCGCTGAAAAGCGCGATGCGAAGGTCGGAAGTGTCCATGCGGCCGGCGCGATAGTCGCTGGCGGGGCAAAAGGCCATCGCTGCCGGACCGCGGGCCGCCGGATTGGCCGGCGACCCGCGTCAAGGATCGCAAAGATGCGATCAGAAGTGGAAGTTGATCGACGCCGCCACCGCGTTGGAATTGAACTTCCCGCCGCGGCGGAAGTCGGTCCCCTGCGCGTTGACGCGGATGAACGGGTTGTTCGCCGCACCGCCGGCTGCGCGCACGCGGAAATCATCGTCGGTCAGATTGGTGTAGAGATATTGCACGCCCAGCGACATCGTCTCCGAAAAACGAAATTCGGCGCCGCCGCCGGCGGTCCAGCCGAAGACATTGTCGTTGCCGGTGTCGGTGAATGTGTTGGTGGTGTTGCTGGTGGTGAAGCTGTTGCGGACCCGCGCCCAGACCCCGCCGCCGGTGCCATAGACGAGGACGCGACCGATAGCGCCGCCGGCGCGGAGGCGCAGATTGGCGCTGTCCTTCATCTTGCGGGTCAGCACATAGGCGGCCGGAGTCGTGCTGAAGGCGGAGACGCTGTCGGACATGCCGGTGCGATCATATTCGGCGACCGCGCCGACGACCAACGCGCCGAACTGCATGTCGTAGCCGGCATGGACGCCGAAGTTGAACGCGTCTTCATCGCTGAAGCAGCCACCCGCGGGAGCGGTCGTCTTGGCCTTGCCGCCGCAGAAGCCCGGCGAGAACGCATTGCCCGCGGGGTTGGCCGCGGTTGCCACCGTATCGCCGAAAATGCCGTCGAGATTGGTATCGAACTTGACGGCCTCCTTGTTGTCGGACGGCTGGATGCGATAGCCGCCCGAGACGCCGACATAGCCGCCGGTCCATTCGAGGTCGTCCGATTGGGCGGCTGCCGGCGTGGCGCCAATGACGAAGAGCAACGGCACCGCGGCGGCGAGATACGCAGATTTCATACTAAACCCTTTCTCATAGAACCCCCGTCAGCGCAGGGTGACGTCCGGATGACGGCATGGATCGGCCGTCTCCGCACGTGGCATGATGATTTCGTTCGCGAGCCGTGTCGGACTCGGCCGGCGCCTTAGTGCGGCCAGCTCACCTTGTCGCCCTCGGAAATGCCGAGTTCGGCGGAACGGCCACCGGCGATCTCGAGGATCGCGGCGACCGGTTCGCCCGACGAGACCGGCTCGAGCGATTCCGGCACGGTGTTGTCGGCGATGCGGGCGATGCTGCCGTCGGCGCGGATGAAGATCATGTCGAGCGGGATCAACGTGTTCTTCATCCAGAAGCTGGCGGGACGCGCCGGCTCATAAGGGAAGATCATGCCGCCATCCTTCGGCAGCGACGTCCTGAACATCAGGCCGCGCGCCTGCTCCTCATTGGTCCGCGCAACCTCGACGCTGAACTTGTGCGCGCCGGTGGCGGTCGCGATCGAGATCGGCATCAGCTCTTTCGCCGTTGCCGCGCTCTTCTGGGCATCGGCGTGGCAGGCGGCGATCGGCGTCGCCAACAGGGCGGCGGCCAGCAGCGAAATCGGGATACGCATGATTCTACTCCGGTCGTGTCACGACCACGGCGAGGGGACCCTTGCGGCCGACGACGATCCGCGCGACCAGCGGCTGATCGGGTTCGACATCGGTGATCTGGCCGCGGCGCAGCGTTTCCATATGCACGAATATATCGGGCGAACCATCGTCGCGCATCAGGAAACCATAGCCTTTGAGCCGATTGAACCATTTGACGCGCACGTCGAGCGGCGGACCCGCCTGGTCGACCATCCCCGCCGGATCGACATGATCGCTGCCGCGCTGCGGAGTCGCGTCGGGATCGGGTCCGGTCGCGGTGGCGAGGTCGAACGACAGGATCGTGCGCGCCTGCAGCCCGCGATCGCGCCTGATCGCGGTGCAGACGACGCGCGCGCCCTCCGGCAGGCTGCGCCGGCCATGTTCGCGAAGTGCCGAAAAATGCAGCAATATATCTCCCGCCGCGGGATCGTCCGCGATCAGGAAGCCAAAGCCGCGCGTCGTGTCGAACCACTTCACGACACCGGCATGATGTTCCTCGACGGCGTCGTCATGACCGGTCCCACACATGTCGGACACCTCGTCCGCCACGTCATTTTCCGCCACCGACAACGCCGGCCGTTCAATCCTCATCGGCCACTCCCCCAAGCGCCAGCGCATCCTAGCACGGACGCCTGCCGATTTGGAACTGAAACTGTAAATTCCCATTGAGATCGGGGGATTGATCGCAATCGGCCAAAAGGCAGCGGGCCGCATTTTCAGGCGATCGGATCGCCATTCCCGTCGACCGTCGCGTCCAGCACGGCTTGCGCGACGCGATAATCGTGGCCGGCGCGCATCATCGCCGCGATTGCCTTGCGCCGGCGCTGCTGCCGTCCCTCCCGATCCTCGGTCGGATCGGTGGGCACCGGCGCAAAGGGACCGAGCCTGCGTCGTCGCGCGAATGCAAAGGCCGTCGCGAACGCATCGGCGTCGACCGCGATTATCGCGGCATCGGCATCATCGGTCTCGACGCCGGCATCCGCGAGCGCCGCGCCGACCCGCCGCGGTCCATAGCCGCGCCGCGTCAGCCCTTCGGCGCGCGCGCGCGCGAAAACCTTGTCGTCGACATAGCCCAGTTCCGCCATCCGCCCGACCACCGCGTCGAGTGGCGGCGCCTCCTCCTCCGCCCAGCCGTGACGATCGAGCTTGCGCTTGAGATAGAGGCGCAGCCGTGCGCATGTGGTCGCGTAGCGGCCGACATAGGACAAGGCCAGACGATCGAGCGCGGCCCGATCGAGCGGGTGCCGATCGGGGGCGGTGCGGTGCGATTTGGAGGCTGTCGGAAACACGCGCCACGTTTATGCCACAGTCGGGCCGGAATTAGAACGCTTGTCATCCTGTATGCTGGCAGGCTCGTAAATTATCAGCGGCTGAGCACGCCGCCTGGTCGCAAAGATTGAAAGGGCATCCCTGGATGCTGGTCCTGAAGGATTCCATGACGCAGGCGAATGACAGCGAAAGCGGCGCCGCGACGGTGCATACGCCGACCGGCGATGTCCTGCCGCGCCGATTTTCGGACTTCGACACGCTCGGCGAAGCGCTCGACTATGCGGCCACCGGCGCGCGCGGACTCAACTTCCATGATCCGCGCGGCGGTCTCAAGCGGCCCTATCCGTATCGCGAGCTGCGCCAGGACGCGCTGGCGCATGCGCGGCGTCTCATCGCCCATGGCGTCAGGCCGGCCGATCGCGTCGCGTTGATCGCCGAGACCGGTCCGGATTTCGCCGCCGCTTTCTTCGGCGCGGTCTACGCCGGTGCCTGGCCGGTGCCCCTGCCGTTGCCGACCAGCTTCGGCGGCCGCGATTCCTATGTCGACCAGCTCAAGGTCCAGCTCGACAGCTCGGACGCGCGGTTGCTGCTGTTTCCCGAGGAACTCGCCGGCATGGCCGGCGCCGCGGCCGATGCCGCCGGCGTCGAGGGCCTGTCGTTCGAGCGTTTCTCCGAGTGCGCATCCCCGGCGGCGGCGTTGCCGCGGGCCGTATCGGGCGACGTCGCCTATCTGCAATATTCGAGCGGTTCGACCCGCTTTCCGCACGGCGTCGCCGTGTCGCACCGCGCGCTGCTCGAGAATCTCGCGGCGCACGCCCACGGCATGGAACTGATCGACAGCGACCGCTGCGTCTCCTGGCTGCCCTGGTATCATGACATGGGGCTGGTCGGTTGCTTCCTGTCGCCGGTCGCCAACCAGATGTCGGTCGACTATCTGAAGACCGAGGATTTCGCGCGCCGGCCGCTGGCGTGGCTGGACCTGATCACCCGCAACGAGGGCACCACGCTCAGTTACTCGCCGACCTTCGGCTACGATATCTGCGCGCGCCGCATCTCCAGCCAGACCAATATCGCCGGCCGCTTCGATCTGTCGCGGTGGCGCGTCGCCGGCAACGGCGCCGACATGATCCGCCCGGACGTGATGCAGGCGTTCGTCGATGCCTATGCCGATGCCGGCTTCAAGGCCTCGGCCTTCCTGCCGAGCTATGGCCTGGCCGAAGCGACGCTTGCCGTATCGATCATGCCGCCGGGCGAGGGCATCGTCGTCGAACTCGTCGCCGAGACCGAGCTTTCGGGCGGCGCGAGCCAGGAGGGGCGTCCGCAGCGCTTCCGTGCGATCGTCAATTGCGGCAGGCCGGTGCGCGGCATGACCGTGGAGATCCGCGAGGAAGACGGCACGCCCTTGCCCGAGCGCGCGATCGGCAAGCTCTGGTGCCGCGGCGGATCGGTGATGGACGGCTATTTCCGTGACGGCGAGGCGACGGCTGCCTGCATGGTCGACGGCTGGCTGGATACCGGCGACATGGGTTATCTGTCGGACGGCTATGTCTACATCGTCGGCCGCGCCAAGGACATGATCATCGTCAACGGCAAGAATCACTGGCCGCAGGACATCGAATGGGCGGTGGAGCAGCTGCCCGGTTTCAAGGCGGGCGATATCGCCGCTTTCGCGATCACCACGCCGGGCGGCGAGGAAACGCCGGCGGTGCTGGTCCAGTGCCGGACCTCCGACGCCGAGGAACGATCGCGGCTGCGTGACGAGATTCGCGAGCGGGTGCGGTCGATCACCGGCATGAACTGCGTCGTCGAGCTGGTGCCGCCGCGCACGCTGCCGCGCACGAGTTCGGGCAAGCTCAGCCGGGCCAAGGCGCGCAACCTCTATCTCTCGGGCGAGATCCAGCCCTACGATCTCGCCGCCTGACCGGCGCGTCGCCGCACCATAAAAAACGGCAACGTCGCTTACGGATCGATAACCAGCCGCGGACTAGGCTCCGCGACCATGACCAGCTCAAAACCTCCGAGTGCCTCCAAGTCGCTCGACTGGCGCCTGCTGCTCGGCCTGATCGATCCCGGGGATGCCGATTGGGCCGTGGTGCGCGCCGCGCAGCTCAACGCCGTCAACGCCTTCGGTCTGCTCCGGCTGATGACCGGTTCGGTCGCGGCGGTGATCCTCGTGATCTCGCTGCGCGGGACCGTTGCCGTTGCGCCCCTGTTCGGCTGGTTGGCGGTCATGCTCGGGCTTTCGGCCTGGGTGGCGGCCAAAGAATTGCGGCTGCGGCAATGGCCGCTGCCCGTGGCGAGCCGCGCCGAACTGCACGGCAAGACCGCGACGGCGCTGCTGTTCGGCCTGCTGTGGGCAGTGCCCCCGGTCTTCTTCATCGCCTCGGGCGCCGCGCTCGAGCAGACGATGGCGGTGTGGACGGTGGCCACCGCGCTGATGGCAGCAGCGGCGCTCGCGCTGTCGCCGGTGCCGCTCGCGACCTCGCTGTTCATCCTGCTGGTCGGTTCGGGCGTCACGGCGATGATGCACACGCTCGGCATGCCGGTGCTCACCTTCGCCGCCGCCAGCTATACGGCGCTGCTGATCGTCTGCTGCGTCGCCAATGGCCGCGCCTTCATCCTCCACAAGTCATCGGACATCGATCTGGAGGAAAAGAACGAAGTCGTCAGCCTGCTGCTGCGCGAATATGAGGACAGCAACGCCGACTGGCTGTGGCAGATCGACACGGCCAAATGCATCACCCACGTTTCGCCGCGTTTCGCCGCTGCGCTCGGTCGCAATCCCGCAGAGCTGGAGGGCAAGCCGCTGCTGCAGACGCTGGCCGGCGATACCTGGGAGCATGGCAATTTCCCGGCCGGGCTCCGCGAACTGGCCGAGAAGGTCAAGCATCGCGAGAGTTTCAGCAATGTGCTGCTGCCGGTCACGCTGAACGCGACCACGCGCTGGTGGGAGGTCTCGGCGTCGCCGCGGATCGACGAGCGCGGGTTCTTCCTGGGCTTCCGCGGTGTCGGCTCGGACGTCACCGAGGCGCGGGCATCGGCCGACAAGATCAACCGGATGGCGCGTTACGATACGCTGACGGGCATGCCCAACCGCCTGCTGGTCACCGAATCGGTGAAGACGGCGATGGACGAGGCCGAGCGCTGGCGCTCGCGCTGCGGGTTCATGATGATCGATCTCGATCGGTTCAAGGCGGTCAACGACACGCTCGGCCATCCGGTCGGCGATCGGTTGCTCGGCCGCGTCGCCGAGCGTCTGCGCGCGATGATGACCGACAACGAGATTTGCGGGCGGCTGGGCGGCGACGAGTTCGGCGTCGTGGTGCGCGACGCGACCGACAGCGCGCGGGTCGAGCGGCTGGCGAAGAAGATCATCGCCGAACTGTCGAGACCCTATGAGGTCGACCAGCACACGCTCTATATCGGCTGCAGCATCGGCACGGCGATCGGTCCGCGCGACGGCAAGACCGTCGAGATGCTGATCCGTTCGGCCGATCTCGCGCTCTACCGGTCGAAGGATCAGGGCGGCGGACTCGTCCATGCCTATGAGCCGCAGCTCCATGCCCATGCCGAGGAGCGCCGGGTTCTCGAGATCGCGCTGCGCCAGGCGCTCGAGAAGGGCCAGCTTTCGCTGCATTATCAGCCGGTGGTCGCGGCCGACGACGGCACGATCGAAGGCTTCGAGGCGCTGCTGCGCTGGACGCACCCCGAGCTCGGCTCGATCTCGCCGGCGAAGTTCATCCCCGTCGCCGAAGAAGCGCGGTTGATCACGCCGATCGGTGAGTGGGTGTTGCGAACGGCCTGCAACGAAGCGGTGTCATGGCCGGGGCACATCCGCATCGCGGTCAACGTGTCGCCTGAGCAACTGACCGATCAAAGCTTCGTTGCGATGCTGGTCTCCGCGCTCGCGCAGAGCGGACTGCCGGCGTCGCGGCTCGAACTCGAAGTGACCGAGAGCGTGTTCATGCGCGAGGGCACGGGGGCGGTGGCGGTGCTCGACCAGATCCTCGCGCTGGGCGTCCGGCTGGCACTCGACGATTTCGGCACCGGCTATTCGTCGCTCGGCTATCTGCGCAAGACGCGGTTCAATGCGATCAAGATCGACCGCAGCTTCGTCCAGGGCGCCGCGCGCAACGTGCCCGAAAGCCTGGCGATCGTCCGGGCGGTCGTCGCGATGGCCGACAGTCTCGGCATGTCGACGACGGCCGAGGGCGCCGAGACCGAAGAGGAATATGCGATGATCCGCCGCCTCGGCTGCCGCAAGGTCCAGGGCTATCTGTTCGGCCGGCCGATGCCGGCGGAGCAGGCGCGGGCGCTGCTCGCCCCCTATCGCGACCGTTCGGTGGCCTGAGGTCCGCCTTGACGTGAGGCAATACCGCGAGGGCTGGACCCGCGGAGCGAATCATGACAATCTTCGCTATGTGCAAGACCACAAAAAATGGCGGCGCGCGGATGGGGAAGAGGATAGTCGACGATGTTCACGAAGCTCGATGGTGTCGCGAATAACACCTGCTCGATCGCCCTGGCGGTCGTGGCCATCTATCTGGCGGCTCAGATCATCATCTACCTGACCGGGCTTTGACGCCAAAGGACAGGTCTTGCGCTGACAGCCGGCGCTCGCTAATGCGCGGCCTCTTCCGCAGCGGAGGAGTGTAGCTCAGTTGGTAGAGCATCGGTCTCCAAAACCGAGGGCCGTGGGTTCGAGTCCCTCCACTCCTGCCATGCTTGCGATGATCGCAGGCATGGTCTAGGGCAGCGGAACAGAGAGAAGAGGTCAGGGACGGCTCCGGTCGAAGGACCGGGTAACAGCTGTCGGTGGCCTCCTTTTCTGTTGTGATTGGGGGTCTGTCGTTTCAGGCCCGTCATTTTCCAGGAAATGGACGCATTCAAGTGGCGAAGGTCAATCCGGGCGAGTTCATCCGGCAGGTTCGTGCCGAAACCGCGAAAGTGGTGTGGCCCACCGGTCGCGAGACGGTGATGACCGCGGTGATGGTCGTGATCATGACCTCGCTGCTGGGCGTGTTCTTCTTCGGGGTCGACCGGGTGTTCAGCTACGTGATGAAGGCGTTGCTGAGCTTCGCTGCCGGCTGATCGCACGGCCGACCGCGTGCGGGCGGATCGAACATAGAGGGATTACAGGACGAGCATGTCGCGCTGGTACATCATCCACGCCTATTCCGGCTTCGAGAACAAGGTGCGTGATTCGATCATGGCCGATGCGACTCGCATGGGTCTCGAGGCGCTGGTCGATTCGGTCGAAGTGCCGACCGAGACCGTCACCGAGGTTCGCCGCGGCAAGAAGATCCAGTCCGAGAAGAAATTCTTCCCCGGCTATGTCCTCGCCAAGCTCGAGATGAACGACGACGTCTATCACCTCGTCAAGAACACGCCGAAGGTGACGGGCTTCCTCGGCGCGAGCGGCAAGCCGCAGCCGATCACCGAGGCCGAGGCCGCGCGCATCCTGAACACCAAGGAAGAAGCCGCCGCCGCGCCGAAGACCAAGATCAAGGTCGATTACGAGATCGGCGATTCGGTCAAGGTGCTCGACGGCCCGTTCGCCAGCTTCAACGGCATCGTCGAGGAACTGGATTTCGATCGCAGCCGCGTCAAGGTGTCGGTGTCGATCTTCGGCCGCGCGACCCCGGTCGAGCTCGAGTTCGAGCAGGTGGAACGCGCGAAGTGACGGCATAGCCGTCATCCCGAACTCGTTTCGGCATCCATAATCGCCGAAGTCGGACGCTCTGGCGGGACGGCAGCGGCGGACAAGAGTTTCCGGCAAAACCGGAAAAATCGGGCGGGAGGCCACCTTCGGGCAGCCGTCAACACCGCTAAACTTGAAACAGAGTGAGACGATAAATGGCAAAGAAGATTACGGGCTATATCAAGCTCCAGGTAAAGGCAGGCGCCGCCAATCCGTCGCCGCCGATCGGCCCCGCGCTGGGTCAGCGCGGCGTGAACATCATGGAATTCTGCAAGGCGTTCAACGCGGCGACCGCCGATCTCGAAAAGGGTGCGCCGATCCCGACCGTGATCACGGTCTATGCGGATCGCAGCTTCTCGTTCGAGACCAAGACGCCGCCGGCGTCGTTCCTGATCAAGAAGGCCGCGAACCTGAAGGCGGGCTCGAAGGAGCCCGGCAAGATTTCGGCGGGCAAGATCACGCGCTCCAAGCTGACCGAGATCGCCGAGACGAAGATGAAGGATCTGAACGCCAACGACATCGAGGCGGCGACCCGCATCATCGAAGGCAGCGCCCGCGCAATGGGCCTCGAAGTGGTGGAGGGCTGAGATCATGACGAAGCTGACGAAGAAGGCGAAGGTCATGGCCGCAGCCGTCGACCGCGAGAAGCTCTATGGCGTCGATGAGGCGATCGCGCTGGCGCGCGCCAATGCGACGGCGAAGTTCGACGAGACGATCGAGGTCGCGCTCAACCTCGGCGTCGATCCGCGTCACGCCGACCAGATGGTCCGCGGCGTCGTGACCCTGCCCAAGGGAACCGGCAAGACCGTTCGCGTCGGCGTGTTCGCCCGCGGCGTCAAGGCCGAGGAAGCGCTCGCGGCGGGTGCCGACGTGGTCGGCGCCGAAGATCTGCTCGAGACCGTCCAGGGCGGCAAGATCGAGTTCGATCGCTGCATCGCGACCCCGGACATGATGGGTCTGGTCGGCCGGCTGGGCAAGGTGCTGGGTCCCAAGGGCCTGATGCCGAACCCCAAGCTCGGCACCGTGACGATGAACGTCGGCGAGGCGGTCAAGGCCGCCAAGGGCGGTCAGGTCGAGTATCGCGTCGAGAAGGCTGGCATCATCCATTCGGGCATCGGCAAGGCGTCGTTCCCGGCGGAAGATCTGCGCGCGAACTTCAACGCGCTGGTCGATGCCGTGGTCAAGGCCAAGCCGACCGGCGCCAAGGGCAAATATCTCCAGAAGATCGCCGTCAGCTCCTCGATGGGCCCGGGCGTGAAGGTCGATGTCGCCGAGGTGGCATCGAGCTGAACCGGATCGCGATTTGGAAGTGCGAAAGGGCCGGGGGCAACTCCGGCCCTTTTTTTGTTGAGGAAAGCGCGCCCAACTTTCCGAGAGATCCAGTTCGTGATATGGTCATCGAACTGGTCATCGACTGTGGACGTAAGACATGGACAGCTACAGCCTGGCGGACGCAAAGGCGCATCTTTCCGAATTGATCGACCGCGTCGAAGCCGGCGAAACGGTCGAGATCACGCGACGTGGCAAACTGGTTGCTAAGCTAACGCCTCCATCGAAACCGTTGCAAAAGCTGGATATCGATGCACTGCGTCGGCTGACGGCCGGTCACACGCGACAGGAGCAGAGTGCCGGCGAATTTGTCCGCGCGATGCGTGATTCCGACCGTTACTGATGATCTATGTCGATACGTCGGCGATCGTCGCGGCGCTTACCGAAGAGGTTATGACCGCAAGGACCCGTGCCTGGTTCGAACGACAAGAGTCGGGCACGCTCGCAATCAGCCATTGGGTCGCCGTCGAGGTCGCGAGCGCGCTGGCGTTGAAGGTGCGGACGAAACAATTGCAGCTCGAAGAACGAAATCTGGTGTCCGCCATGTGGCGCGCAATGCGGGAAACCGGTTTGGTCATGCTGCCCGTCAGGCATGAGGATTTCGAACATGCCGCCCGGATGTCCGAGCGGTATGAGCTGGGCTTGCGCGCGAGCGATGCGCTTCACGTCGCGGTGGCTTTTTCAGCGGGATGCACGCTTGTGAGCCTGGACAAGGTGATGGCGAGCGCAGCGCCAGAATTCGGTGTGCCCGTGATCATTCTTTGAATGGCAAACGACACACATCACCGGCCAACTTTTTAACCCTGAAAACTTGACCCTCCCAACAAACCTGCTATGCGCCGCCCCCTGATCGACGGGCCTGCCCGGCGGTCAAACCGTCCGAGACAGTTGGTGGGGGCATTTCGGCCCTCTTAATCTCCAGCCTAGACGGGGAAAAGTTTACCGCCCTTTGCGTTTGCGCGCGAGGGTCTGTCATGCGGACCGGTTTCGGTGTCGCGGTGTCAGTGACCATTCCCCTCGGACATGTTTCCCCGCGCTTGCCGCATGTGCCCTGGCGCATGTGGTGGACGCGGGTTTGCCGGTTCCGCGATGGTCGCGGCGCCGGATATGAATGGAGAATGGCATGGATCGTGCTCAAAAGGCCGAGTTCGTCGCCGAACTGAACCGCACCTTCTCCGAGGTCGGCGTGGTGGTCGTCACCCGCAACCTCGGCCTCACCGTCGCCCAGTCGACGGTGTTGCGGACGAAGATGCGCGCAGCCGGCGCGACCTACAAGGTCTCGAAGAACAAGCTTGCCAAGATCGCGCTCGATGGCACCGACTATCTGTCGCTCGGCGAAATGCTGACCGGCCCGGTAGGCCTTGCCACCTCGATCGATCCGGTCGCCGCCGCGAAAGTGGCGGTGGAATTCGCGAAGACGAACGACAAGTTCGAAATCGTGGGCGGAGCGATGGGTGCGACTGCCCTCGACGTCGATGGCGTGAAAGCGCTCGCGACGATGCCGTCGCTGGATGAACTGCGTGCGAAGATCGTCGGCCTTCTCGTTGCTCCCGCAACGAAGATCGCGACTCTCACCCAGGCGCCGGCGGCCAAGCTCGCGCGTGTGTTTGCGGCCTACGCCGACAAGGACAAGGAAGCTGCCTGAGCGATCGGGCACCCGACTGACTTTCGAACCGAACCCGATGGGCCGCAGCGCCCGATATGGAGATTAAAATGGCAGACCTGAACACCCTCGTCGACCAGCTGTCGCAGCTGACCGTCCTCGAAGCCGCCGACCTCGCGAAGCTCCTCGAAGAGAAGTGGGGCGTTTCCGCCGCCGCTGCCGTCGCCGTTGCCGGCCCGGCCGCCGGCCCGGCCGCCGAAGCCGTCGAAGAGCAGACCGAGTTCGACGTGATCCTCACCGGCGACGGTGGCAAGAAGATCAACGTCATCAAGGAGGTCCGCGCGATCACCCAGCTCGGCCTGACCGAGGCGAAGGCTCTCGTCGAGAGCGCGCCGAAGGCCGTCAAGGAAGGCGTCAACAAGGAAGAGGCCGAGAAGATCAAGGCCCAGCTCGAGGCCGCCGGCGCGACCGTCGAACTCAAATAATCCGTGGCGCCCGGAGCGGGACGATGTCCGCTCCGGGTTCAACGGTCATGCTCATGGCATGGTCAGCCCTGCGGGGCTTCGACTTCAGGAAAAGGCGGTCCAACAGGGGCCGCCTTTTTCGTTTCGAAGGCGCGATCGTTGCCGGTCTCCAACGCATAGCGCCGGCGCAGCCGCAAAAAGGGCGACTCGATGAGCCGGTAGCTGAGCCAGCCGATGGGCATCATCGCCAGGTAGCCGAGGATCGACCAGGCAAAGGCGACGTAATAGGATGAAAGGCTCATGACATGGGCATCGATCCAGGCCGCCATCTTGAAGACGACGAACGGGTGAAGCAGGTAGATCGAATAGCTGTATGCGCCGGCCGTCGCTGCAACGCGTGAGGGCCATGTGTGTCGCTGCGTGAAGCTGGCGTCGTACCAGGCGATCAGGAACGCATAGACGGCGCCTTCGATCGTGGGCAGCACGATCCACAATGCGCTGGGCGACGGATAGCCGCCATCGAGCAGATAGAATCCGCCGGCACGGTCGAACGCCCAATAGAAGCCCATGAAGGCCAGCAGCACGACAGCCGCAATGCCGTGACGGCCGCATGCGACCCGACGGCACTCGAACGCGAACATGCCGAACAGGAACTGGTCGATCCGTCCGACGATCGTCCAATAGGCCGCGCGCTGCACCTCTCCGTCGTGCAGATAGATGGAATAGCGAAGGCTGATCGCCAGCGCGACGAGCAGCAGCGGCGCGAACCTCCAGCGGTGCATCGCGACGAGCAGGACCGGCAACAGGACGTAGAAATGCAATTCAGCGGTTATCGACCATCCGCCGTTGGGCCAGTCGGGAAAGACGAAGCCGCGCGACAATAGGCTCATATAACCGCTGATCGTCTGCCCTTCCGACAGCGCCTGCGCACCGACCAGGATCATCACCAGCACGAGCAGCGGCCCCAGCCGCAGCAAGCGGTTCCAGAAGAATGGAAGGAAGCGGATCGTCTTGCCGGAGAGAAGCTTGGCGAACAGATAGCCCGACAGCGTCATGAAGAGCGCGACACCGGTATGGCCCTCGTCGATCAGCGCGAGCGGGAAGAAGCCCGGTGCGCCCGCAAATGGTGACGGCGTGCCAAACCAGCCATGCGTGAAGTGCCAGGAAAAGACCATGAAAGCGGCGAGTGCGCGCACATGATCGAGTGCGATCCAGTGTTGACCGGATGTCGATCTCACGATGTCGCCGTGCGCGGCGTGTTGCTTGGTGAACCGTGCCCCATGGATGCGCCATAGGCCGGGCTTCCTGAAAACGGGTTAATGCGCTCGTCACCACCCACTCGAGCGAACAAAGAAAGGCCCGCCGCTCGAGATTGAGCGACGGGCTTCCTGCTTGCGGTCATCAAATCTCAGGCGTCGACGGTCTCGCGATAGCCACGGACATCGGCCTGCCCCACCTCGCGCCTGCTTTCGCCCCGTTCACGGATCGCAGCAAGATAGGGATCGGCGGAACCCTGGGCCGGGGCACGGCGGGCGATCTCAGCCAGATAGGGATCGACCGGTGCACCGGTCGGGGCCGGGCGGCGGCGCAGTTCGGCGAGATAGGGATCGACCGGCGCCTGCTGAACGCCGGTGCGGCGGCGCTGGATCTCGGCGAGATAGGGATCGACCGCCTCGCCGGCGAAGCGGGTCTGCATCGCCGGACGCGGCGCATGAGCGGCGGCGACGGCTGCGGCTGGCGCCGGATCGACATTGAATACCGGCTGGGCGATCGGCGCGGCGACCGGCGCGGCCGATGCGTTCAGATGCGCCGGGGCCAGCGGCGATATGCGCGGCTCGGGCATCGGACGCTCTTCGATCCGGGCCTCTTCGATCGGCTTGCGGCGGCGCGAGAACAGGAACAACACGGCAACCGCGATCAATGCGATCAGCCCGCCGATGATCCACGGCAGTGACGATTCACTGGCCGCCGGCGCGACGGGGACCGTCGTTTCGACAGGCGCCGCGGGCAGTTCGGCCACGGGCGCGGCGACGACCGGTGCCGGCGTGACGGGAACGGCTTCGACGACCGGAGCGGCGGCGGGGACAGCCGGTTCGGCGACAGGCGCCGGCGCGACTGCGCGCGGGGCGGGGCGGGTAGCTTCGGCGCGACGTTCCGCGGGCTTCGGTGCCGGGCGCGTCCGTTCGGCGGGCGCCGACTCGATGCGGCTGATCGTCGGCGTAGCGGTCGTGACCTCGGGCGCCGGTGCGGCCAGCGGCGCGGTGCGCACGACCGGCGGCGGCGCGATCGACGGGGTCGCGACCGGCGGCGACACCGTCATCGAAACCGGCGGCGGCGCGACGGCAACCTCCTGTGCCAGCAGCGGGGTTACGGGGAGCGCGACGGCCGCAAGAAGCAGGGCGGTGGCGCTACGATGCGTGAAGGGCGTGTTTGTCATAGCGCTACTGCAATGATCGGAATCATGATTCCGCCCCCGCGTCGATCGACGGACGGGCCGATCCGGTGCGCGGAGGCGACGAACCGAGTAATCTCCGCGATTTGACACGAAGGGGGCGCCTGCCTATATGACCGCTTCACCCCAGCCTTTCGGGAAATGATGTGCCGTCGCGCAGTGCATCGGGCGAATGGATCGGTCTGGGGATCAGAGACGCTGAAGCTGCTGTTTCCGTTGATGGAGGCATGCGGCTTTTTGCGTCTTTAGCGCGTCCGATATTGCGAACGACCCTGTTCATGCGAGCAAAGGCGAACACACCCCATGGCCACCAAGGCAGCTCCCGCTCCGAGCAACGCTAAGAAGCGCATCCGCAAGGTTTTCGGCAACATCCACGAAGTGGTGCAGATGCCGAACCTGATCGAGGTGCAGCGCGAATCCTACGAGCAGTTCCTCCGCTCCGATCCGTCGACCGGCTATGTGTCCGGTCTGGAGAAGACGCTGCGCAGCGTGTTCCCGATCCGCGACTTCGCGGGCACCGCCGAACTGGACTTCGTCCATTACGAACTGGAAGACCCGAAGTACGACACCGACGAGTGTCGCCAGCGCGGTATCACCTATGCCGCGCCGATGCGCGTGACCTTGCGCCTGATCGTGTTCGAGGTGGATGCCGATACCGACAGCCGCTCGGTGCTCGATATCAAGGAGCAGGACGTCTATATGGGCGACATGCCGCTCATGACGCAGAACGGCACCTTCATCATCAACGGCACCGAGCGTGTCATCGTCAGCCAGATGCACCGGTCGCCGGGCGTGCTGTTCGATCATGATCGCGGCAAGACGCATTCGTCGGGCAAATATCTGTTCGCCGCGCGCGTGATCCCCTATCGCGGTTCGTGGCTCGATTTCGAGTTCGACGCCAAGGACATCGTCAACGTCCGCATCGACCGCAAGCGCAAGCTGCCGGTCACCGCCTTGCTCTATGCGCTCGGCCTGAACTCGGAGGAAATCCTCAACGAGTTCTACGGGCACGTCGTGTTCGTCCGCGGCGAGGGCGGCTGGCAGGTGCCTTACGTCGTCGAGAACTGGCGTGGCCAGAAGCCGACCTACGACGTGGTCGACGCCAGGTCGGGCGAAGTGATCTTCCCCGCCGGCCAGAAGGTCAGCCCGCGCGCCGCCAACAAGGCCGCCAAGGACGGCCTGGAGATGCTGCTGATCCCGACCGAGGAGATCTTCGGGCGCTACAGCGCCTATGACCTGATCGACGAGTCGACCGGCCGCATCTACATCGAGGCGGGCGACGAGGTTTCGGCCGAGAATCTCGAACTGCTCGACAAGGCCGGCATCGACCGGCTCGAGCTGCTCGACATCGATCACGTCAACACCGGTCCGTGGATCCGCAACACGCTCAAGGTCGACAAGGCCGAGGACCGCGATCATGCGCTGTCCGACATCTATCGCGTGATGCGCCCCGGCGAGCCGCCGACGAAGGAAACCGCCGAGGCTTTGTTCTCGGGCCTGTTCTTCGATCCCGAGCGCTACGACCTCTCGGCCGTCGGCAGGGTCAAGCTCAACATGCGGCTCGAACTCGACGCCGAGGACACCGTCACGACGCTGCGCACCGAGGACATCCTGGCGGTCGTCAAGACGCTGGTCGGGCTGAAGGACGGCAAGGGCGAGATCGACGATATCGACAATCTCGGCAACCGCCGCGTGCGCTCTGTCGGCGAACTGCTCGAGAACCAGTATCGCGTGGGCCTGCTCCGCATGGAGCGCGCCGTGAAGGAGCGGATGTCGTCGGTCGACGTGTCGACGGTGATGCCGAACGACCTGATCAACGCCAAGCCGGCGGTCGCCGCGGTGCGCGAATTCTTCGGCTCGTCGCAGCTCTCGCAGTTCATGGATCAGACCAACCCGCTTTCCGAAGTGACGCACAAGCGTCGCGTGTCGGCGCTCGGGCCGGGCGGCCTCACCCGCGAGCGCGCCGGCTTCGAGGTGCGCGACGTCCACCCGACCCATTATGGCCGGATCTGCCCGATCGAGACGCCGGAAGGCCCGAACATCGGCCTGATCAACTCGCTCGCGAGCTTCAGCCGCGTCAACAAATATGGCTTCATCGAGACGCCGTATCGCAAGGTGATCGAGCATAAGGTCACCAACGACGTCGTCTATCTGTCGGCGATGGAGGAGGCCAAGCACACGATCGCGCAGGCCAATGCCGAGCTCGACGGCGAGAATCGCTTCGTCGAGGACCTGATCTCGGCACGCGAGGCGGGTGAGTTCCTGATGGCGCCGCGCGATCACGTGACGTTGATGGACGTTTCGCCGAAGCAGCTCGTGTCGGTCGCGGCGTCGCTGATACCGTTCCTGGAGAATGATGACGCCAACCGCGCGCTGATGGGATCGAACATGCAGCGCCAGGCGGTGCCGCTGGTTCGGGCCGAGGCGCCGTTCGTCGGCACCGGCATGGAAGAGACCGTGGCGCGCGATTCGGGTGCCGCGATCGGTGCCCGTCGCTCGGGCATCGTCGACCAGGTCGATGCCACGCGTATCGTCATCCGCGCGACCGGCGATGTCGAGGCCGGCAAGTCGGGCGTCGACATCTACACGCTGATGAAGTTCCAGCGTTCGAACCAGAACACCTGCATCAACCAGCGTCCGCTGGTGAAGGTGGGCGAGACGGTCAACCAGGGCGAGATCATCGCCGACGGTCCCTCGACCGAGTTCGGCGAGCTCGCGCTCGGCCGCAACGTCCTCGTCGCGTTCATGCCGTGGAACGGCTACAACTACGAGGACTCGATCCTGATCTCGGAGCGGATCGTGAAGGACGACGTCTTCACCTCGATTCACATCGAGGAGTTCGAGGTGATGGCCCGCGACACCAAGCTCGGGCCCGAGGACATCACCCGCGACATCCCGAACGTGGGCGAGGAAGCGCTGCGCAACCTCGACGAGGCGGGCATCGTCTATATCGGCGCCGAAGTGGAGCCGGGCGACATCCTGTGCGGCAAGATCACGCCGAAGGGCGAAAGCCCGATGACGCCGGAGGAGAAGTTGCTCCGCGCGATCTTCGGCGAGAAGGCGTCGGACGTGCGCGATACGTCGCTGCGGCTGCCGCCGGGTGTTGCCGGCACGGTCGTCGAGGTCCGCGTGTTCAACCGCCACGGCATCGACAAGGACGAGCGCGCGATGGCGATCGAGCGCGAGGAGATCGATCGCCTGACCAAGGATCGCGAGGATGAGCGCGGCATTCTCAACCGGGCGACGTTCAATCGCCTGCGCGAGATGCTGACCGGCCAGGTCGCGACCGCGGCGCCGAAGGGCATCAAGAAGGGCATCGAGATCACCGAAGAGGTGCTGGCCGAGGCCGAGCGCCACGAATGGTGGAAGTTCGCGGTGCAGGACGATGCCCGTCAGGCCGATCTCGAGGCGGTCAAGGCGCAATATGACGAAGCCGTCGGCGTCATCGTCCGCAAGTTCGAGGATCGCGTCGAGAAGCTGCAGCGCGGCGACGAGCTGCCGCCGGGCGTGCTCAAGATGGTCAAGGTGTTCGTGGCGGTGAAGCGCAAGCTGCAGCCGGGCGACAAGATGGCCGGCCGTCACGGCAACAAGGGCGTCATCAGCCGGATCCTGCCGGCCGAGGACATGCCGTTCCTCGAGGACGGCACCCCGGTCGATATCGTGCTGAACCCGCTGGGCGTGCCGTCGCGCATGAACGTCGGGCAGATCTTCGAGACGCATCTGGGCTGGGCCGCGCGCGGTCTCGGTCGCCAGATCTCGGCCGCGCTCGACACGTGGCGCGAATCGGGCGGCAGTGCCGCGGGCAATCCGCCCGAGGCGGTCCGCGATCGTCTGAAGACCGTCTATGGCGAACTCTACCATGCCGAGATCGATGCCCGGACCCCCGAGCAGGTGGTCGAGCTGGCGGAGAATCTGAAGGGCGGCGTGCCGATGGCGACGCCGGTGTTCGACGGCGCCCGCGAGGCGGACGTGGCCAACATGCTCAAACTGGCGGGTCTCGACGAGAGCGGCCAGGTCGAGCTGTTCGACGGCCGCACCGGCGATCTGTTCGATCGCAAGGTGACCGTTGGCTACATCTACATGCTGAAGCTGCACCACCTTGTGGACGACAAGATCCACGCGCGTTCGATCGGGCCGTACAGCCTCGTCACCCAGCAGCCGCTGGGCGGCAAGGCCCAGTTCGGCGGCCAGCGCTTCGGCGAGATGGAGGTGTGGGCGCTCCAGGCCTATGGCGCCGCCTACACGCTGCAGGAGATGCTGACGGTGAAGTCCGACGATGTGGTCGGCCGCACCAAGGTCTATGAGGCGATCGTCAAGGGTGACGACACGTTCGAGGCCGGCATCCCGGAGAGCTTCAACGTGCTGGTGAAGGAGATGCGCAGCCTCGGCCTCAACGTCGAGTTGAACAGCATCGTCGACGCCGCCGAGGACGACGAGCTCGCGACCGCCGCGGAGTAAGCAATACTCCCTCTCCTCCGCGGGGGAGAGGGCCGGGGTGAGGGTCCGAGCGCAGCGAGGTTCTGACTCACCCTCACCCTCCCAGGCCTGACGGCCTGGGCCCCTCCCTCTCCCTCAAGGGGAGAGCGGTACAGGAAGGTAAAGCTATGAACGAACTGACCAATTTCGCCAATCCGGTCGCGAAGCCCGAGACTTTCGACCAGATCCAGATCGGCATCGCCAGCCCGGAGCGTATCCGCAGCTGGTCGTTCGGCGAGATCAAGAAGCCAGAGACGATCAACTATCGCACGTTCAAGCCCGAGCGTGACGGCCTGTTCTGCGCGCGCATCTTCGGTCCGATCAAGGATTACGAGTGCCTGTGCGGCAAGTACAAGCGCATGAAGTACAAGGGCATCGTCTGCGAGAAGTGCGGCGTCGAGGTCACCGTCTCGAAGGTTCGCCGCGAGCGGATGGGCCATATCGAGCTCGCCGCCCCGGTCGCGCATATCTGGTTCCTGAAGTCGCTGCCGTCGCGCATCGGCCTGCTGCTCGACATGCAGCTCAAGCAGCTCGAGCGCGTGCTGTATTTCGAGGCGTATATCGTCATCGAGCCGGGCCTGACCGCGCTCGAGAAATATCAGCTGCTGACCGAGGACGAACTGCTCGAGGCGCAGGATCAATATGGCGAGGACGCGTTCAGCGCCGGGATCGGCGCCGAAGCCGTGCGCCACATGCTCGAGAATCTCGACCTCGTCGGCGAGCGTGAGACGCTGCTCGAAGAGCTGGCGGTCACCAAGTCCGAGCTGAAGCCCAAGAAGATCATCAAGCGGCTGAAGGTCGTCGAGAGCTTCATCGATTCGGGCAACCGTCCTGAATGGATGATCCTCGAGGTCATTCCGGTCATCCCGCCCGAACTGCGCCCGCTGGTGCCGCTGGACGGCGGTCGCTTCGCGACGTCGGATCTCAACGATCTCTATCGCCGCGTGATCAACCGCAACAACCGCCTCAAGCGGCTGATGGAACTGCGTGCGCCGGACATCATCGTCCGCAACGAGAAGCGCATGCTGCAGGAGGCGGTCGACGCGCTGTTCGACAATGGCCGCCGCGGCCGCACGATCACCGGCGCCAACAAGCGTCCGCTGAAGTCGCTGTCCGACATGCTCAAGGGCAAGCAGGGCCGCTTCCGCCAGAACCTGCTCGGCAAGCGCGTCGACTATTCGGGCCGTTCGGTGATCGTGACCGGTCCGGAACTCAAGCTGCACCAGTGCGGCCTGCCCAAGAAGATGGCGCTCGAGCTGTTCAAGCCGTTCATCTACGCCCGCCTCGACGCCAAGGGTCTGTCGATGACCCTCAAGCAGGCGAAGAAGTGGGTCGAGAAGGAGCGCAAGGAAGTCTGGGACATCCTCGACGAGGTCATCCGCGAGCATCCGGTGCTGCTGAACCGCGCGCCGACGCTCCACCGCCTCGGCATCCAGGCGTTCGAGCCGGTGCTGATCGAGGGCAAGGCGATCCAGCTCCACCCGCTGGTCTGCTCGGCGTTCAACGCCGACTTCGACGGCGACCAGATGGCCGTGCACGTCCCGCTGAGCCTCGAGGCCCAGCTGGAAGCGCGTGTCCTGATGATGTCGACCAACAACATCCTGTCGCCCGCCAACGGCAAGCCGATCATCGTGCCGTCGCAGGACATGGTGCTCGGTCTCTATTATCTGTCGATGATGAAGGAGAACGAGCCGGGCGAGGGCATGCTGATGTCCGACATGGCCGAGGTGCACCAGGCGCTCAACGCCAAGGCGGTGACGCTGCACACCAAGATCATCAGCCGCGTTCCGCAGACCGACGAGGACGGCAAGCAGTATCTGAAGCGCTTCGAGACCACGCCGGGCCGCATGCTGCTCGGCGAAACGCTCCCGAAGAGCCACAAGGTGCCGTTCGAGACCGTCAACCGCCTGCTGACCAAGAAGGAGATCGGCGACGTCATCGACATCGTCTATCGCCACACCGGCCAGAAGGAGACCGTGCTGTTCGCCGACGCGATCATGTCGCTGGGCTTCCGCCACGCGTTCAAGGCCGGCATCAGCTTCGGCAAGGACGACATGATCATCCCGGCCGAGAAGATCGGGCTGGTCGAGGACACGCGGACGCTGGTCAAGGATTATGAGCAGCAATATCAGGACGGCCTGATCACCCAGCAGGAAAAATACAACAAGGTGATCGACGCCTGGAGCCGTTGCGGCGACCAGGTGGCGGCGGCGATGATGAAGGAAATCCAGGCGGTCAAGAAGCTGCCCGATGGCCGGGAAGCGCCGATCAACTCGATCTACATGATGGCTCACTCCGGTGCCCGCGGTTCGCAGGCGCAGATCAAGCAGCTCGCCGGCATGCGCGGCCTGATGGCCAAGCCGTCGGGCGAGATCATCGAGACGCCGATCATCTCGAACTTCAAGGAAGGCCTGACCGTCCTCGAATATTTCAACTCCACCCACGGTGCCCGCAAGGGTCTCGCGGACACGGCGTTGAAGACCGCCAACTCGGGTTACCTGACCCGTCGTCTGGTCGACGTGTCGCAGGATTGCACCGTGGTCGAGATCGACTGCGGTACCGATCGTGCGCTCGAGATGAAGGCGATCGTCCAGGGCGGCGCGACCATCGCGTCGCTGGGTGAGCGCATCCTGGGCCGCACCACCGCCGAGGACATCGTCGACACCAAGACCGGCGAGGTTATCGTTCCCGAGGGCACCTTGCTCGACGAGGCGATGATCGTGCAGATCGAGACGATCGGCACGCAGGCGGTGAAAATCCGCAGCCCGCTGATCTGCGAGACGCGGATGGGCGTGTGCGCCAAGTGCTACGGGCGCGATCTCGCCCGCGGTACGCCGGTCAACATCGGCGAGGCCGTCGGCGTCATCGCCGCGCAGTCGATCGGCGAGCCGGGCACGCAGCTGACGATGCGGACGTTCCACATCGGCGGCGCCGCGCAGCTCAACGAGCAGTCGAACCTCGAAGCGGTTTCGGACGGCACGATGGAATTGCGCGATCTGCCGACGATCATCGACAGCCGCGGCCGTCGTGTCGCGCTGGCCCGCAACGGCGAGCTGGCGATCATCGACGCCGACGGGCGCGAGCGGGCGGTGCATCGCATTCCCTATGGCGCGCACATCCTGTTCGAGAATGGCGCGAAGGTCACCAAAGGCACCAAGATGGCCGAGTGGGATCCGTTCACCATGCCGGTGATCACGGAGAAAGCCGGCGTCGTGAAGTTCCAGGACCTGATCGAGGGCGCGACGCTCACCGAGCAGACCGACGAGGCCACCGGCCTGGTCCAGCGCGTGGTGACCGAGAACCAGTCGCGCAACCGCAAGGAGGATTTGCGGCCGCGCATGACCCTGCTCGACGAGAGCTCGGGCGAGGCCGCGCGCTACATGCTGGCGCCGGGTGCGACGCTGTCGGTCGAGGAAGGCCAGATGGTCCAGGCCGGCGAGGTGCTCGCCCGCGTCTCGCGCGAGGCCGCCAAGACCCGCGACATCACGGGCGGTCTGCCGCGCGTGGCGGAGCTGTTCGAGGCGCGCAAGCCGAAGGAGAATGCGATCATCGCGAAGGTCAGTGGCCGTGTCGTGTTCGGCAAGGACTATAAGGCCAAGCGCAAGATCGGCATCCAGCCCGAGGATGGCGGCGAGGTCGTCGAATATCTGATCCCGAAGTCGAAGGTGATCGACGTCCAGGAAGGCGATTTCGTCAAGCGCGGCGACAATCTGATCGGCGGCAGTCCGGATCCGCACGATATTCTCGAGGTGCTCGGCATCGAGCCGCTCGCGGAATATCTCGTCTCGGAAATCCAGGAGGTCTATCGTCTGCAGGGCGTGAAGATCAACGACAAGCACATCGAGACGATCGTGCGGCAAATGCTGCAGAAGGTCGAGATCACGGCGGCGGGCGACACCACCTTGCTGCCGGGCGAGCAGGTCGACTGGGAAGAGATGACCGAGATCAACGAGAAGGTCATCGCCAATGGCGGTCAGCCGGCCGAGGGCAAGCCGATCCTGCTCGGGATCACCAAGGCCTCGCTGCAGACCCGGTCGTTCATCTCGGCGGCGTCGTTCCAGGAGACCACCCGCGTCCTCACCGAGGCCGCGGTCCAGGGCAAGCAGGACACGCTGATCGGCCTCAAGGAGAATGTCATCGTCGGCCGGCTGATCCCGGCGGGCACCGGCGCCGGCATGAACCGCCTGCGCGTGGCGGCCTCCAGCAAGGATGCCGCGCTGCGCTCGCAGCAGAAGGCGTGGCAGGCAAGCCTGATCGCGCCGAAGTCGGCGGCCGAGGAGCATGAGGCCGAGCAACGCCGTCCGGTCGAGGACGACACCGGCAGCGACGCACTCGCCGCGGTCGTCGCCGACACCAATGGCGAGGACGGCTCGGAGTTCTGATCTCCGGATGACGTTCGAGCGAAGAGCCCGCCGGAGCGATCTGGCGGGCTTTTCTTATAAGCGGTCGGGGACTGTAGCCAGAGGCGGAAATACCGTAGCGCGTTCGCCGATACGCAGCCACGCCCGGGGAGACATCGCGATGACCTTGCTTCGAGTCTTCTGTGCGCTTCTGCTCGCGGTGGTACCGGCCGCGACGCAGGCCCAGACCGCCACGCCGGCCGCCGCCGCCATCCCGCCGGCGATCGCCGCGACGATCCCAGAGATCGACCGGATCTTCGCCGAATTCCAGCTCGACAGCCATGCGCCCGGCCTGGTCTATGGCATCGTCGCCGATGGCCGCCTCGTCCATGTGAAGGCGTTCGGAATCCAGGACATCGTCGCCAAACGGCCGGTCACCGCCGACAGCCTGTTCCGCATCGCCTCGATGTCGAAGGCGTTCACCGCGCTCGCGATCCTCAAGCTGCGTGATTCCGGCAAGCTCGCGCTCGACGATCTCGCCGAGACGCATGTGCCCGAGATGCGCGGCTGGCGCCATCCGACCAGCGATTCCCCGCGCATCCGCATCCGCGACCTGCTGTCCCACGCAGCCGGGTTCGTCACCGACGACCCGTGGGGCGACCGCCAGCAGCCGATGGCCGAGGCGGACTTCACCCGCATTCTCAAGGCGGGCGTGCCGATGAGCCGTGCGCCCGGCATGGCGTTCGAATATTCGAATTTCGGCTATGCGCTGCTGGGCCGGATCGTCACCAACGTCTCCGGCGAGCCGTTCGACCTTTATATCGCGCGCAATTTTCTGACGCCGCTCGGGATGGCGTCGAGCGGTTACGAGGTTCGCGACGCCCCGATCGAGCGGCGCGCGATCGGCTATCGCTGGGAGGATAATGTCTGGAAGGAAGAGCCGACGATGCCGCACGGCGTATTCGGCGCGATGGGCGGGCTCCAGACCAGCGCCAACGACTATGCCCGTTACGTCGCCTGGCTGCTGCAGGCCTGGCCGGCGCGCGACGGTGCCGAGAGCGGACCGCTGCGGCGCTCTTCGGTCCGCGAACTGGGGCAGGGGCTGAACTTCGTCCGCAGCGTCCGCCGGTTCGGCAAGAGCGGCGCCACCGCCTGCATGCAGGCGATCGCCTATGGCAAGGGCATGATCGCCGGGCAGGATTGCGATCTCGGCGCCACGCTCAGCCATGGCGGCGGCTATCCCGGTTTTGGTTCGCATGTGATGCTGATGCCCGACTCCGGCATCGGCATCTTCGTCTTCTCCAACCGCACCTATAATGGCGGATCGAGCGCGGCCTGGGACGCCGCGGTGGCACTGCAGAAAGCCGGCGCGCTGGCGCGCCCGCCGCTCGCGACCAGCGCGATGCTGGCGTCGGCCTATGCGAAGGCCGGCGCGATCTATGCGGCCGGCGACGTGGCGGCCGCGGGCGACGGCCTCGCCGTGAATTTCCTGATGGACCGTTCGGCGGCAATTTGGGCCAGCGATCTCGCCGGGCTCAAGGCGTCGGTCGGTTCGTGTGCGACCGATGCGCCGATCGTGCCGACGACGGCGATGGCGGGTGGCTTCACCTGGACCTGCGACCATGGCCGCGTGCGCGGTACGATCCTCTTGGCGCCGACGCCGACGGTCCAGATTCAAGCGCTGAGTTTGACGGCCGCCACGCCTTGAGGACCTTATGATTGACGCCGAAGCCAGCGCACTGTATATACTTTATGTATGTACGGAGGTGGGCATGAGCGAGGACTATTCGGCAAAGGTGTTCAAGTCGGGCAATTCGCTCGCTTTGCGGCTGCCCAAGGCGCTGGGTCTCAAGGAAGGGACTGAGATGCGGTTGCGCGAGGCGCACGGCAAATATAGCTTCGAGCCTGTTGATGCGCCCAAGCGCAAGATCGATGTCAGCAAGTTCCTCGGCAAATGCCCGTGGCTGGAGCCGATCGCGCCTGAGGATCGCATCTTCGAGGAGCGCGAACTCGATTGGAACGGCGAGAGGCTGAAGCGGAGTGTCTGATTTCCGCTTCATGCTCGACAGCAATATCTGCATCTATCTGCTGAAGTTTCACAGCAAGGCGCTGTCGGATCGCGTCGCCGAGCAGGATGAAGGATCGCTGTGCATATCCTCTATCGTCTTGGCTGAACTCGCCATCAGTTACGGCCGAGGCGTGTTCGATACGCCCGAATTGCGCCAGTTCGTCGATCAGATCCCGGTCGTCGCGTTCGACGACCGGGCGGCGATGCTCTACGGTACCCTGCCGTTCAGGCGGGCGCGCTTCGATCGCCTGATCGCCGCGCATGCACTCGCGCTGGATGTCGGGATCGTGACCAACAATGAGGCCGATTTCGTGGACGTTCCGGGTCTCAAGGTCGAGAACTGGACGATCTGATGTTCTACGACTTGGTTCATTACGACGAGATGGCACGGCGATGACCTTCGCCACCACCATCCTCACCCTCTACCCAGAGATGTTCCCCGGCCCGCTCGGCGTCTCGCTCGCCGGGCGTGCGCTGAAGGACGGCGCCTGGTCGCTCGACGCCGTCCAGATCCGCGACTTCGCGACCGACAGGCATCGCTCGGTCGATGACACGCCGGCCGGCGGCGGTGCAGGCATGGTGCTGCGCGCCGACGTGCTGGCGGCGGCGATCGACAGCGTCGCCGACGACCGGCCGGTCCTCGCCATGTCGCCGCGTGGCCGGCCGCTGACCCAGGCGCGCGTCCGCGAGATCGCCGCGGGGCCGGGCGTCACCTTGCTGTGCGGCCGGTTCGAGGGGTTCGACGAGCGCATCTTCGAAGGTCGCGACGTCGAGCCGGTTTCGATCGGCGATTATGTCCTTTCGGGCGGGGAGATCGGGGCGTTCGTGCTGCTCGACGCTTGCATTCGGCTGCTTCCCGGCGTAATGGGCGCGCCTTCCAGCGGGGATGACGAGAGCTTCGAAAGCGGCCTCCTCGAATATCCGCATTATACCCGACCTGCGATATGGGAAGGGCGCACGATCCCCGAAGTGCTGCGATCGGGGGATCATGCGAGGATCGCCGCCTGGCGCAAGTCGATGGCGGAGACCGATACACGGCTAAGGCGGCCGGACCTTTGGGAGCGCCATGAGGGCGCTCGGGTCAAGTCGCCCTCTGGCGCGCAGCGACAGAAGAAGGACCGGTGAGATGAATCTCATCCAGACGCTCGAAGCCGAGCAGATTGCCAAGTTCCACGAAACCAAGTCGATTCCGGAATTCCGCCCCGGAGACACGCTGAAGGTCGGCGTGAAGGTGGTCGAGGGTGAGCGCACCCGCGTCCAGAATTACGAGGGCGTCTGCATCGCCCGCGCCAATCGCGGCATGGGCTCCAGCTTCACCGTCCGCAAGATCAGCTTCGGCGAGGGCGTCGAGCGCGTCTTCCCGCTTTATTCGCCCAACATCGAATCGATCGAGGTCGTGCGCCGCGGCGTCGTCCGTCGCGCCAAGCTCTATTATCTGCGTGGCCGCACCGGCAAGTCGGCCCGCATCGCCGAGCGCCGCGACAATCGTCCGAACGAGGGCAAGGCGGCCGAATAAGACTGGCCGTCCGCGATAATCGCACGGGGCGTGGAAGCGAAGGCTTCCGCGCCCCGTCTGCGTTTGCGGGACCTGCGAACGCGTGACGTTCGTCGAATAATCGACCGTGAAACTTTACGCCGCCGCCGGCCGCTTTAAGGCGGAGACAGGCCCGCGCACGATCGGGCGCAGTCCGGGGACGATGGCGAGGTGATGTTCGATGCTGGCGAAATTTCTGCTGGGCTCCGCCGCCCTGATACTGGGTGTATCGCCGGCCATGGCTGAGGCTCCAGCCGCACCGGCGGCCAGGTCGCTGACGCTCGAACGCGTGTTCGGCACGCCCGCGCTCGGCGGCACACCGGTGCGCGGCCAGCGACTCTCGCCCGACGGCAAATTGCTGACCTCGCTGCGCGCGCGCAAGGACGAGAAGGAGCGCTTCGACCTCTGGGCGATGGATGTCGCAACCGGCGAAGAGCGGATGCTGGTCGACAGCCGCAAGGTCGGCAGCGGCGCCGCTTTGTCCGAGGCCGAGAAGATGCAGCGCGAGCGTCGCCGGATCGGTGGCTCGACCGGCATCGTCGGCTATCAATGGGCGCCCGACGGCAGGTCGATCCTCGTGCCGCTGGAGGGCGATCTCTACATCGCCACGCGCGCCGGCGAAGTCCGCCGCCTGACCGTGACCGCAGCCGGCGAACTCAACCCCGCCGTCAGCCCGTCGGGCGGCTACGTCTCGTTCGTCCGCGACCGCAACCTGTTCACGCTCGATCTCGCCAGCGGCACCGAGCGCCAGGTCACGCAGGGCGGCGGGGGAACGATCAGCTTCGGCGAGGCCGAGTTCGTCGCGCAGGAGGAAATGGCGCGCTACACCGGCTATTGGTGGTCGCCCGGCGACCGCATGATCGCGGTCGAGAAGTTCGATGAGGCGCCGGTCGGCATCGTCAGCCGCGCCGCGATCGGTGCCGACGGCACGACGGTCTACGACCAGCGCTATCCGCGCGCGGGCACGCCCAACGCGCTGGTCGAACTTTATGTCATCAAGCCCGACGGTACGGGGCAGATCAAGGTCGATCTCGGCAAGGAGACCGACATCTATCTCGCCCGCGTCGACTGGACCGCCGATGGAGCGGCGCTGCTGGTCCAGCGTGAGAGCCGTGATCAGAAACGGCTCGACATGCTCAGGGTCGATCCGGCGACGGGCCAGTCGAATATCCTGTTCTCGGAGACGTCGGGCGAGCGCAGCTGGATCAACCTGCACGACAATCTGAAGCCGCTGAAGGACGGCAGCCTGATCTGGTGGTCCGAGCGCGACGGCCATGGCCATCTCTATCGCTGGACGGCCGGCACATGGACTCAGCTGACCAAGGGCGACTGGGACGTGCGCGACCTCGTCGCGGTCGACGAAGTGAAGGGCAGAGTGATCTTCACCGCCAACAAGGACACGCCCGTCGAGCAGCAGGTCTATGCGGTCGATCTCGCGAACCCGGGCGCGCCCCGGCAACTGACCGGCGGCGGCTATTGGAACACCGCCGAGATGGACCGCTCGGGCACGCGGATGCTGGTCAGCCGCTCGAGCCCCGACCAGCCGCCGCAATCCTATCTGGCCGATGCGGAAGGGCGGCGGCTGCGCTGGGTCGATCGGAACGAGGTCGCCGGCGACCATCCCTATGCCCCGTTCCTCGCCAGCCATGTCAGCCCCGAGTTCGGCACGTTCAAGGCGGCGGACGGGAGCGTGCTGCACTACAAGCTGCTGAAGCCGAAGAGTGCGCCGGGCGAAAGACACCCGGTGCTGGTGCAGGTCTACAACGGCCCGGGCGCCGGCCGGCAGGTCATGCGCAACTGGGGCAATCCGCTGCATCAATATCTGGTCGACAAGGGCTGGGTGGTCTTCTCGGTCGACGGGCGGGGATCGCCCGATCGCGGCAAGGCGTTCGAGGACCAGATCTATCATGCGATGGGCACGGTCGAGGTGGTGGATCAGCTTGCCGGCGTCACCTGGCTCAAGACGCAGGATTTCGTCGATCCGAACAAGATCGCCGTGTTCGGCTGGTCCTATGGCGGCTACATGACGCTCAGACTGCTGGAGGCTGCGCCGGGCATATTCGCCGCCGGCGTGTCGGGCGCGCCCGTGACCCGCTGGGAGCTTTACGACACCCATTATACCGAACGCTATCTGGGCGACCCCAACAAGGATCCGAAATCCTATATGTCATCGGATGCGCTGACCGATGCCGAGAAGATCGCCGACCCGCTGCTGCTGATCCACGGCATGGCCGACGACAATGTCGTCTTCGAACATTCGACCGCGCTGATGGCGAAGCTGCAGAAGGCCGGCCACCCGTTCGAGACGATGGTCTATCCCGGCCAGACCCACAGCGTCGGCGGACCCGGCATCAGCGTCCATCTCTGGAAGACGATCGAGGCCTTCCTCGATCGCGCGGTGGCGCATCCCGAATAGGATTATTGCGCCGCCTGCAGCGAACTCCGATCGACCACCTTCGTGTACAGGTGCCACGTCGCATAGCCGAGCACCGGCAGCACGACCGACAGGCCCAGGAACACCGGCAGCGAGCCGAGGACGAGCAGCACGGCGATGGTGAGGCCCCAGCGCGTCATCACCGCGGGGTTTTCGCGCACCGCGTGGATCGACGTGCGGATCGCGGCGCCCGCACCGACATCATGGTCGATCAGCAGCGGCAGCGACACCGCGCTGACCGCGAAGGCGGCGACCGCGAAGACGAGGCCGACGAGGTTGCCGACGATCATCATCGTCCAGCCCCGCGACGTCATGAACAGCTCGGTCAGGAACGCGCTGACCGATGCGGGCTCGGTGGTGCCCATGAACGCCGCATAGATCAGGCCGGCACTCAGCAGCCAGGCGCCGAAGAGAAGGATCAGGATCACCGCGACGACGACGATCGAATCGAGCGCAGGACTCTTGCGGACGTCGAGGAAATGCCACCAGCTCGATTCGAGGCCCGCCTCGCGCCGGCGCGCGAGTTCATAGAAGCCGGTCGCCGCGAGCGGCCCCAGCAGCGAGATGCCGGCGGTGATCGGGAACAGCAGGGGCAGGATGTGGTTGCCGAGCGACAGCCATGCGGCGGCAAGTCCCACGAACGGATAGAGCAGGCCGAGGAAGATCAGGTCGCCGCGCTTCGACTTGAAGTCTTCATAGCCTTCGGCGAGCGCGGCGCTGACGTCCGCTGCATCGATCCTGCGAACCGGCAACGCATCGAAAGCGGCCTGCTCGTCATGTGCTGTTATCGCGACCATATCACTCTCCTGCTCGACTGTTCCTTCGCTGTTCGTCGGCCGGCTGATCGTCGGCTGGCTGTTCGTCGCTCGGCGCCATGGCGCTCCGCGCGCGGCTGCGGCGGACTCGATCCATCCACCGGAGCCGCACTTATAACACAAATCTTGGCCGCCGCATGATTTTCTATCGCGCGGGCGGGTTGGATAATTCCATTCATGGCGCTATGGCGCGCGCCTGTTCCTGATCCTGGAGACTATGCAATGGGCTACCGTGTGGTGGTCGCCGGCGCGACCGGCAATGTCGGACGCGAGATGCTCAACATTCTCGCCGAGCGCGAATTCCCGATCGACGAGATCGCGCTGGTGGCGTCGTCACGCTCGACCGGAATCGAGGTCGAATATGGCGAGACCGGCCGCATGTACAAGGTCAGGAATATCGAGCATTTCGACTGGACCGGCTGGGACATGGCGCTGTTTGCGATCGGATCCGACGCCACCGCGATCTATGCGCCCAAAGCGGCCGCGGCCGGCTGCACGGTGATCGACAACAGCTCGCTCTACCGGATGGACCCGGACGTTCCGCTGATCGTGCCCGAGGTCAATCCGCACGCGATCGATCTCTATCGCCGGCGCAACATCATCGCCAACCCGAACTGCTCGACCGCACAGCTCGTCGTCGCGCTGAAGCCACTGCATGATTTCGCGACGATCAAGCGCGTCGTCGTCGCGACCTACCAGTCGGTGTCGGGCGCGGGCAAGGCGGGCATGGACGAGCTGTTCGAGCAGAGCCGCAACATCTTCGTCGGCGATCCGGCCACGCCCAACAAGTTCACCAAGCAGATCGCGTTCAACGTGATTCCGCACATCGACAAATTCCTCGACGACGGTTCGACCAAGGAAGAGTGGAAGATGGTGGTCGAGACCAAGAAGATCCTCGATCCCAAGATCAAGCTGGTCGCCACCTGCGTGCGGGTGCCGGTGTTCGTCGGCCATTCGGAAGCGGTCAACATCGAGTTCGAGAACGAGATCAGCGCCAAGGAGGCGCAGAACATCCTGCGCGAGGCGCCCGGCATCATGCTCGTCGACAAGCGCGAGGACGGCGGATACGTCACCCCGATCGAATGCGTCGGCGAGTTCGCGACCTATATCAGCCGTGTCCGCGAGGATTCGACGGTCGACAACGGCATCAGCCTGTGGTGCGTCAGCGACAATCTCCGCAAGGGCGCAGCGCTCAACGCCGTTCAGATTGCCGAACTGCTCGGCCGCCGGCACCTGAAGAAGGCGGCCTGACCGGCTATTCGAGGTGGATCCTTTCCAGCTTCTTATGGCCGCGCCGAAAGAGTGCGACAAGGGGAAGCGTGGCGAGGCAGATGATCGCCACCATGTAGTAATCGTCGATATAGGCGATCATCACCGCCTGGCGGCTCAGTTCGGCATCGATCAGTGCGAAAGCCCCCTCGCTCATCGCGGCGAGGCTGCCCACCAATGACTGATCGACCGGTGGCAGCGTAGCTTGCGTGACGTGGCTGGCGAGGTCGCTGTGCGACGTCTGCACGTTGCGCGCGATGAAAGTCGTCACCAGCGAGATGCCCGCCGACGAGCCGACGCTGCGCATCAGGTTGAACAGGCTCGCGCCATCGGTCCGCGCCTCGGGACCGAGCGTGCTGAATGCGAGTGCGTTGAGCGGCATGAACACGAATCCAACGGCCAGGCCCTGCAACACGCCGATGGCGATGATATGGCGTGAGTCGACCGCGAGCGACCACTGCGCCATCTGCCAGAGCGAGAAGGCGTAGAGCGCCAGGCCGAACATGATCAGATAGCGTCCATCGACCTTCGTCATGAGCCGGCCGGCCAGCCACATCGTTACCAGCATACCGATGCCGCGCGGTGCAGTGACCAGCCCCGTGTCGATGACCGGATAGCCGAACAGTTGCTGCAGCATCTGCGGCACCAGCGCGAGCGGCGCCATCGCGTAGATGCCGACGAAGAACATGATGACCACGCCGACCATCAGGTTGCGGTTGGCGAACAGCCGGCGGTCGAACAGCGGATGGCGGCCGGTCACCATGTGGATCGCAAACACCCAGAACGCCGCCAGCGTCAGGCCCAGATAGGCGATGATCTCCCAACTCCGGAACCAGTCCTGTTGCTGGCCGCGGTCGAGCATCAGCTGGAAGGCGCCGAACCCGATCGCGAGCATCGAGAAGCCGAGCATGTCGAACGATCGCGGCGCGCGCGGACGCGCGGGCAGCAGGAACCAGAGGATCGTGAAGGTGAAGATGCCGATCGGCAGGTTGACGTAGAACACCCAGCGCCAGTTGTAATATTCGGTCAGCCAGCCGCCGAGCAGCGGCCCGAGGATCGGCCCTACCATCACCCCCATGCCCCAGATCGACATCGCCTTGGCCTGTCGCGAGGGCTCGTTGATGTCGAGCATCGCGGTCTGCGACAGCGGATTGATGAACGCGGCGGCGATGCCCTGGAGCATGCGGAACGCCACCATCTCCTCAATACTCGTCGCGATGCCGCACAGCATCGATGCGACGATGAAACCGGCGATCGCCGCGAGGAACAGGTTGCGCGATCCGACCCGGTTCGAGAGCCAGCCGGTGATCGGGATCGCAACCGCCGACGCGATGATATAGCTGGTCAGGACCCAGCTGATCGTGTCCAAGGTCGCGCCGAGGCTGGCCTGCATGTGCGGCAGCGCGACATTGGCGATGGTCGTGTCGAGAATCTGCATCACCATCGCGGCCATGATGCCGATGGTCAGCAACCAGCGCCGCTTGACCGGCAACGCGGCCCGATCCGCGACCGGCTGCCTGCGGGGCGATGGTTCCGCGCGGGCTTTTCCGACACCAGAATTTCCGTTCGCCGCAGCCGTCATTTTCCGGGCTTGGTGTCGACCGTCACGTCGGCGCTGAGACCCGCGATCAACGGACGCGGCGGCTTGCCCTCGATCGCGATGCGCACCGGCACGCGCTGGGTGACCTTCACCCAATTGCCGGTGGCGTTCTGCGCCGGCAGCACCGAGAATCTGGAACCAGTGCCGGCGCCGATGCTGGCGACGCGGCCACGGATCTTCAGTTCGGGATAGGCGTCGAGCGCGATCGTCGCCGGCTGGCCCACCGCCATATGGTCGAGGTCGGTCTCCTTGTAGTTCGCCTCCACCCAGGCGCCCTCGCCATAAACAAGGCTGAGCACCGGCAGCCCCAGCGGCATCAGATTGCCGACCTGCAACCGGCTGGTCTGGCTGATGATGCCGTCATGCGGCGCGCGCACTTCGGTGCGGGCGAGATCGAGCGCAGCCTTGTCGCGCTGTGCCATCGCTGCCTGGATCATCGCGGCTTGGCTCGATGCCGCCGTACCGCTGCCCAGTTGCGCGCGCGCGCGCGCGGCGTCGGCCTGCGCATTGGCGATCCGCGCGCGCGCTGCGCTCACCTCGTGCTGGGCGGCCTGGAAACCCGCGCGGGTGGTGAAACCGCGCTTCATCAGCTCCGCCTGGCGATCGAAATTCTGTTCGGCGAGCAGCAGGTCCGCCTGCGCCGACTCGATGTCGGCGCCGGCACCGCTGACGTCGGTGCTCATCGTGGCGACCTGAACGCGGGCGCTGGCAACCGCCGCCTCGGCCTGCTGCAGCGCGATCCGATAGGGTTCGGGATCGATCCGGAACAGCACGTCGCCCGCCTTCACGTGCTGGTTCTCGCCGACCATGACCGCGACGATGCGTCCGGTGACGTCGGGACTGACCGAGATCACGTCCTGCTGGACATAGGCATTGTCGGTCGTGACATAGCGGCCGCTGGTCAGCCAGAACCAGCCGCCCACCGCCGCGATCAGCAGCGGCACGGAGATCATCAGCACGATCCGCGGCCAGCGGCGGCCGGGCTTCTTGACCTCGATCGCATCGCTGGCAGTGATCCTGTTCGGCACGCCGGAATCAGCCATTCGCGTGCGCCCGTCCGTCGCCGTCGCCGAGCCGCAGCAGATTGGAGCGAATCAGATCGAGCGAGCCGCCGAGCTCCGTGCGCGCGGCCTCGCCGAGACCGAGCATGACCTCTTCGAACATCGTCTGCGCCACGTCGCGCAGCTCGTCGATCATCGGTCGCGACGCCTCGGTCAGATGCAACTGCCATGCGCGCCGGTCCGACGGATCTGGCCGGCGTTCGACCAGTTTGGCCTCCTGCAGGCGATCGACCATCCGGCACAAGGTGATCGGCTCGACCTCGAGCAGATCGGCCAGGGCGACCTGATTGATGCCTTCGCAGCGCGAGAGGACAGTGAGGACGCGCCACTGCGGACGCGTGACTCCGATACTGCGCGCGCGCTCGTCGAACCGGCGGCGCAGGAGCCGCGCCACATCCGACACCAGGAAACCGATATTGTCGCTCATGCCATGAATATAATGTACAGTGCTTATCATGTGCAAGCCCCGAACTTCCGTTTGCGTAAATTTTGTTGCGGCGCAAAAAAGCGTGACGGCGAACGGGACATAAAGGGACATGATGCGGACCTGGATCGATAGCTGGACGAACCTGCCGCGCGGCCAGCAGGTCGCGATCGGCCTGCTGGCTGCGTTGCTGCTGATTGTCCAGATCGATCAGCCTTTCCCCGAGGTCGCCTGGCTCCATCACGTGCCGACCGCGGCCTTGACCCTCACCGCGCCGCTTATCCTGCGCCGCTGGCCGCTCCGCGCCGGCGAATTGCTGTGCATCATGCTGTTCCTGGCGTTGCACAGCTTCGGTGCGCGCTGGACCTACACCAACATGCCATACGACACCTGGACGCAGGCGGTGTTCGGCCGGTCGCTTGGCGACGTCATGGGCTGGCACCGCAATCATTACGACCGGCTGGTCCATCTGATGTTCGGCGTGCTCGCGGTGCCGCCGTTCGTCGGCATCGCGCAGCGCCGCTTCGGCGCGTCGCACAGCACGGGCATCGCGCTGGCGATCGGCTTCGTGCTGGCCGCGGGCGCCTGCTACGAACTGTTCGAATGGGGACTGACCATGATCGTCGCGCCGGAGATGGCGGACGATTATAATGGCCAGCAGGGCGACAATTGGGACGCGCAAAAGGATATGGCGCTCGCCTTCGCAGGCGCGCTCGCCATGGCTGCGGTGCTGAAGCTGAACGCCTGGCGTCGGCCGCAGCGATGACGGGCGGGCCAATCGACAGGCGCCGTCGGCCGCGCTACCGGCCGCATAGTTTCGCTCACAGGATGATGGAGCCGGGCCGTTGGCAAGCATATCGACCGGGATCAGCACGGATCGCTTCACGGCACCCGACGGTGTCGAACTCGCCTGGCACGAGCTTGGGGGCGGGGATCGGGGAGCGCGGCCGGTGGTGCTGCTGCACGGCTATTTTTCCGACGCGAACACCAACTGGATCAAATATGGCCATGCCGCGGCGATCGCGGCGCGCGGCTTCCGCGTGATCATGCCTGATCTGCGCGCGCACGGCGCCAGCGGCAAGCCGCACGAGGCCGCCGCCTATCCGCCCGACATCCTCGCCGACGACGGGCTGGCGCTGGTCGCGCATCTCGGGCTCACCGACTATGATCTCGGCGGCTATTCGCTCGGCGGCCGCACGACGGCGCGGATGCTGGCGCGCGGGGCGACGCCGCGCCGCGCGATCATCGGTGGCATGGGTCTGCAGGGGCTGGTCTCGACCGGCGACCGTACCGACCATTTCCGCAGCGTGCTGACCGATCTCGACTCGCACAAGCGCGGCTCGCCGGAATTTCTGGCGGCGGCCTTCCTCAAGACCACCGGCGGCGATCCCGTCGCCTTGCTCGGACTGCTCGACAGCTTCGTCGATACGCCGGCGGAAACGCTGGCGAACTTCGAACTGCCGGTGCTGGTGGTGTGCGGCATCGATGATGACGACAATGGATCGGCGTCGGCACTGGCGGAACTGTTGCCGCAGGGCGAACTCGCGATCGTGCCGGGCAACCATATGAGCGCGGTGGTGAAACGCGAACTCGGCGCGGCGATGGCGGACTTCCTGACCGCTTGACCTCGCAGGGGGCGGGGCCCAGTCTCGCCGCATATGTAGCCTGTTGAGGACCCGATCCCATGACATCCATGACCTCGTTGCTGTCGTTGGCGGCGGCGCTCGCCGTCGCGACTCCGGCGGCTGCCCAGACTGCGGCTGCCCAGACCGCCGCCGATGCGGATAAATTCGTCGCCGCGGCCGAAAAGGAGCAACTCGCGTTCAGCACGTCGAAGCAGCAGGTCGACTGGATCAACGAAACCTATCTGACCGACGACACCAATGCGATCGCGGCCTTGTTCGCGACGCGCGAGAGCGAGATGCGCGTCCGCCAGGCCAAGGATGCGGCGAAGTTTGCCAAGGTGGCGGGGCTTTCGGCCGATACCCAGCGCAAGATCGATACGCTGCGCGGCAACATCACTTTGCCGGCACCGACCACCGCCGGCGCCGCCGCCGAACTCGCGACGATCGCGACCAGATTGAAGGCCGAATATGGTGCGGGCAAGGGCACGCTCGACGGCAAGCCGATCAACGGCAGCGACATCGAGGCGGCGATGGGGTCCGAGCGCGATCCGGCGAAGCTCCAGGAGATGTGGGTCAGCTGGCACGACAATGTCGGCGCGCCGATGCGTGACGATTATGTCCGCCTGACCGACATCGCCAATCGCGGCGCGAAGGAACTCGGTTTCAAGGATGCCGGCGCGATGTGGCGGTCTCGCTACGACATGCCCGCCGACGACTTCGCCAAACTGACCGACAGGCTCTGGACCGAGGTCAAGCCGCTCTACGACGACCTCCATTGCTTCACCCGGACGAAGCTCAACGAGAAATATGGCGATGCCGTTCAGCCCGCGACCGGACCGATCCGCGCCGATCTGCTCGGCAATATGTGGGCGCAGGAATGGGGCAATATCTATGACGTCGTCGCGCCCAGGGGAGCGGGCGATATCGGCTACGACACCAGCGCGCTGCTCGCGCAGAAGGGCTATGATCCGATCAGGATGGTCAAGACCGGCGAGGGCTTCTTCTCGTCGCTCGGCTTCGCGCCCTTGCCCGACACCTTCTGGACGCGCTCGCAATTCGTCAAGCCGGCCGACCGCGAGGTCGTGTGTCACGCATCGGCATGGGATGTCGACAATGTCGAAGATCTGCGCGTCAAGATGTGTATCAAGGTCAATGGCGACGATTTCGTGACGGTCCATCACGAACTCGGCCATAATTATTATCAGCGCGCCTATAACAAGCTCGACTATCTGTTCCGCGACGGCGCCAATGACGGCTTCCACGAGGCGATCGGCGATACGATCGCGCTCTCGATCACGCCCGAATATCTGGTGCAGGTCGGCCTGCTCGATCCCGCGCAAGTGCCGTCGCCCGACAAGGATATCGGGCTGCTGCTGCGCCAGGCGATGGACAAGGTCGCTTTCCTGCCGTTCGGCCTGCTGATCGACAAATGGCGCTGGGGCGTGTTCAGCGGCCAGATCAAGGATAGCGGCTATAACCGCGCGTGGGACGCGCTGCGCCTGCAATATCAGGGAATCGTCCCGCCGGTCGCGCGCGACGAGACCAAGTTCGATCCCGGCGCGAAATTCCATATCCCGGCGGCGGTGCCCTATACGCGCTACTTCCTCGCACGGATTCTCCAGTTCCAGTTCTACAAGGCGGCATGCGACCAGGCCGGATGGACCGGACCGTTGCATCGCTGCTCCTTCTTCGGCAACAAGGCGGTCGGTGCGAAATTCGACGCGATGCTCGCCATGGGAGCGTCGAAGCCGTGGCCCGACGCGCTGGAGGCCTTCACCGGCGAGCGCGAAATCTCCGGCAAGGCGATGATCGCCTATTTCGAGCCGTTGCGGGCGTGGTTGAAGGCGCAGAATCAGGGCAAGACCTGCGGCTGGTAAAAGGCTGACATTCCGCCGCGAAAGGTCTATGCAAGTCGCGGGGGCCGTGCGGAGCCGCTCCGCCCGCCGGGGGACAGTGATGGAGCGTATTTCTGCGCAGGATACATTGCTGCCCGGACGGGCGGCGGGGTTCCGCCGATGAACCTGGAACTGATCACCGTCTGCACGCTGTTCGCAACGAGCAGCGCGGTGGCCGTGGCGATGTTCATCGCCTGGCTGTATCTCGGCCGGCACCTCTATGCGCTGATGTGGGCGATTGCCGGGGCCGGCGCCGCACTGCAGTGGACGATCACGATCGTTGCGCACATCGCGTTTCCCGATGCGGTCGTCCCGCCGATCGTCACCGGCCTGCTGGTCGCGGTCGATAGCAGCCTGATCGCGATCGCCTTTCGTTATCGTGCCGGGCTGCCGCCCCGATTCGGCTGGTTCGCCGCCGCCAATATCGTCGTGCTCGCGGCGCTGATCCATGCCGTTGCCGTGCTGCACGATCTGGCGCTGCGGGCCTTCGTCACCAACCTGGCCTGCTCCCTGCTGTTCCTGGTCACGGTGGCTGCGATCATGGCGCGCGGGCGCAGGACGCAGCCGATGGAGGTCGCGGTCGGCATCGTGACCTTCATCTTCGCCATGTTCGAACTGGCGCTGGCGGTGATGTCGCTGCGCGTCGGCACCGAAGGGATTGCGCCTGCCGCCGCCACCTATCGCGAGGTGCTGGGCATCGGCTTGCCCGCTTCCTATGTCGCGCTTGGTATCGGCGCGGTCATGCTGCTCGTCGCCGATCTCGCCGCCCGGCTCGAGGCGCTGACCACGCGCGATCCGTTGACCGGCGCGCTCAACCGTCGCGGGCTCGACCAGGCGGCGGTGGCAGCGATGGCGAACGCGCGCCGGCACAAGTTGCCGCTGTCGATCATGGTGATCGAGCTCGAGGGATTCCAGGGACTCGCGAACCGTATCGGGCGGCCGGCCGCCGACGATCTGCTGGGGCTGGCCGCCGATCAGCTCAACGCGTCGATGCGCGAAGAGGATGTGTTCGCGCACGTCGAGGGCGCGCGCTTCTGCGTGCTGCTCGGCGACACCAGGCTCAAGCAGGCGCAGGCGATGGCGGCGCAGGCGCAGGCGGATCTGGCGGAACTCGGCGCCGGTCTCAGCTTCATGGCGCGGCTCGAGGCGCGCTGTGGCGTCGCGCAGCTCAAGCCGGAAGATTTCGCTTTCGGCTCGCTGCTCAGGCGCGCGGAAAATGCCATGCCGCCGCATGAAGATGAAGACCATGCCGCGCGAAATGGCCGTGGTCGTTCGGCTGCCTGATCCCGATCTTTTTGACGATGTCCAGACGGCCGCATTCGCTATAGTGATGAGATGATGAGCCGCGGCGACCTGCCGACAGTCTGGAGCCTGCCATGGGCATCGCACTGAGCGGCCTTTCGCTGCTGATCGCGATCACTCTCGTCCTGACTGCGTCGTTGCTGATCGGCTGGTTCAACTTCGGCCGGATGCGCTATGTCCTGCTCTGGTCGATCGCGGCCGGCGGCGAGGCGCTGCAATGGGTGATCAACGCGGCCGCCCCGGTGGACCCGAATGCCGCTGCTCTGCCCTTGTTCGTCAGCGCCCTGCTGTCGATCGCCGACTGCACATTGGTAGCGCTTGGCTGCTATAACCGCGCCGGTCGGACCGCACCGGTCGCACTGCTCGCATTGCCTGCCGGCGTCGCGACGCTGGTGCTCGGCTGGGCGATGTTCTCGGCCAGTCCGCCCGACATCGCGGTGCGTGGAGGAGTCGCCAACCTTCATGCCGCACTGATGTTCATGATCGGCGCGCAGGTCGTGCGGCCGCGCGACCGGCCGGCGAATATCGCCGAATATGCCACGATCGGGGCGGCCTTGCTCTTCATCGCTTACGCGATCGCACTGGCGGCGGTCTGGCTGGGAGTCGGCGGCATCGGCGATGCCGATCCGACGCTGCGGTCGACGACTTTGCTCGTGGGCTTGCCGGTCGCCTATGTTTCAGTCGGGGTGGCGGCGATCCTGCTGATCGCGTCGGACCTCTATGAGCGGCTCCAGGCGCTCGCGACGCGCGATCCGTTGACCGGCGCGCTCAACCGGCGCGGACTCGAACAGGCGATGGTGCCCGCACTCGCCAATGCGCGCAGGCGACAGCAGCCGCTGGCGCTGATCGTGATCGACGTCGGTGGCGGCACCGAGGGCGAGGGACGACAAAGCAGGGCAAGGGACGAGCGCCTGCTCGTGACCGCGGCCGATGCGCTGAATGCCGCGATCCGCGAAGAAGATGTCTTCGGCCATCTCGGCGGCGGCGAATTCTGCGTCGCGCTGATCGAAACCAGTGTCGCCGAGGCTGCCGCGGTCGCGCGCCGGATGCAGGCGGCGTTCGAAGCGCTGGCGGTTGCGGGCATAACGGACGCGACGATCGTTCCCGCCTTCGGCATCGCCCAGACCGAGACGGGCGACATGGCGGTCGGGTCGCTGATCAGGCGCGCGCGCGACGCCATGATCGCGGCGCGAGCGGCGCGTGGCGCCGGGGAAGCCGGGCCGGCGACCTGAGGCGCGCGAGAACCGGCCCTTTGCCGGGCGATGGCGGGCAGAAGACGTCGCCATGTTTTGCGACGGATGACATCGTCTCATCTCGGGACGTTCTGTTCATCAACCTGACATTCGTGAAATGTAGATTGAGGACTCTCCACAACAGTTCAAGTTGTGTTAGATGAACGCGGGGTCGATTCGCAAAAGCGTGGGTAGTCATAAAGTTCAGATGGTTTTCGCGGCAGATGTGGCGCGTGACCTTGTGCTGTTTGGTGCTACCTGATGGGTAACATATCGTAACAATCGAGTTGCTTTGGGTGTCTGTGCGAGGCAATTGTCGTGATTGCGAAATTTGCATCTCAAGGGCGCAATTGATATTTTTGCAATTGGTATGGCTGAGTTTGCATGATTCTCGCCAGGATGTGCTCACGCAGAGAGCAGGACGCCTTGGCGACGGGTTTTATCATTAACGTCGCACATTTTTCTTCTTGACTGGGGAGCAAATTCCATGCCTAGAGTCGTTCTATCTAATGGAACTGTTCTGTTCAATGGCGCAAGCCCTGGTTTCGGGACAGCTTGGGCGGGAGTTGACGGTGCCGCGCTCTTCGACACGGCGAGCCTGACGGCGACCGAATTTCTCCTTGCCGCCATGAACCCCACGCTGGCGGCCAGCGTCGTCGCGGGAACGGCTCCTTTTCGCGTCATATCGGCTTCGACGACATCGTCCGGTATCTCGACCTTCGAAGGCGTGACCGTGAGCGACGTCATTGGACTTGCTAGCAGCTTGACGATACCGAGGGGCATTTTCCTGTCGAGCGGTTCTGCTGCACCGCTCATGTACAACTCGGAATCCGGTGCCACGGTCAACAACGGAGCCCCCGGTGATACCGACGTTCTGAATGTCGTTACGGCGGCTTTTCCCGATGAGGCCGACAGCACTTTTGACGCCGCGGTTCTGCAAGCCACGATTTTCGTCACCGATCCAGGACTCAGGACACTGAGCTTCGATCTCGTTTTCGGCTCGGAAGAGTTCCCGGAGTATAGCAGCCAGTACGTCGATGGCGCGATCGTCATGATCGACGGTGTCAACTATGCGCTGTTTTCCGGCGCTGCGACACCGCTCAGCGTGACCAACAGCAACGTAGCGGCAGGATATTTCTACAACAATTCGGGCGACACGGGAGGCGGGACGCTGCCGGGCGCTGCGATGATTCTACCGGTCGAATTCGATGGCGTGTCGCAGACGCTGCGGATCACGGCGCCCTTGGGTGCCGGCACGGCTACGACGATCGATGGCGTCTCGGGTGTACTTCATACCATCAAGCTCGCCGTGGCCGACACGAACGACGCGATTCTCGACAGCGGTATGTGGGTCGGCAATCTCAGCGTCGGCGGCGACCCGGGTTTCGGTGTGGTCGTCGATTTCGCAGACTCGCCGGCGACGGCGGATTTCTTCACCAATCCCGCCATTCTGAACCCGTCGAGCGCCGCAGCCACCGCCTTCATCGGCGAATTTGGCCAATCAGTGTACGATATCCTGGTTGCCAATGCTTCGAGCAATCAGAATATCACCGATTTCCCGGGTAATGTCGCCAGCACGATCTATGGCTACGGTGGCAGCGATACGCTGAAGGGCGAGGGCGGTAACGACACGCTCACCGGCGGCGGCGGCAACGACAATCTGTCCGGGGGCGCCGGGACTGACGCCGCGGTGTTCTCCGGTCCGTCGAGCCGATACACCATCGCTTATGATTTCGCGAACCAGGGCTTGGTCGTGACCGACACGATGGCGGGCGGTGATGGCACGGACATCATCGAAGGCGATGTCGAGACGCTCACGTTCAGCAGCAGTTCGATGGCGACGAGCAGTTTCGCTCCCAATTTCTCGATCGTCGCGGCATCGGCATCGAAGGCGGAGGGGAACAGCGGTTCGACGCCGTTCACATTCACGGTGACACGCACCGGTCCGACGACGGGCGTCTCGACGGTCGCCTGGAACGTTGCGGCCAACGGCAATCTCAACGCCGCCGACTTCACGGGCGGCGTGCTGCCGGGCGGCACCTTGACCTTCGCGGCCGGCGAAACCTCGAAGACGATCACTGTCAATGTGGCCGGCGATACCGCCGTCGAGAGCAACGAAGGCTTCGCGGTCACCCTCTCGGCGCCGACCGCCGCGAATCTGGGGACGGCAACCGCCAACGGCTCAATTCTCAACGACGATGCGAGCCTAGCGATCGCCGCCACATCGGCCGTCAAGGCGGAGGGGATTTCCGGTTCCACCGCCTTCACGTTCACCGTCACCCGCAGCGGCTTCACCGGTGGCGCCGCCAGCGCGACCTATACGGTCGCCGGCATCAATCCGAACCCGGTGAATGCCGCCGATTTCACGGGCGGCGTGCTCCCGACCGGAACCGTGAGCTTCGCCGCCGGCGAAACCAGCAAGGTGATTACCGTCAATGTCGCGGGCGACTCGCTCGTCGAAGCGAACGAAGGCTTTCGCGTGCTGCTCTCCGCACCGTCGGCCGGCACGACCATCACCACCGCATCCGCAAACGGCACGATCAACAACGATGATCCGGCGACGTCGTCGCATCTGATCACCTTCTCGGAATATGCGGTCGGCACAGTCAATCCGGTTTTCACCTTCAACGACAATGTTGCGCGACTGGTAGGTCAGATCGTCGTCGATGGTGCGCAACCGAACACGCCTGCCGCCGCGGCGAATTCCGCCTATGTCGGCCCGGTGTTCGTCACCTTCGATAATCCGGTGACGCATGTCGATTTCGTTGCCGGCTTCTTCGACGATCTGCAGAGTACGACGATCCAGTTCATCGGCCTGGGAGGCACGGTGCTGAGCAGCGTCCAGAACAATTCGCTCGGAATCGTCCCCTACAGCCTCGACAATGCCGGCGGAATCACTGCGATCCGTGTGATCAATACCGGGGTCGACGGTGCCGGTTTCTCGATCGACACCGTCAACTTCTCTGGATCGTCGGCACCGGTGCCGACGACATCGACGGTTTCGATCGCGGCGACGTCAGCGGTCAAGGCGGAGGGCATTGCTGGCGCGACGACGCCGTTCACCTTCACGATCACGCGAGCCGGCAGTCTCTCGGGGACCAGCAGTGTCGGTTACGGCGTCGCGACCACCGGCACCGACCCGATCGAAGCGAACGACCTGACCGGCGGCACGTTTCCGATCGGCACGGTCACGTTCGCGGCGGGTGAATCGAGCAAAGTCGTTACCGTCAACATCGCTGCCGACACGCTCGTCGAAGGCAATGAAACGTTCGCGGTGACGCTGTTCGGGCCATCGTCGGGGACCGCGATCGGCACTGGCAGCGCCACGGGAACGGTCAACAACGATGATTTCGCAACTGTGTCGATCGCCAACGTGACGCGCGTCGAAGGCAATTCGGGCACGGCCAACGCCGTGTTCACGGTGCAACTCGCCACCGTGTCGCCCTTTCCGGTCACGATCGCCTACACCACCGCCAACGGCACCGCGACCGCGGGGTCGGACTTTACGGCGGTCAGCGGCACCTTGACGATCCCGGCGGGTTCGACCAGCGGCACCATCTCGGTGCCGATCATCGGCGATGTCGGGGTCGAGGCGAACGAGACGTTCAGCCTCGTGCTGTCTTCGCCCACCGGCGGTGCGGCTTTCCCAGGTGGCGCGGCCACGCTCACCGCGACGGGCACGATCACCAACGACGACACCGCAACCGCCGGTGCGACCATCGCCATCGCCGCCACCTCGGCCGACAAGTTCGAAGGCGCCGGCGGTACCACGCCCTTCACCTTCACCGTCACCCGCACCGGCACCACGTCGGGCGCGAGCAGCGCCACCTGGAAGGTGACCGGCATCACCGGTACGGCCGCCGATGCGGCTGACTTTGGCGGCACATTGCCGACCGGCACGGTGAGCTTCGCCGCGGGCGAAACCAGCAAGCTCGTCACCATCAACGTCCGCGGCGATCGCACGCTGGAGGGCAACGACGTGTTCCGAGTCACGCTCTCGGCACCCTCGACCGGCACCACGCTCGGCACCTCGACCGCGACCGGCATCATCCGCAACGACGATGCCCAGCTCGCGATCGCGGCGACCTCGGCCGACAAGGTCGAGGGCGATGCCGGCACCACCGCCTACACCTTCACCGTCACGCGCACCGGCAACACCGCGCTAACGCACAGCGCGACCTGGGCGGTCACCGGCAACGGCGCCAACGCGGCCGATGCCGCCGATTTCGCCGGTGGTGTGTTGGCATCGGGCACCGTTGATTTCGCTGCTGGCCAACTGACGAAAGTGATCACCGTGAACGTTGCCGGCGATACGGCGTTCGAGGACGACGAGGGATTCCGCGTCACGCTGGGCGCGCCCAGCAACAATCTGACCCTGCTGACCTCGGCGGCGAACGGCACGATCCGCAACGACGATGTCAGGCCGATCCTCGGCACCGAGGGCGACGACACGCTGAACGGTACCGCGTCGAACGACCGGATCGAAGGTCTCGGCGGTCGCGACATCATCGACGGCGGGGCCGGCAACGACCTGATCATCGGCGGTGTCGGTCCGGATCGGCTCACCGGCGGCGCTGGCGGCGACCGGTTCGTCTATACCGCGTTGTCGGAAAGCACGCCGGCACTCGCCGGCCGTGACACGATCCTCGACTTCAGTTCGGTGCAGGGTGACAAGATCGACCTGTCGGCGATCGATGCCCGTACCGATCAGGCGGGGAATCAGGCGTTCATTTTCGTGGCCGATGATTTCACCGGCACGCCCGGTGAACTCAGCATCATCCGCTGGTCGACCTTCAGCACCGTCCAGCTCGATGTGAACGGTGACGGCGTGGCCGACTTCATGGTCAACGTCGTCGGCACGATCGGGGCGACCGATTTCGCCCTGTAATCGATCGCCGTGCAGCCCGGTTCGGTGACCGGGCTGCATGCGTCCCTACCGGAACGGCGGTTCGTTGAACGCCCTGAGCTTGCGGCTGTGGAGCTTGGCGCCCTCGCGGCGGAGCTGTTCGCAGGCTTCGATGCCGATCAGCATATGTTCGTTGATCGCGCGCTCGTAGAAGCGGTTGGCCTGGCCCGGCAGCTTGAGTTCGCCGTGGAGCGGCTTGTCCGAGACGCAGAGCAATGTCCCATAGGGGACGCGGAAGCGATAGCCCTGCGCCGCGATCGTCGCCGATTCCATGTCGATGCCCACCGCGCGCGACTGCGAGAAGCGCAGGGCCGAGCGGCTGTAGCGCAACTCCCAGTTGCGGTCGTCGGTGGTGACGATCGTGCCGGTGCGCAGCCGGCGCTTGAGCGCATCCTGCGATTCGCCCGAGACGATCTCGGCGGCGCGCGCGATCGCCAGCTGGACCTCGGCGATCGCCGGCACCGGGATCTCCGGCGGCAGCACGTCGTCGAGGACATGGTCGTCGCGCAGATAGGCGTGGGCGAGCACATAGTCGCCGATCCGCTGGCTCGGCCGCAGGCCGCCGCAATGGCCGATCATCATCCACGCCTCGGGCCGCACCACCGCGAGGTGATCGGTGATCGTCTTGGCGTTGGACGGGCCGACACCGATATTGACCAGGGTGATGCCGGTGCGGTTCGGCGCGATCAGATGATAGCCGGGCATCTGGTGCCGCCGCCATGCGCTGTCGGCAACGACGCGCTCGGGATCGCTGTTCTCTGCCGTCACCATCAGCCCGCCGGCGCCCGACAGCGCGGTGTAGATGCTGTCGGGATCGCGCAGCTGTTCGCACGCCCAGCGCACGAACTCGTCGACATAACGATGATAGTTGGTGAACAGGATATAACGCTGCACATGTTCCGGCGGGGTACCGGTATAATGCCGCAGCCGCGCCAGCGAGAAATCGGTGCGCAGCCCGTCGAACAGCGCCAGCGGGCGCACCTCGTCGACCGGGTGGAACATCGTGCCGTCGGCGATCTCGTCGCCGATATGCGCGAGTTCGGTCGCCGGGAACCAGCGCGCGAGGTCGATCGCGCTGATTCCCTCGAGCGACAGATCGTGGCCGGGATCGAGGACATAGGGAAACGGGATTTCCTGCCGGCCGGGCGCGACCTCGACGGTGACGCCATAATCCTCGATCAACAGCTCGAGCTGCTCGATCAGATAATCGGCGAACAGGGCAGGGCGGGTGACGCTGATCGCATATTCGCCGGGCGTGACCAGCCGGCCATAGGAACGCGTCGGCGTCCGTGCCGCGCTTTCGCCATCGAAGCGAAGGCGGATTTCGGGATAGGCGAAACTGCCGTCGAGCCGGGTTGCGGGATCAGGCCTGACGCCGTCGGCAATGAAGTCGGCGAGCGCATCGCGGAGACGATCGACGGATGCGATATAGAGGCGGTCGAGCTCGGCAACGAGCGACACGGCGTCGGTTTTTTCGGCTTGACTGGACATGCACCGCAATAAGCTCTGCTGCGCTGCGGCGCAAGAAGGTTGCGCCGCCCGGAAGGGGGAAACCGGGCGGCGCGGGGGATCTGAAGGACCTGTTTATTCGGCGGCGACGCCGAACGCAGGCGGAATGCGCGACGCTATTGAAATCTCATCCGATTGGTCCGTGGCATCGGTGCCGTCGCGCCGGCGTTTCAGCAGGACGACTCCCGCCGTGGCTGCGGCGGCGGTTGCGACCACGGCACCGGCAATCGCGGCAGCGGCATAAGGCCGCTCCTTCGCCGTCGCCCAGAGATCGGTCGCGGCTTCGCGACCGCGTTCGATGCCGGCATTCAGTTGCTCGCGGCCGCGCTCGATACCCGCACTGATCTGCTCCCGCTTGCCGGGCTGCGCGTTGAGGTCGAGGCCGGCCTGCTGCTTTTCGATGGCGTTCTCGATCATGATGTGTCTCCCGTCGATGATTAAGATATCGGGGAGTGCAACGCGCGAGGACGGGGAGGTTTCCCTGCGCGCGCCAGATCGTTCGCGCGGCGCGCCAGATCGCGCTCCGCAGGCGGGCGGTGGCCGTCGCCCGCCGGGCGGGCGACGGCGCGACCGGTCAGAGCTGGGCCAGCAGATGGTCGGCCGAGCTGACGTTGAATTCGCCCGGGGCCTCGACGTTGAGCTGCTCGACGACGCCGTCATTGACGATCATCGAGAAGCGCTGGCCGCGTTGCCCCAGGCCGAACTTGCTGCCGTCCATCGTCAGGCCCACGGCGCGCGCGAAGTCGCCATTGCCGTCGGCCAGCATCGTCACCTTGCCCTCGGCGCCGCCGGACTTGGCCCACGCGCCCATCACGAACGCGTCGTTGACCGCGGTGCAGGCGATCTCGTCGATGCCCTTCGCCTTGATCTGGTCCGCCTTTTCGACGAAGCCCGGCAGATGCTTGGCCGAGCAGGTCGGCGTGAACGCGCCGGGCACCGAGAACAGGGCGACGCGCCTGCCAGCGAAGAAGCTGTCGGTATCGGTCGCCTCCGGGCCGTTCTCCGTCATCCTGGTCAACGTGGTCGTGGGCAGCTTGTCACCGGTCTTGATCGTCATCGCGGAGCTTCCTTCCTCTGTCGTGCGGCGCAGGCAAGCACCGTCGCCGCCCAACTGGGACAGGACATCGCCCGGTTCAAGTCCATCGTGTCGCCAGGGATGTGGTGTTTTTCTTGGCGGTCGCTGTAGTCACCGCCTTTGCTGAGGCCTTATAGACGGTCGCATGGAGTCGGCACCCTTTCTGACCGGTCAGTTCCTGCTCGCCATGCCGGGCATCGGCGATCCGCGCTTCGACCATTCGGTGATCGCGATGTGCGCGCACGATCCCAACGGCGCGCTCGGCATCGGCGTGGGCCGTGTCGTCGAGGGCGTGGGTCTGCACACCTTGCTCAAGCAGTTCGAGATCGACACCGGCAATGTCGCGGATGCGCCGGTGCATATCGGCGGGCCGGTCGAGCCGCAGCGCGGATTCGTGCTGCACAGCCGCGACTGGTCGGGTGCCGAAAGCGTCGACGTCGCCGGCCGCTGGGGGCTGACCGCGACGGTCGATGCGTTGCGCGCGATCGCCACCGGCAAGGGGCCGAGCAAATGGCTGGTTGCGCTCGGCTATGCCGGATGGGGGGCCGGGCAGCTCGATGGCGAGATGCGCCGCCACGGCTGGTTCGTGACGCCGGCGGAGACCTCGCTGCTCTGGGAGACCGCCGCCACAGCGCGCTGGCACGCCGGCTTCGCCAGTGCCGGCATCGATACTCGCCTGCTCGCATCGACCACGGGCGAAGCTTGAAGTTAACATATAAAGACATCTTTATATTTGCATTGCCGAGGTCGAGCGTTTATCGCGCCGGCAACCGTCAAGCCAGTTCAGGAGAATCCAGCGTGGCCACTGCCGCCGTTGCCGACACCCACGACTATGTCGTCGCCGATATCTCGCTCGCCGATTTCGGCCGCGCCGAGATCAACATCGCCGAGACCGAGATGCCCGGCCTGATGGCGCTGCGCGCCGAATATGGCGCCGCGCAGCCGCTGCAGGGCGCGCGCATCACCGGTTCGCTGCACATGACGATCCAGACCGCGGTGCTGATCGAGACGCTGACCGCGCTCGGTGCCGACGTCCGCTGGGCGACGTGCAACATCTTCTCGACGCAGGACCATGCCGCGGCCGCCATCGCCGCCTCGGGCGTGCCGGTGTTCGCGATCAAGGGCGAGAGCCTCGCCGATTATTGGGACTATGTCGGCAGCATCTTCGACTGGGGCGACGCCACCTGCAACATGATCCTCGACGACGGCGGCGACGCGACGATGTTCGCCTTGTGGGGCGCCAAGCTCGAGGCCGGCCATACGATGCCCGAGCCCGAGAATGAGGAAGAGGTGGAGATGCAGCGCGCGCTCAAGGCGTTCATCGCCCGGAAGCCCGGCTATCTGACCGAGACCGTCAAGGCGATCAAGGGCGTCTCGGAAGAGACCACCACCGGCGTCCACCGCCTCTACGCGATCGCCAAGAAGGGCGAGCTGCCGTTCCCGGCGATCAACGTCAACGACAGCGTCACCAAATCGAAGTTCGACAATCTCTATGGCTGCAAGGAATCGCTGGTCGACGCGATCCGCCGCGGCACCGACGTGATGCTGGCCGGCAAGGTGGCGACCGTCGCCGGCTTCGGCGACGTCGGCAAGGGCTCGGCGCAGTCGCTGCGCAACGGCGGCGCGCGCGTGCTGGTGACCGAGGTCGATCCGATCTGCGCGCTGCAGGCGGCGATGGAGGGCTTCGAGGTCGTGACGATGGAGGAAGCGGTCACCCGCTCCGACATCTTCGTCACCGCCACCGGCAATGCCGACGTCATCACCGCCGAGCATATGGCGGGCATGAAGAACATGGCGATCGTCTGCAACATCGGCCATTTCGACAGCGAGATCCAGATCGCCGCTTTGTCGAACTACAAGTGGACCGAAGTGAAGCCGCAGGTCGATCTCGTCGAGTTCCCCGACGGCAAGCAGATCATCATCCTGTCGAAGGGCCGGCTGGTCAATCTCGGCAACGCGACCGGTCACCCGTCGTTCGTGATGTCGGCGAGCTTTACCAACCAGACCTTGGCGCAGATCGAGCTGTTCACCAAGAGCGAGGCCTATGGCAACGACGTCTACGTCCTGCCCAAGCATCTCGACGAGAAGGTCGCCGCGCTCCATCTCGACAAGCTGGGCGTCAAGCTGACCTCGCTCACGCAGAAGCAGGCCGATTATATCGGCGTGCCGGTATCGGGTCCGTTCAAGCCGGATCATTACCGCTACTGAGTTCTTGTGCCCTCTACCGCTTGCGGGAGAGGGAGTGAGCAGGTAGCCATGCCCTTGGCATGGCTAGGGATTGCCGGGGGCAATCCCGACCTGCTCACCGCCGAAGGCGGCGAGGGTGAGGGCCTGAGGTGCGAGACCCGCACAGGCCCTCACCCTGACTTGCTGCGCAAGTCTGTCCCTCTCCCGCAAGCGGTAGAGGGAATATGAGTTCGACGAACGGCGCTTGGCCGTCCGCGCCAACCCGCTTAGTCTCCCCTGCTCAACAGGGGACCGTCGATGAAAGCCAGCCTCGCCGCGCTTGCCGCGGCTCTTCTGCTCGTTCCCGCGGCGCATGCCGAAGACAAGAGCGACGAGAAGAAGTGGGACGTCTCGGCCCCGCCGGGCATGAAGACGCGCACCGTGCCGGTCGATACCGACGAGGGCACCTGGATGAATCTCGACGTCAGCCCCGACGGCCGGACGATCGCATTCGACCTGCTCGGCGACATCTATACGATACCGATCGCCGGCGGTACGGCGACGCGCATCGCCGAGGGCCTCGCGTTCGAGATCCAGCCGCGCTTCTCCCCCGACGGCCGGCGAATCGCCTTCACCAGCGATCGCGGCGGCGGCGACAATATCTGGGTGATGAATGTCGACGGCAGCGACAAGCGCCAGCTGACCAAGGAGGATTTCCGCCTCCTCAACAATCCCAGCTGGAGCGCCGACGGCCGCTTCATCGCCGCGCGCAAGCATTTCACCACGGCCCGCTCGGAGGGCACCGGCGAAATCTGGCTCTATCATGTCTCGGGCGGCGCCGGCGTGCCGCTGGTCAAGAAGCCCAATGAGCAGTTCCAGAAGGAACTGGGTGAGCCGATTTTCTCGAACGACGGTGCATCGATCTGGTTCACGCGCAACACCACGCCCGGCCCGATCTTCGAATATGCGCAGGATTCGAACGGGCAGGTGTTCGACATCGAGCGGTACGACATCGCCACCGGCAAGACCGAGTCGGTCGTGACCGGCGCCGGCGGCGCGGTTCGTCCGACGCCGTCGCCGGATGGCAAATGGATCGCCTTCGTCCGCCGCGAGCGCGCGCGGTCGAAGCTCTATCTGCAGGATCTCGGCACCGGCGCGGTGCGCAAGATCTACGACGCGCTCGACCAGGATCTCCAGGAAACCTGGGCGGTCCAGGGCCTCTACCCCAATATGGACTGGCTGCCCGATTCGAAGACCTTGATCTTCTGGGCCGGCGGCAAATTGCGGCGGATCGAAGTCGCCAGCGGCGCGAGCAGCGTGATTCCGTTCCGCGTCAGCGACAGCCGCACGGTGATCGATCCGGTGCGGCCGCAGGTCGCGGTCGCGCCCGATCGCTTCATGACCAGGATGCCGCGCTTCGCCGCGGTCTCGCCCGACGGCAAACAGGTCGTGTTCGAGACGCTCGGCAAATTATGGGTCAAGCCCGCCGCGGGCGGCGCGCCGAAACGGCTGACCAGTGCCGGTGCGGAACTCGAGCTGTTCCCGAGCTGGTCGCGCGACGGCCGCTCGATCGTCTATGTTGGCTGGACCGACGCCGGTCTCGGCACGCTGCGGGTGGTCGGCGCCGGCGGCGGTGCGGGGAGGGCGGTGACCAGCACGCCCGGCCATTATCGCCGTCCGAAATTTTCACCCGATGGCCGGACGATCCTGTTCGAGAAGGGTGCGGGCGGCACGCTGACATCGGCATCCTATTCCGAAGCGACCGGCGTCTATCGCATCGCCGCGACCGGCGGTGCGATGACGCGCATCACGGACGATGGCGGCGAACCGCAGTTCGGCGCCACCAGCGACCGGCTGTTCGTCACCCGCTTCAAGGATGGCAAGGCGATGCTGGTCAGCCTCGATCTCAACGGCGAGGCGGCGCGGACGCATGCCACCGGCGAACTGGTCGGCACGTTCGCGGTCTCGCCCAGCGGCGAATATTTCGCCTTCCGCGAAAGCTATGGCGCCTATGTCATGCCGCTGCTGCCCGGCAACCAGGATATCGGCGCGGGTTCGACCGGCGGTCCGCTGCCGGTCACGCGCGCCAGTGCCGGCGGCGCCGACTATATCCATTGGAGCGAAGGTGGGCGGCAGTTGCACTGGAGCCTCGGCCCGACGCTGTACACCGCGCAGACCTCGGCCTTGTTCGCCAGTGCGCCGGCGCCGGTCGACCCCAAGGCGGCACCCCCTAAATTCGTCGCGCCGACCAGCGGTCTCGCGCTCGGCATGGAGGTTGCGGCCGACAAGCACAAGGGCAAGGTCGCACTCGTCGGCGCCCGCATCGTCACGATGGCGGCGGCCGATGGCGGCGTGATCGCAGACGGAACCATATTGATCGACGGCGACCGCATCGCCGCGGTCGGCCCGCGCGCGAGCGTCGCCGTCCCCGCGGGGACGAAGACGATCGACGTCGCCGGCAAGACGATCATCCCCGGCCTGATCGACGCGCACGCCCACGGACCGCAAGGCGTCGACGAGATCGTGCCGCAGCAGAACTGGTCGGCGATCGCGCATCTCGCGCTGGGTGTCACGACCATCCACGATCCGTCGAACGCGTCGGCCGAGATTTTCCCGGCCGCCGAGCGCGAGCAGGCCGGCACCTTCCTCGGCCCGCGCATCTTCTCCACCGGCGAAGTCGTCTATGGCGCGAAAGCAGGCGGCTTCTACGCCCGGATCGATTCGATCGACGATGCGCGCGCGCATGTCCGCCGGCTCAAGGCGCAGGGCGCGCATGCGATCAAGAATTACAACCAGCCACGTCGTGAACAGCGCCAGCAGGTGGTCGCCGCCGGCATCGAGGAGGGCATCGCCACCGTCGCCGAGGGCGGGTCGCTGTTCGGCCTCGACGTCACCATCATCGCCGACGGCAACACCACGCTCGAGCATAATTTCCCGCAGAACATTCTCTACAAGGATCTGATCGACTTCTTCGCCGCGACGAAAGTCGGTTACACGCCCACCCTCGTGGTCACCTATGGTGGACCCGCCGGCGATCCCTATTGGCGGCAGGCGACCGACGTCTGGCTGCACCCGATCCTGTCGCGCCACGTGCCGCCGGCGATCCTCCAGCCGAAGAACGTCCGGCGGGTGAAGGCGCCCGAGGAGGATTATGTCGATGACGACAATGGCCGCGAGGCGAAGAAACTCGCCGATCGCGGCGTGCTGGTCAGCATCGGCGCGCACGGCCAGGAGGAAGGGCTCGGCGCGCATTGGGAACTCTGGTCGTTCGTGCGCGGCGGCATGTCGCCGCTGGAGGCATTGCGCGCTGGTACGATCAGTTCCGCGCGGTCGCTGGGCTTCGATCACGACATCGGTTCGCTCGAGACCGGCAAGCTCGCCGATCTCGTCATCCTCGACGCCGATCCGCTCGCCGACATCCGCAACAGCGATCACATCGCGCGGGTGATGCTGGGCGGCCGGCTCTACGATGCGAAGACGATGGACGAGGTCGATACCGGCGCCGGCGCGCACGCGAAGGCGAAATATTTTTGGGAATGAGCGCCGCGCCCGTCTGTGGACGGGCGCGGCGCTATTAGGGCCCGTGGCGTAATAATCGAATCAATCTCGGTGGACTCTCTTGTACCATCAGTGCTCCCGCGAAGGCGGGAGCCCAGCCCCCTACCAAGCGACTCTGTGCCCCCGCCTTCGCGCATATGCGCTAACATAGGGGCTTGCGCGTTGGAATCGTTTATGATTCTAGGCTTCGATGACTCAGAGATCGCTTGTTAGCCATGACTGGCAGGAAATTGTGGATCGGCTTGGCGGAGCGGCGGCTCT